>Ga0076929_100010_pt1 | contig 714061 bp, 691 predicted proteins | sample HotLakConUCCSL28_FD_87104 | JGI IMG/M metagenome (GOLD analysis project Ga0076929, IMG submission 87104) | Hypersaline microbial mat communities from Hot Lake, Washington, USA - Hot Lake Consortium UCC-SL28 (version 3) (version 3) | ecosystem: Environmental > Aquatic > Thermal springs > Hot... | reverse complement strand
GTGACGTTGGAGCGATCCCACTCGAAGTACACCACGAACTCGGCATCCTCACACGACGGCGGAGGCGGCGGAGGCGGCGGAGGCGGGGGCGGCGGCGGCGGAGGCGGAGGCGGCGGCGGCGGCGGCGGCGGAGCCGGCGGCGCGCCGAAGCTGTAACGCAGGCCGGCCCACAGTTCGTGGCCGGACAGATTGCCCACGTTCACGCCGTCATAGCGCGTCGAGCCGTAGCCGAAATAGCGGTACTCGGTGTCGAGAACGATCCGCTCGGTGATCGGCCACGCGATGCCCGCGATGCCCTGATAGGCCACAGACAGATCCTGGTCGCGCACTTCGATATAGCGCGGATCACCCGGGATGATCGAGCCGACCGGACGCGTGCCCGTGTTCCAGCCCGACAGCGAGCCGTAAGACTGGGCGAAGCCGATGCCAGCGCCGAAGTACGGACGCCATTCGGTCGCAAAATCGAACTCATAGAGCACGTTCAGCATGGCGGTCCAAGCATGGAACGAGGAGCGGCTGTCCTCGTAATTGCCGATCGCGCCGGTGCGGTTGTAGCGGTGGGCGACTTCGCCCTCGATGCGCCAGTTGTCGGCCAGATGATAGCCGAGCGCCAGCTTCTGACGCCAGTCGCTGCCACCGTTGATCGTGCCGCCGTTCGGGGCGCCGCCGAGGGCGCCGCTGACCGTCGTCGATTCCGGCGTGCCATAACCAATTGCACCGCTCAGATACCAGCCCTCATCGGCGGCCGCCATGGACGGCGCGCCGAGAACCAGTCCCAAAGCCGCAGCAGAAAGCAGATAGGTTTTCATGCCTTGGATCCTTCATAGAGATTAAACTCACGCACCTTATCGCGCGGTTATGTGACAGCTTTAACCCATTCTATGCAGCGCTGCACAAAACCGTGCCGCACTGTGTCCCTTGTGCACCAGTTTTTTGGGCCGGGGAAGGGGTCAGCCTTCGGTTTCGATCCGGAGGGTTTCGTCGCCAATATTCATTTCGAGCGTGTTGGTCTGGCTGTCGCGCCAGATGGCGTATCCGACCGCGCCAATGACGACCAGCGCCACTGCAAGGATGATATACACGACGGGTTTTGAGTCTCTCATGATTTCCCCTTTCAAGCTGCATTGCCAGGACCGAGAGTCGCATGACCGGCAACATGGCGGCAAATCATGGTCCCCCCGATTGACCGTCGCCAAGGCGTGAACCCTGACGTCCGGCCTGGACGGACAACACCAAAGCGCCCAGTTCGGTTCCCCGGCGGCGGCCAAGACATGCCGGCCTTTAAGGTCGCACGGTGCGCCTTTATCGCGTCGAGCCGGGCTCTCCATTGGATGCGCCGGCGCGGAACAGCCACAGAAATCCCGCGCACAGAAGGCCCAGCGCGGTCAGCACCAGAAGCAATAACCAGCCCGTCACGCCTTCTTTGAACAGCGTCCAGATGAACTGGCCCAGACACAGCGTCGACACGATGAGCAGGGTCGGTTTGCGCGGCAGATAGTTGACGACCACCGCGCCCAGCGGCGCGCCGAGCGCCACGACCGGCGCCGCGGCGAGCCAGTTACGGAAGACCGCCGGATCAATCGCATAAAGCGCCGGGTTGACCTGACCGAGCAGGGCATTGGATGAAATGCCCACCAGCGAGGTGAAGGCCATGAGCAGCACCGATGTCGGGATCGCCATTTTCAGGTCCGCCCGGTAGAACAGCACCAGCACGGTATAGATCATCATGTCGATGCCGATGCCGGTGAGCGACGCCACCACGCCGCCGGTCAGGCCGACCGCAAGGCCGATTGGCGTGTCCAGCCGGTCATGGGGATGGCGCGGACCCTCTGGCTTCACGATCTCGTTCAGCTTGAGCCAGTGTATGATCCCGAAACTCGCCCAGGTGACGGCGAACACCAGCTTGACCAGCAGGTCCGATGCGTAGGGCGCGATGAACGCGGCGCCCAGCGGCGTGCCGATCAGCGCGCCCAGCAGCGCCGGACGCAGCAGCGCCCAGTCCAGCGTGCGCCGCGCGGTCAGGATGTAGATGCTGGCCGAGACCATGCCGATGGACTGGACCGCCAGTCCGAAATTGCGCCCCAGCGTGGCGGGCAGGTCGAACAGGAGCACCAGGACGGGAAATCCGACAGTGCCGCCGCCCATCGGGGTGGAGCCGGCGAAGTAGGAGCCGGCGGCCATGGCCGCGGCGATGGGCCAGTGGTCGCGCACAACCGGCCAAAGGCCGTTGAGCGACACGATCAGCAACCAGCTGATGTAAAAGGCGGCCAGCCATAACAGGAATGGCCAGAAACGCCGCGCGCCGCGTCCGGTCTGCTCCGCCAACGCGCCCATCCTGATCAAAACTCCCCAGCCGGCCCGCGCAAATATGAGCGCCGCCCGGGCGGCTTTCCAACCCCATTGCGCAGACGGAAGTTGGCGCGTCTGCCTGGCCCGAAGCGCAAAAACGCTCCAGCAGCCGACGAAAAACGGTTCACACCGGGCGCGCGCGCACTAACCTCATGTCCACGCGACCGGCCCTCAAAGAGGCTGGCCTACAAGGGGAGGACTTGTCTGTGACGGCTGAAACAGACGCGCCGGCCAGCGCACCTGCGCCGCTGGCCAAACCCGCCCGCGCCTATGCGCTGGGCGTTTTGCTGGTCATCTACATCTTCAATTTTCTTGATCGCCAGATCGTCAACATCCTCGCCGAGCCGATAAAGAATGATCTGGGCCTTGCCGACTGGCAACTCGGGGTGATGGCGGGCTTCGCGTTCGCGATCTTCTACACGGTGCTGGGCATACCCATCGCGCGATACGCCGAGCGGGCCGACCGGGTGAAGATCATTTCCGCCGCTGTGGCGGTGTGGAGCGCCTTCACCATCCTGTGCGGGTTTGCGGGCAATTTTGTCCAGCTTCTGGCCGCGCGCATCGGGGTGGGCGTGGGCGAGGCAGGCTGTTCGCCGCCGGCCCATTCGCTGATCAGCGACTATACGCCCAAGGAGAAACGCGCCTCCGCGCTGGCGCTCTATTCCATGGGCATTCCGCTGGGATCGCTGGCCGGCATGGTGGTCGGCGGCCTGATCGCCGACGCCTATGGCTGGCGTGTGGCGTTCTTTGTGGCCGGCGCGCCGGGGCTGGTGCTGGCCCTGATCACCTGGCTGACCCTGCCCGAGCCGCGCCGCAAGGGCATGCGCAGCATGACGGCCGCATCGGCGGCCAGCCGGCCCAGCCTGTCCCAGGCCGCCACAGAGCTGCGATCGAAAAAATCCTTCTGGTGGATCTCCGCCGCCGCCGCCCTCGCGGCGATGATCGGCTACGGCCACATCACCTTCTACGGCTCATTCTATTTCAGGAATCACGCCGAAGGGCTCGCCGCCATGGCCGAGCAGGTGAATGCCGTGCTGGGCACCGGCTTCGGGCCCATCGGCTTTCTCGGCACGACGCTGGGTCTGTTGATCGGCATTTGCGGCGCAGCAGGCACGTATCTGGGCGGTATACTCGCCGACCGGTCAGCGCGTCTCAATCCGGCGGGCTACGCCATCGTGCCGGGCATCGCCACCGCGCTCACCGTGCCACCCTTCGTGGCGGCCATGCTGGTCCCGGATGTCGGCCATTCATTCATTCTGCTGGCCATCCCGGTCTTCCTGGGCGCCATCTGGTACGGACCGGTCTTCGCCAGCGCCCAGAGCCTGGTGGCGCCGCACACCCGCGCCACGGCGGCGGCTGTGCTCCTGTTCATCATCAATCTGGTGGGGCTGGGCCTCGGTCCGGTCAGCGTGGGTCTGGTCAGCGATATGCTGGCTGTGTCCATGGGGGAAGCGGAGGGCCTGCGCTGGTCCATGGTGATTTTCGGCGTTGTGGCGCTGGCCTCGGCAGGCGCCTTCTTCATGGCCGCGCGCACGCTAAAAGACGAGATCGTGAGCTAGCGTTTCGCGGGGAACCGGCGGAGCATCACCCCGCCGGTTCCAGCCCGCTCTGAATGCGCCTCAGTCCCAGTCCAGCGGCGGATGGACGCGGCGGTTGAGCTCCACGATATGGCCGTCGGGATCGCGGAGCATCGACACCATGACCTGATAGGTCACGCCGTCGCCGGGATATTCGCGCAGGGTCGGCTCGCTCATCACCCGCACGCCGGGGACCTCTGCGGCAGCTGGGAAGACCGTGTCCAGCTCGCTGGTGTTGAACAACAGCACGATATCGCCGGTCTCAAAACCGGTTTCCGGCACGTCGGGCGGCGGCGCGTCGCCGGCATTGGCCAGCTGCCACAGGCCGAGCATGCCGATCTGGTCGTCATTGGCTTTCAGGAGCACCAGGCGCGACTGGCTGGACCCGTCCCGGCTGGTGATCATCTGGTCATAGCTGACGGTCATGCCCATGGCGTCGCGATAGAGCGCCAGCGAGGCCTCCAGATCGCGCACCAGCAGGGTGGTGCGCCGCAAGTCCAGCGGATTGCGTTCCTCTCTGGCGGCTGCTGGCCCTGGCGTCTCGGCTGCTCCGGCTTGAGGCGCGGCTTGATTGCAGGCGGCGAGTGACAGGGCGGCGAGCCCTGCAGCGATCAGTGAAAACGTTTTCATGGCAACCCCCTCTGGCGTGGACATCAGTCCACCCTGTCAAACACATAGCCGCCCCGCGCCGGGCCCCAGATCAGCGTGCCCTCGGCGTCGAAGCCGCGGTCCCAGTTGGCGTGGCCCTGGGGGGTGTGGATGGAGCGCGACACTGTGCGCACAGCGCCGCGCAGGCCCGACGGACAGGTGTCGAAATTCGACTGCCAGTATCCGTGGGCGATGCGGTGCACCTCGCCCGAACAGCTCACAGCGCCCAGCTGGTCCTCAGCGATGCGCGTCGGATCGGCGAAGGCGCCCACGACGCTGGCCGGATCATTGAGCGTGTAGATGGTGCGCAGGACCAGGCGATTATTCAGCTCCCAGATGCGGATGATGCGCTGGAAATAGGGGCGCTGTTTGATTGCAGGATCGAAATCGTCGGGACTGGAGCCCAGGAAGGCGTTCTCCTGATACAGCCAGATGCCGTCCTCGCGATCGGGCCAGATGCGCACCGTCTCGCTCTCCACATAGCCCCAGCCCTCGATGCGGGACTGCTCGAGCGTGGAGAAGGACCCGATCAGCAGGCCCGCCAGCTCATGGGCGCCGGGAAAGCCCGGTTCATCTTCCTGAGCGCTGGCGGCCCAGGGCGCGGTGAGGCAAAGGCAAAGAGCGGCGATCAGCATACGCATGGCGTGTCTCCTGTCAGGCTTCGGGCGCCGGCACGGCGGCGGCGAAGGCTTTGGCGATGTCTTCGCGGGTGGCGATCCAGACGCCGGTTTTGGAGGTCACGTACTCCAGGAAGGCCTGGAACGCGCCGATCCGGCCCGGCCGCCCGATAATGCGCAAATGCAGGCCCAGGCTCATCATGCGCGCGTCCTCCTCGATGGACTCTTTCAGGAGCCAGTCGAACGTGTCGCAGGCATAGGTCAGCCAGTCCTTGGCGGTCAGGGACGGGTCGAGCCAGAATTTCATGTCATTGGTGTCGAGCGCATAGGGCAGGACGGTGATCGGCTTGCGCCCCGCCCCGCCGGGCAGCTCCACGACGTCCCAGAAGGGAAAATCGTCCGAGTAGTCGTCCATGTGATAGAGATAGCCAGCCTGCGCCAGCAGGCCGCGCGTGATGTCCGTATGCAGATAGCGCGACAGCCAGCCCGCCGGCCGCCGGCCGCAGGTCGCTTGAATAGATGCGCCGGCGCGTTCGATGAAGGCGCGCTCCTTGGCTTCGTCCATGAAGGCCTGGAACTGCCAGCGCCAGCCATGGCTGCACGGCTCGTCGCCGCGCGCCATCAAAGCCTTGGCGATCCACGGCGCGCGCTCCAGCGCCTGGGCGCACACGGTCCAGGTCGCCGGGACCTTGTACGCGTCGAGCAGTTTGAGCACCCGCCCCGCGCCGCGATTGATCCCGTACTGATAATTGGTCTCGTTGCCATGCACCCGGATCGGTGCCTTGAGCGTCACACCCAGCTCGTCCACGGGCTCGGGGCCCTTGTCGCCGTCACGGATATTGCGCTCGGCGCCCTCCTCGACATTGACGACGATGGAGAGGGCGAGCCTGGCGCCATTGGGCCAGGTGAAGCCGGGGGGAGGGGTGCGGGTCATCAATGCGGCTCCTCGCCGCCCGACACATTCATGCTTTCCGCTGTGATGTATTCAGCCTCGTCCGAGCACAGGAAGGCGACGGCCTTGGCGGTGTCTTCGGGTTTGCCGGGGCGTTTGAGCGGGATGCGGTCGGCCATGGCCTTGAGGTAATCCTTGACGCTGGCCGCGCCGACGACCTTGGAGAAATACTCGTTCTGCCAGGCGCCCAGCCCCGTGGTGACGTGGTTGGGGCAGACATTATTGACGGTGATCTGGTGGGGGCCGAGCTCGATGGCGGCCGAGCGCACCAGGCCGACCAGGCCGTGCTTGGAGCTGGTATAGGCCTGGGCGTGGGGGAAGCCGGATTTGGCCGCCTGGCTGGCGATATTGATGATGCGCCCGCCCTTGCCCTGTTCGACCATCAGTTCGGCCGCGGCCTTGATGCCGAAAAAGCACCCGGTCAGATTCACATCGATCACCGCGCGCCAGTCATCGGCGGTGACGTCCAGCAAAGGCTTCATGATATAACCGATGCCGGCATTGTTCACCCAGATGTCCAGCGAGCCGTGGGTCTCGCGGGCATGGCGGGCCAGCGCGCGCATCTGTTCGAGATCGCGCACATCGCACACTTTCGTAGAGGCAGCCCCGCCGCCTTTGCGGATATCGGCGGCGATGGCCTCCATCTCGGCCGTCGCGCCGATATGTTCAGCCGGCGTTGCCGGATCTGCGGGCTCACCAATGTCTGAAATCACCACCGCCGCGCCTTCCGACGCCAGGCGCAGGGCAATGGCCTCGCCCAGCCCCTTGCGGCGGCCGGAGCCGGTGACGACGGCGGTCTTGCCGGTAAAGCGTCCCATGATGCGCCTGCCTCAGCCCAGCTTGTCGGTCAGGATGAAGGAGAGATCGTCGGCCATGGCCTGAAACTCGCCGGCGATTTTCTGCATGGTCTCGGTCGAAACCTCGCCGCCGAATGTCTCCATGTCGTTCACGTCGATGATCTCGATATAGGCGTAGGGCGGCTTGGCGTCGGAGCCGAGCAGGCCGGCCGACTTGAACACCTCGAAGCTGTCCACCGATTTGAGGCCGTTCACCGTCGGCAGGTCTTTTGCCTTGGCCCAGGCTTCGTAATCGGCAGCGGTGACGCCGGGTTTCAGATTGAACAGGGCGATGATTCGTGTGGTCATGGCTGGGTCTCCTCCCCGGATGGGTCCGGCGGCTTGCGGCAAAGCGGCGCATAAGCGCAGGCCATATTGGCGGTGATCGGCTATAAATGGTATATCATTTGAAATCGGCGGCTTTGCCAAGTCAGTATGCTAAAGAATTTCATTGCCGTCAGCGTAAAGGGAGGCGCATTCACCATGCCCGACGACCGTTCCACCCCTATTTTGCCCGATGCGCCCGCCTATGACGGACCGCCCGATTACCGCCTGGTGGGACGCCACGCCATGTTCCCCCATACGAGCCATGACGAGACCGAGCGCTTCAATTTCCTTGCCCACATGAACCGCCATCTGGCCAGCCGGGTCCTCCCCGGCGTGAAGGATGCGTTCGAGGCGCGGGTCGAACCGGCGCGCACGCGTAAAGAGGGTCCGTTCAAATCCCGCCACGACGTGCGCAAGGCGCTCACCGCCGATCCGGCCTTCCAGATCTGGTCGGCCCTGCGCCGCGCCACCATGGAACAGCGCCAGCAGGCCGGGCGCTGGGTCACGCTGCGCCAGGGCGAGGCGCTCAACGCCCGCGCCGCGGAGCTGACCGATGGCGATGACCGGCTCGAGCTGGACCCGGCCTTCGAGACTCCGCGCTATCTGGCGGCGGTGGACCATCACTGCATGCCCGGCAGCTATCACACCGAAATCGTGTCCGGCGACGTCACCGGCGCGGCCAATTATGATTGCGGCCTGTTCGCCACCACCGGCGGCGCGCTGGGCCGGTATAATGATGGCGGCGGCCAGGCGGTGGCGGCCTGGGTGAAGAAGAATTTGCCGGACTTCAAGCCCAAACGCATTCTCGATCTGGGCTGTGGGCTTGGCCACAACGTGCTGCCGCTCGCCGAAGCCTTCCCCGATGCGGAAGTGGTTGGCGTGGATTCCGGCGCGCCCATGCTGCGCTACGGGCTGGCGCGCGCCAAGGCGATGGGGGTGGAGAATGTCCGCTTCATCCAGGCGGACGCCGAGGACCTCTCGCGCTTCGCCGATGACAGCTTTGACTGGGTGCAGACCACCATGTTCCTGCACGAAACCAGCAAGAGCGCCATGGAGCGCATTTTCGCCGAGACACGCCGGGTGCTCAAACCCGGCGGCATCGTGCTGCATGTGGAGCAGCCGCAATACACCGACGCGATGCCGCTCTATGAGCAGGCGATCCGCGACTGGGACGCGTTCTACAATAACGAGCCGTTCTGGACGACCATGCACGAGATCGATCTCGATGACCTGATGATCCGCGCCGGCTTCAAGGATGACAGCGTGCTCCATGGCGGCGTGGCTGCGGTGGTGGACGCCAAGCTGTTCCCGTCATCGGGCGAGGACGCGGTCGAGGACTACGGGCGCAAGGCCGCCTGGCATGTCATCGGCGCAAAGAAGGAAGCGGCGTAATGACGTTCGATCCCCTCTCCCAGGCCGGCGCCAAGGCGCGCGGCAAGCGCCCGTGGTTTCTGGAAAACCAGGACGCCGAGCGTGTGCTGAACATCGTGATGGCGCTGGCCCAGGAAGTCTCTGTGATGCGCCAGCGCCTCGACACGGTGGAGCGCCTTCTGGAGACGCGCGACGTCATCACCCGCGCCGATATCGAGGCCTTCACGCCCACCAAGGCCGAGGCTGATGAACGCGGCGCGTGGAATCAGGAATTCATCGCCCGCATCCTGCGCATCGTGCAGCAGGAAAATGAGGCCATCACCCGGCCTGACGAGGTGAGTTCAGAGGACGCGGCGCGCGAGTTCCAGGACCATTAGGTGCTGCCGGCCTGAAGCGTGATGTACACCGCGAGGCCGTTGCCGATTTTCGCGCCGGTCATCCCGCTCAGGTTTGAAGGCTCCGGCATCGCCCAACCGTCTTCCAGCAGCCCTTCGACGTGAAACGCCAGGGCTTCCTGCGCCATGGCCCGGGCCTTATCAAGCGTCGCGCCAGCCGCAATGCAGCCGGGAAAATCCGGGAAGGACACCCCGAAATCGCTGTCGTCGTCCTTGTGGATGAGGGCGATGTACTCGGCCATGCGGCCACAATATCCGCGCCTCATTGATCTGAAAAGCGGCCGTTGGGCGGGGCGTAATACCCGCCTCCTAACCCTCCGTCTCCAGATCGGTGACCATCAGGGCGGCTTCGAAATCGGGCAGGAGGTCGAACGCCTCCGGCGCCGTCATCACATTGTGGCGCCGGCCGCGGGTCCAGAAGCGCCAGTAGGACGAGACGTGCTGGATGCGGCCGATATCCTCGCCCATCTCCACGAACAGGCGCGGCGCGCGCGCCATAAAGGCTTTGAGCGCCGCCGGGTCGCCGCGCTCCACGAAACGCGTGAACTCGTCATTGTATTCGCCCAGGCGTGATTTCAGGCGGGCCCAGCGCCGGGCGGAGAGCTGGGTGATGGACTCGATCACGCCGTGCAGCTCGGCACGGTCCGCCGGAGACAGGCCGGGTATCCGCACGCCCTTGATATCCTTGATGAAGGCGGCGAGATCCGCATAGCACTCGCCGGCGCGCCAGCTGTAATAGAGCGTGCCCTTCCAGCCGAACACGCCTTCGCGGTATTCGCGGGCGGTCATGCGCAGCGCATCGCGCAGGACGGCCAGCTGCGGCGAATCTTCATCCTCGAACAGGACTTTGGCCAGGCGGCGCGATTTGTCGAGGGAATCCATGGAGGCCTTGCCCATGGCCTTGCGCACCAGAAGATCGATCTGGCTGGCGACAAATTCAGTGATCTGGCGCAGCTCGTCATCCGAAATGGCGAAATAGCAGGACGCCACGGTCTCGCCACTGCGCCGGAAATACTCATGCAGAAGATAGGGATCAAAGGATGGCAGAAGCGCCAGCGCGCGCAGGCGCGCCACATCCGCGGCGAACGCCGTCTCGCCCGGCCCCACGCCCAGATGCTGGGCCAGCTGGGTCTCAAATCGCGGGTGTTCGACGAAAATGGAATGGCCGCCCATGTCCAGATCGCGGTCGCTGATCGGCACGATGACCTTGGTGGCCGAGGTGCGCGATCCGCCCAGCTCCTCGCGCTCCCAGGCGCGCAAGGTGTGCTTGACGATGAAGGCCCGGTTCAGCCGCGCATTGCGGAACATGGGGTTCTTCGCCCAGTCCGGCTCATGGCAATGGCGCTCGCGGATCGATACCAGATCGATCACGCGGCTCGTCGAGCCGCCGCGCTTGAGCAGACTTAACTTGCCATAGCCGTCTTTCGCCATGTGACCGGGGCCGCTAGAACCAGTGAAGAAACCAGTCCTAGCAAGCCTGTGTGAGCGCAGGGTTAACCGGCGGGAGGCGGGCCATGATGGCGATCAGCGGCGATCTGGGCGTTCAGGAAATTGTGCGCATGCTGGGCCTTCAGCCCCACCCCGAAGGCGGGTGGTATGGCGAGACCTTTCGGGCGGAGCCCGGGCCGGACGGCGCGCGGGAAGCGGCCACCGCCATCTACTTCCTGCTGGCCGCCGACCAGGTGTCCGCCTGGCATGTGGTGGACGCGGTGGAAGTCTGGCTGTGGCATGCCGGCGCACCGCTGGTCCTGACGGTGAGTGAGGACGGCGTCAGCGCGCGGGCCGTGCGGCTGGGGCCGGACCTGCGCGGCGGCGAACGGCCCCAGGCGGTGGTGCCCGCCGGCGCGTGGCAGGCGGCCGAATCGCTGGGCGCGTGGACGCTGGTCAGCTGCGTGGTCGCGCCGGGCTTCCGGTTTGAAGGTTTTGAACTGGCGCCGCCGCACTGGCGCCCGGGTCCGGACGGGCCGCCGCCCCGCACTTCAGGCCGCGCCTGAGACCACGCCTGAGGTTCAGCGGCCGCCTTGTTCCAGCGTGCGGCGGATATAGGCGGCGCTGGGCCGGCCGCCATAACCCATGGCTGTATTCACCGAGATGTCCAGCGTGCTTCCGTCATAGTCCGCGCGTGGTGTCTCACCGACGCCGATGCGCACGGTGTTCAGATCCCGCAGAGAGCGGCGCGAGGCCTGCTCGGCGGCCAGAGTGACCATCACCATGGTATCGATGATATAGGCGTTCTGGTCGGGCGCCGGCGCGGCCAGCTCGGCGCGCACATTCTGACGCGACAGGCGCGCCAGCCGGTCGGCCATGTCGCGCGCGGCGCCCTGGAGCTGGGCATTGCTGGCGGGCGCTGCGACCAGCGTATGGGCGCGGCCCATGGGCTCCACCGCCACGCCGTCGGGCCGGTCATCGGGGAAATACGTCCAGCCGCCAATGCGAGAGACGCGCAGCAGGACAGTCTCGGTATCGGTGATCCAGACATCGCCGCCGCCGGATGCGCTGGTGCGCTGCACGGCGAAGACTTCTTGCGCGCCCTCCACCCAGATCAGGGCAGGTTCGGCGGACCGGTCGAAAACGAAACGGCCGCGCCCGTCCGTGCGCTCATACCAGAGCGACGGTTCCGCGCGTCCGGTCTGTGACGAGACCAGGCGGTCAAACGGATTCGATTGTGCGGCCCCGTCCGCTGGGAAAAGCGCCCAAGCCCCGGCGCTCACAGCGAACAGGAGGATCATTCCCCTGAACATGGAGGGGAAGCTGCAAGCGCATATGGGCGATTTTCAGGCAGGCGCTGCACGGAAAATTCCGCGCTATCCGGCCATGTACTGCCCGCCATTGGCCGACAGGGTGGCGCCGGTGATGAAACCGGCCTCATCGCTCACCAGAAAGCTCACGCAGCGCGCGATCTCTTCCGCTGCGCCGAGGCGTCCCACCGGGATGGAGCCCACGATCTGTTCGCGAACCGCTTCGGGGACGGCCATGACCATGTCGGTGGCGATATAGCCGGGGCAGATCGCGTTGACGGTGATGTTGCGCCGGGCGCCTTCCTGGGCCAGCGCCCGGGTGAAGCCCAGATCGCCCGCCTTGGCGGCGGAGTAGTTGGCCTGCGCAAACTGGCCCTTCTGTCCATTGATGGAGGAGATGGTGACGATGCGCCCGAAGCTGCGGTCACGCATTCCGTTCCACACATTGTGCGTCATGTTGAACACGCCGGTCAGATTGGTGTCGATCACCTCGCTCCATTGCTGCGGGGTCATCTTGTGGAACGGCGCGTCCCGCGTGATCCCGGCATTGTTGACCAGGATGTCCACGGAGCCGTGCGCGGCCTCGACCGCCGCCACGCCGTCGCGGCAGGACTCATAGTCGCCCACCGACCATTTATAGGCCTTGATCCCGGTCTCGCCGGTGAAGGTCTTGGCGGCCTCGTCATTGCCGGCGTAATTGGCCGCCACCTCATATCCGGCCGCTTTCAGCGCCACGCTGATGGCCTTGCCGATCCCGCGCGTTCCCCCGGTCACAAGCGCCGTTCTCGCCATAAAGAAATACTCCCTGTCCCTGACTGCGAAGTGTGCTTATGCTGCGCAGCAATCGACACCCGCACCTGCAGCATCCGCCGCAGCATAGCGGGGGCAGGCGCTGACGCCAGCGCTTTGTTTGAATGTGAAAGTTAATCGCGCCGCTCCGGGAATGAAAGCCTCAGCCCGGCCGGCGCACCGCCCCGCGGGGCGGTCAGGAAGGAGCCTGTCGTGACGCAATCTGAAGCCGCCGACACGATCATCATCAAAAAGTACGCAAACCGCCGCCTGTACGACACGTCAGCGAGCCGGTATGTCACCCTCGATCACCTGCGCGAACTCGTCAAACAGGGAAAGAATTTCAAGGTGCAGGACGCCAAGAGCGGCGAAGACCTGACCCGCGGCGTGCTGGCCCAGATCATCTTTGAAGAGGAATCCAAGGGCGAGACGCTTCTGCCTGTGGAGTTTCTGCGCCAGCTGATCTCATTCTACGGGGATTCCATGCAGACCATGGTGCCGGGCTATCTGCGCCTGAGCATGGACAATTTCTCCAGCCAGCAAGCCGAGCTGCGCGAAAAGATGGCCAGCGCCATCGGGTCGCCCGCCGCCTCCATGGCCCTGATCGAGGAACAGACCCGGCGCAATATGGCGATGTTCGAACAGGCGATGAAAATGTTCACGCCCGGCCTGACCGCCGCCCCGGGGGCGCGCGCGGATCAGCCATCGGACATGTCCAAGGGCGACGTGGACGCCTTGCGCGCCGAGCTGGACGCCATGCGCAAGCGCCTCGACCGGCTGGCAGGCGACACCTGATCTGTGCCGGAATGACCCATGTTGGCGGACGTCTGACCGTTAACGGGTCATCAACAGGTGTAAACAAGGCGTAAAGACTGGTCCGGGATTTGCGGGGCGGGGCGCATGAGCGGTCTCGTTCCCATCCCCGCGCGCCATTCCGGCGCTCTTGTCCCGGCCCGCCGGACGGCGCGCGTCGAGCCTGCTCCTCATTCTGCTGATGTGCGCGACGAGCCGCGCGGCCGTGCAGACGCACAACGCCGCTCCGGCGCCCGTCCGCAGACTTCAGCACCGCTGAGCCCCGAGGGCGTCGCCTGCCTTCAGGCCGGTCCGGTTCGCCGCGGCCTGCGCGCCGACGCCTGTGAGCGCCAGCGCTATCACGCCGCCTATGCCGCTTCGATGCATCTGGGCGCGCCTTCGCGCCCGCGTCAGGAGCGGGCGGCATGAGGCAGGATTACTTGCGCCGCATGACAATGGCGGACGGGGCCTGGCTGCTGGCGCTGTATTTTGTCTTCCTCTGACCGTGAAAAAGCCCCGGAGCGGCGCCCCGGGGCTTTTCGGTCGTGCCGGCGATCCTCTAGAGAGCTTATCCCTGCAGGTCGCGGCGTGCGGCGATCGCCGTGATGGTGAAGCCGGCGATCACATTCACCAGACTCATCAGGGTGATGAGGAAGAAGGTCGAGGTGCCGAACAGCGGCGTCAGCAGGAACAGAAGCATGGACACCAGGAAGGTGGCCATGGACAGGCCGTGATTGATGAGCGAGCTGGTGCCCGAGCTCGCCGCCTTGATCATCTCCATGAACAGCATGATCAATGCGAACATCAAGATCAGGTCCGCGGTGGTGATCACCCAGTTGCCTGAGGGCAGGGTCATCGACAGCAGTTTGGAATTCAGCGTGCCGACATAGCAGGCCCCGGCGTCCGCCGCGGCGCTCGCCATGCCCGCGCACTGCCCGGCCTGGAACCGGTCGAGCGTGCCGACAAAGCTGCTGGCGCCGTCACTGGACGTGAGCGCCACAAACAGCGCGATCGCCGCGTAAATCAGGACCGCGAGGGCCATTTTCGGAAAAATCGTAAACATTGAAAGCCGCTCTCCGCCTCCGCCTTCACCATTGCGTCCGGCCGCATATCCTTTGGCCACACCCGCTCCAACTGCCCCTGACATCGTCCCGCTCCCTTGCGCTGGGGCCTGACACCGCAGCCGCCCCCTCGGAAGCTGCGTTCAGGCCTCGTCCCAACCGCCGGACTGACGCGCCCGGCTGTTGAGCCACATAATACCTAGCATATCGCTTAAAGAGGCGAAAAGGCGGCCAAGATTGGTGTACTTCGATTTTCCCGCGAGGCGTGGCCTGTGGCCCACGTCTATGAATTCCATGGCGAAGCCCTCGCGCTTCATCAGCGCAGGAATGAAGCGGTGCTGATGGTCGAAGTAGGGCAGAAGAAGATAGGCGTCGCGCCGGAACGCCTTGAGTCCGCACCCGGTATCGTCCGCCTCATCCTTCAGCAGCCGTTTGCGCACGCCATTGCCGACCCGCGAGGCGAGTTTTTTCCAGCCGCTGTCCTGGCGCTTGGCGCGGCGACCGCCCACCAGTCCCAGCGCCGCCGGCGCATCCGGCCGGGTCAAGGCGTCGACCAGCGCCGGGATGTCGGCCGGCGGGTTCTGACCGTCCCCATCGAGGGTGCAGATGACCGGCGCGCGGGCTGCCAGCACGCCGGTGCGCAGGGCGCGTGACTGGCCGGCATTGCGCCGGTGGGACAGGATGCGCAGCTGGGCGATGTCAGCCTTCAGCGCTGTCAGCTCCTCCAGCGTCGCGTCGGTGCTGGCGTCATTCACGCAGATGATCTCGAACCGGCGCCCGTCCAGCGCTGCGTGAATCTCGCGCACCAGGTCGGCGGCGTTGCCCGCCTCATTGTGCATCGGGGTGATTATGGACAGGTCAGGCGGCGTGGCGGTCATGAACATCCCCCGGGGCGAGAGCCCGGCTTGCGGTTTGCGGCGGGCCGTTACATACCGGGTTCCGTACGCTGGCGCCCGTGGAAATTTCCGCCGTCCGTGCGGATCAGGCAGACGATGCAGATTCTGGAAAAACTTTCAGGGGGTTGGCGCACAGCGCTCATCGCTGCAGCGGTGGCGGCTCTCGCCGGATTGCTGGGCGTATTCACTCTGCCGGTGCTGGACCGGGATGAAGCGCGCTACGCCCAGGCCACCGCGCAGATGCTCCAGACCGGCGATTTCGTGCGCATCACTTTCCTCGACGAAGACCGCAACAAGAAGCCGGTGGGCATACACTGGCTGCAAAGCGCCGCCGTGGCGGCGACAACGGGCGAGGCGGCGCGCGCCATCTGGGCCTACCGCTTGCCGTCCGTCCTCGGGGCCATGCTGGCGGCCCTCGCCGCAGCGCTGATCGCCGGACGCCTGCTGGGAGGGCGCGCAGGCCTTTATGCAGGCGCGCTTCTGGGCGCCAGTGTGTTGATGGGGGCCGAGGCCGGGATCGCCAAGACCGACGCCATGCTGGCCGGCGCGACGGGGCTGGCGCTGTATGGCCTGCTGCGTCTGCGCCTCGCCAGCCCGAATGACCGGCGGACGCGCCGGACCTGGGCGCTGGCGGTCTGGGCGCTTCTGGGGTTGGGCGTGCTGATCAAGGGACCGGTTGCGCCATTTGTGCTGGGCGTCAGCGCCGGGGCCCTGGTGATGCTGGACGCGTGGGCGTCGCGCGCCGAAGGCGGCGCCGCCGCCGCTCTCATGCGGTCCATGGCCTGGCTCAAACCCCTCGCCTTCTGGCCGGGACCGGTGCTGGCGGCCCTGATCGTTGTGCCCTGGCTGATCTCGGTGCAGATCGCCACGGACGGGGCCTTCCTGCGCGAGGCGCTGGGCGATGACCTGGGACCCAAGCTGGTCAGCGGCGATGAGGGCCATGGCGGACTGCCCGGATATCACATCCTCCTGCTGCCGGTGACCCTGTTTCCCGCCGCGCTCTTCCTGCCGGCCGGTCTCGCGGCGGCGCGCCGGGCGCTGCGAACAGGCGGTGATGCGGCGCTGGCCGCGCGGGTGTTGATCGCCTTCTCCCTGCCCGTCTGGCTCATGTTCGAGCTTCTGCCCACCAAACTGCCCCACTATGTGCTGCCCGCCTTCCCCGCCATCATGGCGCTGTGCGCCTGGGGCGCGATGGAGTGGGACCGCACCCGCGTGGTCTGGAAGGGCGTGGGCCTGGCGTTGAGCCTTATGGGCCTGGCGGTCTGGAGCGCAGCCTTCGCCTGGCTCACCTTTGTCCATCACGGCCCTGTCTTGATCCTGGCGCTGGTCCTCGCAATGATCGCCGTGCTGGCGGCGGTTCAGAGCCTGGCCGCGTTCCGGCGCCGGGCGGCGGGCGCGGTCCTTGCGGCGGTGGCGCTGGGGCTGGTCTGGCATGGCGCGGGCAGGGGGCTGATCGCCCCGGGGACGGATCTCTCGCCGTCGCAGTCTGCGGCCCGGATCACAGCCGAACTGGACTTGCGCCCGGCAAACGCGCCTCTCATCTCCACCTATACCGAACCGTCGCTGGTATTCAGTCTCGGGGGCGCGGTCCAGCTTGCCGATATCGATGATCTGGCGGAGGCCTGGCTGGCGCCGTCGGGCGATGCCGGTTTCGCGCTGTCGCCGCAATTCCAGACCCAGGGCCCGGCGCTGGTCATCATCGATCACAGCCGTGCGCCGCAAGAGGGCGAGGGGGCGGCGCGGGCGCAGGCGCTGATTGCCTTGCTGCAGACCGAGGCCTGCCGCTCTGGCGAGGTGCAGGGCTATAACTATTCACGCGGGCGCCAAGTGCGCCTGACCCTGCACCGCACTGGCCCTTGCGGCTGAGGAGAGCGACATGACTGCGACATCAGAACGCCCTGACCGTACAATCAGGCCGGACCCCGCCGCTCGGCAGGCCGTGGAGATTGTCGAGGTCGGGCCGCGCGACGGGCTGCAGAATGATCCGACTCTCATCGATACCGGCGTGAAGCTGGAATTCATCAACCGTCTGATCGAGGCGGGCGTGCGCCGTCTGGAGGCGGCGAGCTTCGTCAACCCGAAGCTTGTGCCGGCCATGGCCGATGGCGATGCGGTGATGGCCGGGGTGCCGCGCGGACAGGGCGTCACCTATATCGGTCTGGCGCTCAACGAGCGGGGCCTGCGCCGCGCCATTGATGCGGGATGTGACGAGATCAATTTCGTGATGGTGGCCTCTGAAGGGTTCGGCAAGGCCAATCAGAACGCCACGCCGGAGGAGACCGCCGATCTGCTCGAACGCATCGCGGTGCTGGCCCATGACGCCAGAATCCAGCTGGCGGCGACCATTTCGGTGGCGTTCGGCGACCCGTTCGACGGCGAGGTAGACGTGGCGCGCGTCGCCGCCCTGGCGCGCCGGGCGGCGGCGGCTGGCGTGATGGAAATTGCGCTGGGCGACACGATTGGCGTCGCCAGTCCCTGGGACGTGCGCGCCATGGTGGCGGCGGTGCGCGAGGCCGCACCCGGCCCGCGGCTGCGTCTGCATTTTCACAACACCCGCAACACCGCTCTGGCCAATGTCTATGCGGCGGTGGAGGCGGGCGTGGGCGTCATCGACGCGTCGGCAGGCGGCATTGGCGGGTGCCCGTTCGCGCCGCGCGCCACGGGCAATGTGGCGACCGAAGACGTGGTCTACATGCTCCAGCGCGGCGGCATCGAGACCGGGATCGACCTTGAAAAGATGATTGAGACGGCGCGCTGGCTGGAGACGGTGGCGCTGCGCCACCCCATCGCGTCCATGGTGGCCAGGGCCGGCGGATTTCCCGGCCCGCGCGGCTGAGCGCTCAGTTTTTGCGGCGGATGCGCAAGAGCCGGCGCCAGGCGGCCAGACGGCGCAGCTTGCCGCCCACCTGCTGACGGGTCCGCACCATGCCGGCGCGCGCCATCAGCGCCAGCCAAAGCACGGGGCCGAGAATCGGGCCGATTACGCGTCCATGCAGCCCGCAATGGGTGCGGAAATAGCGCGTCAGCCCCTGCGCCTTCCAGGTTTCCACCATGAACAGGCTGGCCTTGCTGGTGGAGCCGTAATGCAGGATCACCGCGCGTGGTTCGAACATCACCGCGCCGCCCGCATCGCGGGCCCGCCGGCAGATATCGATATCCTCCACATGAAGGAAGTAGCCCTCGTCAAACCCGCCCAGCGTCTCAAACCCGGCGCGGGTCATCATCATGGCGGCGCCGGACACCACGGGCGACGGGTCGGCGTCGCCCGGAAGCGGCTCGTTCTCGCGGTGAACATCGCGCATGAAGGGCAGAAGGCGCGGCAAGCCCAGGAAGCCGGACAGGGCCGAGCCAATGGTCAGCTCCCCGCGCCGCGCGCCGCGCTGCTCGCGTCCGGTGGTGTCCATCAGACGTGCGCCGACAATCCCCGGTTCAGGCAAATCGCCGAGCGTCGCCATCATCTGCGCCGCAGCGCCCGGGGACAGAACCGCGTCCGGATTGAGGAACAGGAAGACATCGCCGCGCGCCTGCGCCGCCCCCATATTACAGCCGCGCGCGAAGCCCAGATTTCCACCTGAATGAATCAGCCGCAGCTTGGGCCGGGTGCGCGCCAGCGCGTCGAGCCGCAGAACGGTCTCGCGCGGGTTGTCGTGATTGACCAGCACCAGCTCGGCCACCTCATGGGCGGTCATCACTGCGTCGATCGCCAGAAACAGAGATGGCCCGGTGCGGTAACTGACCATGATCACCGACAGCGGCCGGGTCAGGGCCCGCATTTCAGCCGGGCTCTTCGCGGGGGTCTCGGCCGGAGCGGCCGCATCAACAGCGGCGCCGGGCGTCACCGCAAGCGGTTGGTTTGGGGCCGTCACGTTTTCCCCTCATTCCCCTCATGCGGCGGTCTGAATGACCAGACCCGCCACCACGGTGCGCCATTATGCTCCAGCGGCGCCGGATCCACACCCCAGCTGCCGCCCGGCCGGCATCGCAAAATCCGGCCCAAGGTCAGCCAGCCCCCTCGCCAAAGACCCTGCGCCCGGATCGCGTCAGCTGCGTAGGACGAGCATGTCGGCTCGTGCCTGCACCGGACACCCAGAGCATAGAACACCGGCGATACTATCACCTTATACGCGCCGATCATCAACAATCCGGCGCGCGCCGGCAAGGACAGAATGAACGAGCCATGTCCTTCAGATCGCGCCCTTATCGCCCCGTGCGAGAAGGGCTGTCCACCCTCCCGGTGCAGTTCGCAGCGCGAATTTTCACGCGGCGCGCACACGGGCCGCCTCCATGGCCTCGGCGGCGGCGTCAAACACCAGCAGGATGGACCCGTGGCGCTGGCGGTAGGCGCGCGCGCCTTCCAGCACCGCCAGCGCGGCGAATCGGCCTTCAGGCGGGGCGGCGCCGTCCTGGAGCATGGCCCTGAGGCCGTCACGCGCCGCGAGGACCTCTTCCAGCGTGGCGCCCAGAGCCGCCCGTGCGAACACCGAGGCGCTCGCCTGTCCCAGCGCGCAGGCGCGCACTTCAAGGCCGAGCGCGCTTATCCGGTCCTCTTCAACGCACAGATCCAGATCCAGCTCAGACCCGCAAATGCGCGACACCTTGCGCGCACGCCCGTGGGGCGCAGCTAGGCGCCCGATATGGGGAATGTCCGCTGCGAGGGCGATCAGGTCAGGTGAGTACGGATCAGTCGTCATTTTTTTATGCGCCAGATCTGGCCTTCGGGTGTGTCGTCCACACTGACATCCATCAGCGTCAGCTGCTCACGAATAGCATCGGCCGCCTCGAAATCCCTGGCCTGGCGTGCAGCGAGGCGCTGGGCCAGAAGGGCTTCGATGGCGGCGGTTTCGTCCTCGCCCAGAGCATCAATGCCGAACCAGGCGTCCGGTTCACTCTCGAACAGGCCCAGAAGCATGCCGGCAGCCAGCAGCTCGCCCTTGGCCTGTGCGCGCTCGGCATCTGTTTCGGCCTTATTGGCGCGTCCGGCGATCTCGAACAGGGCGGCGAGCGCCTTGGGCGTGTTGAGATCATCGTAGAGCGCGTCGAGCACGGCGGCGGGCGGGGGCGTGTCGGCCGCCTCCACGGATTTCAGACGCCGCAGCACGCCATAGAGCCGGTCCAGGCTCTTGCGCGATTGCTCGATCAGCTTGCCGGTCCAGTCCAGCGGGGCGCGGTACTGACCGGACAGCAGCGCATAACGGATCACCTCGCCGCGCACGCCCTCGGCGAGCATGGCGTGGACGGTGACCACATTGCCCTGCGACTTGCTCATCTTCTCGGCGTCCATGGAGAGGAAGCCGTTATGGAGCCAGTAATTGGCCAGCGGCTTGCCGCCATGGGCGCAAGCCGACTGGGCGATCTCGTTCTCGTGGTGGGGAAACACCAGATCGATGCCGCCGCCATGAATATCGATGGTCTCGCCCAGCGAGGTCTCGATCATGGCCGAGCATTCGATATGCCAGCCCGGCCGGCCGCGTCCCCACGGACTGTCCCAACCCGGATCTTCGGGCCTGGCCGGCTTCCACAGCACAAAGTCGCCGGGGTTTTGCTTGTAGGGCGCCACTTCGACCCGCGCGCCGGCGAGCATGTCATCCAGCGAGCGCCTGGAAAAATCGCCATAGGCCTCATAGGCCGTCACCGAAAACAGGACATGGCCCTGCGCCGCATAGGCGTGGCCCTGGGCAATGAGGCGTGCGATGAAGGCGATGATTTCGGCCATGGCGCCGGTGGCGGTCGGCTCGAACGTTTTGGGCAGGACATTCAGCGCCGCAGCGTCCTCGAGATAGATGGTCGTGTAACGCCCGGTGATGACCTGGATATCCACGCCCTCGGCTGCGGCCTTGGCGTTGATCTTGTCATCCACGTCGGTGAAGTTGCGCGAGAACAGGACCGCCTGGTCGCCGTAGAGATGGCGCAACACCCTGAACAGGACGTCAAACACCACTTCGGGGCGGAAATTGCCCACGTGCGCTGGCGCGTACACGGTGGGTCCGCACACATACATCGTCACCCGGGACGGGTCTTGCGGGACAAAGTCCCGCTTGCGGCGTGCGGCGGTGTCGTAGAGGCGCAAGGCGGTCATGACGTCACTGTGATGTGGCCGGAGGGAACGGGGCGCAGCCCCGCTGGCGCAGCGCTCTCAAGGGGTCTACACTGTGCCTTGTGCACAAAAAAGGGGGAAGGCCGCATTGGATTCTCCAATCGGGCGCCTACTTTACCGCCGGGCGCAATGGGGATAGCCACGCGCTCCGGATATACGCCACTGACCCGGCGCAAGCCCAGCGGACCTGTTCGCTGCCTTCGCTGGATCCGGAAACCGGTACTTCGGGCAGGCCCGTCCTGTCCGCCCGTCAACGAAAGGATCCGCGTTCCATGGACGCCATGACTGACAAGACGAACCTGGACGCTGCGCCAGCCGATCTCGCCCGCCCGACCCGTGCCGAGGCTGAAGAAGCCGTGCGCACGCTCATTCGCTGGGCCGGCGATGATCCGCGCCGCGAAGGCCTGATCGAAACGCCCAAGCGCGTGGCCAAGGCCTATGAGGAATGGTTCCGCGGCTATGGCGAGAACCCGGTGGAGATTCTCGGCAAGCGGTTCGAGGATGTGCAGGGCTATGACGACATGGTCATGCTCACTCATATTGACGTGGAATCGCACTGCGAACACCACATCGCGCCGATCATCGGCACGGCGTGCGTGGCGTACCTGCCGGACCGCGCCGTGGTGGGGATCTCCAAGATCGCCAAGGTGGTCGAGGCGTTCTCAAAGCGCCTGCAGACCCAGGAGACCATGACCGCCCAGATCGCCGACGCGATCACCGAGGCCATGAACCCGCGCGGCGTGGCGATCTTCGTCGACGCCAAGCACCAGTGCATGACCACGCGCGGCGTGCATCATCCGAACGTGTCCACGATCACCACGAGCTTCACTGGCGAGTTCAAGGCGAACCCGGAACTGCGCGAGCGCTTCATGCGCCTGTGCGAGCGCTCCACGCGTTAAGCGCTGGTCGAGTCAGAACAAAAAAGCCCCGGCGCGCTGCGCCGGGGCTTTTTCATTGCCGGAGCAGCGCCGGTTATTCCGGCGAACCCATGGGCGTCAGGGCGCGGGCGCGCTCGGCTTCGCTGGCGCGGCGCTCTTCGGGCAGGGCGATCAGGCCGCGATCTCCGAGATAGCCGAACGGCCCCCATGCCTCGTCATCGGTGAGCTCCTCGATGAACGCGCGCAGGCCCGGCACGATGCCGTCATGCTGGTTCTTCACATAGACATACATGGAGCGCGAGATCGGGTATTCGCCCGACGAGATCATGTCATAGGCCGGGGTCACGCCGTCGATTTCGGCGCCCTGCACCCGGTCGGCATTCTGTTCGAGATAGGAGTATCCGAACACGCCGAACATGCCCGGCGTGTTGTTGACGGTGCGCAGGATGACATTGTCGTCCTCGCCGCCATCAATCCAGGCGCCGTCTTCACGCAGCCGGCTGGCCAGCGTGTTGAAGCGCACCCGGTCGCTGGTGCGCAGCTCGTCCATGCAGGCGATCTGGCGGGCGCCGGCATTGATGCCGAGCTCGATCCAGGCGTCGCGCGTGCCGGACGTGGGCGGCGGGCCGAACACCTCGATGCGTTCGGCCGGCAGGTTGGAATCGATTTCCGACCAGCGCCGGTAAGGGTTGGCGATGAAGGTCATGCAGTCATGGCCGGCCACATCGGCGTGGCTGAAGCCGTCGCGCAGCAGGCCTTCTGCAGAGAACATCGCTTCGCCATCGCCGGTCACCGGCATCGGGATTTCCGCAGCCAGGGCCAGGTAAATGTCTTCCAGATCGAAATTGACCGGGTCGGCATTGGTCGAGTTGGCCACAACAATGCCGTCAAACCCGATGCGGATTTCGGTGATCGCGGTCACGCCATTGTCACGGCACAGCTGGAACTCTGTGGCCAGCATGCGGCGCGAGGCGCCGGTCATGTCGGGATAGTCCAGCCCGACGCCGGCGCAGAACAGGCTCATGCCCCCGCCCGTGCCGACCGATTCCACAACCGGGGTCGGAAACTCGGTCTTGGCGCCGAAGTTTTCAGCCACGGCTGTGGTGAACGGGAACACGGTGGACGAGCCCACGATGCGCAGGCCCTGGCGGCCTCCGCCGCGCCGGGCGGCGCCGTCCGTACCCGGAGCGGCCTCGGCCTGATCCGTGGTTTCGGTGGTTTCGGTGGTCTCGTCGCCCAGCGTGATGGCTTCGCGCGGCTCGCCGCAGGCGGCCAGAAGCGCCAGCGCGGCGGCGCCGGCGGACAGGTGAAAAAGACGGGTCATGATGTGTGTCATCCCTGCATTCGCATGGAGCGCGCGGCGCGCGCCCGGATGTCCCAAGGGTATGCCTGCGTGGCGCCCATGCTGGCAAGGTGAACCGGACCCCGCGCGCATGAAGTTTTTGCGACTGCATGGGCGCTGCGCGGCCCACCGCCTTTACGCGCAGGCTTTCATGTGAAAGATTTCACCGATGGCGCATGCAATTTTCCTTTACATGGCCAAGCAATGCGCATATCTCGCGCATCCCGGCGGAGGTGACGATGCCGGATTGGGTTAACTGCAATCAGGGGGTCACGTGCGTTGGCACAATACCATACGCCCCTGGACCTGGTCCGCTCTCGGCCTGTTGAAGGCCCGGTCGCCTGCGCGCGTCCGGACCGGCTGACAGCCGCAGCTTCCTGGTTCCAGGACAATTTTCCCGGCGAGGTTCTCTACGCCGTCAAGGCCAACCCATCCGCGTGGGTGATCGACACCCTGTACGCGGCCGGCATCCGCTGGTTTGACGTCGCGTCCCTGCCGGAAGTCGAGCTGATCGCCGCCCGTTGCCCGGGCGCGACCATGGCGTTCATGCACCCGGTCAAAAGCCGCCATGCCATCCGCACGGCGTATTTCGATCATGGCGTGAAGATTTTCGTGCTCGACTGCGAAGCCGAGCTTGAGAAGATTCTCGCCGAGACCGGCAATGCGTCCGATCTCACACTGGTGGTGCGCCTGGCGGTCTCCAATGACGGGGCCACTCTGCCGCTGGCGGGCAAGTTCGGGGCAGGCGAGGCTGAAGCGCCCGACCTGATCAGGCGCGCCCGCGCCCATGCGGCCGAGCTGGGCGTCAGCTTCCATGTCGGCAGCCAGTGCATGGCGCCCAGCGCCTATCGCTCGGCGATGATGGAGGCGTCGCGCCTGATCGTGAAAGCGGGCGTGACGGTGGACATCGTGGATGTGGGCGGTGGCTTCCCGGCGATCTATCCGGGCATGACGCCGCCGCCGATGAGCGAGTTCATCGGCGCGATCCGCAGCGCGTTCGAGGACATGATGGTCCTGTCCAACGCCGATCTGTGGTGCGAGCCGGGCCGGGCGCTGATCGCCGAGGCCGTGTCAATCCTGACCCGCGTGGAGCTGGTCAAGGGCGACGCTGTGTACATGAATGACGGCTCCTATGGCTGTCTGTTCGACATCGTTCACGCCAAATGGCCCTTCCCGATCCGCGTGCACCGCCGTCACGGAACGCCGTCCGAAGAGGCCGGGCTGTTCAAGCTGTACGGGCCGACGTGTGATTCCATCGATTCCATGCCGGGGCCCTATGCGCTGCCGGCGGATCTCATGGAAGGCGATGTCATCGAGTTCGGCATGCTGGGCGCCTATGGCACCGCCATGGCGACGCGGTTCAACGGCTTCGGGGATGTGGAGACTGTCGAGGTCGCCGACTTCCCCTGGCGGTCCATGTATGATGAAACCGAGACTTCCGAGGCTGCTCCGGCCGCGGGCGATGAAGGCGGGCGCGTCGTGCCGTTTGCACGCGGACTGCGCCGCAGACGCCATCGCCTGATGAAAAACCGAATGATGAAGAGGCGCTGATGACCGAAAATTCCCAACGCAAGGCCGAGCTGCTCGCCAGCCCGGTCGAGCATATCGACATCGCCTCGTTCGATGGGCGCGTGATCATTGATGCGTGGGAGAAGATGAGCTTCTCCTCGCGTGATGCTGCGCGCGCCGCCCGCATCCTCGGGGCCGCCGTGGCGGATCCCGACTGTTCGGTGATCCTCACCCTGGCCGGGTCGACCTCGGCGGGCGGCTGCATGCATGTCTGGCGTGACATGATCCGCCACAACATGGTCGACGCCATCGTCGCCACCGGCGCGTCCATCGTGGACATGGATTTCTTCGAGGCGCTGGGCTTCAAGCACTATCAGGCCCACGAAATTCCCGACGACCGGATCCTGCGCGAGCTCTATATCGACCGCATCTACGACACCTATATCGACGAAGAAGAGCTGCAGACCACCGATCACACGATCGGCGACATCGCCAATTCCCTGCCGGCCAAACCGATCTCCAGCCGCGGCTTCATCAAGGCGATGGGCAAGTGGCTGGCTGACGGCAACGCCAAGAAGGAAGGCTCCCTCATCGAGGAATGCTACAAGCACGGCGTGCCGATCTTTGTGCCGGCGTTCGCCGACTGCTCGGCGGGCTTTGGCCTGGTGAAGCACCAGGTCGAGCGGATGAAGGCGGGCAAGCCCTATCTCTCCATCGACGCAGTGGCCGATTTCCGGGAACTGACAGATATCAAGATCAAGGCGGGCAAGACCGGCCTCTTCATGGTCGGCGGCGGCGTGCCGAAGAACTTCGCCCAGGATACGGTGGTGTGCGCTGAAATCCTCGGCCACGAAGTGCCGATGCACGAATACGCCGTGCAGATCACCGTGGCCGACGTGCGCGACGGCGCCTGCTCCTCCTCGACGCTGAAAGAAGCGTGCTCGTGGGGCAAGGTGGACGTGACGCTGGAGCAGATGGTGTTCGCCGAAGCCACCACTGTGGCGCCCGTCATCGTGTCAGACGTGTTCCACCGCGGCGCCTGGAAAACCCGGCCGCGCCGCCGCTTTGCGGATATGTTCGAGGACTGATCCGGATACGGAAATATATGAACGTCTGAATTAGACCCCTCGCCCCCGGGCGAGGGGTTTTTTCATGTCTCAGCGGCAAAGCCCCTCAGTCCACCTGCGCGTTCTCGTCGATCTCGACCGGAACGGACGGCGCCGTCGGCAAGGGCGGCAGATCGCCGTTCAGCGCGCGGATCAGCGCCGCGTCACGCCGGTAGACATCGTGGACATAGCGCACTTGCCCGAACCGGTCGGACACGGCGGTGAAATATAGGATGTGCACCGGGATGCGGTTCTGCAGCCGGACCCGGCGCGTCTGGCGCGAGTCGAAAGCGGCGCGCACGTCCGCCGGGCTCCAGCCCTCCGCCTCCAGCACCCAGATCGCCAGCTCAATGGGGTCACGCACCCTCACGCAACCGGCTGAGTCATCGCGCTGGGTGTCCAGGAACCGGCCCTGGTGGGGCGTGTCGTGGATGTAGACATTTTGCACATTGGGAAACAGGAATTTGACCTGGCCCATGGCATTGTTGGGCCCGGGCTGCTGGATCACACGGTAGCGCCGGTTGGCCCAGTCGGCATCGGCGGCGTTGACGCGCCGGCCGGTATTGAGGTCCACCAGATGATAACCGTTGGCATAGGCCCAGCCCGGGTTGGTGCGGAACCGGCGCAGCCAGGGCTCGCCCAGGCTCATGGGGGTGTACCACCACGGATTAATCTCGACGTTCTGCATCTCTTCAGAAAATATCGGCGTCGATGTCAGGCGCGCGCCGATCTGGGCCTGGTGCACGCGCTCCACCACGCCATCGGCCCAGGCTTCCAGGCGGTAATCGGCGATGTTCACCCGGATATGGCGCGCGCCCAGATCTTCCGGCAGCCAGCGCCAGCGCTCCAGATTGGCCCGCAACTGGTCGACGCGCTGGCCATTGCCGGTGTTGAGTTCGCGCACCGTGTCGGCGCCCAGTACGCCATCGGCGGCGAGGTTGTGCCGGGCCTGAAAGCGCATAAGCGCGGTTTCCAGCCGGGCGTCGAACGCATCACCGGCGGCTCCGGGATGCTCCAGCAGTCCCAGCTGATGCAGGCGGGCGCGCAATGCGTCGATGCGCGCGCCGCTATCACCCCGGCGCAGGCGTGGACCCTCCGCCACCGGGACCGGCGCGGTGGGGGAGACCGTGCGCCGGATCAGTTCCCGGCGCAGCGCCTGGTAGTCGGGATGAACGGGGGCCAGCGCATCCAGCGTGGCGGCGATGGCCCCGCGTTCGCGCGCCTGGGCGTACTCGGTGAGCAGATCGGCGTCGCGTCGCGGCGCGCTCCAGTCCGGGTTCAGGCGGCGCGGATCCACCTGGCCAAAAACCAGGTCCGCCGCGAGCCGGAGCCAGGCATTGCGCGCCATCTCGTCCCGCTCCGGCCCCGGCGCCATGGCGCGCAAGGCGTCAGGATCGGGATAGCGCGCCGGATCGAGCCCATGGGTCCAAGCCTCCGACAGGGCGCCAGACAGGTCGGCGATTTCCGATTCGCGCCACGGCGCATTCCAGGACTGAGCGAGGGCCGTGGCCGCCAGCGTGGCGCATAGCGCAGAGGCTGCGATCGCGGCGATTAGACCCTTCACCCACCCCATGCGACTCGCTCCCCCCGGAGGCCGGACACCGTTAGCGGGACGTTAACAAATCCGGCGCCCGGGGGGTAGCCAAAGTCGATCAGGAATCCGTCAGGCCCGGCAGTTGTGGCGCGGCGCCGTTCACGCGGACCTGGGCCGCCATCACCGCTGCAGCGGCGCGATAGGCTTCCTGCGTATTCGCCGCTCCATCGACCACGTCCTGGCCCGCCGACAGGAGGGGGGTGTAGACGCGCGTGCCGTCCGCATCGTCATCCACGGTAAACTCGCCGGCGGCCTCGAACACGCTGTCCCAGGCCGCGCGGATGAGCGCCCAATAGTCGCCGGTCTGCGCCCAGTACTGCTCGGCGGCCTCAACGCCGGCCAGCTCGGTGCGCCGGTAGGTGTTGATGCCATGCTCGCGCACCAGAGCGCGCTGCTCGCCATCGCGCAGCACCAGCTTGGTGTTGTCCTGCTCATGGGTCCAGCCCCAGGCGGTGATGGTGTGGCGGTTGACCGCCTCGATCACATCATAGTCATCGCGCGTGGTGCCGTCGCGCCGGGGCAGGGGACGCCAGCTGACCTCCGGCTCCCAGGTCGACGCGTTCACGCCGTGGGTCCAGCGCGCCAGCCCGGCATAGCGGGGGCTGTCGTCAACCTGATAGACGGTTTGCGACCAGGCGCCGGTCGACTGGTCCGTGGACAGGTCGGCGAAGTCCCAAGTGTTGAAGCCCTGATAGCGCATCACACGCGCCGGCTCGTAGGCCCAGTCCTGGCGCCAGTGCTTGATCACGATGGGCGCGTCGGGCGGACCGACCAGAAGCAGGTGCTGGAGCGAGATGAAATCGCGCTCGTCCGCGATCACATAGACCACTTCGCGCGCCGGCGTGACTTCCGCCTCATGCAGTTCGTAAGCCGCCTCTATCGGCAGGTGCTCGCGAAAATCGAAGGTCACATCGTATTCGCCGGCCATGGCCAGGATCGCCGCGCGATCCTGCTCCAGGCCCGATTGCAGCGTATCGGCCTGCGCCGCCGACGCCGACATCACCACCGCCAGTCCGGCCGCGGCGATACCATTCCAAACATTCAGTCCCATTGCTCTGTCTCCCGGGTGCGGGCGGCGATGCGCCGCCTCAGTCGTGATCCACCAACTGCATATTGCGAACGAGTCTGACTTGCAAATGCAAATCATCTGAGTCATCAAACAGCGACTGAGAATGATTTGCAAGAGGAGGCTGCTCATGTCATTCACGAGATCGATGCGCGCATGGCTGGCGGCGGGCGCCGCCGTTGCGCCGCTGGCGCTGGCGGTTCCGGCGTTCGCCGAGGCAGAGACTGACGTCTCTCCCGGCGCCGAGGCCAGCGATGTCATCGTCGTCACCACAACGCGCACCCAGCTGTCCAATTTCGACTATCCGGGCATGGCCAGCGCGATGACGCTGGAGACGCTGGAGCAGGTGCGGCCAATCGACCTCGTTGAACTCTTGCGCGACATGCCGGGGGTGGAGGTGGCGGGCGGGCCCCGCCGAACCGGCCAGACGATTCGTCTGCGCGGCTTCGGGCGGGAGAACGTGACCCTACTGGTGGATGGCGCCCGCCAGAATTTCAGCTCCGCCCATGACGGCGTGCTGTTTCTCGACCCGGGCCTGCTGCGCCGGGTGGAAACGCTGCGCGGCGGCGCCTCGGCGCTCTACGGGTCGGGCGCGTCGGGCGGCGTGATCGCATTCGAGACGCTGCGCGCCGACGACATCCTGCCCGATGGCCGCGACTTTGGCGCCCGCGCGTCGGCGGGCTACCGCTCAGGCAATGAGGAAACGCGCGGGTCCGCCGCCCTGTTCGGGCGCTCGGGCGTGTTTGATGGCATGGCGGCGATCAGCCTGCGGGAATCGGGCGATATCGCGCTGGGCTCGGGGCAGGACCTGCCCGCTGATGACAGCACGGCCTCGGGCCTGATATCCGGCGGCGCGGATCTGGGCGGCGGCTTGCGGCTGGAGGCCGGCTGGCTGGGCTTCCGCAACAGTGCGGTGGAGCCCAATAACGGTCAGGACCTGTCCGTGGTGGATTCGCTCAACCCGCTGGTGGACAAGGATATCAGCGCCGATACATGGCGCTCCCGCGCCCTGTTCGAGCCCGAGACGCCGCTGATCGCGATGGACGTCACACTCTATCGCAACGAAGCGTCGGTGGACGAGACAGAGCAGGTCAGCGGCCGGGTGGTGGGCCGTGATCTTTCCACCACCGGCCTGCGCGCCGAGAACCGCGCCGCCTTCACCCTCGGCGCAACAGAACTGGCGCTGGTGACCGGGGCGGAGTGGTATCGTGACCGGCAGGCGGGGTTTGATTCAAATACGCCGGACAATGAGCGCGGCGGCGTGCCCACCGGAAGGGCAGAATTTACCGGGGCATGGGCGCAGTTGGAAACCACGCTGAATCTGGGCGGCGCAGGCGCGCTGACCCTGCTGCCGGGCGTGCGCTTTGACCGGTTCGAGACAGAGACCGACGGCTCGCCGTCAACGTCTGACGAACAGGTGTCCTCCCGCTTCGCCGCCAGCTGGGCGCCTGCAGAGTCCGTGCGCCTGTTCGCCAGCTGGTCTGAAAGCTTCCGCGCGCCGTCGCTCAATGAGCTGTATCTGTCCGGAACGCACTTCTCCCTGCCGCACCCGGTTCTGGGCCCGCCTGTGTTCATCACCAACGCCTTCATCCCCAATCCCGATCTGCGCCCCGAAACCAGCACCACCGCAGAGATTGGCGCCGCCTTCATCCGCCAGGGCCTGATCACGCCTGATGACCGGCTGGAGGTGAAGGGCGCCTGGTTCCAGACCCGGGCCGATGATTTGATCAATCTGGGGGTCGATTTCGCCTTCTCGCCCACCTGCTTTGCGCCGCCCTTCTTCCAGCCCTGCTCGGCGGGCACGTCTTTCTCTGAAAACGTCGCCGACGCCGAACTGAACGGGTTCGAGATCGCCGGCGCTTACACATCCGGCCCGCTCAGCCTGTCCGGCTCGGTGTCGAAAGTGGATGGCGAGGACCGCGCCACCGGCGCGCCTCTGGGCGCCCTGCAGCCGGTCAATGGCCAGGTCAGCGCCCGCTACCGCTTCGAGGCCTGGGGCCTGGATGCGGGCGGACGTGTGCGCTTCGCCGGTGATTTCACCCGCGGCGCCAGCGCGGCGCAGGATCGCGGCGGCTATGGCGTGCTCGATCTGTCCGCCGGCTGGCGGCCCGGATTTGCGCGCGATGTCCGTGTGGATGTGGGCGTGGAGAACGTCTTCGACCGCGATTACGAGCGCGTCTTCGCCGGCGTGTCCGAGCCTGGCCGCACGCTGCGCATCGACCTCACCTGGACCGGCGCCTGGTAGAGGGGAGGCCCCGCCCGCCTCCTCCCCGGCGGGCGGGGCCTTATCGCGCAGGAACAGGCTTGCACCCAAGCGTGAAACCGGGCGCAGCTTTCGTTTGACAGGGGGCGCCTCGTCAAACGACGGTGTGAAGGCGCGTGGCAGGAGGCCGACATGCTGGCATTGGTGTTGTCGACTGTGCTGGCCTCCGTCCTGATCGATTCGAGCAGGGAGCCAGATGCGTCGCCGCCGCGCCCATCTGACGGCGGCGTATACACGCTGGTTCTGGAAAACGACCTGTTTGCGGGCAGTGATCGTCAGTATACCAATGGAATACGCCTAGAATCGATGGCCCCTGCCGGCGCGCCGTTCGCGTTCGTTTCCAATGCGGCGAGAATTGTACCGTTCTCCGGGATCGGGCCCGACGCCAGGTACAGGCGCGGTTGGTCGCTATCGCACCTGCTTTATACCGCAAGCGACATTTCCCTGGAGAACCCGCCTGAAGATGATCACCCATATGCGGGATATCTGGCGCTGAGTGTTTTCTCCACCGCCATCCAGGACAATAGCGAGAACACCCTAAGTTTCGAACTCGGCCTGATCGGCCCGTCAGCCCAGGGCGAGTTTGTTCAGCGCAATTGGCATCAGCATGTCTTGCATGAAGCGATTGATCCGGCGGGCTGGTCGACCCAGCTTCATGACGAGGTGGTGTTCGCCGTTGCCCTGCAAAGACTGCGGCGCTGGGACGTCCTGAGCTCGCAGCGATGGAACACCGATGCCTACACCCATGTTGGCGCGACATTGGGCACGGTCAGAACAGACCTGTCGGCCGGATTTTTCACACGGTGGTGGCTGGGCGACATTCCGTCTGGGGTCGCTGCACCCCCTCGCATCCGGCCAGCGATCAGCGCCTCAAGCTATGTGGCCAGAATTGACGGCTGGAATGCCTACGTGTTTGGCGGAATTGCTGGGACCTGGGTGGGACGGGACATTTTTCTGGACGGGAACACGTTTCGATCATCGCGCTCCGTCGACAAGCATGATGTCGTGTGGTCCGCCCAGGCTGGCATTGCGGTGCAATGGGAGCATGTGCGGGTCAGCTACACCCATATTGTGAGGTCTGACCAGTTCACGACTCAACGCGAGCAACATCGCTTCGGATCGTTCTCGATCTCGGTCGTCAGATAGCCTCGCCGTCTTTTCCTGTGGACGGGCTGTGGGAAAACGCCGCAGGGCGCACACAAGGGGTGGACGTTAAGCGGTCCTTCACCACAATATATTGCTATCGTGATTGCGCCATTCTGCGCGAGTCACCCCCGTCGATGAAGGACGCCTGAGACGCCATGACCCTCCTGACCCCATCCAGTGACCGCCCGGGTCTGCTCACCTCGAGCCATTCCTACAAACCCTTCCGGTATCCGTGGGCCTATGATTTCTGGAAAATCCAGCAGCAGGTCCACTGGCTGCCCGAGGAAGTGCCGTTGGGCGAGGACTGCAAGGATTGGGCGACGCGTCTGGATGACCGCGAGCGCAATCTGCTGACCCAGATTTTCCGCTTCTTCACCCAGTCGGATGTGGAAGTGGGCGCCAACTACATGGAAAACTACATGCCGCTCTTCAAACCGGTTGAAGTGCGCATGATGCTGGCCTCCTTCTCCAACATGGAGACGGTGCATATCGCCGCCTACGCCCTGCTGCTGGAAACCATCGGCATGCCCGATTCCGAGTTCTCCGCCTTCATGGAGTACCAGGAAATGGCGGCCAAGCACGATTATCTGGGCAAGTTCGGCGTGGAGACCGAGAAGGACATTCTCACCTCCATGGCGGTGTTCGGCGGCTTCACCGAAGGCCTGCAGCTGTTCGCCAGCTTCGCCATGCTGATGAACTTCCCGCGCTTCAACAAGATGAAGGGGATGGGCCAGATCGTGTCCTGGTCGGTGCGCGACGAGTCGCTGCACTGCGAGGGCATGATGAAGCTGTTCCACACCTTCGCCGAGGAAACCGGCGCGTTGACAGCCTCGGTGAAGGACGACATCGCCGATTGCTGCAAGACCGTGGTGGCGCTGGAAGACAAATTCATCGAGCTGGCATTCGAGGCCGGCGAGGTGGAGGGCATGACGCCGCACGATATCAAGCAGTACATCCGCTATATCGCCGACTGGCGCATGGGCCAGCTGAAGCTGAAGCCCATTTATGGCGTCAAGGCGCACCCGATCCCGTGGCTGAGCGAGATCCTCAACGGGGTCGAGCACGCCAACTTCTTCGAGGCGCGCGCCACCGAATACTCCAAGGGCGCCACCAAGGGCGCATGGCACGGCGATGACGGGGTGTGGGGTCTGTTCGACAAGCGCCTGACCCAGAGCCCGGCCAACGAACTCCCGGCGGAATAGGTATTGCAAACGCCCGCGCCCTCACGGCGCGGGCGTCTTGTCCTTGAACCGGCAGATATCAGCGATCGCGCAGCGCCAGCATTCGGGTTTGCGCGCCTTGCACACATAGCGTCCGTGCAGGATCAGCCAGTGATGCGCGCCCTTGAGATAGGCCGCCGGCGTGATGGCTTCGAGCCGCACCTCCACCGCGTCGGGGTTTTTGCCCGGTCCGAGCCCAGTGCGGTTGGCGACCCGGAAGATATGCGTGTCGACCGCGATGGTCGGCTCGCCGAACGCCTCGTTCAGCACCACGTTGGCGGTCTTGCGGCCCACGCCCGGCAGGCGCATCAGGTCCTCGCGCGTGCGCGGCACCTCGCCGCCAAATTCCTCGATGATCAGGCGCGACAGGGCGATGATGTTTTTGGCCTTGTTGCGGAACAGGCCGATCGTCTTGATGTGCTCGCGCACCCCGTCTTCGCCCAGCGCCAGCATTGCGTGAGGGTTGTCCGCTGCCGCGAACAGGCCGCGCGTGGCCTTGTTAACGCCCACATCCGTGGCCTGGGCGGACAGCGCTACCGCCACCACCAGCGTATACGGATTGACATAGTCCAGCTCGGTGCGCGGCTCCGGCCGGATCTCGGCCAGGCGCGCATACACCTCCTCGGCCTGCTCGCGGGTCAGGCCGGGGGCGCGGCGCTTGACGGGCCGCTTTTTGCCGGGCGCCGGCGTCTTCATTCGCCGAGCTTGGGAATATTGATCAGGCGCGGGTGGCCGGTCTTCTTGTCGCGCACGATGATCACCCGCGACAGATCGGCCCCCTCGGTCTCCTTGCCCATCTCGCGCAGGCGGGCGAAGGCGGTTTCGCGGATCGTCTCGTCATCGGCATCCGGAGCGACCGGGATAGAGGCGCGGCGCTTGCCGCCCTCCTGCACCACCAGCTCCACTGTCTCGATGGCGGCTTCCAGCATGGCGGCGTCGGCCTTCGGCCACTTAGCCTGGAACACGCTGGGCTGCCCGCCCGCCATCTCCCACAACTCCTCGGCCATGAAGGGCGCAAAGGGCGCCAGCACCCGGATCACCGCGTGCAGCGTCTCGCGCGTGACGGGCTCACCTTCGGCGGCGTTGAGATACTTCATCAGCTCGGCGATGGCGGTGTTGAGGCGCAGATTCTCCAGATCCTCGGTCACCGCCATAACGAGCTTGGCCGCCGCTAGCGTCACCGCCTTGGGCTCCTCGCTCGCAGGCGCGGCGATGGCGCCGGTGGCGTAGCGCCACATCCGTCGGAGGAATTTCAGGGCGGCGGCGACAGCGTCCGTGTCCCACTGCCGCATGGCCTCAACCGGGCCCATAAACATCATGTGTACACGGAAGGCGTCGGCTCCGAAGCGCTCCACCACATGGTCGGGCGTGACCACATTGCGCAGGGATTTCGACATTTTCGCGCCCACGCGCTCCACCGGCTCGCCGGTCGGGGCGTGTACGAAGGATCCGTCCTCGCGCGCCTCCACCTCATCGACGGGCAGGACGATCCCGCGGGCGTTCTTGAAGGCGTGGCTGGTGAGCAGGCCCTGATTGACCAGCTTCTGGAACGGCTCTTTCGTGGCGGCCAGCCCCAGATCGAACAGGACTTTGTGCCAGAAGCGCGCATAGAGAAGATGCAGTGTGGCGTGCTCGGCGCCGCCCACGTACAGGTCCACCGATCCCCAGGCGCGCTCGACCTCCGGGTCCACCAGCGCCGCGTCATTCTTCGGATCCTTGAAGCGCAGATAATACCAGCATGACCCCGCCCATTGCGGCATGGTGGAGGTCTCGCGCCGGCCATTCAGGCCGGTCTTCGGGTCGGTCACTTCCAGCCAGTCGCCGGCGCGGGCCAGCGGGCTTTCGGCCTGACCCGTCGGCTTGTAGCTCTCGATATGAGGCAGGGTAAGGGGCAGCTCGTCGAGGTCCAGCGTGGTGCGCGTGCCGTCCTCCCAATGAATGATCGGGATGGGCTCGCCCCAATAGCGCTGGCGGGCGAAGGTCCAGTCGCGCAGATTATAGCTGGTCACACGCCGGCCCATGCCGCGCGCTTCCAGAAGGTCGGCGACCTGCTCGCGCGCGTCGCGCCAGCGAACCCCCGCCTGATAGAGCCCGCTGTCGTCGGGCGCGGCCAGCATGACGCCGTCTTCGGTCCAGCACGCCTCGCCCGCCAGCACGGCGGCGCGGGCCGGGTTGTCCGCACCCGGATCGATCACGGGGACGATATCGAGGCCATAGCTTCTGGCGAAGGCGAAATCGCGCTCGTCATGGGCGGGCACGCCCATCACCGCGCCCGTGCCGTAATCGGGCAGGACATAATCCGCGACGAAGATCGGGACCTTGCGTCCCGTGACCGGATTGATCGCCTCGGCGCCCGTGAGCACGCCGGTCTTCTCGGCGTCGACGGTGCGGTCGAGATCGGATTTCCGCGCCGCCGCTTCCACATAGGCGGTCACGGCTGCGCGCATGTCCGGCGTGGTGATCGTATCGACCAGAGGGTGCTCCGGCGCCAGCGCCAGGAAGGTCACGCCGCCCAGCGTATCCACGCGGGTGGTGAATGTCTCGATTCCCGCTTCGTGGCCATCGACAGCGAAGCGCAGGGACACGCCCTGGGACCGGCCGATCCAGTTGCGCTGGGAGTCCTTGATGCCCTCGGGCCAGTCGAGCGGGTCGAGATCGGCCAGCAGACGCTCCGCATACGCCGTAATGCGCATTTTCACTTGCCGCAGCGGAATGCGTACGACCTCATGGCCCTGCTCGGACTTGCCGTCATATACCTCTTCATTGGCCAGGATCGTGCCCAGTTCCGGGCACCAGTTCACTGGCGCAGTGTCGAAATAGACAAGACGGCGGGTGTCCTGGAACGCCTGTACCGCCAGCTTGCCCGCGGCGTGCACATCCTCGGGAACGGGCAGTTCCTCGATCGGGCGCGCGCGGCCAACGTCAGCATCATACCAAGCATTATAGAGCCGGGTGAAGATATACTGGGTCCACTTGTAATAGTCCGGGCTGGAGGTCGCGATCTCGCGATCCCAGTCATAGCCCAGACCCAAGAGCGCCATCTGGCGCTTGTAAGTGGCGATGTTTTCGGCCGTGGACACAGCCGGGTGCACGCCGGTGCGCACCGCATATTGCTCTGCAGGCAGGCCAAAACTGTCCCAGCCCATGGGGTGCAGGACATTGAAGCCCTGCATCTTCTTGTAGCGGGCCACGATATCGGTGGCGAGATAGCCCACCGGGTGACCCACATGCAGGCCCGCCCCGGACGGGTAGGGGAACATGTCCAGCACGTAGAAGGTCTTGTCGCCTGGCCTCGGATGCGGCGTGCGGTTGACGCCCAGCGTGTCCCAGACCTGGCGCCATTTGGCTTCCAGGGCGGTGAAATCATAGGCGGTCTGGTCGGTCATGAATCGCGTTCCGTGAGGGGCCCGGTCTGCGCCTTCACCTAAAGACGCGGCCCGGGCGATTGTCCTGTCGTCTAACCGGCTTTGGCCACGCTGATACGCACCGTGTCGCCGAGAATGTCCGTATCGCTGACTGCGCTGCCGGGCACATCGCTGGAGGTCAGCGATACGGCCAGCGTTTCCGCCTTGATGAAGTCGCCATGGGCCTGCATCGCCGCAGCGATGTCCGGCCCGCCGGCGATCCCCAGCGCGATGCGGTCGGAGACTTCCAGTCCGGCTTCCTTGCGCGCGGACTGCACGGCGCGCACCAGGTCGCGGGCGAGGCCCTCGCATTCCTGATCGGCGTCCACGGAGATGTCCAGCACCACCGCGCCGGTGCCGGCGAAGGGTTCGGCGGCGCTGCCCTCGGCGGCGACCATGCGCAGGGTGAACTCGTCCGGGGACAGAGTTTCACCCGCCACTTCCGCCGAGCCGTCGGGCGTCAGCGTGAAGGCGCCCGCGCGTGCGGCGGCCATCACCTCTTTCATCTTCCCGCCCAGACGCTTGCCGATTTGCGGGTTCACTTTCAGCTCCACCGAGCCGAAGGCGTCGAGATCGGTGGACAGGGCCACATCGCGCACATTCAGCTCTTCAGCGATCAGGCCGATATAAGGCGCCAGGGCCGGGGCGTCGGCGTGGACGATGGTGAGCGATTTCAGCGGCAGGCGTACGCGCAGACGGTGACGTTCGCGCACCGACAGCGCCGCCGAGCAGGCTTCGCGTACCAGATCCATGGCGCGGGCCAGATCGTGATCATGGGCGAACTCGTCCGATGCCGGCCAGAGCGTGAGATGGACCGAGCGATCACCGGTCAGCGACTTGTACAGCTTCTCCGTCGCGATTGGCAGGAGCGGTGCGAGCACGCGGCAGACCTGGGTCAGCACCGTATACAGCGTATCAAAGGCGGCATCGCGCGACGCGGCGTCGGTGGAGCCCCAGAAGCGGGCGCGCGAACGGCGGATATACCAGTTGGTCAGGGCGTCGAAATAGGCCGTCGCCGCCTTGCAGGCGCGCGGTATGTCGAATCCGTCCAGCGCCGTCTCCACAGCCGCGGCCAGTTCGCCGGTCTTGGTCAAAATATAGCGGTCCAGCGGATCGGACGCATCGCGGATGATCTGCGGGGCACGCGCCTCCAGATTGGCGTACAGCGAGAAGAAGGCATAGGCGTTCATCAGGGGCGCAATGGCCTCGCGCTGCACCGCCGCAATGTCGCGCGCCTCTTTGGGCACCAGCAAATCGCCGCCATTGAGCACCGGCGAGGCGATCAGGAACCAGCGCATCACATCCGATCCGGCCTTGTCGAAAAACTCCAGCGGATCGGGATAATTGCGCAGGCGCTTGGACAGTTTCTGGCGGTTCTCATCCAGCACCACGCCGTGACAGATGGCGTTGAGGAAGGGCGGCTGGTCGAACAGCATCGTGCCCAGCACCATCAGCGTATAGAACCAGCCGCGCGTCTGGGCGACGTATTCCACGATGAAGTCGGCGGGGAAATTGGCCTCGAACCAGTCCTTGTTCTCGAACGGATAGTGCACGCTGGCAAAGGGCATCGAGCCGGAATCAAACCAGACATCGAACACATCCTCCACCCGGACCATTTTCGATTTGCCCGTGGGGTCGTCGGGGTTGGGCCGGGTCAGATGGTCGATGAAGGGGCGGTGCAGATCGGTGACCGTCACGCCGAACGCGGCTTCCAGCTCTTCGATGGAGCCGTAGACTTCAGTGCGCGGATAATTGGGATCATCGCTGACCCAGACCGGGATGGGCGTGCCCCAGAAGCGTGAGCGCGAGATATTCCAGTCCTGCGCCCCGGCCAGCCAGTTGCCGAAAATCCCGTCCTTCACGTGGGAGGGCGCCCAATTGATCTGCTGGTTGAGCTCCACCATCCGCTCACGGAAGTCGGAAACGCGCAGATACCAGCTGTCCACCGCCTTGTAGATCAGCGGCTCGTCCGTGCGCCAGCAATGGGGATAATTGTGGTCATAGGTGTCGTGGCGGAAGAGCTTGCCCTCTTCCTTCAGGCGCTGGATGATCGGCTTGTTGGCGTCGAACACCAGCATGCCTTCATAATCGGGGATCTCGCGGGTATAGCGCCCGGCCTGATCCACCGGCACCACCACGGCGATGCCCGCCCGGCGGCAGGCCTTCAAATCATCCTCGCCAAAGCCCGGCGCCATGTGCACCACGCCCGTGCCGTCCTCGTCGGTGACGAAGTCCTCGATCAGGATACGGAAGGCATTCTCGTGGCCTTCGAAATAGTCAAAAGGCGGGTGGTAGGTGAGGTTCTCCAGCGCCGCGCCCTTCACGGTCGCGATGCGTTCGGCTCCTTCGAGCTGTTTCTTGTATTTTTCCAGCGCATTGGCCGACAGGATATAGCGCTCGCCATCCTTGGCCATGACGGCGTAATCGATATCCGCCCCGGCTGCGGCGGCCAGGTTTGACGGCAGGGTCCAGGGCGTGGTGGTCCAGATCAGCAGCTGTGCGCCCGACAGTTCGCCCTGACCCTCGCGGATGCGGAAGCCCATGGTGACCGCCGGATCGGTCCGGTTGCGGTAGGAATTGTCCAGCCGCGTCTCGAAATTCGACAGCGGGCTTTCCACTGCCCAGGAATAGGGCACTACCCGATAATCGCGATAGACATGACCCTTGTCCCAGAGCTGTTTGAACGCCCACAGGCAGCTTTCCATGAAGCCGGTATCAAGCGTCTTGTAGTCCTTTTCAAAATCGACCCAGCGCGCCTGGCGGGTGACATAGGTCTCCCACTCGCCGGCGTACTTCATCACTTCAGAGCGCGCCGCCGCGTTGAAGGTGTCGATGCCCAGCTCCATCACCGCCTTGCGCCCGGAAATGCCCAGCGCCTTTTCCGCCGCCAGTTCAGCTGGCAGGCCATGGGTGTCCCAGCCGAAGCGGCGCTCCACCCGGCGGCCCTTCATGGTCTGGTAGCGCGGGATCACATCCTTGGCGAAGCCGGTCAGCAAATGCCCGTAATGGGGCAGGCCGTTGGCGAAAGGCGGGCCGTCAAAGAAGACGAACTGATTGTCTTCAGGCCGCTGGTCGATGGAGGCCTGGAACGTGGCGTCAGCCTTCCAGAACGCCAGAATCTCCTGATCCACCGCCGGCAGGTCCGCCGGGCTGCGCGCTTCAGGAAACCGGCGGTCTGGCGCCGTCGCTCGGGTCTCGGCCATGATCGTCCTCATTAAGGCGTGTCCTCGCGCCAATCACCGTTTAGGGACGGGGCGAAGAGAGGGGAGGCGCGCGTGCGCGCGCAACATGCGGCGGTAGCGCTCCGGCGCCATCCGGTCAAGGCGTGCGAAGGCTTTGGGCTGTGCGCTCTGGCTCATTTGTCCGGACAGGCTATCATTAAGTGCGCTGGAAGACCTCTGAGGAGCCCTCATGACCGGACTGACCCGCCGTTCGCTTGCCACCGGCGCCGCTGCGCTGGCCGCCGCCGCCGGAGCCGCGCCTGCATACTCGCGCCAGCGTGACCGCAAGAGCTTCTGCCTCGTTCACGGCACCTGGCATGGTGGCTGGTGCTGGGTCCATGTGGCCGCCCGGCTGCGCGCGGCGGGACACACGGTCATCACACCGACACTGACAGGGTGCGGCGAGCGCGCCCATCTGATCAGCCCCCAGACCGGGCTCGATACGCATATCAACGACATCGTGGGCGCCATCGAAGCCGAAGAGCTCGACGACGTGATCCTGGTCGGTCATTCCTTCACCGGCATCGCCATCACCGGCGCCGCCGACCGGCTGCCCGGGCGCATCGCCCACATCGCCTATTTCGACGCGCTCATCCCCACCGACGCCCGCCGGGCCGGGGTGATGCGCGATCCTGACACGGGCGCCTACCCGGACTGGTGGATCACGCGCACCGCCGATTTCCGTGACGGCTACAAGATGGTGTTCTGGGATCACTACCCGGCCAGAATGCTGGTCCCGGAAGATGATGCGGCCAATATCGCCTGGCTGGAGCGCCGCCTGACCTGGCACCCGATGAAGACCTGGCTGGACGAGCTGACGCTGGAAAACGGCGGCTGGGAGCCGCTGTCACGCACTTGCATCCATGCGGCGGGTCAGGTCTTTGCGCCAAGCTCCGAAGCGATGATCGGGCCGGGCCGGGGGCCGGGCTGGAATTTCATTGAACTGGACGTGGCGCGCAACGGCTTCATGACCAATCCGGACCGGGTCGCGGCCTGTTTCGAGGCCCTGACCTAAATCTCTCCCGCGATGCGCTGCGCCAGCTCGGCGTGACCGCGTAGCTGTCGGTCCTGCTCGGTGGAATCGATATCCAGCGACCAATCCCCGCGCCCGTGCGATCCGCCCAGCACGATCGCCCCGCGGCGCGGGAACATGTAGAGCGACGCGCCCTCGAAACTGGTGGTGTAGGCGTAGTCGATGCCCGGCTGGGGCAGGAGGATGGTGAGCTGGCCGCGCACCGGCTCCAGCGCCTCATCGCCGAACAGGGCGCGTGCACCCAGCCCGGTGCAGTTGACGATCACCCGCTCGCGCAGGCGCGACAGGTCGCGCTGGGTCTCGAACCGCGCCATGCGGATGCGTCCGCCCGCCCGTTCAAAATCGGCTGTCAGCGCGCGCAGATAAATGTCCGGATCGATCATCAGCTGGTGGAACTGGTCGACGCCCTGATAGCCCCACCACGCATCCGCGCCGGCGCGCCGCCGGAAGCCGGGATAAAGCCAGGGCATGTCGGGCGCGCCCGTGGGATCGCTCGGCGGCCGGTGGAACAGATCGAACGCGCGCACCCAATACACGCCATAGCGCGGATCATTGGCCAAATGCTGAAAAGCCCGGTGCGAGCGCAGTGCTGCAACGCTCATGCGCTCCAGGAAGGGCGCGTCCACATCGGTGCGCCGGTACAATCCGGCGATGCCCCAATAGGCGCCCGCGATGTTGGAGGTGGTGTAGGGCGGCAGAGCGTCGGCATAGATCGTGACGTCATGCCCGCGCCGCACCAGCTCCAGCCCGGTGGTCAGGCCGATGACCCCGCTGCCGATCACCGCGCAGCTGCGTTCGTTCGTCGCCGTCTCCAGCGCCTGCACCGCCTCGGCTGTGGTGCCCCAGCTCGTGGTCACGCCGGCGCCGCCATGGCCATAATGATGCACCAGCGTCTGGCGCCGGCTGAAGCGCTCGGCCTGCACCACATAGCCCGTGGGCCGGAAAGGGCGCAGGCCCGCCACCGTGCGGATGATGCGGGTGGGATCGGTGTTGAGGCGCTCCAGAACCGGCGGTCCGGACCGCGCCCATGAAGCCGGGGGCAGGGCCAGTGCGCCGCCCCCTGCGGCTGCGAGGGTCAAGAAGGCGCGCCTATCCATGTCCATTCCCGGGTCTGCGATGGGCGTCACTCCGCCCCACGGGTGTCTATCGGTCAAGCACGCGGCGCCGCAATTCTCCCGGCAGGACGGTTGCGGCAGCATTCGAATCCCTGACGTGATCGGGCATCATGGATTCAATCTTCGCCCAGATACTTCTGCCGCTCGCGCTGGCCTTCATCATGCTGGCGCTGGGCGTGGGGCTGACGCCGGCCGATTTCCGGCGGATCTTCGCCCAGCCCAAGGCCTTCCTAACCGGCGCGGTGCTGCAATTCATCACGCTGCCCCTGCTGGCCATCGCCATTGTGGCGCTGATTCCGGCGCCGCCCGCGCTCAAAGTGGGCATCGTGCTGCTGGCCGCCTGTCCGGGCGGGACCACCTCCAACCTCCTCACCCACATGGCGCGCGGCGATGTGGCGCTGTCGATCTCCCTGACGGCGCTGGCCAGTCTGTTGTCCGTTGTGACCGTGCCGCTGGTGCTGATGATCGCGCTGGCGCTGTTCATGGGACCGGATGCGCCCGATGTCGGGCTGGTGACCACGGGGCTTGTGATCTTCGCCCTGACCGTGATCCCGGTCTTGATCGGCATGGGCGTTCGCCGTGTGGCGCCAAAACTGGCGGCAGCAATCGAAAAGCGCTCGCGTTTCCTGTCGGGCGCCGTGTTCATCGCCGTGGTCGCCGCCACGGTGATGGCGGATGGAATCGCGGTCACAGTTCAGCGTTTCGCCGAAGCCGGACTGGTCTCGCTGGCGCTCAATCTCGCCGCCATGGGGCTCGCCTTCGCGGTAACCAGCGTGCTGGCCCTGCGCATGCGCCAGCGCATCGCCCTGACGCTGGAGTGCGGCTTGCAGAATGCAACGCTCGCCATCGTGGTGTCGGTGTCGCTGCTGGGCGATCTCGCCTACGCTGTCCCGGCCGCCGTCTATGGATTGCTGATGTTTGTCACGGCGGGCGGGTTCATCCTGTGGGCGCGGCGCTGGTCATATGCGGCGCGGCGCGCCCGGCGCATGGGTCGTTGAGCGCTTCGCTCCCCAATTTAGTCCGCGTCTCGCCCGGTCTCTTTCCACAACGCCTTGGTGGCCTCGTGCTCGGCCAGCGACTGATCGCCCAGACGGGTATATTTACGTTTGAGCAGCTCCGTCACGCCGCTGGCCGGCAGGGACCAGTAGCGCTCCACGCCGGCCAGCACGCCGGCCGGATCGCGCAACAGATCCTCATAATGGACGATGTGCTTGTCGCCCGGATGGGCCACCCAGCGGTCCCGGAACGCGGTCAGATCCTGATGCAGGCCGACCTCTTTGGCGCGCGTGATCCAGTCATCATCGGTGACGCAGCCGTCAAACGCCGCCGTCTTCTGGCGGTAGACGCCGGTCTCCTGACCCCGCCTGTAGGCGCGCACGATGTCATCGGCATTGCGCAGCAGGATCACCTTGGGCAGGGCGTGCAGGAGGGCCTGGTTGTTCGTGCTGGGCAGGACGTGCAGCTTGAACAGCGTTGACGACTGCACCAACTCGCGTGCGGTCTCTGCATCGAGTTCCCAACCATAGCTGTGCTGCATATGGAAGTCAGGAAACTCGCGTGAGCATTCGCCAGGCCATTTGCGCCACATGTCGCAGCGCAGGCCATGGGCGCGCGCCAGCGTCTCCATCAGCGCGGTGCTCGCGCTTTTCGGGATCGCGATCAGCAGCATGGCCGGCCTCCTGTCATGCCTGCAGCAGGCGCGCCAGCGTCTCCACATCGCCCGCCCAGGCCGGCGCTTTCGCGCGCACAGGCGCCCGCTCGGTCACCCCGCCAAACCCGATGAAGCTGTCAGCGGCGCCCGCCGCATAGGCTTCATAGTCGGTCATGCCGTCGCCGACCATAACCGCTTCCGCCGCGCCGGTGTCGCCTTTCAGGGCGCGCACCACCACTGCCTTGCCGCCCGAGCGCGACAGCGGATTGTCCCGGTCAAAGCCGTTGACGGCCGCATCCGGTCCGGAGCCGTCGAAGGTGAATTGATTGGCGCGAATATCGCTTTCCGCGAACCCCAGATCGGACAGCGCCGGCGCGATCAGATCCACAAACCCGCCCGACACCGCCGCCAACGGGGCGCGCGCGCGCAAGCGCTCCAGCAGTCCGGCCATGCCCGGAGTCAGCTTCTCACGCAGCGCCTTGCTGGCCGCGTCAACCGTCCGCCGGGTCAGGCCGGCGATGGCGATGCGCTGCTCCAGCGAAGCGCGAAAATCCAGCGTGCCGGCCATGCCCTGATCGGTGATCGCCGACAGGCGCGCGGCGCGCTCCGCCCCGTCGGGTGTGGACAGCAGCGCGCGCGCCACGGCGAAATCCAGGCTCTCCACAGCCAGCAGCGTGGAATCCACGTCAAAGACGACAAGCCGGGTCACGCCCCGCCTCAACCCGCCGCGCTGATCCCCGTCCCGATGGGACAGGTCACGCCGGTGCCGCCAATGCCGCAATACCCGTCCGGGTTCTTGGCCAGATATTGCTGGTGATAGGCTTCGGCAAAATAGAACGGCCCGGCCTCGCGGATCTCGGTGGTGATGGCGCCGCGGCCTGCTGCGCGCAGCGCTTCGCCATAGACGGCCGCGCTCGCCTCGACGGCCTCGCGCTGGGCTTCGCTGGTCCAGTAGATGGCGGAGCGGTATTGCGTGCCCACATCATTGCCCTGGCGCATGCCCTGTGTCGGGTCATGCCCCTCCCAGAACGCTTTCAGGATCTCATCCAGGCTGATCTGTGCCGGGTCGAACACCACCCGCACCACTTCGGTATGGCCGGTGCGCCCTGAGCACACTTCCTCATAGGTGGGATTGGGGGTGATGCCGCCCGCATAGCCCGCCGCTGTGCTGATCACGCCCGGCAGGCGCCAGAACACCCGCTCCACGCCCCAGAAACAGCCCATGGCCAGGATGATCTCTTGCGCGCCGGCGGGGACTTCGGCTTTCAGCGCGCCGCCCAGCGTGAAATGGGTTTCTGCGGTGGGCACGGACTGGAACCGGCCGGGCAGGGCCTGATCGGCAGGCACCAGATTGGTCTTGAATTGGCTGTCGCTGCGCAGGCGCATGGACGGTCTCCAAAGCTCGGGTCAAGGCGCGTGACTGCGCCGTTGCAGCCAAGATAGGCGCGCCTGGCGTCTACGTCACGGGCGCCGGACTGCACAAGGGCGCGGGACCCCGCCTGCAGCCGCGCATTTGGCCATGGCTCACCCGCTTGACCGGCCCGCCAGATCGGCTAGGTTCCGCGCCCTTATGGGTGAGGTGGCCGAGTGGTCGATGGCGCACGCTTGGAAAGCGTGTAGGCGGGAAACTGTCTCGTGGGTTCGAATCCCACCCTCACCGCCATACACCCGTCGCTTTATTAGCGGATCGGGTTGGCTTTCAAGCCATTCCCTTCATGGCCGGATGGCCGCCAGGCCTTCATCAATGTGCGCTGTGAGGCCTTGCGGCTTGCCTTGAAGCCCGGTCATTGGCGGGATCAGTGCTGAGTCAGGATGGATCAAGCGGCAGGCCTTGAGCGTCTGGAGCGTTTGCCGCCTGCCGCCGGGACTTGTCATCAGGTCCGTCTCTTGAGCCAAATGGATTCACGCTTTGGAAAGCAAGAATTCGATTCAGCTTTTGTAAACTATAGAATTTAGCGATTGACGGTCAAAGAGGCGTGTAACGTGCCGGCCAACCGGGGGTTTATACTGGAGGCTGGATGTGAAGAACTCACTGAAGATGACCGCTGCGGCCGCCGCTCTATTGGCGTCCGGCGCCCCCGCGTTTGCGAATGCAGAGAACGACAACCCATCACAGGATTTCGTGCTGCCGCAGTACGGCACGATCAATCCGTTTTATGGGCACATCAATCCGTTCTACGGGCACATTAATCCTTTCTATGGGCACATCTCGCCGTTCTGGGGCGACATCGCGCCCTTCTGGGGCACTATCAATCCGTTCTACGGCGATATCAGCGCCTTCTGGGGCGACATCAGCGCGTTCGAGGTTTCGCCCAATTGGGGCGACATCCATGCGTTCGACGGCGATCTGAACGCCTTCTGGGGCGATATCAGCGCCTTCTGGGGCGAGGCCGGGCCGCTTTGGGGCGACATCAACGCCTTCTGGGGGTGATATCCACGCCTTTGACGAGGACGGCTATGGCCAGCTCGAGGCCAGGCTTGACGCCATGTTCCGCCAGGCCGAGGCCGTGTTCGGCGCGGCCATCGAGGCGCAGACGGGCGACGCGTTTGACGACTTCCTTGATGACCTGCTGGATCGGTTTGATTTCGAAATCGATGATCCGGACTCTCTGGCTGACATGACCGCCGAGCAACGCGCGGCCTTCTTCCTGGCCTTCTATGACGGGCTGATGGCCTTCAGCGGCCGCGATCATGTCGATCACTGGATGCCGGCCATCGGCTGGAGCCCGGCGCTGGCCCAACGCGTTGGCGGCGGCGCGGGCGTCACGGTCGGCGTGGTCGATTTCTCCGCGCCATACCGGCTCAGCGGTCTGCGCGGATCGACTGGCGGCGACTATCTCGAGATCAATCACGGACTGGCCGTCGCCTCGCTGATCAGCGCGGACATCGATGGCCGGGGCGTCATGGGGGTCGCTCCAAATGTTGCGTTCCGCCTGTCCAATCCGTTCGATGATAGTCTGACGGCGAGCTGGTGGGCCGTGACACAGGCGGTCGAGCGCGTCGGACGGGATGCGGACATCATCAATCTCTCGCTCGGAGTACCGAACTGGACCTTCCACCCGCAATGGGCGGACGTGTTCGGGTCGTCGACGCTGCAACGACGCGCACAGGACATGCTGTTCGTCTTCGCCGCCGGCAATGACGGCGTGTCGCAGAACGAGCATGTCGACTGGACCCGGGTTGGCAGCGTTGAAAACCTGATCATCGTCGGCTCGGTCAACCCGAACGGCGTGATCTCGTCCTTTTCCAACCGGCCGGGCGAGGCCTGCCTGACCATCTCGGGAACGTGTCCGCAGGGTCACCGTCTGATGGACCGCTTCATCGTGGCGCCGGGCGAACTCATTCTCGTCCCGGACGGTGAAGACGATGGGGGTCTGGTGCGCATGTCCGGCACCTCCTTCGCGGCGCCGCTGGTTTCTGGCGCTGCGGCGCTGGTCCAGGGTCACTGGCAATGGCTGGAGGCCGCCGACGTGGCCACCGTCCTGCTGGAAACGGCGCGCGATCTGGGCGCACCGGGTGTGGACGCGGTCTATGGACGCGGCATGCTCGATGTCGATGCCGCGATGCGTCCCTTCGATGAAAACAATCTTTACCACTTTGACCGCCGTGGCCGCCGCGCTCCGGCAGCCGAGTTCGGCTTCGTGGGCCGCGGCGCAGTGAAAAACATCCGCAACGGCCACATTGTCTTGTTCGAGGATTTCCGCGGCACCTTCCGTGATTTCGAAGTCGCGGTCGAAGACGTCACGATGCTGGACGACGATATGGCGGGCGTGAATGTTCAGGAAGACTACCTGGCGGAACGGGCCACCCGCCGCCGTGGCGGGGCGAGTTTCACCGACACGGCGATGGTCGAGGGCGTCGTGAGCCGGTCCGGTTCGACCGTGGTGCGGTTCGCCGCGTCTCCGCTGGACGCCGGCCGCCGCGCTGGCGAGGGCGGAATGTTCTTCCAGGCCGGGATCGAAATCGCCGACACCGCAACCGGGCGCACGCTGCGCTTCGGTCACGGTGAAGGAGCGATGGCGTTCAACCAGAGCACAGCCTTTGGTCTGGCCAGCGACCATCGCGCCACGGGCGGCGTCAACCCGGTGCTGGGTTTCGCCTCCGGCGGGGCCTATGTCACCGGCGGATTTGCCGTCGACGAGCGCACGTCAATCTCGCTCGCCGTCACGCAAACCCGCGATCCGTACGAGTTCGTCAATCCGATGACGGGCGAGACGACGCCCTTCTTCTCGACCCTGGACGCTTATGGCGCCAGCGCGGTTGCAGCGAGCGTCACCCACGCGCTCTCCGGCACGTTGTCGGTCAATGCGGGCTACACGCGGCTGAGCGAACCGGACGGGCTTCTGGGTGTTCAGGGTCTTGGCGCTCTCGGTTTCCATGGCGGCTCGGCGACCCACGCCGCGACGTTCGGGGCCGAGGCTGAAATGCCCTTCGCCTTGACGATCGCCGGGTCGGCGACCCTTGGCCGGACCTCTGCCATCCTGAGTGACCGCAGTGCGCTGGCGCTGGATGAGGATATCGTGTCCACGGCCTTCCAGGTGTCATTGCGCCGCGATGGCGTGTTCGGAGCCGGTGACGCGGTGCGCGCGAGCCTGATCCAGCCGCTTAACGCGGAAAGCGGCGTCATCGCCTATACCGGCGCTGTGGTGACAGACCGCCAGACCGGCGCGCTGTCTATGCAGACCCAGCAATGGGCGCTGCGGGGCGAGCGCCGCCTGGCCGCCGAGCTGCTGTATGCAACGCCGCTGTTCGGCGACCGTGCCGGACTGGACGTGTTCGCCCGCTTCGAAGCGCCCGAAGCGCGCTTCCTGGCGGACCGGACTGTCATGGCTGGCGGCGTCCGGTTCGAGATCGAATTCTGACGGTTAGCTCTCCTGCGGTCCCGCGCGGCATCGTTGCGTGTGGGACCGCAGACTACCTTTCAGCGAATCTTAATCGAGACCGCCGATACTCTTAGGCGCATTCGGCCTCAGTGAGGGCGCCATGACGCTTCGCGGCTTTTCGATAGCCTTGGCGCTGATCCTGACCGGACCGGCGCTTGCAGACGACACTCCGGCGCAAGCGGCCTACGAGGCCGCGATTGATGAGGCGCGCGCATCGATGATGCGTGATCCGAACGCGGCGCTGGAGGCGGCGCAGCGGGCGGCCGCCTCAGCATCCGATGACAGCGCTGACGGCGCGAACGCGCAACGCATCGCGCTGGCCGACTGGCTTCAGGCCGAGGCGTTGATGCGGCTCGGCCGCCCGCTAGAAGCCGGCCCGATCACCGAGCACGCGCTGGACAGGCTGGGCCCGTCGCCCGAACCCACAAAACTCTTTGGCGATCTGCTCGTTGCCCGCGGCCGTGTCGCGGTGGCCAGTTCGCAGTATGAAACCGCGTTTATCGCCTTCACCGAGGCCTATGACGCCTTCCGGGCGATCGGCGAGACCCGCAGCGAAGCGATTGTGCTTCAGTCGCTGGCCTCCATCTATACGGTCGCCAAGCAGTATGAGCGTGCGCTGGAATATCTCGACAGCGCAGTTGAGCGCTATAGCGACCCGTCGCTGGACCTTGCGGCGTTCAACAACCGGGCGAACGCCTATCGCGAGCTGGGGCAGTACCAGGAGGCCCTTGCGGACTAGCAGGCGGCCCTGGAGGTCGCAGTTGAAATGAACAGCGCCCTGCTCGAGGTCAGGATCCTGACGAATATCGCGGCGCTCCACGCCCGTTTCAGCGCGTTTGACGACGCCGAGCGCACCTTGGCGGACGCCGAGGCGCGCGCAGCCGGTTCGGCCGCCGGGGAATGGACCCGCTTCATCGACGGCGTTCGCGCCATGACGGCGCTGGGGCGCGGCGACCTCGACCAGGCGCGCGCCGCCATCGAGCGCACGTTCGACGGCGTGCCGCTGGATCACACCCCGCAGCATTACGCCGAATTTCACAGCGCGGGCGCCGACCTATACGCGCGCCTGGGCGAACTGGACAAAGCGCTCGCGCATCTGCACGCATTCAAGCGCCTGGACGATGATGCGCGCGACGTGGCCGCATCGGCGAACTCGGCGCTGCTCGGCGCGCAGTTTGAATTCGCCGAGCAGAATCTGCAGATCGAGCAATTGCGCGCTGAACAGCTGGAGCAGAATCTCGCTCTCGCCGATGAACGCGCCCGGGCGCGCATCTTCGCCTTCGCCGGCCTGCTCGCCCTGATTATCTGTTTGCTGGCCCTGGGGTACACGCGCTTTCGCGCCGAGCGCGCCCGCAAGCAATCGCTGGCGGCGGCGCTGTACAATGACGCAGAAACCCAGCTGCCGTCGCGCACCGCCCTTCAGCGCGCCGTCGAGCAGCTCGAGGCCGAAGGCCGGCCCAGCTATGTGCTGGCCATCGAGGTGAACCGCCACGAGCACCTGCGCGCGGCCCTCGGCTTCGCCGCCTTTGCAACCCTCCTTCAATCGCTGGCCGAACGCCTGCGCAAGGACTACATGCCCGGCCATGTCGGCATCATCGCGCCGGGTGTTCTGGGCGTGCTGCTCGACGCCGACGCGATTCACGACGCGAACGACGATGCCGGCGGCGACACGCTGGGGGCGCTGGTCGAACGGCTCAGAACCCGCCTGGCCGCGCCGGTGCGGGTCGGCGAGATCGATGTGGATGTCACAACGACCTGTGGTGCGGCGCTTCACAGCCTGGACAAGCACGAAGAGTCCGCCTTCCGCCGCGCTGTGATTGCCCTGGACCAGGCTCAGACGGCGCGCCGGCCCTTCGCCATGTATGATCCGATCCTCTTCGGCGATCCGGCGCAGAACCTCACCTTGATGAGCCGCCTGCACTCGGCAATCGCCAATGGCGATGTCACGCTGCACTACCAGCCCAAGCTCAATCTGCGCACAGGCCGCTATGACAGCGCCGAGGCGCTGATGCGCTGGACCGACCCCGAGCGCGGCTATGTTCCGCCGGACGCCTATATTCCGTTCGCCGAGCAGACAGGCCATATCCGCGAGCTGACCGGATGGTCCCTGATGCGCGCGCTGGTCGATCAGATGGCGCTGAGCAAGGCCGGGTTTCCAATGTCGATTGCGGTCAATATCTCGAGCGTTCTGTGCACGGATGAAGATTTTGTCGCCAAGGCGGTCAGGTTTGCGGGCCAGTCCTGCTCCGGCCTGATCTACGAGGTGACCGAAAGCGCGGTGATGCACGATATCGATAAGGCGATCCGCTCGCTTGAGCTCTGGTCCAAGGCCGGCGCCAAGGTGGCGATTGACGATTACGGCACGGGCCAGTCGTCGCTTGTTTATCTGAAACGCCTGCCGGTGCAGGAGCTGAAGCTGGACCGGGCTTTCGTCAAGGATGTGGCAAATAGCAGCAAGGACCGCACGCTGGTCCGGTCCACGGTCGACCTGGCGCATAATCTGGGGCTGCGCCTGACGGCCGAAGGGGTCGAAGACAACCAGACGCTCAATGTCCTTAAACTGCTCGGCTGCGACAGCGCGCAGGGCTTTGGCCTTTGCCGTCCGATCAGTCTCATCGACCTGGTCGGCTTCCTGCAGCGCCAGGATGAAGAGATGGCCGCGCCGCAAGCCCCGGACGCCGATGTGTCCCGCCAGGCCGGACGAGCTGAATAACCCGCGTCCCGCCTTGCCGGGCCCGGTCCGCGCAGATTTGCATCAGGGCCCCGGGCGATAGTAGGAACAGACCGGCCTGCGCAGGCGTTTGCCTGTCATAGCCGTTGACGGAGCCCTGTCCTGACCCGCCGCCAACCTCCGCCGTACCTGCGCAAGACGCCAGGTACGCTGGCCTCACGCATCGCCAGCTCCCGCCCGCGCTGCAGACTGTCGCATCCGGACCGGAAACAGGCCCGCCAAACCGGGCGCGGGCGCGATGCAGCGGCGCCAACAGACATGCCTGTGCGCGGATGGCGGGATATTCTGCAGCGGGCAGGGGAGAATTTTCTGGGCCACCGGCTGATGCTGATCGCGGCGGGTCTGACCTTCTTCGCGCTTCTGGGCATTTTCCCGGCGCTGGCCGCCATTGTCTCGGTATACGGACTGTTCACAGACCCGGCCAGCATTGCAGAGCAGATCTCCTTGCTTGAGGGGTTCCTGCCGGGCGGGGCCCTTGACATGCTCTCCTCCCAGATGACCGCCATCGCCTCGCGCAGCGACGGGGCGCTGACGCTCGGACTGGCGACGGGTCTTGCGATCGCCCTGTGGACGGCCAATGCCGGGATGCGCAATCTCTTCAACGCCCTGAACATCGTCTACGAGGAAAAGGAAACACGCGGCATCATCCGCATGACCCTCGTGTCGCTCGCCTTCACCGTCTGCTTGCTAGTGTTCGCCGGAATCGTCATTGCGCTGATCATCATCCTGCCCATCATTCTGGGATTCCTCGGTCTGGGCGCGTGGGAAGGCTGGCTCTTGCTGGCGCGATGGCCCGCACTCTTCGTGATCTTGGCGCTGGGCCTGTCCATCGCCTACCGCTGGGGGCCGAGCCGGCGCCGGGCGCGCTGGCGCTGGGTGACGCCGGGCGGGTTTCTGGCCACGCTTTTGTGGATGATCGCAGCGTTCAGCGTGTCCTGGTATGTCGAAAATTTTGGCCGGTATGATGTCACTTATGGATCATTCGGGGCCGGCATCGGCCTCATGATCTGGCTGTGGATTTCATCCATCATCGTCCTGCTGGGCGCCCAGCTGAACGCCGAGCTGGAGCACCAGACGGCCCGCGATTCCACCGCGCCCCCTGACCGCCCCATGGGACGGCGGGGCGCGACCATGGCCGACACCATCGGCTGCGCCACCGGCAAGACCGGAACCGGCGGCGCCGGGGCGGGTTGAGTCCGCTGGATATCAGCGCAGCCGCCATGACTTGCCATGTCAGTTTTCATCAAGACGCTCGCCATTATCATCATGCTGACGGGGCTGGCTCTGTCATGGACCCCCATTCCGTTCGGGATTGTGTTGATCGCTCTGGGGGCCGCGATGATCGTGACGGCGTCGCAAAGCACCAGGCACTGGCTTCACCGGCGGTGTGTCAAGAATCCAAGGCTTGATCGGTGGCTGTGCGCCATTGAAGACAAGGCGCCCGATTGCATCGCCCGCCCGTTGCGCGAGACAGACGCGGGGAGCCGGGACCGCTGAGGCGCGCCGCCTGACCGCCGGTTTCGAGCCCGGTCCCGGGTCCGGATCGCACCCGCCGGGCGCCGCCTTCGGCAGGCAGTGGCGGAACTGCCCGGCGGCCCAGGCGTTAGTCCTGCGCGAAGGCGCGCACCGCGCCGCCACGCCAAAGAGGAATTTTCATGGATATTGTCCGCATCATCGCCGCCATTCTGTTGCCGCCGCTGGGCGTGTTCCTGCAGGTCGGCATCGGCGTTCAGTTCTGGATCAACATTCTGCTGACGCTGCTGGGCTATATCCCCGGCATCGTGCATGCGGTCTGGATCATCGCGCGGCGCTAGGCTCCTATGGAACACATGCGGGCGCTGGAGCGGCTGGAGCAGCTGGCCCGGCTGATGGACAGCCGGTTCCGCATTCCGGGCACCGGCATCCGCTTCGGTCTCGACGCCATTGCGGGCCTGGTTCCCGGCCTTGGTGACGCGGCCGCCGCGCTGCCCGCGCTGTACATTCTGTTCGAGGCCCGCCGCATGGGCGTTCCGGTGTCGCTGCGGATACGGATGATCGTCAATATCGCCATCGATTTTCTGATCGGAGCGATCCCGTTGGTGGGCGACCTTTTTGACGTCGGCTTCAAGGCCAATAACCGCAATGTGGCGCTGCTGCGCCGCCACCTCGAACGGCGCGCCAGGGCTGCTCCGCCCGTGCGCCCGGCGTCTGATCACGCTGACGAAGGAGGCTGACCATGGCTGGCAAGGAACGCAATTCCATCAAGGACGAAGCGACTTACAAAGCCTTGCGCGAGGACGGCGCGAGCAAAGAGAAGGCCGCGCGCATCGCCAACGCCCGGGCGGCCGGCGGCGAGCCGTCGATAAAGGGCGGTCAGGCCTCCCCCTATGAAGACTGGTCCAAGGATGCGCTCTATGACCGCGCCAAAGAGATCGGCATTGACGGACGCTCCGGCATGACCAAGGCCGAGCTGATCCACGCCCTGCGCCATCACTAGCGTGTTCGTGGAAGAACCTGCTCGCGGGCGGGATGAAACCGGCCGGCCTGATCCGCTTCGTAGTGGACCAGGCGGATTGTATCAGCCTCAAGGACAATCTCGTTGAACCCCGCCGGTTCAATCCGGGTGCGCCCGGAAAAGGCGGTGGAGGCGCCCACAAACCAGCAATTGCTTCCGTCATGTTCAATCGGGACGGCGAATGTGCGGTGCAGATGCCCCGTCAGCACGAGGCTGCAATGGCGCGCCAGTTCGGTCGCCGTTTCCGGCCCGCGGCGGGTGCGCCCGCGGCCTGACTCCTCCGGTGTGATCAGCGGGTGATGACAGGCGGCGATGCGGATCGCGCCGTCCTGCGGATCGAACCGGTCGACCAGCGCTTTCACGTCACGATGCGCCACGCGCCCCAGCGACCAGTCCAGGCGCCATTGTGCGCGCCGCGCCGTGCGCAGGGTCTCCACATGGAAAGCGTCCGTCTTCAGACGCGGCGAGACGACCGGCCCCACCAGGCGGTGAAAGCGCTGCCAGGGTGTCATGAAGCGGTGATCGAGCGCGTAGACCGGCACATCGTGATTGCCCGGCGCGCCGACAACAGGGACATTGAGGGACTCAAAGAAGCCGCGCGCCTTGTCGAACTCGGCGCGGCGCCCGGCCTGGGTGAAGTCGCCTGTGGCGATTACCGCGTCGGGCGGATCAGCCTGGCAGTATTCCCTCAGGGAATCGACCAGAGGCTGGCTTTCGTCGCCGAAATGCAAATCAGCCATGTGCAGGAGACGGGTCATACCTTGGGGGACATGACACACAGGCCATCTTCGATCAACTCGAACACCACCGGCGCCCGGGCGTGGACCGGCTCGCCGTCCACGATGAGCGGGATGCGCCGCTTGGCGTGGGCTTCGATCCTCATCGCGCTGGTGCGCCAGGCGCGGGGCTGGTTTTCAAAATCATTGAAGGCGGCCCGCGCCACCATGACCGTCATGTCGATCACGCCGAACGGCCGCCCGGCATAGATCTCCAGCACCGGCTCAAACTCCGACTGGCCGTCGCGCGCATGGGCGTCGCCCATGCGCCCCACCGAAATATAGGCCGCCTTGGCCGGGCGGTATTGCATTTCATCATTGATCAGAAAGCCGATATAGCGCGTGGACAGGGTGCGCATCGCCGCCTGCAGCTGGCGCCAGATGGCGGTCAGGCGGCCATCATGGGGCGGCTCGCGCAGCAGTTCGCGCGCGCGGGCGAAGGCGGGCGTGATGCCGACGGCGGCAGCGATCATGAAGACACGGCCATCCACGCGGCCAAACGGAATCCGGCGCGGCGTCCAGTCCGCCGATGCGGCGACGACCGAGGCCATGTCCGCCTCGCCGCACAGCCGCCGGGCGAGCAGATTGGCGGTGCCGGCGGGCAGCACAAGCAGAGGCGGTGGATCATCGAGGGCGCACAGCGCCGTGGCGAGAGCCGCGACCGAGCCGTCGCCTGCGGCAATGGCCAGGTAGTCGTGATTTGCCTTGATTGCGATCTCGATTCCCGCCCCGACATCGCCGGTGATGTCAGCGGCGGTGACCGGGGACCAGCCCGCGCTTTCAAGCCCCGTCACGACCTCTTCGATCGTGAGGCCGCGGGTGAACGCGCCTGCATTCCGGTTCACAAGAAGGTGCAGCGCGCGCGCCATGGTCACTCCGTCAGCCTGAGGCATAGCCTGAACAACGCGCCGGGGCGCCATTGGTTGCCGTGACCACTCAGTGGGATAGTGCAGGCTTATGGCCGATCAGGCAGCTCGACGCTATGTCCAAGCGCGTCGGTCACGTAGAGCTTTTTGACAAGTACGAAGACCACCACCGTCAGCGGCGCGGCCACGATCACGCCCACGCCGCCGAACACTGCGCCGAACAAAAACACGTTCAGCAACAGCAGGGCGGGCGGGATATGCACGGTGCGGCGCTCGACCATCGGCATGATCATGTTGGATTCAACCTGCTGCACCACCAGGATCAGCCCTGCGGCCCACAGCAATGCCGCGCCGCCTTCTGTCGCGGCGAGGGCGAGCGCCGGCGCCGCGCCCACAACGGGTCCGATCATGGGCACAAAGGCGGCCAGTCCTGCGAACAGGCCCAGCGCAATGGGCGCCGGCAGGCCGATGGCCCAGGCGCCCAGACCGATCAGCATCCCGACAATGGTCATGGAGATGACCTGACCCTGCACCCACCGGAACAGGCCGATGCCGCTGAGTTCAAGCGCGTCTTCGACCCGGTCCTGCTGGCCCTTGGGAAACATCAGCGCCGTCCCGCGCTGATAGAGGCCGGGTTCGGAGGCCAGAAAATAGCCCGCCACGATCACCAGGACGAGCAGGGCCAGCGCGCCCGCCGCGCCGATACCCCATGAGGTCGCATTGATTGCCCAATCGATATAGGGCTCAAGCGATACCCCTCCGCTGTTTCCCCCGTTCTGGCCCGATCCGTCATCGCCACCGCCGCCGCCGGACGCATCAAGGCCGATCCAGCCGCGGATCGTCGGCTCGGCGTTGCGCAAGGCCGAGCCGAGCTCGCCGAACTGCTCTGCGATGCGCGATCCGACCAGCCAGCCGATCAATCCCATGGCCAGGGCGATGGCGAGCGCGCCAGCGGCCAGCGCCCAGCGCCGGGGCAGGCGGGCCCAGTTCTCGAACGGCCAGGCGGCGGCGTGGAAGATGACCGCGACCACCACGGCAGCGAAGGTGAGCATCAAGGCCTGGCGCCCTTGCCACGCCAGGAACAGGAGCGCGATGGCGCCAGCGACCACCGCGACCCGGATCACGAATGGCTGCAATCCGGCTGCCCGCGCGCCGCCGGACGGCGCATGCCCCGCAGCCGTATCGCCTCGGCTCTCGGGTGCGTCCTTCATCCATGAACTCTCTGGCGTTGCCTGCTCGGCGCGGCTGTCGTGGCGCGCCTCGAATGTCCAACGCCGCGCGCCGCCAATGCGTTCCCGGCTTGTGCGTTCCGGCCGGACTCACCGCCAGACCGATCCGGGCCGGTCAGATCGATCCAGTTCAGTCCGAACCGGTCGAGATACTTGCGCAAACGGTCAGCATTGTTGGCGCCCTGCTTCCTCGAGCGCGAGGCGGCGAACAGGGCGCTGCCGCTGGCGCTCATGGATGCGCTGGTCCGGCAGACCCGGATCACCTCGGCCAGCTGCACGCGGTCGAACCCGCCTCGACAGTCGCGCTCGTCTGACTGGCTTGGCGGCCATAGATCCTGTTGCGGTTCTGCAATCGCCGCCATCACGTTTGCGTCCCGACATGATCCGCCAGGCGCGCCAGCGTGTCGTCCCAGGCCGCCGAGATGTCTGACAGCCAGGCCGCCGCCGGGTCCAGCGCCTCGCGCCGCACAGACAGGCGCAGCTCGCGGCCCTGTTTTTGCGCGTGCACAAGGCCGGCCTCGCTGAGTACGCCCACATGGCGGCTGACCGCCTGGCGGCTGATCGGGGCGCCGCGCGCCAGATCGGTGAGCGACAGGCTGCCCTCGCGCGCCAGCCGCCCGATAATGGCCGCCCGCGTTGGATCGCCCAGCGCCGCGAACAGAGGCGCGACGGCGCCAGATCGGGGGTCAGCGCGCAACATGGTCAGCAATATTGGTCATCTGCACCCCCCAGCCATCCTCATTGCGCCGCCACGCCGTCATGCGGTGATCGCCGGGCAGTCCGGCGAATCCGCTTTCGGTGAACGTCAGCTGCGTGCCCGCGCCGGACGGCGCAAGGGCGATCTCCACCGTCAACATCGCATCGCTCTCCGGATCGTCGGGAAAGTCTGCAGGATAAAAGGCCGGCCACTCCCAGACCAGACGCCGCAAACGCTCCATCGCGATAATGCGCATGTCCCAGTGCATATGCTCCGTACCCGGATAGAGGCCGCGGCAACGGACCGTGGCGCCCTCACGCATCTCGCCGGTCACCTCGGCGCGGAACCACTGGCCGAACTCGGCAGCATCGCTCAATGCGCGCCATACGCGCTCAGGCGGAGCGGCCAGGTGAATCTGCTTGATGATCGAATCGTCCATGAACGCCTCCATTATGCAACATATAAGTTGCATGTCGGCGGGCCGGCGCGAAAAGCGCAACATAAATGTTGCGGGCTGGCGAAAAAGCCGCCTCCGCCGCCTGTCAGGTGCACTGCGCCCGCGCCGCCCCATTGCGCCGCGCGCTGGCATGGCTAAACCGCACCCATGCTCACGATCACAAATCTCGATTACCGCATTGGCGCGCGCTCTCTGTTCGAGAATGCGTCTGCTCAGATATCCAGCGGCTGGAAGGTCGGACTGGTCGGCCGCAATGGCACGGGCAAGTCGACGCTGCTCAAGCTGATCCGCGAAGAGATCGAGACCCCGTCCCCCGATTCCGCGATCCGCCTCAACAAGGGCGCGCGCATGGGCTGGGTCGCGCAGGAGGTCGAGCCGTCCGACGACACGATCCTGGAGGTGGTTCTGGCCACCGACGCCGAGCGCCACGCCCTGATGCAGGAAGCCGAAACGGCCATGGACCCCGACCGGATCGGCGAGATCCATATGCGCCTGGCCGATATCGACGCCTGGTCCGCAGAGGCGCGCGCCGCCGACGTGCTGATGGGGCTGGGCTTCACCAATGCCGACCTCTACCGCCCGACGCGCGAGTTTTCCGGCGGCTGGCGCATGCGCGCGGCCATTGCCGGCGTATTGTTCTCCGAACCCGACCTGCTTTTGCTGGACGAGCCCACCAACTATCTCGATCTGGAAGGCGCGGCCTGGCTTGAGGCCTATCTGAAGAAATATCCCTACACCGTGCTGATGGTGTCCCACGACCGGGAGATGCTCAATCGCTGCGTCACCCACACCATGGCGCTGGAGCACAGGCAGTTGTCGGTCTCGCCCGGCGGCTATGACGCCTGGCTGAGGCTGCGCGCGGCCAAGACGGCCTTGCTGGAAAGCCAGCGCGCCAAGCAGGACGCCGACCGCGCCCATCTGCAGGCCTTCATCGACCGCTTCCGCGCCAAGGCCTCCAAGGCCACCCAGGCCCAGTCGCGCGTCAAAATGCTGGAAAAAATGCAGGAGATCACCGTGCCGCTGGAAGAGCGCACGACGCCGTTCTCCTTCCCCACTTCCACCGACAAGCTGTCCCCGCCGCTCCTGCAGCTGCGCGATGCGTCCGTGGGCTATGGCGAGGATGCGGTGATCCTGAGGGGCATTGATCTGCGCCTCGACCCCGAAGACCGCATCGCCATTGTCGGCGCCAATGGTCAGGGCAAGACCACTTTGGTCAAATCCATCGCCAAGCGGCTGGAGCTGTTGTCAGGCGACCGGGTGGCGCCGCGCTCGCTGCGCATCGGCTATTTCTCGCAAGACCAGATGGATGAGCTGCACCCGGGCGAAACGGTGCTGGAGCATGTGCGCGACGCCCTGCCCAAGGACACGCCGCCGGCCAGGCAGCGCGCCGCCGCCGCCGCCATGGGCTTCTCTCACGAGAAGGTGGAGACCAAGATCGAGAAGCTGTCGGGCGGCGAGAAGGTGCGGCTTCTGCTGGGTTTGATGGCCATGGAGAAACCCCATATTTTGATCCTCGACGAGCCGACCTCGCACCTGGATATCGACAGCCGCGAAGCGCTGATCTACGCGCTCAATGACTATAACGGCGCGGTGGTGCTGATCACCCACGACGTCTATTTGGCCGAAGGCACCGCCGATCAGCTCTGGCTGGTCAAGGACGGCAAGGCCTCGCGCTATGACGGCGACCTGAACGATTACCGTAAGCTGGTGCTGCAGGCCGACCGGTCAGTGGGGTAGGCGGCCGCCTCAGAACGGGACCGGGCCGCCAGCGCCTGTGCGGCGCTCGCGCCAGTCGCGCAGCAGGGCGCTGATTCCGTCGATAAGCCCCCAGCCGCCAAACAGCGCCATGGCAAGCTTCATGTACTGGTTGGCCGGTTCTGCGGCGAAGATGTCGCCCGCCAGCACGATCTGGAACAGCATGAGGGACAGCAAGACTGTGATCACCGCTTCGACGCGGCGCCACAGGGGCGTGCGGCGCCCGCCGAAAATCTGCCAGGCGGTGAAAATGATGGCGGCGGCGAGCATCGACCACAGGAATGGCGCGCGCTCCGCTACGAACGCCGCATCATAGGTGAAAGCCTCGATGAGCGCCGCCGGCGCCGCCCCGCCCGTTGCCAGGTCGAAGACTTGCGCCGGCCCCGCGATCAGGACGGCGAGCCCGGCGCTCCAGAAACCGACGGCGAGCGCCATCAGGGGCCGGTTGACCGCGTCCGGGTCCCGCACCGGCGCCAGCGTGCGCGGCGACCAGGCGCGCTCCAGCATGCGCCGGCGCACCGCGCCGACGATCCAGAACACAGCGAGCAGAGCGCCCAGACCCTGCAGCGCCAGCATCGCCGCCTCGTCAGCAATGCGCGAGGATGCGCCGGGATCACTGGCGGCGCCCGGATCGGACAGGGCGACACTGACCGCCAGGACGGCCAGCGCGGTCAGGCCGGCGAGCGTGATTTTCCCGAACAGCTGCGCATCGCGCGGGTCAATGACCGGGGCGGGCGTGTGATAGGTCAGCGCCACCGTCGCGGGATCGCCGAAATCGCTCAGCAGGGCGCGCGCGGCCGCCTCATCGGGTTCGCCGCCGCCGGATCGGCCCTCCAGCTCGTCGATCAGCAGCGCTTCCAGCTCCGCACAGACATCGGCGCGCATGGCCCGGGGCAGGCGCCGGGCCACCGCGTGGGCATAGCGTGCAATCATCTCATGGGCGTTCATTGTCCCGCTCCGTCCTTGACCAGACCATCCATGACGGCGCTGAGCGCGCGCCACGAGATTGAAAGCTTTGCGTAGAGCTGCGCGCCATCCGGGCTCAGCACGTAATAGCGCCGGTGCGACCCGTCCTGTGTGCGCCATTCGCTGGTGAGCAGGCCCTGGGTCTCCAGCCGCCGCAGCAGCGGGTAGAGCGTGCCTTCCTCGATCTCCATGCCCCGCGCCGCCAGCGCCTGACGCAGGGAATAGCCGTACTGGGCCTGCCTCAGTTGCGACAAGGCGGCCAGCACGATCGCGCCCCGGCGCAATTCCAGCTCAAGCTTCAGATACGGGTCATCAGATCTCACCATGCGCGGCACAGTACTGTGTGCCACACAGGCGCGCAAGCGGGAAATGTTCAGGCCGCCGCGGACGCCGGGCTGCATCACGCTGCAAAGGCGCGGGAACGGCGGGCAGGGCGGCGGGTTGCTGTTTTGCAAGCCACCCAGCGACCCGCACACCCGTCATGATCACGACCCAAGCGCCGATCGACTACGAATCCCGTCTGAAAGCCTTTATCCAGGCGGCCGATTTCCCGTGCGTGGGCGCCAAGTCCGCCTTGGCCCGGGGCGCGCTGACCTGCTCTGTCTATGACGACATTTCCAGCGCGGCCCAGGACCTCGATCTGCGCAAGGATGTGTGCGAATTCATCGCCCGGCTCGACCGCACCGGCCCGGTGGTGCAGTCCTTCACCGCCATCTTCCGCCAGCCGGAGGGTCTGACCGAGGAAGCCTTCGAGAAGGACCTCTGGAACCGGCTGCAGAGCCTGCACAATCTGGATACGGCGTCGGGCGCGGTCTGGGCGCCGGAGACCTCCTCCGATCCGGACTCGCTGCATTTCTCGGTCAGCCTGTGCGGGGAGGCGTTCTTCATCATCGGCCTGCACCCGAACGCGTCGCGGCCCGCGCGCCGCTTCAGCCATCCCGCCCTGGTGTTCAATTCCCACGAACAATTCGAGCGCCTGCGCGATGATGGCCGCTTCGAAACCATGAAGGGCATTATCCGCGACCGCGAAGTGGCCCAGACCGGGTCGATCAATCCCATGCTGAATGATTTTGGCGACCGCTCCGAAGCGCGCCAGTATTCCGGCCGCGCCGTGGACAGCGACTGGGAATGTCCGTTCAAGCCGAAAGTCTGATGCGATGATCCGTATACCACCCCGTTCCGGCGCCGGCTTCACGCTGCCGGCCGGCCAGTATCTGAAACTCACCGATCCCGAAGGCGAGCAGGTCAGCGATCTGGTCGCCTATGCGGCGGATGACACCGAAGAGTTCCTCTCTTCGGGCCGCTCGCTGGACTATGCCGGCCATATGTTCCTGACCACCGGGGACAAGCTCTACTCCAACCGCAGCCGGGTCATGCTCGACATCGTCGCCGACGATGTGGGCCGCCACGACTTCACCCTGACGCCGTGCTCCAAAGACACGTTCCGGATCATCTATGGCGAGGAGAATCCGTCGGGCGGTTGTCAGGAAAACCTGGAACAGGCGCTGGCGCACTGGGGCATCACGCCGGACCGGATTCCCACCGCCTTCAACTGCTTCATGCACGTGGCCGTCAGCGGCGATGCGGGCGAGATAAAAGTCCTGCCCCCGCTCAGCAAGCCCGGCGACTCGATTATCTTCCGCGCCCGGATGAACCTGATCATCGGACTGACCAGCTGTTCAGCCGGCCAGTCGAATAATTTCACCTACAAGCCCATCGATTATGAGGTTCTGCCGCAGATATAGGGGCGGGCGGTCACGAGACTCCGCCGCCCATCCCCCTGCGCCGCCACTCACATCAGCCCGTACATGCGCAGCGGCATCCAGATCGCCATGGCGATCATGATCAGGTTTTCCGTCAGCGAAATGAAGCCCAGCGGCACCCGGCTGTCGCCGCCCATGCAGGCGCATTTCAGCTCGCGCCTGTCGATATAGACGGCCTTGAACACCGAGACTGCGCCGATGGTCCCGATGAACAGCGCCACGGGCGAGGCGATCCAGATCAGGCTGCCAGCCAGCATCAGCACGCCCGCCCCCGCCTCGGCGAAGGGGTAGATGCGCCCGTAGGGGACCCAGCGCCGCGCCAGCAGATCGTAATTGAGAAACATGGTGGCGAAGGCGTCGACATTGGTCAGCTTCTGCAGGCCCAGCAGCACCATGGAGATGGCGATGAAGCGCTCCACGGTCAGCACATGCAAAAGCGGCCCGCCCGTGCTCCAGCCCACCGCCAGCGCCATCAGCGCAGCCAGCGAAAACAGCGCGATCACCGGCGCATATGTCGTGTCCGATTTGGGCCTGGCCACGCCCAGATGCGCCTCCAGCGCCTCATAGCCGCCAATGCGCTCGCCCTCGATGAAGGTCTGGGGCGTGGTCTTCACGCCGTGCTGCGCCTTGAACGCCTCCACCGCCTCGCGGCTGTCCAGGATGTGGTCCTCGATCTCAAAGCCCTTGCTGCGCAGCAGATGACGGCTCTTCAGCCCATAGGGACAAACATGCGTAGACATCTCCATGCGGTAGAGCGCGGCGTGTTTCCGGGTCATGGCGTGGCGGTGCCCTTCGCCACTTTTGTCGCGAAAACACAAGGTTCGGCATCCGTCGGAGTGGCGAAAATCGGCCACCAAAACTTATGTGCAGTCCAACCCAATTCTCTACCACCTTCCTGCTGCAATAAAATCAGTGCTGGCATAGAACGGGGTTCATTGAGTACTTTTTTGCGGAGCGCGGTACCAAGGATCGAGCGACCAGATTTGTCACCGGAACCGGAACGTGAAAGCCTTCTGCCTGTTTCAACGTAGACGAGCATATTGCCACTTCCGCCTTGTGCTTCATTGGCATAGTAATCAATAAGCCCCCTCATCGCATCCCACTCAAATTTTACAGTATCGAATTCCATGCTTTTTTCAATAGAATGAACTATAGATATAGCAATATTTCGATCTACTTTCACAAAATTTTGGCAATCGCGCCACTCGGGCTTTATCAGTTTATCGAGCTCGGCTTGGACTTTTGCCATTGTCGCTCCGCCCTTTGTCTGGAAATCACTGGGCAGGAGCAAGTCGTTCGGTGAAACAGCGACTACGTCGCTGAGCAGTACCTTATTCGGAGCGCAGGGGCGTATCTGGCTGGCGGCGTCCGACTGGATGAATACTACACCGGCATCGTGCGCTCCCGTCTCAAATGCGGTGCGGAGTGAACCTTCTAATGTATTGATGGTATATAGCCGATCATAGACCGCTCTTGAAGTGTAGAAGCGAGTTACCGCTAGGTCGCGTCGGTCACGATTGCCATACATTCGGGAGTGCTGCAGCACGGTGTCAGCCTGCATCTTCTTTGGGTTTCGCCCGTAATAGAAAGAGATCAAGTTGGGAATTGTAATGCCTCGGTCGAGGATGTTGCCGCCAACCCAGATGTTGTAGGGTGTCCGCAGTTTCAATTCGGCATTGGCATCTAAAAGCGCCATGACGTCCGTATCCGAATTGACCTTTTCAACGGCAACGTCGTCGCTTTGGAGAGCGTCTATGAAGGCGTCGAAGGCGTCATGCCGCGGTGGCATCTTGCCGTTGTCTGCCTGGACTGAAGCCTCAAGATTGTCGAAGGCGGCGTCGAAGATTGGGCGCAACTTTACTGGGTCACTTTCGGCAGCGCCGACGATCGCCTGAAAAATCCAGTCGATCACCTGATCCTGCCAAGCGTGCGCAGCTCGGGCTATGTCGTTGTGGATCACCATCGCATACTTCCGTGCGCGCTCGCCGCCTTCCCGCTGCTGCCAGCGGCGGACCCCTACCGCGACGACAAATGTGATTATTGCGCGACGGAGACCCGCGAGGTTGTCTGTCTCCAACACATTTTTATCGTTGATACGCCGCTTGTCAGGGCGACGGAGGGCGTCCTGCTCCTGTTCAGCAACCTCAACAATGAGCTTGGAGCGGGGATCGTCATCCTCAAATGCCCCGAAGTAGTCGTCGCCGCCCACGTAGCCGGAGTGGATCGGCAGAAGCTTGGTGAATGCCGGGCGCTTTGGCTTAAACACGTAGCCGGTGTTCGCCTCATCATAGTCTTCGGGCTGGAGGTACAGAGAGTATGGTGTGGCCGTGACCTGAAGGAAGGCGATACCACGAGTTAAATCGCGCAGCTGATCAATTTGTTCGGCTATGGTGCCTTGGTTGATGGCAGCATCACCGGCCTTACGGACAAAGCGGACGCTGGCAAGGTCGGCCTCATCGTCGATGAGCAGCACCTTGCGCCTTTGCACATCTTCGTGCGCTTCAATGAACTCGATAAGCTTACTAAGGTTGCGCGCCTGCTTCTTGGCAACAATGACCACTTTTCGACGTAGTTCGCTGCGGCGCAATGTGCCGGGCATGTTCATGATGTCCACTACGAGAAATTCGTCGTCCTCAATAAATTCCGCAAAGTCGCTCTCGAGGCGGCGGACGGTCTGAGCAGAAAGTGTCTTGGTGCCCTTTGTTAAAACGATTGCCATGTCAAAGCCGCAGTCAAATGCCTGCGCGATGACCCCGACGAAGCCGCGTGTTTTTCCAGACTGGATCTTGCCTAATAGCATCCCCGGTTTGTCGCCTGTGGTGGATGCACTGGAAAGCTCGTCGACAATTTCTTTGATGCAGTTCGACAGGGCTTCGTCGTCGTTCCGATAGCTTTTCAGGCGTGGATAGTAGGACGATGATTCCTCAAGTTCGCCCAAATTGCGCTTGTTCCGCTTGAGCCATGCGCGAATCTGCGTGCGTCTGAAAATTGGCCCAGAGGCAAGCTCTTTCAGTGGTTGCGGAAAGTCAGGGGAGCGAACTCGCCAGTTGGCGACTGCCTGCGTACTAACGCCAGCCATGGTCGCTATTTCGTTTACGCCAACCAGATCATATTCCATGGATTCCTCCTGTGAGCAAATGTCACGTGTGTGTACATTGCTCACAGGCCTTCGTCAACATCTGTGACGCATTTTCGGCGCCATGCTCGTGGCTGGTGCAGGTGGCGGCAGCTGACTGGCCCGAAATTGAACAAGGTGCTGTGCACCTCGAACCGAAATGAGCCCCCCTACCGCTTCAAATCCCGCCCTTCCCGCCACGCGGCCAAATCCTCGCGGCGGACCTTGCATTGATCGCCTGGCATGGAGTGTTTGACGGCCATGAGGGTGAGTGCGTCGGCCAGCGTGGTCTGGCGGTCCGCGCCCCTTGCGAGGCCGTCGATCAGGCCGGCGGCGAAGGCGTCGCCGCCGCCGATGCGCTCCACAATGCCGTCCAGCGGTTCGGGCCCGGCATTGACCACGCCGTCGCGGCTGATCAGCCGGGCGGTCAGGGTCTGGTCCAGCGTGCCGCGTGTGTCGCGGAAGGTTGTGGCGATATGGGCAAGGTCCGGGAAGGCGGCGAAGGCGGCTTGTGCGCCGGCCGACAGGCTGGCGTCCGGGTCTGCGCTGGCTTCGAACGCCACCATGCGCGCCAGATCCCCGGCGCTGGCGAACAGGAGGGTCATATGGGCGGCCAGGGCGCGCAGCACCTGCGCCGCCTCGCCCTCGCGCCCGCCCCACAGCATGGGGCGGAAATTGACATCGAAGGAGACCTGCGCGCCGCGCGCGCGGGCGGCCCGGGCGGCGTCCAGCGCGGCGCGGGCGGGGCCTGCGCCCAGCGCCGGGGTGATGCCCGACAGGTGCAGCCAGCTCACGCCGTCTAGCGCCTGGGCCCAGTCCCAGCGCTCCGGCGCGGTGTGGCAGAAGGCCGAATGGGCGCGGTCATAGACGATCTCGGCAGGGCGGCGCATGGCGCCCTGGGTATGGAAGTACAGCCCCATCCGCCCGTCGCCGCGCAGCACATGGCGCGTGTCCAGCCCGCTGCGGCGCAACTCGCCCAGGCACGCCTCGCCGATGGCGTTGTCGGGCAGGGCGGTGATGACGCGCGCCGGATTGCCCAGCGCCGCGAGCCCGGCGGCCACATTGGCCTCCGCCCCGCCAAACCAGGCCTCCAGCCGGCCCGACTGCAACAGGGTTTCACGCCCCGGCGCAGAGAGGCGCAGCAGGACTTCGCCGAACACGGCGGCATTGAGTGGGGTCATGGGTCGGGCTCCGGTCAGCTCTGTGCGGGCCGCATGCCGCGCTCCAGATCAAGCATGTCACGATAGCCGCGCGAGACGGCTGTGCGGAAGTGGGGGTGTTGCGCCAGAGCGGCGCTGAAGACGGATCGCAGGGCGAGGAAGCGGGTGGTGTCGCTGTCGGGATCGTCCGTGCACGGACGCGCTTCGGCGATGAGCTCATCCGCCAGCGGATCAGTGAGCCTGGCGCCCTCGCGCGCGCTGCGCACCACAAACCGCATCCAGGCCGCGATGGCGCGCGAGAGGCGCTCCACAGGCCGCCCGGCGGCGAGATTGGCTTCGACCGTGCCGAGCAAGCGCACGGGCAGTTTCTGCGAACTGTCCCAGGCAATCTGGGACAAGAGGTGCACGATGGACCGGTTGGCGAAGCGGGTGAGCACGCTGGCCGCATAGGCTTGGAGATCCAGCCCGTCCGGCGCGGCGAGGCCCGGCAGGATGTCTTCGCGGATCAGCGCTTCGGTTTCGGCGCGCAGCCAGTCATCGCCCATGGCGCCCGCTACGTTTGAGTGACCCATGGCGAGCCCCGTCCAGGCGAGCGCCGAATGGGCGCCGTTGAGGACCCGCAGCTTCACAAGGGCGTGCCCCTCCACATCATGCGTGAGCACCGCCCCGGCCTGACCCAGCACGTGAAGCGGCTCGGCGTCGCCCACCTCGATCACCCAGGACGTGAAGGCCTCGCGCTGCACCGCCGCCTCGTCGCGCACGCCCAGCTCGGCCTCGATCTGGTGCAGAAACGCCGCATCGCTGGCCGGCGTGATGGAATCCACCATGGAGCGCGGGAAGAGGACCTGAGCCTCAATCCAGCCGGCGAGGCCTGGGTCGGTCTGGCCGGCGAGGGTGATGACGGCGCGCGCCAGCTTGCGCCCGTTATCCTCCAGATTATCGCAGCTCAAAATCACCGGCGCAGCGGTTCCGCTCGACCGGCGCCGGGCGAGCGCCGCCACCAGCCAGCCAGGCGCGCTGCGCGGCGCAGCGGGGTGGGCAAGGTCGTGGAGAATGTCGCGGTGGGTGAGGTCGAGCGCGCCGTCCGGCGCCAGGCAATAGCCCTTTTCGGTGATGGTCAGGGTGATGAGGCGGGTTTGCGGACCGGCGAGGGTCATCATTGTCCCCTCAGGGTCCTCCTGTGACCCGAAAGCGCGCCTTATGGACCCGATCACGCGCGTTTGTGTCCCCTCCTGGAGACGCTTCAGTGTGAACAATCCGCCTTGCGCGCGCAGCGCATTGATGGTCTCCCGGCTGCGCAGGGCGATGACGTCAATGCCCCAGCGCGGGTCGGTTTCCAGAATATCATCAATGAGTTGCGCCTGATGGGCGCGATGGAAGGCGCCTGGTCCGATATGCACAATTCCGCTCTGGACCAGGGCGCGGTCATAGGCGGGACGGCGCATATGGGCGGGCAGGGTTATGAGGCGCTCCGGCGTCAGGCGCGCGCTCATAGCGTCACGCCCCGTTTCCAGATGGCGATCTCGCGCTCGTCATTGATTTCATTGCGGGTTCGCGCGCCGGACGCGGTGGCCAGCAGGCGGTCGAACAGGCGGACAGAGGCCGCCTCCATGGGCTCGCCATCAATCATTGTCCCCGCATCAAAATCGATCCAGTGGGCCTTCTTGCGCGCCAGATCGGAGTTGGATGCGATTTTGATCGTGGGGACAGGAAAGCCCAAAGGCGTACCGCGTCCTGTTGTAAAAACAATGATATGCGCCCCCGCCGCCGCCAGTGCTGTGGAGGATACCGCGTCATTGCCCGGCGCCTCCAGCAGGGTAAGGCCCGGCGTGTCCGCCTGCTCGCCATACCCGATGACAGAGGTGAGTGCCGCCTGGCCGGCTTTCTGCACCGCGCCCAGCGACTTCTCCTCCAGCGTCGTGATCCCGCCGGCGATGTTTCCAGGTGACGGGTTCTCGTGAACTGGCTGATCATGATCGGTAAAATAGCGCTTGAACCGGTCGACCAGGTCCGCCCCGGCCCGGAAGATATCCGCGCTCACCGCGCGGTTCAAAAGCAGGTGTTCGGCGCCGAACATCTCGGGAATTTCGGTGATAACACTGGTCCCCCCCGCCGCCGTGACCCGGTCCGTCATCCGCCCGGCCAGCGGGTTGGCGGTGAGCCCCGAAAACCCGTCGGAGCCGCCGCATTTCACTCCTATTTTCAGCATGTTGACCGGGCAAGGCGTGCGCACATCATGGCGGGCGGCCGCTGCCAGTTCCGCCACAAGAGCCAGCCCGTTCTCCAGCTCATCGCCGTCTGACTGCGCCCTCAGGGTCCGCACCCGGGCCCGATCCAGGGTTGGCGCGGCTGCCAGCAGCGCGTCTATCTGATTGGATTCGCAGCCCAATCCGACGATCAGAACGCCGCCCGCATTCGGATGCCCGGCCAGCGCCGCCAGAATGGCGCGGGTATCGGCCAGATCATCGCCCAGCTGCGAACACCCGAACGGATGGGTGATGGCATGCACCCCGTCCACCTCGCCTTCATGGCGCCGGGCGGCCTCCGACGCGATGCGCTGGGCGGTGCGCGCGACGCACCCGACTGTCGCTATAACCCAGATTTCATTGCGAATTCCCACCCGTCCATCTGCCCGGCGATAGCCGTCAAATGTGCGGGCCGGGGCGATAGGGTCGGGCGGGGACGCGAGTGCTTCCGGTGCGTAAAACAGCGCGCTGTCCGGCCTCAGCGCCGTCGCCAGATTATGCGAATGGACGTGGTCACCCGGCGCAATATCACTGGTCGCCCGGCCGATGGGCCAGCCATAGCGGATCACGTAACCATCTGTTTTAACAGGGTTCAGCGCAACCTTGTGACCGCGCGCAATCGCGCTTGTCAGCGTCAGGGTCTGGCCGCCCACAACCAGTGTCTCGCCCGCGTCCAGATCGCGCAGCGCAATCGCCACAGTGTCGCGCGGCGATACCTGAAACAGGCTCAGCCCCGTCTGGTTTTGCGCCTCGCTCACAAGCGCCGCTCCTACTTGCCTTGAACACAGGAAACCGGTGTCATTTCAATCAAGCTAGTAGCGCAGGCCGGGCGCCAACGCCATATCGCGCCGCCATAACCGGCTTGGCGCAGGGCTGGCCCTCCGTGCTATGGCAGTCACAAAGGCGATACGCGCCGGATTGTTCAAGGCTTCCACATGACGAGCAAACGCCCGATCTACCGTGACGAGGCTGGCCGCGCGGGCGGCGCCGGCGCCCCGCGCAAGCGCGCGACGATCAATGATATCGCCCGGCTGGCGGGCGTATCCAAGAAGACCATCAGCCGGGTGATCAACGATTCCCCGTTCGTGAAAGTTGAAACCCGCGACAAGATCCACGCCATCATGAAGGAGCTGGGCTACCGTCCGGACCCGCAGGCGCGCGGACTGGCCTTCCGGCGCTCCTTCCTGATCGGCATGATCTACGACAATCCGAATCCGCAATACGTGGTGAATGTCCAGCAGGGCATTCTGGAGGCCGTGCGCGATTCCGGCTTCGAGCTGGTGGTGCACCCGTGCAACCGCGCGGCGCCGGGTTTTCTCGATCAGGTGCGCACCTTCGTCGAGCAGCTCAAATTGTTCGGCGTCGTGCTGACGCCCTCGGTCTCGGAGGACGCTGATCTCGTGGAGATTTTGCGCGAGCTTGATTGCCCTTATGTCCGGGTGGCGTCGGTGTCGCTGGACGAAGCCGAGCGCATGATCGTCACTCATGACGCCGATGGCGCCGCCGAGGCGGCCCGTCATCTGGCGGCGCTGGGCCATACGCGCGTGGCCTTCATCAGCGGCCCGCCCAGCTTCCGCTCCTCCCATGAGCGGCGCCGCGGCCTGGCGGAAGGCCTGGCGGAACAGGGCATCGCGCTGGAGGACCGCTATGTGATTGAGGGCGCATACACCTTCGAATCCGGCGTCGCCTGCGCGCGCACGCTGCTGGCCATGGATGAACCGCCCACCGCTATTTTCACCGGCAATGACGAGATGGCGGCGGGCGTCTACACCGCCGCGCGCGATGCAGGCGTCGCCATCCCCGGTGATGTGTCGGTGGTCGGCTTTGACGACAGCCCGATGGCCGCGCGCCTGTGGCCGCCGCTGACCTCGGTGAAGCTGCCGATCCGCGATATGGGCCGCTTCGCCGCAGAAAAGCTGATTGATCTGGCCAAGCCGGAGAGCGAGCGGCGCAACCGAAACCCGCAGGTCCGGCCCGGTCTGGCCGTCAGGGAATCGACCGCCAAGCCGCGTTGAGGCAGGAGGGTCGCGCGCGGGCAGGGCCTTGAATTCAGACATGACACCGGTTACCAACGATGCATCCGGCGCCGGTGCAAACAAGACGATGACCGGGGAGGAACGCCATGGCTCATCAGCCGCTGACGCTGAACCCGGACCGGTTGTTTCCCGCTGATCCGGCGGCCCGCGCCCTTGCGCGCGCGCTGTACGCGACAGTACGCGATCTGCCGATCATCAGCCCGCATGGCCATACCGATCCGTCCTGGTTTTCGCTCAACGAGCCGTTCGGCGATCCCGCGGAGCTATTGCTGGCGCCCGATCACTACCTGTACCGCATGCTCTACAGTCAGGGCGTGACGCTGGAGGCGCTGGGGGTGCCGTCACGCGCCGGCAAGCCCGGCGCCGACCCGCGCGATTCCTGGCTGACCTTTGCGGCGCACTTTCACCTGTTTCGCGGCACGCCGTCGGCGATGTGGCTCAATCATGTCTTTGTGGAGGTGTTCGGCCTGGATGTGCGCCTGAGCGCGCAGACGGCGGACCATTATTTCGATGTGATTGACGCGGCCCTTAAGACCCCGGCCTTCCGGCCGCGGGCCTTGTTTGACCGCTTCGGCATCGAGCTTCTGGCCACCACGGAATCGCCAATTGACGCGCTGGACCATCATCATGCGATCGCCGCCTCCGGCTGGGGCGGGCGGGTCATCACCACCTACCGCCCTGACCGGGTTGTCGACCCCGAATTTGACGGTTTTGCTGGCGCGCTGGACGCGTTTGGCGAGCTCACCAATCAGGACGTGTTCAGCTGGCGCGGCTATCTCGAAGCCCACCGCCTGCGCAGAGCTGAGTTCCAGGCCGCCGGAGCGACCGCGACTGACCACGGCCATCCCACGGCGGCCACCGCCGATCTGCCCGGAGCCGACGCCGAGGCTCTGTTCGCCAGAGTGGTGCGCGGCAAGGCGGATGAGGGCGATGCCGAGCTGTTCCGCGCGCAGATGCTCACTGAAATGGCGCGCATGAGCCTGGATGACGGTCTGGTCATGCAGATCCATCCCGGCGCGCTCCGCAATCACAATGCGGGCCTGCACGCCAGTCATGGCCGCGACAAGGGCGCAGACATGCCCACCCGCACCGACTATGTGCGCGCGCTCAAACCCCTGCTGGACCGGTTCGGCAATGATCCCCGGCTCGCCATCATCGTGTTCACGCTGGATGAAAGCACGTACGCGCGCGAGCTGGCGCCGCTGGCCGGGCACTATCCGGCTCTGAAGCTGGGCCCCGCCTGGTGGTTCCATGACAGCCCCGAAGGCATGCGCCGGTTCCGCGAACAGACCACCGAGACCGCCGGCTTCTACAACACGGTCGGGTTCAATGATGATACCCGCGCCTTCCTGTCTATCCCGGCGCGCCACGACGTGTCGCGGCGCGTGGATTGCAGCTTCCTGGCGCGCCTCGTCGCCGAGCACCGGCTTGACTTCGACGAGGCGGCCGAACTGGCGCAGGACCTGGCCTACAGACTGGTCAAATCCGCCTACCGGCTTGATGAGCCGGACTTTGGCGGCGCAAGCAATTCCCTGAAATCAGCCTAAAACGGAGCACTCACCCATGTTCGACAAAACCCTTCAGGCGACCCATCCCGACATGATGGACGGCGCCAGCAATGACGCCCTGCGCGACCGCTATCTGGTCGACGGGCTGTTCGCGCCCGGCAAGATCAAGCTGGTCTATTCGCACAATGAGCGCTTCGTCGTGGGTGGCGCCTGGCCGGCCGGCGCGCCGGTCACCCTGCCGGTCCAGACCGAGCCTGCGTCCGCCAAGGGACATCCCTTCCTGGAGCGCCGGGAAATGGCTGCGGTGAATGTCGGCGACGGCGCGGGCGCGATCATTGTGGACGGTCAACGTCATGAGCTGGCCGAGCGGGACGCGCTCTACATCCCCATGGGGGTGAAAGAGGTCGTGTTTGAAAGCGCGTCAGCGGATGCGCCGGCCCAGTTCTACATCGTCAGCTGCCCGGCGCATGCGGCCTATCAGGTGAAGAAAATCTCCATCGCCGACGCTACGCCCCTGGAGCGCGGCACGATGGAGGAGAGCAATCAGCGCACCATTTATCAGTTTGTGGTGCCCGGTGTTTGCCAGTCGGCCCAGCTCCTGATGGGCATGACGATCCTCAAGCCGGGCAGTGTCTGGAACACCATGCCGCCGCACCTGCATGACCGCCGCTCGGAGATCTATTTCTACTTCGGTCTGGGCGAGAAGGGCCGCGTCTTCCACTTCATGGGCGAGGCCGACAATGCCCGCCACATCGTGGTGTCGGACAAGGAAGCGGTGATCTCGCCGCCCTGGTCGATCCACATGGGATCGGGCGTCTCCAACTACATCTTCATCTGGGCGATGGCGGGCGAGAATCTCGACTATACCGACATGAACGTCCTCGATATCTGCCAGCTCAAGTGAGGCGATGATGGCTGCGTCTTTCAGTCTTGAAGGCAAGACCGCGCTGGTCACCGGCGCCAATACGGGGCTGGGGCAAGCCATCGCCGTGGCGCTGGCCGAGGCGGGCGCGAACATCGCCGCCGCCGGCCGGTCCAGCGCCGCAGACACCGGCGCGCAGGTCGAGGCGGCCGGGCGGCAATTCACCGAGATCAAGGCCGATCTCGGCGAGGTGTCCTGCGTGGGGGACGTGGTCGCTCAGGCCGTCGATGCGCTCGGCGGCGTCGACATCCTGGTGAACAATGCCGGGATCATCCGGCGCAATGACGCGCTGGACTTCACCGAGGACGACTGGGATGCGGTGATGACCGTGAATCTCAAATCGGTGTTTTTCCTGTCGCAGGCTGCGGCGCGCCACATGGCCGCGGAAAACAAGCCCGGCAAGATCATCAATATCGCCTCCATGCTGTCCTTCCAGGGCGGGATTCGCGTCGCCTCCTATACCGCCAGCAAGAGCGGGGTCGCCGGTCTGACCAAGCTGCTGGCCAATGAGTGGGCGTCCAGGGGCATTAATGTGAACGCCATCGCGCCAGGCTATTTTGCGACCAATAACACGGAAGCCTTGCGCGCCGACGAGACGCGCAATTCGGAGATTCTCGCGCGCATTCCGGCGGGCCGCTGGGGGGCGCCCGGCGATCTCGGTGGAGCGGCCGTCTTCCTGTCCTCCTCCGCCGCCGACTACGTCCACGGTACGGTGATCCCGGTGGATGGCGGATGGCTAGCGCGTTGATTAAAAATAGAAAAATCTATCTCAAAAGAAATTGAATGTATGTATTGATACCGGTGTCATAGTCGTGCCATAGTTCATCCAGACCCCGATGCGCTACAGCCGGACCGGGAAGCAAGGGCGACCGACATCCATGTCGCCAAAATTGCTACCGGTGTCATGTGCGGATCAACAGGGCGTCGCAACACAAATCAAGGCAAGCCGAAAACGGCTGCCGCAGGGGAGGAAGAGCAATGTCTACAACCAACGGAATGGCGCGTGCGCGTTTCTGGCTGGCCGGCGTGTCCGTGATCGGCCTGTCTGCGGCGCTCGCATCGGCGCCGGCTTCGGCACAGGACGCGGCCCCGGCGGCGAACCCGCCCACCGATACAGTGACGGTCACCGGATACCGCTCTTCGCTGCAGGCGGCCGCCGCGGTCAAGCGGGAAGAGACCGGCGTGGTCGACGCCATCGTTGCGGACGATATCGCTGCCTTCCCGGATCTCAATCTGGCCGAGGCGATCCAGCGCCTGCCGGGTGTGGCCATTGATCGTGACGCCGGCGAGGGGCGGCAGATCTCGGTGCGCGGCCTGAGCCCGGACTTCTCGCGCGTACGCATCAACGGCATGGAAGCGCTGAGCATCACCGGCGGCACGGACTCGTCCGGCGGCGGCAACCGCTCGCGCTCGTTCGACTTCAATACCTTCGCGTCCGAGCTGTTCCAGTCGGTGGTCATCCGCAAGACCCAGTCAGCCTCGGTGGACGAAGGCTCTCTGGGCGCCACGGTGGATCTGAGCACCGCGCGCCCGTTCGATTATGACGGCTTCACCTTCGCTGCGGGCGCACAGGCAGGGTGGAATGATCTGTCGGAAGAGTTCAATCCGCGGGTCACCGCGCTGATCTCCGATCAGAATGAGACCGGCACGGTCGGCTGGCTGATCTCCTTTGCCTATTCAGACCGCGCCCAGCTTGAAGAGGGCCATTCGACAGTCCGCTGGCAGAACGCCAACAGCTTTGGCGGATGTACAGCTTGCGTCACGCCCGCTGACGTCGCCGCCGTGAACAACGCCTTTCATCCGCGCATTCCGCGCTATGGCCGTCTGGTGCACGAGCAGGAGCGCCTGGGCATTACCGGCTCGCTGCAATTCCGCCCGAGCGCCGTGACTGAAATCGCGTTCGATGCGCTCTACTCGCGTTTTGACGCGACCCGCAATGAACAGTTCCTGGAGAACTTCTCGTTCTCGCGCGGCGGCAGCGGCACGCCGCAGCTGGTGGGCAAGCCTGCCATGATTGTCACCGACTATGAAATCGACGACGACAACAACCTGATCTATGGCCGCTTCGACAACAACGACATCTATGCCGAGCACCGGTATGACGAGCTGACCACCGAGTTCACGCAATTCACCGCGACCATCACCCACGATTTCACGGACCGGTTCCGTGTGGACGGTGTCATCGGCATGTCGGAGGCGAACTTCTCCAACCCGGTGCAGTCGACCATCCTGTTCACCAATTTCGACTCGCCGGGCTTTTCGTACGACTACCGCGAAAACAGCCGCACGCCGCTGATCGAGTGGGGCTTTGACGTCAACGACCCGACCAACTACCTGCTGACCGAAACCCGCGACCGGCCCAACTATGTCGACAACACGTACAACACGGCTCAGTTCAACGCCGAGTTCGACTTCAGCGCGACGATCACGCTGAGCGGCGGTCTGAACTGGAAGAGCTACGAGTTCGACAGCTGGGAAGCGCGCCGGGACCTCCTGCTGCCGGCTGCACAATGGATGCCGGTGACGGCGGCCATGGCCACCCAGCTGACGGGCTTCGGCTCGGGCCTGGGGATGCCCGGGGGCAATGTCACCAGCTGGGCCATTCCCAATGTGGGCGCTGTGGCGTCCATGGTGGGCCTCTATGCGCGTCCGCTGACGCCGTTCAACGGCAATATCCGCAATGTCCAGGAAGACAATCTGGGCGGCTATGGCCAATTGGCGTTCAATTCCGAGCTTGGCGGCATGCCGGTGCGCGGCGATCTGGGCGTCCGGGTCGTGCGCACCGAGACCAGCGCGACGGGCATCATCTCCGGCCTCGAGGTGACGGTGGACAATGAGTACACCGATACGCTGCCGAGCTTTAACGTAGCCATCGAGCCCACAGACAACATGGTCCTGCGCTTTGGCGCAGCCCAGGTCATGTCCCGGCCGTCGCTGGGTGCGCTGACGCCGGGCGGCGCGGTGAGCGGCACGGCCTATACCGTCAACTATGGCAACCCCTTCCTCGATCCGTTCCGCGCCAACAATTATGACTTCAGCGCCGAATGGTATTTTGAGGACGAATCCCTGTTGGCCATCGCGGTCTTCTACAAGGATATCGGCTCGTTCGTGGCGCGGGCGACCGACACCATGCCGTTCAGCATGACCGGCCTGCCCGCCTCGGCTGTGGCCAGCGGAACCCCGCTGGCGGCGGATCTGGCGGCCGGGCTCGACCCGGACGTGGATGTCAGCCGGAACGTGAACGGGCAAGGCGGCGACCTCACCGGGATCGAACTGCAATGGGTGCGTCCGTTCAACTTCCTGCCTGCACCTTTCGACCGGTTCGGCACAGTGCTGAACTACACTTGGGTGGATTCGGACGTGAACTACGGCGCCGCTGGCTCCAACCAGCTGCGCGGACTGTCCCCCAGCTCGTACAATGCGACGCTGTACTATGAAGACGAGCGTCTGAGCGCGCGGGTGTCGGTGAATGCGCGCGATGCGTATCTGACCCAGTTCCCGGGCCGCAATGGCAATGACGAGGAAGGCAAGGAAAGCACCTTCAACGTCGACGCCGCCGTGCGGTATCAGCTCACCGACCGGGTGACGCTGACCTTTGACGGGATCAACCTCACGGACGAATTCAACAGCCAGTACGCCGACAGCTCCAACCGGGCGTCTGTCTATCATCACACGGGCCGCGAATACCTGTTCGGTGTCCGCTACCGGTACTGATGTCTCTCTGAAAGCAAGGTCCCCCCTTGGCCCCGGATCAGCGTGCTGGTCCGGGGTTTTCTTTTGCCTGATGACTGTTGCGGCGCATGCGCCCGGGCGGATGCCGTCTTCAGGACCGCTCGGCGTCGACCGGCCCTGCCGCCCGTGCGTGCGACTCTTTGACGGCGCCGCTCATGCGGCCAGCCCTCGCAGCGGCGTCTGGAGGGGGGGCGCTTGCCGCGCCTCGCGCGGGCGCTCTGCAGGCTTGACCCGCACGAACCCCCAGTTGGGCGCATACATCGCAGACGACGACCCGACGCGGGTGTTTCATGTACCGCTCGGCAGGCCGGATGCGCCCTCATGTGACGTAAACGCGCCGCCGCCCCCCGGGGATAGACCGCCCGCGCTTGACCGGGCAGGCGCTGTGGCGTGAACGGGATCGCGCCGCGGACGCTAGCCGCGCATCAGCTCCACCAGTCCCATGGACAGGAAGGGCAGGTAGGTGATGGCCATCAGCGCTGCCACCAGCGCGCCATAGAAGGGCCAGATCGTCTTGACGGTCTCTTCCATGCGCATGCCGCCAACCGCCGCGCCGACAAACAGCACCGATCCCACCGGCGGCGTCACCAGTCCGATGCCCAGATTGAGCATCATGATCACCCCGAAATGCACCGGATCAATGCCCAGGCTGACGGCGATGGGCAGGAAGATCGGCGTGGTGATCACGATCAGCGGCGACATGTCCATGAAGGTCCCCAGCGCCAACAGGATCAGATTGATGATCAGCAGGATCAGGATGGGATTGTCGGTCACTGACAGGATCAGCTCGGCCAGCTGGGCCGGGGTCTCCAGGATCGCCAGCACCCAGCCGAAGCCCGAAGCCGCGCCGATGATGAACAACACCATGGCGGTGGTTTTCGCTGCGGCCAGCGTCGCGTCCAGAAACGCCCGGAAGTTCAAAGAGCGATACACCAGCACCGCGACAATGAGCGTGTAAATCACAGCGATGGAGGAGGATTCGGTGGCCGTGAAGAACCCGCCCAGAATGCCCCCGACAATGATCACAGCGGTCATCAGGCCGGGCAGGGCCGCCACGAAGGCGGCCAGAAAGGCTGGCCAGCCGGGGAACTCGCCGCGCGGATAATTGCGCTTCACCGCCACCAGCCAGGCGACGAACATCAGCAGGGCGCCGGTCAGCAGGCCGGGAATAATCCCGCCGATGAACAGCTCGCCCACGCTCACCCCGACGCCGGCGGCAGCCGCGTAAATGATCATATTGTGCGAGGGCGGGATGAGCAGGCCCACCACAGCCGAGGTGGAGGTGACGTTCACCGCATAGTCGGTGTCATAGCCCTTCGCCTTCATCATCGGCATGAGCGTCGAGCCCAGCGCGGAGACGCTCGCCACGGCTGAGCCGGACACCGCGCCGAACAGCATGGAGGCGCCCACATCCACCTGACCCAGCCCGCCGCGCGAGCGCCCGAAAGCGCCCTCGGCGATGCGCACAAGCCGCTCGGCTATCCCGGCCCGGTGCATCAGCTCGCCAGCGAATATGAAGAAGGGTATCGCCATGAGCGAGAACACGCTCATCCCCGACGCCATGCGCTGGATAACGACGACAGCCGGCAGATCCAGCAGCGCAAACGCCACCAGCGTCGCGCCCAGCAAAGCGAAAGCGACCGGCACGCCGATGGCCAGCAGCACGACCAGCGTTCCGAGGAGAATGGCGAGTTCCATCAGACGCGTCCTTCCATGCGGCCGCGTTCACGCCCTGCGGCGAGTTCGGCGAGGCGTTCAACTGCGAACAGGATGATAAGCCCGCCGCTCACGGGCAGGGGTAGATAGGCGAAGCCGCGCGAGATGCCGAGCGTCGGGATGACATGGCTCCAGACCGCCATCACCAGCTCCGTGCCCCAGACCGCCAGCGCCACGCCGCACGCGGCGATAATGAGCAGGGCAAGCGCCCGGCAGGCGGTACGGACACGCAGGGGCAGCGCCTCGACGAAGACGCCGATGCGGATGTGGAAGCCCTCGTGCACGCCGGCGGCGGCGCCGAACATGACAAACCAGACCATCAGCACCAGGGCGGCCTGCTCGGTCCAGGCGGGGCTGGCGTTCAGCACGTAGCGGCCGAATACCTGCCAGCCAATGATCGCCGTCATCACCACAATGCCGGCGCCGCCAATGATCATCAGCACGCGCGCGAGCCAGCGCGTCAGCATCGCGAAACGGTCAAGCATGGTCCTGGCTCCCGGCCATGTTGCGGATGTCTTCCAGCAGGCGCTGCTGGGCCGGGCTGCGCACAAAGCGCTCCCAGACCGGGCGCATCAGATCGGCGAAGGCGCCCACATCGTCCACCTCATTGACCTCGACGCCCGCAGCGGTGACCCGCTCGCGCGCCGCCGCCACGCGCGCATCCCACAGGTCGCGCATAAACGGGACAGATTCGCGCGCGCAGGCCTGAACAAGCTCGCGGTCGGCCTCGCTCAGCTTTCGCCAGCTGCGCAGGCTCATCACCAGCACTTCGGGCGCCATCACATGCCCGGTCAGGCTGTAGAAGGGCGCGGTCTCGAAATGGCGTGTGGACTCATAGGACGGCCAGTTATTCTCCGCCCCGTCGATCACGCCCTGCATCAGGCCCTGATAGACTTCGGAGAGGTCCATCGGCGTGGCGTTGGCGCCCAGACCCTCCACCATGGAGACGTAAAGATCAGAGTTCTGGACCCGAATCTTCAGACCGCGCAGATCGTCCGGGGTGCGGATGGGGCGGCGGATATTGTAAAAATTGCGCGCCCCGGAATCATAGAAGCACAGCCCGATCAGCCCGTGCGGCTCCAGCGCGTCGAGCACGGCCTGTCCCGGCGCGCCGTCCAGCGCTGCGCGCATATGGGGTTCGGACTCGAACACGAAGGGCAGGGACAGAATGACGGTTTCCGGCGCAAACGCATTGAGCGGCGCCAGATTGACCCGGTTGAGGTCCAGCCCGCCAAAGACGGTCAGCTCCAGCGTGTCCCGCTCAGAGCCGAGCTGGCCGCCGGAATAGATGCGGATGGACAATCGTCCGCCGGAGCGCTCTTCCAGGAGCCCGCTCATCATCCGCACGGCCTCAACCGTCGGATAATCGCTGGAGTGGGTGTCGGACGAGAAGAAGGGCCGGGCAATTTCACCGCAGCCGGCAGCGGCCAGGACGCCGCCGGTCACCAGCCCGCCCGTCACTGCCCGTCGTGTCAGCCTTGCCATGGCACCGCCCCCTATTCGACGAGGCTGTTGAGCCAGCGTTCGATCAGCGTATAGCCGCTCTCATCCACGTCGTTGGCGCGGCTCTCACCGTCCGGATCAAGGCCCTGCGCGATCAACCAGGCGTCGGGAATGCCATCGCCATTGGAATCCGCGCGCGGTTCTCCCTGCGTGACATCGACCCAGCCGCCCACGTCATCGGCGCTGTCGGGGATGAAGCCGGTGCGGTTACGCACATCCTCGACGACACGCGTATCGATGGCGTCGCGGTAGAAGGAGGCGCCGGCGCGCGCCAGCACGCGCTCGTATGCTTCTTGCGCCGAAACGGTTGCGACTTCGCCAGCGGGGAAAGCCCGATCAACAAAGGTGCGGTCGGGCGCCGCGGAGCGCACCAGATTGAGCTGGGGCAGGAGCTGGCCGTCCACCGTATTGCCTTCGAAATAGGCCCGTCCCGTGACATTGCGCATGTAGAAGATGACCGCGCCCAGCGTCTGCGGGCCTTGCACATAGGCGTTGTTGACGAAGTTGTAGCGCGCGACCGAGGCCGGATCGAGATCGGTCCCGGCGGCGTGGTGATAGTCGAACCCCTCGCGCCCGTAGAGCATGTCGCTGACCAGGCCTTGAGCGGCAGTGTAGTCAAAAGCCGCGTCCGCCGGGGTCCAGTTCCAGAAATCGGTCTCGGCCCCGTGTCCCCAATTGTAGAAAACATTATTGCGGAAATCGAAGAGGATGCCCTCGGGATCGGTGTAGGGCGTCGCATAATTGCCGACGCGAGGCATGCGTGAGTGATTATGGGCCCACAGATTGTTCAGCCAGGAATAGCGCGCGCCGTGGCTGCCCCGGATCAGGCTGCCATAGCCGCGATCGCCCTTTTCATGACCCGCCCGGTACAGGCCCTCGGAGATGACCGACCACTGAACGGTGACATTCGACAGATGGTTTCCACCACGCTCGGGATTGAAGCTCTGGGAGGCGGACAGGTTCTCGTCGATGGCCCAGCTCGTCGACACGTGATCGACGATGATGTGATGGCCGCCGCGAATGGAAATGGCGTCATCTTCGTGCCCGGATTCATTGCCGATCCGCGAGCGGATATAGCGCACGATCACGTGGTTCGCGTTGATGGTGAGATCGTAGTCTCTAAGCGTTATCCCGCCGCCCGGCGCGCTCTGCCCGGCGATGGTGATGTAGTCATTGCGGATGATCAGCGGGCTTTCCAGCTGGATGATCCCGTCCACCTCGAACACCACAATGCGCGGACCTTCGGCCTCGACGGCCTCGCGCAGGGATCCGGGACCGGAATCATTGAGGTTGGTGACCTTGAACACCTGCCCGCCGCGCCCGCCCAGCGCATAGCGGCCGAAGCCCTCAGCGCCGGGAAAGGCCGGGATGTCGCCGGGCGCCACAGACCAGGGCGCAGGGTCTTCACTGAGGGGCGGGATGTCGGGCGCAGCCGGTGTCCGGTCCGGACGGGCCGCGGCTGCCGCGAGCGCGGCGGCGGCTTGGTCTTCGGCTGTCCGGGCAGGGGCGCTTGCGCCTGTCTGGGACGTATCCTGCGCCGCTGTGGCCGAGACCGCCCCGGCTTGGTCGGAGGCGTCCTGTGAACAGGACGCAATCAGAAGACCGGCCACCAGGGCCGCAAATACCGTGCGCATGACATCTTCTCCCACAGCCGGTCCGAGATGAACCGGAGACAGTGTTGGTTGGCAAATCCGTTGGTGCGAAGCGCGATTGCAAAAACAGACTTGCTATCCGGCCCGGTGTTCGTAACTATGAGGCTCAATGACACCGGTTACCTTTTGTGAGGTTAGCGGGTTAATTCCAGCGGCGAAAGCCCCAAAAAGCAAAAGATTACGTCCGCCTGACCGGGTGCGGGTGCGCGCAATGCGGCTCCATAAGCCCACGTATCGGACGATATCGAAGGACACGACGTGGCAGCAGGTTCATCCAATATCCGCGCAATCTCCGACGCGTTCCTCGCGGCGCGCGCCGAGGGCGCAGCTGTCAAGGATTTCCCCGGCGTGCTGCCGGCCGGTCTGGATGAAGCCTATCGCGTCCAGGACCGCGCCATCTCACTCTGGCCTGATGCGGTTGCGGGCTGGAAAATCGGCCTCATCCAGCCCGGTCACCGGGCCAAAGCCGGGGCGGACCGCCTGGCCGGACCGATTTTCTCCCGCCAGGTTTTCACGCATAGCCCCGGCGCGGTGATTGACATGCCGGTCTTTGGCGGCGGCTTCGCGGCGGTCGAGGCGGAGTTTGTCTTGCGCCTCAAATCCGGCTTGCCGGACAATGTGCCGGTCACGGCCGAAGCGGCGGCGGAGATTGTGGACAGCCTGCATATCGGGGTGGAGATCGCCTCCAGCCCGTTCGCCGGCATCAACGAATTGGGCCCCATGTCGGTGGTCAGCGATTTTGGCAATAATAACGGCCTGATCGTAGGCCCGGCCATTGAGGGCTGGCGCGATCTGGCGCTGGAGGATCTCCCCGCGCGCGTCGAGATTGACGGTCAGACCGTGGGCGAGGCCAGCGCGGCGGCCATCCCCGGCGGCCCAATCGCGGCCCTGTGCTTCCTCATCGAGCTGTGCCGCAAGCGCGGGATCGAGCTGAAGGCGGGCGATTTCGTGTCGACCGGCGCTGCGACCGGCGTTCACGAGGCGGCCATCGGCAGCGTGTCGACGGCCGATTTCGGCCCGTATGGCGCGATCGATCTGCGGCTGGTCGCGTCGGGGGGCGTGGCTCAGGACCAGTTGGCGAGCGCCTGAGCTAGCGCTTCATGGCGGCGGCGGCTGCGGCGTTTTTCGCAATGGCGGACCAGTCTCCGGCCGCGATGTCGGCGCTTGTGGCGATCCAGGACCCGCCCACACACACCACATTGTTCAGCGCCAGATAGTCGGGCGCCCTGTCCCGGCCGATGGAGCCTGTGGGGCAGAAGCGGATATCGGGAAGCGGCCCTTCCAGCGCTTTGAGATAGTTGATCCCGCCGGCCGGTTCAGCGGGGAAGAATTTCAAAACTTCAAAGCCTTGCTCGACCGCCGCCATGGCCTCGCCCGCCGTGGCCACGCCCGGCAGACAAGGCAGGGCGGTCGCCAGCATGGCTTCGCCCAGTTCCCGCGTCAGGCCAGGGCTAACGAGGAACGCCGCACCCGCCTCAGCCGATGCGCGCGCCTGCTGCGGGGTGCGGATCGTGCCCATGCCGACTATCAGCTCCGGCGCCGCGTCCTGCATGGCTTTCATGGCCTCAAGCGCGATGTCGGTGCGCAAGGTCAGCTCGATCACGCGCAATCCGCCATCGGCCAGCGCCTTCGCCAGCGGGGCCGCGTCCTCCATACGCTTGACGGCGAGCACCGGGATGACGCTGGCGGCGTCGATGACGAACTGGAGAGTGGGCCTTGTGGTCATGATACGGGCTCCGAAGCGGCCGGGACGGGTTCAGGCTCGCACAGGCCGGGAATGGACAGGGCGCCGTCTTCGGCGCTGCTGGCGATCATCCGGAAGCCGGCGAACAGTTCGCGCCCGAGCCCGCGATGGCTGGAGGTGAGGTCACAGGTCGCGGCGGGCCGGCTGGCGAGCGCCGCCGCCTCATCATCGCGCGCCAGCGTCAGAATTCCGGCGTCCGCATCGACCGTGATCAGATCGCCGTCGCGTACGCGGGCGATGGGGCCGCCATCGAGCGCTTCGGGGCAGACATGAATGGCGGCCGGCACCTTGCCCGATGCGCCGGACATGCGCCCGTCCGTGACCAGCGCCACCTTGAAACCGCGATCCTGCAGCACGCCCAGCGTCGGGGTCAGCTTGTGCAGTTCGGGCATGCCATTGGCCCTGGGTCCCTGAAACCGGACCACGGCGACAAAGTCACGCTCCAGCTGGCCGGCCTTGAAGGCGTCCAGCAGATCGTCCTGGGTGTCGAACACCAGGGCCGCCGCCGTGACGCGGCGATGCTCGGGCTTCACGGCGGAGACTTTGATGACCGCCCGGCCCAGCACGCCCGAAACGACGCGCAAGCCGCCATCGCTCGCGACCGGTTCGCCAAACGGGCGCAGCACATCGGGATCGAGGCTCTGCTGCGGCGCATCACGCCAGCTCAGGGTCTCACCCTCCAGAAACGGCTCGCGGGCGAAATCAGCCAGGCTGCCGGCTCCAAGTGTCAGCACATCGCCGTGCAGCAGGCCGGCGCCCAGAAGTTCGCGCACCAGAAAGCCCATCCCGCCGGCGGCGTGGAAATGGTTCACGTCCGCCGGTCCGTTGGGGTAAATTTTCGCCAGCAATGGCGTGACGTGGGACAGGGTTTCAAAATCATCCCAGTTGACGATGAGGCCCGCCGCCCGTGCGATGGCGACAATGTGCAGGGTGTGATTGGTCGAGCCGCCCGTGGCGTGCAGGCCGACAATGGCGTTGACGATGGCGCGCGCATCAATCGCCTGTCCCAGCGGCCGGTAGTCGCGGCCCAGCGCGGTGATGCCCGCCGCGCGCCGGGCGGTGGCCCTGACCATGGCGTCACGCAAGGGCGTGCCGGGATTGATGAAGGCGGAGCCCGGCAGGTGCAGCCCCATCAGCTCCATCATCATCTGGTTGGAATTGGCCGTGCCGTAAAACGTGCAGGTGCCCGGGCTGTGATAGCTGGCGCTTTCAGCGTCCAGCAGCTGCTCCCGGCCTGCCTTGCCTTCGGCGTAGAGTTGGCGGATGCGCGCCTTCTCGTTATTGGGCAGGCCTGACGGCATGGGTCCGGCGGGCAGGAACAGCACTGGCAGATGGCCGAAGCGCAGGGCGCCGATCAGAAGCCCCGGCACGATCTTGTCGCATACGCCCAGGCAGATCACCGCGTCGAACATGTTGTGGGACAAGGACACGGCGGTCGCCATGGCGATGATATCGCGCGAGAACAGCGACAGCTCCATGCCCGGCTTGCCTTGCGTGACGCCGTCGCACATGGCCGGCACGCCGCCGGCGATTTGAGCCGTCGCGCCGGCTTCGCGCGCCGCCGCCTTGATCATGTCGGGATAGGCGCCCAGCGGCTGATGCGCCGACAGCATGTCATTATAGGCGGTGACAATGGCGATGTTCGGCCAGACCAGCGATTTGAGCGCGTTCTTGTCTTCGCCGGACGCGGCGAATCCGTGCGCCAGATTCCCGCAGGAGAGCCGTTTGCGCTGGGGCCCGTCCTCGCGCGCCTGCGCCATCAGATCCAGATAGGCCGCGCGGGTCCGGGCGCTGCGCGCGGTGATCCGGGCGGTCACCTCCTCAAGAACGGGATGTATCGGGTCGGACATGGCATGTGCCTTCGGGCTGGCGTCGCGTCAGTGCGACCAGAATATCTGCAAATCGAGCGAGGGATGGCGGAGGAGGGCGCGCACAGGCATGTCCTCGACCGGCCCGGGGGCCAGCGCGCGCTCCAGCGCCTCGCGCTTGGACGCGCCCTTGATCAGCAGCGCACATAGCCTGACGCTGGTCAGGGCGCGCATCGTCAAGGTGACACGATCGGTTAGCGCGCCGGTGACCGGGCTGGGCCGGGCGGCGATGGCCGAAGCGAGCGGACCGCCGACCGAGAGCGCCGCGCCCAGCCCATCCGCCTGAGGAAACCATGACAGGGTATGGCCGTCATCGCCCATGCCCAGCACGGCGCAGTCAGCGGGCCAGGACAGGGCAGTCAGGCGGGCTTCAATGGCGGCCAGACCATCAGCGGGGCGGGCGCCGTGGCTTTTCAGCCCGGTCAGGGCGGCGCTGGCGGCTCTGCCGGTCAGAAGGGTGCGCGTGACGAAGTCTTCATTGGATCCGGTCTCACCGGTGTTAACCCAGCGCTCATCGGCGAGGATAAGGTTCACCTTGCCCCAGTCCAGCGTTTCGCCGGACAGGCGCCGATAGAGCGGCTTTGGCGTGGACCCGCCGGATACGATCAGGCTGGCCCGGCCCCTTGCATTCAATCCGGCTTCAAGCGCCGCCACGATCTTCGCGGCCAGCGCGTCGACCGCGCCTTGCCACGTTTCAAAGCTGTGAAATTGCTCAGGCATGCTCGCCATCAAACCATTCGCGCGCTTCTCGATGGAGCAGCAGAGCGCCTTGTGACGGGCCGTCGGTTCCGGCCGGGTAGGGGTGCAAGGGGCAGGCGCCGTCGCTCCAGGCCTGGATCACCGCGTCGGTCCAGCGCCAGGCCGCCTCCACCTCGTCGCGGCGCATGAACAGGGCCAGATTGCCGCGCACGACGGCCATCAGCAGTCGCTCATAGGCGTCAGGATACCCGGCCTCGAACGCTTCGGCGAAGCTGAGGTTTAAAGGCACATAGCGCAGGCGCATGCCGCCGGGGCCGGGGTCCTTGGTCATCATCATCAGCTTCACGCCCTCGTCGGGCTGCAGGCGGATGACCAGCCTGTTGGGCTGGATGATGCCCGCATCGGCCTTGATCAGGTCATAGGGCACAGGCTTGAACTGGATGATGATCTCAGAGCGGCGCTGGGCCATGCGCTTGCCGGTGCGCAGATAGAAGGGCACGCCCGCCCAGCGCCAGTTGTCGATGCTGGCCCGGATGGCGACAAATGTCTCCGTCTTCGTGACCTGGCCGACTTCCTCCACATAGCCTGGCGCCGGGGCGCCATCGATCATGCCGGCGCCGTATTGGCCGCGCACAAGCGTGCGCGCCGCCTCCTCGCCGCGGATCAGGCGCAGTGCGCGCAGAACTTTCAGCTTTTCGGTGCGCACCGCGTCGCCGTCCAGGCTCAGGGGCGGCTCGATGGCCACCAGGCACAGGAGCTGGAGCAGATGGTTCTGCACCATGTCGCGCAGGGCGCCGGCGCGGTCGTAATAGGCGGCGCGCTCACCCGCTCCCAGGGTCTCCGCCACGGTGATCTGCACATGATCAATCCCGCCCGCATTCCAGACCGGCTCCAGCAGCATGTTGGCAAAGCGCAGGACGAGGAGGTTCTGGACGGTTTCCTTGCCAAGATAATGATCGATGCGGAATATCGAGGCTTCATCAAACACCGCCCCGACCGCGTCATTGATGCGGCGCGCCGAGTGGAAGTCATGCCCGATGGGCTTCTCCAGCACGATGCGGCCGGATTTCGTATTGAGGCGGTGCTTCCCGATGGCGGCGCAGAACGCGCCATACACGGACGGCGGCAGCGCCAGATAGAACAGGCGGATCTTGGCCGGGTCGGTATCCAGCGTGTCGGCGATCACCTGCCAGCCGGGGCCGTCGCCCTGCGCGTCGATCGCGGTGTAGGTGACCAGTTTGGAAAAGGCGTCCCAGGCAGCTTCTTTTTTGGCGCCATTCACAAATTCGCTCGCGCGCACCAGATACGCGTCGGTGCTTATTTCCTCGCGCGCCGCCGCAATGATCCGGCAGCCATCCGGGATCTGGCCATCGCACCAGCGGTGAAACAGGGCGGGCAGGATTTTGCGGCGCGCAAGGTCTCCCGTCGCCCCGAAGACGACGATGTCAAATGCGTCTACCGGGACAAGTTCCGCCATGAGACCTGGATGCACCCTTGTCCTGAACCCGAGCGCCGGGAGATGAGCGGATACACTCAACCAGACTCTGGCGCTCAGGCAAAGAGTGCCTTGCTCGTCGAAAAAATGCAACCGGTGTCATTTTCAATCAGGATTGGATACTCTCCTAAAAATTGTGCTCGTCTCGGCATCGCCGGTGAAGCACCATTGGCGGACGGTTTGGCGCCCGGCGCCATGAAACAGATCCCGGGTCGCGACCGGAACCGGACGGACTGGGCGATCTTATGGATCGATCGCAGTTGCGACCACAAACCCCGATGGATTGGCGAGGGGCGCCAGGCGCGGCCAGGCTTCGGCCGACAGATTGATCCAGTTCAACCTTTTGCCGATGCGCCCCGGCGCCTCGGTTGTGCGGCGCGGCGGGATATGGGCGTGCGGCGGCCAGTGCTCGAACTCTTCATAGGGGCGGTCCAGCCAGGCGCGGAACTCTTCGCGCTCGCCGGTCCGGGCTGTCACACCCAGCCAACCCGAGGCGACGGACGTGAGAGTGATCTCCAGACCGCCGCGTGCGGTGTGCGCCGCGAATATCAAGCGGTCCGGATGCCGGGTGGAGCGCAGGTTCAGCCGCACAGGGCCCGGCGCGCCGGTTTCGAGCAGCCAGGCCGGCGCATGGCGCAGCGACCTGGCGACCGTGTCAAGGACCCAGCGCGCGGCGATGTCAGGCGGCGTCTCCCCGCCCGTCGCCGCATCAAACCAGACGGGCGGCGTCCGTGGCGCCCGTTGGTCAGTCATGGCCTGCGCCTCTGGCCAGCGCGCCTTGCCGCGCGCGTCATCAGGATGCGTCCAGCCGGGCGATGGCGGCAGCCAGCATCTCGCGCTGATGCGGGTCGCTTTCGCGGTCCAGCGCGCGTTTCATGGCGCCAAGCGCTGCGCGGTCGCGGCGGTCCGCCAACGCCAGGGCGATATAGGCGCGGGTCTGCCATTCCTCGCTGTTCAGGCCGGCTGCAATGTCCTCACCATAACGTGGCGGCGCATGGGTCAGCACCCGCAGGAGCCTGGTTTGCGCCTCCGCGATGTCGTCGCTGGTGTCGCCATCCCATGCCGGCGTGGCGTCCCGCTCCTTCCCAAGGGCGTCCAGCCGCGCAATTGCGTCTTGCACCTCTGCAACCCCGCACCGTTCGCCAGCCCGGCGCAGCCGCTCCTCCGGCGTCCGGTTTTGCGGATTGTACGGATCCCGGAGGTCTCTGAGAATCTGGTCCAGACCGGAAATCCGCACCACCAACGGCCCGGTCCACTCGCGCCGCAGCGCGTCCGCGATGGCGTCGCCCTCCGCCACCCAGGCGCGCTCCTCCTCGACCGCTTCGAAGCGCGAAGCGAGCGGATCGTCATTGCGGTAGAGGCCCTGATAGTCGCCGTCCCAGGCGCGGATGCGGTCGGTCAGAGGCTCGCTCAGGCCCAAGCAGGTGACGTCCACCATCGCGCCGGTGTCGTCATCCCACAGCGGCAGGCAGCGAAACTCCGGGGCCAGGCGCAGACGTTCCGGGATAGGCGGGTCCTCCTCGTCTGGCGGCGGGCTCCACCAGCCGTTCGCCGCTTTTGAAGATCCGCCCGGCCTGCGCTGGATGATCCAGGCGGTGGTGAGGGTCACGACTGTGATCGCAACGAGTTCCAGAACCGCCGGCTCCAGCCAGGCGCGCCAGGCCTGCGCACGATCCAGATAGACCACGAAAGCCAGCGCCGCGAGATACAGCACGTAGGCGCGGACGGTGGCGGCGCGTCCCTCGCGCTCCAGCGCGTCTTCCGGCGGGCTGGTGCAGGCGGCCCAGATCAGGAAAGCGCCCTGCAGCGCTGCATTGCAAACGAAGATCAGCAGCGTCCAGCGCGACAGGACCATCAGCGACAGACCGGAGGCGAAGGTCAGCGCCGCCCCGGCGGTCATGATCCGTGTGCGCAGCCGTTCGCGGCCCGCCTGCACGTCATCCAGCGCAAACAGGAGATCGTCCACCATGGCGGACATCACCAGCTGGCGCATGTGCAGTAGGCCGCCCACGATGTAGAGCATGCTCAGCGCGCCCGCGACCAGGGCACCAATGATCATCTGACCCTCCGCCATTGCGCCACATTAGACAGGCGCCACCCCGGCGCGCTCCCCTGTTCCGGGTGTTCTTCAGTCTCAAAGACGGAATGTGTCCGCACTGGAACCGATTGAAAACCGAGGCGTTGATGTGTCTCACCACGATCATGAAAGGATCAGACGCATGGCAAGGCGAACGGACAATGATGACAAAAGCGGCTCCGCCCGCGCGGCTGGCAAGGCGGTTGACCACGCCCAGAAAGCAGCCTCTGCAGCCGGTGACGCCGCTGAACTCAGCTATGAAGAACTGCGCGAGCAGGTGGCTGCGTTGAAGGCTGATCTGGCCGGTCTGAGCGAAAGCGCCCAGGCCTATGTCGGGCACAAGGCGCGCGAAACGGCTGAAGATGCCGACACGCTGCGGCGCAAGGCTGTGGCCGCCGCCAAGGATGGCTTCGACGCCGCCGGAGACCAGCTGGAAGACGCCGCCGGGCAAGTTGAGACGTTTGCCCGCGAACGCCCCGCCGCCGCAATGGGTCTGTCGGCCGCCGCCGGGTTCCTGCTCGCCATGGCCCTGACGCGCCGCTAATGCTGCAAATCGTTTCACAGATGCGCCGCAGGCTCCATTGGGAGAAGCGGCGGACGGTGACAGGCGTTATCGGCGCCTTGCTGGTGATGACCGGCGTCGGCTTCGCCGCTGCTGCGGCGTGGGCGGCTCTCGAGCCGGTGGTCGGCGCGCCGGGCGCCTCGCTGATTTTGGCCGCCATTTTCGGTGGGCTGGGTCTGGTGGTCATCAGCCTGAGCGGGGCCGACACGCCGCCGCCGATTGACTCGCCTCTGGCGCAGCTCAAGCGCGGGTCCGCTCCGCAAGGCCGGACTGCGCGGCAAGATGGCGACGGCGGACCGAAGAAGGACCTGCCGCCGCTCATGGAGGCGTTCCTGTTCGGCATGACGGTCTATCTCCAGAACCAGAAGCGCAAACCCTGAGCGTGCGGGCGGTCACTTTGGCCGCCCGCCGCCGGTGCGGCTGACCGTCCGCCCGTCTGCCCCGGACGGCGGGCTTCAACCCCGCTCATTCATCTTCGTCCGGGTCATCGTCAGTCGATTTCCGGAACTGAACCTTCAGCCGCCAGGACGCGGAGCCGTTCTCGACCACCTTGCCGTGATCCAGCTCAGCGCGCAGCTGCATCGTAAAGGCGTCGATCAGCTCGCTGCCCAGACCCGACCCGGCGGGGTCCGCGTCCTCAGCAGCCGGGTCTGCATCCGGCGCGAGGCTGTTTGTGACTTCCAGCGTCACCGACCCGTCCTCGTCGGTCAGCGTAACTCGCATCCAGCAATGTCCGGCTTCGGGATCCGGGCTGGTGTATTTCAGCGCGTTGGTGACGGCCTCGGTCAGCAGGAGCGAGAGCGGCACAAGCTGATCGGGGCACAGGACAACCGGCGCCAGCTCGGTATGCAGCTTGATGTCATTGCCGGGCCCGCCGCCAATGGCGAACAGGTGCCGGAGCAGTTCCTCAACCAGCTGGTCGGCGCGCGCGTCGGACAGATTTTCGGTCTGGTAGAGGCTGCGGTGGATCGTCGCCAGGCCGATGACCCGGTCCTGGACAGTTTGCAGCACCTGGCGCGAGCGCGGGTCGGTCAGGCGGCGCATCTGCAGGTTCAGGATCGAGGCGATGAGCTGAAGATTGTTTTTCACCCGATGGTGCACTTCTTTCAGAAGCAGCGTGCGCTCCTGAACCATCTCCTCTGTTTTCGCCAGGGCGGCGGACAGGTCCGCCTCGTCGCGGGCGATCAGCAGCGCCATTTTCTGGAACGTCGAGTGCAGATCGCGCAGTTCAGGCGATACGTGCGGCGAGAAGGGTTCGGGCATGGCCCGGTCGCCCAGGGCCAGGCGGCGCATCTGCCGTCCCAGACGGCGTAAGTGCCGTATCACCAGGAAATACAGGGCGAAATACACCACCGCGATGCTCGCCACCCACATGGCCAACGGGAACAGCAGGGGCATGCGGTCCATGTCCAGTATCGCCGCCGGGCCTCGCTCCGGATCCCATACGCCGATGACGTAAAGTTGCTCGGGCACGAGAGTCGCCACGGCGAATACGGCCGTGTCGCCTGCCTGTGTGCGGCCCTTGAACACCGTGTCCCCGGCGTCGCCCGCAAGCGAGATCAGGCGGCGCTCCGCCGGCAGATAGCGCTGCACCGCCTCGATATCGCCGGGCGCCAGGATGTCGGCGAACTGGTTGAACATCACCGGGCGCAGGGGCTCGTCTCCCCCCTCGCTGCGATTGAGCCAGTCCACCGCGTCCAGCGAGATCGAGATCGCCAGATAGCCGCGCAGCGTGCCTTCCTCGAACACCGGATGGGCAACGACCATCGCCGGGGCATCGCCCGCCTCCTGCCCGTGCACCATGCGCACCGGTGTGTCCATCATCTGCCGGTAGATGGCGCCGCCCGAGGCGTCATAAGTCTCGCCGTCGGATGTGCACCGGGCCATCCCGTCCGCTTCGATGTATGCGATGGAGCCGTACACGCCTGCCCGGCGGAAGGTGTCCATGAGGAGCGCGCTGCAAGCGGCGGGATACATGGATCGCTCAAGCACCGGCTGGGCCAGCGTGCGCGCTGTCGTGAACGCGCTCTCGATCAGGGCGCGCCGTCCGGCCGCCGCTTCGGCCGTCAGGCTGAGCAGAGCGGTTTCGGTGCTGCGCTGATCGACGGCGCGGCTGTTCAGGCTGGTCACCACAGCCAGAATGCCCAGCGGCAACAGGGCGATGGACAGGAGCAGCGCCAGCCGCACCGCCAGTTTGTCAAAGAATCTGGACACGGACGGCATCATCAGCGCCGCATTACGCGCGGCTATCGGGTGCGGCGGACAGGATCGCTTCGGAAATGTCCGAGGGCAAATTGGTCTCGCTCGCGTCCAGATGCAGCAGCTTGGCCAGCGCCCGGCGCGCGCGGTTGGTCCGGCTCTTGATGGTGCCGGGCGCGCAGCCGCAGGTCTCGGCCGCCTCTTCGATGCTGAAACCCATGGCGCCCACCAGGATGAGCGCTTCGCGTTGCTCATCGGGAATCCGCTTCAGCGCCGCCTGCAATTCGCCCAGCGCCAGATGACCATACTGGTCAGGCTTGCTCACCAGCTGCCCGGCCATCAGCTCGTCGGGATCCTCCACTTCGCGCGCCTTCTTGCGGCGCCCGGAGTAGAAATTATTACGCAGGATCGTAAACAGCCAGGCGCGCAGATTGGTCCCGGGCGTGAACAAATGGAATTTGCTCCAGGCCTTCACCACCGTGTCCTGCAACAGATCATCGGCTTGCGACGCATCGCGGCAGAGGCTCAGCGCAAACGTGCGCAGCGCCGGCAGATGGCCGATGATGGCGTCGCGCGGATCAGCGTCGCCTGCGTCGGTCTGGCCTTCGCCGGACGCCGCGGAAGCCGGACTGCGCGCCCCGCCGGGCGCTGTGGCCTGGCCCGTCATGGCTTCTCCTTGCCATCAGGATCACCCGGCGCGCCGCCGCTTTTCAGCCGGGCGACGAGCGCCTGCAATTCAGGCGGCAAATCCTGTGCGACCTGATGCTGGTAGAGCCGCTTCAGGTTTTCATCGATCTGCCGGGCGATCTCGGGCGCAACGCCTTTCGCCGGCGTCTTGTTCGGACCCGCGCGAGGCGCCCCGTCGTCGCGGTCCGCGTCATGCTGGGCGCCGCTCTCGGGGCGATCATCAGGTTGTCCGGTTTGTTTCATTGGGTCGGGCCGTTTATGTCTGTGTGGCTTGAGACGATGCTCATCGTGCGCGTTTCCCGCGCCATTATGCCAAAAAGACTGTGTCATCGGGAACCCAACACGGTCAAAAGCGTTGGGTTCCCGCAAAATAGCACCCCGTTCGCACTTATGTCAGAGAAGCTTCATGTCCGACACCTCCACCCCCGCCTCCAGGCCTTCGACCGCAAATGCCGCCCCGGTCAACCGGGACGCGGCCAGCGAAATTGTGGCGTGCTTGCCCTTCCTGCGCCGATACGCGCGGGCGCTGACCGGCAGCCAGACCAGCGGCGACCGGTATGCCGCCGCGACGATGGAAGCGATCCTGGCCGACTGGAGCCTTATGGACGATGAGCTGGGCGCGCGGGTGTCGCTGTTCCGGGCGTTTCAATCGGTCTGGTCCAGCAGCGGGTCGACATTGAGCGAACCGGCAAGTGCCGGAGCGCCGGCCGGCGCGGAAGCGCGCGCTCAGGCGCGCATGGCCAATCTGACCCCGCAGTCGCGTGAAGCCCTGCTGCTGCGGGTCATCGAGGAGTTCCGCAGCGAGGAAGTCGCGCAGATTATGCGCATCACCCCGCCCGAAGCCGATGCGTTGGTGCAAGCCGCCATGCGCGAGATGGAAGCGGATGTGCCGGGCAAGGTCATGATCATCGAGGACGAGCCGCTGATCGCCATGGATATCCGCAATATCGTCCAGGATATGGGCCACACCGTCACCGGCATCGCCCCGACGCGCCGCGAGGCGATGAAACTGGGGGGGGGCGTGCATCCCGACCTGATCCTCGCCGACATTCAGCTGGCCGATAACAGCTCGGGCATTGATGCGGTCAACGATCTGCTGGCGGCGCTGGGCGATGTGCCTGTGGTGTTCATTACGGCCTTCCCGGACCGCCTGCTGACCGGCGAAAGGCCGGAGCCGGCCTTCCTCATCACCAAGCCGTTCACCCAGGAGCAGGTGCGCTCGGCCGTGTCTCAGGCGATCTTCTTCTCCAGCACGGAAACCATGGCGGCGACTGATTGACGATGGCGCGGCGGCCGGACTGGCCAGCTTTTCCGGCGCTTGATCGCGTCAGGACGGGGCCGAATCGCCCTGCGCGCTCGCAGGGGCCAGACGGCTGAGTACGTCGGTCACCTGAGCCGGACCGAACGGTTCGGCCAAAACCGGCAGGGCCGGGACCGGCTGGCCGCTGGCGGCTTCCATCTCGGCGGAATGCCCGATCAACACCACCTGCCCGCCCAGCGCCGTGACCAAGGCCAGCAAGGGGCTGTCTTTCAAAGACTGGAAATCTGACTGAATGAACGCGCAATGCAGCGTGCCGGGTTGCAGGTCGGCCAGCTTCTGACAGGCCTCTTCAGCGGCGGCGCAGGTGATGCACTGTGTTTTGGTCAGCTCTTCAAGGGTCAATGACAAGTCGCGCGCCACAAGCGGCGTGTGAAGCATGATGAGGCTGTAACGGGTCATGTGGTGTCCTTGCAGGCGCCCGGAAAACCCGCGCGCCTCGACCGCAATCTCTCACCCCTGAGTTTTGCCAACAATAAACTGCGACATAGGCCGTGTCATGACGGCATGGCGGTCAAAGAAAAAGGGCCGCAACAAAAATGTTGCGGCCCTGTCCTCAGATATATGTCGCTGCAGGCAAATCAGACCGGCGGGCGGCCGCGCACGGCGCGCGCGATCATTGCGACCACGAACAGCACCAGGAATATGAAGAACAGAATTTGCGCGATCCCGGCCGAAGCGCCAGCGATTCCAGTAAAGCCCAGCGCCGCAGCGATCAAAGCGATAATAAAGAAGGTCAGTGCCCAACCAAGCATGATGTATCTCCGTCTGTGTTGCGAGCCTGTCAGCCCCTCTGGAGCTACAACGTGCAATCGGCTGGCGGGTTCCATTATGAGTCAAATTGAAGGACGCACGCGCAGCACAGGCATTAAATCAGCGGGCGTTCCTGCGGCGCTTCCAGATCCATGCCGCCGCGCCGCGCCAGTTCGGCGAGGTCAGGAATCATCAGCGTATTGTCCATCCACCGCGCCAGACCATCCCGGCGCAATTGCTGCAGCGTTTTGTTGGTGTGAACCAGAGACAGTCCCAGGGCATCGGCCAGGTCACGCTGGCGCCAGGGCATCGGCACGGCGCCGTTTTGCGCCAGCCCCACCGCCTGCAGCCGCATGAACACGCGAACAAGCGCCCACGCCACGCGCGCCTTCGCCGTGCGCCGGCCGAGCGTGACGAGGGCGTCGCCCAGGAAATGCTCCTCCACCGCCGATAGCCAGGTCAGATCATAGGCCCGGTCGGGGTGGCGCTCGAACAAGCGCCAGAGATCTCCGCGATTGAACACGCACAGGCGCATGGCCGTCGTCGATTCCACCGAATGGGACATTTCACCCATGATCGCGGCCTGCAAGCCCACCAGATCGCCAGGCAGCGCAAAATTGATTACCTGCCGTTCACCGCTCTCCAGGCTCCGGTAGCGAAGGCCCAGCCCGTCCAGGATGGTGTAGAGCTGCGGACTTGGCATGCCTTCCTGCAGAAAGGTGGTGCCGGGGTCGACGCTGAGCTCGCCGGCCTTGAACCGGGTCATGAACGCAAGCTCTTCACCGGTGAATTCAGTGAAAAGTTCGAATTTTCGCAATGGGCATTGTTCGCACGGGATCTTGTTCATCACTTGATCTCTTTATCATTCAATACAATATGGTTCAACTTCAGTGCGGCCTCCGTCAAGACAACGGATTGCGGCTCCAGATGTTCCCCTGCCCGGTTCAAACCGGAATTTTGATTGCACTGCTTTTGCCGGCGTCGCGCCCGCACACAGTCCGGCGCAGTGATGGAACCGCCCTGAGCCGCCCACGTTGGTTTTGCATCAAACGCTTGAAACGGGAGAACGCCATGAATTGGGATATCGTCAAAGGAAAATGGAAGCAGTTCACCGGCAGCGCCAAGTCCCAGTGGGGCAAGCTGACCGATGACGAGCTTCGTGAGATCGACGGCGACCGCGAAGTGCTGATCGGCAAAATCCAGGAAAAATACGGCGTCGCCCGGGATGAGGCCGAAAAAGAAGTTGATGAATGGGCAGAGAGAGCCTGATTTCGAAATCAGTTATATCAACCTGAAAAGGCGGTCGAATATATTCGGCCGCCTTTTTTAATGGACTGAATCTTATACAAGTGCAGCGACGGTTGGAACCCTTGTTTTCTGCCGGCATTGTCCTCCTGAGCGCCCGTTGAACAGGGGGCGCCCAAGACAACAGATGGAGAGACAAATGAAAACGCTCTTGTTGACCACCGCCCTGACTGCGGTGACTGCGTTTGGCGCCACAGCGCATGCCAATGGTTTCAACCCCGAAGCGCGCGCCGATGCCCGCGCTGACATTCGCGCCGATGCGCCGGCCTTCCTGTCGAGCACGTTCACGGGCATGACCGTGTATTCGCTCGACCCGGCCGACGCGACGGCCATGCCGGACCGCAGCGCCGCCACGGACGCCGGCTATGACCGCGCCCGCTCGGTCGGCTATCTGGCTGATCGCGATCACTGGGACGATATCGGCTCGATCAATGACATCGTCATGACGTCGGACGGCGAGATCCGTGGCATCCTGGTGGATGTCGGCGGCTTCCTGGGCCTGGGCGCCCACACCGTGCTGGTCGACGCCGACGAGCTGAGCTTCGTGGCCGACGACAGCGACACCGCCGAGATTGATGACTTCTTTGTCGTCATCTCCATGTCGCGCGATGAGCTCGAAGCCCTGCCGGAATGGGACGAAGATCAGCTGCGCAACGGGTATGGCGACCGCAGTGAGGATGGCTATTCCTCCCGCACCAATACCGGCGGCGAAGCCGGCGCGTCTGCCCGCAATGACAGCGCCCGCACTGACGCTGCGGCGTCCGCCCGCGCCGATACGCCGGCGGCGCGGACCGAGGCATCCGGTTCGGCCCGGCAGGCCACCCCTGCCGGTGATCGCAACCGCGTCTTTCCCGATGGCTATGAGGCGCTCGACCGCGATGCGCGTACGGCCGACCGCCTGACCGGCGCGGACGTGTATGACGCGGCTGGAAACAAGGTCGGCTCGGTGAACGACCTGATTCTTGACGGCGATGACATCAGCGGCCTGCTGGTCGATGTCGGCGGCTTCCTCGGACTGGGCGCCCACACGGTGAACCTGCCGATTGACCGCGCCGATATCCGCTGGAACCAGGACGGTGACGACGTGCGTGTCCAGGTCCCCATGGCGCGCGCCGAGCTGGAAGCCTTGCCTGAACACGACGACTGATCGCTTCCAGTCCAGACCTGCCGAGGGGCCCGCGCAAGCGGGCCCCTTGTGCTGTCTGGCCTATAGCGCGCCCTGGCGCGGCCACCCGGGGAGCTTGGTTGCGCCATGTCCGCGTTCGGGTGAAATGAACGCCTGCGCTTCACGCGCCTGCTCCGGGCCGGGCTCCAGTCCGCAGAACGCGGCGATCTGCTCCACGAACCGTTCGGGACGCACAAGGGCTTTTTCGTAGCTCACCAGCGCGACCGGGCAGGGCGGGTCGGCAAGGACATCCAGCGCCCGCGTCAGGAGCGCCAGCACGTCGGTCAACGCTGTGGTCACCGGCGTACCGGTCAGCATCGACGTGCGCATCGCCGCCGCCGCCGGGTCGCGCATCACGATGACCATTCTGGCGGTGGGCAGCATGGGCACAACGTCGCGGGCGTAAAGCGCGCCGTGCGGATCTTTCCAGCCCCACACATTGCCGCCGCGGGCCCGCCGCTCGATCACCGGGCGCATGTGAGCCAAGGCTGCGGCGTAGTCGAGCGAGGCCGGATCGGCCAGCCACTCGACCGGACCGCGCGCCTCCTGGATATCGAGGTCCTCGTTATTGGCCTCACTCTGCCGGGCGCCCATATCCACGCCGATGATGCGCATGACGCCCGCCGTCATGGAGGTGCCCCCGCGCGGGGCGCCGAACACCAGTATCCCCCGTCCAGGACCCGCCGGTTCCGGCCCGATGATCACAAGGGGGTCAGTGCGCTCGTACATCTCTCAAAACTCCAGATCTGCTCGCGAGCCGCGGGATCGGCGAACGTCGCGCGTGACACGCAGTCTGCGGCCCGCCGCCTTGAAATCCGACTATACAGAGGGCGGGTCGAAATTCAGAGATTGGCCGCTGCCAAGAAGGTTGGAATCCGCAGTTGCGCCGGTCCGGTGGGCGGCGGCGCCAATCCGGCGGATTCGCCGTCCGCACCCAACCGCTTGGGCCGCTGCGCCACATGTGCTTAATTGGCGCGTGAGGGGAAATTTCCGACCAACGGGATCGAATCGATGGTGCCTGTAACTCGGCTGGTCATCGCCGCAGCCATTGTGACCCTGGCCGGTTGCGAAAGCCCCGGCCCGCGCGATGTCGTGATTGATCCACTGGCCAGGCTTCCCCCGGCTCAAAGCCAACAAGCGCGTATCCAGACGCCGCCGGCCAGGCCTGCCGCCGAGAGCGCTTCGGCGGCCGATAGTGTACAAGAACAGGTCAGCTACGGGCGCATGCCGCGCGTTGGCGCCATTCGCCCTGACGCAGAACGTGTAGAGGGCGGCGCTTACACAATTAACTTTTCAGAGGCGCAACTTGAGGAGGTCGCCCAGATCATTCTGGGGGATTTGCTCGACGAGCCCTATCTGGTCGACCCTCGCGTCACGGGCAGGATTACGGCGTCCACGCCGCGCCCAGTGTCGCGCGACGCGTTGCTGGCGCTGTTCGAGGCCACGCTGGCGATGAACAACGCCTCTCTGGTGCGCGCTGACGGCGTCTACCGGATTTTGCCGGCGGGAGAGGCCCAGGCCTCCGGGCTTGGCCGGCTGTCTGATCCCGGCCGGCCGGGATGGGGCGTCAGCGTCGTGCCGTTGCGCTATGTGTCTGCGTCCAATATGCGCCAATTGCTGGACTCGGTGGTGACCCGTTCGGGCGCCGTTCGGGCCGACACGGCGCGCAATCTCATCCTGATTGTGGGCAGTTCGGGGGAGCGCAGCAACGCCGCCAACGCCATTGCGGCGTTTGATGTCGACTGGATGGCAGGCATGTCCATTGCGCTCATTCCGCTGGTCAACGCCACGCCGGACACCGTGATTGCGGAAATGGACGCGATCTTCCAGTCGTCCGGCGACGGCGCCAGCGCCGGCTCGCTCCGCCTGCAGTCGGTTGACAGGCTGAACGCCGTGCTGGCCGTTGCGGCGAGCCCGCAATTGCTGGACCGGGCGCGCGAGTGGGCCGCGCGCCTCGATATGGGTGGCGCGTCGGGATCAACTCTGCGGTCTTACTTTCTCGAAAACGGGAAAGCTGTGGAGACGGCCGACCTGCTCAATCAATTGCTGGGCGCCGGGGCGCCCATAAGCAGCGGCGTCTCCCCTGATCTGGGCGAGGCGACGGCCCGGACCGCTCCGGCGCGCGCCAGCTCCGGCGCCGCGGGCGAGGGCGGTTACCGGGTGATCGCCGACCCCATCAACAACGCGCTTCTGGTGCTCGCCGATGCGCCTGGCCACGCCATGGTCGAGCGCGCCCTGATGGCCCTCGACCGGACGCCCGCCCAGGTGTTGATCGATGCGGTGATCGCGGAAGTCACGCTGAACGATACATTGAGATACGGCGTCCAGTTCTACTTCGAGAGCGGCGGCCTTGACCGTGTGGGCGACACCAGCCGGGGCGGGTTCTCGACCGGCGACAGCTTCCAGCCGAGCCCGACCTTTCCGGGATTCAACTTCGTCATCGAAAGCGCAGGGGGCCCGCGCTTCACGCTCGACGCGTTGTCGCGCATCACCGACCTGACCGTCGTCTCGTCTCCGTCGGTGATGGTGCTGGATAACCAGACGGCCTCGTTCCGCGTCGGCGATCAGGTGCCGGTGGTCACGCGCACATCGTCCAGCGTCATCAATCCGGACTCGCCCCTGGTCAGCACCGTGGAGTATCGAGATACCGGCGTCATCCTGGTGGTCTCACCCCGGGTAAGCTCCACCGGGCGCGTGACGCTGACCGTGACGCAGGAGGTGTCCAACGTCTCGCGCGCCGCTGCGGGCGCCGGCCTTACACCGACGATTTCCACGCGCAATGTCGACACGACCGTGTCCGTAAACTCCGGTCAGACCATCGTGCTGGCCGGTCTGATTGATGAAAATCGCGACACGGGCCGGCGCGGCCTTCCGCTGATCAATCGCATTCCGGGCCTGCGTGACGCCTTGAGTTCAACCGAGGTCGTGACCAGCCGGACCGAGCTGGTGATCTTTCTGACGCCCCGGGTCATTTATAATGACGACGACGTCGCCTCGGCGACGGAGGACCTGCGCCGGCGGATGGAATTGCTGCGTCCGGAAGGCTGATTGGGTAAAATGGATATCCTGCCGGTAGAGATTTTTCTTCTTGCGGCGAGTCCCTTCGTTGGCAGTTTCATCACGATGGCCGCGCGCGCCTGGCCGGACTGGAGCCGTGTCATGGCCGCCCGCTCCGCCTGCGACGGGTGTGGCCGCATCCTGACTTCCGGTGAGCTGATCCCGGTCATCGGTTATGTCGCCCAGCGTGGCCGTTGCCGGTGCGGAACGCACGCAATCTGGCCGCTGCACCCTGTCGGGGAGCTGCTGGCGATCGGTATTGCGGCGGCTTGCGTGACCGTCGCCAGCGGTGCGGGCGCTTGGCTGGCCGCCCTGTTCGGATGGGCGCTGCTGTTTGCGGCGCTCGCCGACATTCGCACACTGGAGCTGCCTGACGTGGTGACCCTTGGTTTGATTCCGGCCGGCCTTGGCGCGGCGCTGCTGCGCGGCGGACCTGACGCGGCGGTGCAGGGGGCGGCCGCCGCTGTCCTGGGATTTGCCGTGCTTGGGGCCGTGGCCTGGCTGTACCGGCGGACCCGCGGGCGCGAAGGGCTGGGGATGGGCGACGCCAAACTGCTGGCGGCGGCAGGGGCGTGGACCGCGCCATTGGCCTTGCCGTGGATCATCGCCGGCGCCGCGGCGGCGACTTTGCTGGGTCTTGGGATCGCCAGGCTGGCCGGGACCCGCATCCCGGCGGATATGGCCGTTCCGTTCGGGCCGGGTCTCGCACTTGCTGCGTTCGCAGCGCATCTTGTCGTCACGGTTCAGGCCGGCGTATGGCCGGGCCTGATTGTGTGGCCGTCATGATGGCGCTGCCTGGCGCGTCTCTGAAGCCGAGACGCACGGCGTTCCGGCGGTCCAGGAAGGAACATCTCTGGACGGAGCCCTGGGTCGTGTGGCGCGGTGACGGCTATCGCGATCTTGTCTGCCCGGCCTGCCGGACCCGCTCGGTCATGGACAAGGTGATCGACGCCAGCCCGCCGTTCGAGCCTCGCAAGCGTTATGCGCTGTATCGCTGCGATGCCTGCGGCAGCCTGCATTACCCCGATGCGCAACCCATCGCGTACGAGTCCCGGCGCGACGCCGATCTGTCGCGCAAATTCTATCTGGAAATCGGCGCCGGCCTCGACGCCATGCTCGCGCCGTTGGCCTGGGTGAGCCACGGGGATGCCACGGCGTATCTTGAAGTGGGCGGCGGGTACGGATTTTCCGTCGATTTTGCGGCGCGGGCCCTGGGCTGGCGGGCCAGAGGGATGGACCCGTCCAGCATCGCCGCTGTCGGTGCGGCCGATCTCGGCTACGATCTGACGCGTGGCTATCTGTCGGCAAGCGAGCTGGCGCCGGGCGCCCCGTTTGATTGCGTGCTGAGTTCCGAAGTGATCGAGCATGTTCGCGACCCGGACCCGTTTCTGGCCGCCATGGTTTCTGCGGCGAGCGAGGACGGGGTGCTGATGCTCACAACCCCTGACGCCGCCGCAGTGTCTTCCGATCTGCCGGACATCGCCCTGCTCCAGATTGTCGTGGCCGGCCACCACATCGTCATTTTTACCGCTGAAGGGTTGAAGGCGGCGCTCGTGCGGGCCGGGCTGACGCATATTCACGTCACGAGCCGGGACCAGACTTTGCTCGCGGTCGCCGCGCGCCGGCCGGTGGAGGTGGATTTCGACGCCCGTCCGCCGCGCGCCCTGTTCCGCCAGTATCTGCGCACGCGCCGCGATGATCTGACGGACGATCCCGCGCTATATGCCGGCTTCGCGGTGCGCCTGCTCAAGGAATGCATTCATGCTGGTGATTTCGAGGATGCCGCCGAGGCGCAGGAGGCCCTGACCCTGCGCTGGCGGCGTGAATATGCGATCGATCTCAACAATCCTTCCCAGCTGCATCCGGTCTTCGAGACCGGATGGCGCAAGACGCGCCGTGCGGTGCGCCGCTACGCCAGCGAATACCCGCTCAATCTGGCCATCGCGCTGTTCTACACAGCGCGTCTGCGCGAGCATCAGGGGCGCGCCGGCGACGCTGAAATCTGCTATCGCGCTTGCGTACGCGTCGGGCGGTCGGCAGGTCTGGTGTTCAAGGAGCTGGCTGCGCCCTGCCGGGAGACCGAGGATTGTGTGCGCCGCGCGACCTTGCATGCGGCGATCCTCGCGGCGCCGCGCCGGCCCGACCAGGCCTGCGCCGACCTCCTGGGACTGGTCCCCGAAGCCGCACACCTGCCCGAGGATCTATGGCGCGAGGCGGTGCTGAGGGTGTTCTCCGGCAGCGTGCTGACGGGCTCCTACAGCGCTGCAGCGCCGCTGGAGATTTACGTTCACGCCCTGTTGGACGCGACGATCCGGACTGCGCATCCGCTCAGCGTCACCGATGGGCTGGCGATCGGGGCGATGGGCATGCTCTCGCTTCAAAACGGCGCACCGGAGGAGGCCGAAAGACGCTTCGCCGCCGCGCGCGATGCGATGACCGATCCCGATCAGCAGGCGGCGTTCGAGGCGTTCAGGGCCGCCGCCGCGCAACAGGCTCAAACGTCCCGCATTGACGAAGATGGCGCCGCGCTGATTGCGGCCATGCAGTCGGGCGATATGGCTGCGGGCGCCGGCCCGGCGCGGCGGCTGGGCCTTGCGGGCCATCATCATCCGGCGATCTCCCAGCCCAGCGCTTTCGCCATGGGGCTATGGATGCTGAATGCGCTGGGTCAGGCGGACGCAGCGGCCGCTTGGTTTGCGCGCGCGGCAGAGCTAGCTTGCGACGATGCCGAAGCGGGTGTCGCGCGCGAACATGAAAAACTGGCGCTGAAACAGGCCGGGCAAACCTTTTTCCAGGGTGAAGATGCACCAGATTAGTGGCTGTGAGCGGGTTGTTTTGACTTGATGCGTTCTTTCACAAGTGGGCCGTCTTTAATTGATGATCTGGCGCTGACCGGGGACCGTTCAGAATGATGACGAAATTGGTACGCAAACTGGCCTGGCCGTACCGGCTGCTGTTTGCTCAGCGCCGGCGGGAGGACTATGTCGCTCAGGCATTCTCCTGGTGGCTTGCGGCGCTGCGCAGCGGCCGTCCCACCATACGGTGCGTGCTGCCCGGTGCGCACCCCCTTGAGGGTGCAGCCGATCTTGCCATTCTGGTGACATTCGACAAGACAGGGCGGGTGCACGATTACCTCATCCATCAAATGGATGCGCTCACCCGGGCAGGGCGCACGGTGATCCTCGTCTCCAACAGCCCGGTCTTCCCGGTGCGTGAGCAGGAGAAGGCGGCCAGGCATTGCGCACTGGTCGCGTGGCGCCACAACCATGGCTACGATTTCGGCGCCTGGCGCGACGGACTGATGCTCGCCCCCGACTATGATCGTCTCGACAGCGTGATCTTCGCCAATGACAGCGTGTATGGCCCGTTCCAGCCGCTCAAGCCCATGCTGGACCGGATGAAGCCGGACGAGGCGGATGTATGGGGGCTAACGGATAGTTGGGATACGCGCTGGCACCTGCAGAGCTATTTCATCCTGTATCACCGGCGCGCCCTGCAGCATCCCGATGTCCGCACCATGTGGCGCCAGTGGAAGCACGTGAACTCGAAGTCCTGGGTGATCCGAAACCGGGAGATCGGTTTGACGGCGGTGCTCCACAAGGCAGGCTTGAATTGCGCCGCGCTTTTCCCTTACCGGGATCTCGTGCAGGACTTTGCCAGCGAGGCCGCTGAAGTGCTGGCTAAGAAAAAAAGCCGCCTGACGCAAACCGAGCGCAATCTGATCGATTCCATCCTCAACCTGGCCAATGTCAGCGCGCCGATGAACCCGACCCACTATTTCTGGGACCGGCTGATCCTGGACGGATTTCCCTTTCTCAAAAGAGAGGTGCTGGCGTCCAACCCGATCGGCATGCCCCGCCTGTTTGAATGGGAGCGTTTCGTGCGCTCGGTCAGCGACTACGACACCGGGCTGGTTGATCGCCACCTGCGCGCCATTCTGAAGCATCGGATGGTGTGATCTGATGGCGGGCGCCCCCGATTCCCGCGATTGGCTGGAGCGCGTGCTCGGCTTGTCGGTCGCGGATCAGGCGCGCGCGCGGCGTCTGGCGGCTGAATCCGGGGAACGCCTGTCCCGCGCGCTGCGGCGTCTGGGCGCGGCGTCCGATGCTGCGATCGCGGACGCGCTGGCGGCCCATTGCGGGCTTGAACGCGTTCACGCTGAGGCCTTTCCGCCCTCACCGCCGCCCGCAGGCGGCGCCGCGCCGCGCTTTCTGGCCGAGGTGCTGGCGGCGCCGATCCTGGAGGACGAGACGACGATCACCCTGGCCGTCGCAGACCCGACCGATCCGGCCGGCGCCGACGGGGTCCGGTTGGCGTCGGGCAAGCAGATCCTGCTCAAAGTCGCCAGCGTCGCCGATATTGAAGCGGCTCATGCCCGCTGGCGCGGCGCCGATCCGGGCGGCGGGCTGCAATCGGCCATTGCGGCCGCAGCCGGCGAGAGCGAGGCGGATACCGACCAGCTCAAGGATATCGCCAGCCAGGCGCCCGTGGTGCGTCTGGTGTCGGACATTGTTGCCGAGGCCCAGGAACGGCGCGCTTCCGACATCCATATCGAACCGTTTCGGGACCGGTTGCGCCTGCGCTTCCGAATTGACGGCGTCCTGCATGACCGGCCTGCGCCGCCTCCCGGTCTGGCGCGACTGGTCGCCAGCCGGATCAAGATTCTGGCCGGGCTGGACATCGCCGAACGCCGCCGTCCTCAGGATGGCCGCGCGCGCCTGACCCTGGGCGGACGGGCGATCGACCTGCGCGTCGCCACGGCTCCGACCGCCCATGGCGAAAGTGTCGTTATCCGCCTTTTGGAAGACCGCGACAGTGAAGTGAAGCTGGATGATCTCGGCCTCACGCCAGGACACCGGCCGGTGTTCGAGCGGCAGCTTGATGCGCCCTATGGCCTGATCCTTGTGTCCGGACCGACCGGATCGGGCAAGACCACAACGCTGGCTGCGGCGCTGGACCGGCTGAATGTTCCCGGCCGCAAACTGGTTTCGATTGAAGACCCGGTCGAGTACCAGATTGACGGGGTCAACCAGATCGCCGTCAATCCCGTGATCGGGCTGACCTTCGCCACGGCGCTGCGCTCGGTGCTGCGCCATGACCCGGATGTCATTGTGGTGGGGGAGCTGCGCGACCGCGAGACGGCAGAGATCGCTGTCAACGCCGCGCTCACAGGACATCTCGTGCTCGCCACGATCCACGCGAACACAGCGGCTGGCGCGGGGCCGCGTCTCATCGATATGGGCGTGGATCCGTCGCTTCTGCGCTCGACCTTGCGCCTGCTGATCGCCCAGCGTCTGGTCCGCGTGCTGTGCACGTCGTGCAAAGTCGAGGTGGAGCCGCCCAAGGGATTGAGGCGCGCTTTCGACGCTGCGGGCTGTCCGTCCTGCTCGCAGACCGGCTATCGCGGACGGGTCGGCGTATTTGAATTCATAGAGACGGGCGCCGACGTCCGCGAGCTTTTGCGTGATGGCGTTTCGGCGGGCGAGATTGAGCGTGCGGCCAGGGCGGCCGGCGCAAGCTCGATACTGGATGATGCGCGGGCCAAGATCGAGGCTGGAATCACCAGTCCAGCCGAAGTTTTCCGCGTTCTGGGCGAGGTCTGATCGCGATGCCGGTTTATGCGGTCAAGGCGGTGAGGCCGGACGGAACCGAGGAAACCGCCCGGATCGAGGCGGCTGATGAAGCGGCGGCGGTCGCCGCCGCGGCGTCAGCCGGTCTGACGCCGTTCAATGTCGCCCTCGCCACCGCGAGGCCCGTGGCGCGTACGACGTCTCGCGACCGCAAGCTCGCCACCCGGGTCGCGCGCGAATTATCTGTTCTGACAGCTGCGGGACTCAGCGTGGAGCCGGCGCTTGCGGCGTTGACGCGCCATGCCGGGGACCGGCGGCTTAAAGCCGCTGCGACAGGTCTCTTGGACGATGTGCGCGGCGGTGCGGCCCTGTCCGAGGCGTTCAGCGCGCGTCCCGGGCTGTTCCCCCCGCCCTTTCCCGAAATTGCGGAAGCCGGAGAGGCGGGCGGGGCATTGGGCCGGGCGCTGGGCGAGCTCGCAGATTCGCGCGAGGAGATGGAGGCGGTGTCCGCCTCGATTCGCGGTTCGCTGATCTACCCGGCCTTCCTGCTGGTGTTCACCGGCCTGTCTGTGACGGCCCTGATTGTCTTCATCCTGCCACCGTTCGAGCGCCTGTTCATCGATATGGGCGCTCCGGTCCCGCCTCTGGCGGCCACCGTGTTCGCCATCGCTGGCGGATTGACGGCCTATGCGCCTGTCTTGCTGGCGGCGGCGGTCCTTGGCGTCCTGGCGCTGCGTGCAGGCCTGTCCCGGCCGCGCGTGCGTTTGGCGCTCGATCGCTGGCTGATCACTACGCCGGTCATTCGGCTGGCCACGCGCATGATGGTGGCTGCCCAGTTCTGCCGGGTGCTCGCGCTTTTGCTGCGCAATGGGTTGTCCGCCGCACCTGCGCTGCGGCTGGCTGCGCGGGCGGCCGGCAATACCTGGGCGGTCCATCGCCTCACCGAGGCTCTCGCAGAGGTGCGGGCAGGGCGCGGGTTCGCCGAGCGGATCGAGGCCAGCGATGTGCTGCCCATGCTCGCCGCCGAGCTGCTATCGGTGGGCGAGGAGGTGGGTGATCTCGCGCCGGCTGCGGAACGCCTTGCGCGCTTCTATGAAACACGCGTTCAGAATGATGCGCGCCGCGCCGCACAACTGATCGGACCTCTGGTCATCATCCTGGCCGGTCTTGTCATCGGCGCCGTTATCGTATCGATTCTGCTGGCGTTGGTGAGTGTCAGCGCCGTGAGCTTCTGAAGGAGCCGACATGAACAAGCATCATCGCCGGCGCGCCCGGCGCGCCCGAGCCGGCTTCACGCTGACCGAGCTTATGGTTGTGTTGCTTATCCTGGCGCTCCTGATCGCCCTGGTGACGCCCAACATCATTCGCTATGTCGGCCGCGCCCGGGTCCAGGCCGCCGAGGCGCAGATGGCCAATTTCGCCAGCGCCCTGGAAATGTACCGCCTGGAGGTCGGGCAATATCCCAACGCCGCCGCCGGACTGGGGGCGCTGATTTCCGCTCCGTCGGATGCGCGTAACTGGGCCGGACCATATCTTCCCGGCGGGCGCATTCCGGATGATCCTTGGGGGAACCCCTATGTTTACGAGCGCGCCTCGATGGACTGCTTCGTCATCCGCTCCTACGGGCGCGACGGCGTCGCTGGCGGAACGGGAGAAGATGAAGATATCGCGCGCAGCGCCTGCTAGGGACCAACGCCGCAGCGGCTATACCCTGATCGAGCTGACGGTGGTGCTGGCGATTGTCGCGCTGATCGTCGCGCTGGTCGCGCCCAGACTTTTCATGCCGTCCAGCGCGGCCGAGATACGCAAGGCGGCATCAATGATCGACACCGCGGCGCGTATGGCCCGGGCCGACGCGCGCATGAGCGGCCGTGACGCCCTCGTAATCATCGATCTGGACGCGCACACCGTAGAAGTCGCCCCGCGCGGACAGGTCAGGGCCTTGCCTGGCGCCGTCGAGATCGAGGCCCGGGTGGCCGATTCCGAACTTGTTGGCAGGCGGGCAGCGGTGCGGTTCCTGCCGGATGGCGGCGCCACCGGCGGCCGTTTCGACATCGAGCACGGGCGCATGCGCGGCTCGGTGAATGTCGACTGGATCACCGGAAAGGTTGGACATGCGCCCGCTGAGCAGACGCAATAGGTCCGGCTTCACGCTGGTTGAAGCGCTGGTGGCGATGCTCGTCGCGGCGGCCGGATTTGTGGCCATCTATCAGATCTATGCCAATGCCGCGCGCAGCGAGCGCGCCGCCACCGAGGTGGCTCAGGGCGTACGTCTGGCCGAAGCGTTGCTGGCGCAGGTCCAGCTCGCCGCCGGTGACGCTCAAGACGGAGAGACCGATGGCTGGCGCTGGCGGGTCCAGGCATCGCCGGCTCCGGCTCCCTATGAGCGCCAACTGCTGAACCTGGAGGCCGAGGTGCTGGCGCCATCGGGACGCCGGATTTCACTGGCCGTGGAGCGCGCCGCCACCACGCAGGCGCCGCAATGACAAAAGCGCATCCTGGCTCAACGCGTGCGGGCCTGACACTGGCCGAGCTGCTGGTTGCGCTGTTTGTCAGCGCGCTTGCTCTGGGCATCTGCGCTGAGGGCGTGCGCCGGGCGCTCACGATGCATGGCGCCATTGAACGTGGCCGTATTGAGCGCGAGGCGGTTTCCGCCGGGCTGGGCGCGGCGCGCGAGCGGCTGGAGCGGGCTGTGCCGTTGACGGGGCCAGGCCCGGCAGCTGATTCATCGCGTCTGGCGCTGTTTCATGGCGTGGCTGATGGGCTGATTTTTGTCGCGGCGGACCCGGGCTATCCATCCACCGCCGGGCTGTATGAGTACCGCATCACCGTTGAGTCCGCCGACGGGTTGCTGACGCTGACCTTGACGCGCCGTCCTCTGCACGATGTGGCCGGGTTCAACGAAGACGGCAGCGATCGCGAGACCTGGCCGCTGGCCGTCATCCATTCAGCGGCCCGCTTTGCGTACGCCGGACCGGATCTCGCCTGGCGTGAGGAATGGCGTGATGAGCCGGTTCTGCCGGCTCTTGTGCGGATTACCATGGACGGCTCGATCATGATCGCCCGCCTGCCGGCCGCCCCCTCGCAGCCGGAGCCTGCGCCCGCCGAGGCCGGTGACGCTGAACAGCCGCCGCCGCCACCCGAAGCGGAGGGGCCGCAATGACCGCGCGGCGCGGCGTCATCCTGGTGGCGATTGTCGCCCTGCTGGGCGGACTGTCCGTGGTTGCAGCGCTGGCCGCGATGGCGGGGCAGGTGTCGTTGCGCGGCTCGCTGGCCGATCATGAGCAGGCGCGGCTGCGTCTGGCGCTGGAAAGCGCAGCGGCGCGTGCGGCTGTCGGCCTGACGCTTGAAGATGACGCCGCTCGCTGGGTCCCTGACGGACGGGCCTACACGGTCCGGATCGACGATGTAGACGTGACAGTCCGGGTCATCGCCGAGACCGGCCGGTTTGATCTCAATCAGGGCGATCCCGGCGTGTTACAGGCCTTGCTGGTTCGGCTCGGGGTCGAGTTTCGCCAGGCGTCTCGCGTGGCTCAGGGGCTCCAGGCGTGGCGCACGCCATCGCTCGACACCGTTGCGCGCTTTGATCCCGCCTATGCCGCCGCCGGCCTCGCGCAGCCCGGCCGCCGGCCTCTGCTGGCGCCAGAGGAGTTCCGCCGCATTATCGGCGTGGACGGAGCGCTCTACGAGGCTGCCCGTCCTTATCTGACTGTGATTGGCGCCCCGGCGCCCGAGCCGGCCTTCGCGCCGCCCGAACTGCTGCTGGCCCTCGATCTGCCTGTGTCCCGGACCCGGCAAATTCTGGCCGCGCGGCGCGGGGGCGGCGGGCTCGCCAGCCAAGGCGAGACGCCGGTGACCGGGGGGCAAGTGGCTGTGTTCGCAGAGGCGCGGGCGCCGTCGGGCGCCGCCATGGCCCGGGAAATCGGGCTTGCCTTGATGGGAGCGAACGGGGAGTTTCAGATAACCTGGCGCAGGCCCATGAAGATGGGCGAGGCCGGGGGCGTTCTGGAGGCGGATGCAGACCTATGACGACGCTGGGGACCCCATTGGCCTCGATGCTGTCCGCCTGGCGGGAGGATGTGGATTCGGCGGCCTTCGCCATGCCGCGGGTTCGCACGGTCCTTGAACGGCGGTGGCGCATCTTGCGGGTCGAAGTCGGCGGCATGCGCTATCTCGATACGCACGGCGCTGAGGCGGAAATCCCCAATGACCTGCCGGACAGCGAAGCGCGGGCGCACATCGCAGCCCTGTCCCGGTCCGGGCCCCTTGTCCTTCGCTTCGCCCAGCCGCTCGGATTTCGTACGGTGACGAAGTTCCCCGTCGCCGCAGCCTCGCATCTCGACGCCGCCGCCCGCCTGGCCTTGCCGCGCCTGTCGCCGCTGCCGCCTGCCAATGTGGTGCTGGCCATCGAACATCATCAGTCCGACCCCGACAACGAAAACTGGTTGCAGGTGCAATTGGCCATCGTGCGCAAGGATGTGCTTGAAACCTCGCTCCAACGCGCAGCTTCGCTGGGATTGGCTCCGGTTGCCACCGATCTGGAGGGCGCCGCGCCGCTTGGGGCGCCCAATTATGATTTGCGGACAGGCAAAAGAGGCGCGGGCGGCCACCGGTCCGTGTTCCGTTGGGCCATGGGGATCGCCGCGCTGGCCCTGATCGTGTCGGCGGCAGGCTGGGCGGATACGGCTCTGCGCCTGCAGCCGCAGCTGGATGAGCGGCGAGGCAGTCTGATCGCCGGCCCTGTCTCCGAGGCGGCCAATGCGCAGGCGCAGGTCAAGGCGTCAGCCGGATCGGCGACCGCGGCGATTGCCGATCTGTCGCGCCGCCTGCCCGACGGCGCCTATCTGACCGCGCTCGACTATCGCGATGGCGTATTGCGGATCAACGGCTTCGCCGCCGACGCGGCGGCGGCGTTGCGGGCGCTGGATGCATCGCCGGAGTTTGACGGCGCCGCCTTTGCCGGCGCCACGGTGCGCGACGATGGCAATGGGCTGGAGCGGTTCGAGATCGTCCTGTCTCATCGGCCCGGCGACGGAGCAGAATCATGACCCCTGCAACGCGCCGGATGCTATCCGTCACCGCCTGCGCGGTGATCGTGGTGGCCGCACTGGGTTCAGCCGGGGCTACGGCGGGCGCCTGGATGGGGACGAGGGCGGCGCTTTCGGCGACCGAACAACGTGCTCAATCAGCCGCATCGGCCGACCCGTCCCGTTTTCTCGCCAGCGGCGCAACGCGGGCCGAGGCCAGCGCGGAGCTCCAGGACCGGCTGGCCGTGGCCGCCCGGTCGGCAGGCGCATCGCTGACGCGGGTGCGGTTCTCCGCCGAGGACGCCGGCGAGCCGATCCGCATTTCGCTGGAGGTTGAAGCCGAAGGTGGTCTGAGCGCACTGGCGCGCTTTATCCACGCCGTAGAGGCGGCGCCTCCTGCGGTGGGCGTCACACGTATGCGGCTGGCCTCATCGGGTGAGGGGGGCCGGCTCGTCCTCACCGCTCAGGTGGAAGCACGCCGATACCCGCAGGTTTCGCCATGAATCGCCGCCAGGTCATTCTGTTCGGCGTTGCAGGCTTGCTCGCCGTGCTCGTCGCTCTGGACTATGCGCGGCGGTCGTACTGGGAGCAGCCGGAGCAGCCGGCTGTTTCGTCGCGCGTCGACGGCGCCCCGGTGGCTGACGCCGGCCCGTTTCTTCCAGACTTTGAGGCCTTTGATGTGATCGATCAGCGCCCGCTGTTTGCGGCGTCGCGCCGTCCGCCGCCCCGAACCCTGCAAGAGCCGTCCATGCCTGCGCCGGTGATGCGTGCGCAGGACGATGTCCGTCCGTCCTTCCTGATTTCCGGTGTGATCTCCGGTCCCGATGGCCTGACGGTGGTGCTGGTGCGCGAAGGGGGCGAAAGCCGCCGCATTTATGCCGGCGAAACCTTCAATGGCTGGCGGATCGACAGCGTGAATGCAGACAGTGTGATCGTGACCCAGGGCAATTCGCGATGGCGCTTGCCGGTGGGGCAAAGCGATTAAGGCGCAGCCGGCTCGCTCGTCGAGCCTGTTTGTATTCAGACAGGGCTTCAGGCCTGGCTGGCCGCCCTCGCAGGGGTCTTCAGTTCCAACCCCCTCCGGCGCAGGAAGGGCGGCAGTCAGCCTTCGCTGGACTGGCTTTCGTGCTGGCGCAGGGCGTTCACAAGCGCCCTGAGATCGGCCTGCGCGCGTCGGGTTGCTTCAGCCATTTGTGCGTCTGATGCCGCTTCGGGCTGGGCCGCGTCGCCAGCGGGGCCGCGGTCAGGCGCTGCCGCCCCGGCCGCACCGCCGGTGGCGGATACAGGCGCCCCCGCGCCACGATCCTGCGTGTCGTCCTGCTCTGCGAACAGATAGGGCTGGACCTGATTTTGGAGCATGGCCGCCAGACGGGCCGTGTCTTCAGGCGAGGCCTCGAACGAGTCGGCGAGGCGCTGGGGCTCGGGCCGCTGGCTCGGGGTGGGGTCCGCGCCCATGCGGCCGGACAGAAGCACCAGGCGTTGACCGGACGTGTCCGCTGCGGCCGTCTCGTCATAGACGAGCACGTAGTCACGATCACGCAGCAGGGCCTGCAGCACGTGTTCCAGAGAGCCTTCCAGAGCGACATTGAAGACCCGCTCGCTCGCAAACCGCTCCGCGCCTGTCAGCGTGAAACCGGCCTGAGCGCCCAACCCATGCAGGACGTCACCCAGGCGCTGATCGTCTGCAGACACGCGCCAGACGCCGTCAGCCTGCTCAATGCGGATATCGTCATGGGCCGGCGCAGCCGCCAGCAGCAGCACCACACCGGCAGTCGCGATTGAATTGAGCATGTGCAAGTCCCTCGACTGGATCTGCCGGGAGGCAAAGCCCGCAAGCAGATACGTGACTGACCAAATTCGGCGCCCCTCTTACGGGGCGGAGGCGTATCTTGAACGAACCGGCGCGAGCGGCCAAGCCTGTGGCCATGTCCCGCACTTCCGCCTGTCGCCCGCCTGACCTTTCCGCGTCCGCGGAGATCAGCACAACCCTTGGCCACGGGCTTCGGGTTGTGCTGACACGCGAGACGCTGGCCGCGTCAGTCGGAAAAGTTACTCCGACGTACGGACCGCGACGCTTGAGCCACCGACGAGGACGCCGCTGCCACCCGTATCGACGAAGCGGACCTCGATCCGGTTTGTGGCCGGGGCGAAAGCGATGGCCTGACCCTGGCCTTCAACCCGGATAGAGAAGGTTCGGATCGCATTTTGATCGAAGGGCGCAGTCACGCTGGCCGTTCTGGGCGAGAGGCAGACGCCCGTGTCCGGATTGGTTTCGCAGATCGACAGGTTCACCGGAAGGCCGTTAACAGTGGCTTCCGGCGAGACCTGAACCGCGGTCGACGGCGCCCCGATATTGATCGCGGAAACCGCAAACGCCGTCGCGCCACCGGCAGGCAGCACAGAGACGCCGGGTTGGCTGCCAATGGTCGCGGCAACCGAGATCAGATCGGGGACCTCATCAGCGGCAGATGTCAGCACCATGGTGTTGACGCCTTCGACCGTGAGAGCCGGCGCGATATTGGCGCAGGTGAACACCGGGGCAAACACTTCGCCATTGAAGGTCACGCCTGGATCGAAAGCGAATACAAAGCTTCGTGCGGCGCCCGGAGCGATCGGCACCTCAGGATCATTTGGACCAACCGGTTCGTTTGTCGACGGGTTTGTCTCGCGATAGGTGAACAGGCCAGGGAAGCCTGACGGAGGCGCAATAAGACAGTCGACGCCTGCATGATTGGCGCTCGCCGGATTGATGATGGTGGCGAAAGCCGTCGCCTGGTCTCCAATACGAATGGATCTTGCATTTGGGAGCACGGCGGCGCGCAGGCGGTGGTTTTCGACCGCGTCCAGCATGAAGTTGGCCCGGAGCATGCCTTGGGCTCCGTCAAATGCGACGAAGTAGGTCTGCCCGGCCTGGCCCTCGAAACGCACCACTGCCGGTGGGTGCGGTGACATGTCGGTAGCGGAGAAATCCTCCTCAGACGCATCGGAAACCACTTCTGTCAGATTGCCCGGGGTGCCTGAATACACGGCTATCCGCGTGGGTATCTGAGACCCGGTCGTGTCAATCACGGCGCTGGAGTTGATCTCGAAGTTCAGGCGGAACCACACGGACGCAAATGCGGCCGAGCCGGCGTGAGCCGGTTCGCCCGATTCCGCTGTGGCGCCGATAGTGGTCCAAAGCGACGATCCGCCGAGCGGGTCGTCAGCGCTGATCACCACCTCGACCGCGTCAGCAATGTTATCATTCGCCGGTGCGCTCATCTGGAGGAGGTTCAGAACGGCATTGCCAGTGTCCCCGTTATACCCGTCCACAGCGATGGCATAGGTTTCACCTGCCTCGGCGGTGAACTGGACGCAGCTAAACAAACCAGAACCCGCATCCGGACAGTCGTCATTCTGTGCGACCATCGTCAGACCGCCCACGTCTGAGCCTGTATAGACGGCAAGCGTGGTGTCAAAATCATTGTCGGCGACCTGGTCTCGCGCTGTATCCACGCGGATCGTCCCGTCTGCAGGCGCGCGCCAGCTCCACCAGACCGACGCTCCGCCCGCATTGTTTGCGTGATTGGGCTCGCCTGGTTCCTTGCTGGCGCCTTCATTACTGAATGACGTCTGCACCATCAGCCCGCTCAGGTGGAAAGCGTTTTCGAAGTCATCATTCGGAACAGGCGGGGGAGGCGGAGCCGTGACGGTCACGTACGCGGCGCGCGAAGTCGTGTCGCCTCCACCGGTGGTGAAGTTGATATTGCCGAAATACTCGCCTGCGGAGCCAAAGGCTGCTGCGTTCACGGACACTTGCACCGTGGTGGTAGCGCCGGGCGCCAGGCTGCCATTCGCGGTCAGGGCCGCATCCAGTCCGGATGCGGATGCGGGCGCCGGGCTGGTGAACTGCAGGAAGGCCGCATCGCTGCTGACGGTCCAGTTCAGGGTCGAACCGCCATTATTGCGAAGGGTGTATGTCCGGGTCCCGAAACTTCCTGGTTCATCCAACGCGCCTTCAGTTACGAAGAAGTCTGTCGGCGTCACGCCCATCACCCCGGCGTTCCCGCCGCCTTCCAGCATCTGGGCGGCCAGATCGACCCGGATCCGCGGTTGGGTGATGTTGTTGCTCGGGTTGGTCACCGGCGTGCCGGTCGCCTGCAGGGCGGCCAGCGCGTCGCCCACTGAGGCGCTAGGGAAGGCGTCGAACAGGAGCGCGAAGGCGCCCGCGGCATGCGGCGCGGCCATGGACGTCCCGGAGGCGCGCGTGGCGCGCGCCTCGCCGGAATCGTTGATGCTGTGGGTCGCCGCATCAATCGATTGCCCCGGCGCCAGCAAGGCGACCAGAGGCGACGAATTGGAGAAACTGGACAGGCTGTCGGTCTTGGTCGTCGACCCTGTTGCGATCGCCCCCGGGATACAGGCCGGCGCGCCGATGGAGTCGGAGAAACCGTCATTGCCAGATGCGATCACAGTCGCGACCCCGGCGTCTCTGAGATTATTGATCACGGTCGCTCGCGAGTCGCCCGGACAAGCGTCATAGAAGCGGCCGCCACCCAGGCTCATATTGATGACCCGCAGGTTCAGCGCGACGTGATTGGAGAACAGCCATTCCAGCGCCGAGACCTGGCTGGAGGTGAAAGACCGGGTGCAGGGCGGGGTCGTGGAGCCGCAAATGTCTGCATCGTCGAAACGTGTAAACACCTGCACGGCGATGATGTCGGAGTCGGGCGCCATGCCGGTCAGGTTTAGGCCGGGGGCGTTCGAGGCTTCGAATGTGGCGCCAGACGCGATGCCAGCCACGTGAGTGCCGTGGAAGCAGCCTGCGGCGCCTTCGCCCGGCGCATCAGCCTCGTTCTCGCAATTGTCACCCGCATCGACGCTTTCGGTGTCAATCGGACCGCCATTCGGGCAGAAGCTCGTTGCGTTCTGGCCGGCACTGGTGACCGAAAAGCAGACCGAGCCCGTGATGCGGTCGGCGAAGGCGGGGTGCTGGTGATCCACGCCTGTATCGAGAATCGCGACCCCGACCCCTGTGCCTGTCGTGCCGGCGTTGTGCAAAACCGTAGCGCCTGTCAGGGGCAGAGATTCCGCCATGATCGGATCAGACAGCTCGTCTTCGATGATGCGGGCCACGCGCGGAGACGCGGCAAGGCGTTCGATCTCTTCGCGGTTGAGGACCATCGCCGCGCCGGGTGTCATCACGAAACCAGGGTTGCCGTCATATCCCGGCAGGATGCGGGGCGCGTCGGAGCCGTCGGCATTCTTGGCCAGATCGGATGCAGAGACGCCGAAGGTCTCGCGTATCGCCTCATCACGAAATTGCGCCAGGTCGCCGATCTCATCTTCGTAGCGCGCCAGATTGCCATCAATCATCGGCGGCATGGAAAAGTCGAACATCACGATCACGTGGATCCGCTCGCCTCGTTCAAGCCGGCTCTCGGTCTGTTCAGAAAGTTCGATCGGCGCAGCAAGTGCGCTGCCAATCGACAGCACTGAAGCAATGAGGGCCAGTATGGCTGCACGGACAAACCCACGTGATGAGGTCATGACGCACCTTCGCTAAGTTGTTTTCGGAAGATTCCCCTAGTGTGAGGCAATGCTACCGCGCGCCCAGGGCAATTGAAAGGAGAAACGAATGCGCATGCCGGATATCGGCGCGTCCAGAGACAGCGCGCGCAGCCCGGGAGCGCAGGTTGGCGAGCCTGGCTGCTGTGCCTCAGCCTTCTGGGCAACCGCAACGCTTTCGACTATGCCACCGGCATGGAGAGCATCCTGTTCATCACAGGCGCAAGACTGGATCACGCGGTATTCAATTCCGGCGTGCTGGACCACCTGGTGCGCACCCGCCCTGAAGCCCGCTTCACCCTTGTCTGCGGCCCGCAGGCGCAGGGGCTGATGGCGCAGACGCCGCGGCTGGAACGGCTGATTGTCGTGCGGCCGCGCCCTTTCGGGCTTCATGCGCCAGGCCTGTTGCGCCGTGTCATGTTTCGCCATTGGGATCTGATGGTGGACCTTGCGGGGTCACCTCTGACCCGCATGATTCCGGCCCGGCAGGTTGAAAGGCGGCGCGCCAGCAAAATTGTCGCGCACGCCGTGCGCGAGGCCGCCGGCGTGCTGCATCTGGAGCCTCCGCCCGCCCCGCGCCTCTACATACCGGGAGGCGCCCACGATAGCGCCGATGCACGGCTTCCACCCGGCGTCCCGATTCTGGGGGTGTCTCTGGCCGCGCGATATCCTGCCGCGGCCTGGCCCGAAGACCGGTTTGCCGAGCTGGCCCGGCGGCTGACTTCGCCCGGCGGGCCTATGGACGGCGCTGTGATCGCCGTGTTTGGCCCCTCCGGCTGCGATCACGATCGGGCGCCCATGCTGCAGACGCTGAAGGAAGGCGGCGCACTTGACCTGACGGATATGACGAACCTCAGCGAGATCGCCGCCTGCATGGCGCGCCTGCGCCTCTTCATCGGCAATGATTGCGGACCGCTGCATGTAGCGGCGGCTATGGGTGCGCCGGCGCTTGGCCTGTTCGGGCCGACCGACGAGCTGCGCCGCGGGCCGTTCGGGCTCGATTGTGCTGCGGTGCGCGGCCCAGCCGGCCATCTGGAGATCACAAGCGGTGTCAAATCCTGGCGGCGGCGCCCCAAGAGTTTGATGACGGATCTGACGGTGGACGCCGTCGCGGAAGCCGCCGCGCGCCTGCTGGCCAGAACCGGGCGCTGATTTGAGGACCAGTCCTCCGCTGAACGCTGCTGACCACAAGGGCATAGGTGACGCGGTCTGGCATTTGCCGCGCGTAACCAGGCCCGGAGGCGGTGGACGTTCGGCTGCAGCGCCCGGCGCCGTGCCCTTGCAGGCCTGCGTACACGTAAGCTAAGGGGTCTGGCGGGTTCCAGAGCGGCTGAATGCTGCACAATCTCAGCGGCTGCAGTCGAAGGGGACGGGCTTGAAAGGCATCATTTTGGCGGGCGGCAACGGCACTCGGCTGCAGCCCATGACACTGGCGACCTCCAAGCAGCTATTGCCGGTCTACGACAAGCCCATGATCTATTACCCGCTGTCCACGCTGATGCTGGCGGGCCTGCGCGAGATCCTCATAATCACGACTCCGGAAGATCAGTCGGCATTCCTCAGGCTGCTGAGCGATGGCGGCCAGTGGGGGATTTCGATCACCTACGCCGTCCAAGCCGAGCCGCGAGGCCTGGCTGAAGCTTTCATCATCGGGCGCGACTTCATCGGGTCCGACAGTGTTTGCCTGGTCCTCGGGGACAATATTTTCTACGGGGACGGCCTTGAGGCCATGCTCACCGAGGCGGTCAGGCGTACATCGGGCGCGACGGTCTTCGGCTACCGGGTTCACGATCCTGAACGATATGGCGTGGTGGAGTTTGATGAGGCCGGCAATGCCGTGTCCATTGAAGAAAAGCCCAAACGGCCCAAATCGCATTACGCGGTCACCGGGCTGTATTTCTACGACAATAGTGTTGTCGACATCGCGGCGTCAGTCAGCCCCTCTGCGCGGGGGGAGCTGGAAGTCACCAGCATCAACCAGACCTATCTTGAGCGCGGCGCCCTCACGGTGCAGCGGCTGGGCCGCGGCTTTGCGTGGCTGGATACCGGGACGCCCGATGCGCTGATTGATGCGGCACAGTTTGTGGCCACGCTCGAAGCGCGCCAAGGCTTGCAGATCGCCTGCCTTGAGGAGATCGCCTTCAGGAAACAGTGGATTGACGAACGCCAACTCGCGGACGCAGCCAAGCGGCTGGGCAAATCCAAATACGGAAGATACCTCAAAGGCCTGATTGCCTGATCCGCGGCTGCCGCGCCAACGGGCTGCAGAGCCAGATGACATGGAGTGTTCATGCCGGCGCCGGAAGACTCGACATGTCCGGTATGCGGCTGCCGCGAGACGGTGATCCTCCAGAAAGAACTAAACATATCCTGCGCCGACTATTTCGAAGGCGCGCGCCTCTACAAGGAAGACGCCGGCCAAACCCCGCTGGCCCAGTGCGGCGGGTGTGGTTTTGCGCGCTTTCCTGAGATGCACGCCTGGCCGCCGGAGACGTTTCAGGCGCGCATTTACAATGAGGATTATCACCGCTGCGATCCGCCATTTGAAGACGAGCGGCCGGCAAGGCTCGCCCGCTGGCTGGCGCCTCATTTCCAGGGCAGACGGCTGATCGACTATGGCGGCGGCAACGGGCGAACGGCTCAACGGCTGCTCGATCAAGGTGTTGAGGCTGTATCCTTTGATCCCTTCTATGGGGACGAGACCCTGCCGCACTGGCGGGCCGATGGGGTCACCGCGTTCGAAGTCGTCGAACACGTGCCTGATCAACGGGCATTGTTTACGGCCATGCTGGACCTGCTGAAGCCGGGCGGGATCCTGATCTTCTCCACCCTCCTGCAGCCGCCCAGCCTTGCGCCGGACTGGTGGTACGCCTCTGCGCGCAACGGCCACATCTCGTTCCACACAACGGCCAGCCTCACCAGAACGCTGCAAGACGCAGGCGCGGCGCTCATGTCGATCTCGGACGAAATTCATCTCGCCGCCCGGGACGCCAAAGCTCTGAACCGATGGCGGGAGATGACCCCGATCGCGGTGAGCGGAGCGCCGCCTCACGCGGTCCTCGACACCTAGATCTCCGCCGGCCCGGCCTATTCCTGCGTCGGTCCGCGCCAGACTGTGCGAAAGCCCAGATGCTCGGTGGAGAAAGTTTCGTCGCCGGGTTGGCGCGCCGCAGGGCGATAGCGGTGGCAATAGGTGTCCGAACACAGGAAGGACCCGCCCTTGATCACGCGAAAGCCATCGCGCTCCCACGTGCTGCTGGTCCATTCCCAGACATTGCCCGCCATGTCGTACAGGCCGAAATCATTGGGCGGGTAGCAGCCCACGGGCGCCAGTCCGGTGAAGCCGTCTGCGCCGCTGTTCTCGAACGGAAATGCGCCCTGCCAGTGATTGGCGCGGAAGTCTCCGCCGGGGCGGGTCTCGTCGCCCCAGATATAGGCCGCGCCCTCCAGCCCGCCGCGGGCCGCGCGCTCCCATTCGGATTCATTGGGCAGAACGTGGCCGCGCCAGTGCGCATAGGCCAGCGCATCTTCATAAGCGATCTGCACTACCGGAAAGGCGCTGCGCCCATCGATCGAGCTTCCGGGGCCGGTGGGCTGGCGCCAATTGGCCTCGGGCTCATAGCGCCACCAGGCGCGGATATCCGACCAGTCGCGCACCTGCACGCCCGGTCCGAACACCGCGCCGCCGCCCGTATGGGGCCCGGCGCGCTCGGCCAGCGTGACATAGCCGGTGGCCGCCACAAACGCCGCGAACTCGCCATTGGTCACGGCATGCGGGCTGATCCAGAACCCCTCGACGGCGGCCGTGCGCACCGGGCGTTCCTCGGGGTAGAAGTCCTGCGAGCCCAGCACCACCTCGCCCTGCGCGATCCAGACCATGCCGGCTTGCGGCGCGTCCGGGTCAGGCGCCGCGATTTCAAGGCAGGCGGGCGGCGCTTCGGTTTCAGGCGCGCCGCAGGCGGTCAGCGCGATGACCATCGCAGCCATAAAGGCAGCCTTGTGCAGGCGCGCGCGTGCGTGGCCTCGCTGCATGGTCAGGCGCCCTTGGCCGCGCCGTGCGCCGCCTGCAGATCGGCCTCCACCGCCCACAGCCTGTCCTGGCCCCAATGGGCAGGCCGGTTGTTGACCTGGAAGGCGGGCACGCCCCAGATTCCGAGCGCCAGCATCGCCTCGCGATTGGCTTCAGCCTGGGCGTGCCATGTGTCATCGCTCAGCCCGGCGCGCACATCGGCGGGGGTCAGTCCGGCTTGCGCCGCCAGATAATCAAGGCCGCCCGTGCTTCCCGCGTCGATGCCATCAGCAAACACGCCCTTGAGGAAGGCGCGCGCGAAGTCCGGCCCGCGCCCGAGCGTCATGGCGTGAAACAGCACCGCCAGCCCGCGTTCGGCGGGCCGCCCGACCGGATCGGCAATGCGCCCAAAGGGCAGGCCCAGGCGCTCGGCCTCGCGCTTGGTGTCGCGCACGATGTAAAGGCGCTTGGCGCGTGGCACGGGCAGGCCGCGCATCACCATGGGCAGGACCGGGCGCAGGTGCAGGTCGGCGTTGTACGCCTTCGCCAGCGCCGTCAGGCGGTCCATGGCGAGCCATGTGTAAGGGCTGCGCAGCGACACGAAGGCATCCAGACGCGGGCGCGTGGACAGGGCCTGTCTTGAAGGGGGGATTAGGCCGGCTTCGAGGCGCGGAAAGAAGGGCGTGTCTTCCACGCCTGCAATCCTGGCGAGGCGTGCCTCGAGATACCCCAGCCGGTCCGGCCCCCAATACCATTCGCCCTCGAAATGGAAGGTCGCACCGAGATAGTGGCCCAGGCGCTGTCGCTCCGCCGCGCCGCGCGCGAGCGTCGCCGCCGCGTCGCCCGACGTACCGTGCAGGGCAGACGATGTACCCCACGCGTGTTCGATTGAACCCGCAGCGGACGTGAAAGCATGCGGGTCCACTATTCCAGCCAGAGCGCCCTCGGCGGCGCGAATCCGGTCCTGCGGCAGGGCGGTGGCGGGCGGTGGCGCCAGGCCCAGTCCGGCGGCCAGCGTCTGCGCATCGCGCAGGGACCAGGCCTGCAGGCGTTCCCGGTCGGGGGCTGCGGCGGCGTCAGGTGGTGGAACCAGATACGGGCGCACGGTGACGCCGTAGCAATCGGCCAAATGACCCAGCGCGCGCGCCGCCAGCCATGAATACGGGTCATCGCATTGATGGAAATAGCGCACCACAGGCCTCGCCCCGGACAGGCGCCGGCGCAGGCCGGACAGCCCGCGTTGCGCCGCGCGCAGGCGGCGGCTTGCGATCAGGGCCGGGATCAGGCTGCGCGCAGAGGGCTTCATGTCACCATCTTGCGTCCGGCGCTGGCGAGTTTGGAGAGGTCTGGCAGGGGTGGGATGCCGAGGCCTTTCAGCACGGCCGGGCGCTGCTCCAGGCGCGACTTCCAGTCATTCAGCGCGTCCAGCCCGTCGAGCGGCACGCCGGCCCAAAAGTGAGCAAATACCCAGGGAAAACAGGCGATGTCGGCGACCGAATACTCATCCCCCGCCAGATAGGGCGTCTCTTTCAGGCGCGCGTCCATCACCTCGTAAAGCCGGCGTGTCTCGCCCTGGTAGCGCTGGATCGCCAGTTCGATCTTTTCAGGCAGGTAGCGGAAGAACACGTTGGCCTGGCCCTGCATCGGCCCCAGCCCGCCCACCTGCCAGAACAGCCACTGGATGGCGCGCCAGCGCCCGTCCTCATCAGCGGCGATCAGCCGGCCGGTCTTCTCGGCGAGATACAAGAGGATCGCCCCGGATTCGAACACCGCCCGGCCGCCAGCCTCGTGGTCGATAATGGCCGGAATCCGTCCGTTGGGATTGATCTTCAGATAGTCAGCGGCCTTCTGGCCGCCTGCCTGCAGATCCAGCACATGAACAGTATAGGGCAGGCCAAGCTCCTCCAAAGCGATGGAGATTTTCCAGCCATTGGGCGTGGGCGCGGTATAGAGATCGATCATGGTCTCAGTCCTCATAAGCGGTGAGCAGGCCGCGATCCGACAAAGCCTGACGGGCGGCGTCGCCGTCTGATGGCGTCATGGCGGCGATCTCGGCCAGCAGCGCCTGCCGGCTTTGCTCGGCGCCCTTGCGCGCCAGCATGCGCACCTCCTGATCATAGGCGGTGAACACTACCCATTTCTCGTCCGCCTGCACCGCTTTGCGATTGGCGGGTAGGAAATGACCATACCCCTCCCGCATCAGCGCAAACAGCGGCTCAAGGCTGGCGGGGATGGCGTCATCGGACAGCCAGGTTTCGTCCCCGCATTGCCGATCCCAGCTCGCATCGGTCCAGTTCAGCAGGCCCGGCGCGTGGCTGGCAACAAAGTCGCGGGCCAGGCTGTCCGTGGCGAAATGGGCTTTCATGGCGCCCAGCAGGCTCAGATCGGCCAGGCTCAGACGGTCTCCGAACAGGGCGGGCATTTGGGCGAAGTGCGCCTCCAGTGCTTTGATGAAGCGGGCGAACTCGCCTCGGATCGCGGCCTGATGCTCTGCTCCGGCGGCCATCACGCCCATGGCCTTGCGGCCCCAGGGCAGCACCATGCCGGCGACCGCATCGACCATGGCCTGCTCCTCGGCGTTCGGGCTCCGGCCCTTGGGTGCGCCGGCCATGTCATGGCTGATCATCTGTGCGGCTTCGTGCGCCGCGGCGTAGTCGATCCAGCGCAGGTGCAGGGCGGCGCGCACGAACCACTCGTCGATCCAGTCGTCCAGTACGCGGCACAGAATGCGCTGGACCGGGCTGCGCGGGATCACGCTCTGGCCGGGAAAGCGCATGTCCAGCAGCTGGGTGATGTAGGTGGAATCGTGGATCACCCAGCCTTCAGGCGTCTCCACCACCGGCATGAGATGGGTGCCGGCGCGCGCTTCCAACCGATCGCGCACGTCCGGTGATTTCTGCAGCGCCTGATGCGGCACGCGCATATAGCGCATCGCCGCCTCCACCATGCGTGTGTAGTAGGACGGATCACAGCCGTAGATCCGATATTCGCCAGGCAGCATTTGGGCCTCTCTTGGGTGGGGTCAGCTCTGGCGCAGGACGCCGTGCTTGAGGATGGCGATCAGCGTGTCGGCATAGGCGTCGGCGATATCTGGATCGGCCATGTCCATGCCTGCCAGCGCACGCGAATTGGCGCTTTGCGCGAACGGGCCCAGCGCGGCGTTGGTCGACAGGATGAAGGCGAAATGCGCGTCGATGCCCGCGGCCCGATTTTCCCGGGTCAGCTGGTGAAAAGGCTCCAGCGCGAAGGCGTAGGCCGGGCGCAGATGCTTTTCGACAATCCACTCATAGCGCGGGCCGCCGGCGATCCCAGCCTGCATAACGAAACCGGCCAGGTGGGGTATCCGCGCTGCTGTCCGCACGGTGGCGCGGACCTGGGCGTCCAGCCGGGCGACGGCATCGTTGAGATCGACCTCGGCGATGGCTTCCGCCATGGCCGCGTGCACCTGTCCGAACAGGAAGTCGGCCGCCGCCTCCCACAGCGCATCCTTGCTGCCGAAATAATGCCGGATCAATCCGTGGGCGAGCGCGGCCTCGTCGGCGATCGCGCGCAGCGAGGCGCCGTCAAAGCCGGCCCGGGCGAAATGCGCCGAAGCGACCTGCAGCAGCGCCTGACGCTGATTATCCCCGTCCGCATCAAGCTTCGCCGGACGCCCGGGGCGTCGGGCCGGGTCCTGGCTGGAGGCTGCTATGGCGGACATGGGGGGTTCCCAATTGCGGGTGGACAGCGCCGCGTGTTTAATTATACATTCGTATAATAACAAGTCCGCCGATCCTGACAAGCCCGCAGGCAAACGTTTCAGGACAAGCGTGGGCAGACGGGGAGGACAAGGGATGCGAATCGGACCGCTTGGAGCGGGGAGCCTTGCAGCGCTTGCGGTTATCCTTGGCATAGGCGTTGGCGGTTGGCTGGCGTTTGACCGTTATGGTGACCGCATTCCCGGCCTTTTGCAGGACTGGCAGGACCCGATCGGCCCGCACCGGGAGATGGTCTGGGAGGCCGGTCCCGAGACCGCCGGGGATCGGGGGGACAGGCCGAACATCATCCTCATTGTCGCGGACGATCTGGGCTGGAATGACATTACGCTGCATGGCGGCGTGGCTGGCGGGACTGTCCCCACCCCCAATATCGACCGGCTGGCGCGTGAAGGCGTGCAGCTAACCCATGCCTATGCAGCCAGCGGCACGTGCGCGCCTTCGCGCGCGGCGCTGATGACGGGCCGCTACCCCACACGCTTCGGGTTTGAGTTCACCCCCATGCCCGCCGCCATGCCGATCATCATCGGGCGGGCCCAGCGCCGGCAGCCCCATGATCCGCCCTTCCATTTCCCGGACCGGGAGCAGCCCCTGCCTGATTTTGCCGAAATGGGGTTGCCGGCCAGTGAGATAGCTTTGCCCTCATTGCTGGCGCAGGGCGGATATCACTCGGTCCTGCTCGGCAAATGGCATCTGGGCGGCGCTAACGGCTCCGACCCGATTTCCCATGGTTTTGACGAGAGCCTGGAGCTGGCCGGTCTGTTGTATGCGCCCGCCGGGGATGAGCGCGTTGTCGAGGCGCGCCAGGCGTTTGACCCCATCGACACGGTGTATTGGGCCGCCGGCCGGGCGGCGGTGAGGGAAGGAACCGGGCCGCGTTTCGAGCCGGATATCTACCTCACCGACTATTTCACCCGCGAGGCGGTGAGAGTCATCGAGACCAACCGCAACCGCCCGTTTTTCCTTTACCTGGCCCACTGGGCGCCCCACTCGCCTCTTCAGGCGTCGGTGGAGGATTACGAGGCTCTGGCGCATATCGACGATCACCCGCTGCGGGTTTATGGCGCCATGATCCGGGCCCTCGACCGCAGTGTGGGAGAAGTCCTCGACGCGCTGGAGGCGCAGGGGCTGGCTGACAACACCCTCGTCATTTTCACATCCGACAATGGCGGGGCCCACTATATCGGCCTGCCCGATATCAACCGGCCGTATCGCGGCTGGAAGGCGACCTTCTTTGATGGCGGGGTGCGGGTCCCGACTTTCGTGCGCTGGCCGGGGGTGATCGAGCCCGGCGGCGAGATGGAGGGACTGGCCCAGCATGTCGACATCTTGCCAACGCTGGCGGCTGTCGCCGGGGTGCGCATCCCGCAGGACCGGGTCATGGACGGGCGCGATCTGACGCCCTTCCTGACGGGCGCCGAAACGGGCTCGCCGCGCGACACCCTGTTCTGGCGCAGCGGGCACTACCGCGCGGTCATCCATCAGGGCTGGAAGCTGCAGATTGCGGGCCGGCCCGATCAGGTCTGGCTGTTCGATCTGGAGCGCGATCCGGGCGAGCAGAACAATCTGGCTGATCGCGAGCCGGAGCGCGCCGCCATGCTGCGCGCGATGCTGGACGCCCATGAGGCCGAACAGGCCGAGCCGCTCTGGCCCTCCATCGTGGAAATGCCGGTCAATATCGACAGGCCGCTGGGACGGCCGCGCGAGGAGGAGGACGAGCATGTCTACTGGCCCAACTGATCGCTGGCGGGCGACGGCGCTCGCCGCCGCCTTTGCGCTCCTCGCTGCGCCCGCCTTTGCGCAAGACCTGATGGATGATCCCGATCAGGTTCAAGAGGCCGTGCGGCCGAACTTCCTGATCGTGATCCTGGACGATATCGGTTTCACCGATCTGGGCGCCTATGGAAGCGAGATGCGCACGCCGCATATCGATGCGCAGGCGGAGCGGGGGCTGATGTTCTCCGGTTTCCGGGTCGGGCCGACTTGTGCGCCCTCGCGCGCCATGCTGATGACCGGCGTGGACAGCCACCGCACCGGCGTGCCGACGCTGGAGCATCTCATGCTGCCCGAGCAGCTGGGCCAGCCTGGCCATGAAGGCGAGCTGAACCTGCGCGTCGCCACCATTGCAGAGCATTTGTCGGCGGCGGGCTATGCCAGCCTGATCACCGGCAAATGGCATCTGGGGCGGTCGCCGACCAGCCTGCCGTCGGCGCGCGGATTTCACCGCAGCTTCATTCTGGATTCGTCCGGCGCCGACAATTGGGAGCACCAGACCTATCTGCCCCACTACACCCACGCCGAATGGTGGGAGGATGACGCGCCGGTGGAGAGCCTGCCGGAGGATTTCTATTCCTCGGCTTTTCTCGTGGACCGAATGATCGACTATCTCGATGAGGTCGCGCCCGATCAGCCATTCCTCTCGGTTCTCTCGTTTCAGGCCAATCATATTCCACTGCAGGCGCCGCGCGAATACGTGGAGCGCTATGACGGCGTCTATGACGCGGGGTGGGAGGCGCTGGCCGCCGAGCGCCACGCCGCCGCCATTGCACTGGGGCTCGTCCCTGTCGATGCGCCCATGGCGGCCATGCCCGAGGGTCTGAGGCGCTGGGAGGATCTGTCAGCGCGTGAACGCAGGCTGAGCGCCATGAGCCGTCAGGTCGCCGCCGGCATGCTGGAGGCGGCGGACCATCATTTCGGGCGGCTGGTGGAGCGCCTGCGCGAAACCGGGCGCTATGACGATACGGTGATCATCATCCTGTCCGACAACGGGGCCGAGTTTAATGATCCGGGGCGCAGCCGCGCCTTTTTTGGCTGGCTCGCCACCCAGGGCTATTCGCGTGACCCCGAGCGGCTGGGCGAGCGCGGGACCTATACATGGATCGGGCCGGAATGGGCGGCGGCGTCCACCTCGCCCCTGTCCATGTTCAAATTCCACGCCGCCGAGGGCGGGGTGCGCGTGCCCCTGATCATAGCCGGTCCGGGCGTCGGCGAAGGCGGGATCGCGCCGGCCTTCTCCAACGTCACCGATATCGCGCCCACTCTGCTCGATCTGGCGGGCGCGAACCCGGTGGAAGGGCGCGAACCCTTCGCCGGGCGCAGCCTGGCGCCGCTCCTGTCCGGCGCGGCGGACCGCATTTACGGCCCGGAGGAAGCTATCGGCTTGGAGATGTCAGGCCAGTCAGCCCTGTACCGGGGCGATTACAAGCTCACCCGCAGCCTGCCGCCCTATGGCGACCGGCGATGGCGGCTGTTCAACCTGGCTGTTGATCCGGGTGAAACGCGTGATCTGTCGGCTGAACAGCCCGAGCTGATGGCCGAGCTGATGGCCGCCTATCAGGCCTATGAACAGCGCGTCGGCGTGCTGCCCGTCCCGGCTGATTATGACGCCCAGCGCCGCCTCGACATGCTGGGCTGGCGCGCCTTCTATATCAATAATGCGCTGGCGATCTGGCTGGTGGGCCTGGTCTTGCTGGGATTGATCGGGGGCGGGGTGATGATGGTGCGGCGGGGGAGGCGGGGGCGTTGAGGCGGGCGTCTGCCGGCGTCCCGCGCCCTCAAGCCTGCGCCGCCGCATAGGCGCTGGCCCAGGCCCACTGGAAATTATAGCCGCCGAGCCAGCCGGTCACGTCGACACACTCGCCGATGAAGTAGAGCCCCGGTACGAGGCGGCTCTCCATGGTTTTTGACGACAGGCCGCTGGTGTCAACGCCGCCCACGGTGACCTCCGCCGTGCGCCAGCCTTCGGTGCCCGCCGGCTTGATGGTCCAGTGCGACAGATGGGCCGTCAGCGCATCGATCGCGGCATGGGACAGATCGGCCATACGCGGAACTTCCGGCATATCGCCGCGCGTCTGGAGCAGGGCCACCAGCCGGGCCGGCAACAGGGTTTCCATTGCGGTGGCCAGAGATTTTTTCGGGTGCTGCGCCTTGAAGGCGGTCAGGGCTGCGCCTGCCTGAAGCCCGGCCAGCAGGTCCAGTGTCACGGGTTCGCCGGCCGTCCAGTATGACGAGATCTGCAGGATGGCCGGGCCGGACAGGCCGCGATGGGTGAACAGCATCGCTTCCTCGAACGCGGCGCGATCATTGCGGGCCTGAACCTGGCAGGCGAGGCCGGAGATGGAGGCGAAATCCTCCTTGTCGCGGCCTTCAAACACAAAGGGGACGAGGGCCGGGCGCGGATCAATGATGGCGTGTCCAAATTGGCGCGCCACATCATAGGCGAAATCTGTCGCGCCCATTTTCGGGATGGACAGACCGCCGCTGGCGATGACCAGACGCGCCGCCTCGACCACGCCGCCTGACGTGGTGACGCGGAAACCTGTGTCGGTCTTCTCGATATCGCGGACCGACGTATTGAGGCGCAGTTCGCCGCCCGCCGCGCGCAGATCGCCAAGCAGCATGTCGATGATGGCGCCCGACCGGCCGTCACAGAACAGCTGGCCCAGCGTCTTTTCGTGCCAGGTGATGGCGTGGCGGGCGAGCTGATCGATGAAGTCCTGGGGGGTGTAGCGCGCCAGGGCGGACTTGGCGAAATGCGGATTGGCGCTGATGAAATTCTGAGGCGCGGTGTGGATGTTGGTGAAATTGCACCGCCCGCCGCCGGAGATGCGCACCTTCTCGGCCGGCTTTGCGGCGTGATCGACGATCAGGACCCGTAATCCCGCCTCGCCCGCGCGCGCGCCATAGAACAGCCCTGCCGCGCCGGCCCCGATGACCAGAGCGTCGTATGAGGAGGGCATGTCGGCGTTGATCAGCATGGCGCACGCTGTCGGGCGTGGCGCGCGATGCGTCAAGGCTGATGTGCCTCCCGGACTGACCGCCCGGCGGCGCCCTGCGGCATCGATGCCCCGATCAACATGCATAGCGCTTACAAATATAAATTGTCCACGGACGATCCTGTTTATATCGCGTTGTCAAAACTGCAAAAATATTTGCTATGCCGGAACGTTGGCCCTGGCTCCGGGTTGTTAGTCGAGTGCTCTTGAAAACAGGGTGCACGAAAAACAGATGGAGACACCCATGAAGAAGCTTTTGCTCAGCACCGCCCTTGCCGCGGTCACCACGTTCGGCATGACTGCTCACGCCAGCGCGTTCCAGACCCAGGCGCAAACTCAAGCGCAGGCTGAAACCCGCGCGGCCGCCCAGTCCAACTCCAGCACGTCCGTGCCGGCCTTCCTGTCCAGCTCGTTCACGGGCATGTCGGTGTATAATCTCGACACGGACACAGACAGCGCCACGGCGCTGCGCAACCGCAATGCGGATTCGGCCTCGGCGCAGAACACGTCGCGTTGGACTCGCTCGGACACGTTCAGCTCCGATCGCGATGATTGGAATGACATTGGTCAGATCAAAGACATCGTCATGACCCAGGACGGCGAGATTCACGGCATCCTCGTCGATGTGGGCGGCTTTCTCGGCCTCGGTGCGCACACCGTGCTGGTCGATATCGACGAGCTGTATTTCGTCTCCGACAGCGACCAAACCGATGAGCTCGAAGACTTCTTCGTCGTGATCTCCATGACGCAGGACGAGCTTGAAATCCTGCCGGAATGGAATGACGACCTGCTGCGCGCCGGCTTCGGTACGCGCAACGGCAATGCCCAGGGCAGCGCCGCCATGGAATCGGGTTCATCCACCACCCATCGCACCTCCATGACGCCGGCGCAGACCCAGTCCACCCGCGCGCCGACCACCACGACGGCCGGACTGACTGAAGGCAATAACGCCCGTGACGACGCGGACGAAGCCCGCGCCGACGCCCGCGCTGAGGTCACCGCGTCCCGCGCCGAGCGCAGCGCCTCTCCGGGCAATCGGTCCGAGGCTGAAGCCGAAGCGGTCGCGGAGCGCAATGAGCGCACGAACGCCCAGGCCGAAGCCGCTGAAGCGCGTGCGGAACGCGCCGCCGCCCAGGCCGAGACGGCGGCAGCCCGCGAAGAGGCCGCCCGCGCTGATCGCGCGACACGCGATGCAGAGCGTTCGGCTGCTGTGTTCTCCGACGAGTACGAGATGCTTGGCGCCGAAGAGCGCACCGTGGATCGTCTTATGGGCGCCGACGTGTTCGACAATGCCGGCAACAAGGTCGGTTCGGTCAAGGACGTGGTCATCGGCGGCGACGACGATGTGCTCAGCCTGCTGGTTGATGTCGGCGGGTTCCTCGGGATGGGCGCGCACACCGTGAACCTGCCTATCAACGACGCCGAGATCGGTTGGAGCCAGAGCAATGACGACGTGCGGGTGCAGGTCGAAATGACCCGTTCGCAGCTCGAAGCCATGCCGGCCCACGAAGAAGACTAGTCTGTCTGCAGACTGAACGGTCGAGGGGTCCGCGCGAGCGGGCCCCTTTGTTTTTGGGTGATGGCGATTGCGCTGCAGCCAGACGCCCAGGGCGCGCGGACACGGGCCGCGTCCAGCTCAGGGAGACATGATCCTGACCCACGAAAAAGGCCGCACAATCGCTTGTGCGGCCTCGCGTCGTTCAGTGCCGGCTCGGGCTATTTCGCGTCGTGGTGCGGCATCGCCTTGAGCTGCTCTTTGGTGGCGTCCAGGTGGACGCGCACATCGTCGCCGTCGGTCTTGCGAAGGACGGTCAGCTGGCCGAACGGCAGCTGGACGGAGTGGGCGCCCATGCCGAGGAAGCCGCCGACATCAATGACGGCGTGAGTGATCTTGCCGTCCGGGCCGACCTTCAAATCCGTGATCGAGCCGATGGAATTGTCGGTGCGGTCATAGACTTTCGCACTTTCAATATCGGACGCAGTGAGATCATGGACCTCGGCCCGGTGATAACCTTCGCGGGCGAACCCGAAGGCGCCGCCCTGATCATGTCGGCGCGGCGTGTTGGCTGGATGTGTCATGAGAAGTCTCCTTGATCCCGGGGGGCGGGATGGTTGCGCAGGCGCCTCCTGCAGGGTTGTGGCCGGCTCGGCGAGCGGCGTCGCCGCGGCCGGGGGGCATTTCGCGGCTGGGACCGCTGCGAGCATGAGCCGGCCACACGAAAGGAACGCCGCAGTGCGATGGGCGTTCCCGTCCAAACACGGACAATTGCGTCAGCGGCGCCGGCCGGCGCGGGCATAGATGTCACCGCGCGCGGCGCGGCGCCATGTGAGGCGGCAACAGCGCGCCCAGAGACGCGCGGGCCCGCGAAACCCGGCTCTTGATGGTGCCGATAGCGCAGCCGAGGCGAAGCGCGGCTTCTTCCTGGCTGTACCCGGCGGCGCCCACCAGGGTCAGCGCCTGACGCTGGCTCTCGGGCAGGGCCGACATGGCTTTCATAAGCTGCGACAGGGCGATCGCGTGATCTTGCGACGGCGGCTGCGACAGTCTTGCGGTCAGATGGCCGTCCGCATCCTCGACCTCGCGCCGGCGCTTGCGCACATCGCTGAGGAAGGTGTTGCGCAGAATGGTGTGAAGCCAGGCGCGCAGATTGGTGCCCGGCGTGTAGCGGGCCCGGTTGGCCCAGGCCTTGGTCAGGGTCTCCTGCACCAGGTCCTGCGCCCGATGCCAGTTGCGCGTCAGCCGGATCGCATGACGGCGCAGCTCGGGCGTTTCGATCCGGAGCTGGTCGTGGAACGGGTGCGTCCCGGCTTGGCAGGCGGCGGGCTGCGGGGCGTGAACGAGGGCACGCGGCTCTACCGAAACGGCAGTGTCGTGGGTCATGGGTCCACTCTCTTCCTGAGGCTGAATGTCAGGCTAGCGTGGCGCACGCCGGTGGCCGCTAACCTCGATCAGGCGGCCTTTGCACAGGGTGGAGACCGGGCTTGTTCGCACCGGGAGAGGCGCCTGTGACCGCGCGGCCCGTGACCTTCGCCCCGCGCGACCTACAACCTGTTGCCGGGCCGTCGGGTCAGGGAGCGCGTCATGGCCGAGAACACACCGCGCGGCGTCGCCACGCCGTCAGGACGCATCAGCCGCACCGCGCGGGTGGCGGGTCTGGGCGTAGAGCTGGCCGGGCGGGCGCTGATCGCCGGGGCCGGGGCGCTGGCGCGCGGCGAGGCGCTGGCGCCGCGAGATCTGGTGCTGACGCCCGGCAATCTCAATCGCCTGTCCGACGAGCTGGCGCGCCTGCGCGGCGCGGCGATGAAGGCCGGACAGCTGGTGTCCATGGATTATGGGGCGGTGCTGGCGCCGGAGCTGGCTGCGCCGCTGGCCCGGCTGCAGGAGAACGGTCCGCCCATGCCGCCGCGCCAGTTGCGCCGCGCGCTGGACCAGGCCTGGGGACCGGGCTGGATGGCGAAGTTCGAGCGGTTCGAGACCCGTCCCGCCGCGTCGGCCTCCATCGGTCAGGTCCACAGGGCGCGTCTGCGCAGTGGGCGTGAGCTCGCGGTGAAGGTCCAGTTTGAAGGCGTGCGCGACAGTATCGACGTTGATCTGGACACGCTGGCCTTCATGGTGCGCCGCTCAGGCATGCTGCCCAGCGGCGCCGACATCGATCCCTTCCTCGACGGCGTTCGCGCACGCCTGCACCGTGAGGCCGACTATGTCAGCGAGGCGACGAGCCTGAAGGCCTATGCCCGCGCGCTGGGCGATGATCGCGACTTCATCATGCCGGGCGTAGTGGACGCACTCAGCGGCGAGACCATGCTGGCCATGGACTGGGTTGAAGGCGGGCCGCTGTCCACGCTGGACGGCGCGCCCCAGCCGGTGCGCGACCGGGCGGCCCAGGCGCTGATCAGCCTGACCGTGCGCGAGGTGTTCGCGTTCGGCCTTATCCAGTCCGATCCCAACCCGGCCAATTTCCGCTTTCGTCCCGACGGCCGCATTGCTCTCCTGGACTTTGGCGCGACAGAAACCGTGACGCCGCAGCGCGCTGGCGGCTTGCGGGCGGTGTTGCGGGCGGGGCTCGCGGGCGATGACGCGGCGCTGGGCGAGGCGCTCCTGCAAGCGGGCGCCATCAGCGATAGCCAGCCGCCGCAGATTCGCGCCCGCGCCATTGACGCCGCGCGCCTCGCCCTGGAACCGCTGGGAGGCGGCGCCCCGTTCGATTTCGCCGGCGCGGGACTGGTGGACCGCCTGCGCGAGGAAGGCGCCGCGCTTCAGGCCGCCGGCTTCAACCACACCCCGCCGGTGGATCTGGCTTATATCCAGCGCAAGGTGGCGGGCGTGTATCTCATCGCCGCGAGGCTGCGGGCGAAGCTGGCGCTGAGGCCGCTGGTGGCGGACTGGCTGTGAAGCGGCGCACTGGACGGCGCCGCGCCGATAAGCGAGGTTGAGGTGTCAACCAGACTGGACGCCTGACTCGCGGGGACCACCAACCGAATGGACAAGACACTTCTTATCGCGGCGGTGGTGATCGGCGTGCTGGTGGCTGTGGGGGTCTGGCTGTGGACGCCGGATCTATCGCGTGAACGGCTGGAGGCGGCGTATCTGCGTTCCGCCTCGGACATGATGGATGTGGAGGGCGCGCGCCTGCATGTGCGCGCCGATGGTCCGGCAGACGCGCCCGCGATCATCATGATCCACGGGTTCGGTTCCAGCTTGCACACCTGGGAAGACTGGGCCGCCGCCCTCTCGGACCGGTACCGTGTGGTGCGCTTCGATCTGCCGGGCTCCGGCCTGTCGCCGCCGGACCCGGCGGGGCGCTATGACGATGCGCGCGCGTTCGAGCTCCTCCTGGGACTGATGGCCCGTCTGGAGGTTGGCGAGGCGGCGATCATCGGCAATTCCGTGGGCGGACGGATCGCCTGGTCTTTCGCCAGTGAACACCCGGACAGGGTGTCGCGGCTGGTTCTGATCGCGCCGGACGGGTTCGCCAGCGTGGGGTTTGAGTATGGCGAGGCGCCCAAGATCGGCGCGGTCACCCACGCCATGCGCGCGATCCTGCCGCGCTTTCTGGTCAAGATGAATCTGGACCAGAGCTATAGCGATCCCGCGCGCCTCGAGCCGCACGTGGTGGCGCGATACTATGATCTTCTGCGGGCGCCGGGTGCGCGCCTGGCCCTGATCCACCGTATGGAGCAGACGATTCTCACCGATCCGCTGGCGCGTCTGGCCGCCCTGGACAAACCGGTGCTCCTGCTCTGGGGCGAGGATGACCGGCTGATCCCGGTGTCGAACGCGCAGGACTATCTTGGCGCGCTGCCGGACGCTCAGCTGACGGCGCTGCCCGGTGTCGGGCATCTGCCCCAGGAGGAAGCCCCGGATGAGAGCCTTATTCCGGTAGAGGCCTTTCTCAGCGCACTGAGGGACGGCGCATGACGGCAATTTTGCCTGAAGCTGACGGCGTCACCGCGCCGCCCGTGCGCGAGCCGGTGGCGCGTCATCTGTGCACTGATTGCGGCGTGTCGCGCATGGAGGACCCCAAAGCGTGCGGGCGGGCCTGCCAGTTCATCAAGCCGGACTATGAGCGGCTGGAAGCGAAGGTCCATGGCCGCACGCGCGATCCGGCGCGTCCCGACGAGCTGCATTTCGGACCCTTCCGCCGCATGGTGCGCGCCTCGCTCAAAGCCCCGCGGCCAGGCGCCCAATGGACCGGCATCACCACGCGGCTGGCCGAGCGCCTGCTGGAGCGGGACGCCGTGGATGTGGTGCTGACCATGGCGCCGGATCCGGAGGATCGGTGGAAGCCCGTGCCGGTGCTGGTGACCAAGGCCGAGGGCATGGCGCAGGTGCGCGGCATGCGCATGGGCTACGCGCCGCTCCTGGCGCTGCTCGAACCAGTGCGTGAGCGCGGCTACAAGCGCGTCGCCGTCATCGGCATTCCGTGCCAAGTCTACGCCCTTCGGGCGCTCGAGGAGGAGCTGGGCCTCGACAAGCTCTATGTTATCGGCACGCCGTGTTCTGACAATACGACCACGGAGCGCTTCCATGATTTTCTGGCGCTGTTGTCTGACCAGCCCGAGACCATCACCTATCTGGAGTTCCGGGCCGATTATCAGGTGGAGCTGCGCTTCGAGGACGGGGAGGTCAAAACCATCCCGTTCCTGAAACTGCCCATCTCCAAGCTGCCGCCCGATTTCTTCCCGCTCACCTGCCGCACCTGCGTGGATTACACCAATGTGCTGGCCGACATCACGGTGGGGTATATGGGCGGGCAGGGCGAGCAATGGCTGCTGGTTCGCAATGAGACCGGCGAGGAGCTGATCTCGCTGATCGAGGATGAAGTGACGCTGGCCGAGGCCGGCTCGGCGGGAAAGCGCCAGTCGGCCGTGACGGGGTTCATCGCCAACACCGAGCGCGCGGCGGGCGGATTGCCCCTGCGCGGCATGCCCGATTGGGTGCGGCCCCTCGTGGCCTGGCTGATGCCCCGGATCGGCCCCAGAGGGCTGGAGTTTGCCCGGGCGCGGGTGGAGATGAAGGCGTCTGAAACCGTGCTGCATCTGCGCCGTCAGGAGCCCCGGCGCATGAAGTCCATGATCCCCGATCATGTCTGGAAGCTGGTGGCGCCCTATGGGCTTACGCCCTTGGAAGGCGAGCAGGCCGATGGCGATGGCGAGACCGCGCAAGACCCGCCGTCAGGCACGATCGGATAGGTGGCGCCCCGCGCGGACTGGCCGCGCCGGTGCGCCGATCTATGTTTCCTATGAGGCGATCAGCCACGCTTGTATTTGTTTGTCCGCGCCATAGCGGCGGAACGCCAGGCGGGCTTGATCATCACGGGCGCTGACAGGGGGCTGACAGGCGATGAGTGTGTTTCGGGCGATCTACACCTCGCGGCCGTTCGGGTTTGATACCGGCATTCTGCGCAGCGTCCTTATGGACGCCCGCCGCTGCAATGAGCGCGATGGCGTCACCGGCGCCCTGATCTGCCGGGCGGACATTTATCTGCAGTGGCTGGAAGGCCCCGAAGAGCTTGTGCGGCGCACGCTGGAGCGCATCAAACGCGATGACCGCCATCTCGAGGTCAAGCTTCACGTGGCCGAAACTGTGCCCGAACGGGTATTTGGCGATTGGGCCATGCTTCACGACCCGGCGACGACCTGGATCTGGACCCAGGACGAGGTGACTGCGGGCGCCGCAGAGCGTGCGACGCGCGAAGAGATCACCGGATTCTTTCTGAGACTGCGCGACGAAAGCCGTGTGCCGGATGCGGGCTGACGGCTTGAGCAGACAAGAGCCTGAAACGCGCGCAGCAGCGCCGGCTGTCGGCGCGCCAGTCCGGATCCGGCCCAATTTTGTTGCAAAGCAACATGTGGACGGAGTGGCGGGCGTGCGCTAGCGTTCATGAAAATCTTGACTTGCCGGGGCGTGACAGTCCGGATCCGGCAAGCATTGGAACGCGTTGCCGGCCAGGCTGGTCAGGCACACACGCGATCGGGGGGACGAGTTTTGACGAACCAGATGATCAGGCTTCCTGTTGCGGCGCGCAATGAAGTCATCGACGCCAAGGCATGGACCGCCATGCGCCAGGCCTGCCTGGCGGATCCCGGCGCGTTTCATGGCGCACTGGCCAAGCGGCATCTGGCCTGGCTGATCCGCGATCAGGGCGAACAAGGCGTCTGGGCGCAGTTTGACCGTGACAGCGGCGTCTGGCGCGGCTGGGACGCGAAGACCGCGGTGCCGGTGACGCTGGACCTGCCCGCGTCTTTCGAGCCCTGGGATCTGGCGTTCAACGCCTCGGACGCCCCCAGCTGGCGCTGGTTTGAGGGCGGTCTCACCAACGCGGCCTTCAACGAGGTGGACCGCCATGTGCTGGCCGGTCATGGCGATGAAGCGGCGCTGATCTTCGAAGGCGACCGCTGGAACATGTCCAGCGAGGGCGGGCGCGGCGGGCCGGTGGACACCTATCCCGTGTCGCGCAAGGTTCTGCTGCTGGAAAGCGCCAAGTGCGCACTGGCGCTAGAGGCGCTGGGCCTGAAGCCCGGTGACCGCATCGCGCTGAACATGCCCAATATCCCCCAGCAGATTTTCTGGACCGAGGGCGCCAAGCGCCTGGGCGTGATCTACACGCCGGTGTTCGGCGGATTCAGCGACAAGACATTGTCAGACCGCATCGCGGATGCCGGCGCGCGCGTCATCGTCACCGCGGACGGCACGTACCGCAACGCCCAGCTGGTGCCGTTCAAGCCCAGCTATACTGACCCGGCGCTGGACAATTTCATCGCGGTCAGCGTCGCCAAGTCGATCCTGGCCAAAACCCTCTCCGATCCGGCGCTGGAGATCAGCGAAAGCGACGCCGCGCGCATCACCGCCGCCGTGGACGAGACGCTGGCGGGCGAGGTGACGGTAGAGCGCTCCGACGTCATGCGCGGCGTGGGGCGGGCATTGTCGGAGATGGGCCAGACCGGGTCGATCAGCGCCCGGCAGGCGGCGGAACTGCGCATCGCAGCGGCGGCCGCGCTGGTGGATTCGCCGCCGCGCGCCGACACCGTCATCGTGGTGCGCCATACCGGACAGGCGGAGCTTAACTGGACTGCGTCTCGCGACCGCTGGAGCCATGAGCTGACGGATGCCGCCAGCGAGACCCTGCTCAAGGCCGCGCGCGATGCCGGGTTTGATGTGGCCGATGAAGCGGCCTTGCTGACGCTGCCCTACGGCGAGTTTGTGCAGGCAGTCTGGGCCGCGTCCAAGCCGCTGCCGGTGGACGCTGAATATCCCAATTTCATCATCTACACCTCGGGCTCCACGGGTAAGCCCAAGGGCGTGGTGCATGTCCATGGCGGCTATTGCGCCGGGATCGCGGCGACCATGGAAGTCGCGTTCGATGCCGCGCCGGGCGATGTCATGTTCGTGGTGGCCGATCCGGGCTGGATCACGGGCCAGTCCTATCTGATCGCCGGGGCGCTGTTGACCCGGGTTACCTCGATCATCGCCGAGGGCTCGCCGGTCTTCCCCCATGCGGGGCGCTTCGCCTCGATCATCGAGCGCCACAAGGTCAATATCTTCAAGGCCGGGGTGACCTTCCTGAAATCGGTCATGCAGGACCCCGAAAACCTCAACGACATCAAGACCTATGATCTGTCGGGCCTGAAGGTCGCGACGTTCTGCGCCGAGCCGGTCTCGCCCGCCGTGCAGGCTTTCGCCATGGAGCATGTGGCACCCTGGTACATCAATTCCTACTGGGCCACCGAGCATGGCGGGATCGTGTGGACGCATTTCTATGGCGCCAGCGATTTTGCGCTGCGCCCCGACGCCCACACTTATCCGCTGCCGTGGATTGTAGGGGATGTGTGGGTTGAAGATGCGGGCATCGCGACGCCGGATGTCGGCGCGGATGTTCTGAAACGGGGCGAGACGCAGGGTGCGCCGTGGCGCCGGGCGGACAAGGGCGAAAAGGGCGAGATCGTCATTGCGCTGCCCTATCCGTATCTGGCACGCACGATCTGGGGAGATACACAGAATTTCGTGGTGGAATCGGACGGTCCCGGCGCGCGTGTGCGAGCGGGCTGGAGGGGCGATGCCCAGCGTTATGGCGACACGTACTGGCGGCGCTGGCGCGGGGCTTGGGCCTATACCCAGGGCGATTTCGCCATCGCCCATGATGACGGCTCGTTCTCGCTGCATGGACGCTCGGATGACGTGATCAACGTCTCGGGCCACCGCATCGGCACCGAGGAGATCGAAGGCGCGATCCTGCGCGACAAGGCGCTCGATCCCAACTCGCCCGTGGGCAATGTGCTGGTGATCGGCGCGCCTCACCGCGAAAAGGGCGTGACGCCGGTGGCCTTCATCACCCCGGCGGCGGGCGCGAAACTGACCCTGGACGACAAGCGGCGTCTCACAGATCTGGTGCGCACCGAAAAGGGCGCGGTCGCCGTGCCGTCTGATTTTCTTGAAGTGCCGGAGTTTCCCGAAACCCGCAGCGGCAAATACATGCGCCGCATGGTGCGCGCCATCGTGGAAGGCGGGGAGGTGGGTGACACGTCCACCTTGCGCAATCCGGGCAGCCTGGATGCCCTGCGGCGCGTCGTGGCTGACTGGAACGCCCGCCAGAAGCGCTCTGAAGAGCAGGCGCTGTTTGAGCGCTACCGCTATTTCCTGGTCCAGTACAACGCCGCCGCCAAGGGCAAGCGGGTGGCCACGGTCACGGTCAACAACCCGCCGGTGAACGCGCTGAACGAACGCGCGATTGATGAGCTCGCCACCATCGTGGAGCATTTGTCGCGCAAGGACGATGTGGCCGCCGTGGTGTTTACCGGGTCCGGCTCCAGCTCCTTCGTGGCGGGCGCGGACATTCGCCAGATGCTCGAAGAGGTCAATACGCTGTCCGAGGCGATGGCCCTGCCCAGCAACGCCCAGCTGGCGTTCCGGCGCATCGAGATGATGAACAAGCCCTGCATCGCGGCGATCCAGGGCCTGGCGCTCGGCGGGGGGATGGAGTTCGCGCTGGCGTGCCATTACCGCATCGCCGAGCCCACGGCGCGCTTTGGCCAGCCGGAGATCAATCTGCGCCTGCTGCCCGGCTATGGCGGGACGCAGCGCCTGCCGCGCCTTTTGGCCGACCGCAATCCGGAGACCGGCCTGCGCGACGCGCTGGACCTGATCCTGGGCGGACGCGCGATTGACGCGGACGCGGCGCTGGCGCTGGGCGCCATTGATTCTGTGGCCGACGGCCCCACCGACGTATTGTCGCTGGCGCATGCGGCCGTGCGCGATTTCGTGCGTGACCCCGATGGCAGCATGCTGGGGCAGGCCTTCAAGGAGCGCCGCGCGGCGACGCAGCTCTGGGAGCAGCCGGGAGAAGCCGATCTCGACGCGGCGCTGGCCGATGATTTCGTGCAACGCATCCTGCGCCAGCTGGACTGGGCCGGACGCGGCAAGGCAGGTGAGCGGGCACTGGACGCCATCAGAACCGGCTGGAATTCCGGGATGGCGGACGGGCTGGCGCGCGAAGCCGAAGCCTTCGCCGAAGCCATCATGGACCCCGAGGGCGGCAAGACCGGCATCCGCCTGTTCATGGACAAGCAGGCGCCGTCACTGCCCGTGCGCCGCGATGGCGTGTGGATCGACGACGAGCACGCACCGCGCAAGGCCACGCTGATCGAAGACGGTCAGATGCTGGCGCTGGGCGCGCCCTTCTATCCGGGGATCACGCCGATCCCGCCCTATCAGCTCGCCTTCGGGATTGCGCGCGATCCCGATACCGGCGCGCCGCGCTTTGGGCCGCCGGCCACGCACGAGAAGGAGCTGATCGTTCCCGTGCGCCTGCCCGAGCCCAACGAGGCGCTGGTCTACATGCTGACCTCGGAGGTCAATTTCAACGATAACTGGGCGCTCACCGGCATTCCGGTCTCGCCGTTTGACGGCCATGACGAGGACGTGCAGATCACCGGCTCCGGCGGTCTGGCCCTGATCGCGGCGCTGGGCACCGAGGCCAAGGCCGAAGGCCGGCTGAAAGTCGGCGATCTGGTCAATGTCTATTCAGGCACCAGCGAGCTGTTGTCTCCGGCGGCGGGCGAGGACCCGATGTATGCCGGCTTCGCCATTCAGGGCTATGAGACCAAGACTGGCAGCCACGCCCAGTTCCTGAACGTCCAGGCGCCCCAGCTTCATGTCCCGCCCGCCGACCTGACGCTGGAGCAGGCGGGCGCTTACACGCTGAACCTTGGCACGATCACACGCTGCCTGTTCACCACACTTCAGATTACGCCGGGCAAGACGATTTTCGTCGAGGGCGCCGCCACCGGCACGGGGCTCGACGCGCTCAAGAGCAGCGTGCGCACGGGGCTCGCAGCCACGGGGCTGGTCTCCAGCGATGACCGCGCGGACTTCATCAAGACCCAAGGCGCGGTCGGCGCGATCAATCGCAAGGACCCGCAAATCGCCGGCGCCTTCACGCCGGTGCCCGACGACGCGGACGCGGCCAGGGCCTGGGAGGCGGCGGGACTGCCGATCCTGGAGCGCTACAAGGCGATGAATGACGGCAAGCTTGCCGATTATGTGGTGAGCCACGCCGGTGAGCGCGCCTTCCCCAGGAGCTTCCAGCTCCTGGCCGAGGGCGGGGCGCTCGCCTTCTACGGCGCGTCTTCAGGCTATCATTTCAGCTATATGGGCAAGCCGGGCGAGGCCTCGCCCGCCGACATGCTGGCGCGCGCGGGCCTGCGCGGCGGGGAATCGGTGCTGCTCTATTACGGGGCGGGGTCCGGCGAGCTCGCCGATCCCAAAGGGCTGGAGATGATCGAGGCGGCGCGCCTGTTCAAGGCGCGCATCGCGGTGGTTGCCTATTCCGACGCCCAACGCGAATTCCTGCAATCGCTGGGTCTGGAAGACGCGGTGGAGGGCGTGATCTCCATCGAGGGCCTCAAACGCCGCGACCCGGATTTCCACTGGCCGCTCACACTGCCGCGCCTGCCCGACGCCAAGACCGAGACCGAAGCCTTCAAACGCGGCGTGCGCGATTATCAGCAGAACACGCTCAAGCCCTTCGGGTCGGCAGTGGGCAAGCTCTTGCGCTCGCCTGGCAATCCGCGCGGGGCGCCCGACCTGGTGATCGAGCGCGCGGCGGTGGATACGCTGGGCGTGTCGTCCTCGCTGGTGCGCCCGTTCGGCGGACGCGTGGTCTATGCTGAGGACATGTCGGGCCGGCGCTATACCTTCTACGCGCCCCAGGTCTGGACGCGCCAGCGGCGCATATTGATGCCCACCGCCTCGATCCTGGGCACGCATTTGTGTAACGCGCACGAGGTCACGGTCATGAATTCCATGATCGCGGCGGGCCTGCTGGATGTGACCGAACCGACCATGACCCCTTGGGAAGACCTGCCCAAGGCCCACCAGGCGATGTGGGACAACGCCCATTCGGGGGCGACCTATGTGGTCAATCACGCCTTGCCGGCGGCGGGTTTGCGCAGCCGGGACGAGTTGTTGGAGCATTGGGCGGCGGCCGAGGATTAACGGCCGCCCGCCACACCGATTTTTTTGAGTGACCAGGAGAGCTTTCATGGCCGGCAAAACCCGCGACGTCGCAGCGCCTCAATCGCGAACCTCAGGTGCGGGCCGATTGGATGGAAAAATCGTCCTGATCACGGGCGCTGCGGGCAATCTCGGCAGCGAGATGGCGCGCCGGTTCGCCGATGAGGGCGCCACGCTCATCCTGACCGGGCGTACGCGCGATCGCATTGAGGCAGCGTGCGCCGCAGTGGTCGCCCAGACCGGCGTGGCGGCGGAACGTGTTGCGCCCCTGGTGCTCGAGGGCGGTGATCCGGGGTCGGTGCGCGCGGCCATGGACGAGGTGAGGGCGAAGTTCGGCCGCATCGACGTGCTGGTCAACAATGCCGGATCGCCCGGTCCCAAACAGCCGCTGGACAATGTGCCGCTGTCGAAAGCCGAGATGGAGGCCAACGGCGATACCGAGACCGTCGGCGACGCCATGCGCAATATTTTGGCGGTCACCTGGAATCTGGCGCGGGCGGCGGCGGACCTGATGCAGCCGGGCGCGGCGATCATCAATATCTCCACGATCTTCTCCCACACGCGCTACTATGGCCGCATCGCCTATGTGGTGCCCAAGGCGGCGCTGAACGCGCTGTCGCGCCAGCTGGCCGGCGAGTTCGGGGCCCGCGGCGTGCGGGTCAATAATGTGTTTCCCGGCCCTATCGAGAGCGAACGCATCCGCACGGTGTTCGCGGCGATGGACAAGGTTCAGGGCAATAAGGACGGCGAAACGGCCGAATACTTCATGGGCCGCATGTCGCTGCGCCGCAGCGTCGACGGCGCGCCGCCCGAGCGCACCTTGCCGACCCCGGCCGATATCGCCCAGACCTGCCTGTTCCTCGCCAGCGACGAATCCGCCGCGCTCAATGGCGCGGAGATCGACGTGGCCCACGGGATGAGCGTGCGCAAGGAATCGCGCTCCACCTACAAGACCCGTCCGTCCCTGCGGGCGCTGGATGGCGCGGGCCTGACGGTCCTCATCGTGGCGGGCGAGAGCTGGGATGATGCGCTGGAGACGGCGCGCATTCAGGTCGGCTGCGGCGCGCGCGTGCTGCTGGGCATGGCGCGCGAGGCTGACGTGGCGCAGGCCAAGGCCCGCACCCAGGCCCAGGGCCTGGTCGACGGTCTGACCATTGTGCGCTTCAATCGCACCGAGCCGGAAACCATGGCCGAGACGCTGAACGCCTACAGCGCGCAGCACGGTCCGGTGACCAGCGCCATCGTGCTGCCGCTCAAGCCGGCGCAATACTTCGCCGGGGCGCTGCTCGACGCAGACGACGCCACTGTGGACGAGTTCATGGATGTGGAGCTGGTGGGCGGCATCGCCATCGCCCGCACCCTGTCGCGCTACTGGAAGACCCGCAGCGATCTGGAACAGCCGCCGCGCTATGTCTTCATGACCAATGCCAGCGACGGCGCGGGCGATGTGTACAGCCAGGTGCTCACCGCCGCGATGACCCAGCTGATCCGCATCTGGCGCGACGAGGCGCGCGTGGATGTGGAGGCGGGACGTTTCCCCCATGCTGTCTGGGGCAATCAGATCGTCCGCTTCTCCAACCGCGAGCGGGAAAACATCCGCTTCGCCGCCGGCCATGCGACGCGCATCGTCTTCAAGGAGCAGCGGATCGCCAATATCGATCTGCATGTGCCCGAGAAAATCGGCGAGGAGACCGGCGCCACCAGCGCCATGGTAGGCTTTGCCGAGAACATTACCGGCCTGCATCTGGGCAAGGTCGCCCTGATTACCGGCGGCTCGGCCGGGATCGGCGGCCAGGTCGCGCGCCTGCTGGCGCTGGCCGGGGCCAAGGTGATGATGGTCGCCCGGCGCGCCAGCGAGCTGGAAGCGGCGAGAGACCGCATCATCGGCGAGCTTCAGGATATCGGCTTCTCCGGCGTGGAGCGCCGCGTGCGCATCATGGCCGATGTGGATGTCAGCGATTTCGCCTCGCTCAAGACTGCGCTGGACGCCACCATCGCGGCATGGGGCCGGGTGGATTATCTCATCAACAACGCCGGGGTCGCCGGGGCCGAGGACATGGTCGTGGACATGGATCTCGACGCCTGGCGCTTCACCCTCGACGCCAATCTGATCTCGAACTACTACCTGACACACCACGCCGCGCCGCTGATGAAGGCGCAGGGCGGCGGGTATGTGCTGAACGTGTCGTCCTATTTTGGCGGCGAGAAGCTGCGCGCCGTGGCCTATCCCAACCGGGCCGACTACGCCGTCTCCAAGGCTGGTCAGCGCGCCATGGTGGAGAGCTTCTCCCAGTTCCTCGGGCCGATCATCCAGCTCAACGCCATTGCGCCGGGTCCTGTGGATGGTGACCGCCTGTCGGGCGTCGGCGGCAAGCCCGGCCTGTTCCAGCGCCGCGCGCGGCTGATTCTGGAGAACAAGCGCCTCAACTCGGTCTATGCCGAGGTCATCAAGTCGGTGCGCGACGGCGCGTCTGTGGCCACCGTGCTCAACCGGCTGTCGCATAATACGGCTGGGGTCCTGTCCCACGACATGCTGGCGCCGTCGGGTCTGCGCAAGCTGGCGCTGAAAATCGCGCGCGAGGGTGACGGCGTGTGCACCTGGGACCAGTACATTCTGACCCCGGCGCTGGCCGAGCGGCTTCTGTCGCGCCTGCGGCTGGGCGGATATCTGCTGGACGTGCCGGCGTGGCGCGACCTGCCCGGGGACAAGGCCAAGGGCGGCTGGCTGCGCATCACGCCGCCGGACGATGCGCCCTTCCTGCCCGAGGGCCTGATCAACAAGAACGCCGAGCAGATCGGCGAGGGCGTGTTGTCCCAGCTGCATCTGGGCAAGATGCCCACCGAGGCCGATGTGGCCCAGGCCACGGTGTTCTATCTGGCCGACCGCGCCGTCAGCGGCGAGACCTTTATGCCGTCCGGCGGCCTGAATGTGGAGCGCTCCACGGTGGAGCGGGACATGTTCGGCGGGCCGCGCCCGGAGCGTGTCGAGAAGCTGCGCGGCAAGACGGTCTGGTTCGCCGGTGATCATCTGGCCGATTATATCGCCGCAGCCTCCCAGCGCCTGATCGACGAATGCGGCGTGGCCGGCGTGGTCGTGCTGGCGCGCACCAAGGCGGGCGGCAAGGCGGTCACGGACATGATCGCCGGCGAGGCGGCCAGGTCGGTCCATGTGGTCGTGTCGGGCGATGATATCGAGGACGCCATGGACAAGGCGCTGGCCAAATGGGGCCGTCCGGCCACTGTGGTGTCGCTGCCCGGGGACGTCCTGCCCGACCGCCTGTTTGAGGATGATGCGCCCCTGACCCCTGAAGCCTTCAGCCAGGTGGTGGAAGACAATCTGACCCGGCACTTCCGGGTGTCGCGCAAGGCCTCGCTCTATGACGGCTGCCAGCTGGTGCTGGTGTCGCCGGACGTCGCGGTGGGCGCCAATGCGCCGGCCCACGCCATCGCCAACTTCATCAAGACGACGCTGCACGCCTTCACCGCAACGCTGGCGGTGGAGAATGAGCGGCTGGTGCACAATGTGCCGACCAACCAGATCAACCTCACGCGCCGCGTGCGCTCGGAAGAGCCGCGCAATGAGGAGGAGCACCAGGAGGAGCTGCGCCGTTTCGCGACCGCCATTCTGCTGGTCGGCGCGCCGCTGCCCGATTCGCAGGATTCGCGTTATCGCTCGCGCATCTATCGCGGGACATCGATGACGGTGTAGGAGCATTTTCAGCGAAAGTGGGAACCGGTTTCGCGGTTCGAAAATGCGACAAATGGAAAGGGAGCTATACGCGCTCGATAATCATCGCCGAGCCTGTGCCCGAGCCCCCGTGGGCGACGGCTAGGCCCAGCGATCCGCCGCAGCGGATGAGCTCGTGAACCAGCGTGGTCAGCAGGATCGCGCCGGTGGCGCCCATGGGATGCCCCATGGCCAGGTGGCCGCCATTGACATTGACCCGGTCCGGGTCGGCGTCGCGGTCGCGCCGGAACAGGGCAGGCACGGCGGCAAACGCCTCCATGAACTCGATCCGGTCAAAATCGCGCAAGCTCAGCCCTGTCTTTTCAAGCAGCGCGTCCATGGCGGCGAAGCCCGCCGTGAGCTGGTCCACCGGATCACCGCCCCGGTCTATGCGAGCCCGGATGCGCGCTTTGGGTTTGAGCCCCGCCGCCTCGCCCGCGGCTTTCGAGCCGATCAGCGCCAGCGCCGCGCCGTCGGCCATGGGCGGGCAGTGGGCGATGGCATGGAGATGCGTGATCTGCTCAAGCCCCGGATTGGCCGCCAGCATCATGGCGTCGTAGCCCGCCGCGCCCAGCTTTTCGAAAGCCGGGGGCAGGGCGTCTAGCGCTGCCTGATCCATGCCGGAGCGGATGCATTCATCGCGCTCCAGCAGCGCGTCTCCGTCCGGCCCGCGCACAGGGATGACCGCCGCGTCATGGCGCCCCTCCGCCCAGGCGCGCGCCGCGCGCTGGTGGGAGGCGATGACTTCATGGTCCAGCGCCGCCCGGTCCAGACCGGCCTTGGTGGCCAGCAGATCGGCGGACAGCGCCACCGGCGCATAGCGCAGGGCGCGCGCCAGATCCGGGTCGGTGTAATAGCTCGCCTTGTCGCCCATGAAGGGCACATGGCTCATCATCTCCACCCCGCCCGCCAGCATCACGCGGTTCTCGCCGGCGCTGGCCAGCGCGGCGGCCTGTCCGGCAGCGGTGAGGCCCGCCACGCAGAAATTATTCAGCGTCCAGGCGGTCGTGTCATGGGGCAGGCCGGCGTGCAGCCGGCTGACCAGCGCGATATTGCCGCCCTGGGCGCCCACCTGACCGACACAGCCCAGGATCAGTGCGCTGGCGCTGTCGACGGCGCCTGCGCCTGCGCGGTCTTTGAGCGCCGCGACCAGCTGGGCCACCAGTTCATGGGGCCCGAGCCCGGCCAGCGCGCCGTCCTCACGCCCTTTGCCGCGTGGCGTGCGCACGGCGTCGTAGATATAGGCGTCGGTGAGTGTCATGCGCCGATCACCAGCGACACGTTGGCGGTGGCGGACCCGCCGACATTATAGGTGGCGACATTGCGCGCGCCTTCCACCTGACAGTCTCCGGCGCTGCCCTGAACCTGACGCGCGGCGTCGAGCGCCATGCGCACGCCGGTGGCGCCCACCGGATGGCCAAGCCCGATCAGCCCGCCCGACGGATTGACCGGGCAGCGCCCGCCCAGCGCGATGCGGCCGTCCTCCACCGCCTCGCCCGCGCGGCCCGGCGCGGTGATGCCGAAATGCTCGATTGCGGCCAGTTCGGTGATGGAGAAGCAGTCATGGGTCTCGAACGCGTCGATCTGATCGGCGCCGGACAGGCCTGCGCGCCTGTAGGCGTCGGTCATGGCCTTGCGCATCCACGGGAACATCCAGCCATCATTGCGCCCGCGCGAGGCCGCCAGCTTGGTCTCCAGAAGTAGCGGCGCGGTGGTGTGGCCCCAGCCCTTGATCCGGGGGATGTCCTCCAGCCGCTGCCCCGTCCTTGCGGCGTGGGCGCGCGCCGCGTCTGCGCCGGCCAGCACGATCATGGCGGCGCCGTCAGTGACCTGACCGCAATCGGATTTGCGCATGCGCCCTTCGATGACCGGGTTGGCCTCGTCATCTTCCGAGAAGCTCGCTTCGGTAAAGGTCCAGCTGCGGCTCTGGGCGTGGGGATTGCGCCGGGCGTTGGCGAAATTGATCCGGCTTATCTCGGCCAGATGGGCGCGCTCCAGACCAAAGCGCGCGTCATATTCCTCAGCGATGTCGGAGAACATGGCAGGCCACAGATAGGTCGCGCCCTGCGCCTCGCGCCCCGCCCAGGCGGCGGCGCCCAGATGCTCGGCGGCGGTCTGGCCGGGCACGTTGCGCATCATTTCCACGCCCAGCACGGCGGCGATCCCATAGCGGCCCGATTCGATGTCGGCCATGGCCGCCAGGATCGCCATGGAGCCTGACGCGCAGGCCGCCTCATGGCGCATGGTGGGCAGGCCTTCCAGATCGGGGTGGATATGGCCCATGAACCCGCCCAGCAGGCCCTGGCCGCAGAACAGCTCGCCGGCGAAATTGCCGATATGAATGGTCTCGATCTGCGAGGGCTCCAGGCGCGCATCGTCCAGCCCCGCCAGCATCGCCTCGCCCATCAGGGCTTTGAGATCGAGCCCCTCGCGGGTCCAGTTGCGGGCGAAATCGGTCTGCGCCCCGCCCAGAATGAACACCTCGCCCGCCATGGCCGCCTCCCGTTGTCCGTCTGACAAAAGAGGCTAGGGGCAATCGGCGGGGGGACACAAGCGCTGACCGGAATGGTCTCGCCTTGCCCGGCCTTGCCTCGCGATCTGTGACGCCGCACACTTCGCACCATCTGACACGCCGGCTTGGCGCCTGCGCGATCCGAAGGAGAGCCGCCATGACCATGATCGTGACCGAGTTCGAGCGCGAGGAGCTGAGCACGCCGCTCAACCGGCTCAACCCCTATCTCAAGGGCGTCTACGCGCCGGTGCGCCAGGAGATCACCGCGCTGGATCTGGAGGTGGAGGGCGAAATCCCGCGCGATCTGCACGGTCTGTATGTGCGCAATGGACCCAACCCGCTCAATGCGCCGCAAGGCATGCATCACTGGTTTGACGGCGACGGCATGCTGCATGGCATTTATTTCGAGAACGGCAAGGCGGAATACCGCAATCGCTATATCCGCTCGACCGATCATGAAGCCGAGCGCGCCGGCGCGCTGGATGCCGGTGGCATCATGATGCCCGCCAACAAGACCCGCCAGCCGACGACCTACAAGGATACCGCCAACACCGACGTGGTCTTCCACAATGGCTCGCTGATGGCGCTCTGGTATGTCTCCGGCCAGCCGGTGCGCGTGGATGCGCGCACGCTGGAGACGGTGCGCACAGAGACCTTCTCCGGCCGCCTGCCGAAAAACGTGTCAGCCCATTCCAAGGTCGATCCGGAAACCGGCGAGTTCGTGTTCTTCGATTATGATCTCTACAAGCCGGTGATGAGCGCGGGGGTGATCTCACGCGACAATGACCTCAGCTGGTTTCGCGAGATTGAACTGCCGGGTCCCCGCCTGCCTCACGACATGGCGATCACCGAGAACTACATGGTCCTGATGGATTTGCCGGTGGTGTTCACCGAGTCCGGCCTGCGCAACGGCATGTGGCAGATCAAACAGCCCAAGGGTCAAGCGACTAGGTTCGGCGTGCTGCGCAAGGACGGGACCGGCGATGTGCGCTGGTTCGAGGCGGACCCATGCTACATTTATCATGGCGTCAATGCGTGGGAGGAGGGCGACGAGATCGTCTTCTTTGCCTGCAAGATGATCCCGAATGGCCTGACCCCCGACCCGGCCTACGGGCCGTACGCGCCCATGGTTGGCGTGCTGGCGCTGCAGGCGGTGCTGCATGAATGGCGTTTCAATTTGAAGACCGGCGCCGTGAGCGAGCGGCCCGTGGATGACCGGGTCACCGAGTTTCCGGTGATCAATCTGGACAAGACGGGGCGCAAGAGCCGGTATTCCTACCATGTCTCCATCCCCAACACGCAGACCCAGTTGTTTGACGGGCTGGTGAAGTACGACCTTTCCACCGGCAACGGCGAGGCGCATCCGTTTGGCCCCGGACGCTACGGCTCCGAGCCGGCCTATGCGCCCAGGGTCGGCGCGAAGGATGAGGATGACGGCTATGTCATCAGCTTCGTGTTCGATGCGCAAAGCGGCGCGTCAGAGGCGCTGATACTCAATGCCAAGGATTTCTCGCAGCCGCCGCTCGCGCGGGTGAAGCTGCCCCAGCGCGTCCCGGCCGGGTTCCACGCCGCCTGGGCGCCGGGCGACCAGATCCGCGCCGTGTGACGCGAACCTAGCGCGCGATCTCGATCAGCACTTCGTTGCGGCGCATCGGCGTGGGGGTCCAAGGCGGATTGTAGCGGGCATAGACCGGCTCGCCGATAATCTCATAGCCCTCGGCCGTAAGGAAAGCGGCGAGCTCGTCGGCCTTGCGCATGAAACGCGACTCATTGGGGCCGCCAGCAAACCGGATTGCGGCGAGGCGCCGGGCCGGCTGCTCCCGCACGGTGACTGCCGGATCATTGGGGCGCGGCAACGTCTCCAGGGTCCAGGTCTCGGGCATGATGAAGGCCACGCGCCACGTCTCGCCGCCGGCTTGCGTGCGGGTCTGGGTGACGGGCGTTGTCATCGCGATGCGTTCGGACCGGGACTGGATCACCGGGGCGGTCATGGCGATGTTTTCGCCGCCCCCGCCGCGGGGCGGCTGGTTGTCGCCGAAGATGAATCCGGCCAGCGGGCGGAAGCCCTGATTTCCGGCGCGCGTCATGTCGCCGCTCGCTTCCACCTCGGCCAGGATGAGCGCTGGATAGTCGCGGATCTCGATATCGCCGTGCGCGCGTACAAGCACATAGGCCGGTTCATCGGAGGCGTGGGCTTGGGATGAAGCAGCGGTGACCATGACGAGGACCAGCATCCAGCGGAGCGTGTGAATCATCGGGGAACTCCTGAACACGTCCTCTATACGTCGAACGCCGCCTTCCGGATTGCGTTCCCCCATTACGGCGCGTGACCGCCCCATATTCCCAGCGCCGTGAGCAAGGCGAGGCCAGCCAGCAGGGCCGCCGCCAGATAGCGCCAGGCCGGCCGGCGCAAAAGCGCCGCCACCGATGCTGCGCCGCCCGCCAGCGCGGTGAGGGCCGGGATCGTCCCCAGTCCGAACCCCGCCATCACCAAAGCGCCCTGCACCGGACTGCCGGTGAGGCCGGCATAGAAAGTCGCCAGATACACCATGGCGCAGGGGATCAGCCCCCAGGCGAGGCCGAGGCCTGCCGGGCCCAATCGGTGGAGATGATGGAGCCGCCGCGTCATGGGCGAGAAGAGCCGTCCGGCGACGCGTCCTCCAGCGCCGCCGAACACCGGAATGTCCAGCACCGAGAAGGCGGCGGCCATGAGCACAGCTGCGCTGAGCCAGCGGGCGATGGTGCGGGCCAGGTCTGGCGGCTGGCTGTCATGAAATCCCCAGCCAATGGCGCCCGCCGCTGCGCCCAGCGCGATATAGACGCAGACCCGCGCCAGCTGCGCCTGGGTCAGCACGACAAGACGCCGCCGTGCGCCTGCGTCGCCCGCGCCCTGAATGGCGATTGCCGCGGCGATTCCGCCGCACATGGCCAAGCAGTGGACGCTCGCTGACAGGCCTGCGAGGAGGCCCGCGAGCATGTCGAGCTCCAAGCGTCCGGCCAGCGCTGGACTCATATTGATTCCGGAGTGCGTCACAGGTTAGTGCCGTCAGGCATACGAATATTACCTTGGCCGAGTTGCACGCCGAAACGGGCAGGCCATTCTGGCTCCGCGGCGCCAACCTAAACGGACGGCGGGCGTCGGCAAGATGAGACATAATGCCCTACTGCTATTGCGGATATTTAACCGCACAAGGGGTGTGAATTTTAGTTCCCGGCCAGGAGGGGCGGATGACCGTGATAGCGGCAGGCAGGAAAACCGGATTTGATTACAATGGGATGGCGGTGCTCGGCATATGCATCGCGGGTGCGGTGTGGGCGCTGCTTGCCGCTGCGATCGGGGCGGATGCAGCCATGCGCACCCATGCCTGGGTGATCCTGGCCGGTTTCCTGACCGGGATACTGATCCTCGTCGGCGCCTATTCCAACGGCGGCGTGGACGTCGACAAGCGCGAATACAACGAATCAATCGTGCGCTATGGCGTCATCGCGTCCATGTTCTGGGCCATTGTCGGCATGCTGGTGGGCGTGATCATCGCCGCCCAGCTCGCCTGGCCGACCATTTTTCAGTTCGACGCCTTCCCGCAAATCAATTTCGGGCGCCTGCGCCCGGTGCACACTTCGGGCGTGATCTTCGCGTTCGGCGGCAATGTGCTGATCGCCACCAGTTTCTATGTCGTCCAACGCACCTCGCGCGTGCGTCTGGCGGGCGGGGTCTGGCCCTGGTTTGTGTTCTGGGGCTATCAGTTCTTCATCATCATGGCGGCCACCGGTTACCTGCTGGGCATCACCCAGTCGAAGGAATACGCCGAGCCAGAATGGTATGCCGATATCTGGCTGACGCTTGTGTGGGTCGCGTATCTGCTGGTGTTCCTGGTGACGCTGGCGCGGCGCAAGGAGCCCCACATCTATGTGGCCAACTGGTTCTACCTTGCCTTCATCGTCACCATCGCGCTGCTGCATGTGATCAATAATCTGTCGATGCCGGCCGATTGGCTCGGCTCGCGCAGCTATTCGGCGTTCGCCGGAGTCCAGGACGCCATGACCCAGTGGTGGTACGGCCACAATGCCGTGGGCTTCTTCCTCACCGCGGGCTTTCTGGGGATCATGTACTATTTCATCCCCAAGCGCGCCGAGCGGCCGGTGTTCTCGTACCGCCTGTCCATCGTGCACTTCTGGGCGCTGATCTTCATCTATATCTGGGCCGGCCCGCACCACCTTCACTACACCGCGCTGCCCGAATGGACGCAGACGCTGGGCATGACCTTCTCGATCATGCTGCTGATGCCCAGCTGGGGCGGGATGATCAATGGGCTGATGACCCTGTCGGGCGCCTGGGACAAGCTGCGCACCGACCCGGTGATCCGCATGCTGGTTGTGTCGGTCGCCTTCTACGGCATGTCGACGTTTGAAGGTCCGGTCATGAGCATCAGGGCGGTCAACTCGCTCTCGCACTATACTGACTGGACCATCGGCCACGTGCACTCGGGCGCGCTGGGCTGGGTGGGTTTTATCTCGTTCGGGGCGATTTACTGCCTCGTGCCCTGGCTGTGGAAGCGCAAGTCGATGTTCTCGCGCGCTCTGATCGAGTGGCACTTCTGGCTCGCGACCCTTGGCATCCTCCTCTACATCACCTCGATGTGGGTGTCGGGCATCATGCAGGGCCTGATGTGGCGCGCCTATAACGAGCTGGGCTTCTTGGAATACTCCTTCATCGAGACGGTCGAGGCGATGCACCCCTATTACATGATCCGCGCGGCGGGCGGGCTGCTCTATCTCGTGGGCGCATTGTTGATGGTCTGGAACGTCTACAAGACGATCCGCGGCGATGTGGCGGACACCGAAGAGATCACCGCCCATCAACCGCTTCTGAAGCCTGCGGAATAGGGGAAAACCACCATGGCCAAAAAACCCAATCCGATCTGGGGCTGGCACAAAAAGGTTCTGGAACAGAACTCGCTTCTGCTGACCGTCGGCATTATTGGCGTCGTCTCCATTGGCGGGCTGGTGGAGATCACCCCGCTCTTCTATCTCGACGAGACGATTGAAGAGGTGGAGGGCGTGCGCCCCTATGCGCCGCTCGCCCTGATGGGCCGCGATATCTATGTCCGGGAAGGCTGCTATACCTGCCACTCCCAGATGATCCGGCCGCTGCGAGACGAGGTGGAGCGCTACGGGCACTACTCGCTGGCCGCCGAGAGCATGTATGACCGTCCGTTCCAGTGGGGGTCCAAACGCACCGGTCCCGATCTGGCGCGGGTCGGCGGCAAGTATTCCGATGAATGGCACCGCGACCACATGCGGGATCCGCGCTCGGTGGTGCCGGGCTCGATCATGCCGCCCTACGCCTTCCTGGAACGCACGCCTCTGGAACTGGACGTGATCCCGGGGCGCATGCGCGCGCTGCAGCGCCTGGGCGTCCCCTATACCGACGAGATGATCGACGCCGCCATTGATGATGTGCGCACCCAGGTCGACCCGTTTGCATCGGGCTATGACGCCTTCCTGGCGCGCTATCCCGGCGCCCCGGTGCGCAATTTCGACGGTAATGAGCAGGTGATCACCGAACTCGACGCCGTGATCGCCTACCTGCAGGTGCTCGGGACCATGGTGGACTTCTCCACCTATGAAGCCGACGCCGATGTCAATCTGAGGTGACCGGCGATGTATGAAGCGCTCGCCAGTTTTGCGCAGACCTGGGGCCTGGTCGCCTTCATGATCTTTTTCATCGGGGTGATCGCCTACGCCGTGTGGCCGAAGAACAAAGACAAATTTAACGCCGCCGCGAAATCGGTGCTGGACGAGAATCCTCGCCCTGCCGAGGCCGACGAGCAGACCGACACGAAGGATGGCCGGGATGGCTGAACATGAGAAAATGCCTGTTGATGACATAACAGGCGTCGAGACCACCGGTCATGAATGGGACGGCATCACCGAGCTGGACAATCCGCTGCCGCGCTGGTGGCTGTGGATTTTCTACGCCAGCATTGTCTGGTCCATCATCTACATGATCTTCATGCCGGCCTGGCCTGCGCTCCCGGGCTTTGACGGCCACACGCGCGGCCTGCGCGATCACTCCGAGCGCGCCAATGTAGCGGTGGCCATGAGCGAGCTGGAGGCGCGCCGCGGACCGATGTTCGAGCAGTTGCAGCGCGTGGTCGACGAAGCCGGCGTCACCGCGATTCTGGACGATGGCGATCTGTTGAACTTCACCCTGGCGGCCGGCCGCTCGGCCTTTGGCGACAATTGCGCCACCTGTCACGGCGTGGGCGGCGGCGGCGGGCTGGGCTATCCCAATCTGCGCGATGATGACTGGATCTGGGGCGGCTCCTATGACGCGATCCGCCAGACCATCGTGGGGGGTATTCGCTGGGATGCGCACCCCGACACCCGCTTCTCCCAGATGCCGGCGTTCGGACGCGACGGCCTGCTGACGCGTGAGGAAATCAGCGCGGTCACCGACTATGTGATGACATTGGCTTCGCTGACGGTGTCGGCGGACGCCGATCTGGCGCAGGGGCGCGAAATCTTCGACGCCCAGTGCGCCACCTGCCACGGCGCTGACGGCCGGGGCGACATCACCCAGGGTGCGCCGAACCTGACCAACAATATCTGGCTCTATGGCGGATCGCGCGAGCAGATCCAGGCCAGCATTCATCGCGGGCCCTATGGCGCGATGCCGGCCTGGGACAACCGCCTGCCCGAGCCGGTCATCACGGCGCTGGCGGCCTATGTGTATCTTCTGGGCGGCGGCGAGACGCTGGCGCAGACGGAGGCGTCGCTGGCGGCGCCCCGGACCGGGCTACAGGCCGGTCAGCCCGGCTAGCGGACGAAGGGCGCGCCGGTCGCCGGCGCGCGGAGACAGGTCATGAACCTCATCCACAACAGGCCGCACGCCGGGGGCGACGCCGCCGAAGGCGTGGCCCGGCTGGACGCTGAAGCCGTCAACTCGGCCAGCCAGCGCGACCTGTACCAGAAGCGCCAGCAAATTTATCCCAAGCTGGTCCACGGCAAGTTCCGCCTGGCCAAATGGGTGTTTCTGGTGCTGGCGCTGGGCGTGTACTACCTATTGCCCTTCGTGCGCTGGGACCGGGGGCCGGACGCCCCCAGCCAGGCGGTGCTGATCGATTTTCCCAACACGCGCTTCTATTTCTTCTTCATCGAGATATGGCCCCAGGAAGTCTACTACATCACGGGCCTCTTGATCCTCGCGGCGCTGGTTCTGTTTCTGGTGACGGCGTTGTTTGGCCGGGTCTGGTGCGGCTATGCCTGCCCGCAGACGGTGTGGACCGATTTGTTCATCGCCGTGGAGCGATTGTTCGAGGGCGACCGCAACAAGCGTATCCTCCTCGACCGCGCGCCGATGAGTTTCAACAAGGCCTGGCGCAAGGGCGGCAAGCACACGGTCTGGGTGCTGATCGCGGCAGCCACGGGCGGGGCCTGGATCCTGTATTTCCACGATGCGTTCGACCTCCTGCGCGACTTCTTCACCGGCCAGGCGCCGCTGACGGCCTACGTGTTTTGCGCTGTCCTGACCTTCACCACCTATTCGCTGGCCGGGCTCATGCGCGAGCAGGTGTGCACCTATATGTGCCCCTGGCCGCGCATCCAGGCCGCGCTCACCGACCGGGAATCGCTCAACGTCACCTACCGCACCGACCGGGGCGAGCCGCGCGGGCGCCACAAGAAGGGCGAGAGCTGGGATGGGCGGGGCGATTGCATCGACTGCAAGGCCTGCGTCGCCGCCTGCCCCATGGGGATCGATATCCGCGACGGCGCGCAGCTTGAATGTATCGGCTGCGCCCTGTGCATCGATGCGTGCGATGACATCATGGATAAGATCAGCCGCCCGCGCGGTCTGATCGCCTATGACACGGACGACAACATCACGCGGCGCAGCCAGGGCGAAAAACCCCGCTTCAGCTTCATCCGCCCGCGCATCGTGCTGTATGTGGTGCTGATCGCTGGGGTGAGCGCCCTGATGCTGCTCGGCCTGAACACGCGCGACGAGCTGGGCCTGCACGCCGACCGGGACCGCAACCCGAATTTCGTCGTCCTCACCGATGGATCAGTGCGCAATACCTACACCATCAATGTCCAGAACAAGGCCTATGCGGACCGCGCGCTGCGCCTCGACGTGGCGGGTGATCCGGCGCTGCAGGTCCAGGTGCTGGGCGTACGCGGCGAACCCGTGCTCGAGATCGGGCCGGACCGGACGCGCCTGTTCCAGGTCTTCCTGACCTTGCCACCCGGGGCGGCTCTGCGCCATTCCATACCGGTGACCTTCACCATCACCGATCCGGCGACGGGCGAAACGGCCGCGGCGGAAAGCTTTTTGGTGACGGGAGCTGCACCATGACCCGAAGCGAAGACACACCGACGCGCCGCCGCGAATTTCGTCTGACAGGATGGCATGTGCTGGCGATCCTGCTCGTCTTTTTCGGCGTGGTGTTCTCGGTGAACGGGTTTTTCATCACCACAGCCCTGAATACCTTCACCGGCGAAGAGGCGACTCGCGCCTATGTGCGTGGGCTGGAATACAATGCGGTGCTGGACGCGCGCCGCGCTCAGGCCGAGCTGGGCTGGAGCGCCGCGGTCAATGTCGCTGACGGGCGCATTCTGGTCAGCGTGACCGATCCTGACGATGCGCCTGTGGGCGGACTGGACCTCTCCGGCGAGTTGCGCCGTCCGGGCGATCCGGCGCTGGACCGCCCGCTGGCATTTTCCGAGGTCCGGGCGGGCGTCTATTCTGCGCCGGGTGAGGATCTGGAGATCGGCCGCTGGCTGGTGCGCGTGCGCGCGGCGGGCGATGACCCGTTCGAGCTGGAGCGCGATGTGTGGCTGCGATAGACTCCTCCTGGGTCGACGGTGAAGCGGCGGCCTTTATCCGTGGTGAAGGCGACGCGCGCGCGCTCGACCTGGCCGTGGAAGGCGCCTGGTGCGGCGCGTGTATCGCCAAAATTGAAGGCGGTGTATCGCAATTGCCGGGGGTGCAGCGCGCGCGGCTGAACCTGACCTCCGGCCGGCTGTCCATCAGCTTCAACGGGCCTGACGCGCTGGCGGACCGGATCGTTGAGGCCATCAAGGCGCTCGGCTATGGCGCGCGGCCCTATCTGCCTGAAACGGCGGCGGACGCGGTCACGGGGCAGGAAAAGAACCTGCTGCGCGCCATGGCGGTCGCGGGCTTTGCCACCGCCAATGTGATGCTCCTGTCCATCGCGGTCTGGTCCGGCGCCGGCGAGATGACCCAGTCCACACGCACCCTGCTGCACTGGGTGTCGGGCGCCATCGCCCTGCCGGCGGTCGCCTATGCCGCGCGTCCCTTCTTTGGCAGCGCGTTTCGGGCGCTGAAAGCGCGTCGGGTCAACATGGACGTGCCGATCTCGCTGGGCGTCTCGCTGGCGTGCGCCCTGTCGGTCTATGAGACAGTGATCGGCCATGGCGACGCCTATTTCGACGCGGCGGTCATGCTGCTCTTCTTCCTTCTGATCGGGCGCTATCTCGACATGCGCCTGCGAGCGCGGGCCGGGGCAGCGGCCCGGCGCCTCGCCGCGCTGGAGGCGCGCGCCGCGCGCCGGGTGGAGCCTGACGGCAGTTTGCGTGCCGTGCCCGCCAGCGAGATCCGCCCCGGTGATCATCTGCTCATCTCCGCCGGGGAGCGCATTGCGGTGGACGGCGTGGTCAGCGAGGGCGAGGGGGAGGCCGACGCCTCGCTGGTGACCGGCGAGTCCGCGCCGGTGGCGCTGCGGGCGGGTAGTCAGGTCTGGTCCGGCATGGTCAATCTGGGCGCCGCGCTGACCGTGCGGGCGACGGCGGCGCGTGACAATTCCCTGCTGGCGGAGATTACCCGGCTGGTGGAAGCCGGCGAACAAGGACGCTCGGCCTATGTGCGCCTGGCCGACCGGGCGGCGAAAATTTACGTCCCGCTGGTCCATATCATGGCGTTCTCCACGCTGGTGGGCTGGTTCATCATTGCCCAGGAGCCGCGTCCGGCGATCATCAACGCCATTGCGGTGCTGATCATTTCCTGCCCCTGCGCGCTGGCGCTGGCTGTGCCGGCGGTTCAGGTGGTCGCCTGCGGGCGGCTCTACAAGGATGGCGTGCTGGTGCGGTCCGGCGATGCGCTGGAGCGGCTGGAGCGGGTGAGCGTTGTGGTGCTGGACAAGACCGGCACCCTCACCGAAGGCCGGCCGCGCCTGATCAATGGTGATAGCGTGCCGGACGGCATGCTGGCGCTGGCTGCGCGCCTCGCGCGCGCCTCGCGCCACCCGCTGTCGCAGGCGCTGGCCGAAGCGGCTGGCCCCGGTGAAGCGGCTGCTGGCGCAGTGGAAGTGCCCGGCCGGGGCGTCGAGGCCGAGATAGACAGGCGACGGGTGCGGTTTGGTTCGGGCCGCTGGATCGGCGCGCCGGTCCAGCCTGAGAGCCTCGAGGACGAGGGCGCGTTCGAGCTGGAAGCCTGGCTGCAGGTTGAGGGCGAACAGCCGGTGCGTTTTGCGTTTGGTGACCAGCTCCGCGCCGATGCGCGAGAGATGATCGACGCTCTGCGCACGCGCGGGCTGGAGCCGGAATTGCTGTCCGGTGACCGCGAGGCGCCGGTGGCCGCCGTGGCGCAGGCGCTGGGCATCACGCGCTGGCGCTCGGGACTCACCCCAGGCGACAAGACGACCCGCCTGTCGGAACTGGCTGCGGCGGGCGAGCGTACGCTGATGGTGGGCGACGGGCTCAATGACGCGCCAGCGCTGGCGGGGGCCTATGCGTCCATCTCGATGGGCTCGGCGGCGGACATCTCGCGTTCAGCCGCCGATCTGGTGATCCAGCGCGACCGCCTCGCCTCCATCCCGCTGGCGCTGGACGTGGCGTGCGCGGCTCGACGCCGGGTGGACGAGAATTTCGCGCTGACCATCCTCTACAACGTCATTGCCGTGCCCATCGCCGTGCTTGGCTTCGTCACGCCGCTGGTGGCGGCGGTGGCGATGTCGGCATCGTCGGTGGTGGTGACGGTCAACGCCATGCGGCTGATGCGCCGATGACCTCGCTTTTGTGGCTCATTCCTCTGGCATTGATACTCGGCGCGCTGGGGCTGCTGGCCTTTTTCTGGTCGATGCGCACAGGCCAGTATGACGACATGCAGGGCGCTGCCGAACGTATTCTCATCGATGATGACAAGCCGATTGTCGATGACGAGCCCGAGGACACTGACGGCGCAGATCGCCCTGGCGACGAGCCGTCAGACGGGGCCGGCCCGCGCTAAATCAGATCACGCCGGATCAGGCGCGTTCGGCCGCCATGGCTTCGCGGGACGTGGCCGGGCGCGGTGCGAAATCCTTGTAGGCGCGCCAGCTGGCATGGGCGATCAGCGGGAAGGTGAAAGCCAGCCCGATCAGGAAGGCCGCCGAGCCCAGGATCGTGATTACCGCAATCAGCCAGGCCCAGGTGAGCATCACGCCGGGCTGGGCCTTCATGGCTTTCACACTCGCCGCGATGGCGGTGAAGGCGTCCACATCCTGATCGACCAGCATGGGAAAGGAGATCGCCGAGATGGTGAACGCGCCCAGCGCCAGCGCGCCGCCAATCAGCGTGCCCACCACCAGAAGGGCGAGCCCCTGAGGGTCAGCCAGCAGGAAGGGCAGGACATTGGTGATGGAAAAGTCAGAGCCATGGGCGAACATGGCGAACAGGAACTGCGCCAGCCGCGCCCAGGCGAGGAAAAAGACCAGCAGAAGCACGCTCAGGAGCGCCAGCTGAGTGACCCGCCCCACGGCCATGGACCAGAAATCGAACAGGCGCGGCTTGCCGCCCGCGTCGCGCACCTGACTGATACGGTAGACTCCGATGGCGAAGGCCGGGGCGACCAGCGCGAACCCGGCCACGAAGACCGGCGCCAGTCCGCCATAGCCAAGTGCCGTCAGGCCCAGCGTGATCGCAATCCCTGCCAAGGTGAACACGGCGCCATAGCCCAGCGAAATCCCAGGCTCCGCGGCCAGGTCGGCCAGTCCGGCCTTCAGCCACGCCCAGGGTGCGTCGCGGCGCACTTTCTCGATAATCACCATGTCCGCCTCCACCAGAACTACACGGCGAGTCTCCGGAAAAGCCCTTCCAATTGCAAGGAGATTCTGCGCGGCGCGGTGGTCCGTTCGCTGGTCGATGGCCCATAGGCGTGGCCCGTGCGCGAGTGCGATGCAACATAAGCGCTATCTATAGCCATCATCAATATAAATGACTGAATGCCAAGGCGCACTTTATGGTACGGTCCCCACCGATGGTCATGCTGCACCCCTCGCAGGAAGACCGCTTGGCACGCAATCAACGACCCGGGAGAAGACAATGGACGGTAACAGCGCAGGTAAATGCCCCGTCATGCATGGCGGCCTGACTTCAGCAGGCTCGCCGGTCACACACTGGTGGCCCAAATCGCTCAATCTGGACATCCTGCATCAGCACGACACCCGGTCCAATCCGCTGGGCAAGGATTTCGACTACCGCAACGAGGTCCGGACGCTGGACTTTGATGCGGTGAAGCAGGACTTGCATGCCCTGATGACGGACAGTCAGGAATGGTGGCCGGCCGACTGGGGCCATTATGGCGGTCTGATGATCCGCCTGGCCTGGCACTCGGCGGGCACCTATCGGCTTGCTGACGGTCGCGGCGGCGGCGGCACAGGCAATATCCGCTTTGCTCCGCTGAACTCCTGGCCGGATAACGGCAATCTGGACAAGGCGCGCCGCCTGCTCTGGCCGGTGAAGAAGAAGTACGGCGCCAAGCTGAGCTGGGCCGACCTGATCCTGCTGGCCGGCAATGTCGCGTATGAATCCATGGGCCTTAAGACCTATGGCTTCTCCTTCGGCCGCGCAGATATCTGGCACCCGGAAAAGGACGTCTATTGGGGCGCGGAGAAGGATTGGCTGCCGCCGAGCGAAAGCCGGTATGACAATGTCGATGATCCTTCCACCATGGAAAACCCGCTGGCAGCGGTTCAGATGGGCCTCATCTACGTCAATCCGGAAGGCGTGAACGGCCAGCCCGATCCGCTGAAAACCGCCGCCCAGGTCCGCGAGACCTTCGCGCGCATGGCGATGGACGACGAGGAAACCGCAGCCCTCACCTGCGGCGGCCACACCGTGGGCAAGGCCCACGGCAATGGCGATGCCTCCACGCTGGGCGCGGAGCCGGAAGGCGCTGATCTTGAGACCCAGGGCTTTGGCTGGATGAACCCGAGTCTCGGCGGCAAGGCGGCCAACGCCATCACGTCCGGCCTTGAAGGGGCCTGGACGACGGAGCCCACCAGGTGGGACATGGGCTATTTCAAGCTGCTGTTCGGCTATGAGTGGGAAGTGAGGAGAAGCCCGGCCGGCGCGTCGCAATGGCAGCCCATCAATATCAGGGAAGAGGACATGCCGGTTGACGCTACCGATCCGTCGGTGCGCCGCATGCCGATCATGACCGACGCCGACATGGCGATGAAGATGGATCCCAAGTATCGGGCCATCTGCGAGCGGTTCATGGCCGATCCGGACTACTTCTCGGATACGTTTGCGCGGGCCTGGTTCAAGCTGACCCACCGCGATTTGGGGCCGAGAGAGCGCTATATCGGCCCGGAAGCGCCCACCGAAGACCTTATCTGGCAGGATCCCGTTCCGGCGGGTTCGACCTCCTACGACGTCAATGCCGTCAAGGCGAAGATCGCCGCAAGCGGGCTGTCGGTGTCCGATATGGTCGCCACCGCCTGGGACAGCGCGCGGACCTTCCGGGGCTCTGACCTGCGCGGCGGCGCCAATGGCGCGCGCATCCGCCTAGCCCCGCAAAAGGACTGGGACGGCAATGAGCCGGCCCGTCTGGCCAAAGTGCTGTCCGTGCTGGAGCCGATCGCCAAGGGCGCCGGCGCGAGCCTGGCGGATGTGATCGTGCTGGCCGGCAATGTCGGTGTGGAGCAGGCCGCGAAAGCTGCAGGCGTCTCAATCGATGTGCCGTTCAGCCCCGGCCGCGGTGACGCCAGCGCCGAGCAGACCGATGCGGACTCCTTTGACGTGCTGGAACCGGTGGCCGATGGCTTCCGCAACTGGCTGAAGAAGGACTATGCGGTTCAGCCCGAAGAAATGCTGCTCGACCGGGCCCAGCTCATGGGCCTGACCGCGCCGGAGATGACCTGTCTTCTGGGTGGCATGCGCGTCATCGGCGCCAATCACGGTGGGACGAAACATGGCGTGTTCACGGACCGGGAAGGCGCTCTGACGACCGACTTCTTCGTGAACCTGACCGACATGTCCTATAGCTGGGTTCCCAAGGGCGCCAATCTCTACGACATCGTGGAGCGCAAATCCGGCAAGACCCGCTTTACGGCCACCCGCGTGGACCTGGTGTTCGGCTCGAACTCCATCCTGCGCGCCTATGCGGAAGTCTACGCTCAGGATGACGCCAGGGAAAAATTTGTGACCGACTTCGTGACAACCTGGACCAAGGTCATGAACGCCGACCGTTTCGATCTCGCCTGATCCAATTAGACCAACCCACTGACGCGGCGCTCCGGTATGTCCGGGGCGCCGTTTCTTTTTGAGCTGGGCGCTGGCGGGCGCGGATACGGGGTGTATGCTGCGCGGCAAAACATGACAGTCGGGGAGTGAGATACAATGAACTGGAAGCTTCTCGCGGCGGGCGCCGCTCTGGTCTGGGCGGGCGGATGTGAAAGCCTGCCAGCGCCGTCAAACTGGATGGGCGCGCGCGAGTCGGCTCAGGAGACCAGCGGCGAGACCGCGCCGGCGTTCGAGGCCGAGATTCTGCGCAGCGCCTATGGTGTGCCCCATATCATCGCCGCCGATCATGGCGGGCTGGGCTATGGTCTCGGCTATGCCGCAGCGCAGGACAATATCTGCGAGATCGCCGACCGGATGGTCACGGTGCGCGGCGAGCGCGCGGCCTTCCTCGGGGCCGGATCGCAGAACGCCAATGTCGCCTCGGACCTGTTCCATCGCGGCGCGGCGAGCCCGGCGGTGGTGGAAGCCTATCTGAACGGCCCGGACGGCCATCCTGATACGCCCAGCGACGAGGCGCGCGCCTTCGTGGCGGGCTTCGCGGCGGGCATTAATCGCTATTTGCAAGAGACCGGTGTGGATGACCTGACCGACCCGCGCTGCCGTGGCGCGGCCTGGGTGCGTCCGGTGTCGGACATCGATGTCTGGCTGAGCGCCTTGATCGCCCCGTTCGGCAATCCCATCTCCTCCGTCGCCAACGCCGCCCCGCCTGCGGACCCGGCGCCGGTGACCGAGGCGCGCTTGGACCCCGATTTCGATGCGCCGGTGATGGGCAGCAACGCCTATGGTCTGGGGCGGGAAGCGACGCGCGGCGGGCGCGGCGCGCTGCTGGGCAATCCGCATTATCCCTGGAACGGGACGCTGCGCTTTTACCGCTCCCACCTGATCATTCCGGGCGAGTTGAATGTGGTGGGCGCGGGCCTCATCACCACGCCATTTCCCGGCATCGGCCACACCGAACATCTGGCCTGGACCCACACCGTCTCCACGGCGCGCCGGTTCGGCTATTTTGAACTGACCCTCGATCCACAAGACCCCACCCGCTACCTGGTCGACGGCGAGTATCGCGAGATGACGCGCCAGGATGTGACGCTGGACGTGCGGGGCGAAGACGGCGCGCTGACGCCGGTCACCCGCACGCTGTACTCGACCGAATTCGGGCCGCTGGTGGTCACCGGCGATCTGCCGTGGACGCGCGAGCGCGCCTATGCCCGCGCGGCGCCCAGCGAGGGGTTGCGCACCATTGACCAGTATCTGGCGGTCTGGGCGGCGCGTGATGTGCGCGACCTGCACGACGCGCTGGGCCGCTATCAGGCGACGGCGTTCAACACGATCGCTGCGGACGCGTCGGGCGAGGCGTTTCACGGCGATATGGGCATGGTCCCGCACGTGACATCTGAGCTGATCGCCGCGTGCGCGCCCTCGCCCACAGCGCGGGGCGCCTGGGCATCCTTGCGCATTCCGGTGCTGGATGCATCGCGGCCCGAATGCCGCTGGGGCAGCGACCCGGACGCGACCCGTCCCGGCGTGTTCGGACCGTCCAGTGCGCCGGCGATTTTCCGTGATGACTGGGTGGCCCAGAGCAATGACAGCCACTGGCTCAGCCAGCCGGCCGCGCCCATGACCGGATACAGCCCGATCTATGGCGACGAGACCGGCGCGCGCAGCCTGCGCACGCGCCTCGCCATCGACATGATCGAGCAGCGCCTGGCCGGCGCCGATGGGTTGGGCGAGCCGGGCTTTGATCTTGAGACGATCACTGCGGCCATGTTCTCCAACCGCCACCATGGCGGCGAGCTGGTGCGTGACGGTCTGGCCGCCCTGTGCCGTGATGAGGGCGGGGCGGAGCTGGAGGCGGTTTGCGCCACGCTGGAAGGCTGGGACTTGCGTGTGGACCGCGACAGCCGCGGCGTTTTGTTATTCAACCTGTTCGTCGAGGCGGGCGGGCTCCAGTGGCGCCAGGGCTTTGACCCGGCTGATCCTGTGCGTACGCCCCACACGCTGGATGTCTCTGACCCGGCGGTGCTGGCGGCCCTGCGCACAGCGGCAGGTCAGCTTGAGGCGCTGGGGATTGCGCCCGACGCGCGCCTGGGCGACGTCCAGGCGGAGATGCGGGGCGAGGAGCGCATTGAGATCCACGGCGCCACGCGCGGCATGGGCGTGTTCAACATGATCATTCCCGCCGCCCCGCGTCCGCAAGTGGGCTCACAGCGCGTCCTTCACGGGTCCAGCTGGATCATGGCGGTGGAGTTCACCGAAGACGGCCCGCGCTCGCGCGGCCTGTTGAGCTATTCCCAGTCCACCGACCCCACCTCGCCCCATCACGGCGACCAGACGCGTCTGTATTCGGACAAGGGGTGGGACGAGCTCTACTTTGATGAGGCCGCGGTGCGGGCCCACGCCGTATCGGCGCGCACTCTGCGCGAATAGCGACAAGCCGCCCATCCCCGCGCGTCTGAGTGCGGGGACGGGCGCTTGGCGTCTTTGCTAGAGCTTGCCCAGCATGTAGTCGGCGCTGGAGACTTCGAAGCCGCCGCCCGCTTCGACGAAGAGATGCTCCACCACGCCGTCATTGACGACCATGGCGTAGCGCTGGGAGCGCGGGCCCATGCCGAATTTCGACCCGTCGAGCTCCAGACCGATGGCCGAGGCGAACTGGCCGTTGCCGTCGGCGAGCATGAGTACATCCTCGCCCGCGCCCTGATCCTTGGCCCAGGCGCCCATGACGAACACATCATTGACCGAGGTGCAGGCGATCCGGTCGATGCCTTTGGCTTTCAGCTCGTCCGCCTTGGCGATGAAGCCCGGCAGATGCTTGGCCGAACAGGTGGGGGTGAAGGCGCCGGGCACCGCGAACAGCGCCACGCGCTTGCCCTTGAAGGCGTCCGCCGTGGACATGGGCGCCGGGCCGTCCGCGGTCATGGTCATGAAGGTCACGTCAGGTAGGGCGTCGCCGGTCTTGATGGTCATGGGGCCTCCGAGGGGTTTGCGTCCGGCGCACACACGCGCCGCCTACCCCTGCGAGATAGGCCGGGCCCGGGCGCCGCGCAAGGCGAAGCTGGCGCACGTGACTGGACAGACCCCCGTCCGGCGCGAGAGACTTGGGTCATGAGCAGACCGCTGCCCCATACCGCCGCCGGTTATCTCGGCGGACGCCTGCTGATCGCCAGCCCGCTGATCGGCGACCCGCGCTTTGACCGCGCCGTGGTGTTCATGTGCGCCCATGGCGAGGACAGCGCGATGGGGCTGATCATCAACCGCCCCATGACCGGGCTGCGCCTGCGCGACCTTCTGGACCAGCTGGACGTTACCGGCGCGGAAACCGCAGCGGACTGCCCGGTGCATGATGGCGGTCCGGTGGACCGCGACCGGGGTTTTGTCCTCCATACGCTCGATGTTACTTGCGGTCCGGCCACGCTGCCGGTCGGGGCAGGGCTGGGCCTGACGGCGACTCGCGAGATTCTGGACGCGCTGGCCTCGGGCGCCGCCCCGCGCCAGGCGTTGATGGTGCTGGGGTATTCCGGCTGGGAGGCGGGCCAGCTGGAGGATGAGATCGCGGCCAATGCCTGGCTGGTCTGCGAAGCCGACGAGGCGCTGGTCTTCGGCGCCGATGACGAGGTGAAGTGGGCCCAGGCCCTGAGCACGCTGGGCGTGACGCCGGAATACCTGACCGGCGCGTCAGGGCATGCCTAGGTTTTCCGCTTCCGCTTGACGCGGTGAACGAACGTTCGCATGGATTGCGAATGAGCGCGCTCGAGACCCGCACCCGCATAATGGACGCCGCCCTGGCCGCCTTGCCGGCGGAGGGATTTGAAGGTCTGTCTATTGGTCGCCTAGCGGCGCGCACCGGTCTGTCAAAGAGCGGCCTGTTTGCGCATTTCGGCGGGCAAGGCGCGCTGCAGATCGCAGTCATTGATGCGGCGGCGGCGCGGTTTGACGCCATGGTGACGCGCCCGGTGCTGGCGGAAGCGGACGCTCTGGAGCGCCTGAAACTGCTGGCGCAGCTCTGGCTCGCCTGGGTCACGACGGACGGGCAGGGCCGGCCCTGTCCGCTGATGCAGGCGGCGATGAGTGCGCCGGGGCTGGCCGATGAGGCGGGCGGACATGCCCGCGCCGTCCGGGCGCGCTTCCATCCCTTTGTCACGAGGCTGGCGCGCCGCGCCGTGCAAGCCGGGCAGCTGCGCAAGGACACCGATCCGCAGCGCTTCGCCTTCCGGTTTGAAGCGCTGGGCCTGGCGGCGGGGCTGCATGCCCTGAGCGATGACCCGGCGCGGGTGCACGCTTGCGCTGAGGCGGAATACGCCGCCCTGTTTGAGGAGTTCGCGGCGTGAAAATGCTGGCGGTGAATCTGGCGGCGCGCCTGACCCCGCAGCGCTTTCGCGCCGAGGCGGGCCGGCGTTTCGTCACGCCGCGCGTGCGCCGGCAGTCCGATACCGGACGCGACTTTCTGCAGCAGCTGGAGCGCGCCGATTTCGACGGCCCCCTCGGGCGCCAGCGCGCCTGGACGGGCGGGGAGGGGCCGCTGGTTTTCTTCCAGCATGGCTGGGAGGCAGACAGCGCCGATCTGGCCACACTGGCCGAAGCGGTGATGGCGCGCGGGGCGCGGGTATGCCTGATCGACGGTCCGGCCCATGGCGAGAGCGAGGGATCGACGGCGACTTTGCTGGATTTCGCCGCGGGGCTCGCCGCCGCCGCGCGCGCTTTTGGTCAGCCGGACGCGGTCGCGGCCCACTCCATGGGCTTGCCGGCCAGTGTCATCGCCATGCGCCGTCATGGGCTGGCGCCGCGGCGCGTAGCAGGGATCGCTGGGCCGGACTCGCTTCCCGCCAATGTCCGCTTCCAGGGCGGCCATATGGGCATGAGCGAGACGGCAATCCGGCGCCTGCTGGAGGCCGTCAGCTTCCGCCTGGGTGAACCGGCGGAGGGGCTGAGCATTGTGCGCGAGGCGCATGCCCTGACTGCGCAGGCGCTGATTTTGCACGGGCGCGGGGATGTCATCACCCCGCCAGAAGCCGGCGAACGCATCGCCGCCGCCTGGCCGGGCTCTGAGCTGGTGATGTTTGATGGTCTGGGTCACCGCGCGGTGCTGCGCCACCCGGACGTGGTGGCGCGCGTCAGCGGCTTTCTCGCGCCTGATTGAACAGACAAGTGTGGCGGGATGGCCGCCGACGCCCTAGATAGGCCGTCACCAACCCGCCTTGCGAAAGGGCCGTTCATGGCCGCCACCCGCGCCGCGCGCGACCTGACCCAGGGTCCGGTCTTCGGCCATGTCCTGCGCATGGTGATCCCGATGTCGTTCGGGATCGTGGCCATGATGCTGGTCGGCGTGGTGGACGCCTACTGGGTCGGGCGGCTGGGCACGGCGCAGCAGGCGGCTGTGCAGTTCGTGTTCCCCGTTTCCATGCTGGTCATGAGCATCGCCATCGGGCTCGGCGCCGGCGCGGTGTCCGTGGTGGCGCGCGCCGCCGGGCGCGGCGATCACGGCCGGACCCGCCGCGTGGCGACCGATGCTGTCACCCTGTCGCTGATCGTCGTCGTCATCGTCGCCGCGCTGGGCGTCGCGACGATTGATCCGGTGTTCCGTGCGCTGGGCGCCACGGAGGCGATGATGCCTTACGTGCGCGAATACATGGTCATCTGGTTTGCCGGCATCGTGTTCATGGTCGGGCCCATGGTGGCGGGCAATCTGTTGCGCGCGCTGGGCGATGCCATCATTCCCAGCCTGATCATGGTCTTCGCCGCCATCATCAACATGATCTTGGACCCGATCCTGATCTTCGGCTGGGGACCCATTCCGCGCATGGAAGTGCAAGGCGCGGCCTGGGCCACTCTGATCTCCAACCTGGTGGTGTTCATCCTGGCCATGGGGATCATCATCTGGCGTGAAAAGCTGATCGACTTCTCCTTCCCGGGCTGGAGCGAGCTGATGTGGAACTGGCGCGAGATCGCCCGGGTGGGCGTCCCGGCGGCTGGCTCCAACATGATCGGCCCGTTGGCTAACACCGCCGTGTTCGCTGCCGTGGCGGGATTTGGCGAACCGGCGGTGGCCGGGCTTGGCGTCGGCATGCGGGTGGAGGCGCTGGCGATCATTCCGTTGTTTGCGCTGTCGGGTAGTATCGGGCCGATCACCGGACAGAATGGCGGCGCGGGACGCACGGACCGGGTGCGTGAGGCGTTCGTCAAATCCTTCCTGTTCAGTCTGGGCTGGGGCCTCCTCATCGCCATTGTCCTCGCGGCGCTGAGCGGGGTGCTCGCGCCCGTCTTCCTGCCTGGCGAGGAGGGTCAGGACATGGCGCGCGCCTACTGGCTGATCGCGCCCTTCGCCGTGGCCGGATATGGCGTGGCGATGGCGGCGGCGGCGGGGTTCAATGGGCTCGGCCGTCCGCTGATGGGGGTGGCGGTCAATCTGTTCCGCGGTGTTGCGCTGGTGGCGCCGCTGGCCTGGCTGGGCGCGATGCTGGGCGGCGCCACGGGCGTCATCTGGGGCGTATTCGCCGCCAATATGATCGCCGGGGTGGTCATTGCCGCCGTCGTACTGCGCCTGTGTCCGCTGACGGCTGTGGATGCCCGCGTCCGCCGGCCGGACCCGCCGGCTACGGCGCCGGACGGCGCACCAGGCGCGCCGCCAGCTCCGCTTTCTCGCCCAGCCCCGGATGCGGGTAAGCCGTGAGAGGGCTGTCCGGCCAGACCCACCGCTTGTCCGGCAAAAGCGTGCGCATGGCGTCCATATCGCAGCCATAGGGCGGTCCACCGGGCTCGTCTTTCTGCATGAACAGGGCGAACAGCGATCCGCCGGGCTTCAAGCTGGCGTGCACCATGGCCTCCCAGTCGGCTCTCAGGCGCGGATGGATCGCGCACAGAAAGGTCTGCTCCCACACCGCGTCAAACGGTGCGTCCGGCCGGAAGGCCAGGGCGTCGGCGGAGACGAAGGTTCCGGCGAGCGCCTCCTGGGCAAAACGATCACGCTGCCAGTCAATGGCGCTGGGCGCCATGTCGACGCCGGTGACGATGAGCCCAAGCCAGGCGAAGGCTTCGGGCTCGGCGCCGCGCCCGCACCCGGGAACCAGCATGCGGCTGCCCGGTTTGAACGCCCCGGCCTCCGCCCAGTCCGCCAAGGCCGGGTGAACGCCCACGCGCTCCCACGGCGCGTCATCGGCGCGAAACCGCGCGTCCCAGTCCACGACCTTGCGGTCGTCAAATGTCGGTGTGCCGGTCATGCCCGGTTCATGGCCCTCGCCGCAGCGTGTGTAAATAGCCGCAAGGCAAGCGGGTTCCCTGAATCTGGCGGAGGCGCTTAAACTGGCCGCTGGTTGGAGGCAGGCAGGGGAGGGCGCGATGACGGTTATGCAGCATGACGCGGCGCCTGCGCCTGCACGTCCCGGCATGCGCCCCCTCCTCCCGCCCGCCATCCTTTTTGCGGGCGCGGCGGGCGTTGTGCTCATCCTGGCCGGGTTGATGGTGCTGGCCAGCCTCAACGCCGCGCCGGACTGGTCGCAAGGCTGGCGCCCGATCCGGTCCCCGCTCGAGCTCGATGGCCGCTTCTGGGTGTCGGTGATGACCGGCGCCCTGGCCGCCCTGTCATCGGCGTGGATCTGGTCGTTGAAACCCGGCGACCTGGCGGTGCGCCTGTTTGCGCTCAGCGGCGTCGCCACCTTCCTGTTCTGCATGGGCGCGGCCGGTAATCTCGCGCCCAGCGCTGTTGCTTTCCCGGTCGCCCTGACGCTTGCAATGATGAACGCTATCGGCGCGGTCGCTTTTGGTCTGGTGATGATCGCGCTGTTCGCCATCTATCCGGCGCGCCTGCCCGGTGCGGCCTGGCTGATCGCGGCGTGTGTGGCGGTGTTCGGCGGCTGGACGATGTTCGCCGCCTTTGGACCTCTGGACCTTTCCATCGCGGTTCAGCGCATCACTTTTCTGGAAATGCTGGTCATTATCGCGGTCAGCCTGGCGCAGATCGCGGCGGCGCGCGGCGATCCGGTGCAACGCGCCATTGCCGTGTGGCTGAGCGCCAGCGTGATCATCGGTGCGGGAGGATTCATCGCCACGGTGGCCGCGCCCGTGACGTTTGGCGCCCGGCCGCTGATCGATCCTCAGTACGCCTTCGCCTTCTTCCTGATCATCTATGCCGGACTGGCTGTCGGCCTGCTTCGCTACCGCGTGTTCGGGCTGGGGCGCTGGGCCTATCAGGTCCTGTTCACCGTGGCGGCGGCGATTGTGGTTCTGGCGGTGGATGCGGCGCTGATCGTCATGCTGTCGCTGGATCCGGCGCGCGCCATCGGCCTGTCGCTGTTTCTGGTCGCCGTCGCCTATCTGCCTGCGCGCGCCTGGCTGTGGTCGCGCCTGTCACAGCGCCGACGCATGGATCAGGCGGGGCTGATGCGCGCGGTGGCCGATGTGGCGCTTCAGCCGGGCGCCGATCAGCGCGCGCAACGCTGGCAGGCCTTGTTGCGCGACCTGTTTTCACCGCTCGACATCACACCGGCGCTGGCCGGCATGCACGAGGTCGGGATCGAGGCGGACGGACGCCGCCTGATCACGCCTGCCCGCGGAGGACTGCCCGGGCTGATCCTGCATGACAAGGACAAGGGCCGCGCCCTGTTCACGCCGGAAGACTGGGATACGGTGCGCGAACTGGGTGCGCTGGCCGATTATCTGGACGACAGCCGCACCGCCTATGACCGCGGCGCGGCGTGGGAGCGCACGCGCATCGCGCGCGACATTCACGACCATATCGGCGCCCAGCTCCTGACCGCACTGCACGTGCGCGAGGACGGCCGCAAGGATGAGCTCATCCGCGCCACCATAGGCGATCTGCGCGATGTGATCCGCAATGCCGAGGGCGAGCCGGCGCCGTTCGATAGCCTGATGGCGGACTTGCGTGCGGAGACCGCTGACCGGCTGGAGGCTGCAGGCCTGGAGCTGGACTGGCAGGTGGACGCCGGGCGCGAGGACGCGCCGAACCGCGCCGCCATGCAGACCCTGCGCGCGCTGGTGCGCGAGGCGGTCAGCAACGCCATCCGCCATGCGGGGGCGTCGGCGCTGAGCGTCGCGCTGGCGCTGGACGGTGATGTGCTGACACTGACCATCAGCGATGACGGGCGCGGGTTCGATCCGGACGCGGCGCGTTCCGGGCGGGGGCTCGACAATATGGCGGCGCGGGTCGAGGCGCTGGGCGGGTCTTTTGCGATTGACACCGGACCGGGCGGCTCGACGCTGCGAGCTGTGTTCGCAGCGTTCGGCTGAGCCGGGTTCAGGCGTCGCTGGACGCTGCCAGGCCCAGGCGCGCGGCGTGCCAGGCGGCCTCGGCGCGCGAGGAGATGCCCAGCTTGCGGTAGACCGCCTTGATATGCCCGGCCACGGTTTGCTCGGCGATGCCCAGCGCTTTGGCGGTCTCGTGATTGCGCAGGCCCCGGCCGATATGGGCCAGCACTTCCTTCTCCCGGATGGTCAGATCGCAATCGGGCGCCGCCGGCCCGGTCAGGCGGAAATGATCCATGATGCGCCGGGCGATGGAGGGCGACAGCGCCGGCGCGCCCGCCAGCGTCTGACGGATCTGGCGGGTCAGCACTTCGGCGGGCTGGTCTTTGAGCAGATACCCGTCCGCGCCGGCCGCCAGCGCGGACACGATGGACGCGTCATCGCCCAGAATGGTCGCCACCACGCACAGCGTCTGCGGCGCATGGGCCTTGATGGCGCGCAGCACGTCCACCCCCGAACCATCCGGCAGGCCGAGATCGACCAGCGCGAGCTCAAACGGCTCGCGCCCCGCCAGTTCACGGCCCTGGCGCACGTCAGATGCGGTGGTGATCTGCGCGTCCGGGCAGGCCTCGGAGACCACGGCGCACAGCCAGGCGCGGACGTCGGCAATGTCTTCAACGATCAATACGCGCGTCATCTCATCGGCCTTTCCAAGGCGCAGGGCGGCGTGTGCCCGCCAACGTCCTTATTGCGAGATTTCTCGGCAAGCATTCTCATGCCCCAATTGGCATGCGCGGGTGAAGGCATCGCGCGCCCCGGCTGCGCCTTCGGGTCCCCCGACTCCTGCGCGCAGGAAGCTGCCGAGATTGAAACAGGCTGGAGGGTATCCTCCTTCGCAGCCCTGCCGGAAGGCCCCCAGCGCCGCCGCATTGTCCTGACCGGGGCCCGGATCGGAGAGCGCCACCCCCCACAATCCGCATCCGGCTGCAGAGCCCAGCGCGCAGGCCGCCTCGAAAGAAGCGCGCGAGGCTTCGTCTTGATTGTCTTCTTGCTGGACCAGCCCCAGCATGTAGCAGCCGTCGCCCAGGCCGCCGTTACACGCGCCCTGAAAACCGGCGCGTGCCTGTTGCGGGTCGCGCGGCTCCGCATTGCGATGGCTCAATCCGAAATTGAGGCAGCCGGGCATGTTCCCGCCATTGCAGCCCCGGGCGTAGAGCGTGCGGGCCATCGAAACGTCCGCGCTACCGCCCTGACCGTTCTCGAAGAGCTGGCCCAGATCACTGCAACCGCGCGCCGATCCCAGTTCGCAGGCACGCGCAAAAGCGCCGCGGGCCAGAGACGCATCCGCTGCCCCGCCACGGCCATCGCGCAGCAGGATGCCATGCTGGAAACACCCGTCCGCCTGATCGCCGCGGCAGGCCTCGCTGAGCAAGCGGCGCGCGGCGGTGTCGTCGCCGGGGCCGCCGCGGCCTTCTTTCAGGAGAAACCCGGCGACCAGACAGCCGCGCGCCTCGCCCTGGTCGCAGGCCTGTGCCGCAAGCGTGCGGGCGGTTGCGTCATCGCCCGATTGGAACGCGGCCATCGCCCTGTCATGCAAGGATGGGTCGGGCGTTGCGGCGTGCGCCGACGCGCCAGTTACAAGAAGAGTGGCGAACCAGAGTCCTGCCAAGGTGGAGCGATAGCGAACCGCAGTCATGACAATGTTCTCCCGGGTTGTTTCAATCGATCCACGCAAACGGGCTGGGCAGCGGATCGAGATCATAGCGCGCATCGCAGGCGCGCACGCCGTCCCAGATGCGAGTGAATTCCGCCGCCAGCTGCGCCAGCCGGTCCGGGTCGGACTCCGGCCGCTGGCCGGCCTCAGATACCGCCGCGCCCAGCGCCTCCATCCGTTCGGAGACCGCGGCGCGCCAAATAGGTTCGACGTCAAGGCCAACCGCGCCAGACGACGGGTTTGCGGCAAGATGCGCGTCTATGGCGGCGCTGAAGCGCGTGCGGTAGGCCTGCTCGTTGGGCGCATCGACGGAGGCCACGAAGCCATAGTGCGCCGCACAGGCGAGATGGTCTTCAGAAGCTGAAGCACCGGCCCCGCCGGCATCGGCGCAGGCCGAGAGCACCGCCCCGGCTGTGAAGATTGTCAGCTTCGGCATGCGCATCGCGTGACGTCCTTTCCGGGCCCCTCGGGCCAGCGCCGGCGAGCGTTCCAGCCTTGAGAGGCCAATGCGCTTGCGGCTGCCGACAAACTCCGCCTTGGCGCCGCAAAGCACCACCCCCTGATCGGGGGAGGGTTCAGGGCTGGAACCCGAACTGCCGCCGGCAGGCCTGAACCTCCCGGCGAACGGCTTCGGGCGTCTCCGCGCCGGACTGAAGAGCCTGAAGGCGCATCCGCGCCGCCGCGACGACCTGGTTTTCCAGCTGCAGCTGATCGCCGCCATTGGCCGCAATGTGGGCCTGCACGGCTGCACGGGCCTCGGCGGTGGCGCGCGCGACGTGCTCGGGGCCGTCTGTCGACACGAGATAAAGCGCCTGGGCGCAGAGCAGCGGGTCGAGGGTGGGGGCGCCCTGCGCGGCGGCGTTCATTCTCGCACGCTCTGTGTAGACGATCTCGCACGATGGCTGGTCGCCTTCGGCGCAGCGGGTTTCGCGATGGGCGAGAACCGCCGCCGTCTCGGGATTGCGCCGGTTCTCCATCAGGCGGCGATAGCGCTCGCAGCCGTCCGCCAGCTGATGCTCGTCGCAGGCGCGCTGGAAGGCCGAGATGGCGCCGCGCCAGTTCTCCGGCGTGGACGGGGCCCCGAACAGGCCTGTGGGGTTCAGCACATCGCCAAGCTCAAGGCAGCCCTCGCCAGAGCCGAGGTCGCAGGCGCGCGTGAACGCCCACACGGCTTCCGGGTCGTCCTGCACTGAGTAGAATTCCGCGGGCTGTACCGTGCAAACTATGGCGCCCCGGCATGCAGCCTCGAAGCCCTCGGAGTCAAAGACCGAGATCGGGTCGAGACTGCGGCCATACATAACGCAGGCTGGCGCATGGTTCAGTTGGCAGGCCAGTCCCAGGAAGTTCAGGCCCTCGTTGTTGTCTTCGCCCATGAGCCCTTGACCTTCGGCGTAGAGGCCCTGGCCGATGGCGGCAGCTATGGCGGATGGCGATGCGGAGCGATGGGTTTGGGTCAGCTCGGCCGCCAGGCAACCGGCCCTGTTACCGAGCGCGCACATTCCATCGTACTGGTGTTTGGCGATGGCCGGGTCCGCCCGCCCGCCCTCGCCAAGCGACCACATGGGCGCGGCTTGGGTGCAGGCCCACAGATCATCCCCGAGTTCGCAAGCCTGCGTCAGCAGTTCGCGGGCCTCAGGCAGGTTGCCGCTCGATCTTAGCGCCATCACTTCTTCATAAAGCCTGTCCTGCCCGGTCGCATCGTCGCTCATCTGAGCCACTGACGGCGCCGCAGCGCTCAGCGCCAGCGCGGCGGCGGCGAGCGTGGCGATCACCGGGGCAAGGGCGGTGATGCGGGCGGGGGCTTGTGCGCAATCAGGCATGGCCGCTGGGTCCTCAAGCAGGCGAAAACTTCAAACGAGACTCCGTCTATATCACAAAGCCTGATCCGCCCTCGCCATCCCCCGAACAGGGGAGGCGTCAAGGCTCGGCCCTTTTCCCGTCAGCGACCGACCGAAACGCGCCGTCGCCCCAGATCAGCGCTTCCGCGCAGGGCAGGGCGCCATAGCCGTCGCAGGCCGTGCCGTGCACCAGCGACAGCCAGACCGGGACATGGCCGATCAGCTCCACCCGGCCGGCGAAACCGCCCGTGGTGTGCTCGCTCCAGCCGCCTTCGCCGTTGGACACGAAGATCCGCACCGGCGAACCGCCCGTGCCGGACCAGAGCGCCAGCGAGTCCCCGCAATAGACTTTTGACTGGTCCAGAACCGGATCCACGACGCCGTCGAGATTGAAGTCGGCGGCCACGATCACGTCCTGCGGGTCGTAGACGAGCGCGCGGTCCATATCCGTTCGGCATGCGCGCGCCAGGGCCTCGAGGCGGGCGTTGACTGCGGCCTCACCTGGTCCGCGCCAGGGCTCGAAATCGGGCGCTTCTGTCCCGCTCTGGGCGGACGCTGAAGGCTGGGCGGCGCCCAGCGTGATCATCGCTGCGGCGCAGATCAGGCTGGCCGGTGAGGGGCGCGTTCGCCGTGTCATGGGATGGCGGCTCCTGAGGGCGTGTTTCAACGTGCAGGAAGACTGCCCCCGGCGAGGGCGCTGCGCTCTCTCCTGAACAGGGGATGGGTATTTGGTGAGTGTGTCTTGGTCACCCATCCTGCGCGCCTGGCGCCGGGCGCTCGCAACCGGTCCCGCAATCCCTGACGACATGGTCCTGATAGACCCGGTAACCCACCACCGCCGCGACCGCCAGCACGAGGACCGCGGCGGCGATCAGGGCGGCAAGGCGCAGCGGATTTATCGAACGCATGCACGTCTCCTTCCTGTCCAAGGCCCCTGGGAGAACAGGCGCCCGCTCAATCCACCCTGACCCTGCGTCCAGCGCCGCTGTAATAGAGGGCGTCGCCCTCCCAGTAGAAGTCGGGGCCGCTCCGTTCGCTACTGCACCGTGCGCCCGGACGGGCGATGGATCAGCGCGCCGCCTTCCCAGTAGAAGTCTGGACCGAGCGCGCTGGGCTGGATGCGTGACTCGCTGGGCTGAAATTCGGCCTGGGCCATGCCGGTCGCCACTGCGCCGAACGCGGCGCTCCAGAAGGCCTGCCGCTCGCCGCTGCGGCGCAGGCGCTCCTGGGCGTCCTCGCGGCGCTGCTCCTGCATGTAGGCCAGCGTCCGGGTGAAGGCCTCCTGGTCGGCGCGGTTGATGTCCTCGGTCATCTGAACCAGCACGATCTCTGCGAACTGGACGGCCTGCGCGGCGCTGGCGGCGGGCGGAAGGAAGCCGGAGAACGTATTCGGCGTCTGCCAGGTCGATGTCGGAATATGCACCTCCGGCTCGACATAGGCGCGCCAGTAGCCCTCTTCGAACTGAGCCAGGAGCAGCTGTGGGTTCAGGGCCTGCACCGCCTCGACAAGACGCTCGCTCGCCTGCACGCGCACATCGCGCCAGATCGGACCGGTATGGGCGGAAAGCTCTGAACTCGCCCAGCCGTATCGCACGCCGGCCTCAGTTTCGTAGGCGATCACGAAGGCGCTCGCCACCTGATAATCGCCCGCCCGCATACCCTGATAGATCGCGCCGCTGCTGATGGTCCGGCTGATCGGAATCAGACCGAAACCACCACCGGGCACGGTCAGGCTGCCGTCAGTCTCAAGCACGCCATACCAGCCCTCATGACCAGGCATCGGCGCCAGGAGCAGCGTGCTGTTGGCATCGAGATTCTGCTCACTGCTTTCCCGGACCATGCCGCCGATAGCGCTCGTGGTCGTGGCGATGCGCGACGGGTCTTCGCGCCGCTGCTTGAGGCGCAGGACACCGCTGTGCGTGACAATCGTCTGGAGGTCCGGCGACACGACGTGCGCCTCCAGAGCCCCGTTTTCGTCTCGCGTGGCGAACGTCACATGCCCGTTTTCAGATTGCCTGTGGTAGGCGAAAGCATTGGTGGACGCGGCTGTACTGCCGGAGTTCCCGGAGAGGTCGGCGAGGGGCGACCATTGCCGGATGACGCCCTGCTCATCAAACAGCCACGCAAAGGAGACGGTGGAATCGAGCGGACGTAATATCGCTGAAGGACCGGCTCCGCTTGCCTGATAGGCTGTGAGTGAGCCAGTGATGACCATGGTTCGCTCGGCAATGAGGCCGTTCGCCTGAACGCCGGACCGGGCCGCGAAATGGGGTTCCCAGAAGGCCGGCCTGCCAGGTAGCGCAGGCTCGATTGTTCCGTCCCTGCCCCTGATCAGGTCGCGCCGGACAATCCGATTCCCACTGCGCGGGTCGACATAGTCGTAGGCGGCGACAAGCCCGAACCCCGGCAAGAGCCAGAACTCATTCGGTCCGGAGCGTCCGAAATAGCTTGGGAAGCGGCCACGATCAAAACCCGTGCCCTCAAAGTTTGGCCACGCTCCTTCGCCTTGCAACGTCATCTGCGCGCCCCGCTCCGGGCTGCGCGGGTCACGAAGCGGCTCAAGCCGGTAGGTGCGGTCGCCGAAGGTGACGGTCGTCCTGTCGCCATTGACCTCCACACGGGTTTCGACCGGGGTGAAGACCGCCTCCAGAGGCGGGGGCGCTGATGGGCGGCGCTGGGCCTCGGACGGGGCGGCGAGGCTCGCGGCGAACGCCAGGCCGGCCAGGGCGGCGATGGGGGTGTTCATCAGTGGGTTCATCGGCGATATCTTTCCGGGCAAACAGTTGGTCGGGAGATCAACTTCGTTCGGGCGCATGCCCGCAGCCGTCACTTCACTTCCGATACAATCATGAAAGCGGGATTGTCCACGTGGGTGAAGAACTCACCCATGATGCGCTGGACGGTGTCGCCGGGCATGTCCTCCCGGGTGAAACCGTCCATGTCTTCAATGGTGAAAAGCTCCACATAATCGACAGGCGGCTTACCCTCGCCGACCAGCAGCGCCTCGGCGCGATAGGTGGTGAAGGAACTCACACGCCTGAGCCCGCGCATGGCGGGATAATCGGTGTCGCGCACCCAGGCTTCGAAACGCGCTTTCGTGACGCCGGGTTTGAGGGTGTAGCTCAGGATGAGATTGGGCATGACGGTCTCCTTGATTGTCAGACTGGCGTCTGCTGGCTCGCGAGCCAGGCCTGCGCATCGAGTGGTTTCGGTCCGCCTGACCGGGCCACCGACCAGAAGCCGGGCGCCAGGGCCAGAAGCACGCCGATAAACGCCAGGCCCGCCCAGGCGATCTGGCGCTGGATCAGCATGAGTGCGATGCCGCCCAGGCTCACGGCGGCAACGACCATCAGCACGATGATCGCCGTGATCCAGTCGCTGCGGCTGGGACCCAGGGTCAGCCCCGCCGACGGATTGGCGGCGGGCAGGGCCGTCAACAGCGCGCGGCTGAAGGCCATGAAACTTTCGGTGCGCTTCGTCGCGTCCGCGAAGAATTTCGGCTTGAATGCTTCGGAGATGGTGTGGCGGCGGCCCGAACGGTCGGTGATCACGCAGGTTGAGTGAAACTGGCTGGCGGCCGGCGCGAGATTCAGGCGCAAGGACGCGATGCCACTGAACGCGAGGCGGCCGGAGCGCCGCCCGATCCGCCAGGCCAGCGTGTCACCATCAAGCTCATAGCGGCGGCTGGCGGAAAGCGGATCGGGCTGGAATTCGTGGACCGCCATGTCAGGGCGCCACCCGCGTGGCGATCAGGTCGGTGCACTGATTGGCGCCGTCCGCCGGGCTTCCGGTAATCTGCCAGAGCTCGTCCGCGCGCTGGCTGAGCGTGCCGGTCACGCCAGCCGCGCCATAGCCATCAGGCTGGATGCTCCAGGCGCCGGACCGCAGGATCAGACGGCCATCTGTATTGAGAACGCCTGAGACGTCAAAACGGCCCGCGACATCCGCAAGGGCGCCGCCGCGACCGCCCAGCACCGGGAAGAAGCCAAGCTCGCCTTCAACCTCGAAGCTGCGATCGACGCCGGGCGATCCGCGCGGCCGCAGGATCGAGATTTCGAGGATCAGGCCGTGCTCACCATCTGCGCAGAGATAGCTGCCGCCATAGAGTCCTGTCAGGCCTTCGCCGTCTTCGGGAATTCCGGCCTGGGTTGGCGCGGTGGCGCCCAGAGCAACGCACAAGGCTGCGGCGCACGCGGCATGTCTCATGTGAACCTCCTGCAGTGACGACGGACAGGATCAGGAGTCTGGCCGGGCGCTCACCTGAAGTCCCTCCCCTGTTCGGGGGAGGGCGCGCCGCGCCGACCGGTGTGAAGATCGGGCCATGACCCATGCTGACCCCATCGCCTCGCCGCCCCGTAACCGCGCGCTGCGCGCAGCGGGCATTCTGGCTGTCTTCGCCGGGCTCGGACCCTTGACCGGGGCCTTCGTTATCTGCCTGGGCTTTGGCGGGATCGCCGCACAGACCGCTTTCGCATCGGGCGATGTGGCCGAGGCCGCGCGCCTGTTTGCCGGCGGGACGCTGGTCACGCTGCTGTTCGCCATCCCGCTGGGATACATGCTGGGCCTGGCGCCGGCCCTGATGACCGGCGCTGTCGTGGCGGGCTGGGACCTGCGCAGTGGCCGGATATCGCTGTGGGCTGCGCTCGCGCCCGCTGTCATCATCGGCGTGCTGTCGGCCTACATCACCGGTCAACAGGTCGCTTCCGAGCACGGGACGATATTCTGGCGCACGGCGCTCATCACCGCACATCTGACGGCGGGCATGGCAGGCTGGGCCGCCGCACGGGCGATCTTCACCCGCGCCGGGACGCCAGCGGCCTGAGGCCAGCGAAGACGATGCGTGCGCGGTTGGCTTGTCCGCATGCAAAGGCCCTGGGCGGGCCGGCAAGGCACGGGCTGCACGCAGACAGTCCCCTTGCCGCATGCAGCCCGCCTCATGTGCAGTCCCCCTGGGCCTGCAGAGCGAATACTGCCGGTGATCCGGGCGTCCCGGCGCCCCCTGTTCAGGGGAGGACAGTCTTGCCAGCCCGCAGCGCGCGCCGTACATCGGCTGGCATGCGGGTGTGGCGGAACTGGTAGACGCGCTGGATTTAGGTTCCAGTGGGGCGACCCGTGGAGGTTCGAGTCCTCTCACCCGCACCATTTTCTCTCGTTCTCCTTCGCGTCCGCTCAGTCGATCCTCGCAAAAGCTGCGGGCGGGCTTTGCCCTTGCGAACCCTGGCGGGTTCGGGGACTGGCAGCGCGTCGCAACATGTGTGTTTTCGCGGCACACGCAGGCCCTTCGGTCCTGACTGACCCCCGTTGCGCACGGAAAATCCCCGTGACATAACGCGCGCTCGCTTCTAAAGCGGGCGTGACCGGACCGGCGCATCGCCCGCGCCTGTCCCTGTTGAACGCCTTGGCGCAATGCTGACGGCCCCCAAAATCACGAAGGCCCTTTACCTCATGAACGTCCAAGAGAAATCCTCTGAAGGTCTGTCGCGCACGTTCGAAGTGGTGGTTCCCGCCTCCGACCTCGAAAAGAAGCTCGCCGCCAAGATCGAGGAGATCCGCCCCGAGGTGCGCCTGAAGGGCTTCCGTCCGGGCAAGGTGCCTGCGGGCCATATCCGCAAGATGTTCGGCGCGTCGATCATGGGCGATATCCTTCAGGAAATCGTGCCCGAAGCGACGCAGAAGACGCTGGACGAGCGCAATCTGCGCCCGGCCTCCCAGCCCAATATCGAGGTGAAGTCCGACGCCGACGACGTCCTGAAAAAGGGCTCCGATTTCGCCTTCCAGATCGCCGTCGAAGTGATGCCGGAGTTCGAGCCGGTTGATCCCAAGACCCTGTCAGTGACCCGTCCGACGGCGCCGGTGGGCGACGACCAGGTGGATGAGGCGCTGGGCGAGCTGGCCCGTCAAGCCCAGGCCTATGAGCCCAAGGCCAAGACCGCCAAAGCCGCCGATGGCGACAAACTGGTGATCGATTTCGTTGGCATGATCGATGGCGAAGCGTTTGACGGCGGCACGGCGGAAGACGCTGAGCTGGTGATCGGCTCAGGCCAGTTCATCCCCGGCTTTGAAGAGCAGCTGGTCGGCGTGAAGGCCGGCGACAAGCTCGACGTGAAGGTGACTTTCCCGGAAGCCTATCAGGCCGCTCATCTGGCGGGCAAGGCGGCGGTGTTCGCCACCACGGTCAAGGAAATTCAGGCCCCGGCCGAAAGCGCCATTGATGATTCGCTGGCAGAGCGCCTGGGCCTTGAGAGCCTGCAGTCGCTCAAGGACCTGCTGGTCAAGCGCTTCGAGACCGAGCACGCGCAAGCCTCGCGCATGAAGGTCAAACGCTCCCTGCTCGACCAGCTGGACGAGGCCCATAACGGCATCGACCTGCCCGGCCGCATGGTGGAACAGGAATTTGAGTCCATCTGGCGTGAAGTCGAGCAGGCCATCAAATCGGGCGAGCTGGATGACGAGGACAGGGAAAAGTCCGAGGACGAGCTGAAAGCCGATTACCGCAAGATCGCCGAGCGCCGCGTGCGTCTGGGCCTGGTGCTGGCCGAAATCGGCCGCAAGGCCCGCGTGGACGTCACCCAGGAAGAGATCGCCCGGGCGGTGAACCAGGAAGCCGGACGCTATCCGGGCCAGGAGCGCCAGGTGGTGGAGTTCTACCAGAAGAACCCGGGCGCCCTGCAGTCCCTGCGCGCGCCGATCTACGAAGAAAAAGTGGTCGATTACATCCTTGAGCTCGCCGATGTGAGCGAGGTGGAAATCACCCGCGAGGCGCTGTTCTCCGACGAGGACGAGGCCCCGGCCAAAAAGGCCCCGGCCAAGAAGAAGGCGGCGCCCAAGAAAGCCGCCGCCAAGGCCGATGCTGACGAGGGCGCTGAGAAGGCTCCGGCCAAGAAGAAGGCTCCCGCTAAGAAGGCTCCCGCTAAGAAGGCCGCCGCCAAAAAGGACTAGCGGCTGCCATCGCCGGTTTGCGGTCCGGCGCCCGCCGCCTAGAGTAGCGCAGCGGGCCGGCCGGTCTGCAGCGCCCATCCGAATGCACGGAGCCGAACATGCGTGACGACCCGCAGGACGTGATGATGAACCTGGTGCCCATGGTGGTCGAACAGACCGCGCGGGGCGAGCGGGCCTACGACATCTATTCGCGCCTGCTCAAAGAACGCATCGTCTTCGTCACCGGCGTGGTCGAGGATCATATGGCCTCCCTGATGGTGGCGCAGCTTCTGTTCCTCGAATCGGAAAACCCGAAAAAAGAAATCGCCATGTACATCAACTCGCCTGGCGGGTCGGTGAGCGCGGGTCTGGCGATCTATGACACCATGCAATACATCCGCTGCCCCGTGGCGACGGCTTGCGTCGGCATGGCGGCCTCTATGGGCTCGCTGCTGCTGGGCGCCGGCGCCAAGGGCATGCGCTTCGCCACGCCGAACGCGCGAATCATGCTGCACCAGCCCTCGGGCGGTTTCCGCGGCAACACCGCTGATATCGAGCGCCACGGCGAAGATATCCTGAAAATCAAGCGGCGGATGAACGGGATTTACGTCAAACACACCGGCCAGGATCTGGCCGTGGTGGAGAAAACGCTCGACCGCGACACCTTCATGGACGCCGAAGAGGCCATGAAGTTCGGTCTGATCGACCACGTGTACGAAAAGCGTGGCGGGGCTGAGGGCGCCGAATCTTAAGGCCATTTGCGGTAAATTGAGGCTGGTGCGGGCTGCGCAAAAGCGGCGCCGTGCAGTTTTGCGCGCTTGATCGCAGGCGCGGGCGTGTGTTCGTATAGGAATGGAAACGTTTCGCTAAGGTCCGGCCCTGATCTTGCTTGAGACGCAAAAGTGCGACTCAAGCCGGCCCGGACCGGGCCTGGCGCGCGTCGCGCAGAGGGGCCGCATGTGGATTGCACGATCCGCACGGCGAGGCCGGACCGACTGGAGCAGGCATGACCAAGGCGACAACAGGCGACGGAAAGAGCACGCTGTATTGCTCGTTCTGCGGCAAGAGCCAGCATGAGGTCCGCAAGCTGATCGCCGGGCCGACCGTGTTCATTTGTGATGAATGCGTCGAGCTGTGCATGGACATCATCCGCGAGGAGAACAAGACCTCGCTGGTGAAATCCAAGGAAGGCGTGCCGTCTCCGCAGGAAATCTATCAGGTGCTTGAGGACTATGTGATCGGCCAGGGCCACGCCAAGCGCGTGCTCTCGGTGGCGGTGCACAATCACTACAAGCGCCTCAATCACGCCGGCCAGAACGGCGATGTCGAGCTGTCCAAATCCAACATCCTGCTGGTCGGCCCGACGGGCTGCGGCAAGACGCTGCTGGCCCAGACGCTGGCGCGCATCCTGGATGTGCCCTTCACCATGGCCGACGCCACCACGCTGACCGAAGCGGGTTATGTCGGCGAGGATGTGGAGAACATCGTCCTGAAACTGCTGCAGGCGGCCGATTACAATGTCGAGCGCGCCCAGCGCGGCATCGTCTATATCGACGAAATCGACAAGATCAGCCGCAAGTCCGACAATCCGTCCATCACCCGCGACGTGTCGGGCGAGGGCGTGCAGCAGGCGCTGCTGAAAATCATGGAAGGCACGGTCGCCTCCGTGCCGCCCCAGGGCGGGCGCAAGCATCCGCAACAAGAATTTTTGCAGGTGGACACGACCAATATCCTGTTTATCGTCGGCGGCGCGTTTGCGGGACTTGAGAAGATCATCGCCCTGCGCGGCAAGGGCTCGGCTGTCGGCTTCGGCGCCGATGTGCGCGATCCCGATGCCCGCCGTCAGGGCGAGGTTCTCAAAGAGGTGGAGCCGGACGATCTGCAGCGCTTCGGCCTGATCCCTGAATTTGTCGGCCGCCTTCCGGTGATCGCCACGCTGGAAGATCTCGACGAGTCAGCGCTGATCCAGATCCTGACAGAGCCCAAGAACGCGCTCGTGAAGCAGTATCAACGCCTGTTCGAGATGGAGGGCGTCGGCCTGTCCTTCACCGAGGACGCGCTGGCGGCCATCGCCCACCGCGCCATCGCCCGCAAGACCGGCGCGCGCGGCCTGCGCTCGATCATGGAGGGCATTCTGCTCGACACCATGTTCGAACTGCCCGGCCTCGACGGTGTTGAAGAGGTGGTGGTCAACGCCGAAGTCGTCACCGGCGCCGCGACCCCGCTGCACATCTATTCCAAGAAGCATCAGGCCCAGGCGGCGCCGCAAAAGGGCGCCTGATCCTCACCGGTTTCATTGAAACAGCACATTGCGGCGGTCCCTATTGGGACCGCCGTCAGCTTTCCAGTTCGACATCCCAGTAGAGATAATCCAGCCAGCTCTCGTGCAGATACTTGGGCGGGAAGCGGCGGCCCTGGGCCTGCAGCTGATGCATGTTCGGCCGCTCGGCCGGCCGGTGCAGGGGCATCTTGGCCTCGCGCGGCGTGCGTCCGCCCTTTTTCAGATTACACGGCGCGCAGGCGGTGGCGATATTGTCCCACGTGGTGCGTCCGCCATAGGCGCGCGGGATCACGTGATCAAAGGTCAGCAAATCCAGCTTGTCCGTGCCGCAATACTGGCAACGGAAACCGTCGCGCAGGAACAGGTTGAAGCGGGTAAAGGCCGGCGGGCGGTCCTGGCTGATATAGTCGCGCAGCGCCACGACAGACGGCGCCGGCAGGGAGACGCTGGGCGAGCGGATCAGCGTGTCATACTCAGACACGATGTCGACGCGCTCCAGGAACACCGCCTTGATCGCCTCCTGCCAGGGCCAGGTGGACAGCGGATAGTAGGAGAGGGGCTGGTAGTCCGCATTGAGGACGAGACAGCGCAGGTCTTCAGGAGCGGTTCTGAACACCCGCATCACACCCTCCACAAGGGCGAGACGCGCGGGGTGTCCGCGGCAGTCAACGGGCCGGTGGCCCCGTATGATGCCAAAGGCGTCCTGAAGACGCGTCTCCTTCAAACCAGACGCCGGAAATCATTGGACGAATCACCGGCGCGATCCTTTGGTCGGACGCACTCTAACCGAGGTCGTGTTACACGCCTATGACAGTGCGCTGACAGGTCTTTGATATATGGGGACGAGGCGCGCCTTAAACCAGCTTGCCGGCGAAGGCGTCCTTTAGGAAGCGCCCGCCCAGATCGAGTCCGTCCGGTCCGATGGAGTGCGGCACGCCGCCGGAGATGTGAAATTCCGCCCCGTGGCCCGCCGCCGCCAGACCCTGCGCCGCCATCAGCGTCATGCCCACGGGCAGGACCTCGTCCTGATCGCCGTGGATGAGCAATATGGGCGGTTTGCAGGTCATTTCCTGCGACAGACGCTCTGGCCCGGCCAGTGCGCCCGAATAGCCCAGGATCGCCGCCGGGGCGGTTTCACGGCGCAATCCGGCGTGCAGGGCCATCATCGTACCCTGGCTGAAGCCGATGATCGCCAGATCCGATGGCTGCAGCTCCCAGCGGTTCAGCTCCGATTTCAGGAATTGCTCGGCGCTGGCGTGGGCGCTGCGCACGCCCGATTCCATCGCCACCGGGTCGAGGCGGCTGATAGGAAACCATTGATATCCGCCGGGATAGCCCGGCACGGGTTCGGGCGCGTTGGGGCTGGCCCAGGCCACGTCCGGGAAGTCCGCCGCCCACGCTTGCGCCAGCCCCGCCAGGTCAGCGCCGTTGGAGCCATAGCCGTGAAACAGCACGACCAGTTTCTTCGCCTTGCCGCCACGGGGCGGGATGCGCGGTCCGTCAATGAGGATCATGGAAAGCGGCAGGCCTCTGTCAGCAGGATCAATCAGCCCGGATCATAGCTCGCCCGAAGGCGGTGCGAACCCCGTTACTGCGCCCGGCCTTTCAGGCCCGCGACAGGTGCGCACGGGTGCGCTAGGAAGCGGGCATGACCGGTTTCATCACCCGTTTCGCGCCGTCGCCCACCGGACGCCTGCATCTGGGCCACGCTTTCTCGGCGCTGACCGCCTTTGACGCGGCGCGGGTCGCAGGCGGAACCTGCCTCTTGCGCATCGAGGATATCGATCAGACCCGCTGCACGCCGGACTTCGAAGCGGGCATTTACGAGGATCTGGCCTGGCTGGGGCTGGACTGGCCGCGCCCGGCGCGCCGTCAGAGCGATCATATTCCTGAGTATGCCCGCGCGCTGAAGCGCCTGGCTGGCGCCGGTCTCGTCTATCGCTGTTTCAAGACGCGTAAGGAGATCGCCGAAGAGATAGCGCGCGCACCTCATCATCCCGGCGAGGGGCCGGAGGGGATCATCTATCCCGGCCCGGACACGCCCATGAGCGAGGCGGAAGAGGCCGGCCGCCTGGCGCGCGGCGAGGCCTATGCCTGGCGCCTGTCGCTGCGCGCCTGCCGCGAGGCGCTCTGCGCGCGCTATGACGCGCTGGTCTTCACAGAGGAGGGCGAGGGGCCTGAGGGCGAGCATGGCGCGATCGCCGCCCGACCGGACCTGCTGGGCGATGTGATTCTGGCGCGCAAGGATGTGGGGACGAGCTATCACCTGGCCTGTGTCCATGATGACGCGCTGCAGGGCGTCACCCATGTGATCCGGGGCCAAGATCTGTATTTCGCCACCCATTTGCACCGGCTGTTGCAGGAACTGCTCGGCCTGCCCGTGCCGGTCTGGCGCCATCACCGCCTGCTCACCGACGATACAGGCCGCCGCTACGCCAAGCGTGACCGGTCCTTGACGCTGGAGGCTTTGCGCGAGGCGGGCGCAACGCCGGAGGATATCCGGGCGCGGGTGGGGCTGTCATGAGCCAGGACGCGGCGAGCGGCGTGAAAGCGGACGCCCGTCGGGCCGAGCTGGTCAGCCGGCTTGCTGACACCCTGCTGGCCGATGGCCTTGCGGCGGCCAGCCTGCGCTCGCTGGCACGGGCGGCGGGCACCAGTGACCGGATGCTGCTGTATTATTTTCCCACCAAAGAGGCGCTCATGACCGCCGCACTGGTGCATCTCGCCGGTCGGCTGGAAGCGGCGCTGAGCGAAGCGGCGGCGCTATCGCGCGCTCCGGCTGACATCCTGTTTGTGCGCGTCGGTCATCAGGTTCTGGATGACGCATTCTGGCCCTATATGCGCCTGTGGCTTGAAATCGCCGCCCGCGCCGGAGCCGGTGAGGCGCCGTACCTTGACGCGGCGCGGGTCATCGCATCGGGCTTCCTCAGCTGGATCACACACCAGCTTGATGCGCCCGCTGAACGCCATGCCGCCGACGCCGCGCGTCTGTTTGCGCAGATCGAGGGTCTGGTCATCCTCAAGGCCGCAGGGCTTGAGGAGGCCTGTGATACGGCTCTCGGCGGCGGAACGATCTAGCGGGCGCGATTAAAGACAAAGCCCAGAACCAGCGCCACGCCGGCGCCCCACAGGATCGCCGCCCCGGCGCCGGTTTGCAGCGCCAGCTCAGCGCCATAGAGCGTGGGAACCCAGGCGAGCGCCAGCCCGTCCAGCAAGACCGCCGCCGCGACCACGACGCTGACCCCGAGCGCGAGATCGCTGCGGGCTAGTCCGCCGATCTTGGCGATCAGCCAGATGAACGGGGCGGTGCCCGGAATGATGAGCGCGTACAGGAGGATGCGGGCGCCGCCGTCATACACGCCCAGCGGGCCAAGCCAGCGCAGCAGCAGCGCCGCGGTCAGCCATAGGGCGGCGCCCAGGGCGGCCAGCCGGATCAGTTGTCCGGTTGAAAGCGGCAAACGTCCGGTCCGTACGGGGTGGGTCTGCATTGATGTGACCTCCAGCATTTTCGTGCTCAAGTTAGCGTAATGTAGCGTCCGCTACAATATCCGTCCGGCGGCGCCCGCGCCTTGCCCTGACGGGCGGGTCAGCGTCTATTGGGGGTAGTGAGATCACGTGTATGGACGACCCCCATGGCCCTGTGGCGCGACGATAATCAGGAGCTGGTGTTGTGGGGCGAGGGCGTCCGCCTGCGTCCGCCTCACGCGGATGATTACGAGGCGTGGGCCAAGCTGCGCTATGCCAGCCGCCCCCATACCGAGCGCTGGGAGCCGGCCTGGGCGGAGGACGAGCTGACGCGCTCGGCCTACAAACGGCGGCTGCGGCGCTATCAGACCGATCTCGACAACGGAACGGGCTATCCGTTCTTCGTGTTCCGTCATGACGATGACGTACTGGTCGGCGCGTGCAATCTCAACAATGTACGGCGCGGCGTGCTGCAGGCTGCGGACCTTGGATACTGGATCGGCACGCCCTATGTGCGCCGTGGCCATGCCCGGGCGGCGGTGCGCCGGGTCCTCAACTACGCCTTCGCCACCTTGCGCCTGCACCGGGTGGAAGCTGCAACGCGGCTGGAGAATGACGCCTCGCGCGCCCTGCTGGAATCGCTGGGCTTCACCCATGAGGGGCGGGCGCGCGAGTTTCTGAAGATCCACGGCGCCTGGCGTGATCATGACCGGTTCTCAATTCTCTCGGGCGACCCGATCCGATGAGCGAGGCGGCGTTCCGCTCTGCGGCGCTGGCCGCCGGCGCGCTGGCGCTGGAATGGGACGCGGCGTCTGAAGCGCTCACCCTGTCAGGCGACGCGGCTGCCATGGGCCTGTCCGGGGTGGCCGGGGCGGGGCGGCTGGAGGCGCTGGGCGAGCGGCTGGCCCCGGGGGACCGGGCCGCGCTTGAAGCGCTCGGCTCCGGGCGTGAGCTGGACGTGCGTCTGCGCCTGGTGGGCGAGGACCGGCGGCTGCGGCTTGTGCGCCTGATTGGGAAGAGCGAGGCCGGGGTATGGCGCGGCCTGATCCTGCCGGCGGGCGTGACGCCGGAGGATGGGCTTGAACGCCTGGATCTGGAAGCCGATTTGCGCGCCGCGCTGGAGGCTGGCGCGATCACTGCGCATCACCAGCCCATCGTGTCGCTCAAAGACCGTCGTCTGGCCGGGTTCGAGGCGCTGGCGCGCTGGGTGCGCCCTGACGCCAGCGTGATGCGCGCCGATGACTTCATGCCGCTGGCGCTGGAGCTCGGGCTGGCCGGGCAAATCGGGAAGGCCGTGCGGGCGGCGGCTGCGGCCGATGCAGCCGCCTGGCGGGCGCTGGCGCCGGACGCGGGCGCATTGTTTGTCGCCGCGAACGCCACCGCAGGCGAGATCTGCGATCCCGGTTTCGCGGGCGCGCTGATTGCCACGGTGGAGGCGGCGGGCCTGCCCGCGAGCGCCTTCAAGCTGGAGATCACCGAGACGGAGATCATGCGCGACCCGGACGCCGCCGAGCGGGCCATGCAGGCGCTGAAATCCGCAGGGTTCTCGTTGGCGCTGGATGATTTCGGGACCGGATATTCCTCGCTGGCCCGGCTCGACCGGTTCCCCTTCGACACGGTGAAAATCGACCGCTATTTCGTGCGCGCAGCGGGCGCGGATGCCTCGGCGCGCGCCATCATCGCCTCGGTGGTGCGCATCGCCCACAGCTATTCCATGGGCGTGGTGGCCGAGGGCGTGGAGACCGAAGCGGACGCGGTGCTGTGCGCGGAGCTGGGCTGTGATCTGGCCCAGGGCTTCCGGTTTGCGCGCGCCTTGTCAGGCGACGCTGCGGGCGAGGCGGTGGTCAGCGGTGTGGCGGGGCGATTCCTAGCGCCGGGCGCCTGACCGGTCAGGTTTCCGAAGCGTCTGCCGGACCGGCGAGGGTCTTGATCGCTGCGCGCGCCAGAGCGTCGGCGCGCTCGTTTTCCGGGTGGCCGGCATGGCCCTTGACCCATTCCCAGACGATCTCGTGGCGGGCCGCCGCGGCGTCAAGACGCTTCCACAAATCCTCGTTCTTCACCGGCTTTTTGGCGGATGTCCTCCAGCCATTGGATTTCCAGGCGTGCATCCAGCGCGTCACCCCGTCGCGCACATAGGTGGAATCGGTCACCAGCCGCACCCGGCAGGGCCGCTTGAGCGTCTCCAGCGCCACGATGGCGGCCATCAGCTCCATGCGGTTATTGGTGGTTTCGGCTTCAGCGCCGGACAGCTCGCGCTCCTTGCCAGCATATTCCAGCAGCGCGCCCCAGCCGCCGGGCCCGGGATTGCCCGAACAGGCGCCGTCGGTGTGGATGACCACGGTCTGGCTCAACTGGCCGTGACCTCATACTTCCCCGAAAGGTCTTTCACGCCCGCGTCTATCAGCTCGGCCAGCACGTCCAGATCGATATCGTCGAGCTTGTTGATGTAGAGGCAGGACTTGCCCATGCCATGCTTGCCGATGCGCGACAGGATCGCGCCGTAATCGGTGTAGCCGGGCATGATGTAGATGGAGTGCTTGGCCTTGCGCGGCGAAAACCCGGTAGCGAGGAAATCGCCTTCACGGCCGGTGTCATAGCGATAGTGGTACCGGCCATAGCCGATCATGGCCGGCCCCCACATCACTGGGTTCCACCCTGTGACGCGGCGGAACAGGGCGTCGAGCGTGCGCGCCTCCTCGCGTTTCTGGTCGGGTTCCACAGAGGCGATGAAGGCGTCCACCGTCTGGTCGGACGGCTGGGTCTTGGCGCCGCTCATCACGCCACCTCTTTGGGCAGTTTGAACACTACATCCTCGCGCGCCACGGTCACTTCGCGAATGGTGATGGCGTAGCGCCCGGCCATCGCCGCGATCAAATCCTCGACCAGGTCCTCGGGCGCGCTGGCGCCGGCCGAAACGCCCAGCGTGGTCACGCCGTCAAGCCAGTTCCAGTCAATCTCCTCGGCGCTGGGGACCAGATGCGCGGCGCGCGCGCCGGCTTTCAGCGCTACTTCAACCAGACGCACCGAATTGGATGAGTTGGGCGCCCCCACCACCAGCACCAGGTCGGCATCCGCGCCTATGGCTTTGACCGCCGCCTGACGGTTGGTGGTGGCGTAGCAGATGTCTTCCTTGTGCGGCGACGCCATGGCGGGAAAGCGCGCCTGCAGGGCGGCGACGATCTCGGCTGTGTCGTCCACCGACAAGGTGGTCTGGGTGACAAAGGCCAGATTGCCGGGATCGCGCGGGGTGAAGGCTTGTGCGTCGGCCACAGTCTCGATCAGGTGAATGGCGCCCTCGGGCAGCTGGCCCAGCGTGCCGATCACCTCGGGGTGGCCGGCATGGCCGATGAGCAGGATTTCCTTGCCCGCCTTGTGATGTCGTTCGGCTTCCACATGGACTTTGGAGACCAGCGGGCAGGTCGCGTCGACATAAAGCAGGCTGCGCCGCGCCGCCTCGTCGGGCACACGCTTGGGCACGCCGTGGGCGGAAAACACCACCGGGCGATCGTCCGGGCACTCGTGGAGCTCCTTGACGAACACCGCGCCCATGGCTTTCAGCCGGTTGACCACATGCTTGTTGTGCACGATCTCGTGGCGGACATAGACCGGTGCGCCGTAGCGCTCGAGCGCCTTCTCGACGATCTGGATCGCCCGGTCCACACCGGCGCAAAAGCCGCGCGGGGCGGCGAGCAAAACGGTCAATGCGGGCTTGGCGGTCATGGCGGTCCTCTGTCAGCCGGCGCGGGCGGGCGTTGCCCTTCGCGCGCGCGCGTCGTAGAGACGTCTACCAGACCCGGCCCGCCCCGCAAGGGTGCGCCGGAGGATGTCATCGGCGGCGCCGCCCGGCGCCGCGCTCTCAGGTCCGGGACTTTTCGTCATGCGTTTCGCCGTCATCAGCCTCGCCGCCGCCGCCCTGACCCTCTCCGGCTGCCAGGGAGTGCGCGAATCGCTGAGCGGACCGCAGCCCAATCCGGGACCGTGTCCGAACGCCCTGTCATTGTATGACGCGCACCGGGTCGTCAATTTCTCCGGTTCCGAAATCGTCTATGGGAATGTGGGCTTCACCGGCGAAGTGCTCAACGTGGTCAGCACCTGCACCTATACGGACCGCTCGGCGACCCCGATCGAGATGGAAATGGGCATGCGCCTGGGTTTCGGCCGCGGCCCGGCGGCGGTGGGTGACAGCCATTCCTATGAGCTGTTCATCACGGTGGTGCGCCTTGATACGCAGCGCAATGTGGTGGGCGTGATCCACCGGGAGAATTTCACGGTCACTGCAAATTTCCCGGCCGGCTCTGACCGTGTGGAGATGGTCGAGGAATTTTCGTCGATCCGCATTCCGCGCGCCGACGGCGACACGTCGGGCGCCAATTTCCAGGTTCTGGTCGGGTTTGAGCTGACCGATGAGCAGCTGGAATTCAACCGGTCCGGAATGCGCTTCCGCGTCACCGCTGGCCAGGACGGCTAGGGCGCCCCCATGACGTCTCTTGTTGAAGAGCTGACGGGTGCGGTCTCGGCCGCGTTCGAGGCGGCAGGCCTGCCGCGCGAGCTGGGCGGCGTGATCGAGAGCGACCGCCCCGATCTCGCCCCCTATCAGTGCAATGGCGCGCTGGCTGCCGCGAAGGCGGCGAAGGCCAATCCGCGCGCTCTGGCGGCCTCCATCGCCGAGCACCTCAAGGCGGCGCGGCCGGACCTTGCGGTCGAGATCGCAGGGCCGGGCTTTCTCAATCTCGTTCCGCCGCCGGCGCTCTATGCAGGCCGGGCGAACGCGCTGGCCGCCGATACGCGCACGGGCGCGCGCACAGCGCCAGCGCCGCTCAAAGTGATGATTGATTTTGGCGGGCCCAATGTGGCCAAGCCGATGCATGTGGGCCATTTGCGCTCCAGCGTGATCGGCGACAGCCTGCAGCGCCTGATGCGCTTCCTTGGCCACAGCGTGACCAGCGACATCCATCTAGGCGACTGGGGCCTGCAGATGGGCCAGCTGATCACTGAGCTGGAGGATGAGCAGCCGGACCTGCCTTACTTCGACGCCGGTTTTTCAGGGCCTTACCCTGAGGCGGCGCCGGTCACCATTGATGATCTGGCCCGGCTTTATCCGCAGGCGAGCGCCAAGGGCAAGGCCGACCCGGCGCGTCAGGAACGCTCGCGTCAGGCCACGGCGGAGCTGCAGGCCGGACGGCCGGGATACCGCGCCCTGCTGCGCCATTTCATCTCGGTTTCCATTGCGGCGCTGAAGGTGGATTTCGACGATCTCGGCGTTCATTTCGACCTGTGGAAGGGTGAAAGCGACGTCAATGATCTGATTGCGGACATGGTCGCCGACCTGTGCAAGCGGGCCATCGCCGAGGAAAGCGACGGCGCGCTGGTCATCCGCGTGGCGCGCGAGGACGACAAGAAGGAGCTGGCGCCGCTTATCCTGGTCAGCTCGCAAGGCTCGGCGCTCTACGCCACCACAGACCTCGCCACCATTCTGGAGCGCCGCCGCGAGCTGGATCCCGATCTGATCCTCTACGTGGTCGATCTGGGCCAGTCGGACCATTTCGAGCAGGTCTTCCGCGCCGCGGTCAAAGCCGGCCTGGCGCAAGAGGGCGGGCTGGAGCATGTGAAGTTCGGCACGGTGAACGGCCCGGATGGCAAGCGCCTGCGCACCCGCGATGGCGGCACTTTCCGGCTGGCTGACCTCATTGAGCAGGCCCGCGAGCGCGCCCGCGCGCGCCTGACCGAGGCGGGGCTGGGAACTGAGTTGTCACCGGAGGCCTTCGAGGATGTGGCGCGCAAGGTGGCCAATGCGGCCATCAAATTCTCCGACCTGCAGAATGTGCGCACCACCAATTACGTGTTTGATCTGGACCGGTTTGTCAGCTTCGAGGGCAAGACCGGGCCGTACCTGCTGTATCAGGCCGTGCGCATCGGCTCGCTCTTGCGCAAGGCCGAAGGTGAGGGGCTGAAAGTTGGCCCGGTGCAGATCAGCCATGACGCCGAGGCTGCGCTGGTGCGCCGGCTGGACGGGTTCGACGCGGCGGTGCATCGGGCCGAAGCCGGGCGCGCGCCGCACATATTGTGCGAGCACGCCTTCAACCTCGCCCAAACCTTTTCCGCCTTCTACACCCAGTGCCCGATCCTGCCGGAGAAGGACGAAGCCATCCGCGCGAGCCGCCTCACCCTCGCGCGCACCACGCTGACTCAGCTGCGAACCGTGCTGGGCCTGATCGGTCTGGATGTGCCGGAACGGATGTAGTTCAGGCCGGCGGTGGGCAGCGCACCAACGGCGGCGCGGGGTCGGGCAAGGATCCGCCAGCCGCTTCTAGCGCCGCAGCCAGATGCGGCAGGCGGCGGCGGTCCAGACTCGGATAAAACAACATCTCGCGTGATGCGCCCGGCAAGCCCGGGGTGTCGATAGCAGCAAGGCGGGCATAGGCGGCGTCTTCATTACCCAGCATTTCATGCACGTAGAAGGCATGAATGCGGGCTCTGGGTTCGTCGATGATCATCTGGCCCATCTCGGCGACCCGGGCCCCGTCGCCCTCCGCGCAGATCTGGCGCAATTCACTGAACATCTTAGCAAATCGACCCAGATCGCTGCTTTGGATACGCACGTTGACAGCCTGCGCCTCATCCAGCGCACCCACGCGCAACAGAGCGGGATGGGCCTCGATCAGCGCAAAGCCTTCAAACGGCGCCTGTTGCAGCGTGCGGCGCGCGAGATCGGCCGCAAGTTCAAAGTCACGGGCCTTTGTCGCATGCTGGATGAGGAAGGCTCGATGGTAGGCGTCGACGTCTGGCAGCAGGCTGTCCAGACGCCGCACAACTTCCTGCGCCTGATCGAATTGCCCAAGCATTACAAGCGTGTTCGAGTAATCGAACCACCGATCCACGTCATTGGGGCGGTCTGCGAGATAATCAGCGTAGGCCGAAGCCGCGTCGGCCAGGTTGAACAGCTCCTGATCGCGCCTGGCGCGATAGGCAGCGGCCTCGGGACCATCGCGCGCGCTGCGGATGGCTGCCTCCATTAGGGCTGTGAATTCACGGCGATAGGCCTCGCCCGTGTCAGGGTTTTCGCGCATCACCAGCGAGGGCGTGTTCTCGTAACGGTAGATGACTGCCGCGGCGGCGTGGGCGTCCGCAAAATCGGGATCTATGGAGCGCGCCCTCGCCATCAGCTCCCCGGCGCGGCCCCAGTTCTGCGGAGCGCCGGTGCGCGAGAACTCGCGCATGGCTGCCTGACCGCGCAGGTACGCCTCATAGGCGGCGATCGAATCGGTTCCGGCTGTGACCATGGCGGCCAGGGCGTCCGGGTTCAGCGATGTGTCGAGCAGCCGGGCCACATCCGTGGAGATGTCGGCCTGTATGTCAAGAATGCTACCAAGCGGCCGGTCATAACGTTGCGACCAGATTTGCACCCCGTCCTGCGCCGCGATCAACGAAACGGTGACGCGAAGGGTCTCGTCTTCCACCCGGACCGCGCCCTCCAGAAGGTGCGCGACCCCCAAAGTTCGGCCGATATCCGCAGGCGCGCCCCCCGAGGCCGTCGCTGCCTCGCTGGCGCGGCGCGACGCGACGCGCAAGTCGGGCATGCGGGTGAGCGCGTTGGTGACCTCCTCGGCCAGGCCGGCTGCGAACCAGTCAATATCCGCCCCCGGGCTCAGATTCTCGAAACCGACGACCGCGACTGAACGATTGACTTGCGGGGTGCCGGATGGCTGAAGGAGGATTGTGGCGAGCATCGCGGTCAGCATCAGCGCAGAGGCGGCCAGCGCGGCCGGGGCCAGCCGCCGCAAGCCGGGCTTGTTCCCGGCCAAATCTGAGTCAGGCCCGCCCTGATCCGGTACGGCTGCCGGAACCGGCCGGGCAGCGACATCGAACGCGCCTGATTGGAGTGCAGCGCCGGGAGCTGTTGTTGAGACCGGCGCGATGAAGCGGTATCCGCGCCCATGCTCGGTTTTGATCCAGACGGGCCGGCGCGCATTGTCGCCCAGCGCTTTACGAAGCTCCTTGACTGCGGTCGTGAGCACCGAGTCGGATACAGCCATACCGTCCCAGACCTCCTCGATCAGCTCGGCCTTGGTCACCAGCCGCATGGGCCGGCGCATCAGCGCCACCAAAAGCCTGAAGGCGCGGCCGCCGAGCGGCGCCGGAGCGCCATTCAGCCTCACCGTTGCATCTTTCACATCGACACTCAGCCGACCGGCGGCGATGAAATAGTTCGCCTGCGCGGCGCCGCCGCCAGTCTCTGGGTCATCGCTCGCCAAGGTGTGCCCCAACTCCGCCTGAGTGCCATTCTAACGCATTCCCGCGATTGCGCATGCATTCAGGCGCCTCAGAACTCCGGAAAAATAGATTTAAGATCAGTGCCTTGTGTTTTCTCAGGAAGTTCTCAGGTTTTCGGCAGGATCAAATCCGGTGCGTCGGACAGTGTCATGGCCGTCGCAAGGACGTGCTGTCGGCCCGTTCAAGACTGAACCACAGGAGACGATCAATGACCCGCATTCAGGCTCTCATTGCCGCCGCTGTCGCCACGGCTGCGCTTACGCTCAACGCGCCAGCCCAGGCCCAGGAATTCGAGTTCGAATACGAAACCTGGCAGCTCAACAGCGTGGAAGGCCGCACCAACGTGCTCAACATGCTGGAGCGCCGTGTGCGCGCCTACTGCGCCGTTGCTGACGCCCGCACGCTGCTGGCCCGGCGTATCGCCGAAGATTGCCAGGAGCGCACCTTGGCCCGCGCGGTGGAGCAGATTGGCGACGCCCGCGTTCTGGCACTTCACCGGCAGCGCGCGCTGACCCGCGAGGCCTGAACCTCCTGCCCCGATTCCGGTTCCTGGCGAACCCCGAGTCGTCCGGACCGGAGGGCCGGAACGCGAAGCTGACGCAATCCGGCCGGCGAGCCGCGAACGAAGCCCGTCAGGCTCCGTTCGCGGCTCGATGCGCTTGCATCCCGCATCCCCGATTGACTCGACTCTGTCTCTGGCTAGTTTGGCGCGTCGGTTGCGAGCGCCGTGAGGCGGGCGGGATCGGGCATGCATGAAGGCCCCCTGCGGGAGAGACCGGCCAAAGACGCCGGCGCCGAAGGCGCAACCGCCCCGGAAACGCTCAGGCGACAGGACCGCAGGATGATGGCCGACGCTGGAAAGCGGGCGCGGATGCATGGCATGCGCCGCCCCACCGAAGGAGCAATGCGCCGCAGGCCAAGGGTCTGTGGACGCAGGAATCTCTCAGGTCTCGGGACAGCGGGGGCGCATACGGTACCGGTATATGCCGGATCGTAGCCGCCAACCCGCGCTTGAGGATTCTGACGAGATGGCCGACGACGCAAGCCTTCAAAAGACCCCGCTTTACGATCTCCATGTGGAGCTCGGCGCGCGCATGGTGCCGTTCGCGGGCTACGCCATGCCTGTGCAGTACGAAGGTGTGATGGCCGAGCATAATCACACCCGCGCAGCCGCCGGCCTGTTCGACGTCTCCCATATGGGCCAGGCGCGCGTGTCCGGTGATGAAACCGCCTTCGAGGCTCTGGTCACCGCCGATCTCGGCGCGCTGGGCGCAGGCGAGCAGAAATACACGCTCCTGCTCAATGATGAGGGCGGGATCATGGACGATCTGATGATCTCCCGGCCGGACGATGGCGATCTGTTCATGGTGGTCAACGCCGCGTGCAAGGATAGCGACTTCGCCCACATGCGCACGCGCTTCGGGTCGCGCGCCGGGCTTCACGAACTGAAAGACCGCGCGCTGCTGGCCCTGCAGGGGCCGCAGGCGGGCGCGGTGATGGCCGAACTGTGCCCGGACGCGGCCAAGCTCGTCTTCATGCAGGCGGGCGCGTTCAGCCTGGCGGGCTTTGACGTGCTCATCTCGCGCTCGGGCTATACCGGCGAGGACGGGTTCGAGATTTCAGTGCGCGCGAGCGAGGCTGACGCGCTGGCGCGCCGGCTGCTGGGTGATGAGCGGGTGAAGCCCATCGGCTTGGGCGCGCGCGATTCGCTGCGCCTTGAAGCCGGCTTGTGCCTCTATGGCCATGACATGGACGAGACCATCACGCCTGTTGAGGCGAGCCTTGTGTGGGCGCTGGCCAAATCGCGCCGCGAGCGGGCCGATTTCCCCGGCGCCGCGCGCATCCTGGCCCAGCTGGAAGCTGGCCCGGAGAAGAAGCGCGTCGGCATTCTGCCCGGCGACCGCGCCCCGGCGCGTGAAGGCACGGAGATCGTTGTGGACGGCGAAACCGTCGGGGTGATCACCTCGGGCGGGTTCGGCCCCACCGTAGGCGGGCCTGTCGCCATGGGCTATGTCCGCGCCGATCTCGCCAAACCCGGCCAGTCCATCGAGCTGGTGGTGCGCGGCAGATCGCGCCCGGCCGAAATCGCCAAAACCCCGTTTGCGCCGCACCGCTTCTATCGCGGCTGACCTGATTGTCTGGAGGAGACGCACCATGACCACCCGTTACACCAAGGACCATGAATGGATCCGCATCGATGGCGATTTCGCCATTGTTGGCATTACCGCCTACGCCGCCGAGCAGCTGGGCGATGTGGTGTTTGTCGAGCTGCCCGAAATCGGCAAGACCCTGTCCCAGGGCGATGAAATGGCCGTGGTGGAAAGCGTCAAGGCGGCCTCGGAGGTTTACGCCCCGGCCTCCGGCGAGATCGTCGCGGTCAATGACGCGCTGGAAGGCACGCCGGCCATGGTGAACGAGGCGCCCGACGGCGCGGGCTGGTTTGTGAAACTGAAACTGTCCGACCCGGCCCAGCTTGAGGCCATGATGGACGAAGCTGCCTACAAGGCGCACACGAGCTAGAAGGGTCTGACCTCGCGATGAGCTGGCCGCCGCACGCCTTTGCTGTCACCGACCGGGCCGAAGCGGCGGCCGTGATCGCGGCCTGCCCTTTCGCCACGTTTGTGGTGAATGGTCCGGACGGCCTGACTGCGGCGCGCACGCCGGTGGCGCTGGAGCACGCCGAAGATGGCGGGCTGGAGGCGCTGGCGGGTCATGTGTCGCGGGCCAACCCGATCTGGCGTGCGATCGGAGACGGCGCGCCGGCGCTGGCGCTGTTTTCCGGGCCGCACGCCTATGTCAGCGCCTCGGCCTACCCGTCCAAGGCGGTGCATGGCCGCGCGGTGCCGACCTGGAATTATGTCGCCGCCGAAGCCCATGGCGATGCGGCGGTGTTCGAGGACGAGGCGCAGCTGCACGGGCTGTTCGAAGCGCTGACGCGGCGATTTGAAGCGGGCCGGGCGCAGCCCTGGTCTGTCGATGACGCGCCGGCGGACTATGTGTCGGCGCTGATGAAGGGGATTGTGGGTCTGCGCCTGACGGTGAGCGCGGTCCACGCGACGAAAAAGCTCAGCCAGAACAAGGCGGGCGAGGATTTTGACGGGGTGAAGGCGTTCCTGAACGCCGAACCTGAACCGGGCGCGCGCCAGACGGCGGCGCTGATGAGCGAACTGGAGCGAGGCTGATGCGTTATCTGCCGCTGACACCTGAAGACCGCAAAGACATGCTGGAGACGATCGGGGCGCCCAGCGTGGACGCTCTGTTCGCCGATGTGCCCGAAACGGCGCGCCTGAAAGGGCCGGTGGACCTGCCGCGCCGGGCCACCGAGCTTGAGGTGGAGCGCGCCTTCACCGCCATGTCATCGCGCAATCTGAGCGCCTCCACCGCACCGTTCTTTGTCGGGGCAGGGGCTTACAAGCACCATGTGCCCGCCACGGTGGATCACCTGATCCAGCGCTCGGAGTTCTTGACCAGCTACACGCCCTATCAGCCTGAAATCAGCCAGGGCACGCTGCAGACCCTGTTCGAGTTCCAGACCCAGGTGGCGCTGCTCACCGGAACCGATGTGGCCAACGCCTCCATGTATGACGGCTCCACGGCCTGCGCCGAGGCGGTGCTGATGGCTTGCCGCATCACCAAACGCCAGCGCGCGGTGCTCAGCGGCAATCTGCATCCCCACTACGCCGAAGCCACGCGCACGCTGGCCAAATACATGGATATCGAAATTGAGGCGGCGGCGCCGGTTCCCGGCGGACTGGACGCGGTGAGCGATGCGCTGACCGACGATGTCGCCTGCGTGGTGGTGCAGAACCCGGACGTGTTCGGCCAGGTCCATGATCTGCGCCCCCTGGCCGAAGCCGCGCATGCCAAGGGCGCGCTGCTGATCGCGGTATTCACCGAAGTGGTGTCGCTGGGCCTGATCGAAAGCCCCGGCGCCATGGGGGCCGATATCGTGGTGGGCGAGGGCCAGTCGCTGGGCGTGGGGCTGCAGTTCGGCGGGCCGTATGTGGGTCTGTTCGCCTGCCGCGACGACCGCAATTTCATCCGCAATCTGCCGGGCCGCCTGGCCGGCGAGACCGTGGACGCTGACGGGCGGCGCGGCTTTGTGCTGACCCTGTCGACGCGCGAACAGCATATCCGGCGCGACAAGGCGACGTCGAACATCTGCACCAATTCAGGCCTGATGGCGCTGGCCTTTACCATCCACATGACGCTGCTGGGCGAGGCGGGCCTGCGCACGCTGGCGCGCCTCAATCATGAGCGCGCCTGCGAGATGGCCGACCGGCTCGCCGCCCTGCCGGGCGTGGAGGTGCTCAACAGCGCCTTCTTCAACGAGATTACGGTGCGCCTGCCCAAACCCGCCGCGGGCGTGGTGGAGGCGCTGGCCGCCAAGGGGATACTGGCAGGCGTGCCCGCCAGCCGGCTCTTCCCCAAGGGCGGGCTTGACGATCTTCTGATCCTGGCCGCGACCGAAACCAATACAAAAGCCGACCTCGACGCGCTCGAGGCGGGCCTGAAAGAGGTGCTGTAATGAGCATGAACGCACAAGGCCGCCCCTCCCGTCCGATCCACGCCCATGATGCGGGCGCGTATCAGGACACGTTCTCCGGCTCGCGCGGGCTGGACCAGGCTGAGCCGCTGATCTTTGAGCGCGGACGGGTCGATGTGACCGGCGTGGACCTGCCCGAACCCACCGGCGCGGCGCTGCGTATTGGCGGGCTGGAGCGCAAGGCCGAAATCGGATTGCCGGGCCTCGCCGAGCCGGAGACCATGCGCCATTACGTGCGGCTCAGCCGGAAGAATTACGCCATCGATCTGGGGCTTTATCCGCTGGGGTCGTGCACAATGAAGCACAATCCGCGCCTGAACGAGAAAATGGCGCGCCTGCCGGGCTTTGGCGATATTCACCCGCTGCAGCCCCAGTCCACCGTGCAGGGCGCGCTGGAGCTGATCGGCGAGCTGGCCCGCTGGCTGATGGTGCTGACCAATACGCCCTGTGTGGCCATGAGCCCGAAGGCGGGCGCCCATGGCGAGCTGTGCGGCATGATGGCGATCCGCGCGGCGCTGGACGCGCGCGGCGAGACGGGACGCCGGCGCGTGCTGGTGCCTGAAAGCGCCCACGGCACCAACCCGGCGACCGCTGTGCAGTGCGGCTTCTTCTGCGACGAAATCCCCGCCGACGCCACGGGCCGCGTGGACATGGCGGCCTTCAAGGCCAAGCTCGGCCCCGATGTGGCGGCGATCATGCTGACCAACCCCAATACGTGCGGGCTGTTCGAGCGGGACATCAAGGAGATCGCCGACCTGATCCACGAGGCGGGCGGGTATTTCTACTGCGACGGCGCCAACTTCAACGCCATCGTGGGCCGTGTGCGGCCGGGCGATCTGGGCATTGATGCGATGCACATCAATCTGCACAAGACCTTCTCGACCCCCCATGGCGGCGGCGGTCCGGGCTCGGGCCCGACGGTGTTCTCGCAGGCGCTGGCGCCGTTCGTGCCCGTGCCCTACGTGGTGCGCGAGGGCGAGACTTGGCGCCTGGTCGAACACGAGCATGAAGCCGAGGGCCAGCCCTTTGGCCGCATGGTCGCCTTCCATGGCCAGATGGGCATGTTCACCCGCGCGCTCAGCTACATGATGAGCCACGGCTCTGACGGGCTGCGGCAGGCGGCGGAAGATGCGGTATTGAACGCCAATTACGTGCTGGCGCGCCTGCGCCATGTGATGACGGCGGCGTTTGACGGCGCCTGCATGCACGAGGCGCTGTTCGATGACCGTTTCCTGAAAGGCACGGGCGTCACCACGCTCGATTTCGCCAAGGCTATGATCGACGAGGGCTATCACCCCATGACCATGTACTTCCCGCTGGTGGTCCACGGGGCCATGCTGATCGAGCCCACCGAGACCGAGAGCAAGGCCTCGCTGGACCGGTTTTGCGATACGCTGGAAGGGCTTGCCCTGGCGGCCCAGGCCGGGGAGGCCGAGCGCTTCACCGCCGCGCCGCGCCATGCGCCAGCCAAGCGCCTGGACGAGACGCGCGCCGCGCGCACCCCGGTCCTGCGCTGGAGCCCGCCGGCTGAGACGCCGCAAGCAGCCGAGTAGAGGGCGCGGCGCCAGAGACACGGCGCCACAAATTCGCCCCGCGCTCCGTCCACTGACTGCACAAACCGGCCCGGCCCCCTTGGTCGGGCCGGGCTTGGCGCTCTAGATTGAGGTCCCGCCCGCTGATAAGCGGCTGGGTTGCGGGAGCTGGAATGCGGTGGCGATGAACGATCATCTCAACGGCTGGGGGAAAAACGGGGTGGGGCAGATAATTCAGGCCGTGCTGCGAGCCGTGGGCGTGGCGCTCGGTCTGTTCATGCTGGCGATCGCCATCCCGCTGTTTTTTCTGCCTATTCCGCTCGGTCTCCCTCTGGCGATTCTGGCGCTGATCCTGCTGGCCGCCACCTCCAAGACCGCCCATCGCGCGATTACGGGCTGGTTGCGCCGGCATCCGAAGGTCTGGGATAAGGTCAAACATCTGTTTGACCGGGGCGACAAGGACTGACTTTCGCCGGTCAGTGATTTCATCCGAAGACCCAAAGGTTTCGTTCATGACCATCACACTCCACCATCTCGGCCAGTCGCGTTCGGAACGCATTATCTGGCTGCTGGAGGAGCTGGGCGCGCCTTACGAGCTAGTCCGTCACAGCCGCGACCCGCAGACCCGTCTGGCGCCGGCGGCGCTGGGGGATATCCATCCACTGGGCAAGGCGCCGGTTCTGGTGCTGGACGATGGGCGCACGCTCGCCGAGACAGGCGCTATTGCCCAGTATTTATTGGATAAATTCGATCTGGCGAACCGGCTTCATCCGGTTCCTGGAAGCCCCGCCTGGCCAGTGTTTCTCGAATGGATGCACGCCAGCGAAGGCGCGGTCTTTCTGCCGTTTCTGATGAACGCCTATCTGCGCCCCTCCGGGCTGATGGACAGCCCGCTGGGCCAGTTCATGGCGGCGGAACGGGCCAAGGTGCTGGCCCATGTGGAGAGCCACCTCAAGCGCCATAGCTGGTTTGCCGGCGAGGCGTTCAGTGCGGCCGACTGCCTGATGGGATTCCAGCTGGAGGCGGCGGAGAAAGCCGGAGCGATTTCAGAGGGTTCATCCGTGCACGACTGGCTGACCCGCGCCCGCGCCCGCCCCGCCCACCAGGCCATGCGTCAGGTGACGGCGCAGGACTGATTGCCTTCCTCTTGCTAGGCAAGCGTTGCGGGCTGTCGCTCCCTGCTATATAATCATCATTATATAGTTGGAGGCCGGCATGCAAAAACTCAAAATCACCACTGTGGGGGCCTCGTCGGGCGTCATCCTGACCAAGGAGGTCATGGCGCATCTGAAGGTCAAGAAGGGCGACGTGCTCTACCTGACCGAAGCGGCGGACGGCAGCTATCGCCTCACCCCGTATGATCCTGAATTCGAACGGCAAATGTCGCTCGCGGAAGACATCATGCATGACGACCGCGACGTCCTGCGCGCGCTGGCGAAGTGAGCGAACCGTCCGGTCCGCCGCGGCGCAAGGATTGGCGCTGGGTCGATCTGGCCGTGATCCACGCCGTCCACGACCGCCAGCTGGCCGAGCATGGCGGCGCGGACGCCGTTCGCGATGCGGGCGGCGTGGATAGCGCGCTCGCCCGCCCGGTCAATCTGGCCAGTTACGGCGCGCCCGACGCGGCGGATCTGGCGGCCGCCTATGCCTATGGCCTTGCCAGAAATCATGGATTCGTGGACGGCAACAAACGCACCGCCTGGATCGCGGCGCGCCTGTTTCTGGCCGATAACGGATACCGTCTGGCCTTCGATCCCGTTGATGCAGTGCGCGTTATGGAAGGCGTGGCGGGCGGGACAGTGACTGAGACCGCGCTGGCCGCCTGGTTTCGCGACCGGCTGGTTTGAGAGCGCCTATCCCCGCCCTATGCCCTCACTTGTCCCCGGACGGATGCGCCGCATGACGCGCGTTTAAGGGTTGAAGACCGGCCTCTATGTGACCAAAACCGGCCGCCATGGGTTCAAGACGGCTGTTTTAGGGTTCAAGCGCACCGGACGCCCTCACCTCACCCCATCGCTTCGCTGGCGAGCGCCGTGCTGGCGTCTTCCAGGATGGCGTCGCCGGCCTCGCCGAACACCGCCTCGCGCCCGACCTCCAGCATCACTGGCACGGCCAGCGGCGAGATCTTGCTAAGGGCCATGTGATCGACCCGGCCCGCGACTTTGGCCAGACGGTCGGCGAGGCGGCGGATGTCCAGAAGGCCCGACGCTGCGTCCTGCCAGGCGGCTTCGAGCAGGATGTGGCCCGGCTCATGCTCGCGCAGCACCTTGTAGATGAGGTCGGCGGAGAAGGTGACCTGGCGCCCGGTCTTCTCGTGACCTGGAAAGCGCCGCTCGATCAGGCCGGTGATCAGGGCGCAGTTGCGGAAGGTGCGCTGCATCAGCGCGCTCTCGGCCAGCCAGGCGTCGAGATCGTCGCCCAGCATGTCTTCGCTGAACAGCGCGGCCATATCGCAATCGGCCATGTCGCACAGACCCCAGACCGCCAGCGCATATTCATTGGCGACAAAGCCCAGAGGCCGCAGCCTCGCGCGCTCCAGCCGGCGGGTCAGCAGCATGCCCAGGGTCTGGTGCGCCAGGCGCCCCTCGAACGGGTAGCAGACCAGATAGAATTTGCCGCCGCGCGGGAAGGTCTCCACCAGCAGCCGGTCAGGCTCGGGCAGGCGCGAGCGCTCTTTCTGCAGGGCCAGCCACTCGCGCACCTGGGCGGGCAGGCCGTCCCAGGCGTCGGGCGTGTGGACCAGCTCGCGCACCCGCTCGGCCAGGAAGGTGGTGTAGGGAAATTTGCCGCCCTGCCAGCTGGGGATTTTCGGGTCGGTGCCGCTGGCGCGGCTGACCAGGCATTCGGTTCCGCTGACCCCTTCAAAGCGCAGCATCTGGCCGGCGAACAGGAAGGTGTCGCCGGGGGTGAGCTGGTCGGCGAACCATTCCTCGACCTGGCCCAGGCGCGGTCCGCCGCCGCGTAAGGCGGGCGTGCGAGCGATTCCAGAAGCGGCGGGCAGAGGCGCCCCGGCGGCGTAGGAGGGCGGTGCGGTGAGGCGCCCGGGCGCGGCGCGCTGGCTGAGGCTGGCAGGTGGTGGCTGAGGCGCCGGAGCGGCGGCCGCAGCGGCATTGGCGCCCTTGCGTCCGGCGGCCAGGCGCACGTCCAGCATGGGGCTTTCGATGATGACGCCGATATTGAGCCGGTGGCGCTGGGCGGTCTCGCGATTGCGCGCGCGCCAGAGGCCGTCGCGCCCCGTCACGATGCGCCTGAACCGGTCATAGGAGCCCAGCGCATAGCCGCCCGTGGCGACGAACTCCAGCACCCGGTCGAAGGTCGCGCGATCCAGCCCGGCATAGGGCGCGGCGCGGCGCACTTCTTCATAAAACGCATCGGCCTCGAACGGGTCGCCGCAGGCGCGGCCCATGATGTGCTGGGCCAGCACGTCCAGCGCGCCGTCGCGCAGCGGCTCGCCGTCCAGCGCCCCGGCATCCACCGCGTCGCGCGCACAGGCGCATTCAAGATGTTCAAACCGGTTGGTGGGAACCAGCACGGCGCGCGAGGGCGCGTCGAGCCGGTGATTGGCCCGGCCCAGGCGCTGCATGAGGCGCGCGGCGCCCTTGGGCGCGCCCATCTGGATGACCAGGTCCACATCGCCCCAGTCGATCCCGAGATCGAGGGTGGAGGTGCACACCACGGCGCGCAGTTTGCCCGCCGCCATGGCGGCCTCCACCTTGCGGCGCTGCTCCACCGACAGCGATCCGTGGTGCAGGGCGATGGGCAGGGCGTCTTCATTCACCCCCCACAGCATCTGGAACACGAACTCGGCCTGGGAGCGGGTGTTGACGAAAACCAGTGTCAGGCGCGCCTCGCGGATGCGCGCATAGACATCGTCGATGGCGTGGCGGCCCGAATGGCCCGCCCAGGGAATGCGTGAGGCGTCCGGGGTCATCATCTCCACGATGGGCGCGGCGCCCGGCGCGCCGCGGATGATCCGGGCCTGACGGGTTTCGCTTGGGCTTTGCCGCGCCAGCCATCGCGCATGGCCGGCCTCGTCCATCACCGTGGCGGACAGGCCCACCCGGCGCGCTTGCGGCGCGTAGGTAGACAGCGTGGCGAGACCCAACGCCAAGAGATCGCCGCGCTTGCCGGGCGCGAGGGCATGCACTTCGTCAATGATCACGGCCTTGAGGTCGGCGAAAAACGCCGCGCCGTTTTCCTGCGCGCAGAACAAGGCCAGCTGTTCGGGCGTGGTCAGCAGCATGTCGGGCGGGGAGGCGCGCTGGCGGGTGCGGCGCGATGGCGGCGTATCGCCGGTGCGCGTCTCGATGCGCAGGTTCAGGCCCATCTCCGCCACCGGATTGGTGAGATTGCGCGCCACATCATAGGACAGCGCCTTCAAGGGCGAAACATAAAGCGTGTGCAGGCGGTGCGGCCGGTCCGCGCAAGCGCCCTCGGTCATGTCGGCCAGCTCAGTGAGGCTGCCCAGAAATCCGCCCAGCGTCTTGCCCGCGCCGGTGGGCGCGATCAGCAGCGCATCCTCGCCCGCCTGCGCCGCCGCCAGCATGTCCAGCTGATGCGCCCGCGGCGCCCAGCCACGCGCTTCGAACCAGGTCTGGAAACGGGCGGGCAGGGCGCTCATGGGGTGAGAGATAGCGCATGGGGCGGGGAAAGGGGATGGGGGGAGGGAGATTGATGAGGAGCCCTCACGCCTGTTTTCCCGGAAGCCGCGAAGCGGCTCTCCGGGACCCATCCCGCTGTGTTTGAACCGCCGCGACGGCGGACAAGATCGGTGGATGGGTCCTGGCTCTCGCTCCGCTCGGCCGGGACGGCAGTGTTGGAGACCCCCCCGCTGCACCTGCCCGCCCGGCCTGACTTGAAGGGGCGGGTGCGGGGCTCCACTTGTGTGAGCACACGAAGCGGGCGACGCTGGCCCGCATGGCATGATGGCGCCCGGACGCGTATCGTCACGGGCGCGGAGAACCAGACTGATGACCGAGACCCGGACCCTTCCCCTTCTGCCGCTGCGCGATATCGTGGTGTTTCCGCACATGATCGTGCCCCTGTTTGTGGGCCGCGAGAAATCCGTGCGCGCGCTGGAAGAAGTCATGCGCGGCGACAAGCAGATCCTGCTGGCCACCCAATTGAGCGCGGCGGACGATGACCCGTCGTCCGAGGCGATTTATGGCCAGGGCGTGATCGCCTCTGTGCTGCAGCTTCTGAAACTGCCTGACGGCACGGTGAAGGTGCTGGTCGAGGGCGGTCGGCGCATGGAAGTGCTGCGCTATCTCGACAACCAGGCCTATTTCGAGGCCGAGGCGCGCCTGGTTGATGAAACCGGCGGCGATGCGGCCGAGATGGAAGCGCTGATGCGCGCGGCCGGCGACAAGTTTGAAGACTACGTCAAGCTCAACAAGAAAGTGCCGCCCGAGGCGCTGGCCGCGGTGGGCGAGATCGCCGATCCGGCCAAGATGGCCGACACGATCGCCGCGCACCTGGCCGTCAAGATCACCGACAAGCAGGAGCTGCTCGGCAATCCGGACGTGGCCCAGCGCCTGGAGAAGGTGTTTGCGCTGATGGAGGGGGAGATTTCCGTCCTCCAGGTCGAGACCAAGATCCGCAACCGCGTGAAGCGGCAGATGGAGAAGACCCAGCGCGAATATTATCTCAACGAGCAGATGAAGGCGATCCAGCGCGAGCTGGGCGAGGGCGATGACGGCCGCGAGGAAATGGCCGAGCTCGAAGAGCGCATCGAGGCCACCAAACTGTCGAAAGAAGCCCGCGCCAAAGTCGACGCGGAGATGAAGAAGCTGCGCCAGATGAGCCCCATGTCGGCCGAGGCCACGGTGGTGCGCAATTATCTCGACTGGATCCTGTCCATCCCGTGGAACAAGCGCAAGAAGGTCCGCAATGACCTGAAAAAGGCCGAGGACACGCTGGAGCGCGACCACTACGGGCTGGAGAAGGTCAAGGAGCGCATTATCGAGCACCTGGCCGTGCAGGCGCGCACCCGCAAGCTGCGCGGGCCGATCCTGTGCCTGGTGGGACCGCCGGGCGTGGGCAAGACCTCGCTGGGCCGCTCCATCGCCGAAGCCACGGGGCGCGAGTTCGTGCGCATGTCACTGGGCGGCGTGCGTGACGAGGCGGAGATTCGCGGCCACCGGCGCACCTATATCGGCTCCATGCCGGGCCGGGTGATCCAGTCCATGAAGAAGGCCAAGAGCTCCAACCCGCTCTTCCTGCTCGACGAGATCGACAAGCTGGGCGCCGATTACCGCGGCGACCCGTCTGCGGCCCTGCTCGAAGTGCTCGATCCTGAACAGAACAGCGCGTTCAACGACCATTATCTGGAGGTCGATTACGATCTGTCGGACGTGATGTTCATCACCACGGCCAACACGCTCAACATGCCCCAGCCGCTTCTGGACCGCATGGAGATCATCCGCATCGCCGGCTATACCGAGGACGAGAAGCTGGAGATCGCGCGCCGTCACTTGATCCCCAAAGTGATGAAGGCGCACGCCCTCAACGGCGACGACTGGGTTCTGGAAGACGCGGCGCTGCGCGATCTGATCCGCTACTACACGCGCGAATCCGGCGTGCGCAATCTGGAGCGGGAAATCTCGCGCCTGGCCCGCAAGGCGGTGCGCAAGCTGGTGGGCGGCGAGGCAGACAAGATCACCGTCACCAGCGCCAATCTTCCCGACTTCGCCGGGGTGCGCAAACACCGCTTCGGCGAGACCGAGCTGGAGGACCGCGTGGGTCTGGTCACGGGTCTGGCCTGGACCGAGGTGGGCGGCGATTTGCTGACCATCGAAGCGGTCAAGATGCCCGGACGCGGCAAGATGACGGTGACCGGGAATCTGCGCGATGTGATGAAGGAATCCATCTCGGCGGCCAATTCCTATGTCCAGTCACGCGCCCCGGCGCTGGGCGTGAAGCCGCCGGTGTTCCGCACAACCGACATCCACGTGCACGTGCCCGAAGGCGCGACGCCCAAGGACGGCCCGTCGGCGGGCGGCGCCATGATCACGGCCATTGTGTCGGCGCTCACTGGCATTCCGGTGCGCAAGGACGTGGCCATGACGGGCGAGATCACGCTGCGCGGCCGGGTTTTGCCCATTGGCGGCCTGAAAGAAAAGCTGCTCGCGGCCCTGCGCGGCGGGGTGAAGACGGTGCTGATCCCCAAGGACAATGAAAAGGATCTCGCCGAGATTCCTGACAACGTGAAGTCAGGTCTCCTCATCATCCCGGTGGAAACCGTGGACCAGGTGCTCGAACACGCGCTGGCCGCCAAGGTCCAGCCGGTGGAGTGGAGCGAAGCCGACGAAGCTGCGTTCGCCGCCGCCGCACGGGCGGAAGCCGCCCCGGGCGAGGCGCGGGCGCACTAGGGAGCCATCCCCGGAAACGGGCATGCCACCCGCCCGCTTTTCCGGACGCTCCGGCCTTGAGCCGGGGCGTCCGGGGCGCGAACACGGGTGATTCTGCACCGGATGTCTGTAACGGTGTCCGCTTCCCGGCTCACCCGGCGCCCGGCCGCGACGGCCCGCAGCCTGACTTGATCTCAGGCGCGAAGGCGCCTGGCGCCTAGAAAATTCCCAGAAACTTCTTGCGCCTGGGCGGACGACCGGCCTCGCCGACAATGTCCGACGGACCGGGTTCTGCGGCCGTATCGGAGAGGTCCGGACCTGCAGCGGCGCCGGGGCCTTCGGCCTCCATGGGGGCGCCAGTGAGGGTTTCAGCCGGTGCGGGCGCGGGCGCCGCCGGTTCAGCCTGCGCGAGGTCCGGCGCATCCGTGATCGCAGCCTGAGCCGGGGCCGGCGTGGCCGCGGCGGGACGCACCGGCGCGCACACATCGGCGTCGCACAAAGGCGTGCTCATGGCGTGGGCGGCCAGGCGCGAGGGCGCGGTGTTAGGGCCGTGATAGGCGCCCAGACCCAGCGACTGGCGTACGGTCTCGCGAAAGGCGGTGGCGCGCGCATCAATGGTGGCGGTGCGCGCCTCCATCTCCTGCAGGCGGGACAGATCGGCCGGGCGCGGAGCGCGCACGGCGGCCGGGGTGATGTCGTTGCGCGCGCGGGCCAGGGCGGCGCGGGCATTGTCGAGATCGAGCGGTTTGGGCGCGTCACTCATGTCAGCCTCCTCATTGGCGCTGCTGTGCGGGTCACGATTTGCGAGCATACCATTCCAGCCCGCCGGTCCGCGAGACCATCACCACGTCCACGTCGCCGCCCACCCCGGTCTGGGACATGTGCAGCTGACTTTTCAGGATGTTGAGCTCCACCAGCGACTTGGCCGTCTGGGCCAGCTGACGCTTGCCCGAGGCCGAGACCACCTGGATGAAGGGATTGATGAATTCCTGCTGGGAAATGGTCTGCACCGCGTGGGCGAATTCCATGGTCAGGTTCGGCAAGGCGCCGCCGCGCAGCGCGTCCATCGCCTCATTGCCGGCGGCGTCATCCACGCCCGCCTGCTTGAGCGCGGCCTCGGCGGCGGACTCATTGGAAATCCAGTTGAGCGACATCATCACATCAAACATCAGCGGGTGAATGCCGCGCAGGAAAGTGTGGGTCATGTCCGCCTGGGCGAAGGTGCGCAGGAAGGCGTTGGGCCCGTCATCCACGCCCACGCGCATGGTCTCGTCGGCGGCGCGCTTCATGACGCCGTCGATGAGGATCGACGCGTAGTAATGGGTGTAGACCGGGAACACATCGCCTTCGCCAAACCCGGCAAAGACCAGCCCGGCATAGGGTTCGAGGAAGGCCGGGCGGGTGGCGATCTTGAAAGCGAAGTCGAACAGCTTGTCGCGCACATCGGCCTGCATGCCGAACTCGCCCAGCGCCTCCTGGATCAGGGCGTCGAGCATGGCGGCGTAGCGTTCATGGAAGCGGGCGCGGTCCAGGCCGGCCAGCGCTTCGACGGCCTCGCGCGGTTCGCCCGCCTCGTCATGATCGAGGTGCTGGCGATACAGATCCAGCGCCGCCTCGAACGCCGCCGCGTCGCTGTCATAGCCGCCGCCGGGATAGCGCCGCATCGCCTTGGCGTGGCTGAGCACGGTGATGAAGGCGGCGCGCATCAGATGCGCAAACTCCTCCATCTCCTCGGCCTCGGGGAAGAGCGTGCGGTTATTGTCCAGAAACCGGAAGAAGGCGCGCGCGCAATCATCCACGGACGCAAAGTCCGTCTCGCCATGACGCCTGGTGAAAGCGTGGGCGATCTGTGACCAGGACCGGCCCAGCACATCGCCGCGCGAATAGACCATGACGGCCATGCTCGGCCCCAGGCGCAGGATTTTCTCCGCCTCCAGCGTCACCACCGGATCGGGGCCGCCGCCATAAGTGACCGCGCTGTCGGCCGCCAGCACCACCGCCTGGCGGTTCATGATCATGACTTCAGACGTCATTGTGCGCGCGTCTCCCCCCGCCCCGCCGCAGCGCCCCCTCGGCGATCCGGCGGCTTTGCCACAAGTCTTGACGAAACGTTAGCGCGTGCGTGCGCCCGTGTTAAGCCGGTGCGTGACGGTTAAGGGCGAAAGCGCGGCTTCGGCGCCACGCCGAGGGTGCGGAATGACCGGCGTCAGAGCGGAACGGCGTTGGGTGCGGTGTGCGCGGCGGCGGGCGCGGCGTGCGCCGGGGCGGGCGGATTGGGTAGCAGCTTTAGCTTGCGCGCGGCGAAGCCCAGACCGGCCCGGGCCGCCAGGCCCAGCCCGCGGCTCTCCTCGATGGACGGGGTCAGGCCCAGACGGCGCCGGATGAGACCATTGAACATCATGGCGTGATTGCGCACGCGCACATCGCTGCAGGTGTACTCGGTGGCCATGGAGACGTTCAGCCCCTCCAGATTGGTCACGCGGTGGGGTGTGTGAACCGGCCAGCACAGCACATCGCCGGGTTCGAGATCGAACACCTGCGCGCGCGCATCGAAAGACGCCTTGTAGGGCAGATCGTCATTGAACGGGTGCATCAGCACCGCTTCTGCATCAGCCTCGTTCAGCACCGGCGCGCTGCGCGGATAGACGTAGACCCGCTTACGCCCGCGCACATGCCACAGCATGGTGTCGGTGCGGTCGATATGGAACGGCACGCGCGCGCCGGGCGCGGAGATGAGCAGCCCGCCCTTGATGAAATCGGGCCGGAAGCGCGGGTGCAGCTCGCGCAGCTCGGCGAAGACGGCGCCCAGCAGGGCGCGGTATTCGGGGCGGATATTGAACACCTGGCGCAAATTCATCCACACCCGGCCCTCGCGCGCGCCGGCCAGCAGCTCGTCGCCCTTGCGCTCGCCCGGCGACAGATCGGTCCAGGAGCGCGACGAGCCGTCCTCGTCCATCATTGCGATGTCGAGAAGTTCGCGCGGATGAGTGTCGATCAGCTCTTCCAGCGCGGGGTCGCAAAACAGGCCGCTATCGGCCAGGCGATGGCGCGCGCGGACAATGCCTGCGCGAAACCGCCCGCGATCTTCCTGGGTCCACCGCTCGATCCACCCCATCGCTCACCCTCCCGGCCGTTCCGTCCTGGCACAAGGGCCGGGCGGTTTGGGATGAGCGGGGCAAGGATCGGGCCGGAGCTACATCCTGAACACGCCAAACCGCGTCGGCTCAATCGGCGCATTGAGCGCCGCTGAGAGCGCCAGCGCCAGCACGCGGCGGCTGTCGGCGGGGGCGATGACGCCGTCATCCCACAGGCGGGCGGTGGAGTAATAGGGCGAGCCCTCGGCTTCATAGGTCTCACGGATCGGGGCCTTGAAGGCGGCTTCTTCCTCCGCGCTCCAGCTCTGGCCGCGCAGCTCCATCCCGTCGCGCTTGACCGTGGCGAGCACGCTGGCGGCCTGTTCGCCGCCCATCACCGAAATGCGGGCATTGGGCCACATGAACAAAAAGCGCGGGCCGAAGGCGCGTCCGCACATGCCGTAATTGCCTGCGCCATAGGAGCCGCCGATCACCAGGGTGATCTTGGGCACGCGCGCGCAGGACACGGCGGTGACCAGCTTGGCGCCATCCTTGGCGATGCCGCCGGCCTCGTATTTGGAGCCGACCATGAAGCCGGTGATATTCTGCAGGAACAGCAAGGGAATGCCGCGCTGGCAGCACAGCTCGATGAAATGGGCGCCTTTCAGCGCGCTTTCGCTGAACAGCACGCCGTTATTGGCGATAATCCCCACCGGCATGCCGTGGAGGCGGGCAAAGCCGGTGACCAGCGTCTCGCCATAGAGCTTCTTGAACTCGTCAAACTCCGAGCCGTCCACCAGGCGCGCGATCACCTCGCGCACGTCATAGGGCGTGCGCACATCGGCCGGGATCACGCCGTCCAGGGTCGCCGGGTCGAGCGCGGGCGGGCGCGGCTCGGTGATGTCCAGCGCGGGGCGCTTGGTGGTGTTGAGCCCGGCCACGATGCGCCGGGCGATCTGCAGCGCATGGTCATCGTCAGCGGCGTAATGGTCCACCACGCCGGACTGGCGCGCATGCACGTCCGCGCCGCCCAGATCCTCGGCCGAGATCACCTCGCCGGTGGCCGCCTTCACCAGCGGCGGGCCGCCCAGAAAGATGGTGCCCTGATTGCGCACGATGATGGACTCGTCGCTCATCGCCGGCACATAGGCGCCGCCCGCCGTGCAGGAACCCATCACCACGGCGATCTGGGGGATGCCCTCCGCCGATAGATTGGCCTGATTGAAAAAGATGCGCCCGAAATGGTCGCGGTCGGGAAAGACTTCTGCCTGGTGGGGCAGGTTGGCGCCGCCGGAATCGACCAAGTAGACGCAGGGCAGCCGGTTCTCGCGTGCAATCTCCTGGGCGCGCAGATGCTTCTTCACCGTCATGGGGTAGTAGGTGCCGCCCTTCACCGTGGCGTCATTGCACACGATCATCACCTCGCGGCCCGATACCCGGCCAATGCCGGTGATCATGCCCGCCCCGTGGACATCGCCCTCATACATGGCGTTGGCCGCCAGCGGCGACAGCTCCAGAAACGCCGAGCCGGGATCCAGCAGGCGCTGCACCCGGTCGCGCGAGAGCAACTTGCCGCGTTTCAGGTGCTTTTCGCGCGCGGCCTCAGACCCGCCGAGCGCCGCCGTATCGGTCTTGTCCTTCAGCTGTGCGACCAGCGCGCTCATGGCTGCGGCATTGGCCTCAAAGACCGGCGCATCGGGATCAAGCTGTGTGGGCAGAACAGGCATGGCGGCTCCAGAGCATCTGGCCGTAAAAGGCGTGCGGTCTGATTAGCCCGCCCGGGCGAGGGGAGGCAATGGCGCGGCGCGTCTTGCACGCGCTCATTTGGCGATAGCGCGCGCCAATCCATCTGCCAGCGCGTCCCACACTCGCCTGATGCGCGGAGTGTGTCGCATGGCGCCATGGGCGGTCAGCCAGACCGGCAGGGCAGGCAGGTCCAGGTCCAGCACGATCTCCTCCAGGTCCGGGTCGCGCCGCCCGGCGCTGGCCTGCACAAACCCGATCCCGCATCCGGCCCGCACCAGCGCGATATAGACGGCGTTGTCGTCGCAGCGCACAGCGAACTGATCGCGCGTGACCGGCATCCCCGCCGCCGCGAACCCGTCGAGGATCAGCGGGCTGGCGTCATAGCCGACCAGATCGTGGATCAGAAGGTCTTCGGGCGCGCGGGGACGGCCACGCCGGGCGAGATAACCAGGCGATGCGAAGATCGATATCCCGGCATCGCCGATATGGCGCGCCACCAGCTCCTGCTGCACCGGGCGGTACATGCGCACGGCGATATCGGCTTCGCGGAACAGCAGATTGGAGGTGGCGTCGCTGGGGACGAGCTCGATCTGGATGCGCGGCTCAGCCCGGCGCAGATCGGCGATGATGGCGGGCAGGTGCAGCATCGACATGGCCGCGCTGGCTGTGATGCGCACCACGCCTTCCAGGCGCTGCTCACGCCCTGCCGCAGTCAGGGCGGCGGTCTCCGCCGCCTTGCGCATGGCCTGCACCGGTTCAAGCAAGGCCGCGCCGGTATCGGTCAACGCCATGCCGCGCGCCTGCCGGCGGAACAGCGCCGCGCCCATCTCGGCCTCCAGCGCGCGCACCTGCCGACCAATCGTGGGCTGGCTGGCGTTGAGCTTGCGCGCCGCCGCCGACAGGCTGCCGGTTTCGGCTACCGCCAGAAAGGCCTGCAGCCGCGACCAGTCGAGAGAGGCGAGCGCCTGAGCCATTCATAAATGAATATCATATCTCGATTTTCAGGCAATGTCGCACCGCAGGTGAATAGGCTTTAATGCGTCCATCAGCCATGACGCAGAAAAGGCGCACGACATGACCGGAACCGTTCTCATTCTCGGAGCCAATGGCAAGATCGGCGCCCATAGCGCAGCCGCCTTCGGCCGCGCGGGCTGGACTGTAAGGCGCTTCACGCGCGGTGAAGACATGACGCAAGCGGCGCAGGGCGCCGATGTCATCGTCAACGGGCTTAACCCGCCGGACTATCACGACTGGGCGCGCCAGATCCCGGCGATCACGGCGCAGGTGATCGCCGCGGCCCGCGCCAGCGGGGCAACGGTCATCGTGCCGGGCAATGTCTATCCATTCGCCCTGCGCGGCGGGATCTGGTCCGAACTGACCCCGCACCGGCCATCCACCCGAAAGGGCCGTGTCCGCGCCCAGATGGAGGCGGCCTATCGCGAGAGCGGCGTGCAGACCATCGTGCTGCGGGCGGGGTCTTTCATCGACCCGGAGGGTCAGGGCGATGCGATGTCCCGCCTGCATCTGCGCGACTTTGCAAAAGGGCGCATCACCGCGTTCGGCCCGGCGGACGTGTTCCACGCGTTCTGCTATCTGCCTGACTGGGCGGATGCGGTTGTGCGCCTCGCCGAAATGCGCGGCCAGCTTGACCGGTTTGAGGACATACCCTTCCCCGGCCATGCCTTCACAATCAACGACCTGCAGGACGCGCTGGAGGCCGAGCTGGGCCGGCCCCTGAAGGTGTCAGCCTTTCCCTGGGCGCTGCTGGCGGTGGCGCGGCCGTTCTGGGCGCTTGGCCGGGAGCTGTATGAGCTGCGCGCGCTCTGGCGCACCCCGCACATGCTGGACGGGACGCGCTTCAACGCATTGCTGCCCGATTTCACACCCACCCCGCTGCGCACGGTGCTAGTTGCGGGGGTGAGGCGCGGCGAGGTCTTCGCAACGATCTGAATGTAGAAGAGCACGAGAACGCGCGCCTTTTCATCTCCCCCCGCTTGCGGGGGGAGTGGCCCGAAGGGCCGAGGGGGGGGAGCGGCGGAACGATCATCTGCAATCGTTGCAGAGGTGGCGTTCCCCTCTCCGTCAGCTTCGCTGACACCTCCCCCGCAAGCGGGGGAGGACAAGTAGGCGCCCCCTAATCCTCCCCCTCCTCCACATCGAGGAAGTCGACGTGGAAGCTGGCGGCTTCGTCTTCGGAGAAGAGGTCTTCGTCCTCGCCGGGCAGAATGCGGCCGGGTTCCGGGATCATGAAATCCGGCGGCAGGCGGCTGGAGAGGAGGCCGGCGGCCTTGAGGTCGCTGACGCCGGGCAGATCACCCAAAGAGGCCAGGCCGAAATAATCCAGGAAGGCGTCGGTGACGCCATAGGTCACGGGCCGGCCCGGGCTGCGCCGGCGTCCGCGCAGGCGGATCCATTTCATTTCCAGAAGCTGGTCCAGCGTGCCGCGCGACACCGCGACGCCGCGGATATCCTCGATCTCGGCCCGGGTGACCGGCTGGTGATAGGCGATGATGGATAGGGTCTCCAGCGCGGCTTGAGAGAGCTTGCGCGGCTCCTCGCGCTCGGTGCGCAGAAGGAAGGCGAGGTCCGGCGCGGTCTGGAAGCGCCAGCGCCCGGCGACTTCCACCAGCTGGATGCCGGCCTGAGCGTATTTGGCCGTCAGCGCCGCGATTACTGCGCGCACATCGGCGCCGGCGGGCAGGCGGGCGGTCAGCGTTTCGAGGTCCAGCGGCTCCACCGCGGCGAACAGCAGGGCTTCAGCCATGCGCATCAGCTCAGCGTCATTATCCACGGCCAGGCGCACGCCCGGCGGGCCGGCATCGCCGCCGCCACGGGTTTCGGCTTCGCTGCGCAGGGCCTTGATCGCTTCGGTGACCGGGTCGCGCTCGGGCCGCCCGCCTTGGGTGTCATCGCTCATGCGCTGTCCTCACGGCTGGCGTCATTGCGTTCGTCACGGTGAGCCGGGCGCATCCAGAGCGGCGCGTACACGCCGTCCTGGCGCAAATCCGCCTCGCCGTCCTTGGTGATTTCCAGCGCGGCCAGCAGGCTGGACGCGGTGATGCTGGCGCCCGAGGGCGCGTCCTCGTCGAGGCTCTCCGGCAGCAGCGCGTCAAACCGCTCCCAGCCCGTCAGGCGGCGCAGCACGCCGGTCAGCCGCTTGCGGGCCTGTTCCAGCGAGTACACGCGCGGCGCTTCGGGCTGATAGGTGGCGAAGGCGCCGCGCTCCCGGCGCAGGGCGTAGGCTTTCAGGAGATCGTAGAGCTCGGCCTCGTAGAGCGGCGTGCGTATGGAGCGCACGCCGGCAGGCTGACCACACGGGAACACATCACGGCGCAGAAGCGCGCGGGCATACAGGGCGCCGGACGCCGCGCGCATCGCTTCAAGCCGGGCCAGGCGGAATGCCAACGCCGCGGCGAGCTCTTCAGGCTCCGGCCCGTCTTCTTCCGGGCGGGGCTTGGGCAGGAGCAGGCGCGATTTGAGGTAGGCGAGCCACGAGGCCATCACCAGATACTCGGCCGCCAGATCCAGCCGGCGCAGCCGCGCCGCGTTGACGAAGGCGAGATACTGGTCGGCGAGCTCCAGAATGGAGATGGCGTTGAGGTCGATCTTGTTCTTGCGCGCCAGCGCCAGCAGCACGTGCAGCGGACCTTCCCAGCCGCCGATATCGAGCACCAGCGCCTCGCCCTCGTCGGCCTCGCGGGCGGCCTCGAAATCGTCGGCTGTATCGTCAAACAGCGAGGTCATGGCGCCTCCAGCCCCGCCTCTTCAAACAGGCGCGCCAGCGCCTCCAGCCCGGCTTTGGGATCAAAGCCCTCCGGCGCCTTGCGCGCGGCCAGCGCGGCGTTCGCGCGCTCGAGCGCTCGGGAATCGAGGCGCGGCGTCGTGTTCGCAATCTCGATCATCTCGGTCATGTCGCCATTGCAGTGGATGACCATGTCGCAGCCTGCACCCAGCGCGCGCTGTGTACGTTCGCGCAGGGATCCCGCCAGCGCCTTCATCGACAGATCATCGCTCATCAACAGGCCGTCAAACCCGATATCGCCGCGAATGATGCGCCCGATCACTTCGGACGAACACGTGGCGCAGTCATCGGCGTCGATGGCGCGATAGACGACATGGGCCGTCATCGCCATCAGCGCGCCCTTGATGGCGCGGAAGGCGGCGAAATCCGTGGCCGCCAGCGTCTCCTCGTCCGCGTCCACGATGGGCAGTTCGAAATGGCTGTCGACGCTGGCCCGGCCATGGCCGGGCAGATGCTTGATCACGCCCAGCACGCCCTGATCGAGCATCCCTTCCAGCGCGGCGCTGGCCATGGCAGCCACGGCGTGCGGATCGGCGTGAAACGCCCGGTCGCCGATCACGTCATGGGCGCCCTTGACCCGGATATCGGCGCAAGGCGCGTAGTCGGCGTCGATGCCCACGGCGTAAAGCTCATGGGCGATGAGCTGGTGATTGATCCGCACCGCCTCCAGCGCCAGTTCCGGCTCGCGGTCCCACAATTGGCCGAAGCGCTCCGCCGGCGGCGCATTGCGCCAGTTGGGCGCGCGCAGGCGCTGCACCCGTCCGCCTTCCTGATCCACAAAGACCGGCACATCGCGGCCCAAGCAATCACGCAACGACTCCGTCAGCGCGCGCACCTGGCCTGGCCGGTCCACATTGCGGGCGAACAGGATGAAGCCCCAGGGATCGCAATCGCGAAAGAAGGCTTTCTCGTCCTTGCCGAGCTTTTCGCCCGCCAGGGCGAAGGCCACCGCCGCAGGCGCGCCACTCATCGGCGCGCCACCAGGCAGGACTGGCCGCGCGCGTCCAGCGTGGCGCAATAGGCCGCCGCGTCTTCGCGGGTCTCGAACCCAGCCACGCGCAGGCGGTGGAACACGCCGCGATCACCCAGATCGGCGCGCTGGATGTCCGGCGCGCGGCCCGAGGTCAGGTCGCCGTAGCGCGAGGCGAAGGCCAGCCAGCCGGCTTCGGCCTCTTCCAGCGCGCGATAGGCGCCGATCTGCACGACGAAGGCTCCCGAGGCCGTGGCGGGGGCAGGGGTCGCCGCGCGCAGCTCCACCTGCGCTTCGGCGCGGGCGGGTGTCTGCGGTTCAGGTTCGGGGGCGGGCTGCGCGGCGGGCTCCGGCGCGGGCTGAGCCGGCTCATCCATAGCGTCAGTGTCGGCGGCCTCCACCTGCAAGGGCGGCAGGCGTTCGGGCCGCGCCACGGGCTCCTCGGCGCCGGGGCGCGGCGCAGCGGGCTGCGCATCGGCATCGGCCTCACCGTCTTCCCGGTCGCCTTCGCGGGCGCGCAGCTCGAACGCTGTGAGGTCCTGATGGGGCGTTTCAAACCCGCCCGGCTCGTCCGGCGCCACACGGTAGGGCTGAGGATCGGCCATGATCAGCGGGCTCTCGTCGCGCTCGCGCATGCCTAGCTGGAACGCGTTCCAGACCACCGCCATGAACAGAGCGAACACCACCACCGCCGCCAGCAGAACCAGCCAGCCGCGCCGGTCCTGTTCGGCCTCGCGCGCGTCAAAGGTCTCGAAATCATCAGGCGGGGGCGCGTACGGCCCGCCGCCGGGGCTGTTTGGGCTCATGGGCGTTCCCGGGGCTTTCCCTTGGCGATGACGGCCGCGTGATTCGCGTTCTGCCGCCTGTGTATCACCATAACAAGACGGGACGGCGCGCGCGCCCCCCTGACGCCGCAGGCGCGCCGCAGCCCGTTATCAACTGCGCAGCTGGATGCGCGCCTCGTCCATCAGCTGGTCCATTCGGGTGCGGATCACGTGCTCGGAATGGCCCACGCCCTTGGCCTCGAAGTCGGCGAGCAGCTTGCGCATCACGTCGGCGTCGCCCGGTTCTTCCAGGTCGGCTTTCACGACCTCGGCCGCATAGGCGTCCGCGTCATCGCCGCTCAGGCCCATCTCCGCCGCCGCCCACAGGCCCAGCAGCTTGTTGCGGCGCGCCTGGGCCCGGAACTCGGAGGTCTGATCGTTGGCGAACTTGTTTTCAAAGCCTTTTTCGCGGTCGTCAAAGCTGGACATCGAAAGCTCTCTTCCGGTTTGGGGAGGGGCGGATCATCGCAGGGTCAATCGTTATCGCGCACCCCGCGCGGAATCAATCGCGCCGGGTGCGGGTCGGCGCTTCAACAATGCGACTCGCGCTTAAATCGCAGTTGTGATAATCTTCGCGTTATCAGGTCCGGTCATGGGGGTTGACATGCATGTCACCAAACGCGGCTTTCTGACGTCCGGCGCAGTCGCCTCCATGGCGCTCGCCACCGGGTGCAAGGGCTCTCCGTTCTGGCAGAATGTCTGCCAGCCCCGCGTGCGCCGCAATATCTATGATCTTCTGCAGGAGGACGCAAACCACCCCGTGGTCGCGACCTACCGCGCCGGGGTCCAGGCCATGAAGGCGCTGCCGGCGTCAAACGCGGCCAGCTGGACCTATCAGGCCAATATTCACGGTACAACCACACCGCAATCCCAGTGGCCCGCCGGCGCGCCCTGGGCGACCTGTCCGCACGGAAACATGTTCTTCATCGCCTGGCACCGGCTTTATGTCTGGCACTTCGAGAAAATCATCAGTCACCTCACCGGGGAGCCGGATTTCGCCCTGCCTTACTGGAATTACACCGACCCGGCCCAGCGCGTGATGCCGCAACCCTTCCGGGATGCGGGGTCGCCCCTCTTTCAGGCGGGCCGCAATGTCAACAACGGCGCAGCGCTGAGCGCGGCGGCGACAAGCATCGCCAACGCCATGTCGCGGGACCAGTATCTTGGCGCGGGGCAGTTCCAGAGCACGATGGAAGGCACGCCCCATGGCGCAGTGCATGTCGCCATCGGCGGCGTCATGGGCAGCGTGCCGACGGCGGCCAATGACCCTGTCTTCTGGATGCATCATTGCAATATTGACCGCCTGCAGGAGTTTTGGCTGCAGGCCAGCGCCGCCCACAATCTGTCGACGGCGACGTCCAATCCCGCCTGGACCAACGCGGTATTCCGGTTTGCGGAGCCGGACGGGGCGATCGTGGAAAGGACGCCGGTCGCCACATTGTCGACCGCGATTCAGCTCAATTACGTGTATGATGAAGCCTTGCCCCAACTGGAGTCTTTGTGCCGCGCCATGGAAGTCCCCCTCGAACCCAGAGTTCTCGCAGCGGCGGAGCAGGCTGAAGACCGCCTGGCCGAGGCCGTCACGCAGGCGCGCGCATTTGGCGTGTGGGGCATTGCGCTCGACGAGCGCCCCGTTGTGGACGTGCCGGTGGGCCGCGATGCGTCGGCGCTGATGTCGCAAATGGGCGGAGAGGCGCGCTATTTCCTGGTGATTGACGGCCTGAGCGCCCGCACCAATCCGGGGGTGCTGTACGCCGTTCATATCGGCGCCGACGGTCCGGTGGGCGAGGTCGATCCCGAAGACCCGCGCCTGGCCGGCGTCATTTCCTTCTTCGGGCGAACCGATGAGGATCATGGCCCGGATGGGACGGGGGGCCACCCGGCGCCGCTGCTCATCGACATCTCGGCGGCGCTGGAAGCGCGCCAGCTGCATGCCTCCATCGCCGAGACGGGCACAATCCGGGTGAGTTTCACGCCTTTCTCCGGCGTGGTGGAGACCCGCGGCGCGCCGGCCCCGAGGCCGGCGACAGGCTCGCAGCCTTTCATCGCCAATATGAGCGTCGTCGCCGCTGATCGCACCGGCGCGGGCGGCGCTGTGGAGTTAAGGCGCCGCGATCCGGATTGACGGACCGGCCGCCGGACCGCATTCGAACCGGGAACCTGCACCTCGCGCCTGGGCGCGGACATCGCGCCGATCCCCGCCCCAAGAACATCGCCGCAAGAGAGAGATTCCCCCTTGCGGCGATCATTTCCTAGTGGTGGTGGTGGCACGGAGACGGGATCAGCCAGCACAGAATTCCATCAGGATCCTCGCCGTTCGCCATCGGCGACTGCGCCCCGTTGGCGCCGCCAACGCCTGCAAATTGCGCCTGCAGGGCAAACGCAAATGCCACGATCAGGGCGGTGATGAATTTGGTCATTCTGTTCTCCTGTTTGATGGAATGGGCGCGTCATACGCGCATGCGCCGGGTTAGCGGCGGAACCATTTTAGGGTGCGCCGAACGCATGTAAAGGAATGATCGAATGAATTGAGGAATCCTTTAGGTGGCGATGGTTTGCGTTGACGCCTGCCGCGCGCACCTCCGGCGCTGGCGCAGCCGCCCGCCCGCCGTCTTGCGGCGGCGCGCCATTCCAGAGTATGCTCATTCCTTCAAAACGGCCCGTGCATGACGGGCCGTTTCTCGTTTGCCGCAGGCCGGTCCGGCGTCCCGCCACGCCTGCTTGCGGCCTCCAGCGGAGTTGCGCCCTCACCCATGTCCCGCCGCAAGAAACTCTACGAAGGCAAGGCCAAAATCCTTTATGAGGGGCCCGAGCCCGGTACGCTGGTCCAGCATTTCAAGGACGATGCCACCGCGTTCAACAACAAGAAAAAGGCCGTGCTGGAGGGCAAGGGCGTCCTCAATAACCGGATCTCCGAGCACATCATGGAGAATCTCAACCGGATCGGCGTGCCCACCCATTTCATCCGCCGGCTCAACATGCGCGAACAGCTGGTGCGCGAAGTGGAGATCATTCCGCTGGAAGTGGTGGTACGCAATGTTGCCGCCGGCTCGATCTCAACGCGCTTCGGCCTGCCCGAGGGCGAGCCGCTGCCGCGCACGATTGTCGAGTTCTATTACAAGGATGACGCGCTCAACGACCCTCTGGTCAGCGAGGAGCATATCGCCGCGTTCAACTGGGCCAGCCCCCAGGACATTGACGACATGATCGCGCTGGCCCTGCGGGTGAATGATTATCTGTCGGGCCTGTTTACCGGCGCCAGCATCCGCCTGGTGGATTTCAAGCTGGAGTTCGGGCGCATCTATGACCAGAACGACATGCCGCGCATCATTCTGGCCGACGAGATCAGCCCGGACAGCTGCCGCCTGTGGGACATGACCACCGGCGAGAAAATGGACAAGGACCGGTTCCGGCGCGATATGGGCAATGTCACCGAGGCCTATGCCGAGGTGGCGCGCAGGCTGGGAATCATGAAGGAAAGCGGAAACGGCGACGAGGCGAACTCATGAAAGCGCGTGTGCATGTCTATCTCAAGCCCGGCGTCCTGGACCCCCAGGGCCAGGCCGTGGCCACATCCCTGAAGCATCTCGGCTTTGACGAGGTGGCCGCCGCCCGCCAGGGCAAGCTGATCGAGATCGATCTCAACACCGCCGACGCCGAGGAAGCGCAAAAACGCGTCGCCGACATGTGCGACAAGCTACTCGCCAACCCGGTGATCGAAACCTACGACATTGAGCTGAGCGCGTAGGGGGGCGTCTCCCCCCTCCGTCCCGGATCAAGTCCGGGACACCTCCCCCGCAAGCGGGGGAGGAAAAGGGGGCGCGTGGCCGAGTCATTCACCCCCAGCCGTCCGCCCCGATTGCGCGGCCTGCCGCCGATCCGGTATAGGCTGGCGCGACCCTTCTTTCCGGCTCGTCATATAAAGGAGCGCCCCCGCTCATGGCCGCGTATCAGTACGTCTACCACATGGACAAGCTGTCCAAGACCTATCCGGGCGGCAAGCCTGTGTTCACCGGCATTTCGCTGCACTTCCTGCCCGACGCCAAGATCGGCGTGGTGGGCACGAACGGGTCGGGCAAGTCGACGCTTTTGCGCATCATGGCCGGCCAGGACACCGATTTCGCCGGCGAGGCCTGGGCGGAAAAGGGCGTGCGCGTGGGCTATCTGGCCCAGGAGCCCAGGCTCGACGAAGCCAAGACGGTCTGGGAAAACGTCATCGAGGGCTCCGAAGACAAGCGCATTTTCGACGCCTACAACGCCATCGCCATGCGGCTCGCCGAGGAGTATTCCGACGAGCTGATGGAAGAGATGAACGCCCTTCAGGAACAGGTGGACGCGCGCGACGCCTGGGACGTGGATTCCAAGATCGAGATGGCCATGGAGGCCCTGCGCTGCCCGCCGGGCGAGGCGCAGGTGACCAATCTGTCCGGCGGCGAACGCCGGCGCGTGGCGATCTGTCAGCTGCTTCTGTCCAAGCCCGACATGTTGCTGCTGGACGAACCGACCAACCACCTGGACGCCGAGAGCGTGGCCTGGCTCCAGCACCATCTGGAAAACTATCCCGGCGCCGTGCTGATCGTCACCCACGACCGTTACTTCCTGGACGCCATCACCACCTGGACCCTTGAACTCGATCGCGGTCAGGGCGTGCCGTATGAGGGCGGCTATACCCGCTGGCTGGAGCAGAAATCCAAGCGCCTGGCGCAAGAGTCGCGCGAGGAAAGCGCCAAGCAGCGCGCCCTCAGCCGCGAGCTGGAATGGATCCGGGCCAGCCCGAAAGCCCGTCAGGCCAAATCCAAGGCGCGTATCAAATCCTATGAGGAAATGCGCGACCAGGCTGATCGCGACAAGATCTCGACAGCCATCATCCGCATCCCGCCGGGCCCGCGCCTCGGCGGCAATGTGGTGGCGTTTGAGAACGTCTCCAAAGGCTTTGAAGACAAGCTGCTGATCCAGGACCTGACCTTCAAGCTGCCCCCGGGCGGCGTGGTCGGCGTGATCGGTCCCAACGGCGCGGGCAAGACCACGCTGTTCAAGATGATCATCGGCGAGGAGACGCCCGATACCGGCTCTGTCACGCTGGGTGAGACGGTGAAGCTGGGCTATGTCAATCAGAGCCGTGACGCCCTCGATCCGAAGAAGAATGTCTGGGAAGAGATTTCCGGCGGCAATGACATGCTCGATCTCGGCGGCCGCGAAGTGCCCAGCCGCGCCTATGTGGGCGCCTTCAACTTCAAGGGCGGCGACCAGCAGAAAAAAGTCGGCGTGCTGTCGGGCGGTGAACGCAACCGGGTGCATCTGGCCAAAATGCTCAAAGAGGGCGGCAACCTGCTCCTCCTCGACGAACCGACCAACGATCTGGATGTGGAGACGCTGTCGGCGCTGGAATCAGCGCTGGAGGATTTCCCCGGCTGCGCCGTGGTCATCTCCCACGACCGCTTCTTCCTCGACCGCATCGCCACCCACATCCTGGCCTTCGAAGGCGACAGCCATGTGGAATGGTTCGAAGGCGCCTTCTCCGACTATCTCGAAGACAAGAAGCGGCGCCTGGGCACCGACTCGCTGGTTCCGAGCCGCGTGAAGTTCCAGAAGTTCGGACGGTAGAGGGCTTCAGGGGGGCTGCGGGTGGTGATCGCCATCAGCCCTCCCGGCCTGCCGTCCGGGCCACGGAAGGCATCGGCCGGACTTGGGCGCCGGCGCGGCGTGTGAGCAAGCGGACCGGTTTACGGACCGGCTGCGCCGCCGGGTGAAGCAGTGCGGGGTGTGAGTGACCCCTAATCCCGCCCGGCCCGGGCCGCCTCGATCGACTCGCGCCGCTGCGCCAGCCAGATGCCGCGCAGCATGACATAGGGGTCCTGCGCCGTTCCGGCTTCGCTCTCAGCTTCGCTCTCGCGCGCCATTTGCTGGAACGTGTCTTCCAGTTCCAGGCGGATCTCGCCCACACGCAAGACCCGCTCGGTCCAGCGTATGGCGTCATCGGGCTCGTTGGCGCTCCAGTTGAACGGGTGGGCGTAGCGGTCGGCGACGCGGCCCCCGGTGTCGCGCAGGGTGGATGGTCCCAGGAAGGGCAGCATGAGATACGGGCCTTCGCCCACGCCCCAGACGGCGAGGGTCTCGCCGAAATCGGCGTCGTGACGCGGGACGCCCTCGCGGCCGGCCACATCGAACAGCCCGCCCAGACCCACGGTCGTGTTGGCGGCGAAGCGGAAGGCGCTGTCGGCGGCGGGGCCTGGCTGGCCCTGCAGGATCAGATTGGCGAACACCACGGGTTCGCGCAGGTTTCGCAGCACATTTCCGATTCCGGCGCGCACAAAGCCTGGCGTGTAGTCGCCATAGGCGCGGGCCGCCGGGCCGACCACAGCGCGGTCCGTCACCACATTGAAGCCCAGCATGGCGCGGTTGACCGGCTCGAACGGGTCGTTGGCGTGGCCGGGCGCGCCATCGGGCGTGCCGGCGCAGGCGGACAGGCTCACGGCGGCGGCGAGGGCGAACGTCAAAGCAGGCAGTGCGGGGCGCATGGCGTCTCCGGTTGAAGGGGTCGCGGGCGGACAAACAGTCGCAGGCGGACATGGAGCATATCGCAGGTGGGTCAAGGCCGCGCTGATGCAGCGCATATTCACCGTCTTGTGCACGGCGCGCCCGTTGAACACGAACGGATAATCGCATAAAGATATCTTTATATCGTCCGGCATGCGCCGGGGAGTCTGACCGGAGCCGATCATGTCTCAAGGGGATGTTGCAAATTCAGGCGCGCCGCGCGTCTCGTTCGAGTTCTTCCCGCCGAAGACCGAGGATATGGAGACGCGGCTGTGGGAATCGATCCGCAGGCTGGCGCCGCTGGGCCCTGCCTTCGTGTCGGTGACCTATGGCGCGGGCGGCTCGACCCGCGAGCGCACCCACCGCACGGTCAAGCGCATCGTGGACGAGACCAGCCTGCTGCCGGCCGCGCACCTGACCTGCGTCAGCGCCACCAAAACCGAAATCAACGAGGTCATCCAGAGTTACTGGGACGCGGGCGTGCGCCATATCGTGTCGCTGCGCGGCGACCCGCCCGAGGGCATTGGCGAGCGTTATACGCCCCATCCGGGCGGCTATGAAAACGCGGCGGACCTGAGCGCGGGCATCCGCGCCATCGGCGATTTCGAGATTTCCGTGGGCTGCTATCCGGAAAAACACCCTGAAAGCGCCAGCCTGCAGGCCGATATCGATCATTTGAAGCGCAAGATCGACAATGGCGCGACGCGCGCGATCAGCCAGTTCTTCTTCGATGCCGATGTGTTCCTGCGTTATGTCGACACGGTGCGCGCGGCGGGGATCACCATCCCGATTGTGCCGGGCATTATGCTGCAGCCCAACTTCAAGGGCCTGAAACGCATGGCCAAGCTGTGCGGCGCCTCGATCCCTCAGCGATTGGACACGGTGTTCGACGGCATGGATGAGGACGAGAAGACCCGCGAACTGGTCACCGCCCATATCGCCGCCGATCTGTGCAATGCGCTGAAAGCGGGCGGCGTCGACCAGTTCCATTTCTACACGCTCAACCGCGCCGAGCTGGCGCTGGCGACCTGCGCGCTCCTGGGCGTCAAACCCGAACCGGCTGAGGCGGCCTGACACAATGACACGGCAAGACCGCATCAAGGCGCTCGAAGCGCTGGCACGCGAACGCATCCTGGTGCTGGACGGCGCCATGGGCACGATGATCCAGCGCCTGAAGCTGTCGGAAGAGGATTATCGCGGGCAGCGCTTCGCCGACTGGAAGACGTCGGTGCAGGGCAATAACGATCTGCTCAATCTGAGCCGGCCGGACGCCATTCGCGAGATTCACGCCACCTATTTCGCGTCCGGATCGGACATGGTGGAGACCAACACGTTCTCGGCCACCCAGATCGCCCAGGCCGATTACCACATGGAGGACATCGCCGCCGAGATCGCCAGCGAAGGCGCGCGCCTGGCGCGAGAGGCCGCCGACGCCGCCGAGGCCGAAACCGGCCAGCCCAAGGCGGTATTAGGCGCCATCGGCCCGACCAACCGCACGCTCTCTCTGTCGCCCGACGTGGAAGATCCCGGCTATCGCGCCGTCACCTTCGATCAGGTGCGCGAAACCTATGCCGAGCAGGCCAAGGCCATGGCGCCGTTCGTGGACTTCTTCCTGATCGAGACGATTTTCGACACCCTCAACGCCAAGGCGGCGATCAAGGCGCTGCTTGACCTGCGCGCCGAAGGCGGCGTGGACGCCGATATCCCGATCATCCTGTCCGGCACCATCACCGATGCATCAGGCCGCACCCTGTCGGGCCAGACCACCGAAGCCTTCTACAACTCGGTGCGTCACGCGCGGCCCTGGGCCATCGGGCTCAATTGCGCGCTGGGCGCCGATCAGCTGCGCCCCTATGTGGCCGAGATGAGCCGCATCGCCGAGACGCGCGTTATCGCCTATCCCAATGCCGGCCTGCCCAACGCGTTTGGCGAGTATGACGAGACCCCTGAAGAGACCGCCAATTTCATCGGCGACTGGGCGGAATCGGGCCTGGTGAACATTGTTGGCGGCTGCTGCGGCACCACGCCGGACCATATCGCGCGTATCGCCAAGGCCGCTTTTGCAGGCCGCCCGCGCGAGATCGCCAAACGCCCGCCGGCCATGCGGCTGTCGGGCCTTGAACCGTTTGAACTGGCATGACGGGCAATAACCCCCATAGGCCCCCCTTGACCCCCTTTTGGGGGAGTGCTAATTTGGCGTCATCCAAACGGAGGACGTCATGAATATGCACAGCACAACACCGTCGAAAGCCAAGGTCAAAGTCGCCGATTGGTCGCTTTGGATCAAGCATGTTTCCGGGGATCCGGCGCTGGCTGAGCATCTCGCCAGCCTCAAAGCAGGCGAAACCATCACATTGGTGGTAGGGGGGTATCAGGGGGTCTGGGAGAGGAAGGCGGACGGCAAGGACGGGCGTCCAACGCTCGGCCTGAAACCTCTGAGTGACGGCACTCGTAAAGCATGGTTCGCCCTTTACGGTGACCGTAAGGGCCAGCTCGTCGATATCGCACTGGGGCAAAGCGAGGCCGCTCTGCGCGCCCGCGCGAAAGCGCCGGGACCCGCGCGCAAGGTTTCCAGTCTTGAGCCCGCCTCGCCCGCAGATCAGGAGGCCGCGTGGGCGGCGTTCACCGCTCTGCGGTCCGCCGGGTGGCGGTTTGATCCCGCGCAGGTTTTTGATCGCGCTGCGCTGCATGAGCGGGGGGCGGGCGCATGATCACGATCGACACCAATCTTTATCTCTACGCTGTTGATGCTGGCGAAACAGTCAAAGGTCCTGTGTGCGCCGAACTGGCCAGCCGGGCGCAGCAGGCGGGCGCGCCGATCGCTTTGCAGGTGTGCGGGGAGTTCTATGTCAATGCTGTGCGCAAGGCCGAACGCACGCCGTGGGAGGCGGCCCAGGCGGCTCGCAATCTCCTGGCGGCCCATCCCAGTTTTCGGGCCAGCCGCTCTGCGGTGGAGCGCGCGCTGGCCGAGGTGGCGGCTGGCCGCTTCAGCTATTGGGACGCGCTGCTGCTGGCTTCCGCCGATGAAGCGGGGTGTGACGCGTTGCTGACCGAGGACATGGCCGACGGCGCTCGTCTGGGCGGCGTAGAGGTCATCCATGTATTTGACGGCGCCGCGCTGTCTGCACGCGCCGAAACTGCCCTTCGCAATCTGGAAAACCGAACACGATGACCGAGAAATCCCCCTCCCGCGCGGTGTTCGTCAATGTGGGCGAGCGCACGAACGTCACCGGATCGGCGAAGTTCCGCAATCTGATCCGCGAGGGCGATTATGCGACTGCGCTGGATGTGGCCCGCCAGCAGGTGGAGAGCGGCGCGCAGATCATTGACGTGAACATGGATGAGGGTCTGCTCGACTCCAAAAAGGCCATGGTCACCTTCCTCAACCTGATCGCGGCCGAGCCTGATATCGCGCGCGTGCCGGTGATGATCGACAGCTCCAAATGGGAGGTGATCGAGGCGGGCCTGAAATGCGTGCAGGGCAAGGCCATCGTCAATTCCATCAGCCTGAAGGAGGGCGAGGACCAGTTCCTGGAGCAGGCGCGGGCGTGCCTGGCCTATGGCGCCGCCGTGGTGGTGATGGCGTTTGACGAGGGCGGCCAGGCCGAGACGGCCCAGCACAAGTTTGACATCTGCAAGCGCGCTTATGACCTTCTGGTGGACACGGTCGGGTTCGATCCCAACGATATTATTTTCGATCCGAACATTTTCGCCGTCGCCACCGGGATCGAGGAGCATAACGACTACGCCGTCGCCTTTATCGACGCGACGAAGCGCATCCGCGAAGAACTGACCGGCGCCCATGTCTCAGGCGGGGTGTCGAACATTTCCTTCAGCTTCCGCGGCAATGAGCCGGTGCGCCGGGCCATGCACTCGGTCTTCCTCTATCACGCCATCAAGGCGGGGATGGATATGGGGATCGTCAATGCCGGCCAGCTCGACATCTATGACGAGATCGATCCCGAGCTGCGCGATCTCGCCGAGGACGTGATCCTCAATCGCCGCGACGATTCCACCGAGCGCCTCCTGCAGGCTGCCGACCGCTTCAAGGGCGATGGTATTGTTGCGAAGAAAGAAGACGCCGAATGGCGCTCGCGCCCCGTGGCCGAGCGGCTGAAACATGCTTTGGTCAAAGGCATTGACGAGTTTGTCGTCGAGGACACTGAAGAGGCGCGCCAGCAGTTCGACCGGCCGCTGCACGTCATCGAAGGCCCGCTGATGGACGGGATGAACGTGGTCGGCGATCTGTTCGGCGAGGGCAAGATGTTCCTGCCCCAGGTCGTGAAATCGGCGCGCGTGATGAAAAAGGCCGTGGCCCATCTGATCCCGTACATGGAGGCCGAACGCGCCGCCAGCGGCGAAGAGAAGCAGTCGGCCGGGCGCGTGGTGATGGCCACGGTGAAGGGCGATGTCCACGATATCGGCAAGAACATTGTCGGCGTGGTGCTGCAGTGTAACGGCTATGACGTGATCGACCTGGGCGTGATGGTGCCGGCGGAGAAAATCCTCGAGACCGCGCGCAAGGAGAACGCCCATATTATCGGCCTGTCCGGCCTGATCACGCCCTCGCTGGACGAGATGGTGCATGTGGCGGCCGAGATGGAGCGTCTGGGCCTGGACCTGCCGCTGATGATCGGCGGCGCCACCACCAGCCCGGCCCACACGGCGGTGAAGATCGAGCCGGCTTACTCACGCGCGCCCGTGGTCCATGTCCATGACGCCAGCCGGGCGGTGGGCGTGGTGTCGCGCCTCATGTCGCCCGAACAGCGCGCGCCCTATTGGGAGGATTTGAAAGCCGCCCACGAAAAGACCCGCATCACCCGCGCCCGTACCCAGGCCAGCCGCGACCGCGTGCCGCTGAACGATGCCCGCGCCAAGGCATTTGATGCGGATGCGAACGATTATACGCCGGTCACCCCGAAGAAGCCGGGCCTGACCACGATTGATGATGTGCGTCTGGCGGACTTGGCGCCCTATATCGACTGGACGCCCTTCTTCATGGCCTGGGACATCAAGGGCGTGTACCCGAAAATCCTGGATGATCCGAGGCGCGGCGAGGCGGCGCGCGCTTTGTTCGCTGACGCCCAGGCCATGCTCAAGCAAATGATCGCCGAAGACTGGCTGCAGCCGCGCGGCGTGGTGGGTCTGTGGCCGGCCCGGCGCGATGGCGATGATGTGATCGTCTACTCCGATGAGAGCCGCAAGACTGAAGCCGGGCGCTTCTATGGCCTGCGCCAGCAGCTGCGCAAGGAGGGCGACAAGCCGCATTACAATATCTGCGACTTCATCAGCGCCACCAAGCCGGACTGGATCGGCGGCTTCGCCGTCACGGCTGGTTCCGCCGAGGGCGAGATCGCCGACCGCTTCCGCAAGACCAATGACGATTATTCGGAGATATTGTTCAAGGCGCTGGCCGACCGCTTCGCCGAAGCCTTCGCCGAATACCTCCACGCCCGCGTGCGCCGCGAGATCTGGGGCTATGCGCCGGACGAGGCGCTGACCACGGATGACATGATCGCCGAGGCCTATCACGGTATCCGCCCGGCGCCGGGCTACCCCGCCCAGCCCGACCACACTGAGAAAGACGCGCTGTTCCGCCTGCTCGAAGCGCCGCAGCGCACCGGTATCGAGCTCACCGAAAGCCGGGCCATGAACCCGGCGGCCTCAGTCTCCGGCATGTATCTGGCCCACCCGGACAGCGTCTATTTCGCGGTCGGGCGCATCGCGCTCGATCAGGTGGAGGACTATGCCCGGCGCAAGGGCTGGACAACCGAAGAGGCGGAAAAGGCGCTGGCGCCGATCCTCGGCTATGACCCGGACGCGCCCGCAGCGGCCGCGGCGGAGTAGGGTCCTATTCCGGCTCGCCCTGACGATGATCGCATTTGGACCGGGTTTGTCAGATTGAGGTAAATCCGGGCCTCTCTCTTCTCCCTCCCCCTCGGGGGAGGGCCGGGGTGGGGGGCATGCAGCTTCAGCCACCTGCACGTCACTCGTCACCGCCGAACACCCCACCCCAACCCTCCCCTCAAGGGGAGGGAGTAAAAGTGCCAGCCTCAAATGCGATTGCCGTCCCCCGAGGGGGAGGGAGAAGTCGCTCAAGCCTCAAACCCGATAGTCCTTCCATCAAGGGGAGGGGGTCAGTGCTCAATTCTCAAAGGCGATAGCCTTGGGCTCGCCCCAGCCGCCCCCGCCCGGGGTTTCGATCTCCAGAATATCGCCCGCTTCCACGTCGACGCGGAACAGGGCCGGCAGGGTCTCCACCGCTCCGCTTTGGCGGATCAGGCGCTGGGCGCCGGGCAGGGCCGGGTCGCCGCCCTTGAGGCCTGGCGGTGCGATGGTGCGCCTGCCGGACAGGAGCGCGGCCTCCATGGGTTCCAGGAACTGGATACGGCGCAGCGTGCCGTCGCCGCCGCGCCAGCGTCCCGCGCCGCCCGAGCCGGGGCGCAGGCGGTGGGCCAGGATGCGCACGGGATAGCGCAATTCCAGCACTTCCGGGTCGGTCATGCGTGAATTGGTCATGTGGGTGTGGACGCCCGACGCGCCGTCAAACCCTTGGCCGTCGCTCAGCACGCCCGCCCCGGCGCCGCCGCAGATCGTCTCATAATACTGGCGCCGGTCATCGCCGAAGGTGAGATTGTTCATGGTGCCCTGGCTGGGCGCCAGGCGCCCCGTGGCGGCGAAGAGGGCGTCCACGATCAACTGGCTGGTCTCCACATTGCCCGCAACGACGGCGGCCGGCGGCTGCGGCGCGATCAGGCTGCCCTCGGGGATGATCAGCTTGATGGGTTTCAGGCAGCCTTCATTGAGCGGGATCACGTCCTGTACGAGGCAGCGCAGCACATAGAGCACGGCGGCGCGGGCCACGGCGCTGGGGGCGTTGAAGTTATCGCTCAGCTGGGCGCTGGTGCCGGTGAAATCGATCACCGCCTCGCGCGCCGCCCGGTCAACGCGGATGGCGACACGGATCACGCCGCCGCCATCCATGTGCATCTGCGCCTCGCCATTCTCCAGCGCGCCGATCACCCGGCGCACGGCGCGTTCGGCATTGTCCTGCACATGGCCCATATAGGCGCGCACCTTGGCCAGACCCTCGCGCGCGACCATGTCAGTGAGCGCCCGCCCACCGGCGGCGCAGGCGGCGAGCTGGGCCTTGAGATCAGCGATATTCTGGTCGGGATTGCGCGCGGGATACTGTCCTGCGCCAAGCGCCGCGCGCACGCCGCTGGCGTCAAACTTTCCGTCTTTCAGGATCCGCACGGCGTCCAGCACCACGCCTTCTTCCTCGATCGAGCGGGAGAAGGGCGGCATGGAGCCCGGCGCGATCCCGCCCACATCGGCGTGATGGCCGCGCGCGGCCACGAAGAACAGGCGCGTCCCGTCCTCATCGCAAACCGGCTGGATGACGGTGATATCGGGCAGATGCGTGCCGCCATTCCACGGCGCGTTGAGGGCGATGGCGTCCCGTGGGCCGAGATCGGGATGGGCGTCCAGCGCCGCACGCACGCTGGCCGACATGGAGCCCAGATGCACCGGCATGTGCGGCGCGTTGGCCACCAGGGCGCCGTCTGCGTCGAACACCGCGCAGGAGAAATCCAGGCGTTCCTTGATGTTCACAGAATGGGCCGTGCGTTCGAGCACGGCGCCCATCTGCTCGGCCACCGCCATGAAGCGCCGGTTGAAGAGTTCCAGCGTCACCGGGTCGGCTTGCGTCGTGTCATCACCGGGCCGGGCCGCAGCGTCCGCTTGCCGCGTGAGGACCAGCATGCCGTCTGAACTGCGCGCCGCGCTCCAGCCGGGATCGACCATAATGGTCTGGTGATCGTCCACGATCAGGGCGGGGCCGGTGATGGCGTGGCCGGGCGCGATGTCAGAGAGGCGATGCACCGGCGCCGCCTGCCAGCGCCCGCCATGATAGACATCCGCCTCGCCTGCCTGCACCAGCGGGCCGTCAGCCTGCGCCAGCTCTGCCGCCACCGCGCCGGCGCCCGGCGGTGCGCCTTCCGCTGCGGCGGCGGCCGATTCCAGGATCAGCGCGGCGTCAGCCTCCGGCGCAAAACCGAACAGGCGCCGGTGCGCCTCGCCAAAGGCGGCGCGGATATCGTCCTCGTCACCGGCTGGAACCGGGATCGCGGTGTCGGACCCGGCGGCCCGCAGGCGCAATTCAGTTCGCATACGAATGTTGTCGCCCCCCTGATCGGCGACGCTGGCGCGCGCCTGATCCGACAGCGTATCCAGCAAGCCCCTCGCGGCCTTGAGGCCCGCCGCGTCGAACGCCCGCTCCAGCCCCGCCTCGTGCAAGGCCCGGATGGGCGCGAGCCCGATGCCATAGGCGGACAACAGACCCGCCTGCAGGTGGATCAGCGCCGTGGTCATCCCAAGCGCATCTGCGACCAGACAGGCATGCTGCCCCCCGGCGCCGCCGAACGCGTTGAGGGCATAGCCACGCGGGTCCACGCCCTCGGCGGTGGTGATCTGGCGGATCGCGCCGGCCATCGCTTCCACGGCCACTGCCAGGAAACCTTCCGCAGCCGCTTCGCGACTGGCCAGGCCCATGGCGTCAGCGAGTTTGGAGAGGGCGGCGCGGGCGGCGTCCGCGTCCAGGCCCTGATCCTGATCGGGGCCGAACACGCGCGGGAACCAGTCCGGCTGGATGCGGCCGAGCACCAGATTGGCGTCGGTCACCGCCGCCGGTCCCCCGCGGCCATAGCAGGCCGGTCCCGGATCCGCCCCGGCGCTGTGCGGACCGACACGGGCGCGCTCGCCGTCAAAGCTCAGGATCGATCCGCCGCCCGCCGCCACGGTGTGCACCGCCAGCATGGGCGCGCGCAGGACACGGCCATCCAGGCGGGCGAGGTCGGTGCGGGCGTAATCGCCGCCATCATGGCGCGACACGTCGGTGGAGGTGCCGCCCATGTCAAACCCGATGACCTTGTCGAACCCGGCGGCCTTGGCCGTCACCGCCATGCCCACCACCCCGCCGGCCGGGCCGGACAGGACGGCGTTGCGCGCCGCAAACATATTCGCATCCGAAAGACCACCGCCCGACTGCATGAAATAGAGCGGCGCGCCGTCGAGGCCTTTGGCCACGCGCGCCACATAATCCTGCAAAACGGGCTGGAGATAGGCGTCGATCACGGCGGTGGAGGCGCGCGGGATGAGGCGGATGAGCGGGCTGGCGGCGCTGGACAGCGTCACATGCTCAAAACCGGCCTCGCGGGCGAGCTCCGCGAGGCGTTGCTCCTGCTGGTCGTTCGCATATGAATTGATGAGCGCGATGGCCACGGACTGGAACCCGTCAGCGCGGGCCTCTTCCAGAGCCGTGCGGGCGGCGGCCTCGTCCGGTTCATCGGCGATCTGGCCATTGGGCGTCATGCGCCCAGAAAGACCACACACGCGCGCCGCCAGCGGGGCGGGGCGGTCAATGCGCAGGGCGAAAATGTCCGGCCGTGTCTGGTCGGCGATGGTCAGCGCATCTTCAAAGCCCTCGGTCACCAGAAACAGCGTGCGCGCGCCCTTGAGCTCCAGCAGGGCGTTGGTGGCCACCGTGGTGCCCATCTTCACTGCCGACAGCGCGCCGGCCGGGATGGGCGCATCTGGGGCCAGACCCAGCGCGCGGCGCACACCCGCGCTGGCGGCGTCCTCATAGGCGGGCGACTGGGACAGAAGTTTGAAGGCCTCCAGACGGCCATCGCCGTGGCGGGCGAGAATGTCGGTGAACGTGCCGCCCCGGTCGATCCAGATCTCCAGAGCCTTGGTCACGCGCATCTCCTGCGTCTATTGGGGGGAGGAGTTATGCAGCATAGCATGCGCAGTCCCGCAAGGTCGCTCACGAGGCGCTCACGGGGCGCCCACGGTCCCTGAGCGGCTTGACGCGACCCCATCCGGGCGTCAATCAGGATGGCCGCGCACACCGGACGCATCGGGTGGCGCCTCTTTAAAGACCCCACGGACCCGCCATGGAATTCTGGCGCAAGCTCGCCGCCCTTCTGACCGGATCGCAAGACCCGTTCGACTGCGCGGAGGAGGACTGCCCGCCGGGCCGGCGCGTGGATGATGCCGAGTTCGCCATGGCGCTGATCGGGCTGGGCGCGAAGATGGCCAAGGCCGATGGCGAGGTCAGCCGCGAGGAGGTGGCCGCCTTCGCCCAGGTGTTCCGTGCGCCGCCGGGCTTCGAGGCGCCGCTGGCGCGCGCGTTCGATCTGGCCAAGCAGACCACGCTGGGCTTTGACGGCTATGCAAGACGCCTCGCCCGCCGCTTCCAGCATCACCCGGCGGTGCTGGAGGATGTGCTGGACGGATTGTTCCACATCGCCAAGGCCGACGGGCGCGTGACCGCACAGGAGGAGGCGTATCTCGAAGCCGTGGCGGAGATTTTCGGCTTTGACGCCCACGGCTTCGAACGGATCAAATACACCCATATCGCCGCGCCCCATGATGACCCCTACGTGATCCTGGGCGTCAGCCGCGCCGCCAGCGACGCAGAGGTGAAGACCGCCTACCGCGCCATCGCCTCGCAAAACCATCCTGACCGCCTGATGGCGCGGGGCGCCCCGGCGGAGCTGCAGCGCATCGCGGTGGACAAGATGGCGGTCATCAATGCGGCCTATGACGCCGTGATGCAGGCGCGCGGCGCGCGCCCGCGGAGGCTGGAGGCGCAGCCGGGATGACGGGGGCAGCCCGCAGACCCTACTCCACCGGCGCCTGCTCGGGCGCTTTCTTCGGCGTCTTCTTCGGCTTCGCGGCCTTCAGCCTGTCGGCGGGGATGATCTCGAAGTCGAGGCGCTCGGCGTCGGCCGGGTCGGTATCGACCTTGACCACGCCGCCCTTTTTCAGCTGACCGAACAGGATCTCGTCAGCCAGGGGCTTCTTGATGTGCTCCTGGATGACGCGGCCCAGCGGACGGGCGCCGAAATTCTCGTCATAGCCCTTGCGCGCCAGCCACAGGGTGGCGGCCTCGGACAGTTCAAAGGTGACGCCGCGCTCGGCCAGCTGGGCTTCCAGCTGGAGCACGAATTTCTCCACCACGCGGCCGACCACTTCGGGCTTCAGGCCGGAGAAGGCGATGGTGGCGTCCAGGCGGTTGCGGAATTCCGGCGTGAACAGGCGTTCGATGGCCGCCGTGTCCTCGCCCTCGCGCTTGCCGCGCCCGAAGCCGATGGATTCCTTGGCCGCATCCGACGCGCCGGCATTGGTGGTCATGATCAGGATGATGTTGCGGCAGTCGATCTTCTTGCCGTTGGCGTCTGTCAGCTGGCCGTTATCCATCACCTGCAGGAGGATGTTAAAAATGTCCGGGTGGGCCTTCTCGATCTCGTCGAGCAGCAGCACCGAATGGGGGTGCTGGTCCACCGCGTCGGTCAGCTGGCCGCCCTGGTCATAGCCGACATAGCCCGGAGGCGCGCCGAGCAGGCGGCTCACCGTGTGGCGCTCCATGTATTCGCTCATGTCAAAGCGCAGCAGCTCCACTCCCAGCGAGGAGGCGAGCTGGCGGGCCACCTCGGTCTTGCCTACGCCCGTGGGTCCGGAGAACAGATAGCAGCCGATGGGCTTGTGCGGTTCGCGAAGGCCGGCGCGCGCCAGCTTGATGGCGCTGGCCAGCTTGGCGATAGCCTCGTCCTGACCGAACACCACCCGCTTGAGCGTGGCGTCGAGGTCCTTGAGGACCGTCTCGTCGGATTTCGACACCGACTTGGCCGGGATGCGCGCGATCTTGGCGACCACGGCTTCCACGTCCTTGACCCCGATGGTCTTCTTCCGGCGGGACTGCGGCAGCAGGCGCATTGAGGCCCCGGCCTCGTCGATCACGTCGATGGCTTTGTCGGGCAGCTTGCGGTCGCCGATATAGCGGTCGGACAGCTCCACGGCGGTTTTCAGCGCTTCATTGGTGAAGCGGATATCGTGGAAATCCTCGAAATACGGGCGCAGGCCCTGCAGGATCTTGATGGAATCGGCCACGGACGGTTCGACCACATCAATCTTCTGGAAGCGGCGGGCGAGCGCGCGGTCTTTCTCGAAGTGCTGGCGGTATTCCTTGTAGGTGGTCGAGCCCATGCAGCGCAGGGAGCCTGACTGCAGCGCCGGCTTCAAAAGGTTGGACGCGTCCATCGCGCCGCCCGACGTGGCGCCGGCGCCGATGACGGTGTGAATCTCGTCGATGAACAGGATGGCGTGGGGGCGTTGCTCCAGCGCCTTGACCACCTGCTTGACGCGCTCTTCGAAGTCGCCGCGATAGCGCGTGCCCGCCAGCAGCGTGCCCATGTCGAGCGAATAGATGACGGCTTTTTCCAGCACATCAGGCACATCGTGCTCGATGATCTTGCGGGCCAAGCCTTCGGCGATGGCGGTTTTGCCCACGCCCGGATCGCCCACCAGAAGCGGGTTGTTCTTGCGGCGGCGGCACAGCACCTGGATGCAGCGCTCCACCTCGTGGTCGCGCCCGATCAGCGGGTCCACATCGCCGGCGCGGGCCTTGGCGTTGAGATCGACGCAATACGCCGCCAGCGCATCATCCTTGTCCTTGTCGTCGGCCGCGGCGGGCGCGGCTTCGTCCTCGTCTTCATCGTCCGCGCCGCGGGCCGGGCGCGCCTCGCTGGCGCCGGGGCGCTTGGCAATGCCATGGGAGATGAAGTTGACCGCGTCGTACCGGGTCATGTCGCGCTCGGCCAGGAAATAGGCCGCATGGCTTTCGCGCTCGGCGAACAGGGCGACCAGGACATTGGCGCCGGTCACCTCGTCACGGCCGGAATTCTGCACATGGATCACGGCGCGCTGGATCACGCGCTGGAAACCGGCCGTCGGCTTGGCGTCCTCGCCGGTCTCGATCACCAGGCTCGCCAGCTCGCGCTCGACATAATCGAGAAGGGTCTCGCGCAGCTCATCCACATCCACGTCGCAGGCGCGCATGACGGCGGCCGCGTCCTCATCCTCGCACAGGATCAGCAGCAAGTGCTCGAGCGTGGCGTACTCGTGCTTGCGCTCCTTGGCGGCGGCCAGGGCGCGGGTGAGGCTGTGCTCAAGGGCGGATGAAAATGAGGGCAAGCGCCTAATCCTTTTCCATGGTGCACTGCAGAGGGTGCTGCGAGCGCCGTGCGGCGTCCATCACCTGGGCTACTTTGGTCTCGGCCACTTCAAACGTAAACACGCCGCAGACCCCCACTCCATGTTGGTGCACATGGAGCATGATGCGAGTCGCTTCCTCAGCGTTCTTGTGAAAAATCGTCATCAGAACGCCCACGACGAACTCCATCGGGGTGTAATCGTCGTTTAACAGCAGGACCTTGTACATTGACGGGCGCTTAGTGCGCGTGCGCGTTTCGAGCGCGACGCCTGCGCCGCGTCCGGCGTCCTCGTCATCCTTGCGCCGTTCAGTCATGCCCACGGGCCTCGGGTCAGCGCTGACACAGTTTCCATACCCTGATTAGATAGGCATCCATGGCCGCGTGGGAAGCCCCTGTCTCAGCCAGCCGCGTGGATTGCAGCGCCCGGTTGGAGATAAAAAAAGTCCGGCGCTTTGGGGCGCCGGACCAGTCAGGGAGGATCCGTGGGCGCGCCCGGCAAGCCGCGCGCGCCGATGGGGTAGCGTCGCGTCTAGCGCTGCGACTGCATCAGCTCGACAGCCGCGGCGGCGCGGTCGTTGAGCGGCTTGAACGATTGCTTGACCAGGCCCGACATCAGCTCGGACTGGCGGGTGATTTCGGCCAGATAGGCCTCCATCGCCGACTTGGCGTAGTCGGCCTGGACCTCGATGAGCTCCTGGACGGACTTGGCGCTGGCCATGGTTTTGGCCGCAGCGGCGGAGTCTTCCATCGACTTCTTGGCGTAAGCGACCGCGGCAGTGTTGATCTCTTCGATCGACTTGGCGGTGGTGGTGGCCGACGCGATCATGGCGTCAACAGTGTCTTTCTGGAACGCAGTGAACTCGTTCAGCGCGTTCACGGACTTTTCAAAGCCGTCCTTGATCGCATCGTTCGACGCGGCGGTGACGGTTTCGAAGGCTTCCTTGGCGGGATCTTTTTTGGCGGCGGCGGCCATGGTGATGACTCCTGTCATTTTGCGGGGAGGCGAGGGCGCACGCGCAGCTTTGCCGGATGATGTCCGTGCGGTCGCGGGGCGGGCCTCGGTCTTGGGGGACGGTTGGACGGCGGCCGTATCGGGCGCGACGGCGCCGGACGCATCGGCGTTGCCGCCCGTCGTCTGGTCGATGGTCGTGCTCATTGTTCCGGTCTCGGTCGTCATGGCGTCCTCATTTTATCTCGCTCGGGGCGGAACCGCCCTTCGCAAGCGCAGCAAATCTCTCAAAACCGGCGACGCAAGTCAAGAAAAATGTTGCGCTGCACAAAAGCCGAAGTGCGTCATGCGGTTAACGGCCCGGCAACAGCTCGGCGCCAGTGTGTCAGGCTATGGCGCACGCACTCATTCGATGGATGGCTTCGGTTCTCGCCGTGCTGGCGTTCGCCAGCGCGGGGGCTGCGGCGCAGTCGGAACGCTACGCGGCCTTCGTGGCCGACATGGAAAGCGGCGAGGTGCTGCATGCGCGCAGGGCCGACGCCATGCGCTTTCCCGCCTCGCTGACCAAGATGATGACGCTCTACATGCTCTTCGAAGCCGAGCGTGACGGGCGGGTTTCGCTGAGCGACGAGCTGGTTGTGTCGGCGGAAGCCGCGTCGCGACCGGCCTCGCGGTTGGGGCTGGCTGAAGGCGCCACCATCGCGGTGGAAGATGCCGTGCGGGCGCTGATCATCGCCAGCGCCAATGATGTCGCCGTCGTGGTCGCCGAGCATCTGGGCGGCACAGAAACCGCCTTTGCGCAGGCCATGACCGAGCGCGCCCGACGTCTGGGCCTCCCCTCCACCACCTTCCGCAATGCCTCGGGCCTGCCCGATCCGCTGCAGCGCACGACGGCGCGCGACATGGCGCGTCTTGCGTATGCCCTGCGCCGCGATTTTCCTGAGCGCTACGCCTATTTCTCCGAGACGCGCTTTGTCTGGAACGGCCGAACCATCAACAGCCACAACACGCTGGTCAACACCATGCCGGGCGTGGACGGACTGAAGACCGGCTATATCCGCGCGTCAGGATTCAATGTGGCGCTGACGGCGCAGCGCGACGGGCGCCAGCTGGTGGCCATTATCATGGGCGGAGCTTCGCCTGCGGTGCGCGACGCCCATGCCAGAGAGCTGATCGACGCAGCTTTCATCACGCTGGACGCGCGCGATCAGGGCCGGTTGCTCGCGACATTGGAGGCGCCGCGCCTCAACCCCATACGCGAACAGGAAATTCTGACCGCCGAGCTGGCAGACATGCCCGCCCAGACCGCCCAGGGCTCCGCTGGCGCCGCCCCGCCCGTGCGGGTGACTTTGGCCGATGTGGACGAGCTGGCCGAGCCGGCGCGCGCCGCAGAGCCTGCGCTGGCGCTGCCGCGGGGCTGGTCCATTCAGGTGGGCGCCTATGGCTCTGAAGCGGCGGCGCGGGCGCGGCTGGAAACCGTGTCAGCATTGGGGATCAGCGATCTGGTGGCGCAGGCGCATCACGCCCCGGAGCCCTTGTTGCGCGGCGAGACCCGGCTGTGGCGCGCCCGGTTTGCGGGGCTGGACGCCGACATCGCCCGCACCGCCTGCGCCCGGCTGCAGGCGCGCGGCGAGGCGTGTTTCACGGTGGCGCCGGACGCCTGAAACGAGGCCTCAGAGTTTTGCCCTTATCCGTTCGGCCAGCGCTTCCAGCGCGGCCGTATCCGCCTGACCCGCCTGGCCATGGCCGGCGATCTTGCGGTCGGCCCAGCGCGGAATCACATGAAAATGCACGTGAAATACGGTCTGGCCAGCGGCCGCGCCGCTGAACTGGGCGACCATGACGCCGTCGGGTTTCAGCGCCGCCTCCACCGCCCGGGCCACCTGCTGGACGCGCTCCATGGCGGCGGACGCGGCCTCGGCGGGAAGGTCGAGCAGATTGCGCGCCCGCGCCTTCGGGATGACCAGCACATGCCCCTCGCTCTGGGGGAAAACATCCATGATCGCAATAACTTGCTTGTCCTCAAACACTTTGACCGAAGGGGCGTCGCCGCGCAGGATCTTCGCGAAAATATTCTGGTCGTCATAGGTCCCGTGCAGGCTCATGGCGGGTCTCCGGTCTGGAATTATTCCCAAGACCTACCGGAACGCGCCAGGCATGGCCAGAGCGTTCCGGTCAGTCTTTTCACCTGCGTCAACAGCGCATCACGCTGACATGGCCGCTGGCGCCGTAGTCCAGGATCGCCCGGTCGCGGGTGACCAGTGTGGCGCCCCGTTCGCGGGCCGCCGCGATGATCATGCGGTCGGCGGGGTCAGAGGGCGGCGCGCCGGGCAGGCGGGTGGAGCGTATCAGCACGTCGGGGGACAGGGGCTCCACCGCAAGGCCGGGCAGGCCCGTCACACGGGCGAACCACGCCTCCACCGGCATGGACAGGGACAGCCGCCCGCGTGATTCCAGCATGGCCACCTCCCAGGCCGTGATGGCCGAGATGTGCACCCGTCCGCCGGCGCTTGCGGCGGACTCGATGGCGGCCAGAGCCTCAGGGTCGAGATCGTCGCCATTCGCGAGCCAGAGCACGGCGCAGGTGTCGAGGAATAAGTCCTGACCCATTACATGCGCCCCTTGTCGGCATTCCAAGATGCACCGGACGGTTCGGTGGCGGCGTCCGGGGAAACGAAGCGCACCATGCCTTTGAGCGCGCCGAACAGGCCGGTGCGCGGCGGGGCCTTGGCTACAGGGGATTTCGGCGCCGGTGGGGTGGAGGGCGAGGCCGGCGCCGCGCGCCGGGTCCGGCGGAACACCAGCTTCTGCGATCCCATATCGACCTTGCAGGTTTCGAAGCCCGCGCGCAGCCAGGCATAGGTGATGACGCTATTGCTGGGATTGTTGCTCCACCAGGGCCGGTGCTTGAAAGCCGACGGCGGCAGTGGCTCACCGATGAGCGCCTCGATATCTTTGAATTTCATCGGGATTTCACTGGTGGTCTGAGCTTCCAGATGGGTCCGGAGCGGATCATATTTGCTGGACATGACGGCCTCCCTTGGAGCGGGCCGAATTGGCCCTGGGGGGGGGTACTTATGAACTCTATTGAGAAATAATTCAATTAGAATTATACCTTTTTGAACGGTGACTCCCAATTCATCGCTTCGCATTCACCGATCATGGCGGGGCGTTCGGAGGCGAGATAGCGGGCGACGGCGGCGCGAAGGCCTTCATGTTCAATATGATGGGCCGAATGGACCAGGTGCGGGCGGTAGCCGCGCGCCAGCTTGTGGGCGCCCTGGGCGCCGGCTTCGACGCGGGTGAGGCCGTGGGCCAGCGCGTACTCGATGGCCTGATGATAGCAGAGCTCGAAATGCAGGCTGTCATGGGAATCGAGCGCCCCCCAATAGCGGCCATAGAGCGTGTCAGACCCGATAAAATTCAATGCGCTGGCGATGTATCGGCCGTCGCGGGACGCCATCACCAGCAGGATCTTGTCCGCCATGCTCTGGCCGATAAGCGAGAAGAATTCCCGGTTGAGATAAGGCTGGCCCCATTTGCGCGCGCCGGTGTCGAGATAACAGGCAAAGAACACGTCCCAATGGGCTTCGGTAATGTCCGATCCGGTCAAAAGTTCAATGTTGACATTGGCTTGGGCGATTTCGCGCTCTTTGCGCAGGGCCTTGCGTTTGCGCGAGGCCAGGGCGTCGAGGAAATCGGCATAATCGCGATAGCCCTCGCTGGTGAAGATGAACTGGATGTCGTGCCGGGCGAGAAGCCCTTGAGAGTCAAGGGCCTGCCGATCCGTCTCGTCGGGAAACAGGACATGCCAGCTCGACGCGCCCAGCTGGCGGGCCGCGGCGATACCGCCCTCGATGAGAGTATTTCGGGTTTCAGGACAATGGGTTAGGATGCGCTGGCCGGTGGCGGGGGTGAAGGGAATGGCGGTGACGAGCTTGGGGTAATATGTCCCGCCTGCGCGGGTGAGCGCGTCGGCCCAGGCATGGTCGAAGACGTATTCGCCATAGGAATGTCCTTTTAGATACATCGGCATAGCGCCCACCAGCGCGCCGTCCGCATCGTGCGCCAGCAGGTGGCGGGGCGCCCAGCCGGTCCCTGCGCCGACGCTGCCGCTCGTTTCCAGCGCGTCCAGAAAGGCCCAGCTGGTGAAGGGGCTTGTCCCCCTTTTGGGTGACGAAACCACCCCTTCCTGGTGACGTGAATCGGGTTGAGGGGGACATGGATCGGGCTGAACGGTACATGACAGGGCGTCCCACGTCCGCTCGGGCGCGGCGCGCACGGTTTCGGTGTGGGAGAGGCGCAGGGAGGTCATATCGCGGGCCGCCGGAGGTCGGATGAAGATGAACCCGGGGATATAGCGCTGCGACCCGGGAGGAGCGAGGCGCGCGGTGGCCGCGGCGGGCAGACGCTGCACTGCAACATGCTGCGCCGCGTCAAAACCATCTCACCCGATCTCAATCACCGCGTCCACCTCCACCGCGGCGCCCAGCGGCAGCACCGCCACCCCCACCGCCGAGCGGGCATGGCGCCCGGCTTCGCCGAACACGGCCACCATCAGGTCCGAGGCGCCATTGATCACTTTGGGAATGTCGGTGAAGGCGGGGTCGGCGTTGACGAATCCGCCCAGCTTCACGATGCGCGCCACCCTGGTGAGGTCGCCGCCGCACGCCGCCTTGAACTGGGCGATGAGATTGATGGCGCACAGGCGCGCCGCGGCCTGGCCGGCCTCCAGCTCCATCCCTGCGCCCAGGCGCCCGGCCACCAGCCCGTCCGGGCCCAGCGATATCTGGCCGGAAATGTGGACCAGCGCGCCCGAACGCACAAAGGGCACGTAATTGGCCACCGGCGCGACGGGCGCGGGCAGGGTGATCCCCAGATCGGCGAGGCGGGATTCGATGGGGTTCAGGGGGGCGTTCTGGGCGGTGGTCACGGCATGGGCCTCCGGTGCGGCGGATCGGATGGTTTGAGATAGACCGTGTTCGTGGCGCAATTGCAATCGGGCGAGGGGTGGATCTGCGGGCCGGGGGGGTGGCTGGCGGACGGGTGATTTAGGGCGGGGCGGGTGTGGCGCCGCGGGTCTGGGCGATCACTGTTTGCGAACGCGCTGACTCAGGCCGATCTGCCGGGCGCGGGTATGTGCACCGGTTCTCTGCGGGAGAAACAGGTGTGTGTCCCCGGTTTTCCGAGGTGTGTCTCCCCGGTTTTCCGGTTCTCCGCGGGAGAAATAGGCGTGTGCGCCCCGATCCGGCACGCGCCCGTAGATCAGCTGGATAGAGCACCAGACTACGAATCTGGGGGTCAAAGGTTCGAATCCTTTCGGGCGCGCCATTTTTTCTTGTCATGTTTGTTGTCCTCTCCTAATTGCTGAGCATCGCGGGTTTTGGGGTCCGGTGCTGACGTGAGGGGAGGGAGTATGAACAGATCGGGGTCTGTGATGGCGCTGGGCGCCATGATGTTCTTGATCTCATCGTGCTCGACGGCCCAGATTGCGGAGCTCGACGCTGGCCACGCTGGCCGCGTGCTGGCGCATCTCTCAAATGCATACGACGACACAAGTGACCAGCGCCTCAGCGCCGCCATTGACGCCTATAATGCTCAAGCAGCCTTAAGAGACGTTCTGACCCCTGTCGAGCACGCGGACGTGCTGATCTCGATTTCGCACATATTTCTTGAGGCCGGTTGCCGCGCCGGCGCTGTTGACGCAGCCCAGCTCGCGCAGGAGGACATCGACCCCCGCCTTGAGCAATCGAGGGCGCAGGTGACCCGGTCGCGCTGGGACCGGGCTCTGCGGGCATACTACACGGCCTATACCGGAACGTCTTCCAGCATCCACCTTGCGCTGAGGGCGGCGCGCAATTCAGACCCTGATGCGCACAACCGCTCCGATCGCGCCTGCGCGGATATACGGCTCCAGTCTACAGCCAGTCTTCAGGCGGCGGCGCCGTCCGGCTCCCGGCCCGGCCGCCGGCCGGGCGCGAACCCGCCGCCCACAGCCAGCTCTCCGCCGCCCCCTCGCGATATGGGGCCGGAGTATCGGGGCATGTTCGAGACCGTGCGCCTGTTCTGGGGCACCAATCGCGGGATCGAAGGGCCTGATCCCGAGCGCAATTTCAATAACCGGCGATCGGAGTTGCAGTTCGGCGATATCGAGGTGTCCGTGCCCCATGATCGCATGCCCGGCTCGATTCCGCGGCCGGCCGCTCTGGATTTTCGCGGCGCGCGCGACGGCATTCACATGGTGCTGCGGCCTGCGCGCGCACTTGGCCCTACCGGGTTTGACGGCGCGCTCGGCGGCGCGCTGGCAGACGCTGAGGCGGACGACATGTTCGTGTTCATCCATGGCCATGCCGTCACCTTCGCCCAGGCCGCATTGCAGACCGCACAGCTGGCTGTGGACCTGGACATGAGGAATGGCGCCACCTTCTTTTCCTGGCCGAACGGCCATTCCGTCGCCTCCTATCAGGTCAGCCAGAACGGCGTTGATCCCTCGGCCCTGGCGCTGGACCGGTTCCTGACCGCGGTGATCGCGGAGGCGGACGGCCGGCGCGTGCATGTCATCGCCCACTCCATGGGCGCGCGCGTGCTGCTGCGCGCGCTGGAGCGTCTGTCGGCGAGGGGCGCGTTCAGCGAAGGCCCGCTGCTGGGAGAAGTGATCTGGGCGTCGCCTGATGTGGACGCGGAGTATTTCGGGCAGGCTCTGCGCGAATTGCCCGTGATGGCCAGCGGCATGACCGCCTATATGTCGCGGCATGACCGGGCCTTGCAATTGTCGAGCTTGCTGGGAGGACAGTTCCAGCGGGCCGGGCAATCCATCCCTTTGCCGTCCATCGCCCAAGTCGTCGTGGCGGTGGATACCAGCGATGTGTCGTCCGGAATCGGGCATGGCGACTTCGCCGCCGGCGCGCTCAATGACCTGAAGGCCATTGTCTGGCTAAGCCTGCCGCCGCAAGGCAGGTGCATCCTGGCGGTCGAACAGATCGATCAGGACGCGCAGTTCTGGCGGGCCGTGGATAACCGTCCCGACTGTGACCCGGCGCTGTTCTCGGAAACCCTGACGCTGGTGCGGATGCGGGGCGTGTCAGACACCATAGCCGAGGTTGAACAGGATCTGGCCAGTCAGGGGGAGGACTCGCCGATGCGGGCCAGAGCGCAATCCATGAGGGCCATTCTGGAAGGGTTCCTCGTTCAGTAGGCGGTGCGCTGAAAACCGGGGACACACACCCATTTCCCGCTTCTGGCCTGTACGACCCGGTGCTCATTCCTCCCCATCGTTCCATGCTGGAAGATGACGCTTGCGAAAATGGCTCGGCAAGGAACGAAGGGGAGGTGGGATCGCAGTTGACCATGCTCCAGCAGTAGCCGGGACACACACCCATTTACCGACAAGAGACACGCGCACCCGTTCCCCGTTGCCGAAATCGGCGTTTGCCCCCGGTCTGGCGCGGCGACCCCCTCGCGCACCAATCGCCCCCGGGGTTGAAGGGCGCGGCCATGCGCGCCATGGTGCGCGGCATTGGGGGAGGCGGGCGTCCGGCCCAGGCGGGCGCGGCGCGACAGGCGATGCGCATGGCGTTATGTGAACCCGTACACGCGCGCGAGACCGCGATAACCGCCGCCGATGGCCGGGTGCTGGCGGCGTGCCTGTACGCGCCGGCGCGGCCCCAGGCCGTGATGGTGATCAACCCGGCCACCGGCTACACGCAAGGCTTCTACCGCCCGTTTGCTGAGGCCGCCGCCGCGCGCGGCTGGGCGGCGCTGACGTTTGATTATCGCGGCCAGGGCGCCTCGCTGGACGGGCCGCCGCGCACCGATCCTGCCCGCATGCTCGACTGGGCGCGCTATGACGCGCCGGCCGCCGCCGCCCACGCCAGCGCGCTTTATCCTGGCCTGAAGGTGGATGTGGTGGGCCATTCGGTGGGGGGGCAATTTGCCGGCCTGATCGAGCCGCATGTGCCGGTGCGCGCGCTGGCGCTCCTGTCCTCCTCCGGCCCCTATTGGGGCCATCATGCGCCATCGATGCGCGCGCAGGCGTGGGCGTTCTGGCGGCTGTACGGCCCGGCGGCGCTGGCCATGACCGGCCATGTGCCGCGCGGGGCGCTGTGGCGCGGCGCGCCCCTGCCGCCGGGCGTGTGGCGCGACTGGCGCCGGTTCGGCGTCAACCGCGAGGGATTGCGCGATGTGTTCGCCGAGCACGGGCTGGACGCGCGCTGGCGCGCCTTCTCCGCCCCGGTGCGCGCCTGGGTCCCCGATGACGACCCCATCGCCACGCCGGGCGGCGTGCGCTGGCTGCTGGAGCGCTATGAGCGCGCCCCCAGCGACATGAAAATCGTGCGCCGCGACGATCTGCGCCGCGGCCCCATCGGCCATGACGGCCTGTTCCGTGAGCGCATGTCCGACGTCTTCTGGCCGCAGGTTTTTGGGTGGCTCAGCCATGATCCGTTGAAGGTGGCGGCGGAGTAGGGGGGGGCTTGGGGTTGCGGGGGTGCGCGGTGTCCCGGCGGCGTCACGGAGATCAGACGGTTGCCATAATCCGGTCACCCCGGCGCCGCCCGAGCCGCTACTCGCCAGCCGCCGCTGCGCGCCTAGCAATCAGCTCGTCGGCGTGCTCGCGGCTGTCGACTTCTTCGATGGTGTCGATCAGGCAGCGCCAGCCATCATCGGGGATGACGTATTCCATGTGGGGCTGGCAGATGCGCTGGTTGTCGCTGAAGCTGACGCCGATCTGCACGCCAAAGCGCATGCCCGAGCAGCGCTGGCGGGTGGTGACCAGATACTGGCGGCTCGGCCCGCCGCGGATCAGCAGATGGCGGTCGTCGATGACGGTATAGCCTGAAATGGTGCGGATGCGCACGCAGCGCGCGGCGTCTGCGTCGTCGTCTTCATCGCTGTCCAGGGCCTCGCCGGGATTGCCGTCTTCATAACCCGGGGCGCTGTCCTGCAACGCCGCGCCGTTCACAGGCGCGGCGGCCAGCGCCAGCGCCAGGGCGCTGGCGGTCAGCAGCATGGCGGCCAGGATCGGGCCGTGTGCCGGACGGGTGGCCGGACGGGTCTGGGCTTCGCTTTTGGAGCGGGTCGCCATGGGGGCGCTTCCTCTTGTTTTGACAGCGGCGATGCGCCGCCGGGCTGGGGGCTGACATTGAGCCTCAACCGATTGGTGTTTACACGCTCACCATGGCCTGATTGAGGCGCAGCACCGCCATGTTGTCCACCCCGAACCCGCATCCCCGCACCCGATTGCGCGTCGCCATCGCGGGCGCCGGCGCGGCGGGGCTGGCCTGCGCGCTGGCGCTGGCGCGGGCCGGGCATGAGGTGACCATCGCCGACGCCGGCGCGCCGGGGCGCGGCGCGCTCTGGGCGTCAGCGGGCATGCTCGCGCCGGGCTTCGAGACGCTGCTCGAGCTCGATCCCGCTCACCCTCTGGCGGACGGCTTCGCGGCGCTGGCCGCGCGCGGCGGGGCGCTGTGGGCGCAGTGGGCAGGGGTGGAGGCGGCGCTGGCGCTAGGCCATGGCCGGCCGGGCGTGCTGGTCCCGCTGCTGGATGAGGCGGACGCCGCACGCGCGGACGCGGCGCTGGCGCGGGCGGCGCGGTTTGGCGTGAGCGTGGCGCGGTTGAGCGCGCAGGCGATGCGCGCGGCGGAGCCAGCGCTGGGGCAGACGCGCGGCGGGCTACGCTTCCCCTCAGACGGCCAGATCGACAATCGCGCGCTGGGCCCAGCTTTACTGGCGGCGTTTCGTGCAGCCGGGGGCGTCGTGCTGGGCGAGGCGCCGGTGCGGGCGGTGGAGACGGTTCAGGGCCGCGCCTGCGCGTTGGTGCTGAATGACGGACGGCGCCTTGAGGCGGACCTGATCGTGCTGGCCGTGGGCACGGGCAAGATCGAGGGCGCGCCGGTCTGGGCGCAGGCCGCGCCGGTGAAGGGCCAGATGATCGCCTGGGGGCCGCCTGCGCCGGTGCGCCTGACCCATGTGGTGCGCCATGTCTCGCTCTATCTGGCCGCCAAGCCGGACGGACGGGTGATCGCGGGCGCCACCAGCGAGCCGGGCGTGGCGGGGCTGGACACCGATGACGCTGCGCTGGCGGGGCTGAGCGAACGGGCCGGGCGTCTGGTTCCGGCGCTGGCGGGGCGGGCGCCGGACGAGGGCTGGGCCGGGCTGCGGCCTCGTGCGCGCGATGGTATGCCCGTGATCGGCGAGGCGGCGCCGGGCCTGGTGGTTGCGGGCGGCGGCTATCGCAATGGCGTGCTGCTGGCGCCGGCGATCGCGCAGGCGGTGGAGACGCTCGTGCGCACCGGATCGCTGCCTGAGTGGGCGAAGCCCTTCACGCCGGGCCGGGCGGGCCTGCGGGGCGATTGATACATTGGCGAGCGCCGGAATTTGCGCGCACGGTTAACGAAGGCTTATGGGCTGCGCGCGCAGGCTGAGGGGTGAAATGGGCGAATCGCCCCCTCGCACGCCTTGGCGCCGCATCCGGAGTGGCCATGTCCGACCCCCTGTCCATGCTGGGCGACGCCCTGCCATCGCCCCGGCGCCTGATCGCCGACGCGGCGCGCGAGACGGGCGCCAGCTTCGACTTTCTGGTGCGCACCGCGCAGCGTGAAAGCAATTTCGATCCCGCCGCGCGCGCCCGCACCTCCAGCGCGGCGGGCCTGTTCCAGTTCATCGAGCAGACCTGGCTGGGCATGGTGTCGCGCCACGGCGCCAAGCATGGCTATGGCGAGCTGGCCGGGGCGGTGACGCGCGATGCGCAAGGCCGCTTCCAGGTCAGCGATCCCTCCCAGCGCGATGCGATCTTGAACCTGCGCTTTGATGCACGCGCGGCCAGCGTGATGGCGGGCGAGCTGGCGGCGGAGAACGCCTCTATCCTGCGCGCCGCGACAGGCCGCGAACCGACCGAAGGCGAGCTGTACGCGGCGCATTTTCTGGGCGCGCAGGGCGCCGCCCGCCTGATCGCCCACACGGCCGACAATCCGGCCCAGCGCGCCGATCAGCTCTTCCCCGCTGCGGCCGCCGCCAACCGGCCGATCTTCTTTGATCAGGGCCGCCCGCGCAGCGTCAGCGAAGTGCTCGCCCGCCTGACGGGTGAGAATAGCGGATCGGTGGAGGCGCCCTCGGCCTGGCGCGCTTCGGCGCGGGCGCCGCGTGAGGCTGCCGCCGCACCGGCTGAACCCCAGACCGCGGTGGCGCGCGCCGCCTCGGCGCTGGGCGTGGGCGAGAGCGGGCATCGCGGCGGCCTGGGCGGGCTCGCCGCCATGGGCCGTACGGGCAGCGTGCTGACCCCGGCGCTGGTGGAGCTTCTCGCCTCGCTGGACGCCCCGGCCCCGGCCAGGCGTAAAGGGTAAGTTACCCGTTCACCGCGTCTGACAAGCAGGCGTTAAGATTTGGCGCGCAGGCTGGATGCGTTCCTTTGCTGGGAGGCGTGTGGAGCCCATGAGCGTGCATACCCTGAGAGCCCGCCTGACCCCGGATGATCTCGTCCGGCTCACCAATCGCGGCGATGACGAGGCGCGTGCGCTGGCCGCCCGCAAGGTGTGCGCGCGCTACGCCGCGCCGGGCCTGAGCGAGGAAGAGCGCGTTCTGGGCGCCGAGATCGTCCGCGTGCTCGCCCGCGACGCCGCCGAGCTGGTGCGCCGCGCCTTGTCGGTGACGCTGCAGCGCTCGCCCCATCTGCCGCCCGACGTGGCGCGCCAGCTGGCCGCCGACGTGGATTCCATCGCCATCCCCGTGATCGCCGGCTCGCCGGTGCTGACCGACGATGATCTCATCGACATTGTGCGCTCGGGCGCGGCCCGGCGCCAGGTGGCGGTGGCGACGCGCGAGCGCCTGTCCGAGGCTGTCACCGGCCAGATCGCCGAGCATGGCGTGACCGAGGCCGTGGGCGTGCTGGCGGGCAATAGCGGCGCCGCGTTCAATGCCGGCGCGTTTGCCAGCGTGTTCCGCCGGTTCGCGCAGACGCCCCAGGTGCTCGAACGCTTCATCGACCGCGATTCCCTGCCGCTGGAGATCACCGAGAAGCTGGTGGCGCGCATTTCCGATCAGGCCCTGCAGCGCCTGGTATCGCGCCACGCCCTGCCGCCACAGCTGGCGGTGGAGCTGGCCGAGGGCGCACGCGAACGCGCCACGGTGGATCTGGTCGACCAGGCGGGCCTCGCCCCGGATCCGCGCCGCTTCGCCCAGCAGCTCCAACTCAATAGCCGGCTGACGCCCTCGCTCTTGCTGCGCGCCCTGTTCCGGGGCCATATGAGCTTTTTCGAGCATTGCGTGGCCGAGCTGGCGGGCCTTGAGCACTCCAAGGCCTGGGTGCTGATCCACGACGCCGGGCCGCTGGGCCTGGAGGCGATCTTCCGCCGCGCCGGCCTGCCCGAGCGCATATTGCCCGCCGTGCGCGCAGCGCTGCAGGCCTGGCACTCGCTGGAGATGGGCCCGGGCGGCGCGCGCGACATGATCCGCTTCCGCAAACACCTCATCGAACGCGTCTTCACCCAGTTCCAGGGCGCACCCCTGTCAGAACTGGACTACTGCCTCGACCGCCTGGACGCCGACATCGCCGCAGCAGGCTATGCGCAGCGGGCGGGGTAGGGTCTTGCGAAACAGCAAGCCATTGGCCTCAATGATAAAAATGTATCGTTAATGCCTCCTCTCCCCCATTTATGGGGGAGAGGGTAGGGTGAGGGGGCGGTCTTTTCCGCCTCACCTTGCGCCGCCGCGTTGTATTGGACCGTCCGTGCACCCCTCACCCCACCCTCTCCCCTGAAGGAGGGGAGAGGGGGCTAGACCAGGGCGTGTTTTCAAGGAATAGCTGGCGGCTGGCTCAACTGCAAAAGTGCAGCGCTTGGAGGCTCCTCTCCGAAACCCTCTAACCCCGCTCGCCCACCAGTTTCGTCACGCGGGTTTCCAGCTCTTCGGCGAGGGCCTTGCCGATGGGGTCGGTGTCGTCGCGCACGTTTTGCAGGATGGCGGCGCGGATGGCGCCGACATGGGCGTCGACCAGGGCCACGGGCGCGGCGGCGCGCTGCTCGGGCGTCTCGATGAGCTTGGACAGCGAGGCGGCGATGCGGGTGATGATGGGAAACTCGTAGGTGGCGCCCAGCCCGCGCAGATCATGGGCGCTGGTGAACAGCGCCTCGCCGGTCTCGCCGTCCAGGCCTTGCGTACGCGCGGTGCGCATCAGGGCTTCGAGCTTGGCGACTTCTTCTTCCAGCCAGGCTTTGAAATTCTGGCGCAGATCGCCCACGGCGGCCTCGGCGCGCGCCATCATGGCTTCATTGGCGGCGGGCAGGGCGCCGCCCACCTTGGCTTTCAGCATGTTGGGCGGGGTGATGATCTCGATGGGGCGTTCGCGCTGGGTCATGGGTCAGGCGTCTCCGCTGGGGTGTTTCAGGACAGGGGGGCCGCGTCGTCGCGGCGCTCCGGTCCCTGATAGCCGCTGGCCAGTCGGCGCCGGTCGGGTCCGAAAAACACCTTGGTGCGCACGAAGGGGCGGGGCCGGTTCACGATCATTTGCAGGCGCTTGTACAGGCCTTCGGCGGCGAAGGGCTTGACCAGGAACTCGGTCACGCCGGCGTCGCGGGCCTCTTTCACCTTGGACGGCTCGGCATAGGCGGTCAGCATGATGATGGGCAGAAGCGGGCAGGGGCTTTCTTCGGGGTCACGCAGGGTGCGCACCAGGGCCAGCCCGTCCACCGGCTTCATCTTCCAGTCGCAGATCAGGATGTCGATCTTTTCGCCGCGCAGGATATGCAGCGCCGCATCGACGTCGGAGGCTTCATAGACATTGATGATGCCGAACGCGCCCAGCACCGAGCGCACGATCCCGCGCATGGCGGCGTTGTCATCCACCACGGCGATGCGCAGCTTGCCCAGCCCGTCCGGGGCAGACCCGTTTGCGATCATGTCGTGCGCCCCTTGTCCGCCGCACAGGCTTTCCCAACCGGGGTAGATGAATTTGTTTAATGGCGCGCTAAGCGCCCGCGCCCGGGGGCCGGCGGGCGCGTTCAGTCGGCGGCGAATTGCTCCATCAGGATGCGCTCGCCCAGCGCCTTGCCCTCGTCAAACAGAAGCGTCAGCGAGATGGAGCGCGCCTCGTTGATGGTGACGGTGGCGGCGTCGCGAAATTCCTGATTGTCGGCCACCACCGAGACCGGGCGCTTTTCCGGCTCCAGCACGTCAAAGCGCACCCGGCTGCCATGGCGCAGCAGCGCGCCGCGCCAGCGGCGGGGGCGGAAGGCGCTGATCGGTGTGAGGGCCAGAAGCTGGGCGTCCAGCGGCAGGATGGGCCCGTGGGCCGACAGGTTATAGGCGGTGGATCCGGCGGGCGTGGCCACCAGCACGCCATCGGCGGCCAACTCCTGCAGGCGCATGCGGCCATCGACGCTGATGCGGATCTTCGCCGTCTGGCGCGTTTCGCGCAGCAGCGACACCTCGTTGATGGCCAGCGCTTCAAACGTGCGCCCGTCCACATGGCGCCCCACCGCGCGCAAGGGATGGATGGCGGCGCGCTCGGCCACGGCGAGCCGTTCTGGCAGACCGTCCTCGCGCGGTTCGTTCATCAAAAAGCCCACCGAGCCGAAATTCATGCCGTAGACCGGGATATTGCGCCCCATCACCGCGTGCAGGGCGTCCAGCATCACGCCATCGCCGCCCAGCGCGATCAGGCAGTCCGCCTCGTCCAGCGCCACCTCGCCATAGCGCTTGGCCAGCCGCTCACGCGCGGCGCGGGCGTCGGCGCGGTCAGCGGCGTGATAGGCGAGACGCATGGGGCATTCCGTGCTGATGAAGGGCGGGCGCGGGCTAGTGGATTGAACCGCCCGCGCCCATCCGGTGCAAGGCCCGGCGCGCATCATCACGGGTGAAGGCGCCATAGATGTCGGTGCGGGCGCGCGCCAGCGCATCGGGCGCCATGGCGTGGGCTCGGCCCGATGCGGCCATGGAATCGATGAGATCGGCCGCCTCGCCCGGCGTCATGGCCATGGCCCGCGCCGCCAGGAGGCAGGCGCGCAGCGGCGAGCGGCGCATGGCCTGGCGCCAGTCGGCGGCCTCCATCCCGGTCAGGCGGGCAATGGCGTGGTCGGCGATTTCCGCGCGCCCGTTGCGCGCCGCGCGCAGCACGTCAGCGGCTGTGAGGGCACGGTCGGACATGAGCTTGCGGGTCACTTCGTCGGCGTCGCGGTCGGCGTCGGCGTCCACGTCCGGAAGCGGCGCGTCCGGCTTGGGTGCGGCGATGTCGGCCAGTTCCGGGTAACGCTCCACCAGTAGCGTGCGCACGCGCTGCGCGGCGATGGCGTGGAGCGAGCGCACGAAGCCGGCGCTGAGATCGCCGCGACCGGCCAGCGCGTCCTGCAGGATTTCATGGCTGCGCGCCACCGCCATGAAATCGCCCGCCGAGGTTTCGGCCAGGATCGCCCCTTCATGGGCGGCCAGCGCCATCAGGCAGTCGCGCTCGCGGTGGCGGGCCATGGCGGCGGTGACGGGTGCGCTCAGGTGAATACGCCCGATCAGCGCCATGCGGTGATCATGGCCCAGATCAGCCAGTGCGATCAGGTCGCGCTCGTCCAGCGCCAGCGAGCGCTCCACGATGGGCCGGGCGATGTCGAGGGGTTCGAAGGCCAGAAGGCGCACCGCTTCGCGCGGGGCCCAGTCGCAGCGCGCCAGACGGGCGGCGGCGTGGGCGCGCGCGCCGGATTCGGCGATGCGCAACAGATCGGTGAGCACCGGATCGATCTCGGCGATGATGGTGTCGGGCAGAGGCCGGATCGCGCACAGATCGCTGAGCTGAACAGCCTTGCGCCCGGCCGCGTGGTGGCGGCCGTCGGGGTCTGGCGATAAACTGACGTGCGGCATGATACCGGTCCGTACTGTCCCTCTGGCGGAACATGCTGACTGCGCTATGGTTAGGAATGCGTTAGTGCAGCCAGGATCAAGCGCATGGCCCGGGATATGGAAGAGACTGCCGCTGCATGCCTGCGGGCGCGATTTGACGCGGTGCGCGCGCGCACCCAGGCGCTGGCCGCGCCTTTCTCACCTGAGGATATGGGCGCCCAGGCGATGGCGGACGCCTCGCCCGGCAAATGGCATCTGGGCCACACGACGTGGTTCTGGGAAACGTTTCTCCTCAAGGCGTTCGATGGCGGCTATGAGCCCGCAGACGCCCGGTTCAACTATCTGTTCAACTCCTATTACGAGGCCATTGGCGCGCGTCAGGCGCGGTCCGAACGCGGGCTGATCACCCGTCCGGGGCTCGACGCGGTGCTGGCCTATCGCCAGCATGTGGACGCGGCGGTGGGGCGCTGGTTCGACCGCGCGGACCCGGCGGCGCTGGACGCGGCGCGCGGCGTGATCGAGACGGGCCTCGCCCATGAGGAGCAGCATCAGGAGCTGTTCCTGACCGACATCAAATATCTGTTATCGCGCGCGGCGTTCCGCGAAGCGGGGTTCGCGCAGCCCGCGCGGCCCGTCATCAGTGAGGCGGCGCAGCCGCTGGAGTGGATCGCGTTCGAGGGCGGGGTGCATCGCTTCGGCCATGAGGGCGATGCGTTCGCCTTCGACAATGAAGGCCCGGCCCATGACGGCGTGCTGACGCCCTTCGCCCTGGCGTCCCGCCCGGTGACCAATGGCGAGTTTCTGGCCTTCATCGAGGATGGCGGCTATCGCGAGCCGCGCCACTGGCTGTCGGACGGCTGGGCGCTGATCCAGGCGGAAGGGCGCGACGCGCCGCTCTACTGGACCAGGGACGAGGCGCGCTGGCGCGAGTTCACCCTGCATGGCGATCAGGCCCTGGACCTCAACGCCCCGGTCAGCCATGTCGATTATTTCGAGGCGTCGGCCTATGCCGCCTGGACCGGCGCGCGCCTGCCCGAAGAGCGCGAATGGGAGCATGCGGCGCGCGGCGTCGATCCGGTTGAGGGGCGCTGGGCGCAGCCTGATGGCTGGCTGCAGGCTTGCCAGGTTAATGGGCCGATGAGCGGGCCGGCAGGGCTGGCGGGAATGTTCGGCGAGGTGTGGGAGTGGACGCGCTCGGCCTATGCGCCCTATCCCGGCTACCGCGCCGATGCGGGGGCCATTGGCGAGTACAACGCCAAATTCATGTGCGGCCAGTACGTGCTCAAGGGCGGCTCCGCCTTGACGGCGCCGGGTCATGTGCGCGCCAGCTACCGCAATTTCTTCCCGCCCGCCGCGCAATGGCAGATGACGGGGCTGAGGCTCGCCCGGGACATCTGACCGGTTTGACGCCTGCGCCGGGGCGCGCGATCATGGGATAAAGGCGGGCGGCTCGACCCGTGCGCCGCGTCAGGGAGGCGATTATGGACGATCAGGCCCGCATCAGCGTCAAGGATCAGGTTTCGCCTGAGGAGTGGAAGGCGCGCTGCGATCTCGCCGCGCTGTACCGGCTCATTTTCATGCATGGCTGGGATGATCTGTTCTTCACCCATATCTCCATGCGCGTGCCGGGGCCGGAGGAGCATTTCCTGCTCAATCCGTTCGGATTGCTGTTCGAGGATGTGACGGCGTCCAACCTGGTCAAGGTGGACATTGAGGGCAATGTCCTGCCGCCCAGCCAGTACGGCATCAACCCGGCGGGGTTCACTATCCACTCGGCCATTCATCACGCGCGCCCGGACGTGAAGGTGATTATGCACCTGCACACCGATCAGGGCGTGGCGGTGTCGGCGCAGAAGCGCGGCCTCCTGCCCATCTCCCAGAGCGCCATGACGGTGATGAAGGACGTGGTCTATCACGGCTATGAAGGCATCGCGCTGGACGCCGACGAGAAGACCCGCCTGGTGGCCGATCTCGGCCAGCACAATCTGATGATCCTCAATAATCATGGCACGCTGACCACCGGCGATCACCCGTTCTCGTGCTACGTGCGCATGTACATGCTCGAGCGCGCCTGCAAGATGCAGGTCATGGCCCAGGGCGCCGAGCTGGTGGAGTGGGACAAGGCCATGCAGGACCGGGTCTATGGCCAGGGCGAGCAGGCCTTCACCAATGAATTCTTCAAGGAAATCGCCTGGGCGGCCCTGCGCGCGCGGGTGGACCGGCAATGCCCGGGCTATGATATCTGATCGCGTGTAGGGCGAAAACAGACTCGACTCAACGCTTCTGACGTGTGCTTAATGCGCCCTCCCGGACAGGGGAGGCGGGCATGGCGCGGCGGACAGGCCGGATGGCGGGATGCAGTGCGATTGCATTGGTCCTGTTGTTGCTGTCATGCGCTCCGGCCCACGCCGGAGCGTGGACCAAGCCGCGTGGCGAACTGCTGATGATCACCACGCAGAGCGTGCACTATCTCGACCGCGCGCCGGGCGGGATATCCCAGTCCAAGCAGGAGACCGCGCTTTATGCCGAATATGGCTGGCGCGACCATGTCACGCTGGTGGGCCGCGCCGCGCTGCAATCCATCGACCGCAGCGGGATCGAACCCTGGCGCGGCGTGGGCGGGGTCGAGGCGGGCGCGCGGCTGCGCCTGTATCGCGGCGGGCCGTGGGCGGCGTCCGTTCAGGCCACTGTCAGCGCGCGCACGGGCGGGGAGAACCGCAACCATGCTGCGCTGGGTGAGGGCGGGGGTGATCTGGATGTGCGTCTGATGGCGGGGCGGTCATTCGGGCGCAGCACATTTGTCGACGTCCAGGCCGGCTGGCGGCGCCGGCCGGGCGGAGCGGCGGATGAGGTGCGGCTCGATGTGACGGCGGGAACCCATGCCTGGCGCGGCATGCGCGTGATGGGGCAAAGCTTTTCGGTGTGGTCGGCGGGCGGCGCGGCGGGCTTTGACGGCTATGCCAGCCACCGCGCGCAGGGCTCGCTGATCTGGCCGGTGACCAGCCGTTTGCACCTGCAGGCTGGCGTTATGCGTACGACGGGCGGGCGCAATACCGGCCATGAGCGCAGCGCGTTTGTGGCGGTCTGGCGCACATTCTAGACTGAGCTAACTAATTTGTGACTGCCAAACGCTTTGATTTTATACCGATCCGGCGCATATCCCCTCCCAACCCCGCAGGAGACCGGAATGAAGCGCATCGCCTTTTTGATCGTTGTGGCCGTCGTGTTCGCCTTGATGGCGGGCGCAGTGGGCCTTCGTGCGCTGATGACCGGCGATGCGGGCGCCGGCGCGGAGATGCGCGGCGGACGCGCGGTGCCGGTCGCCGTGATACCGGTGGAGCCGCGGGAGTTTTCCGAACTGGTCGAGGCGCTGGGTACGGCGAACGCGAACGAGTCCGTCGTGATCACCGCCACGGTGGCCGACCGCATCTCCCGTGTCGGCTTTGATTCCGGCGATCAGGTGAGCGCGGGCGATATTCTGGTCGAGTTGACCGATACCGAGGCGGCGGCGGGGCTGACAGAGTCGCGCGCGGCTCTGCGCGAAGCCCAGCGCGAACTGGACCGCACCCGCGAGCTGGCCGAGCGCGGCATCGCCTCGCGCGCCCGGCTGGACGAGCTGACTTCCGGCATGGAGCGCGCCCGCGCGCGTGTCGCCGGGCTGGAGGCGCGTGTCGCCGAACGCATTATCCGCGCGCCGTTTGATGGCGTGGTGGGCCTGCGCAATGTCAGCCTGGGCGAGCTGGTGCGGCCCGGCGATGTGGTCGCGCAGCTCGATGATGTGAGCATCATCAAGCTCGATTTCACTCTGCCCGAACGCTTCCTGTCGGTGCTGTCCGCGGGGATGATCATCCAGGCGCGCGCGGCGGCCTTTCCCGAAACCGAGTTCACCGGCCAGATTGTCAATATCAGCAGCCGCATCGACCCGGTGACGCGCACCGTCACCGTGCGCGCCGAGATCGACAATGAAGACCGCCGCCTGCTGCCGGGCATGCTGATGACGGTTCAGCTGCGCCGCGATGTGCGCGAGCGCCTGGCTGCACCGGAAACCGCCATCACCCGCTCGGGCGACCGGGTGACGGTGTTCGTCCTGCGCGAAGCGGGCGAAGCGGTGACGGTGGAGCAGCGCCGCGTGGAGCTGGGCCAGCGCCAGTCGGGGTATTTTGAGGTTCTCGACGGGCTGCAGCCGGGCGAGCGCATCGTGATGCACGGCGTGCACCGTCTGCGCGACGGGATGCCGGTGCGCGTACAGGCGAGCGCGGAGCCGTCAACGCCGCGCATCGCGGCTGCTGTCCAGAGCGCAGCACGATGACCCTGTCCGATATCGCCGTACGCCGTCCCATGGTCGCCTTCGTGGCGAGCGCGCTGATCATCGTGTTCGGCATTCTGGGGCTGCGCGACCTGCCGCTGCGCGAACTGCCGGACGTGGACCGGCCGGTGGTGTCGATCAATGCCGACTTCCCCGGCGCCAATGCCGAGATCGTGGAGAACCGGGTCACCGAACCGCTGGAAGCCCAGCTGTCGGGCATTGACGGGATCGAGGAAATTTCCTCACGCACCGAAGATGGCGACTCGCGCATCACCGTGACATTCGGCCTGTCGCGCGATCTGGAAGCCGCCGCCAATGATGTGCGCGACGCGGTGAGCCAGGCGCGCCGCCAGCTGCCTCAGGATGTCGAGGAAGTCCGCGTCAGCAAGCAGGATTCCGATGCCCGTCCGTTCATGTGGTACAACCTCATGTCCGAGACGATGACGGCCGAGGAGCTGACCGACTACGCCAACCGCTTCCTGCTCGACCGGCTGACCATTATTGACGGCGTGACCAATGTGAATATCGGCGGCAATCGCCGTTACGCCATGCGCATCTGGCTCAATCCCGCCGCCATGGCGGCGCGCCAGGTGACGGCGTCGGACATTGAAAACGCCATCCGCGCCGAGAACATCGAAGTGCCCGGCGGCTCGCTGGAAACCAGCGGCTCCCAGATCGCCGTGCGCGTGGAGCGCCTGTTCACCAATCCGGACAGCTTTGCGCGCCTGCCGGTGCGCACCCTGCCGGATGGTCAGGTGATCCGCCTCGCTGAGGTGGCCGATGTGGAGCTGTCGGCCGAAGAGCCGCGCGCCATGTTCCGCGGCAACCAGCAAAACATGATCGGGCTGGGCTTTATCCGCCAGAGCCAGTCCAACGCCGTCGAGGTCGCCTCGGCCATCCATGCCGAGATGGACCTGATCCGCGCCCAGCTGCCCGACGACATGGATCTGATCGTCGCCAATGACGAAACGGTGTTCATCCGCGAATCCATTCGCGAGGTCTGGCTGACGCTGGCCGTGGCCGCGACGCTGGTCGTGCTGGTGATCTATCTGTTCCTGGGCAGCTTCCGTTCGGCCATCGTGCCCGCCGCGGTGGTGCCAGTATGCCTGATCGGCACCTTCGCGGTGCTGTCCATGTTCGGGTTTTCGCTCAACATCCTGACCTTGCTGGCGCTGGTTCTGGCCATTGGACTGGTGGTGGACGATTCCATCGTCGTCATCGAGAACATCCAGAGACGGGTGGATCTGGGCGAGCCGCCCCTCACCGCCGCGCTCAATGGCGGGCGTCAGGTGTTCTTTGCTGTGGTGGCCACGACGGCGACACTGGTGGCGGTGTTCACGCCACTGGTCTTCCTGCCCGGACTGATCGGGCGATTGTTTACCGAGCTGGCCGTGGCCATCGCCGGCGCGGTGATCCTGTCGAGCTTCGTGGCGCTGACCCTGTCGCCGATGATGGCGTCCAAGCTGGCGCGTCCCAGCATCAATCTGCGCGGCCCGGCGCGCTGGGTGGACAATCTGACCAACAAGGCGCGGGCGAACTATATCTCCTCGCTGAAAGTCGTGGTGAAGGCGCCCTGGCTGGTGATCCCGCTGGTCCTTTTGTCGGTCGGCGGCTCGGTTTTCATGTTCGCCCAATTGCCCGGCGAGCTGACCCCGGACGAGGATCGCGGCAGCTTCTTTGGCCGGTTCTCGGCCCAGGAAGGCGCCAGCTTCGAGTTCACGTCCGAGCAGGCTCTGATCGTGGAAGACACGATCATGGATTATGTCGAGGGCGGGGAGCTGCGCCGGCTTCTGGTGGCGGTGCCCGGCTTTGGCGGCGGCGGCGGTGATTTCTCCAGCGGTATTGTGGTGGGCACCATGGTTCCCCAGGCTGAGCGCCGCGCGGGCCAGGAGATCGTCAACGAGATAAACGGGCGCCTGGGCGAGCTGACGGGCGTGCGCGCATTCGTAACCATGCGCGGCGGTCTGGGCGGTGGCGGCGGCGGCGATGACGTGTCCATCGTGATTCTGGGCCCCGAATACGACCAGCTCAACGCCGAGGCCGAGGCGATGATCGAGGCGATCCAGGCCGGCAATCCGAACCTGCAGCGCCCGCGCAAGGACTTTGAACCCAACTCGCCGCGCCTGGTCGTGGAGATTGATCGCGAGCGCGCCGGCGCGCTGGGCGTGTCGGTGGCCGAGGTCGGCCGCACGCTGCAGACCCATCTGGGCGCGCGCCGGGTCGGCCAGTTCATCGACCGGGGCGAAGCCTATAACGTGATCATGGAGAATCGCTCTGCGGACCGGTCCGGCGGCGGCGATCTGGAATCGCTCTATGTGCGGGCGCGCGGCGGCGAGCTGATTGCGCTGTCCAACCTGGTGTCCTTGCGTGAAACCGGCGAATCCGCCACCCGCAACCGCCTGAACCGCCAGCGCGCGGTGTCGGTGTCGGCGACGCTGGCCGAAGGTTACACGCTGGGCGAGGCGGTGGCCTGGCTGGACGCCTACGCCAATGACAACCTGCCCAATGACATGAGCACGCAATACACCGGCTCGGCGCGCGATTTCCTGGATTCCAACAACGCCATCCTGTTCGCCTTCGCCATGGCGCTGCTGATCGTGTTCCTGGTGCTGGCCGCGCAGTTTGAAAGCTTCATCCAGCCAGCGGTGATCATGCTGACCGTGCCGCTGGCCGTGGCGGGCGGATTGTTCGGCCTCTACATGGCCGGGTCGTCGCTGAACATCTATTCCCAGATCGGATTGATCATCCTGATCGGTCTGGCCGCCAAGAACGGCATTCTGATCGTCGAGTTCGCCAATCAGGTGCGCGATGAGGGCAAGAGCGTGCTGGACGCGACGCTGGAGTCGGCGGGCACGCGCTTCCGCCCGATCCTGATGACCGGCATCTCCACCGCTATCGGCGCCCTGCCGCTGATGCTGGCCAGCGGGCCGGGATCGGAGAACCGGGTGACCATCGGCGTGGTGATTTTCACCGGGGTGATGGTGGCGACCCTGTTCACCCTGTTCGTGGTGCCGGCCGTCTATGCCTCGGTGGGCCGCTACACCAAGACCCCTAACTGGGTGTCGCGCCAGCTGGCCAAGGAAGAGGACAAGGCGCTGCCTCCGGGCAGCGTGGCGCCGGCGGAATAGGGCCGGCGTCCTAACCGAAGGCCTGCCGCCACAGGAAGATCACCACCACGCCCTGGAACAGGAGCGGGATGGCGACGCCCAGAGCGCCCGCGGCGGCGGCCATCAGCATCAGCACGCTGCGCGGCAGGCGCATGGCGTTGGCCTTCAGGCGCTCGGCCGGGGTGGCGTAGGGCGAGCGTACGATCTCGTCGAGATCCTCAAACCCGCCGCGCGTCAGCAAAAAGGCGATCCACACCAGCGCCAGCACGGCGAGCCCGGCGCAGATCATCAGCCAGGTGCGGTATGCGCCTGCTTGGGTGAACTCATTCCAGTCAACTTCGATGCCCCAGAGGTCCATCGCGCGTCCTTTTTCAGGCGCGGCGCGTCAGCCTTCGGCCCAGCGCGCCATCGCCTCGATCCCCGCCACCACGCGCGGAGCATGGCGCGTCACGAAGTCCGCGTCGAGGCTCTCGCCAGCGGCCAGCGCATTCAGCGCCGCCTCGCCATCAAAATCCACGAACGCCAGGCGCAGCGACAGCTCAGCTTCGGGCCGGCCAAAGGCGGAGCCGGGCAGGGTGGCGGTCCCGGTTTCCTCCAGCAGGCGCTCGCACAGGGCCTCGCTGGTGGTGACGCCGCGCGCGGCGAGCTTGTCGCGCAGCGCGTCAAAATTGGGGAAGGCGTAGAAGCCGCCGCGGATCGGGTTCACCGCTGCGCCGGCCCGGGTCAGGCGCTCGGACACATACCCGGCCAGCGCGCCGAGGATGGCGCGGGAGCGTTCGAGATAGAGCTCGATCTCCGGCCCGCCCTCGAACCCGGCGATGGCGGCGTGCTGGATGGGGGCCGAGACCGAGGTGTAGGTTTCGCTTGCCGCCGCCGACATGCCCTTGCGCAGCCAGGCCAGCGCCTTGGGAAAGGCGAAGAACCCCAGGCGCCAGCCGCCCGCGCCGGCCCATTTGGACAGGCCGTCGGAAATGATCGTGCCGCCGCGATACTCGCGCGCCATGGAATGGTGCTGGCCGTCGAACTGAACCCCGCCATAGATCTCGTCCGACAGGAGGAGCAGGCGGTGATCATGGGCGGCCGCCGCGATCTCGCGCAGCGCCTCGCGGGTATAGGCCGTGCCGGTGGGATTGCCGGGCGAGTTCAGGATCAGGAGGCGCGGGCGTTCGGGGTCTGAGGCGCACAGGGCGCGCAAGGATTTGGCCGTGACGCCGAGCCCGGTTTCGGGATCGGTGGGCAGCCAGGTGATCGGCCGGCCCAGAATCCGCGCCTGGGGCGCATAGCTCACCCAGCTGGGCGTGGGGATCACCAGATCGCCGTAATAGACCATCTGCAGCAGGAACATGAGCTCCTTGGTGCCCGGTCCGATGAGGATGTCTTCGGGGTCGAAATCGAGGCCTTGCGTGCGCTTGAGATAGCCGCAGATCGACTTGCGCAGGGCGGGCAGGCCCTGGACGGGCAGATAGTCTTTCTGGTGGGCGTGGGCGCGCAGGGCGCGCTGCATCACGTCCGGCACGGGGAAGGGCGACTGACCCAGACCCAGGCGGGATATCTGGCGGCCTTCCGCCTGCAGCGCGGCGGAGCGCTCATTGATCGCCAGCGTGGCCGACAGGCCAAGCCCGCGGACATTCAGATTGAGCTGGACGCTGGGCGACACCGTCTCAAGTCCGGGGGCGGCGGAGATCGTGTCGGGCATGGGAGGGGTCAGTCCGGCTGCTTCAGGCCATGGGCGAAAAGTTGGGCGAGGTCGGAAAAGAAGGCGCCCATGTCCAGCGGACGCGCCTCGGCGCCTTTCAGGAGGCGCTGGTGCAGCACCGCGATCAGCACCGGCGCATAGAGCGCCAGCGCGGCATGGCGCACCGCATCGCCGCGCGCGCCCTCGGGGTCGAGGCTGGGCGCCAGGCGCGCTTCGATGGCCTTGAGTGAGGGCTCGACAATGGTGTCGAGATAGGCGCGCGCCACCAGCGGATCATGGATGGACTCCACCAGGGCGAAGGCATGGGCCTGGGCGAACTGGTCGGTGTCCGCGCCCTCCAGCGCCATGTCGCCATAGCCGCTGACCGCCGCTTCCAGGCTCGCCTGCGGCTGGGCGCAGCGCACCAGCCAGTCGCGTGCGCCGTCAGCGAACAGGGCGATAATCGCGATAACCACGCCCTGACGGTCATTGAAATAATGGCGCAGGGTGGGCTCGGATACGCCGGCGCGGATGGCGAACTGGCGCAGGCTCACCGGCGCAGACCGGTCGGCCACGGCGGTGCGCGCGAGGATGTGGAGCAGTTCGGTTTTGCGATCGCTGACGCCGCGCTCGGCGCGCGCTGCAGTTGCTGCCATGACGGCCCCCTGATGTGTCGTTTGCGCGCCGCCCGCCGCCCCGGAGGCGGAATCAGCGCGAGGTTGATCGCTTACTTTAGGCATCACAGGCCCCGAGGTCACCTTTCAGGGGCGGTTCGGGCGCCCCGGCGCAAAAACCGCATGCGGCCGCCTTGCCATTTGTAGCGTATATTGCATATACAATACACGAGCCGCGATGACGTGGCGCACCCGCCCGGATCCGGGCTTCAAACAGGGAGGATCCCGATGAGCATTGTCACCCGACTGGCCAGCGCGCTCGCCTTGAGCGCCGGTATTGCGGGCGTCAGCGCCGCCCCGGCGCTGGCCCAGCCCTATGTGTCCGGCTCGGCCGGCTTCAATCTTCAGAGCGACAGCTCGAATTCCGGCGCGTTCACCCGTGATTTCGTCACCGGGGACGGCGTGGCCGTACCGCCGGGCGTGACCCTGCCGTCTGGCACCGACGTGGGTTGGACCACCGAGTTTGACACCGGCCTGTTCGTGGCGGGGGCCGCTGGCTACCGGTTCAGCGAAAACCTGCGCCTCGAGGCCGAGATTTCCTGGCTGGGCGCGGATGTGGATACCCACCGCGACGTGCAGGCGGGCGGCAATGCGCTGGGCGCCGCCGACGCCGCCGTGCTGATCACCGGCTCTGCGCCGCTGGGCGTAACGGTGGCCGATCTGGTCGCCGACGGGCAGGGCGATGTGCGCTCGCTGGGCTATGCCATCAACGGCTACTACGACTTCCCGATCCCGGACACGGATTTTGCGCTCTATGGCGGGATCGGGCTGGGCGTGGCCGAGCTGCAGGTCGACTACCGTCCGTCTGATGTCGGAATTGTCGACGACACCAAGATGGTCGCCTTCTGGCAGGTGATGGCGGGCGGATCGTTCGATATCGCGCCCAACACCGCGCTGTTCGCCGGCTACCGCTATCGCCGTCACAACGAGGCGGATGTGCAGTCCTCGCTGATCCCCGCCAATCTGAACGTCGAGGCGCGAAGCCACATCCTCGAAGCCGGGGTGCGGTTCACCTTCTAGCCCCCTGTCCCCAGTGAACCGGACGACCGGCCTGGAGAGCGCCCTGCAGATGCCCCCATCTGCAGGGCGTTTTCTTGTGCTGGGGCGCAAAGCGCGCCTATCGTGCGCCGCAACGCACACGATGCTCACACCATGAGGAGACCGCCCATGCGCGCCCTGGTCTGCAAGGACTTCGCCCCCTACCAGCAGCTGAGCGTGGAGGAGGTGGCCGACCCTGCCCTGCCCGCCGGCTTCGTCATGCTGGACGTGAAGGCGGCCGGGGTGAACTTCCCCGACATCCTTCTGGTGGAGGGCAAGTATCAGATGAAGCCCGAACGGCCCTTCATCCCCGGCATGGAGGCGGCGGGCGTGGTCAGCGCCGTGGGAGAGGGCGTCACCGGCATCAAGACCGGCGACCGGGTGATCGCGGCGACCATGCTGGGCGCGTTTGCAGAAAAAGTCCCCGTTCACGCCAGCCAGGTGGTGCCCATGCCCGCCTCCATGAGCTTTGACGAGGGCGCAGCGCTGACCACCATCTATGGCACGAGCTGGCATGCCCTCAAGGACCGCGCGAAACTGAAAGCCGGTGAAAGCGTGCTGGTGCTGGGCGCGGCCGGAGGCGTGGGCATCGCCACGGTTCAGCTGGCCAAGGCGGCGGGCGCGCGGGTGATTGCGGCGGCGAGCTCTGACGAAAAGCTCGCCTTCTGCCGCGAGAACGGCGCGGACGAGACGATCAATTACTCAACCGAGGACCTGAAGGCCCGGGTCAAGGAGCTGACCGGCGGCAAGGGCGTGGATGTGGTCTATGATCCCGTCGGCGGCGATCTGGCCGAGGCGGCGCTGCGGGCGTCGGGCTGGGATGCGCGCTATCTGGTGATCGGGTTTGCGTCCGGGCCAATCCCGAAAATCCCGCTCAATCTGGCCCTCCTGAACAGCCGCAATATTCTGGGCGTGTTCTGGGGCGCCTGGGCCGGGCGGTTCCCGCGCGAAAACGCGGGCAATATCAAGGAAATCTTCGACATGTTCGAAGTGGGCAAGGTGCGCCCGCCCGTGTCGGCGAGCTATCCGCTCGCTGAGTACGCCAAGGCGTTCGAGGATTTGCTGGAGCGCCGGGTGCGGGGCAAGGTGGTGCTGAACCCCTGAGGCGCTCCACCCCGCCCTGCGAGCAATCTAGAGCAAGCGGGGGCGGGGGCGCTCGCCGCGGATATGGACGGTCTCCACGTCGGAGAACTCTGATGGCGGGACATAGTCGCGGCGGAACCAGGGATATTGCGCGGAATCGAAAATCTCGCGCAGCCAGTCGATGACCTTGCGCGTGCGCGTCACCCGGCGCTGGTCGGGGTGGTAGACCATCCACAGCGTGATCGGCACCTGCAGCTCCAGATCCAGGTGGATCAGGGTGGGTTCAACACGCGCGGCATAGGTCGGCAGGAGCGAGATCACCGCGCCGGACTTGACCGCCTCGATCAGCACGATAGCGCTGTCGGTGGTCAAGGACGGGTCCATCATCTGCTTGATGGCCGCAGCCTCGCGCGGCCAGTGTGTTTGTTGCTCGCGGTAGCTGACAATATCGGCTGTGCGGTGATTGAGCACATCCGCCAGCCCTTTAGGTGGTCCGTAAATATCAAGATAATGGCGTGAAGCAAACGGAACATAGTGCAATGTGGCCAATTCTGTGGCCACATGGCTCATGCGTTTCGATTCGGACATCTGCAGGACGATGTCGGACTGGTCGATAGAGGACTCGCCCTCCGTGCGCGTGCTGATCTCAAGAGATATATTCGGGTTGGCTTCGACAAAGCTGGTGAGATGGCGCGCGACCCAGTAGCCCGCCACGCCTTCCGGGGCGGTCAGCCGCACCCGGCCGGCGTCTGCGCGGTCAGCCTGGTGGGCGATGCGTTCAATGTCTCCGGCGGTGCTCTGCATGATCTGGACCTGGGTCCAGATGCGCTCGCCCACATCGGTGAGCTCGATGCCCTCGGCCAGACGCGTGACCAGCTTGGCGCCGATGCGGGTTTCCAGCTGGTCGAGCCGGCGGCTGACCGTGGGCTGGCCGATGCCCAGCCGGCGCGCTGCGCCGCTCATGGAGCCGGCCGCCACCAGCGCATGGAATATGCGCAGGTCGTCCCAGTCGAACAGAGGCGCTTTGCCGGTCATTGGATCAACCTAAACGTTTTTCGCATGGGGGGCATTCCATAATCGCAGAGGCGCAATCGCCGCCGAATTCGTAAACAAACCCTTAACGCTGACCGGGGATGAGATGCGAGACGAGTGTATGCTCTCCAATGCTGAAGGGCCAGACGCCCTTCGGACCAGACGGCTGCTTGCCGTGCTGGAGAGGCATGCCTTCTCGCCATCGGATTCCATACGCGATATTCGCGCAGCGCTTGAACTGGGCGCCAGCGCGCTGGGCGGCGAGCTGGTGGCGGCTGAAACCGTCGCGGCCTGCGAGGCGCACACCCGGCGCTGCTTTTTCATACGCCGGGGTGAACTCGCTGCTGCGGACGGGTTCATTGCCCTGCTCTACCTCAACGATGCCGGCTATCAGGCGCTGATGTATGGCCGGTTCCGGCCTGAACAGCCTGATCTGGCTCATCTGGCGGCGCCGCATGAGCGCGCCCAGGCCATCTATGTCTGGTGCCTGGCGGGCCGCGAAGCCGAAGACAAGCGCGCGGTGGTGCGCGCGGTCACCGAGGCGCGCCGCGCCGCCTTCCCCGACATTGCCCTGTTCGCCCGCCCGGTCAGCCGCGAAGGCCGGATGATGACGGCTGCGCTGGACGCGCCGTCCGCCGGTCTGGCGTGGCTTGGCTGGGTGCCCGCCGCCGCTCAAACGGCGCAAGGGGGCTGAGATGGACGGCACGCCCCTCTCCGAGTTTGAACTTCCCGTGGTGGTGCGCGTGGCGCGCACCATGGATGATTTGCAGCGCGTCGCCGTGGTGCGGGCGCTGGTCTACATGTCCGAACAGGCCTGTCCCTATGATGAAGAGTTCGACGGCAATGATCTGGCCGGCGCCACCCACCTGATCGCCGAGGCCGGGACCGAGCCGCTGGGCTGCCTGCGCCTGCGCTGGTTCGCCGACTTTGCGAAGGTGGAGCGCGTATGCGTGCGTCCGGGCCATCGTCAGGGCCGGGTGGCGCGCACGCTGATGACCGACGCCATCCAGCTCATCCGCCGGAAAGGTTACCGGCGTTTTGTCGGTCACGTGCAGCAGCATTTGATCCCTTACTGGAAGCGGTACGGCTTTATTCACAGGGCTGAACGCGGCGTGTTCGTATTTTCAGATAGGGCCTATGCCGAAATGGAAGGGCGTTATGAGCCGCTTTCCAATGCGCTGAATATTGACAGCGACCCGCTGGTTCTGGATCGTCCCGAGGGGGCGTGGGACCGGCCGGGGCCGCTGGACAAATCGGTGCAGCGCGGCGTGGCGCCCGACCAGTTCAACCGGCGGCCCGCGCCGGCGCCGCGGACTGCGGAGGACGGCGCAGCTCCGCAGAAGGCGGAAGAAAAGGCGGACTGACATGATGCCAGGCACCCCGGTTTTGCTGTGCCTTGACCTGCAGCAGGAGTTTGTGACGCCCGGCCGCCCCTGGTCCGACCCGGATGGCGAAGATATCGCGCTGACCTGCGCGCGCATCATCGAGGCGGCCCGTAAAGCAGGCTGGTCGCTGGTGCATTCCCATCTCCATCAGGGCGCGCCGATGATCGCCGGCCACGGCCTGACACAGCCCATTCCTGGCTGCGAACCGCGCCCGGGCGAGGTGCTGCTGCGCCGCGCGGGCGTCTCGGCCTACGCGCACCCGGACCTTGACGGCATTCTGGAGGGCGGCGACGCGGCCTCGGCCTTCGTGATCGGCTTCTCGGCGCCCATGTCGATGACCGCGACCCTGTTTGATGCGGCCGATCGCGTCCATGCGCTCAGCCTGATCGAAGAAGCCATCGGCGCGGCCGATGTGGGCGAATGGGGCGCCGAGCACACCCGCGCCCTGTGCCTGGACACCGCCCGCAAGATGCACCGCGCGGTGCGGCTCGCCGATGTGAAGGGGCTGGACATGCCCGCCGTCACAGCGCCGGGCGGGCGCCGCATCGCCTGATGCCTGTTCGCCTGGGATCGTCCCGCCGGACGGCAGGCGCGCCTTGCCTTGGCGCTCCGGGAGTGGTGGTCTGACGGGAACAGGAATCTCGGGAGCCCGCCATGATCCGCCGCCATCTGACCACAGCCATCACCTGCGCCGTCACCGCCGCCGCCAGCCTTCTGGGGGCCGCCGGCGCATACGCGCAGGACGCAGAGGGTCCCATTGATGCCCGTCCCGACTGGGCGCTGGTGCTGCATGGCGGAGCCGGTGTCATCGAGCGCGGCGACATGGATGAGGCGACTGAAGCGGCCTATCGCAGTGCGCTGGCCGATGCGCTGGCGCTGGGCGCGTCCATGCTGGAGGCCGGCGCCCCGGCGATGGACGTGGTGGAGGCCATGATCCAGTCGCTGGAAGATGATCCGCTGTTCAATGCCGGGCGCGGCGCCGTGTTCACGTCAGAAGGCCGCATCGAGCACGACGCGTCTGTGATGCGCGCCTCTGACATGCAGGCCGGCGCTGTCGCGGGCGTGCGCGGCGTGCGCCACCCGATCTCGCTGGCGCGCGCGGTGATGGAGGACAGCCCCCATGTGATGCTGCAGGGCGTCGGCGCGGAAAGCTTCGCCGACGATCAGGGTCTGGAGCGTATCGAAGAGAGCTATTTCTTCACCGAGCGCCGCTGGCGCGCCATGGAGCGTCAGGTCCAGTCCATGGGCCTGCCCGTACCACCGCGCCCTGACGGCGCGCCGGAGCCCGAGCCGGTGCGCGAGGGATTGTTGGAGCAGATGGACCGCGAGCACCGCTTCGGCACCGTGGGCGTGGTGGCGCTGGACCGCTCCGGCGAGATGGTGGCGGGCACCTCCACCGGCGGCACCACCGCCAAACGCTGGGGCCGGGTGGGCGATTCGCCGGTGATCGGCGCGGGCACGTATGCTGGCGGCGATTGCGGCGTGTCGGCCACGGGCACCGGCGAGTATTTCATCCGCCTGTCGGTGGCCGCGCGCATCTGCGCGCGCATCGAACTGGCGGGCGAGGACGGTCAGACGGCGGCCGATACAGTCATCCGCGACGAGCTCACCGCCATGGGCGGTGATGGCGGGGTGGTGATGCTCCATGCTGGCGCGCCGCTTTGGAGTTTCAACACCTCAGGCATGTACCGCGCCGCGCAAGTGGCGGGCGGCGAGCCGGTGGTGGCGATCTTTGAGGACGAGGGCTAGGTTCTGTACCCATAAACGGGATTCCCAAATCAGCTGGGTCGTGATTCAAGCTCCTTGAAGGGAGTTTGGTCATGGCCCGATTTGATTTGAGTGATGCGGAGTGGTCGATCATCGCGCCGCTCCTGCCGAACAAGCCGCGCGGTGTGCCGCGCACGGACGACCGGCGTGTGCTGAACGGGATTTTCTATATATTGCGGACGGGATCGCCCTGGCGCGATCTGCCGGAGCGCTACGGCCCGTACACGACGGTCTACAACCGCTTCAACCGGTGGGCCAAGGCGGGGGTATGGGTGAGTGTTTTCAATGCTCTGGCCGACCAGTCTCCAGAGTCGATGACGTTTATCGACAGCTCCATCATCCGCGCCCACCAGCACGCCGCAGGCGGAAAAAAGGGGGTCCGGATCACGCCATCGGTCTCTCTCGCGGGGGACTGAGCACCAAGATCCACGCCATCGTGGACGATCAGGGTCTGCCCTTCCGCCTGGCCCTGTCTCAAGGCCAGGCTGGTGACAAGAGCGCCGGCGCCGAGCTGATATCCACCCTGCGCCGCGCCCGCCATGTGGTGGCCGACCGCGGCTACGACGCCCGCGCCCTTGTGGAGCAGATCGAAGCCATGGGCGCCACAGCTCACATCCCGACCCAGAAAAACTGCAAGGTCCAGCGATCGGTCGCGCCGCACATCTATCGCCAACGCAATCTCGTCGAGCGCTACTTCTGCAAACTCAAGCACTTCAGACGATGCGCCACACGATTCGAAAAGCTGGCCAGAAACTTCCTGGCCGCCATCGCACTCGCATCAGCAAGACTCTGGATCAGAGCTTATGAGTCCACGACCTAGGGATCGATCCGCGCGCCGGCCCAGTCGAACACCTGACCGCTGTCCGCCGGACCGATCGCGTCGATCACGCCCAGCAATTTCGCGGCTGAATATTCCGGGGTGAACAGCTTGCCGTCGGGCACATTGCGCTGAAACGGTTTGGACAGTCCCGTGTCCACCGTGCCGGGATGCAGGCCGATACAGGCGGCGCCGGGCGCCTTGCGCGCCAGCTCCACCGACAGGGTGCGGATCATCTGGTTGAGCGCCGCCTTGGACGCGCGATAGCCGTGCCAGCCGCCCAGCCGGTTGTCGCTGATCGACCCCACCCGCGCCGAGAGCGCCGCCCAGACAGCCTTGTCCGGCGCGTCACGCGAGCCTCGCGCCAGGCGGTCCAGCGTATGGCGGGCGACAAGCGACGGCCCGATCACGTTGATGCGCATCACCTGCGCCAGCCGGTCTGCATCCAGGTCGCGCCAGGATTTCTCCGGCTGCAGGTCCGCGCCGTCGTGCAAGATCCCGGTCGCCGTCATCACCAGATGCAGCGGACCGCCTGCGCCTGCCGCTTCGGCAGCTGCAGCGATGCTGGCGGGCTCATTGAAGTCAGCCTGCAGCGCGGTCGCGCCGGGAATGTCCATCAGGCGGCGCGAGACCGCGAACACGGCTGCGCATCGCGGATCGGCGGCCAGCGCGCGGACAAACGCGCCGCCAAGCCCGCCGCCGGCGCCGAACACTAGCGCGCGGTAGTTCTGTGGGAAGGAGGTGAGGGACACGCTCATGGCGCATCAGCTAGGGCTGCGGGTCCAGCCATCCAGCGGCTAGAGCATCAACGCGTCGCGGTCGCGTGTCGCAGCATCCAGCACCTGGCTGAGCAATTCGGCGCTGCGCTTCGAGGCGCGGCCGTCAAAATAGAGATTCTTGTCCAGCAGGGTGATGTCCGAGCCGATTTTCTCGGCATCGAGGCCGACCGACCCGCTGAGCACCAGAATCGGCGCTTCGCCGGCGTGCTTTTGCAGAAGGCCGACGGTTTCGTTCGGGTCCGTCGAATCAGGCAGGCGCAGGTCGGCGATGATCAGGTCGTATGCGCGCCTCTGGAGCTTGAAGCCCGCATCGCGCAGAGTGCGCACCACTTCGAAATTGAACGCATAGGCCCCTGCATCGCGCAGCGCCTGCTGCAGCAGCATGGCGTCCGCGAAGTCGTCCTCGACATGCAGCACGTTCAGATCCGGGGACACAGGCGCCTCCTCCAACTTATGAATAGCGGTATGCTCACAGGCTTAAGGGGACGTTAAGGCGTGAGCACGCGCGCCGCTCCCTCCGGCAGCGCGAGGCCCGCACGCCGGGCGGCGGCGGCCAGAGTGTTGATCAGCAGCATCGCGATGGTCATCGGCCCCACCCCGCCGGGCACAGGCGTGATGAAGCCTGCTATATCCAGCGCCGCCTCAAAATCGACATCGCCCGCCAGGCGGCTGGTCCCGTCCGGGCCGTCGACCCGATTGATGCCGACATCAATCACCGTTGCGCCAGGCTTGATCCAGTCCGCCCCGACCATGCCCGCCCGCCCGGCGGCGGCGACCAGAATATCTGCCTGACGCGTCAGAGCCGGCAGGTCGCGGGTGCGCGAATGAGCCAGCGTCACGGTGCAATCTGCTTGAAGGAAGAGGAGCGCGGCCGGCTTGCCGACCAGGATGGAGCGCCCGATCACCACCACATGGCGCCCGGACAGATCACCCAGAGCCCGGCGCGCCAGATAGACGCAGCCGGACGGCGTGCACGGGCGCAGGCCCGGCGCGCCCAGCACCAGCGCGCCGGCGCTGGCGGCGGTGAGCCCGTCCACATCCTTGGCCGGATCAATGGCTTGCACCACGGCCGTGTCGTCGAGACCGTCAGGCAGCGGCAGCTGGACCAGAATGCCGTCCACGCCCGCATCGGCATTGAGACGCGCCACCAACGCCAGCACTTCGCCCTGGTTCACCGAGGCAGGCAAGCGATGCTCCAGCGAGGTCATGCCGGCGGCCTCGGTGCGGCGGATCTTGTTGCGCACATAGACCTGGCTCGCAGGGTCCTCGCCCACCAGCACCACGGCCAGGCACGGCTTGCGGCCCAGCCGCTCAGCCAGCGCCAGCGCGCACTCCCGGGCGGCGGCGTCAACTTCAGACGCGGCGGCCTTGCCGTCGATCAGCACGGCGCGCCGGCCCGAAAGCCGCAGGATCGGATCAGTTTGGGTCATGGCGCGCGCTCATGGACCGGAGCCCCGGCGTGCGTCAAGCGCGCCGTCAGCCCAGCGCGTTCCAAAGCAGGCCCATAACCAGCCAGTCGCGCACGAAGAAAATGATCAGCAAGAGCACCAGCGGCGAGAAATCCATCCCGCCCAGCGACGGCAGCACGCGCCGAATCGGATTGAGCAGCGGCGCGGTGATCGCCTCGGTAGCCCGCCCGATCATGTTGACAAGCTGATTGCGCGGATTGACCACGTTGAACCCGACCAGCCAGGTCAGGATCACATTGACGAAAACCACAATCACCAGAAGCGTCAGCACCGGGTGAATAAAATAGGCGATCAGCGCCTGTCCGAATGTCATGGAGCCTCCTTGGCGGGCGAAGCGGCCTTGCCGGTCCTGCCTTACCCGGCGCGCGCGCAGCCTGCAAGGCGGGCGCGGCGCTGGCGGGCGCGCTTGACAACACAGGGGCGCCTCCGTATCCGATCGCGCCTCTGGAACGGGGCCGTAGCTCAGTTGGTAGAGCGCGTCGTTCGCAATGACGAGGTCAGGGGTTCGATTCCCCTCGGCTCCACCAGATTCCTCCTGCGCGCACCAGACCATCAGACGCGTGTTCTGTACACCGGTCCGCCACCGGGCGCATTCCGGCTTGAACCCTTGTACGATGGGCGTTACCAAGCAGGCTGAACGGCCCGCTTGCACGCAGGCAGGCCGCCCGGGGGGGCGAAACTGGGGGACGGATGACTGTTCTGGTGACAGGCGGCGCAGGCTATATCGGCGCCCACATGACGCTGGCCCTGCTTGATGCAGGCGAGCGCGTGACTGTTCTGGACAATCTGGTCACCGGATTTGACTGGGCGGTGGACAAGCGCGCCACTTTTGTGCGCGGCGACGCCGGGGACATGGCGCTTGTTTCCAGACTTATCGCAGAACACGCCATCACCGACATCATCCATTTCGCTGGATCAGTGGTGGTGCCGGACTCTGTCGCTGATCCGCTGAGCTACTACGCCAACAACACCGCCGCCTCGCGCAATCTCATCGACGCGGCGGCAGCCTGTGGCGTGACCCGTTTCATCTTCTCCTCCACCGCGGCGGTTTACGGCATGGCGGGCGACGAACCGGTGAGCGAGGACGCGCCCCTGGCGCCGCTTTCGCCCTATGGCCGCTCCAAGCTGATGACCGAGTGGATGCTGGCCGACACTGCAGCCGCCGGCGCGATGGAGTTCGGGGTCCTGCGCTATTTCAACGTGGCGGGCGCCGACCCGCAGGGCCGCGCCGGCCAGTCCACCGCAAGAGCCACCCATCTGATCAAGGCGGCCTGCCAGGCGGCCCTGGGGCTGCGCGAGCGCCTGGATCTGTTCGGGACCGATTATCCCACGCGTGACGGGACCTGCGTACGCGACTATATTCATGTGAGTGATCTGGTGGACGCCCACGCCATGGTGCTCGCCCGCTTGCGCGCCGGACATGGCAGCGTCACGCTCAATTGCGGCTATGGGCGCGGCGCCAGCGTGCGCGAAGTGATCGATACGGTCAAAGCCGTCTCGGGGGTCGATTTCGAGGTGCGCGAAACGGGGCGCCGTCCAGGCGACCCGGCTGCGATCGTCGCCGGCGCAGACCGCCTGAAGCGCGAACTGGGCTGGGCGCCGCGCCACGATGATCTGACGGGCATTGTCGCTTCGGCATGGGCCTGGGAGCAGGCGCTGCGCGAGCGGAGTGTAATATGAAACGCCTGAAGCGGCCGGGCGCCTGGCGCCGGACCAGATGACGCATTCAAGACTGACGCCCACACCACTTGCAGACACACCCCGCCCGGCGGGCCGGTTTTTTGATCCGATGAAGGACGTGTAGAGCCAGATGACACAGCTTTCGATGGGCATGACGTCGCAAGAGCAAGAATATCAGGAATTGCTGGCGAAACTGCCAAGCCGGGCGCCGATCTATCTGCCCACCGAAAAAATCCCGCTCGAGGACAAGATCCGCGGCGTCCGCCATGTCATCCAGATCTACAAACACGATCTCGACGCGGTTTACCGCCCGCGCCTGCGCGCGCTGCGCGAGCAGTTCAAGGGGCGCAAGCGCTGCTTCCTGATCGGCAACGGGCCCAGCCTGAACGAAACCGATCTGTCAGTGCTGAAAGACGAAGTGACCTTCGCGGTGAACGGCTTCTTCCTGAAAGCCAAGGATCTTGACTGGAAGCCCACCTTCTATCTGGTCGAATACCATCTGGTCGCCGAAGACCGGGCCGCGTGGATCAACGAGTTCAAGGGCCCGATCAAGCTGTTCCCGGCTTATCTGGGCTATATGTTCGAGGCCGATGAAGACACGGTTTTCTACAATCACCGCCCGCGCAAAAGCTATCCGCACGGCTTCGATTTCTCCATGGAAGCCGACAAGATCACCTACACGGGGTGCACTGTCACCTTCTCGATGATGCAGATCGCGGCCTATCTCGGCTTCGAGGAAATTTACCTGATCGGCGTCGACGCCAGCTACGCGATCCCTGAAGACGCGAAGGAAAGCAAGGATTACGGGGTCGGGGTTCTGGACATGAAGTCCGATGACCCGAACCATTTCGATCCGAACTATTTCGGCAAGGGCTTCCGCTGGCACGACCCGCAGGTCGACAAGATGGTGGAAGCCTATACCGAGGCGCGCCGGACGCTCGAAGGCACCGGCCAGATGATCTACAACGCCGGCATTGGCGGCCAGCTTGAGGTGTTCGAGCGGCGGCCTTTCCACGACCTGTTTCCGCATGCGCGCTCGCCTGAAGACGTCAAGGCCAATGGCCATTTGCGACGCTATCCGCGCCTTTTGATGCTCGACATGACGCCGTTCGCCAACGGCACCGCCACCGGCGAGATCAAGGCCAATTTGTTCGCCGGCTGGCCCGCGGACCAGCTCTTGCAGATCGCGCGTCACGGCAAGGACGGGCTCGCCCTGTCGAAGCCGGACGGGTCTGGAGGATACGTCACCACGCCTTGCTCGGAGCAGGCGGCCCGCGAGGCCGCGCTGAGCTTTGACGCCGACGCGGTGCTGTACCGCCCGGTGCCTGACGTGCCGTGGCTGCATTCCCTGGCGATGTCCCTGCTGCACGAGATTGGCAAGCCGGTCGTGGCCTGGGTGATGGATGACTGGCCGCGCGATCTGGCCGAGCGCGATCCCGAGCAATGGCGCGTTCTGGAGCCGGACCTCAACCTCCTGCTCGAACACGCCCAGGCGCGCCTGTCGATCTGCGAGTCCATGTCGTCAGCGTTTGAAGCGCGTTACGGCGCGCCGTTCACACCGCTGGCCAATGGCGTGCGCATCAGCGACTGGCCGGAGCGCGCGCCACACTCCGGGCGGCGTTTGCGTATCCGCTATGCCGGCGGACTGGCCGCCAACATGCAGCGCGCCAGCGTCCTGCGTCTGGCGCGCGCCGTGGAGCGGCTTGGCAAAGCCGGAAACGCCGTATCGCTGGAGATCAACACCCAGCCCTGGTGGCTGCGCGAGGCGAAGGACGATTTTTCGGGTTTTGAGTTCACCTCGGTGACCGACGAGACGCGCCCTCTGGACGTCTACCGCGAATGGCTGCGCCGCGCGGACGCGGTGGTCATCGCTTATAATTTCGACGAGGCCACGCTGCGCTATGTGCGCTATTCCATGGCCAATAAAATGCCTGAGTGCCTCGCCTCCGGCGCAGTGCTTCTGGCCCATGGCCCGGCAGACGCCGCCACCATCGGCTATCTCAAAGACAATGGCCTGGGCATGGTGGTCGATCAGGAAGACGAAGGCGCTCTGGAACGCGCCCTGGTGGACCTGATGAACGATCCGGGCCGTCGTCAGGCGCTGGGCCGAGCTGCGCGGACTTTCGCTTTCGAGAACCACAATCTCGATACGCTGCACGAGACGCTGCGTCAGCTCGTCGTGGATGCTTCGGCGTCCGGCGCAGGCGGGCTGCCCAAGCCGGTCCGGCGCACACAACCTGACACCCCGCCGCCGCCCCGGCCCAGCGACGTGCACGTGCTCCATCAGGAAACTCCAGCCCCACAGCGCCCTGTTCAGGAAAGCGCGCCGGTTAAACGTCCCGCTCAGGAACGCGAGATGTCAGGCCACGCTGATCGAACGGTCGTGGAGCCTGCCGGCCTGACCCCGCCCCGGCCCCCGTTGAGCCGGCCTTGGTACGCGCCGGCCGGCGACGCCCTGCGCCGCCTCGCGCCCGGCCTGTTTCCCACACTGCAGAACACCCGCCGCACGCTCTGGCGCGCAGGCGGATCGACTCTTCTCGCAATCGCCGGGCTTGCCGCCCTCGCCGCTCTGGCCTTCGCCGCATTCGGGCCCGGGCTGCTCGGATCACGCCTGGTTCTGGCCGGAGCCCTGCTGGGCGCCAGTCTTCTGATCGGCTTGGGCGCGCTGGGCTGGCGGCTGCGGCGGGCCGTCCAGACCCTGTCGGCGGAAAACCGGCGGCTGGCCGACGATATCGCCCGCATTCACGAGCTGGCCGCCGGGCGTGAAAGACGGGTTGAGCGCCTGGTGAATGACCAGCGTGATTTTGATGATCGTCTGGTTCAGTACAGGGGCGCCCAGGCACGCTCTACGCGCGATCTCGAAGACCGGCTGATAGCGCTCAATGACGAGCAGCTGCGAACCGTGAAAACGCTAAAAGTCCAGATTTCGCGGACCGGAGAAACGCTCAAGGGCGAGATTGCCCGTTCGGGCGAGGCGGCCCGGCTGGACGCAGAAGCCGTTCTGCGCGCTCAGCTGACACGTCTTGAAGCCAGGCAGGCCCGTGCCGCGCAGGCGCTCAAGGAAGAGATCGCGCAGGCTGGGCTGGCCGCACGCTCGGGGGCCGAGGACACGCTGCGCGCCGAGCTGGCGCGTTTGGAGGCTGAACAGATCCGCACGGCCGATTTGTTGAAAGACGAAATCGTTCGAGCCAGCGAGGCTGCGCGTGCGGGAGCCGAGTCGGACTTGCGCGCAGAACTGGCGAAACTGGAAGCCGAACAAGCGCGCACGGCGGACTCCCTGAAGGACGAAATCGCGCGCGCCAGTGAGGCGGCGCAATCTCGCTCGACCGCAGAGCTACGCGGCGAACTGGAGCGTCTTGAAGGCGAGCAGGCCCAAACTGCCAACGCACTGAAAGAGGAAATCGCGCGCGCGGCGCAATCCGCGCGCTCGGGCGCCCAAACCGATCTGCGCGGTGAGCTGGCCAGGCTGGAAACCCAGCAGGCCCGAGCCGCCGAATTGCTGAAAGAGGAAATCGCGCGCGCCAGCCAGGCGGCGCAATCGGGCGCCGAGGCCCATCTGCGCGCCGAGTTGGGGCGCCTTGAAGCCGAGCAGGCCCGGATCGCGAACGCCTTGAAAGGCCAGATAGCCGAGGCTGGCAGAAATGCCCTCACCGGCGGTGAGGCGGCCTTGCGGGCCGAGCTTTCGGCGCTTGAAGCGCGCCTGTCGGACGACAATTCGGCGAAAGCCACAGCGCTCAGGGACGAGCTGGCGAGTTTGCAGGCGGCTCTCGAACAAAAACTCAGTGCACGCGCCGCTGTGACGACTGCAAGCTTCGGCCGGGCGGCGCAAGCCGCCAAACAGCGCGAAGCCGAGCTGCGCGAACAGATTGAGGCGATGCAACAGGCGCTGAAAAGAGCCGAAGCCGAAGCGCTGTCGGCGCATTCAGCCGCCACTCAGGGCGACAACGCGCTTCGCGAAGAGCTCAAAGCGATCCGCCAGGGCCTCGAACAGCGGCTGCGCGCCGAAGTGGACGAGGCCACGGCGGAATCCATCGGCAGGCTCACTGAACGGTTCGAAGCGGTTGCGATGACCGCCGGTGAATCAGACGCCAAGCTGCGCCGGGAAATCGACACCCTGCGCTCCATTCTCGATGCAGACGTCAAGGCGCCGCTCGCGGCCCTTCAGACCACGTCCAAGCAGGCGCTGGAAATCGCCACCGGGACACAGAAGACCGTCAGTACGTTCCGCAAGACCGGAACCATGCTTCAGGAACGCGTGACTGCGGCCGAACGCCAGATCGGCGCCATCAAATACCCCGATGCACCAGACGTGTTCGTGTTCTTCGGTCACCATAAATGCGGCTCCCGGTTCTTCCGCAATGAGGTTTTTGGCCGGATCGCGGAAAGCACCGGCGCACGGGTGCGCAGCTACAAGATCGCCAATCCGCCGCACCATTATTCGCGGCTGGACGATCTGGATCTGCCCAATATCGATTTTTCGGACCTCGGCCAGAACGGCCGCGATGTCGTCCTGTTTGCGAACGCGACACAGCGCAGCCTCGACAAGATCCGGCGCACGGCTGGCGACTGGCGGGGTCTTCGGATCATCCGCGACCCGCGTCAGGTGCTGATTTCGAACTATTTCCACCACAAGGGTGACCACCATACCGAGCTGAACGGCTGGGTCTGGGATCAGCTCAAGCAGGACAAACCGATCCTCAACGAATTGTCCAAGGAAGACGGGATCCTGTACGAGCTGGACAATATCTCGAAGCACGTGATCGAGGACTTGCTGCTGGCGCCTTTCGACGACGAACGGGTGCTGACCCTGCGTCTGGAGGATTTCGCCGCCAGACCGGCCGCGCATCTGGAGCAGATCGCCCGCTTCCTGAACGTGCCCGACGTGGCGGGTATCGACCTGGCCAGCACGCACGCCAACCCAGGGTCCAGCCCCTGGCCCCAGAACTTCACCTCGAGAATTCGCGAGGCGTTCAAGGAGCGCTACGGCCAGGCGCTGATCGATCTGGGATACGAAGAGGATATGGACTGGTAAGCGGACGTATGAGCGCCGCCTCCCGGCGGCGCTCATACGTCCGCTCGCAAACCAATCCTTTACGCGCGCGGGCCATAATGGCGACATGATGCGTGTATTGTCATGCCTGAGCGTCGTGGCCGCGGCCCTGTCCGCTCCGGCCGCCTTGGCGATTGCGCCAAGTGCGCCAGAGGCGCCGCCGGGGCGCCACATCACCACGGCGCAATCCTATTTCGCCCAGACACCGGTCCACGCGCCGGTGCGCGCGCGCGGACGCACGGCCGGCCAGCTGCAGATCGCATTCGGGCTCGACATTCCAAGGCGTGAGGACCGGGCGCTGGTCGAGGAGCGTCAACCCTGGCTGCGCGACGCCTATACCCGCACCGTGCTCAATTATTCAGCGCGCCAGTACGCCTGGCCTCACGTGCCGGACGCCGAGGCGATCGCCGTATTGCTGCAAGCTGAAACCGACCGCCTGCTCGGCCCCGGGCGGGCCCGGGTCCTGCTCGACACGGTGATGATCCATTCGGGCTGACCAGCGTCTCAGCGCGCCGCGGTCTCGATGTATTCGGCCAGCTCTTTGTCCAGCGCCGTGACGCCGCCGGCGTCGTGGGTGGACAGCGTGATATCCACCGTGTTGTAGACGTTGAACCATTCAGGATGGTGGTTCATCTGTTCAGCTTTCAGGGCGACGCGCGCCATGAAGCCGAAGGCAGTCTTGAAGTCATCAAAGCGGAATTCCTTGCGCACCGCGTCGCGCCCCTCCACCGCCTGCCAGCCATCCAGCGCCTTCACCAGCGCCGCCGCTCCGATCCGTTCGGACATTTCGCATTCTCCTCAACCTGATTGATCGCAGGCAAACTGAACCGCCCGGCCAGCGCGGGCAAGGCGCCGGGCGCGCGTTTACGGAAAAATGACGCAGCCATGCCATTCTCGCGCTTCAGACCCGCAACAAAGGAGGCGGACATGACGCGTTACCTGGTCTCCGACGACAATCCGGCCGGCCTGAAGCTGGAGGACATCCTCCAGGCCCTGCGCGCCGAAGTGCTTGTGCGGTGTACGAAAATCTCCGCCGACACGCGCCCCGAAGCGCTGCATGTGCTGGCCAATAATGTGAAGGTGCTCGAACACCTCACCGCCGCCATCGAGCTGGCGTGCGATTCCACCGCCTCGCTCAACCGCGCCTTCGGGCCGTCTGAAGCGGCTCATGGCGGCCCGCCGCGCATCGGCGTCGCCTGACGCGCGCTCAGCCGAACGCCCGGTAATAATGGCTGATCGCCACGGTGATCTGGCCGATCATCGGGTGCAGCTCGGCCAGCGGCTGGACGATGCGCGCCTGTATCTCCGGGTATCCGCGCCGCGCCGGCTCGTCGGCGCCGGTCTGCTCCTCCACCGCGTCCAGTAATTCCAGGCCGGGGCGCGCGGCGGGGAAAATCTCCTCCAGCGCAGTCACCGCTTCGGGAAGGCGCAGGGCGAACACCAGATCGATCAGGTCCTCGCGTGTCAGATCATGGCGGCGTGAAAACGCCGGCAGGCGCGAAATGGTCAGGAAGGCCTGCATGATCAGCGCCTGGCGGATGGCGTGCAGCGCCTCCACCGCGCGCCGGTCGGGATCGTCCCGCCAGGCATGGTCCGACCCGTCGGCGATGCGGTCAAACCGCATCAGATCCGCCGACAGATGATTGCTGAGCCGGGTCAGCGCCGTCTGGCGCGACTGGTCGGAGAGGCGCCCGGCCAGCGCCAGAAAGGCCCGCTCGGCGGCTTCGGACTGGGCCGCCGCCGCCCGGCCGGTCCATTCGCTGGCGTCAAACAGGCGGGCATAGCCGCGCAGCGCATTGAGACTGGTCAGGGTGCGCGCCCGCGAAATCATCCCGCGCAGGGCCGCCATACGCGGCGAGCGCTCCAGAAACGCCGCCATGCGTTCAGGCTCTGATCCAATGGCGGCGCCGAGCCCGCCCGACACATTCACCGGAATGCCGAGCTGCTGCAGCGCCGCGTTATGCGGGATGGCGCGCAGCATGGACAGATCCAGGCTCTGGCCCGGCGCGCCCGGCCGCTTGGCCCGGCGCGAGCCGCTGCGCACCAGCATGTTGGGCGCAAACGCCGTGACCGCCGTGCGGTAATCAGCATTGTCGAACAGGGCTTCCTGCCAGGCCTTGAGCGACCGGTAGACGTCCCAGGTGTAGTCGATCTCGCCATAGAAGGGATCGCCGCGCAGGGGGCCGGGCTCGGCCAGCAAATGGCGGGCGGTCGACATCATCACCGAGCGCGCCAGCTCGGGCCGGGCGAAATGCAAAAACCCGTCCCCGCCCTGATAGCTGGTCTCGTGGATCACCGGCGCGCCGGCGGCGGCGAACTTGCCGCGCGCCCAGGGGGTCAGCAAATGGTCCAGCCGCTCGTTGAAGCAGCCGGGATGGGCGCCGCGCCCCATGGACTCGCCGTGGGTGTTGAACACCACCACCGCCACGCCCTTGACGCCATAGCGCGCCAGCGCCCGGGCGGTGAGGATGTGCAGGCGTTCAATGGCGAGCTGGGCGCCCGCCTGACCCATGAAACGGCCCGAGTCCGAATAGCCCAGCTGGATGGCCAGCCGCCCTCGCCCGGCGATGTAATCACGATAGACTGGCTCGGCCAGCAGGCGCTCGATCAGGCGTCCGCCGCGCTCCAGCGCCTCAGGCGTCTCGAACAGGGGCGAGATGTCCACCCGATCGGCCACGCCATAAAGACGCGCCAGATAAAGCGCCCCCATCACCGTGGCCGCAGTTTCGCACTCGGCGATGAGGAAGCGGATGGGCGTGTCGCTGTCCACGTGCTTGATAAGCTGGGCGCACAGCATGAACTGGCGCCGGGCCGTCATCTGCTCCAGGAAGACCGAGGCGAAGCTGACCGTGCGCACCTCAGCCTCCGCCGCCCGCTCTGCGGCGCGGGTGAGGGCCAGGCGCCCGAAATCATCACTGTCATCCTCCAGCCCCAGATCGGCGCGCACGGCGCCACGCAGCTGGGCCGCGTTGATGCGCAGATGGATATGCGCCGCCCCCAGCCCCGCCGCCTTCATCTCCGAGCGCAGGAGGACCAGGCGAGACGCCACGTCATCGTCCGCATCGCCGATGGCGCGGTCCAGTTCAGCGATGGGTCCCGACAGGCTGGTCAGGCGCTCTGGATACTCCACCGTCAGCGCATTGGCGGCGCGCACCACAGCCGAGGGGTCATCCAGATCGGCCTCGAACAGCGCCGCATGCCCTGCGCTCGCCTCGGCGGCTGCACGCAGGCGGGCGGCGAGCGGGTCCAGCTCAGCAGCGCCCGACGCCTCGATCAGCGCCGCATAGCGAGCAAGCTGGCGCGTCTTTTCCTGCAGGCGGAAGGCGATGGAGCGGCCCCAGTGAATATCGGTGCGGCCATCAAGATCATATCCCACCCAGCTCGCCAGCGAGATGAGGTCGGGATCGAGCGAGCGCCAGCGGTCCGGGAAGGCGGCGCGCGCCACGTCCAGCACCAGGGCGTTGAGACCGGTCAGCGCCTCGCGAGCGGCCTCCACGGCGGCCATCGCCTCGTCATGTTCGTTGATGAGGGTGACATCCTCATCCGGCCCGTGGATATGGCCCGCGCCCACCAGCGCCCCGGCCTCGCCAGTAACGGCGGCGCTGGCGAGCGCATCGCGCACGGCTCGCGACAAGGCGAAGGTCGGATGGGCGGTGAAGACAACGCCGCCGCGCTTGCGCGTCACCGCAGCGGCGAAGGCGTCAAACCCTTCCCCCGCCAGCGCCTCAAGCTGGCCGCGCACATCCGCTTCGGCGGCGCCCGACAACCCGTCGCCATGCAGCGCTGACAGCGCCCTCGCCCGCGCCGCCAGGCCGTCATCGGCGAAATGCTGGATCAGGGCTTTCAGCCCCTCCACCGACACCGCGCCCCGGCGCAGGCCGGAAAAGAGCTGGGCGGCCAGGTCGCCCACCGGATTGACCAGCGGCGCATCCCAGTCCTCGCCCCATCCGCCGGCCAGCGCCTCCAGACAGAAGGCCGCCAGCTGATCCGGCGTGCCGGGCAGGCGGGCGCTCATGGCGCTTTCGGTGTCGTTCAGGGGCATGGCGGATCTCGCGCGGCGTCAGGCCGCGACATTATGCGCCTGAGCCTGAATATGTCATCGCCCGCCACTGCTGCAGGTGCGAAAAGCTGGGCGCCCTAACCCGGTGTCGTCTGCACGCTGTCGCCTGTGCCCATGGCCAGCACCTCGCCGGCCAGATAGAGCGAGCCGCAGATGACGATGCGCGGCTGGTCATAGTCCTCCAGCGCGTCGTGGACCGCTTCGATCAGACCGGCGGCGGTCTGGGCGGGCAGGTCCGCCTTGCGGGCCGCCTGCGCGATGGACTGGGCCGTATGGGCGCCCTCGCGCCCGCCGGAGAAGCTCACGGCGATCACCCGGGCGGCCAGGGTGGAAAACCAGCTGAGGAAGCCTCGCGCATCCTTGTTGCGCGACATGGCGCAGATCAGCACCAGCGGGCGTTCGCGCGCCGCCTCCATCTCGCCCAGCGCCGCAGCCAGCGCCTGCGCCGCCGCCGGATTGTGCCCGCCATCAAGCCATAGTTCAGCATGTCCGCCCCGGGCGATGTCAGCAAGCGGTCCGGCCGTCAGGCGTTGCAGGCGGGCCGGCCAGCGGGCATTGGCCACACCCGCGCGCACAGCATCCAGCGCGTAACCGCATACCCGCGCCGCCGCGATGGCGAGGGCGGCGTTGGCCATCTGGTGGGCGCCCTTGAGACCCGGCGCGGGCAAATCCCAGAGTAGGTTTTCTTCCTCATAGACCAGACCGCCATGCTCGGGCCGGATAGAGAAATCACGATCCCAGACCTGCAATGGCGCGCCCCGCCGCCGAGCGGCTGCCTCAATGACTTTCAGCGCCGCCTCGCCCTGCGGACCGCATATCACCGGCGCGCCCGGCTTGATGATGCCGGCTTTCTCGCCCGCGATCTGCGCAATCGTGTCGCCCAGAAACGCCTGGTGATCGAGGCTCACCGGGGTGATCACCGTGCACCGGGGGTTGGCGACGGTGTTGGTGGCGTCGAGGCGCCCGCCCAGCCCCGTCTCCAGAATTACCCGGTCGGCAGGTGTTTCGGCGAACAGGAGGAAGGCGGCAGCGGTGGTGATTTCAAAAAACGTGATGTCCGCGCCGTCATTGGCCGCCTCGCAGCGGGCAAACGCGTCGCGCAGGGCGTCGTCGCTGACGATCTCTCCGGCCAGCACGATGCGCTCATTAAAGCGCACCAGATGAGGCGAGGTGTAGACATGGACCCGCTCGCCGGCGGCCTCGGCAATGGCTTTGAGGAAGGCGGCGGTGGAGCCCTTGCCGTTGGTGCCGGCGATATGGATCACTGGCGGCAGGCGGTGCTGCGGATCGCCCAGCGCCGCCAGCAGGCGTTCTATGCGCCCCAGCGACAGATCGATGGATTTGGGATGCAGGCGCGCCAGGCGCGCCAGCCCCGCCTCGATGGTTTCGGCGCCCTGGTTCATGACGGCTTTCTGTTTACGCTCGCGGGCACCCGCGATGTCAGTCCGCGCTGGCCCTGCGCCAGGCGGGGCGCACCTTGATGCGGTCGAAATAGGCTTTCACCGGCTCGGGCGCATTGTCGAACTGCTTCACGATTTTCAGCAGATAGAACATATAGCCCATCGAGATATCGGCAGCGGTGAAGCGCCCGGCGGCGAGCCATTCGCGGCCATCGCCCAGGCCCCGCTCGGCCACCTGAACGAGCTGGCGGTTCACATTGGCCAGCGCCCATTGGGCCAGCGCCGGATTGCGCTGCTCTTCCGGCAGCAGCATCGTATGGGCCAGGGTGAGATTCACCGACATGGACATGGTCCCTTCGGCGAAATGCAGCCATTCGAGATAGCGGCCGTAATCGGCCTCGTCCGGCGTCACCGCCAGCGGGGTGGGGCCATGCTTCGTGACCAGGTATTCCAGGATCGCGGTGGATTCCAGGATCACCTGATCGCCGTCTTTGAGCGCCGGCACTTTCTGCATCGGATTGACCGCCCGGTAGGCGTCCCCGCCCACATTGCCCCGGTCGAACGCCACGCGCTCCAGCGTGTAGGGCAAGCCCATCTCTTCGAGCGCCCAGCGCGGACGGATGGAGCGGGTCATGGGCGCGTGAAACAGGGTGAGATCAGGCTGGGCGGTCATGCGGGCGGTCTCCTCGGCCGGAACAGGCGCGCACTTCACTGCAAACCGCCTTGGCGGGCAAGGCGGCTGGTCAGAACGGCCGCGCGCCCAGCGCCAGGGTGATGATGATCACCACGACGGCGAGGATGATGAGACCAAAGCGCAGGGTGGCGCCGAGGCTGTCGCCGGAGGTTGCGGACTTGCGGGCTGAGCTGGCCGGGCCTGCGCCGCCTTTTGGCGCAGCCAGGGGCCCGGCAATGACGCGCATGGCCGACCAGGGGCTGCTGAGCCCGCTGCCTGCTTCGGCATGCGCCTGGAGCTCGCCGAAGGCCTCGCTGCTTTCCGGAACTATCATGGCGGCGGCCTTGAGGGAGAGCTGCGCCATTCTGCGCGCAGCCCAGCGCGGAGGATCGCTGGATTTCGGGGCGTTGATTTCCACATCTGCCAAACCGGCGATCATCTGCGTCCCGGCAGCCAGAATGGGAACAGCCAGCGCGCCCCAAATCCCTGTCGCCTGCCACAGGCCGCCTATGATCACCGCCGCAACAATGCCGGCGCCCCACCAAAGGGCGCCCGCGCCCGGGCGCTTGAGAAACAGCCAGCGCAGGCGCTCAGCCTCATCCGTGATGACGCGCACAGCATCGGGCGCAAAACCGGCGGACGCCAGCAGCTGTTTCTCGGCGGGCTTCAGGCCTTTTGTGATCATGCCCCTCTCCGGCGCGCACTTTGCAACCGGTGCGCCGCTTTGCCAAGCTGGCCGCGGCAGGGTAAGCGAGGACGCATGCGCCGCATTGAACGCCCCGCTTTGTTGATCCTCGCCGCCGTGCTGGCCGCTGCGCTGATGGGCGCCGCCATCGCCGTCTGGCTGAGCGCATGACGCCGGCCGAGGCGCTGCAGGCGGCTGTCGCCGACGGGCGGCTGCAGGCTGATCCGGCGCAGGCCGGGGCGGCGGCGCGTCTGACCGCGCTGGCTCAGGACATCAAGGCGTGGAAGGGCGGCAAGTCCGGCTGGTTCGGCCGGCCCCGGCCCGCCCCGCGCGGGGTATATCTGTGGGGGGGGGTGGGCACGGGCAAATCCCTGATGATGGATCTGTTCTTCGACGCCGCACCCATCGAGGCCAAGCGCCGCGTCCATTTCCATCAATTCCTGCAGGAGCTGCAGGCGCGCATCACGGCCGAGCGCGGCCGTCAGGAATCCGATCCGTTGCCGCGCGTGGCCCAGGCGCTGGCGCGCGAGACGCGGCTTTTGTGCTTTGACGAGCTGCAGGTCACCGATGTGGGCGACGCCATGGTGCTGGGCCGGCTGATCGACCATCTGTTCGCGCAAGACGTGGTGCTGGTGGCCACATCCAACCGCGCGCCGGACGACCTCTACAAGGACGGCATCAACCGCCAGCTCTTCCTGCCCTTCATCGCCGCCATCAAGGCGCGCCTTGATGTGATGCGGCTCGATTCCGGGCGTGATTACCGGCTGGAGCGGCTGGAAGCGGCGCCGGTCTATTATGCGCCGCTGGGCGACGCCGCCGACGCGGCCATGGACGCCACGTTTGACCGGCTGACGCTGGGTGCTCAGGCCCGCCCGTGCGAGCTGACGGTTCAGGGCCGCATGCTGAAAGTTCCGCGCGCGGCGGCGGGCGTGGCGCGTTTCAGCTTTGAGCAATTATGCGATCGCGCACTGGGGCCGGCCGACTATCTGACGCTCGCCGAGCGCTTTCACACGCTGATGATCGATCACACGCCGAAACTCGGGCCCGCGCGGCGCGACCAGGCCAAGCGCTTCGCTACCCTGATCGATGCGCTTTACGAGGCGCGCACCAAGCTGGTGATGAGCGCGCAGGCGCAGGCCGATGCGCTGTATGTCGAGGGCGATTACGCCTTCGAGTTCCAGCGCACGGTCTCACGCCTGATGGAGATGCGCAGCCACGACTATCTCGCCGCCGAGCGGCGGGCGGGCGAGGCGTCTTAGCCCCCGTCCTAGTCCTCGTCGTCCTCGTCGTCGCGGCCGGCCTTGCGCTTGGGCTTGCCGAACAGCTCGTCAAGCGTGGTCGGCGAGGAGCTCGGCGCGTCATATTCCTCGGCGGGTTTCAGCACGTCTTCTTCAATCTTGACCGTGCCGTCCTTCTCCATCTGGGCGCGGCGCGCGGACGCCTTGGTCACCTGGGCGTCCAGATCGATCTGCGTGCACAGGCCCAGCGAGACCGGGTCGGTCGGCTTGATGTTGGACGAGTTCCAGTGCTCGCGGCTGCGCACCGATTCGATGGTGGTTTTGGTGGTGCCGATCAGCTTGGAGATCTGGCCATCGGTCAGCTCGGGGTGATTGCGCACCAGCCAGGCGATGGCGTCGGGCCGGTTCTGGCGGCGCGATAGCGGGGTGTAGCGCGGACCCTTGCGGCCTGTGTCCTGGTATTCGGAGTATTTCGGCTTGCTCGACGCCATGCGGTAGGACGGGTCGGCCTCGGCCTTGGCGAGCTCTTCGCGCTCCAGCTGGCCGGCAGCAACCGGATCGGTGCCGCGCACGCCTGCAGCCACATCGCCATCGGCGATGCCTTTGATTTCCAGATGGTGCAGGCCGGTGAAATCGGCAATCTGCTCGAAGGTCAGCGCGGTGTTGTCCACCAGCCAGACCGCTGTCGCCTTCGGCATGAGAATGTCAGCCATGTCGTCCAACCTCGTTTGCAATAAAAAAACCCGGCGCGGACCGCCGGGCTTTCCGTCGACCGACCTTTCATCACCGGCGCATCCGCATCCATGTGACGAAAGGATTTATTCGCGGTGCTTATAGCCTGCGCGCGCGGCTATGAAAACATCAGTTTGCAACCGCGCGATCAGGGCCTCAGCAATATCTTGCCGGCATGAGCCATGGCGTCCATGCGGGCATGGGCTTTGGCCACGTCCGCCAGTGGGAACACCGAATCGATGACGGGCCGCACCTGGCCCGAAGCAATCCACGGCCAGACCTGCGCTTGAACGCCTTTGGCGATCGCCGCCTTTTCGGCAGCCGGGCGGCTGCGCAGGGTCGATCCGGTGAGGGTCAGGCGCTTGAGCATGACCCGCATCAGATCCAGCTCCACCCGCGCGCCTTTCAGGAAGGCGATCATGGCCAGGCGCCCGTCCGTATTCAGCACCGACAGATTGCGCGCGGCGTAGTCGCCGCCCACCATGTCCAGGATCACGTCTGCTCCGCCAAAATCCTTCACCGCCTGCACCCAGTCATCGCTGCGGTAGTTGAGCGCCAGGTCTGCGCCCAGCTGGCGGCACAGATCACATTTCTCCGGCGAGCCCGCCGTGGCGATGACGTGGGCGCCATGGGCTTTGGCCATCTGGATCGCCGTTGTGCCGATGCCGCTGGCGCCGCCATGGACCAGGAATCGCTCGCCGGACTGAAGCCGCGCGCGGTCAAACACATTGCTCCACACGGTGAAGACGGTTTCGGGCAGGCCCGCCGCATGGACGAGGTCCACGCCGTCAGGTGTAGGCAGCACGCAACCCGCATCGGCGCGCGCAATGTCCGAATATCCCCCGCCCGCCGTCAGCGCCACCACCGGATCGCCGGGCTTCACGTGGCTGACGCCCGCGCCCGCCTCGCGCACATGGCCGGACACCTCCAGCCCCAGCCCGTTGGGCGCGCCCGGCGGCGGCGGATAAAGCCCCATGCGCTCGAACACATCGGGCCGGTTCACGCCTGAAGCAGCCACATCAATCAGCACCTCGCCCGGGCCCGCCGGGGCCAGTTCGAGGGTTTCGATTCGCAGCGCGTCAGGCCCGCCGGGGGACGGTGCGGTGACGATGCGGGTGGTGTGGGTCATGGAAAACGGGACTCCGCTGCGCTTAGGCGCTAGATTGCCAGACTTGAGACGCAAACGGAAAGCGGGTGCGCCATGTTTCAGGATGAACCGCATACGGAGCCTGCGGGCGCCATTCAACCCGGCGAGGACCTGTCGCTGATGGCGGTCGCCGAGCTGGAGCTGCGCATCGAGACCTTGCGCAGCGAGATCGCCCGTGCAGAAGCGATGATCGCCCACAAGCGCGACAAGATGAGCGCCGCCGAGGCGGTGTTCCGGCGCGGCTGAACGGGTTGCCGGAGCGCTCTGGCCCCCGGCTTGCTTGGGGATGGAAAGCGCAAGGTCGCATGAGGGGACGAGGATGAGGGGAACGCGTACGTGATGAGCCCGGTTGGTACAGATCGCGGACCCGGGGTTGAAAGCCGGGTGTCCGAATTTGCAGCGTCCGAGCTGTTCCGCCGCCTGTTCCGGGACGGGATGGAGCTGGTGGAGGAGACCGCCAGCTATCTCGACGGCGCCGGGCGCGATGACGCCAAGCGGCTGGGCCGCTCCGGCGCGCTCGCCTATGCGTCCGAATCCATGAGCCTGACCACCCAGCTGATGCAGTGCGCGTCCTGGCTCCTGACCCAGCGCGCGGTGGCCGAAGGCGACATGAACCCTGTGGAAGCCGCCGAGCAACGCTACCGGCTGACGCCGTCGCGCCAGAAAGACGCGCTGTGGCCGGCCGGCGACGATCCCTGCCCGCCGCGCCTGGGCGATCTGGCGCTGCGCGCCTCGACCCTGCACGAGCGCCTGTCGCGGCTGGACCGGTCATTGTTTGACGGCGAGTCTGCGCCTGTCACGCCGAACCCGGTGGCCGGCCAGATGTCGCGCCTGAACGCGGCGTTCGGGCGCAGCACGGGCTGAGCCCGCCGCCGGGCCGCCACAAGAACGGCCCGGGCGCGCTTCAAGGCAATGCGGACCTAGATCAGCTCCACCGCCATGGCGGTAGCTTCGCCGCCGCCAATGCACAGCGAGGCGACTCCCTTCTTCAGGCCGCGCGTTTCCAGCGCCGCGATCAGCGTCACCAGAATGCGCGCGCCTGACGCCCCAATGGGGTGGCCCAGCGCACAGGCGCCGCCATGCACGTTCACCACGTCATGGCTGAGGCCCAGCTCTTTCATGGCGATCATCGGCACCACGGCGAACGCCTCGTTGATCTCCCACAGATCCACGTCCGCGTTCGTCCAGCCGGCGCGCTCGACCACTTTGCGCATGGCGGGCACGGGCGCGGTGGTGAAATAGGCCGGCTCCTGGGCGTGGGCGGCGGTGGCGACGATTTTCGCCAGCGGCTTCAGGCCGCGCCGGTCAGCCTCGGAGCGGCGCATCAGCACCAGAGCCGCCGCGCCGTCCGAAATCGCGGACGCGTTGGCGGCGGTGACCGTCCCGTCCTTGGAGAAGGCGGGTTTCAGCTGCGGGATTTTATCCGGACGCGCCCGCTTGGGCAGTTCGTCGGTGTCCACCACCGTGTCGCCGCCGCGCCCGGATATGGTCGCCGGGGTGATCTCGCGCTTGAAGGCGCCGGTCTCGGTGGCCTTGAGGGCCCGCGACAGGGTTTCCAGCGCATAGGCGTCCTGGTCCTCGCGGGTGAACTGGTGCTCGCGCGCGATCATGTCGGCATAAATGCCCATGGCCTTGTGCTCATAAGCGTCTTCCAGCCCGTCCAGCGCCATGTGGTCCTTGATCACGTCATGGCCGTATTTGAAGCCGGTGCGGTGGGTTGGCAGGAGGTGCGGCGCGTTGGTCATGGATTCCATGCCGCCGGCCACGATCACCGAGGCCTCGCCCGAGGCGATGGCCGCGCGCGCCATGATGGCCGCCTGCATGCCCGAGCCGCACATCTTGTTGAGCGTGGTGGCCTCGACCGATTTGGGCAGGCCGCCCTTGATCGCCGCCTGGCGGGCCGGAGCCTGGCCCTGACCGGCGCCGAGCACATTGCCCATATAGATCTGGTCCACATCATCCCCGGCAATGCCCGCTTCCGCGAGCGCGGCCTTCACCGCCAGCGCGCCAAGCTCATTGGCCGACAACGCGGACAATTCGCCCAGCAGGCCGCCCATTGCGGTGCGCGCCATGCCAACGATGACAATCGGATCTTCGGAACTCATAGGTCCGTCTCCTCAAAACTGATCTGGCCGGTTTTCATCCCTCGACAGGGGCTCCGGCGGATGGCGCGCAGATGACCCTTTCCTACCGCGCCGCGTCAAGCCTCTTCGCAGACGCAGCAGGCAGACGCCCTAACCGCCCGCCCGCTCTGCGGCTTCGCGGATCAGGGCCGCCAGACCGTCATCAAGATCACCCAGATCGCGGATTTTCACGTGGCGCAGGGCCTTGCCACTGCCTTCAAGGCGGGGCGAGTCCAGCGCCGCGCCCTCGGCGAACTGCAGGTTCACGTGAGATGTGTGGGGCACGATGGAGAGCGCCCATCGCGCGCCCTTGTAGGATGGGAAACCGTGATAGAGGCTCTCGGTCAGCTCCGGCGCTGCACGGCGCACGGCGTCCCGCGCCGCCGCTGACAGCGCGGCGGGCGCGCCTTCAAGGGCGGCGAAGAAGGCGTCCGGCCTATCCACCTTTGGCTTGATCATGCGCGCATCCCCCGGTCCGTCCCCGCGATCCAGCCGCCGCCCAGCACCCGGTCATGGTCGTCCGGGCTGTAGAAGACGCAGGCCTGCCCCGGCGCCACACCCTCTTCGCCGGCTTCCAGCAGCACATGGACCGCGCCGCCCGCATCCAGCTCCAGCACGGCGGGAACCGGCGGGCGGGTGGAGCGCACCTTCACGCCGACGCGTGCGCCGTCCGCGCGCGCGAGATCGCCCGCGCCCAGCCAGTTGACGTCTTTCAGGGCGATGCGGCGCACGGTCAGCGCCTCGCGCGGGCCGACCCGCACGCGGGCGGCTTCGGCATCCAGCGCGATCACATAAAGCGGCTCGCCTGCGGCGATGCCCAAACCCCGCCGCTGGCCCACCGTGTAGTGGATCACCCCGTCATGGCGGCCCAGCACCCGGCCATCGAGATGCACGATCTCGCCCGGCCGGGCCGAACCGGGGCGCAGTTTTTCCACCACCCGCGCATAGTCGCCGTCGGGCACAAAGCAGATATCCTGGCTGTCGGGCTTGGCCGCCACGATCAGGCCGAAGGCTTCAGCCAGCGACCGCGTCTGGTCTTTGGTCAAATGGCCCAGCGGGAAGCGCAGGTAATCCAGCTGCTGCGCCGTGGTCGCAAACAGGAAATAGGATTGGTCCTTGCCCGCATCGGCGGCCCGGCGCAGCTGGGGCGCGCCGTCGCGCACTTCACGCCGGATATAGTGGCCGGTGACCAGCGCATCGGCGCCCAGTTGCTGAGCCGTGGCGAGCAGATCGGCGAATTTGACCGACTGGTTGCAGCGCACGCAGGGGATGGGCGTGGCGCCGGCCAGATAGGTGTCAGCGAAATCTTCCATCACCGCTTCGCGGAAACGGGTCTCGTAATCGAGCACGTAGTGCGCAAACCCCATGGCCTCGGCCACGCGCCTGGCGTCGTGAATGTCCTGACCGGCGCAGCACGCGCCCTTGCGCTGGATCGCCGCGCCATGATCATAAAGCTGCAGCGTCATGCCCACGACCTGATAGCCCGCGCGGTGCGCCACGGCGGCGACAACAGAGGAATCCACGCCGCCGGACATGGCCGCGACGATGCGGTGGCTGGCGGGGTCGCCGCCCAGATCAAGAAAATCGCCGGTCAGGCCGAACTGCGCCAGCAGCGCATCAACACGCGCCGCGTCCATCACCGGGGCGCCGGGCGCACCGCGCGGCGCATCCGCGCGCGGCGGATTGGAAATCAGGGTCGTCATCATCACCTCTCCCCCGCCGGGTCAAGGCCGGCGGCGAATAGCATCAAGGCCCGTGCATATAGGGGAAAGGAGGCGGATGCGCCAGACGGGGCCGCGCCTCACGCTGAACAGCTGGCGCCGCCGAGCACGCAGAACTGGGCGCAGAATTTGTGCCGCAGTTTCACCGGCCTCAGGGACTGCGTCAGGGTGACTCCCATCTCGAACGCATCGTCATAGGGCAGAAGCGTGCACGATATGACGCTGGCGCGCGGCGCGCCCTTGCGCTTCACCACCATGCGGCTGGACGCGCACATGATGGTTTTGGGGTCGAGATCGAGAATGCCCCAGCAGGCGGTGGTGATCTCCGGCGGCTCGCCCGCCGGGTCCATTTCGGGAAACAACACCAGACGGCCGGGATCGTGCGCGGGAATGTCCGCGCCCAGCCGGGCGAACAGGGCGGCGAAGCCGTCGCGGGCCTCCGCCTCGCTCTCAGCCATCGCCATGCGCCCGGCGCAGGACAGGCGGAAGCCATGGCGCGCCAGCCAGGCCAGGCCCTCGATTGTGGCGTCAAACGCGCCCGCGCCGCGCTCGGCGTCGTGCACCGCCGCGCTGTGGTGATCAAGGCTGATGCGCAAGGTCAGCCGGTCGCCATGGCGGTCTTTCAGCGCCAGCAGGCCCTGTTGCACCGCCGGGCGCATCATGGGCCGCATGGCATTGGTCAGCACCAGCGCGGCGTGCCCGCGCTCCAGCGCCATGCCGGTCAGCGTGTTCATATGCGGGTTGAGGTAAGGTTCGCCGCCGGTGAAGCCGATCTCTACCGGGCCACAGCCCAGCGCGTCGATCTCGTCCAGAAACGGCGCCGCGTCATCCGGCGTCAGATACACCAGCGCGTCGTTTGTGGGCGAGCTCTCGATATAGCAGTTGACGCATTCGATATTGCACAGCGTGCCGGTGTTGAACCACAGCGTCCTGAGCGTGTCGAACGCCACATGGGCGCGCGGCTCGCCCCCGGCGGTCACGTCCGGGTCGGTGAATGGGGCGGGCCAGACGGGCTGGGCGGTATCGGGCATGCGGGCGATGTCCTGAAATAAACTCATGCATGACGCTAGGCCAGCGCGATCTCGCTCTCAACCCGCACTCACGCAAGCGTGCACAGCATGAACAGGCCTGTGAGGCTGACACAGCGCTTTTGCCGCGCGCCAGGATCGGCTAAACCTTGCGCGACGTGCCCGTTTGCGGGCTCAATGCGCCTGCCGCGCGCCGCCGGACAGAAGGTCACGTGATGAAGCATGCCCTGCGCCTGATTGCGCTCGCCGCCACCGCTCTTGTGCTCGCCTCCTGCGCCGGGAGCGAAAGCAACCGGCTGGCTTATGTGGAGCGCCCGGTTGAGCAGCTCTACAATGAAGGCTTCGAGCAGCTGGAGCGGCGCAATTTCGACCGGGCCGCCGCCTTCTTCGATGAGGTGGAGCGTCAGCACCCCTTCTCCGAATGGGCCCGCCGTTCGATCCTGATGGGCGCCTACGCGCACTATCGCGCCAATCGCTACGAGCAGACGATCGCCAGCGCCCAGCGCTTCATCGCCCTGCATCCGGGCAGCTCCAGCGCGCCGTACGCCTATTATCTGATCGCGATCAGCCATTACGAGCGCATCATGGATGTGGGCCGCGACCAATCCACGACCCAGACCGCGCTGGATGCATTGCAACAGGTGGTGCGCCGCTATCCGGAAAGCCCCTATGCGCGCGACGCCCGGGTCAAGATCGACATGACCCGTGACCATTTGGCGGGCCGGGAAATGAGCGTCGGGCGCTGGTATCTGCGCAATGGCTTCTATCTGGCCGCCGCCAACCGCTTCCAGAACGTCATCCGCGATTACCAGACCACCAACCACACGCCCGAGGCGCTTCACCGCCTGGTCGAGGTCTATGTGGCGCTGGGCGTCGACGACGAGGCGCGCATGGTCGCCGCCGTGCTGGGCCATAACTTCCCCGGCTCGGCCTGGTATGGCGACAGCTACCGGCTGATGACCTCGCGCGGGATCGACATGGAAGGTATGGAGCGCGTCGACGAAGACCCGAGCCTGCTGCGCCGCGCCCTGGGCCGCATCTTCGGTTAGGCCGGAGAGGCGGATATCGGCGCACCCATGCTGGTTTCGCTCTCCATCCGCGACATTGTTCTGATCGACCGGCTTGAGCTGGCTTTCGGAGCGGGCCTGTCGGCGCTGACCGGCGAGACCGGGGCCGGCAAATCCATCCTTCTGGGCGCGCTCGGACTGGCCTGCGGCGACCGCGCCGAGCGCGGCCTGATCCGCGCCGGGGCCGATCAGGCGAGCGCCAGCGCCGTATTTGAACCGGCGCACGACCACCCGGTCTGGGCGGTGCTGGAGGAAGCCGGCGTCAGCGCCGGGCCGGGCGAGCCGGTGATCCTGCGCCGGACGCTGGGCGCCGACGGCCGCTCGCGCGCCCATGTCAACGACCAGCCCGCCAGCGTTAGCCTGTTGTCCCGGCTCGGCGATCTGCTGGTGGAGATTCACGGCCAGCATGACGGACGCGGCCTGCTCGACCCTAAAACTCATCGCAGCGCGCTGGACGCCTATGTCGGCGCAGACCGCGCTCGCGCGTCGGTCGGCGAGGCCTGGGAGGCGCTCAGCGCCGCCCGCACGCGTCTCGAACGCCTCACCGCTGAACGTACCCGGGCCGCCGACGAGGAATCCTTCCTGCGCACCAGTCTCGAAGCGCTGGATGAGCTCGACCCGCGCCCCGGCGAGGACGCAGCGCTGAGCGATGAACGCAAATTCCTGCAACAGGCGGAGACCGCCCTGAGCGAGCTTCAGACCGCGTCCGAATCTCTGGCCGGCGGTCAGGGGCTCAGCGCGCGCCTCACCACGGCCCTGCGCGGGCTGGAGCGGGTGCGCGGCGCGCTGGGCGCCGGCGGTGATGAGCCCGGCGCAGCGGGCGGCGCGGCGTCAGCCCGCACGGCGGTGGACCGGGCCGCCAGCGCGCTGGACCGCGCCCTGATCGAGTTCAACGAGGCCGAGGACGCCCTGAGCGACGCCGCGTCCGCCTTCGAGGTGGAGCCCGGCCGGCTCAACGCGGTGGAGGAGCGCCTGTTCGCCCTGCGCGCCGCGGCCCGGCGCCACCATGTGGAGCCTGACGCCCTGTCCGTTGTGCGTGCCGACCTGGCCGCACGGCTCGACCTCATCGACCATGCCGGCGACCGGGTGCAGGAGGCCGAGGCTGCGCTGAAAGCGGCCCAGGCCGATTACGCGCGCGCCGCGACCGCACTTTCAGAGCTGCGCCAGGGCGCCGCCAAGCGTCTGTCGGCCGCCGTGGAGACCGAGCTGGCGCCGCTGAAGATGGACAAGGCGCGCTTTCGCGCTTCGGTCATCCCCGATACAGACCGGCCCGGCCCCTCGGGGTGGGACCGGGTGGCGTTCGAAGTGTCCACCAATCCCGGCGCGCCCTTCGGCCCCCTGGACAAGATCGCGTCGGGCGGCGAGCTGTCGCGCTTTGCCCTGGCGCTGAAGGTTTGCCTGACCGGCGGCGCCGACAAGGTGATGGTGTTTGACGAGGTGGATCAGGGCGTTGGCGGCGCCGTCGCTGACGCGGTCGGCCACCGGCTGGCTCGTCTGGCCGCTTCGGGTCAGGCACTTGTGGTCACCCACGCACCGCAAGTGGCGGCCCGCGCAGAGGCCCATTTCCGCATCGAGAAGTCAGACGGCGAGGACGGCGTGCGCACCCATGTGCGGCTCCTCGCGCCCGGCGAACGCCGCGAAGAAATCGCCCGCATGCTGTCGGGCGCCGAAGTGACCGACGCCGCGCGCGCGGCGGCGGATGAGCTGATGGCGCGGTGAGGGGTTAGACTGACATGTCCCCAGCCCTGAAAGACGTTGACGCCCTCACCGCTGACGAGGCGGCTTCCGAGTTGGAGCGGCTGGCGCGCGAGATCGCGCAGCATGACCGGCTTTACTACGAGAAGGACGCGCCGAAGATTTCCGACGCGGCCTATGACGCCCTGCGCGCGCGCAATGCCGGTATCGAGGCGCGCTTTCCCGATCTGGTCCGTCCCGACAGCCCGTCCGCGCGAGTCGGCGCGCGCGCCTCTGACCAGTTCGCCGAAGTCATCCACGCCATGCCCATGCTGTCGCTGGGCAATGCCTTCAGCGATGAGGATGTCGCGGACTTCGCCGGCCGCGTCGTCAAATTCCTGAACCTCAAGGAAGAGCCCGCCTTCACCGCCGAGCCCAAGATTGACGGCCTGGCCATCTCTCTGCGCTATGAGGACGGGGTGCTGGTGCAGGCCGCCACGCGCGGCGATGGCCGCGCGGGCGAGAATGTAACCGCCAATATCCGCACCCTCGACGACATCCCCGAGCGTCTGCCCGGCGGCGCACCCGCCGTGCTGGAGGTGCGCGGCGAGGTGTATATGAGCCATGCTGATTTCGCTGCGCTGAATGCGCGTCAGGAGGCGGCGGGCAAGAAAACCTATATGAATCCGCGCAACGCCGCCGCCGGCTCGCTGCGCCAGATCGATCCGACAGTGACCGCGCAGCGGCCCTTGCGCTTTTTCGCCTATGGCTGGGGCGAGCTGGCCGAGCCGCTGGCAGCCACCCAGTTCGGGGCTTTGCACCGGCTCAAGGCGCTGGGCTTTCCGGTGAATGAAGATCTGGTCCTGTGCCCGGACGTGGCGGCCATGCTGGCCCATTACCGGTCGCTGGAGGCGCGCCGCGCCGGTCTTGGCTATGACATTGACGGAGTGGTCTACAAGGTGGACCGGCTCGACTGGCAGGCGCGCCTGGGCTTTGTGGCGCGCGCTCCGCGCTGGGCCATCGCCCACAAATTCTCCGCCGAGCAGGCGATGACATTGCTCAACGCCATCGAGATCCAGGTCGGACGCACCGGCGCCCTCACCCCCGTGGCCAAGCTGGAGCCGGTGACGGTGGGCGGGGTGGTGGTGTCCAACGCCACGCTCCACAATGAAGACGAGATCGCCCGCAAGGACATCCGCGTGGGCGACACCGTGGTGATCCAGCGCGCCGGCGACGTGATCCCGCAAGTGGTTGAAGTGGTTCTGGAGCGACGGCCCGAGGGGAGCGTGGCGTTCGAGTTTCCGAAGCTTTGCCCCTGCCCGCTGGCGACCCCGGCGGAGCGGGAGGTCAATCCGCGCACGGGCGAGCGCGCCGTGGTGCGGCGCTGCAGCGGCGAGTTCGCATGCCCCTATCAGCGCAAGGAACACCTCAAGCATTTCGTCTCGCGCAAGGCGTTCGATATCGAAGGGCTGGGCGAAAAGCAGATGATCGCCTTCCACGAGGCCGGCGAGGTGAAGGAGCCCGCCGACATCTTCACTCTGGAAGCGCGCAACGCCTCCGGCGAACTCACGCCGCCCCTGCAGGCGCGTGAAGGCTGGGGCGAGAAATCCGCCGCCAATCTGTTCGCGGCCATAGACGCACGCCGCACCATCGCCCTGTCGCGCTTCATCAACGCCATGGGCGTGCGCCATGTGGGCGAGGAGACGGCGCGGCTGCTGGCGCGCACCTATGGCGACTGGCAGGCCTTCCGCGCCGCCGCCCTCGCCGCCGCGCAGCCCGGCTCCGAAGCGCGCGAGGCCATGCTGTCGGTGGACGGGCTCGGCGATACCGCCGTGGACGCGCTGGGGCGGTTTTTCAGCGAAGCCCATAACAGCGCGGCGCTGGACCGGCTTCTGGAGCATGTCACAGTCGAACCTGAAAAAGTCGAGACCCAAGAGTCCCCCGTCACCGGAAAAACCGTCGTCTTCACCGGCGCGCTGGAGCGCTTCACCCGGGACGAGGCCAAGGCGCGCGCGCAATCCCTCGGCGCCAAGGTCGCGGGCGCCGTGTCGAAGAACACCGACTATCTCGTCGCCGGCCCCGGCGCCGGCTCCAAGCTGAAAAAGGCGGAAGAGCTGGGCGTTCAGGTGCTGACCGAGGATGAGTGGCTGGCGCTGATTGAAGGGGCGTGATCCGCCTCACCGCGCCGGCCAGACCTGCGTGATGAGCTGCGCCAGCGCGCGCAGGGCGCCGTCAAAAGGCCCGCGCGTCCAGACAGATTTCCAGATCATCGCCAGCACGGTCACGGCGACCCAGATGGCGACAGCGACGCCCAGCAGCGCGGCGGGCCCCAGCGCGCCGAACAGGCCAGATCCCCAGCCGTGGAAGATCAGTCCGGCGATCAGGCTCTGAACGATATAGCCTGACAGCGGCATGGACCCGGCAGGCGTCAGCGCGCCAAGCCGTCCCGACCACCGCAGGACGACGTGCACATACACCGCCGCCAGCGCCGGTGCGCCGACTGTCAGGGCCGAGTATCCCAGCGCGCTCGGCCATCCGCCCGGCAGGAAGCCCATGACCGCCGCCGCATAGATCACATTGGCCGGCAGGGCGATGAGCGCCAGAAGCGGCCAGCGGTGCGCCAGCAGGGTCTGGCCCTTCGAGCCCGGCTCGAAAAACCCGGTCTTCTGGGCGGCGAGGCCCAGACAGAAGGCCCCGAACGCCAGCGGCCCGTTGAACAGCGCCACCACCGTCAGGGCCATGGGCCAGTCGTTGAGACGCTGCATCACCGTGCTGGCGTATGATCCGGCATAGCCTGCGCTGGTGAGGTCAAACCCGGACTCTGTCAAAGCCTCAGCGGCCTGCGACAAAGCGCCCAGGGCGGCGAAGGTGATCGCGGACACCAGACCCATCGCCAGCGCCAGCTGCACAAGGCGCCGGGGCGGCGCATCGCGCATCGGCCACAGGCCAAGTCCGAGGAGCGCATAGGCCAGCAGGATATCGCCCTGGAACACCAGCACCGCGTGGAGCACGCCGAATATCGCCAGCGCCATGAGCCGCGCCCGGTACCGGCCCCAGGGCGCCGCGCCTGCGCGCGCGGCGGACGCCAGCTGAACGCCAAAGCCCCAGCCGAAGAGAAACGAGAACAGGACGAAGAACTTGCCCTCAAACAGCGCGCTCACGGCGAACCGGGCGGCCAGGTCTGCCGGATCGCTCGGCAGGGTCATGGTCGCGAGGGCTGGCAGGGCGAGATAGGGCAGGTTGACGATGCCGATGCCCAGCAGCGCAAAGCCGCGCAAGGCATCAACAGGCTGGGTGCGGGACACGGGGCCATTCCTCTCATTGAGCGCGTGCTCAATATAGGGCGCCTTGAGCAGCTGCTCAATACCTGATATGCCGTTTCTATGAGCTCAGACCGCCGCACCGCGATCCTCGACGCCGCCGCCGCTCTGGTCCGTGAGCAGGGCGTCGCCGCTGTGCGCACGCGTGACGTCACCACCCGCGCCGACGTCGGGATCGGCCTGCTGAACCATTATTTCCGCTGGAGCGCCCTGCGCGCCGAGGCCTCTGCTCTGGCGCTGGATGCCGAGATCGATCAGCTGTTTGCGTCGGGTGCGCCGCCGGCGGAGCAGCTGGAGGCCTTCCTGGCGCGCGCTTTCACGGCTGACGCCGATGCACTCTGGCGACTGTGGATCGAAGCGTCTGATCTGGCCCTGAGCGATGACGACATGGCGCGCGCCATGTCCGACTGCGCGCAGCGCCTGGTGGAGCGGGTCGAGACCATGCTGGCGCTGGGCGCAGACGCCGGTGACTGGACCTGCCCTGATCCGCACGGCGCCGCCATGCGCATTCTGGCCTTCCATGATGGGCTGGTCGGGTTTGTCCTGACCGGCCTGCCAGAGCTGAGCCGCGCGGACGCGGCTGCACATTTGCGTCATTTCGCCCGGTTCGAACTTGGCCCCGCGGCCGATCCGGGTTCAAATCACGCCCGGACCTGAGTTGCGCTGCGTCATGCGTGACGCGCACCCGCTCGCCAATCCAAGGAGACCGATATGAAGCTTCTCACCACGGCAGGGCTCGCCGCCCTTATGGCCATCAGCGCGCCGGCGCTGGCTCTGGCCCAGGCGCCTGAACGCGTCACGCGCGGCAATCTGGTGATGGAGAATATCCCCGAGATACCCGGGAGCGTACGCGAACGCCTGCGCCAGTACCAGAATGTGCGCAGCGCCGGCTTCTCCGATTTCGCGCCCGATGGCGGTGTCTACATCGTCACGCGCTTTGGCGAGACCAACCAGATCCACCATGTGGCGCAGCCCATGGGCATGCGCCGCCAGGTGACCTTCTATGACGAGCGCACCAGCGGCGCCAGCGTGCGCCCGGACGGGTCAGGCCAGTTCGTCTTCTCGCGCGATGTGGGCGGCGACGAGTTCTTCCAGGGCTTCCTGTTTGATCCCGAAACCGCGCGTTCGGTGCAGTTCACGCAGGATCAGACCCGCAATCAGGGCTTCACCTGGGCGCGGGACGGCGCCTTCGTCGCGTTCGCATCCACCACCTGGGACAATCCCGACTACACGATCTTCACCGCTGACCCGGCGGACCCCGCCTCGGTGCGCGAAGTGTATACGGGCGAAGGCGCGATCGCGCCGCGCGACATTTCTCCCGATGGCGCGCGCATGGTGATCGGGCGCTATATCTCCATCAATGAAACCCGGCTGCAGCTTCTGGACATCGCCAGCGGCGAGGTCACGCCCATCAATCCGGACGTGACCGCATCCTATGGCGCGATCAGCTTCTCCGCCGATGGCGAGCGCCTGTTCGTGGTGTCGGATGAGGGGTCGCAATTCCGGCGTATCCTGGAGATCGATCTGGCCGACAACTCCCAGCGCGTGGTCGCCGAACACGACTGGGACGTCCAGGCCATGGACCTGTCGCCGGACGGATCCCTGATCGCCTACACGATCAATGCTGGCGGGATTTCCGAGCTGCACATTGTTGACGCGGCCACCGGCGAAGCGCGCCGCGCGCCCGACCTGCCCGTAGGCATTATCGGCGGCGTCAGCTTCAGCCCGGACGGATCGCGCATCGGCTTCAGCCACAGCTCGGCCGGGTCGCCGGGCGATGCCTGGACCTATGAACTGGCCAGCGGCGACCTGACCCGCTGGACGCAATCTGAAGTCGGGGGGCTCGACACCTCGCGCTTTGAGGCGCCCGAGCTCGTCCATTACGAAAGCTTTGACGGGCTGGAGATTCCCGTCTTCGTTCACCGGCCCGAAGGCGACGGCCCGCACCCGGTGATCATCTCCATCCATGGCGGACCGGAGAGCCAGTCGCGCCCCGGCTTCAACGCTAATTTCCAGTACTGGATCCATGAGCTGGGCGCGGCCGTACTGGTGCCGAACGTGCGCGGCTCGTCGGGCTACGGCAATGAATTCGTCAATCTGGATAATGTGCTCAATCGCGAGGACTCGGTGCGCGATATCGGCGCGTTGATCGACTGGGCCGCCGCCCAGCCGGAGTTCGATGCCGACCGCATCGTGGTCTATGGCGGCTCCTATGGCGGCTACATGGTGCTGGCCAGCCTGATGCACTATTCCGACCGGCTCGCGGGCGGCATCAATATCGTGGGCATATCCAATTTCGTGACCTTCCTGGAGAACACGGCCGGCTACCGTCAGGATTTGCGCCGGGCCGAGTATGGCGATGAGCGCGATCCGGACGTGCGCGCCTTCCTGGAAAGCATCTCGCCGGCCAATCACGCCCACCGCATCACCGCGCCGCTCTTCATCATCCAGGGCGCCAATGATCCGCGCGTGCCCCTGTCGGAGGCCGAGCAGATCCTGGCCGCCGTGCGCGAGGCCGGGGGCGATCCCTGGTATCTGGTGGCGCTGGATGAAGGCCACGGCTTCGCCAAACAGTCCAATCGCGATTTCCAGCGCGAGGCCGAGACCATGTTCCTGACCGAAATTCTCGGACTGGAGTGAGCGTCAACCGCTGAAACCGGCCGTCAGGCCCCGGCGCACCTGCGCCGGGGCCTTTTTTTCGATCGACCTGCGCAACCCGGTCCCGGTTGCGCGCGAAACGCACTAGATTACCGCAACCTGTCACGGCCTCACGAGGATATGACCCATGATCCGCGCTCTTGCTCCCGCCTTCGCCGCCCTGATCGTGCTTGCCGCCTGCGGTGAGCCGCCCGCCTCCGACCCCGCGCCCGAGACCACCCCGGCGGCCACGCCCGCGGAATCGGCCGCGGCGGATACCGGCGCCCTGACCGGCAATGAGCGCGACGCCGCCGAAATCCTGAACGCCTTCATCGCCGAGCAGGAACAGGCGCAAGCCGGTATTGACCCCGAGATCGCGGCCATTGTCGGCGAGGCGCGCGCCTGCAATCGCGAGGGCCGCGAGGATGGCGCGTTTGCAATGCCCGAGCGCACGTCAGACCAGAACACCAGCCAGTACAATACCGCCGTCTCGGCGGCCTTCCTCGAAGCCAATGCCGCCAATCCGTGCGTGTTCGCCCTGCCCTCGGGCCTCCAGTTCCGCATCGATCAGGCGGTAGACGACGCCCCGTCCCTCGCCCGCGCCGGCGAGCGGGTGCAGGTCCATTATGAAGGCCAGCTCATTGACGGCACGGTGTTCGATTCCTCCTTCGCCCGCGGCGCCCCGGCGGTGTTTCCCTCCGACCGGCTGATCGCCGGCTGGGTCGAAGCCCTGCCGCTGATGAATCTGGGTGAAGAATGGACGCTGTTCATCCCGGCAAACCTCGCCTACGGCGCAGACGGGACACGTGGCGGGCCGATCGGCCCCAATCAGGCGCTGGTGTTCCGCCTCGCCTTGCTCGGCCTGCCTGATCAGGGCGTGTCGGCCGAAACGCCCTGATCTCATCGGAACGATTTGATGACCGCACACAAAAGCGCGCGCGACTGGCTCACCGAGCTGGTGGCGTTCGACACCACCTCGCGCCACTCCAATCTGGCGCTGATTGACCATGTAGAGGCCTATCTGTCCGGTCTGGGCGCGCGCTGTGAGCGGGTCGCGAACGCTGACGGGACAAAGGCCAATCTGCATGCCGTGATCGGCCCGGATGTGGATGGCGGCGTCGTCCTGTCAGGCCACACGGACGTGGTGCCGGTGGACGGCCAGGCCTGGTCCAGCGATCCCTGGGCCCTGACCGAGCGGGACGGCCGGCTCTACGGGCGCGGCTCGTGCGACATGAAGGGCTTCATCGCCTGCGCGCTGGCCGCCGCGCCGGACTTAGCGCGCGCGAGCCTGAAGCGCCCGGTGCATTTTGCGCTCTCCCATGACGAGGAGGTGGGGTGCCTCGGCGCCCCCGCCATGATCGCGCGCATCGCCGCGCAGAACCCCCGGCCGTCCTGCGTGATCGTGGGCGAACCCACCGAAATGCAGGTGGTGAGCGGGCATAAGGGCCTCTACTCGGTGCGTGTGGAGCTGACCGGCAAGGAAGCTCATTCAAGCCTGGTGGAAAGCGGCGCCTGCGCCGTGACCCACGCCGCCGGCCTGATGCACTGGCTGACGCAGGAAGCTGCGCGCCTGAAGGCCGCGGCGCCAGCGGACAGCCCGTTCGACCCGCCCTACGGCACGCTGACCATCGGACGCATGGGCGGGGGGTCGGCGGTGAATATTCTGGCGCGCGAAGCCTGGTTCGAGGCGCTGATGCGCCCGGCGCCCTGGGATGACGGGCCGGGCCTGGGCGCCCGTCTTGTGGAGGAAGCGCGCAAGGTGGAAGCCACGATGCGCCGCACCGCGCCGGATGCGCGCGTGACCGTCACCGTGATGTCCGACGTGCCGCCCTTGCGTCCCGAAGAGATGGGCGAGGCCGAGGCGCTGGCGCGCGCCATCACCGGCGACAACGCTCCGCGCGTGGTCGCCTATGGCACTGAGGGCGGGCAATTTCAGGAAGCGGGCTTCTCCACCGTCATCTGCGGGCCCGGCTCCATCGCCCAGGCCCACCAGCCCGACGAATTCATCGTGGCCAGCGAGCTGGACGCCTGCATGGCCTTCCTGAAAAAACTGGAGCTGCGCCTGTCGGCTTGAGGCGCGCCCGGTCTGCGCTCAGGCGGACTTGGGCGGATTGACCACATCATTGCGCTCGTCCAGCAGCACCACGGTGGGCTGGTAGACGCGCGCGGCCTCGGCGTCCATGCCGGCATAGGCCACCACGATGATGCGGTCGCCGGGTTGGGCCAGACGCGCCGCGGCGCCATTGATCCCGAACGTCTTGGATCCACGCGGCGCGGTGATGGCGTAAGTGGTGAATCGCAGGCCGTTATTGATGTTGAGCACATCGACCTGCTCATGCGGCAGGATGCCGGCGGCCTCCAGCAAGTCGGCGTCGATGGAGATCGACCCCTCGTAATGCAGGTCGGCCTGCGTCACCACGGCGCGGTGAAGCTTGGCTTTCATCATGGTGAGCTGCATGGCGTTTGCTCCTCGAACACGGCCCGCCCCTCTCGGCTGCCGAGCCGGTATTGTGCAGCGCATATAGCGCGTCCGGCGCGCGAGTGCATCCCCCTTGCCTGTGGAAAGCGTCCGGGGCCGGACACTGCGAACGCTTGGCCTGCAGGCCCGGCGCTGGCTAGGCTGACCGTCTGTCGCGACCGGAGCCTTCCCATGACCCAGCCCGTCACCACCCACCAGGCCGAAGAGGATGCGCGCAACGAGGCGATCCTGATCTGGGTCAACGGCGCACTCAAACCAAAGGCCGAAGCACTGGTCAGCGTCTATGACAGCGGTTTCATGCTGGGCGACGGGGTGTGGGAAGGCCTGCGGCTCTACAACGGCCGCTGGGCGTTCCTCGATGAGCATCTCGACCGTCTGTTCGAGGCCGCGCGCGCCATCGATCTCGACATCGGGCGCACGAAAGACGACCTCGCCGCTGCGCTGGAAGAGACCCGCGAAGCCAATTCCATGGTCAGCGACGCCCATGCCCGGCTGATGGTGACGCGCGGGGTCAAGACACGACCCTTCCAGCACCCCTCCTTGTCACGACAGGGGCCCACTCTTGTCATCATCATGGAACATTCGCGACCGGCCATTCCACGGCCCGTGCGCCTCGCCACTGTCCCACATATGCGTGGCCTGCCGATGACCCAGGACCCCAAGCTCAACTCTCACTCCAAGCTGAACTGCATTCTGGCCTGCATAGCCGCCGAGAAGGCGGGCGCAGACGAGGCGCTGATGCTGGACGTTCATGGGTTCGTTAACACGACAAACGCCTGCAATTTCTTTATTGTACGCAAGGGCGAGGTTTGGACCTCCACAGGCGATTACTGCATGAACGGGATTACACGGCGCAAGGTGATCGAACTGTGCCGCGCGAACGCCATTCCTGTCTTTGAGCGCAATTTCTCGCTGGTCGACTGCTACGGCGCGGACGAGGCCTTCCTGTCCGGCACATTCGGCGCCCAGACGCCGGTCGGCATGATTGACGGGCGGTTGATCGGAACCGGCGAGACCGGTCCCGTCACAGCGCGAATCCGCAAGCTCTACAAACACCTTGTCGGAGCCTGACGCCATGCGCCTCGCCATGTGGTCCGGACCGCGCAATCTCTCCACCGCGCTGATGTATTCATTCGCCTCGCGCGCCGACTGCGCCGTGATCGACGAGCCCTTCTACGCCGCTTATCTGGCGCGCACCGGGCTGGATCACCCCATGCGCGACGCCGTGATCGCCGCTGGCGAGACCGATCCGGACGCCGTGATCGCGCGCCTCACCGGCCCAGTCCCGGGCGGCAAAGCTCTGTTTTATCAAAAGCATATGTGCCACCACATGCTGGACGGGTTTGACCGCGACTGGATCACGTCCTGCGCGAATGTCTTCCTGATCCGGCATCCGGCCCGCGTCGCGGCGAGCTTTGATGCGCGCCATGAAAACCCCACGGTGGACGATCTGGGCTTTCCTCAACAGGGCGCGCTCTATGACGCGGTGACCGCGCTCGGTCTTCCCGCCCTGGTTATCGACAGCGCCGATATCAGAGCCGATCCGCGCGCTGTCCTGTCCGCCCTGTGCGCTGCGCTCGGCATCGCGTTCGACCCGGCCATGCTGAACTGGCCCGAGGGCGGGCGTCCCGAGGACGGCGTCTGGGCGCCCCACTGGTATGCCTCGGTGCACGCGAGCACCGGCTTCGCGGGACCGGAGGGTGAACTGCCTCAGCTTTCCCTGCGCCTGCGGGCCGTCGCGGACGCTGCGATGGACGATTATAGGCGCCTGCACGCCCTGCGCCTGACGCCGGGTTGAGGCGCCCTGAAACGGCCATTTACGCGCCGCGATGCGCGCCTAAACTCGACGCCATGGGACGCAAAAGCGATCAGGCCGGGGACAGGCTGGACTCCATATTGCGCGCGGCGCGGGCCGGGCTGCATCCATCAGAAGCGGCGGATGCCGGGCGCCTGACCGCGGCCGCCGATCTGTGCGGGCCAGAGGAGATCGCCCTGATCTTCGAACGGCTGGACAGCGTCCACGGCGCATACGATGCCGCTACGCCAGGCGATGATGAGGCCCGCGACGATGCACGCGCTGCCGCCGGCCATTTGTCCGGCGTGCTCGCTCACCTGCCGCCCGATGAAAGTGAAGCCCTCGCCGCCGGGCTCGCCGCCGCCCATCCGCGCACCCGCGAGGCGGCGGCTCGGGCGCTGCAGGCCAGCGGCGCGGCCGATCAGATCCCCGCCCTGTCCAGAGTGATGGCCCATGAGCCCGATGACGCCGCCCGCCGCGCCATGATCCACGCCTATAATGCGCTGGGGCGGCTCGCCATGCCGCCCGAACGCCGCCCCGCGCGCGAGTATTCGCGCCTGGCCCACAGCGTGCGGCCGTGGCCGATTGCGCGCACCTTGCATGTCTGGCTGGACAGCGGCCGCCTGTGGTGGCGGCGCGGACAGGACGGGGCGGAACACTCGGTTGATCTGCACGACGTGGTCAGCCTGCATGTCGGACACCCTGACCTGGGTCTGCTGGCCGAAGCCCGGATCAAAACCCGTCAGGGCGCGGTGTTCAGAATCCCCGCGCGCCACTGGCGCATGCTCGACCTGCATCAGCACGCCGACAACTATGACCGCCTCACAGCGGCGCTGGCGCGGCGCATCGCAAGGGCGAGCCCGGATGCCATTCTGACGCGCGGCGTGACGCTCCGCACCCGGACCGCCCTGTGGCTCGGATTGGGCGGATATCTTGTCATGGCCGGGGGCTGGATCGCCTGGCGGTCGCTGCTCAGCGATGTCTGGGCCGCAGAGGGCGGCATCCTGTTTGTCCTGGGCGCGATCCAGCTGCGTTTTCTCTGGCCGCTGATCATGGCGGACGGCCCGGAGACGATCGACCCGGACAGGCCCTAACCGCCCTGCAAAGGCCGCCCGAAGCGCTCGAACAGGTACGGGCTGTCCGTTGGCGGATCGATATCCTCGCAATCGAACAGCTCTGCTGCGCCGTGCGCGGTTCGAATGGCCAGGCCGGGTTCACCGCGGCGCGGATGATACAGCAGGGTCCGGCCTGGGGCGGCGCCCGCGATCTCGGCGCCGGGGCCGGTCCCGGTCCGGTGCAGGCTGAACCGTCCGCTATCCATGATGAAAGCCCGGGAGGCGGTTTGTCCGTCGACAAATGCGCCTGTGCGCCGGTCGAGGATGAAAAAGGCCAAACTGGCCTCGTCAGCTGGATCGGACAGCGTCCAGCGCCCCGCAAAGGCGTTCATCCATCCGGTCTGGACGCAATAGAGATCATAGGCCGGCCCTGGTTCAGGCTGGCGCTCGGTGTCCGCAGATTGCGCCAGCAGGGCGGCCGCCAGAAGGATCACGGGCATCATAACAATAGCTTTGCGCCGCGCCCGCGGGCGCGCCCATCCCCTGTTCGGGGCGGGCGGGAAGGGCTGCGACATCCTGCCGCACCCGGGCGCAATTCAGGACCACTTCCGCGAGGGGCAGGCAAGGCGCATCTGTAGGGAGGCTGGCGCTTTGCCGGCCTTTTTTGAGGTGTTCTTTCGATGACTGACCAAGCCATGCGCGCCCCTGTGCGCGCGAGCCTCGCCGACGCGATCGCCGCGGCGGCGGGCGCCCTGTTTGTCGGTATATGCGTCTTCTGTGCCGCCGGCGCGTTTGTCTGGGCCCTATGCTTCATGGCCGGTGTGCCCGTGATCGTGATCGGCGCCGCCGAGGTGGTGACCGCGGCGGCCAGCATCGCCATTGCGTGGCTCCTGTTCCGCGCCGGGGTGAAGTACGCTGCCAGCGGGTTCGACAGCGTCTGACGGCGCCCCGTTCCGAACCGGGGCGAATTGGGCTAGGCAGATCACCTTTCCGCCACACAGCACCCGGACGCGACCGATGAAAAAGGATCCTGTCGACGTCACGCCGCCCGATCCGGCTTGGGTCGATGAAGGCTATGAGTGGGCCGAACGTGTCGCGGGCGCGCTGCGCGCCCTGGCGCTGCGGGTCGATCATGTCGGCTCCACCGCCGTGCCGGGCCTGCCGGCCAAGAACGTGATCGATATCCAGGCGCTGGTGTTCCGGCTGGATGAGCCCGAGGCGATCATCGCGGCGATGGCCGAGGCGGGCTTCCGCCATGCGCCCGACAATACCAGCGATACGCCCCATGCCGACGCCACCCCGGTGCTGGGCGAGGATGACTGGCGCAAGCTGTATTTCCGCGAACCCAAGGGTTCGCGCCGGGTACATGTGCATGTCCGGCGAAATGGCGCGGCAGCGGCCCGGCGCACCTTTCTGATGCGCGATTATCTACGCGCAGACGCCGCCGCCCGGCGCGATTATGGCGCCTTCAAGCTGGCGCTGGCGGAGAAGACCAGGAAGGATCGGGCGGCCTATCAGGCGATCAAGAGCCCGTTTATCGAGACCGTCATGCGCGCGGCTGAAGGCTGGGCCGAGCTCAGCCGCTGGCAGACCAGCGCGCCCGACGCCTATTGGAGGACCGAGTAATGGCGGAGCGCTTTGTGCTTGGCGTGATCGGTGGGTCGGGCCTGTATGCCCTTGACGGTTTGACCAATGTGCGCGCGGCGCGGGTGGAGACGCCCTGGGGCGCACCGTCGGGCGCTCTGGTGCGCGCACGCCTGGAAGGGCTCGACATCGTCTTCATGCCCCGCCATGGCGAGGGCCACGCCGTACCGCCCAGCGCGATCAATTACCGCGCCAATATCGACGCGCTCAAGCGCGCCGGGGTTACCGATCTCCTGTCCCTGTCCGCCTGCGGCTCGCTGCAGGACCACCTCGAGCCCGGACATTTCGTGGTGGTGGACCAGTATGTCGACCGGACGTTCGCGCGCCAGAAAAGCTTTTTCGGCGCCGGGTGCGTGGCCCATGTGGCCATGGCCGACCCGGTCTGCGCGCGCCTGTCAGGCCTGGCCGCCGACGCCGCCGAAGCGGCGGGCGTGGCGCATGTGCAGCGGCGCGGGACCTATCTGGCCATGGAGGGCCCGCAATTCTCGACCCGGGCCGAGAGCGCGCTCTATCGGTCCTGGGGGCTGGATGTGATCGGCATGACCAACATGCCCGAGGCCAAGCTCGCCCGCGAGGCCGAGCTGCCCTATGCCAGCGTGTGCATGGTCACCGATTATGATTGCTGGCGCGCGCCGGACGCCGATGTGGCGATTTCGGAAATCCTAGAAGTGATGGCCGCCAACACCCACCACGCCCACGCCATGCTGCGCGCTCTGGCCAAAACCCTGGCCGGCCAGACCCGCACGCCCTCGTCCCAGGGCATCGAGCGCACGCTGGACCACGCCATCATCACCCCGCCATCGCACCGCGATCCTGTCCTCGTCGCCAAGCTCGACGCGGTTGCAGGCAGGGTGCTCAGGCCCTGACGGCAGGCGGCGCGATCCTCAATCCTCATAATCTTCCGGGCGCGTGACGTAGTTGAGCGCCAGGCGGCCGCCGTCGGGGTAGAGGCATTGGCCGGTCATGTAGCTGGAATCGCGTGAGGCGAGAAACCAGGCGACGCCGGCGATTTCGTCCGGGTCGCCGATGCGGTTGAGCGGCGTGCGCGAGAGGATGCGTTTCATGGCGGCGCGGTCCTCCATCACTGATTTGAGGATGTCGGTGTTCACCGAGCCCGGCCCGATGGCGTTGACCCGCACGCCCCAGGGCGCCAGCGCCAGCGCCATGGACTTGGTCAGCTGGTTGAGCGCACCCTTGGCGGTGCAATAGGCGAGCTGGTTGGGAATGGCCACCACGGCGTTGACCGAGGACATGTTGATGATGGCGTAGCGCCGGCGGCACTCGTCGGCGCGGGTCTGCTCCTCCTCGATCTGCTCCACCATCTGGCGCGCCGCAGCCCGCGCCACCAGGAAGGCGCCGCGCAGATTGACGCCCATCACGCGGTCGAAATCCTCCAGCTCCAGATCCAGGATGTCGCCGGCGGATATGATCGCAGCGTTGTTGACCAGCACGTCCACCCGGCCGAAGGCCGAGCGTGTCTCGGCCATGAGGTTATTGACCGCCAGCGTGTCGGACACGTCGCACTGGACGAAGATCGCGCGCTCCTTGCCCGCACCCAGCTCATCGGCCAGCACCTCACCGGCCAGATCGTCCACATCGGCGATGACGACGCGCAGGCCTTCTTCGGCAAAGCGGCGGGCGCAGGCGGCGCCAATGCCATTGGCGGCTCCGGTGACGATGGCGACGCGGTCAGACGCGGGCATGGCGATACCTCATTGTGGTCTATAGGGGACGGGCGGCGCTCAGGGTTCGCGGGTGCGCTCATAGTCGGCGGTGATCTCGCGGCTCACCGGGTCCAGCTCATGGGCGCGGGTATAAAGATCGCGCGCCTCGTCCAGGCGGCCCAGCTGCTCCAGCGCCGCGGCGCGCGAATGGGTGATGGCGCCGCTGTCGGGGCGCGCCTCCAGCGCCGCGTCACATGTGGGCAGCGCGTCGCCCGCGCGCCCGGCCTTGACCAGCGCCCAGCACAGGGCGTTGAGCGCGCTGGCATCTTCAGGCGCGATGCTGACGGCGTCCAGCGCGTCGGCCAGCGCGTCATCGTGGCGGCCAAGCTCGGCGAACGCCGCCGAACGACCCGCCAGCGCGCCGATATCGTCCGGCGCCAGCGCGAGCGCAGCATCAAACGAGGCGGCCGCCGCCTCGGCCTGTCCGGTCTCCAGCTGCGCCGAACCGGCGATCATCCGGATCAGCGGGTCGCGCGGCCAGCCCGCCAGGGCGATCTCCAGATCGTCCAGCGCCGCCTCGGCGCGCCCCACCTGCAAAAACGCCATCGCCCGGTTTCGGCGCACGACCGGATGGCTGGAATCGCCGGTGTGGGTCTCCAGCAGCGCCAGAATCTGGGCGTAAGTCACCAGCGCCGCCTCGGGCCGCTCCAGCGCCATCTGCGCGGCGGCCAGGCCCATGCGCAGTTCGGCCTCGTATTCCCACTCATGCGTACGCGCCGCCAGACAGGCCTCAAAGGCCCGCTCGGCGTCGCCATAGCGCGCGCCATCCAGGTGAGCCGGGCCATCGCCGCACGGGTCATCGCTGGCGGCGGGACCGCAGGCGGCAAGGGCGGACAAGAGACTGAGGAGGAGGAGGCTGAGGCGCGGCATCAGGGTCCTGGCGCTGAACGGGCGGTCGCAAGGCTGTCCAGCATGGGGCGCGCGCCCGGGCGGGGCAATGGCCGATAGCGGCGGGCTGCAATAAAAACGGGGCGGACGCTGATGCGTCCGCCCCGTCATCACCCGCTTCAAACCGGGTGCGTCGTCACGTCCCGCGCCGTCTCATTGGCGTCGCCGGAGTCGCGCTATCTCTTCTTTAAGCTTGAGTTTCTGTTTCTTGAGGGTGGCGAGTTGAAGCGTGTCGGCGGAAGGATGTTTGAGGGTTTCCTCGATCCGGGCGTCCAGTTGTGTGTGACGAGCATCCAGTTCCTTGATACGCGCTTCAGTGGCCATAGGTGCCTCCTTGGCTGGTTGGGAGTAGAGTGAACCATCAAACCGGGGGCGATGGCAATTCACGAATTGCTCCGTATCCCTGACAAACTGACGCAAGGTGAAGCATGACTGACCAGCCGCGCCTGGTGGTGGGCATATCGGGCGCCTCGGGCGTCGTGTACGCGCTGCGGGCGCTGGAAGCGCTGCGCGAGCTGGGCGTGGAGAGCCATGTGGTGGCCAGCAAGGCCGCTGAAATGACCCTGTCCTATGAGACCGGGCTGGCGCCGTCGGTACTGCGCGAGCGGGCTGATCATCTTTACAAAATGCCCGATGTGGGCGCGCCGATTGCCTCGGGCTCCTTCCGCACGCTGGGCATGCTGATCGCCCCGTGCTCGGTGCGCACCATGAGCGAGATCGCCACCGGCGTCACCTCCAGCCTCCTGACCCGCGCCGCCGACGTCGTTCTGAAAGAGCGCCGCCGCCTGGTGCTGATGGTGCGTGAAACGCCGTTCCATCTTGGCCATCTGCGCACCATGGTGCAGCTGACCGAGATGGGCGCGATCATCATGCCGCCTCTGCCGGCCTTCTACGCCAAGCCCGAAACGCTCGATGACATGGTGGACCAGTCGGTGGGCCGGGCGCTGGATCTGTTCGGGCTGGACTGGACGCCAACCCGGCGCTGGGGCGAGGACATCAAGGAGGGCGCCCGCCCGGCTGCGCGCACCCGCAAGCCATGAGCGCGCCGCCGGTACGGTTCTGGGATTTCTCCCTCGCGGTTTATGGAAGCAAGGGCGTGAAGCCCGCCTGCCTTGCGCTTCAGGATGCGGGGATGGACGTGAATCTGGCGCTCTGGATCACATGGCACAGCGCTCATGGCCGCGATGCACGCCCGGCGCTGGACGCCGCTATGGCCCTCTCGGCCGACTGGAGCACGCGCGTCGTCAAGCCGCTGCGCGCCGCACGCAATGCACTGAAATCGCAGCCAGATTATGTGAACGCCGATGCCGCCAGCGCCCTGCGCAAGGCGATCCTGAGCGCCGAGCTGGAGGCTGAACGGCTTGAGCAGCTGGCGCTGGAAGCTGTCGGCGGGGCAGTCGCAGACGACGGAGACGGGCGCGCGCTGACTCGGGCGGGACTTGCGCAGTACGCCGCCCGGCTGGGCGTGGAGACTGCAGATGGGCCGTTTGTCGAATCCGTTTTCGGCGCGCTGGAAAAGGTGTAATATCCCCTCATCTTGAAGGGATGGTCCCGCGCGTGGGAGCTTGGCGCGAGACCGGTCCTGAACATCTGTAACCACTTGATCTGGCGCGCCTGCAGCCCTTGGCGCGGCGCACAGCGAACATTCTGGAGGCAGCGATCAGCGCCATGGACGGGGAAGTTGACGAGCTGGTTCTGAGCCAGCGCCTGGAAGCCCTGCGCAGCGAGCACCGCGCGCTGGATAACGAGGTGCGCGCCCTGACCATGTGCGGGGTGGTGGATCAGCTGAAAATCATGCGGCTGAAACGGCGCAAGCTCTCGTTAAAAGACGAGATTTTCCGCCTTGAGGACATCCTCAATCCCGACATCATCGCCTGAGCGCTGACGCGCCGCCGGTCTTTTTCCTGAGGCACAGAGGCGACATCGGCCCGTCCGAGGATGGCCGCCGGTCGCCTTGCGCATGGCTGTTTTCGGATTGAGCGTTCAGATAACGGACGAATATAAGAATTCGGGTTATGCAAGTAAGTTTCAAGTTCTAGCACTGATTTTGCACTGCAGCAGAAATCCGTTATAAGCAGCCATCCAATTCCTGCTGAACATGGAGCGCCCCAGATGGCTGCAACGTCCCAGAATCCCATCCTCAATCGCATTTATAATCTTCAGGGCGGTCCGGAAGAATGCCGGGATGCCTATAGGGACTGGGCGAAGTCCTATGATGAAGACACGGTGGAGGGCATGGGTTATGTGGCGCCGAGAGTAACGGCGGATAAGATCGCCAGCCTGTTGAAGCCGGATGTGGTGATTCTCGACGCGGGCTGCGGGACAGGCCTGGCCGGTGAGGCGCTGGCCGAACGCGGCTTCAGGACCATGGACGGCATGGATATCTCGCCCGACATGCTGGAAGTGGCGCGCGCGAAGGGCGCCTACCGCACGCTTCAGACCGAAGACATGACCGGGCCACTGTCTTACGAATCAAACGCCTACGATGCGGTCGTATGCGTGGGCACTTTCACCCACGCCCATGTGGGGCCGAAAGGGTTTGACGAGCTGGTGCGGATAACCCGGCCGGGCGGACCGATCGTGGCGACGGTCCATGAGGACGTGTGGGGCGATGGCTATGAAGCCCATTTCGCCAGGCTGGAGGCGGACGGCGCAGCCAGGCTGGCGGGGATAGAGGACGCGCCCTACCACCTCAACACATGCAAGCTGGTCACCCTGAACGTGACGTAAACCGGCCTTCATGTGACGTTGATGGGCCTCTACAGGTCGTCGGCGCGCCGCCATGTGTCAAACGGCTAGCGATTGCGTCCTAGCTTTTCGTGGCTCTCCACCCAGTCGCCGGCCACCACCGCGCCCGCCAGCGACACCTCGCCGGCCAGAACCGTGGCGGCGCAGATTTCGATGAAGCGGCCCACCTTGCCCTTGCCCCGGCAACCGAGAATGTCGAGGCACTCGGCCTGGGTGGGCAGACCCGTGCCGCCGCCGAAGGTGGCGACGATCAGGGCGGGCAGGGTGATGGACCAATAGTAGGTCTGGCCGTCGTCTTCGAGGCGCACATAGGTCATGGCGGCGTGGCTTTCGGCCACGTTGGCGGCGTCCTGGCCGGTAGCGATGAACAGGGCGGCCAGGGCATTGGCCGCATGCATGCCGTTATTGGCCGAGCCGGCCATTACGGACCCGGCGAAGGAGTTGAGGCGGGCGCGGAACAAATCCGCCGCGCCGGTCCCCACCCGCTGGCGCAACAGGGCGTCGGGGATGCGCGCCTCGGCCACCACCCTTGCCCCGCGCGAGTGCAAGACATTGAGCTGGGAGTGTTTCTTGTCGGTGTCCATGGCGCCCGACAGCGTGTAGCGCGCGCCGCCGGGATGATGCGCCGCGATCCAGCGGCAGGCGGCGTCGGCGGCCTTGCCCGACATGTTCTGACCGGCGGCGTCACCCGTTTCGAAATTGAAGCGCAGGTGCAGCATGGGCCCGACGGCATAGCGCTCGATGTGGGAGAGTTTTGCCACCGAGCTGGTGGCTTCGGCTGCGGCGCGGATGTCATCCATGTGCGCCTGGACCCAGGCGGCGAAGTCGCGGGCGGCGCGCGCATCGTCGAAATGGAAGACCGGGGCGCGCTGCATATAGCGCTCCACGATCGTGGTCTTCACCCCGCCCGCTTCGGACAATATGCGCATGCCGCGATTATAGCTCGCCACCAGAGTGCCTTCGGACGTGGCCAGTGGCACGTAAACATGTTCGTCGGCGACGTGTTCGCCGCGGATGCGCAAGGGACCGGCAAGGCCTATGGGCACCTGCGCCGCGCCGATGAAGTTCTCGATATTGCCGCGCGTCACCGCCGGATCGAAGCTGTAGGCGCCGACATGGGTGAGGTCTGCGCCGGTGCGCGCCGCGATGAAGGCGCGGCGCTCGTCAGCAGCCTCACGGGTGTGATCATCATCCTTGCGCCGGGGCACCGGCATGCGCGTGTCATTGGGGATCATCAGACAGCCTCCAGCCCGCCCAGCCAGGCGGGCAAAACTTGCGTTGCTGGTCCGTAGTGACGCTCGTCAAACATCGCGCTGACCTCGCCTGGCTCCAGGGACAGCTCCACCGTCCAGGCGCGCGCGGCTTTGGCCTCCTGCACGAAGCCGGCGGCGGGCCAGACCGTGCCGGACGTGCCGACAGCGACGAACAGGTCCACGGTTTCCAGCGCGGTGTAGATCCGGTCCATGTCCAGCGGCAATTCGCCGAACCAGACCACGTGCGGACGCAAGGTTCCGGCTGCGCCGCAGGACGGGCAGGCGCGGGCCAGCGTCAACGGCTCGCGATCAGTGAAGAGATGGCCGCACGCCGTGCAGCGCGTCTTCAACAGCTCGCCATGCATGTGCAGGAGGTTCGCCGACCCCGCCTGCTCGTGCAGATCATCAATGTTCTGGGTGACCAGCAGAAACTCGCCCCGCCCCGCCATCATCCAGGCCTGTTCCAGCTGCGCCAGGGCGAGATGGGCGGCGTTGGGCCTAGCATCGAGCAGGTTCGCCCGCCGGGCCGAGTAGAAGTCCAGCACCGCATCGGGATCGGTGGCGTAGCCTTCGGGCGTGGCGAGCTTCATGGGATCGAATTTCGCCCAGATCCCGCCCGCATCCCGGAACGTGCCCAGCCCGCTTTCCGCGCTGATCCCGGCGCCGGTGAGGATGACGATATTGCGTGCTGGGCCAGTCATGGCCCAAAGGGTGGCCGCGCCCGGCGCGCCCTGTCCAGCGCTTTTGCACGGGCGGGTTTGCGCACCGGCTTTGGTGAACGCTTTCTTAACCGCACGCGCGCGACAGTGCCGCCAAACGCCTGACATACAGGGGAAGGCCTCATGCGCATCCGTCCTGGAGACCCGCTCGGCGCATCATCGGTACGGCGCGAGCCGTCGTCTGCGGCGCGCGGTTCCAGCGGCGCCGCCTCAGCCGGCGCAAGCAGCCTGCGTGCGCCCGACAGCGCCTCCATCATGGGCGTGCCCGAAGCGGAGCTTACTCCCAATGTCCAGCGCGCGCTGCTGTCTCTCATGGGCGAGGTGGACCAGCTGCGCCGCGAGACCGAGGCCTTGCGCGCCAAGGTGCGCGATCTGGAAAATCTCGCCGACCGCGACGTCTTCCTGCCGGTGCTGAACCGGCGCGCCTTCCTGCGCGAAGTGTCCAAGGCGCTGGCCCTGGCCGAGCGCCACGACGCGCCCTCCTCGCTGATCTATATCGACCTGAACGGCTTCAAGGCGATCAATGACGCCCATGGCCACGCAGCGGGCGATGCGGCCCTGCGCGCGGTGGCCGATCTGATCGCGGCCCATGTGCGCGAAACCGACGCGGTGGGGCGCTTAGGCGGTGACGAGTTCGGCATCGTCCTCACCCTCACCCCCGTCAGCGCCGCCGAACGCAAGGCGCGCGAACTGGTCGAGACGCTGGAAGCCACGCCCATCATCCATGAGGGCCGGCAGCTGCAGGTCGGCGCGGCCTGGGGCGTGCGGGCGCTGGAAGCCGGCGTCGACGTCAACACCGCCATGGCCGAGGCGGATGCGGCCATGTATGCGCGCAAGATGGGCGCGGCCTGAAAACCTTGAGCAGAATGGCGGCGCCGCCTCAATCCGTTGGCGATCCGATTGACCGCCATGTGTCCGAGGGTGATCATTTTCACGGGTTTGGCGGCCAGTCTGGCAATGGTCAGACAGAACCGGCTCGACCCTTGCCTGCCGGGGTTTGCGGTGCTAGCCAAGCTGCGGGGACGCCAATGGCGACGCAGCGCTGTGTCGCCATTGGCTTAGATCATTGATTACATGTTCAGAAAATGGGGCTGGAATGGCAAACGCATTTAATCGGTTTCCGTCAAAGGCGAACTCTCTAGCGCATATCAATCAGTTTACGGGGGCCGACATCAAGACTGTCATTGATGTTGGAATATTGTATTCAACCCCGGAACTCATGAAGGCGTTCCCCGATCAAAAACATGTTTTGGTTGAGCCCGTTCAGGCTTTTAATGAAACTATTCATGAAAATTACGCGGGCATGGATTTCGAGTTGCTGAATATCGCAATGTCAAACTCGAAGGGCAAACTGAACCTTGAACTTCGAAACCATTTGCCGGACTCCACCCATGGGAAAAAGATCGGCGTCACCGCGTCAAATCTGGTGTTCGACGGGAATTTGAAGCCTGAAGCCAATTACGTCGAGGTCGATACCGACACGCTCGACAACGTCTGCAGCCGGTATCAAGGGCCTTTCATCGTCAAAATTGATGTGGATGGCGCGGAGCTCGCAATCCTTGAGGGCGCAGACAAGTGCTTAGGGGGTGTCTACTGGATCGTTATCGAAGCGTGGCTTTCGCGTATCGGTGAAATCACGCGAATTCTCAATGCAAAAGGCTTTAATCTTTGGGACATTGTCGACCTTGCATATATGCGCGGCCAACTTTCGCAGGTCGATCTTGTATTCGTTAATAGGTCGCTTATCAACAATGATAAATATAAGGAAGTCTCGCCAAGAAGCTTCAGCTTCCAATCCAGCGGCGCCGGCAATTATGCGTCCCTTAAAGAAAGCGCGCTGGATCCGGAGACTGTATCCCGGTTTCAGTCAATAGAGAAAACGGGATCTCTGTAGATTGCAATTTGCGGCAGCGGCTGGATGCCACCCGCAATCCCGCATGGGGCCCGCGGAGCGCGGACAGGCGCCGCGTGGGGCGTCCACACGCTGGAGGCACGGACCTCTGTGAACACCGCCAAATCCAAGGCGGACGCGGCCTGAAAACCCTGAGCAGAGCCGATTGAGCGTGTTGCGCCATACCAGCGCAGCGCCTAGAACAGACGCGTTGACCGGCGCCGGGTGGGGCCAGTCCCGCTTGCATGAGGCCTCGGCAATGTCCCGACTGACTGAATTTCGTGAATATGCGCTCGCCAACAAGATGGAGCTCGAGGCCATCCTGAGCGAGGTCTATGCCGAACTGATGCGGGACCGCTCCGGCTTTGCCATGTTTGATGGCGGCGCTCACAAGGGCTACCACACGCTGCGCATGCTCGCCTTGCCGGGTTGCGAGCGTGTGATTGCAGTGGAAGCTGACCCGGTGATGGCCCAGCGCCTGAAAGAGATCCTTGAGCGTGAGGCGCCCGGTGATGAGCGTGTGACGCTGGTGCAGAAAGCTTTGCAGCGCGATCCCTCGATCCGCTCCATTCCATGGCGTTCATCGAGCAGCCATCAGGGCCGATCCTCCATCATCTCTGAAAATTCCGGCCGTCCGACCATCTGGCACGGCAATCAGGAAATGGAGTATCGCGACGTCACCCAGGTGGACGCCGCCACGATTGACAATATTGTTGGCGGCAACTCCCTGCCGCTCGGTTTCATCAAGCTCGACCTCGAAGGCGCCGACCTGCATGCCCTGTTCGGCGCGCGCGATACTCTGGCGCGCCATCGGCCCGTCGTCGCATTTGAAAACTCGGTCCATGCCCCCGAAGTCCACGGCTTCACCCTTCCCGAAGTGGCGGGCTATTTTCACGGGCTGGGCTATGTGGCGATGAATGTGGTCGGCGAGGTGATGGGCGTCGACACCTGGTTCGGGTTTTTTGAGGCCTGGGCCGTTCCGCGCGAGCGGTCGGCGGCGGTGTCCAGCATGATCAATGATGCGCTGGCGCGGCGGGGGTTCAAAGCTGCGTGAACCAGACTGGTCCGCGTAGCGAGTTCCGGCCAGCCTGCATCCGGCGTGCCGGGACGAAGGCGTAGAGCGTAGCGACCCACCATCGTCATCAAGAAGACCTTGGCGTTTGCGTTGGCAGTCGGGGTTGAGTGCAGGGCAATAAATTCTGCCGCGAGCCGGAATCTGGCGCCAACGCTCCGGACAAGGTTTCAGAGAATTGCCCCTTCACCGGGCGGCGGCAGCCACCCTCGCCCTTTCTGCGGCCATTTCAAATTCGTGCGCGTAAGAGCGATGGACCGCAACCAGATCATTGAACAGCCCGCCGATTTTCGCCCGTTCCGCCGCGAACCATTCCAGATATTCTACCAAGGTATTGGTTTGAGATTTTGGCCAGGCCCGGAACGCCGTGCGTCCGGTCGACAGAACCATATCCTTGAAAATGTTCCAGCCACCCAAATCAGGGTCTTCACGAAGGGGGACCAACAGATACTCGCTGTCGTAAAGTTCATAATCATTCTCGATCAGCTCATTCACTATATCTGGCGATCCGTCAAATTCGATAAAGATCAATCTGATGCGTCCGGCGCTCAATAACTTTCTTGATGATCTGAGTACAGAGTGCTCCGTTCCCTGAACATCGATTTTTGCGAACTGAACAACTTGTTCGCCAACCACTTCATCGACCCGCACAGTTTTGACTTTCATTATTTTGTCTGTGCGATCATCAGAATCTGACACCAGATGCCCTACGGCGGAAAAGCCTTTCAGGGCTTCCCAGCCCGCTTCAGCGCCCTGCACTGTACTTCCGACAAAAAAGTTCTGATCGCCAGGCTCATCGCTCACAGCGGCGTTGATCAGCGTGACCATGGGGTCTGCGCCGTTGGTTTTCTCAAAGTACGGAATGTTTCCGGGAAAGGGCTCGAAGGCGATGACCGGTGACTGAGGAGATTTCGACCGAATGAGGCGTGTATACTGCCCCGCGGCGGCGCCGATATCCAGACAAAGACCCGGCTCCATGTATGGGAGCACGTCGTAGATCGCATTGTGGCGTTCCTCGAAAAACGGGAAGCCCGAGCGAATCATCGCTATCCTCCACCTGCGGATGAAATCGGCAGGTAGAACGTATCTGAATTCGGACAATAGCCAAAGCCGGTTTTGGTGACGATGTCTAAAGGCGCCCCAATGCCTCGCGTCTGACGCCTAGATGATCGTCTTCGCACCGCTGCTGCTGACCGCAACGAGCGCTTCGCCATACACCGCCCGGAGCTCGTCGAGGATCGCCTGGTCCACTGACACCTTGGATCGCTCAGCGTATGAAACATGGCCCGCTGCGGCATTGACGCTTTCGCCCAGTCCCGTTCCAAACATGATCAATTCATCGGCCACCGCGCGGATATCCCTGCTCATCCGCTCCTGGGACACAAAGGTGATCCTGTCGGGGCCGACCAGCCTTATGGTCCGCTGGATCAGTTCACCATAGTCGAGCATGCGCTTTGCGGTTTTTTCGTAATACTCTTCGACGGTGCAGTTCTTATAAAATTCACTTTCCTTATAAGAGAAGTGATCCTTGACCCGCCCCGTCTGGGCGATTTTCCTGTGCATGTTCCACCAGGAAACCAGCGACTTCGCCGGGTCCCGGATGCACACAACGAACCTGCGATCCGGATTTTGCGCCAGATGACGGATGGCTGTCGGGGAATAAATATAGGCCGTGTATTTGTGAAGTATGAGCCGGACACCCTCCACCGTGGCTTCCCCGAAAAACTCTTCCGTTTCAATGTCCCTGATGGCCGGCCAGATCAGCTCCAATGTTCCGTCTGCAGCATATATGGTCTTGACGCCCTTGCGCCCGCCCAGCTCGCGCATCAGCGCAGACGTCCCGCATTTGGGAAACCCAAGTACCACAAGGCTTGCAATGCGAATGCTCATGACGGGCCTTTTCCGACCGGATCGACCGGACGCTGCCTCGGAAATCCGGGGAGCTTGTGGGTGCGGAGCCTAGAACTCGCGCCGTACAATGGCGACCTTGGAGTAGTCAACATAGATTGACTGGTTCGGCGTCAGGATGGTGCGCTTTTCCGGCACGCGCTTTTCAAAGGCGTACCGGGCGAAAGCCGCCACCATATCGTCCGCCTGGGCCGAGGTGGTTTCGATCTCCACCGCTGCGCCCGATTCCAGAATGACTTTTACCAATGCCATGATATTACCCCTGATTTCCCGATGAAGGCTGTGCCTTCAGGTGCGTGTTTCTAGCAGGCGCAGCTGCGCCCTGATAGCGTGATCAGCCGCGTTTGCTGCGGCGGGCCGAACTGGTCTGGCCGCCGGCGGGCGCGCCGTTCATGACCATAGAGACCTTGCGGAAGTCGACGAAAAAACTGCTCGCCTCGTCCACCTTGAAACGCGTGGTTGGCGCCTCGCCGCCTTGTGTGAACTTGGCGAAGGCGGTCACCAGACGTGCGCCGATCGCGTCTGGGAGCGCGAGTTCTGTCTCGTTGCCGGAATCAAATACGATCTTCACGTTGGCCATGATGCCTGCCCTTTTTTAAGCCTGTGCCTGGAAATCTGGAACGGTAGCGGTCGCGCGGATCAATTGATCCGCCGCACGACCGCAGCTTTTGAAAAGTCGACATAGATCGACTGGCTCGAAGTCAGAATCGTACGCTTGTCCGGCGTGCGCTGTCCCCCGACATACCGGGCGAAAGCCGCCACCATGTCGTCTGCGATCTTGTCGGTGGTTTCAACATCCACCGATGCGCCAGATGCGAGCGTCACTTTAACCAAAGCCATGATATCCCCCAGGAGCCCCCCGGTCCCAGGGGGCTTTGTAACTCAAGCCAGCGCGCCAGCCAAGGCGCCAATTCGCACTTGCGTCGCAAATTGCTGCGCTTGCGAAGACGCGGCTCAGGCGCCGGCGTCGAGCAGGGCCTGAAGGATGGCGCGCGCTTCCGCCCCGTGTTCGGGGTCGGCCAGCGCCATGGCGGCGCTGGCGCGCAGATAGCCGGTCTTGGACCCGGTGTCGAACACCTCGCCGGTAAACGGCAGGGCGTGGAACGGGCTTTGGCCCATCAGGGTGAGCATGGCGTCGGTGAGCTGGATTTCCCCCCCCGCGCCCGGGGTCTGACGCGACAGGATGGCGAAAATATCCGGCTGCAGAATATAACGGCCGGAAATCATCAGATTGGACGGCGCATCCTCCACGGCGGGCTTTTCCACCATGCCGCGCATCTCGATCAGCGCGCCCTTGCGCGCGCCCGGATCGATGATGCCGTAGCTCGACACGTCCGCGCGCGGCACTTCCTGGACCGAGATGAGATTGCCGCCGACGTCGGCGTAGGCCTGCGTCATCTCGGCCAGACAGGCCGGATCGGAGCGCATGATCATGTCAGGCAGCAGCACCGCGAACGGCTCGTCGCCCACCAGCTCGCGCGCGCACCACACGGCGTGGCCGAGGCCCAGCGGCGCTTGCTGGCGCACGAAGCTGCAGGCGCCCGCCGCCGGAAGATCGGCGCGCAGGGCCTTGAGCAGGTCTGTCTTGCCCTTGGCCTCGAGCGTGGTTTCAAGCTCATAGGCGATGTCGAAATAGTCCTCGATGGCGCCCTTGTTTCGCCCGGTGACGAAGATGAAATGCTCGATGCCCGCTGCGCGCGCCTCATCGACGACATAGTGGAGCGCCGGCCGGTCGAAGACAGGCAGCATTTCCTTGGGGATGACCTTGGTGGCCGGGAGCACGCGCGTGCCCAGGCCGGCGACTGGCAACACCGCCTTGCGGACAGGTTTGATGGCCATGAGCTGTCTGCGCCTCCCAATTGCGTCCCTTGCGCCGGTCTAGCCCGCGCGTCCGGCGCACGCAATATCAGGTCCGACTGTGCAGCGGCCAGAATAACCCCTTCAAGCGGGCGCGGGCTTGGACTAGAACACCGGACGAGCCGGGGGGCTAAGACTGGGGGCGATCAGATATGACCACGATGCGGCCATTCATCCTGTGCGGCGGGTCGGGGACCCGTCTGTGGCCCGTGTCGACGCCGGAGCGGCCCAAACAGTTTCACGCCCTGTCCGGCGCGCGCAGCATGATCGCTGAAACGGCCGCGCGCCTGCCGGCCCGTCTTGGCGCCATCACCCTCGCCCCGGCCTCAGCCGTCGCAGGCGCGCGCTGGCGTGAGGCGCTGGCGGCCCATCTGCCCGGCGGCGCCATGGTGCTGGAACCTATTGCGCGCAATTCAGGACCGGCCGTGGCGGCGGCGGCGCTGTGCGCCGATGGTGACGATCTGGTGCTGATCCTGCCGGCTGACCATCACATCGCCGATGTGCCCGCCTTTCACGAGGCGTTGGCGCGCGGGGCCGAAGCGGCCGCGGACGGCGCGCTGGTCACGTTCGGCATCCGCCCCGATCATGCCGCAACGGGATATGGCTATATCGAGCTGGCCTCGCCCGAAGCGGCTCAGGCGCGTTTTGCTCCGGCGCAGGCGTTTGTCGAAAAGCCGGGCCGCGAGGTGGCGGAAAGTTATCTCGCCGGCGGGCGCCATTTGTGGAATGCCGGCATCTTCCTGTTCCGCGCCGGCGCCATGATCGCCGCGTTGGAACGCCATGCGCCCGACATCCTGACCGCCGTGCGCGCCGCCCTGCCCGCGGCAGGTCCGATGGCGCCTGACGAGGCGCGGACCCTGATGCGCGAGGCCTTCGCCGCAGCGCCGTCCATCTCCATCGACTATGCGGTGATGGAAAAAGCGGAGCGCGTGCATGTGGTTCCGGTCTCCATGGGCTGGAGCGATCTGGGCGATTTCCGCGCGCTCAAGGCCCTGCACGGGGCGGGCCGCGACAGCGTGCTGATCGGCCCGGCGGCGGAAGATCAGGGATCGGACAATTTCATCTTCTCCACCGGTCCGCGCGTCGCCGTCCGGGGCCTGTCCGGCATCGCCGTGGCGGCGAGCCCGGACGGGGTGCTGGTCACTGCGCTGGACCAGGCCGCCGAGATCCGCGGCGCCGTGGAAGCGGCCAGCCGGCGCTATGCGCCCAACCTCAATCCGGCCCTGGCGGACCGGGCCCGCGCCTGGGTGTATGACCGCATGCTGCCGGCCTGGGCGGCGTCAGGCTGGGACCCGGTCCATGGCGGGTTTGTCGAAACACTCACACGCAAAGGCGCGCCCAATCTCGCCCAGCCGCGCCGCGGCCGGGTGGCGCCGCGCCAGGTGTTCGCCTTCGCCACGGCCCTCATGCACGGCTGGGACAAGGACGGTGCGGCCAGCCGGCTGGTGGATCAGGGGCTGGATTTCCTGGACGGGCGCGCGCGCGCCCCCGATGGCGGCTGGGCGCATGTGCTCGACGGATCAGGCGCGGTCACCGATGCGCGCCGCGATCTCTATGACCACGCCTTTGTGGCGCTGGGCGCCGCGCGCGCCTTTCAGGCCACCGGGGATGAGCGCGCCGAACGCATGGCGCGCGAGGCCTTTGCGGTGATCGACGCCACCCAGCGCAATGGCGGTCCGGGCTGGGCCAGCCCCGAAACCACGCCCGGCCTGAAACAGTCCAACCCCCACATGCACATGCTGGAAGCCAGCCTGGTCTGGTTTGAAGCCAGCGGCGATCCGGACGCGCGCGCGCGCATCGAGACGCTGGCCTGGCTGTTCGAGGCGTATCTGTTCGATCCGATGAGCGGCGCGGTGGGCGAAGACTATCACCCCGACTGGACGCCGGTGGGGGACGCGGCCAGCGCACGCATCGAGCCGGGCCATTGCTATGAATGGGCCTGGCTGTTGTCAGAGGCGCAGCGCCTGACCGGGCGGGACACCGCCAGCTGGTCGCGCCGCCTGATACAATTCGCCGATACGCATGGACGCGGACGCGACGGGTTCTCGCTGGACGCCGTCACCGCCGATGGCGCGCCCATCGCCGCCACCTGCCGCGCCTGGCCGCAGCTGGAGCGCATCCGCGCGCGGCTGCGCTTTCCCGAAACGGCGGCGCCGGGCGAGGCCGAACGCGAGCTCGCCGTCTTCATGGACGCCTATATCGACGAAACCAGCCTGGCCTGGTGTGACCGGAGGCAGGCGGACGGATGCGCGCCCATGGACTATCTGCCCGCCTCCATGCCCTATCACTTCATGACGGCGCTGGGCGGGATTTGAGGCCTGCGCTGCAGCAGGGCGGGCTCAAAGCTCGGTCAACATCCGCGCGTGAGGCGCGCGAAGCATGAGGGTTAGCTCGCCGTTCCGGCGGCCGGCATCGCGGCGGCGTGGGATTTTTGGGCGAGCGGCCGGGCCAGGAATTGCTGGAGGTGCTGCACGCCATCACAACGGCTGGTGTCAAAGAGGACGACCCGTTTGCACGAAGGCGAACATCTCCGCACCAGCGGACGCCGGGTCGGGCAAGACGAGTTGTCCGCAGATGTCTATGATGAGTCGGTGAAGCTGCAGGCGCAATTTGAATGGGAAACGCTGACGCCGGAGGCGAGCGCGAGTTTAACCAGAGCTGCAAGGCAACCTGGAAGCACGGGCTGGCCCGCAGGGTTGTGATGCGGCGAAGAGAAGCACAGAAGGAAGTCTGGCGCACGCGCATCAGGTGATCGCGTTAAGCATTTTGATGAGAACGCGTATCGGATTCTTCTGATCCGCCTACAGAGGCTGAAGAGACGGCCAGCGACGATTGCATTGTGACAAGCCATAAATTTCAGGCTGTTCGGTCGCTATCTAGCCGGAATCCGGACTCAATCGATCCAGACCCTGCCGAAATCAAAGAATCGCCTTGATCTTGCAGCCTTTTCAAATTGATCAATATAGTCGCTGTAGCTCACATTTCTGATATCGCCGATATCGGGCGTCAGCTTGTTTAGAATATTTCCCGCGCTCATTATTGAAGAGAGTCGCTCTTCTTCATTCATCACGATCTCTGCGGAGACATCCGGGAGGTCAAATAGATCAAAAATGCAAATTGCCTTTAACACTTTATCCAGTGGCAGATGAGCTGTCGCACCAGGGGCGCCCAGATCCCTTAAGTAAATAGAATTCGCCCACCGAACCTGGCCGTGAGGAGATATACTTGGTTTGTCCCTCGTAAAGACTCGAGGCATCGAGGATCTTGAGTATTTTTTCGGCTCCAAATGAAACAATGAGAACCCTGCATCCGATAGCATCTTATCGACATTTCTAAATATATTTGCGTGATTATTTTGTGGCCCAATAAAACGCACTTCTACATCAAGGCCAATCATTCCCCCTGAATTTATGATTGAGGAGGCCCCTCTAAGGACATTGATATCGTGCCCATCAGTATCAACTTTCAAAAAATCAATGTCAAAATGTTGAGACTTATCAATAAATTCGTCCAGCCGAATCATGTCATTTGATAGAACTATTTTTTGGCCCGAGTTAAATTGTTCCTTTATTTGATTGTAATTAGCTAATTTTTTTGCCTTAATAGTCGCTAGCCTATTTATAACTTGTTGATGTTCGTTTTTGGTGGAATTATTTGAAGAATGATCAATTGCCTTGGTTTCCTCGCCAACAAACACAGGATGGTAATGTATATTGGGATTTGTCTCCAATGAAGCTAAGCGCTCCATTTCATATACAAGCGGGTCGAAGCCGTGAAGCGTCAGCTTTTATTCGAACGACCTCCAGATTCGAGCGTATCCGTTTGATGCGCCCACATCCAGAACCAGAACGTTGCTTTCTATAAATGGCAACAGCGCACGCGTTATTTTGGATTTCGGGTTTGTTGTCGTAATGCTCATTTTGCCCCACTTCCGCCGATGAGCCCTAGAATTCAATTCCCGTCAACTATCTTTATTTTTCATTTCGCCCGGTCACTTTACGAATCCAAAACAGATGAGCAGACTTTTCGCATGGGTGAGCAAACTTTATCGTAAGCTCCCTCGATATCTTGTAGCAGCCATCATGCGCAGCCTTTCGTGTTCACCACAAAATCGTTGCACTCGGCCGTACGCGCGGCGCTTTCCGCCTCTATCTGGGCGGCATCGGATTTCACCTGAATCCCATACTCGCGAATGGCAGGCAGTCTCTGATTTATCTCCTTGGTGTAGCGGGCGTCAGTCATGGCTGCCGACTCTGGCAGGGCCTATCTAAAATCCCATGCAAGCCTGCCAGAAGATTTTATGCCGCCACTGCCTATGTCAAGCGCGCCCGCGTCTCTTCACCGGCGCGGACAGGCGATCCCGCCCTCTCCTAAGGCCGTCCCACGCTCACATAGCGGAAGCCGCGCGCGGCGGTTTCGGCCGGGTCGTAGATATTGCGCAGGTCCACGATCAGCGGCTCTTTCAGGGCCGACTTGAGCCGGGCGAAATCCAGCGCCCGGAACTCGTTCCATTCGGTGAGGATGACCAGAAGGTCGGCCCCTTCGGCGCACAGATAGGGGCCGGTGACGAAGTCGACGTTTTCAAGCAGTTTTTCGGCTTCCTCGATGCCCGCAGGATCGAAGGCGCGCACCCGCGCGCCCGCCGCCTGCAGGGCCGGAATGATGTCCAGGCTGGGCGCCTCGCGCATATCGTCGGTGTTCGGCTTGAAGGTCAGGCCGAGGACCGCAATGGTCTTGCCCTCCACCGAGCCGCCCGCCGCCGCAATGACCTTGCCGGCCATGGCCTGTTTGCGGCGGTCATTGATCTTCACCACGGTCTCGATCAGACGCACCGGCGCGCCGGCTTCCTGGGCGGTGCGCACCAGGGCGATCGTGTCCTTGGGAAAGCACGAACCGCCATAGCCCGGTCCGGCATGGAGGAATTTCGACCCGATCCGGTTGTCGAGACCGATGCCGCGCGCGACTTCCTGAACATTGGCGCCCACCTGCTCGCACAGATCGGCCATCTCGTTGATGAAGGTGATCTTCATGGCCAGGAAGGCGTTGGCGGCGTATTTGATCAGCTCCGACGTGCGCCGGGAGGTGAACACGATGGGCGTCTCGTTGAGATAAAGGGGGCGGTAAAGCTCGCGCATGCGCGCCGTGGCGCGCTCGTCCTCGGCGCCCACCACCACGCGGTCGGGCCGCTTGAAATCATCAATGGCCGCGCCTTCGCGCAGAAATTCCGGGTTCGACACCACGGCGAAATCGGCGTCCGGCCGGGCCTTGCGGATCACCGCCTCCACCTCGTCGCCCGTGCCCACCGGCACGGTGGACTTGTTCACCACGACGGTGAAACCGTCCATGACGCGCGCCACTTCCTCGGCGGCGGCGTAGACATAGGACAGATCGGCATGGCCGTCGCCGCGCCGCGAGGGCGTGCCCACGGCGATGAAGACCACGTCGGCATTGCGCACCGCCTCGGTCAGGTCGGTGGCGAAGTCCAGCCGGCCTTCGCGCACATTGCGCTCCACCAGCATGTCGAGACCGGGCTCATAGATCGGCACGCCGCCATTGCGCAGAAGCTCGATCTTGTCGGCGTTCTTGTCGATGCAGGTCACATGGTGGCCGAAATCGGCAAAACAGGCGCCCGACACCAGGCCGACATACCCGGTTCCGATCATCGCTACACGCATGGGCGGTCCTCTCCCTGCACAGACACATGAGGCCGGCTTGCAACCGGCACGGCAGGCATAGCAGCGGGCCGGAGCAAGTCCAAGCATGCGGGCCAGCGGGGCGGGGCGCGCATCGCCCTGACCGTTGAAACTGTCACGCGCGGGCGTTAACCTTTGTAAACACACGAGGGGGGGGATAATGACGAACTCGTCAAACAAGGTCAGCGCAGAGTCTTGCGGCAAGCTGGCGGACGCATTGTTGAGTGTACGCAAGCGCGCCATTGTGTCGGAACGCTGGATCCAGACACAGCTGAGCCTGGCGCTGGAGACCCATATCTGGCGCGACAGCAAGCCGGGCCACTTGCCCAAGGTGGCCAAACAGGTCGCCAGTCTTGTCTATGGGAAGCCGGTTGATCGGGACGCTCTGGCCAAAAAGCTCGCCGGGCTCACCCGCGAGGCGCGCGTGCGCGACGCGGTCCGGCGATTCTTCAATCAATCCGGCCTCGAAGTCCATGGCGTGCCTGTAGACCATCCCACCATCGGGCGCGAACAGCTCATGGCGGCCATGCTGGGCCGGTTCATCTATGAGCAGGAGCCAGGCTATCAACAGGAGGAACTAGCCCATCAGGGCGTCTACGTCCTGCTTCAACGCGCCGGCGGCTCTCAGGTGAACCGTTCGCTGCTCATCATCGATTCCCAGGGCGCGCAGAATGTGATGTGGGCGGTGCATTTGTACCGGCCCGCGAATATCCCCGACGCCCGCCTGAACATGCGCACAGGCGTGTTCCTGCCCTATGAGGCCCGGACCGCACTGATGTCCGGTTCACGATGGATCAGCGCCGAAATCCTGATCCGCAAACACCTGACCGAGGGTGATGCAGACGCTTTGATGGCAACGGTTTCCGACGGCTCTGAAGGCGAAGACTTCGAAGCGCGCGAACTGGCTATCTTGACCCTGAAACCTAATGGCGCCGCCGTCATGCGGATCAAGGACGCGGGCAAGGAGTATGGCTATGTCAAGCTCAAGAACCCGGTCAATCCCGACGCTTTTGCCGCGCTTGGTCTGAAGAACCGCGACGCGCTGAGCGCAGAAGAAGCCGCCGTGATCCCGCACCACAGCGCCGAACATGCACAAGCCTTTGCCGATGTGCAGGACGCGCTGGCGCGCTTCGCCGCGCTCGCCGGTGCGCCGCGACTGGACGCTGCGATGGCGGAACCCGCGCAGGAGGGAAAACCGGATCTGGCCACGGCTCCGGCAGCCGGCATGCTTGAGACGCTGGAAGCGTCAGCAGCGCCCGGTCCGCACACTCTGGACGCGAACGACCGGGCCGCCATTGACCCTGCGGTCGGCGGCCCGGCCATTCATTCTGCCGATGACCCGCGGCCGACTGACAAGGACAACGCCCCGCCTTCTCAGATCTCCTGATCGAAGGCGCCGATCTCGGGGTGGCGGGCCAGCTCTTCGCGGATGGCCGCGAAGATGGCTCGCATGTCGTCCTTGCTGGTGAGGCTTTCCACCACGATGACCAGATTGGGCGTGTTGGAGCTGGCGCGCACCAGGCCCCAGGCGCCGTCCTCCAGCGTAAAGCGCACGCCATTGACCGTGTTGATGTCGGCGATGGCGCGTCCGGCCACCTTGCCGCCTGAAGCCGCTTTGGCCTTGAACGCGGCGATAATGCGGTCGACGACCTCGTATTTCTGCTCGTCGGTGCAGGCCGGCGACAGGGTCGGCGAGCCATAGCTGACCGGCAGGGCGCGCTTGAGGTCGGCCATCGACTGGCCGGGGTTGCGGTCGAGCATTTCCAGGATGCAGCGCGCGGACACCAGCGCGCAGTCATACCCGCGCCCGATAGGCGGCTGGAGGAAGTAGTGGCCAGACTTCTCAAACCCGGCCAGTGCACCCAGCGCGTGGGAGCGGCGTTTGATGTAGGAATGGCCGGTCTTGTAGTAATCGGTCGTGGCCCCGTTGGCCTTGAGCACCGGGTCGGTGGCGAACAGGCCGGTGGATTTCACGTCCACCACGAACACGGCGCCGGGGTAGGACGCCGACAGATCGCGCGCCAGCATCAGGCCGACCTTGTCGGCGAAAATTTCTTCGCCCTCATTGTCCACCACGCCGCAGCGGTCGCCGTCGCCGTCAAAGGCCAGGCCGACATCGGCGCCGGTCTCGCGTACGCGATCCGCCAGCGCGTGCAGCATTTTCATGTCTTCCGGGTTCGGATTATAATTGGGGAAGCTGTGATCGAGGGTGCAATCCATCTCGATCACCTCGGCGCCCAGCGCCCGCAACAGGTCCGGCGCGAACGCCCCCGCCGTGCCATTGCCGCAGGCGGCCACGACCTTGACCGGGCGGGTCAGGCGCACGCCAGCGGCGGCGTCTGCCTTGTAGGCTTCAGCCACGCCCTCGCGGCGCACATAGCCGCCGCCGGACCGGGCCTGGCCCTCGCCGCCCAGCACGATCTGTTTCAGCCGGCTCATCTCGTCAGGGCCGAAGGTCAGCGGGCGCTCCACGCCCATCTTCACGCCGGTCCAGCCATTGGCGTTGTGGCTGGCGGTGACCATCGCCACGCTTTCAATGTCCAGATGGAACTGGGCGAAATAGGCCATGGGCGACAGCGCCAGGCCGATATCGTGCACCTCGATCCCCGCCTGCATCAGGCCAACGGTGAGCGCCTGTTTCACGGTTAGCGAATAGCTGCGGAAATCATGGCCGGTGACAATTTTGGGCGATTTGCCCAGCTCGTGGATCAGCGTGCCGAGCCCCAGGCCCAGCGCCTGAACGCCGTAGAGGTTGATGTCCGGGGTCTTGTCCGAGCCCGGATGACCGAACCACCAGCGCGCGTCGTACTCGCGAAACCCGGTCGGTCTGATCAGCGGCAGGGTTTCGAATTCCCACGTGTTCGGCTTGATGTCGGCGTTCATGGCGTCCCCTCATATCCAGTTTGCGAGCGGCCTGGTCCGGCGACCGGTCAGCGTCAACGCCTACCCGGCCGCATCCTCGTTCAGAATGCGCACTTCGATGCGGCGCACCAGGAGCGGGCGTCCGCCCCCGTCCTCGTCCGGCCAGATCCCCACCCAGTCCAGCCCGCCCAGCGGCGTGCCTTCGGGGATGCGATGGCGCAGGGTCACGGTGCGGAACACCGTGTCCACGTCCACATGGCGCCAGCCGGTATCGGCGTCGCCAACGACAAAATACCCGATATGGGCGGAGGTGAGGTCGGGATCCGGAGCGCGCATGTCGATGCGCACCTCGATATCGCGGCCCACCACCGCCGACTCGAACTCGGGGGGGATGACCGCGCCCACGCCCGCCGACAAATGACCGGCGGCCTCGCGAGACGCCGTCGCGGTCAGGCGCGCCACCGGGCCGCCCGACGCCGCCGGATCGAACAGGGTGCGCGTGCCCGGGCCCGGGATGAGCTGGTCGAGGGCGGCGCCCTCCATGATGAACGTATCGGCGGTGATGACCGCGTCCTGCCCTGAGGGACGATACTGCATCGCGCCCCAGATCAGCGCCGCGAACACCACGGCCGCCAGCGGCCAGAACAGGCGGTCCGGCAGAGAGAAGCGCGCCACAGAGTCCATCAGCTCACACCCGCGCGCAACAGATCATGGATGTGCAACAGGCCTTCGGGTCGGCCGTCCTCGCCGCACACGAAAAGCTGGGTGATCTTGCGTGATCCCGCCGTCATGTGGCGCAGCGCTTCGGACGCCAGCATGTTCGGTCCGACCGTCACCGGCGCGGGCGTCATCACCGCATCCACCGTCTCCGACACCAGGTCCGGGCTCATCTTCCGCCTGAGATCGCCATCGGTGATGATGCCCAGCAGCCGGCCCTCGCCATCGATCACGCCGACACAGCCAAGGCCCTTGGCGCTCATCTCGATCAGCGCCTCGCCCATGCCCGAACCCGACGCGGCCAGAGGCAGGGCGTCGCCGGCATGCATGAGCGCGCCGACATGGGTCAGCGCCGAGCCCAGCGCCCCGCCGGGATGAAACCTTGCAAAGTCGCGCGCGGTGAACCCGCGCGCCTCGATCAGCGCCACCGCCAGCGCATCGCCATAGGCCATCATCATGGTGGTGGAGGTGGTGGGCGCGCGCGTCTCGCCGCACGCTTCTTCGGCGGCGGGCAGCAGGAGCAGAAGATCAGAGCCGCGCGCCAGGCTGGACTCTTCGCCCGCCGTCAGCGCGATCAGCGGCACGCCAAAGCGCCGGCAATAGGCGATCATGTCGCCCAGCTCGCGCGTCTCGCCGGATTTCGACAGCGCCAGCACCGCATCGTCCGGCGTGATCATGCCCAGATCGCCATGACTGGCTTCTGACGGGTGAACATATTGCGCCGGCGTGCCGGTGGAGGCGAAGGTGGCGGCGATCTTGCGCGCGACATGGCCGGACTTGCCGACGCCCGCGCAGATGACCCGGCCCTTCAGCCCGGCGATCAACCGCACGGCGTCCACCGCCTGCGGGCCCAGAGCGCCGGACAGGGCGGCCAGCCCGTCAACCTCCAGCGCCAGCGTGCGGCGCATGGCGGCGATCAGGGCGGTTTCGTCGAGCCGTGATGCGTCGGGGCGGGTCATGGGCACTGGTTCTAGACCAAGCCTGCGCGCGCTCCAATGGCCGTTTCAGGGCGCCTTGAGGCGCTTGGCGCGGGGCGCAATTTCCCCGATGATGGCGCCATGGATATCGAAACGCTTGAGCTTGACGGTCTTTGCCTGATCCGACCGGCGCGCCACGGTGATGAACGCGGCTGGTTCGAGGAGGCCTGGTCCGGCCCGCGCCTGCGCGCAGCGGGGCTCGATCTCACATTCGAGCAGGACAATCTCTCCTACTCGGTTGCGGCAGGGACACTGCGCGGCCTGCATTTCCAGGCGCCGCCCGCCGCCCAGGGCAAGCTGGTCAGCGTCATCACCGGTGCGATTCTGGATGTGGCCGTGGATGTGCGGACCGGTTCGCCCAGCTATGGCCGGCATGTGGCTGTGCGCCTGAGCGAGGATGATCCTGCGCGTCTTTATGTGCCTGAGGGGTTCTTGCACGGGTTCGTGACGCTGACGCCGCACACGCGCGTCGCCTACAAGGTGACGTGCGCCTATAGCGGCGAGCATGACCGGTCGGTGGCCTGGAATGATCCGGAGCTGGGCATTGACTGGGGCGTTGAGCGCCCTGTCCTGTCAGACAAGGATGCGCGCGCGCCGACCCTGAGCGGCATGCCGGCGCCCTTCCCCCCGGGCTGGCGCAAGCGCGGTTGATCAGCAGAGCGTCAGATTGGCGTTCTGACTGACGAAATCGACAAAGCGCCGCAGCGTGTCCGCCGTCTCGGTCTCTACAATCCGGCTGGTCTCGCCCGGAGCAGAGCCGCTGAGATAAAACACGCACTCGCTGGATCGTTCGGACAAGTCGCGCGTGAATTGCTCCACCAGCCTGTCAAGCGCCTGAGCCTCGCTCTCGGTCGCGACTGACACCGTCACCCTTTCCATACGAATCCCCCTAAGGTCCCACCTCCCGACCTGACGACTGATGCTTTGCCAGCCGTTCCGACCGGGAGTTATGGTGCGATAACCAAGGTTAGAGTGCAAGACCCATTCCAGTCATGACGGCCTCAATTCCACGCCTGCTCATCCTCGGCCGGTCCGGCCAGCTCGCCCGCGCGCTGCAAGCGCGCGCCCCCGGACACTGTGACGAATGGCGCGCCGCCGGGCGCGACGAGGCCGACCTGGCCCGGCCCGGCGCCGTTTCGCAGCTCATCACCGAATGGCGCCCGGACGCCATCATCAATGCGGCCGCCTGGACGGCCGTGGACGACGCCGAGACGCGCGAAGCCGAGGCGCTGCAGGTCAATGCCCTTGGGGCGGGCGAGACGGCGCAGGCGGCGCACGCGATCGGGGCGCGCTTCATCCATGTGTCCACCGACTATGTCTTCGGCGGCGCGCCGGGCGGTCCGTTTACGGAAAATGCCCGGCCCGCGCCGGTGAACGCCTATGGCCGCACCAAGCTGGCGGGAGAGCAAGCGGTGATGGAGGCCTGTCCCTCTGCCTGCGTCGTGCGGGCGGCGGGCGTGTTCAGCGGCGGCGGCAGCGATTTCCCGAGCGCCATGTGGCGTCTGGCCCAAAACCGCACAGAGATCGGCGTCGTGGATGACCAGCTGACCGGGCCGACATTCGCCGATGACCTCGCCGACCGGCTGATTGCTCTGGCGCTCATCCCTCACGCGTCTGGCCTGTTCCATTGCGCCAGCGGGCCGCATTTGAGCTGGGCGGCGTTGGCTGTGGCGTGTTTCGATCTGGCGCGCGACGCGGGACTGCCCGCGGCGGACGTGCGTCCCATCCCCAGCGCGGAGTTTCCCCGTCCGGCGGCGCGGCCGGCGGATTCGCGGCTGGCGTCCACACGGCTGGAGGCGGCGACCGGCCTGCCGCCACCCGACTGGCGCCCGGGTCTCGCCAAGGCCCTCGACGTCTGGCGGTCCAGCCGGTAAATCCCGCCTGTCCCCTTTGTCCAGACCGGAAAAGCGCCCCATGACCCGTCTCGTCCTCACCCGCCACGGCCAGAGCGTCTGGAACAAGGAAAACCGCTTCACCGGCTGGGTGGATGTCGATCTGACCGACGCCGGAGAGGCCGAAGCCCGGCGCGGCGGCGCGCTGCTGCAGGCCGAAGGGTTCGCGCCGTCGCTGGCCTTCACCAGCGTGCTGAAACGCGCCATCCGCACTTTGAACTTCACGCTGGAAGGCCTCGACCGGCTCTGGATACCGGTGGAGAAATCCTGGCGGCTCAATGAGCGCCATTACGGCGCGCTGACCGGCATGAACAAGGCCGAGGTGACTGCAGAGCACGGCGCGGAGCAGGTAAAAATCTGGCGGCGCTCCTATGACACCCCGCCCCCGCCTTTGCCTCTGGACGATCCGCGCCATCCGCGCTTTGACCCGCGCTATGGCGCGCTGGACCCGGACGCGCTTCCGTCCGGAGAAAGCCTGAAGCTGACCCTTGAGCGGGTGGCGCCCTATTTCAAGGACGCCATCGCGCCGCGCCTTGAAGCGGGAGAGGATGTGATCATTTCCGCCCATGGCAATTCGCTGCGCGCGCTGGTCAAGCTGTTGTTCAACGTGCCCGATGGCGACATTGTCGGCATCGAGATCCCGACCGGCAATCCGCTGCTGATCGAGCTGAAGGGCTTGCGCCCCGCCGCGCGGCGCTATCTGGACGAATCCCGCGCGCAAGACCTGCCGCCCTGCCCGTGAGCACGCCGCCGATCCTGACCGGCCGCCCTGTGACGCCGGATGATCTGCGTTTCATGGATGCGGCGCTGGCGCTGGCCTATGCCGGGCTCGGCCGGACCGCCCCGAACCCGTCAGTGGGCTGCGTGATCGTGCGTGACCGCCGCGTAATTGCGTCTGCGGCGACGGCGCCCGGCGGGCGCCCCCATGCCGAGACCCAGGCGCTGGAGGCCGCCGTCGATGCCGCGCAAGGAGCGCGCGTCTATGTCACCCTGGAGCCGTGCGCCCATCATGGCCAGACGCCGCCCTGCGCACAGGCGCTGATCGATGCGCGTGTCGGCGAAGTGGTCATCGCCTGCCGCGACCCGGACCTGCGCGTGGCCGGGCGCGGCGCGGCGATGCTGCGCGAAGCGGGGATCGCGGTGGTGGAGAGCGTGCGCCAGGGGGAGGCCGAGGCGCTGAATGTGGGCTTCTTCACCCGCATCGCCACAGGCCGTCCGCTGGTGCTGCAGGACCCGCGCCCCGGGCTGTTTGACGCCGATTTGGAGATTGGCCCGGACGAGAGTTTCGGCCAGGCGCTGGACCGGCTTGGACGCGCCGGGATGACGCGGGTGCGCGCGCCTGGGCGCGCAACGGCGCGTTAACGCTAAACAGGCTAGGATTTCCGATGGCTGCACGCCCTGTGCGGCGCTCCGGAACCCGCCTATGACCCGCTCGCCAATCCAGTACCGGACCCTGTCGCAGGCCCAGGTTGACGAGATCTGCCGGCGTCATGATTTCCTGATGACCGGGCGGATGGGCGGCGCGCGCGCCAGCTTCTCATACTGCATTCTGTCAGGCCTGGACCTGTCCGGGCGCCATCTGGCCGATGCGGACCTGACCGGGGCTATCCTGGAAGGGACGAATCTCGCCGGCGCCAATCTCACTCGCGCCGTGCTGTACGCTGCCGATCTGCGGCGCGCCAATCTGGCCGGCGCGGTGCTGCACCGGTCTGACATGCGCGGCGCGATCCTGCGCGGGGCGGACCTGACCGGCGCCGATCTCAGCCAGGCGGACTTGCGCGAAGGCGCCATCGCCCAGGCCGACAAGGAAAAAGGCCTGGCGATGATCAGCCATGAAATGCGCCCGGGCGAAGCCAGCTCAGCCAATTTCGCGCGCGCCAACCTGTCCCAGATCCGCATGAGCGGCGTGGTGGCCCAGTCGTCCGACTTCTCCGACGCGGTGCTGATCGGCGCGCGCCTGACCCGGGCGAACCTGCGCAATTCCCGCTTCCCCGGCGCCAATCTGGAAGGCGCGGACATGAGCGGCGCCGACCTGACGGACGCCGATTTGCGCGACACCGTGCTGATCGGGACCAAGATGGATCTCGCCCGCCTCAACGGGGCGAATATGAGCGGCGCGCTGCGCGATGCGCCGCCGGGCGAGGTGGCCGATCCGGGCGGCGAGACAGCGCGGGCGCTCGATCGTCACGCGCGCTGGTGCGAGACCGGCGGTCAGGAGGGCGCGCCCTCCACCTTTGACGGCAAGGATTTGCGCGGGCTGCACACGCTGGCGCGGCGCAATCTGACCGCCCTGCAGGCGCGTGGCGCGATCCTGTACGGGCTCGACATGGAAGGCGCGGAGCTGCAGGGCGCAAAGCTGGCCAATGCCGATCTGCGCATGACCTCGCTGCGGGGCGCGGATTTGCGCGGCGCGGACATGGCCGGCGCCAAGCTCAGCAATGCCGATCTGCGCGAGGCGCGCATCGGTCCGCTGCTGCTGCCCAATGACCGCCTGCTGGCGGCGTCTCTGGCCGCGGCGGTTTTGCGCTATGCCGATCTGTCCGGCGCGGATCTGCGCCATATCGACGCCAGCGGCGCGGATTTTTCCTTTGCGCGCATGCATGGCGCCGATGTGCGCCGCGGCCGGTTCGCCGGCGCATGCTTTACCGGCGCACGCGCGCCCGAAGGCATCGCCCAGGCGGCCGATTTGAGCGGCGCGGTGGATCTGCCCGCCGCCTGAGTTGCTCCGCGGCGCCAGTCCGGATAAATACTCACTTTGAGCAAAAGCGCGCGCCCTCGCGGGCGCACGCACGGAAGGGCGGCCATGGCAGCGTTCGACACTCTCTACCGGCACCGCATGGTCCGCGTGGCGGCCTTTGCGCCGCGCGTGGCGCTGGCGGACCCGGCGGCCAATCGCGAGGCGATCCTGACGCTGGCGCGCGAGGCGCATGAGCGCCACGCGGCGCTGGCCCTGTTTCCAGAGCTCGCTCTGACCGGATACTCGGTGGAGGACCTGCACCATCAAAGCGCCCTGCTGGACGCCAGCGAGGCGGCGGCGGGCGATGTGATCGCCGCCAGCGCCGACCTGTTCCCGGTGATCGTTCTGGGCTGCGCCCTGCGCCAGCACGGGCAGATTTTCAACTGCGCGCTGTTCGTCCATCGGGGCCGGCTGCTGGGCGTGGTCCCCAAAAGCTATCTGCCTACCTATCGCGAGTTCTATGAGAAGCGCTGGTTCTCAGACGCCACAGGCGTGCTGTCTCCGACCATCGCCGTAGCCGGCCATGAGGCGCCGTTCGGGACCGATCTGGTGTTCGAAGCGGCAGACCTGCCCGGTTTCGTCGCGGCGGCGGACATTTGCGAGGATTTCTGGGCGCCGGTTCCGCCCAGCACCGACGCGGCGCTGGCCGGGGCCAGCGTGATCGTCAATCTGTCGGCCTCCAACGCCACCATCGGCAAGGCGCGTGAGCGGGCCGTGCTGATCGACGCCCATTCGCGGCGCACCTGCGCCGCCTATGTGTTCTGTGCAGCGGGCGCGGGTGAATCCACCAATGATCTGGCCTGGGACGGGCAGCTTCTGGTCTATGAGCAAGGCGTCTGCCTGGCGCAGGGCGAGCGCTTCCTGAACGATCATGCGCGGGTCTACGCCGATATTGATCTGGAGCGCATCGAGCAGGACCGGCTGCGCCTGTCCACCTTCCGCGACGCCGCCGCGCGTGCGGCGCCGCGCCTGAAAGCCATGCGCCGCGTGCGTTTTGAGCTGGGAGTTGAGTTGGACGCTTCCGTTCCGCTGGAGCGCGCCGTCGACCGCTTCCCCTTCGTGCCCAACGATCCGGCGCGGCTGGACGAGGATTGCTATGAGGCCTGGAACATCCAGGTGCAGAGTCTCGTCCAGCGGATGCGCGCCAGCGGCGTGCGCCGGGCCGTGGTGGGCGTGTCCGGCGGGCTGGATTCCACCCAGGCCCTGATCATCACCGCACGCGCCTTCGACCGGCTGGAGCGCGACCGGGCCGATATTCTGGCCGTCACCCTGCCGGGCTTCGCCACATCGGATGAGAGCCATGCGCGCGCACTGGCGCTGATCGAAGGGCTGGGCGTCACCCATCGCGAGATCGACATCCGCCCGGCGGCCGGCCGCATGCTGGCCGATCTGGGCCATCCCCATGCGCGCGGCGAGCCGGTTTACGACATCACGTTCGAGAATGTGCAGGCCGGCCTGCGCACCGATTACCTGTTCCGCCTGGCCAACCACGAACAGGGTCTGGTCATTGGCACCGGCGATCTGTCCGAGCTGGCGCTGGGCTGGTGCACCTATGGCGTGGGCGACCAGATGAGCCATTACAACGTCAATGGCGGCGTGGCCAAAACCCTGATCCAGCACCTGATCGCCTGGGCGGCGCGGCGCGGGGAGTTTGGCGGCGATGTCTCGCGCACGCTGGACGATATCCTGTCCGCCGAGATCACGCCCGAACTGGTGCCCGCCGGCGCAGACGGTGCGGTGCAGTCCACAGAGGCGGCGATCGGCCCCTACGCGCTGCATGATTTTTTCCTGCACTACGCCCTGCGCTACGGGTTCGGGCCGCAGAAAATCGCCTACCTGGCCCATGCAGCCTGGAGCGACGCCGGCAAGGGCGCCTGGCCGCCTCATGTGGAAGGCGCCAAGCGGCGCGCCTATGACATGGCAGAGACCCTGCGCTGGCTGGAGGTGTTCGCGAGGCGCTTCTATCAGACCGCCCAGTTCAAACGCACCGCCATGCCCAACGGCCCCAAGCTGACATCAGCCGGGGCGCTCAGCCCGCGCGGCGACTGGCGCGCGCCGTCGGACGCGTCGGCGCGGGTGTGGCTGGACGCGATTGCGGCGCTGAGGGCCGAGCTCGGCGTTTAACCTCTTGCACGTGAACATGAAAAAGGCCCGGAGGCGATCCTCCGGGCCTTGTTTCGTCTGCAGCTGACCTGAACGGTCAGTGCTTCACCCGGGCCCACACCGTGCGGTAGGACCAGTACAGGAGCACGGCCAGGCCAAACAGATAGATCATGACCATCAGGCCCATGCTCTTGCGCGACTCCATATGCGGATCGGCGGCCCAGGCCAGGAAGTGGGTGACGTCAGTCGCCATCTGCTCGACGGTGGCTTCGGTGCCGTCAGCGTACTCGACCATGCCGTCCATGAGCTGGGGCGGCATCGCGATGATCATGCCGGGCATGTACGGGTTGTAGTAGCTGCCCGGACGGATATCGAGATCGGCGGGCGGCTCCTCATCATAGCCCATGAGCAGCGAGCGGATATAATCGGCGCCGTAGTGACGCGCGCGCACGATGATCGACAGGTCCGGCGGATAGGCGCCGCCATTGGCTGCGCGGGCCTGGATATCGTTGGCGAACGGTTCGGGGAACATGTCCGACGGACGCCCGGCGCGCTGGATCGTGTCGCCGATATCATCAAGATCGTCGATGAAATACTCTGCGGCGATCGCGGCCACGACCGGATTGTCGTTGGGATTGTCGAAGCGCTGCACTTCGCCGTCAATCGTCACTTCCTCGAACGGCCCGCCGGGCTGGCCAAGGTGACGGAAGGCGAGGTGTTTCAGGCCGTGACAGGCCGAGCAGACCTGCTGGTAGACCTGGAAGCCGCGCTGGACGGCCTGACGGTCATATTCGCCGAACGGGCCGTCGAAGGACCACTCGTGCTGCTCGGGCGTGCGGTAATAGCTCGCGGCCAGAACCGGCGCTGCGATCATGACGGCCAGTGTGGCGGCGGCGAGGAGCCTGGTGGTGGTTTTCATCGTCATGCTCCTATTCAGCCGGTTGCGCCGCAGGCGCTGCGCCGGACCCGGTTTTCACCGGTTTGTCGCCGTGCAGCACCGCATCCTCGATGGAGGCCGGCCGGGCGGTCGGCTTTTCGACAAAGCCCAGCACCGGCAGGATCACGAGGAAATAGGCGAAGTAGTAAAGGGTCAGCACCCGGCCCAGCAGCAGGAAGTCAACGCCGATCGCGCCCAGCACCGGCACTTTGGTGTCGGGCAGTTCCGCGCCGGCCCAGCCCAGACCCAGGCAGGCGACCACGAAGAAGCCGAAGAACCAGCGCGCCATCGGACGGTAGCGCATGGAGCGCACTTTGGAGGTGTCCAGCCAGGGCAGCACGAACAGCACGCCGATGGCGGCGAACATCAGGATGACCCCGCCCAGCTTGTCCGGCACGGCGCGCAGGATGGCGTAGAAGGGCAGGAGATACCATTCGGGCACGATCATCGCCGGGGTCACCAGCGCGTTGGCCTCGATATAGTTGTCGGCATGGCCCAGCACGTCGGGGGCGTAGAACACAAAGCCGGCGAAGATCAGCAGGAACACCACGATCGCGAAGCCGTCCTTCACCGTGTAGTACGGGTGGAAGGGCAAGGTGTCGGCGGCGGTCTTCACGCTGATGCCGGTCGGGTTGTTATTGCCCGGCACGTGCAGCGCCCAGACGTGCAGGCCCACGACGCCCGCGATCAGGAACGGGATCAGATAGTGCAGCGAGAAGAAGCGGTTCAGCGTCTCGTTGCCGACCGTGAACCCGCCCCACAGCCATTGGGTCACCGGCTCGCCGATCAGCGGCAGGGCGCCGAACAGATTGGTGATCACCATGGCGCCCCAGAAGGACATCTGGCCCCAGGGCAGCACATAGCCGAGGAAGGCCGCGGCCATCATCAGCAGGTAGATCACCACGCCGAGAATCCAGAGGATCTCGCGCGGCGCCTTGTATGATCCGTAATACAGGCCGCGGAAAATGTGCATGTAGACGGCCAGGAAGAACATCGACGCGCCCACGGCGTGGATCGACCGGATCAGCCAGCCGAAATTCACGTCGCGATCAATGCGCTGAACGCTGGCGAACGCGTAGTCGATATTGGGCACGTAGTGCATGGCCAGCACGATGCCGGTGATGATCTGCACCATCAGGCAGACGGTGAGGATGCCGCCGAACGTGTACCAGTAGTTCAGGTTCCGCGGGGTCGGGAAATCGATGAAGGAGTCCGAGGCCAGGCGCACGATCGGAAGGCGCGCATCGAGCCAGCGTGTGAACGCCGTTTTCGGTTCGTAAGTGCTGTTGCCGCTCATCGTCTACGCTCCTAGCCAAGCCGAAGGGTGGTGGCCGAGATGAAAGTCATCGGCGGGACGGGCAGGTTTTCCGGGGCCGGACCCCGGCGGATGCGGCCCGACGAGTCATAGTGCGAGCCGTGACACGGGCAGAACCAGGCCCCGTAATCGCCCGACCCTTCCGTGGGCACGCAGCCCAGATGGGTGCAGTTGGCGCTGGTCACCAAAAGGGCGGCGCGCAGGCCGGCGTCGATGGACTGCCCTTCTGCGACCGCGGCGCTCATGGCCGAGCGGTTTTCGTCGGTCGCCGGCGCGCTGTCTTCCAGATTGGCGTTGCGGGCCATGTGGTCCGGCAGGCTGGCCACGTTGACGTCGCGCGCCGCCGTCACTTCAGACTCGGTGCGCATGCGCACGAAATGCGGGCGGTTGCGGAACATCACGGTGATCTCGTCGCCCGGGCTGAGCTGGTTGAGCTCCACATCCGTGGTGCCGAGCGCCAGCGTGTCCGCAGCCGGGTTCATCTGGTCGATGAAAGGCCACAGCACCGCCGCGCCGCCTAGAGCGGCCATGCCGACCGCGGCGATGTGGATGAAATCCCGGCGGGTTTCGCCGCCCTCGTCGGGATTGGAATTATTGTCCGTCACGTGCCGACCTCATAATTCTCGCCGCCGTCCGGCCACGCCCGGCTGGAACGTGGCGGCGGCGGCAGCCTGACAAGACTTAGCGCGGAATGTCTGCACGTCCGTGCGTCGCGCTGACGCATACGGAATCGCAATGACACACCCCGTCAGGAGGCGGGAGTAATCCGCCCCCCTTCATTTTTCAACCGGATTATCCGCTTTGCGACGTGATAGCGCAGGCAGGACTGCAGTTTGCGGACGGCCCGGCCTCACGGATAAAGCGGGTACTCCGCGTCGGCCTGATAGATATTGGGCCGGCCCGGCTTGGTCTGGAGGCTGGAATACAGATAGAAGCGGTCGTTCAGCATGGGCGCAGACCGGTAGAGATTGAGGCGCTGCTCATACCGGGCAAGACGCACCGGATCGGTCCAGGGCTTGAGATAGGCCAGCGTCAGGTGCGGGGTGAAGACGCGGCGCTCAGGTTCCACGCCCACGCGCCGCGCCGCCTGGACGCACCCCTTCGCCAGAGCCGACAGCGCCGGATTATCCTCGACCCCGAGCCAGAGCGAGCTGGGCTCGGCCCTGCCGAAATGATTGACGCCCTTGAACACCAGATCGAACGGCGCGCAGCGTATGCGGGCGAGCTCAGCGTCCAGTTCTGCGATCACAGCTTCGTCGAGCTCGCCGTAGAAGGCCAGTGTGACGTGGAAATTCTCCAGCGGGCGCCAGGCCGCGCCGGGCACGCCCTTCATCAAAGGCTCAATGCGCTGCGCGATGGCGGGGTCGACAGGAAGGGCGGCGAACACGCGAAGGGTCATGCGCCAGCATGTCCGCATGCCGCCCCGGCCCGTCAAGAGGCCGGGCCCGGCGCCTCATCTGCGCATCCGCACCGGTTTTGCTTGAACGCACGGCGCTGAATCCTCATATATGGTTGCGAAATCCGGCACGGTCATACCGTCCGGGCGAAGTGACCTGCCGGCTCGACACAGGGCCGCAGGGTTGCAGAACTCAGGAAGGAAGACATGAACCAGCTTAATCGCACCGCCTATGGCGCGCGCACGCTCGACACCTCGGTGGATGCGGGCCTGCGCAGCTTCATGCTTGGCGTCTACAACAAGATGGGCCTCGGCCTCGTACTCTCGGCCGCGCTCGCCTACATCGTCGGCACCGTCGCGCCCGTCAGCGCCATCGTGCTGACCGCGCCGGTCATCTATATCGTCCAGTTCGGACCGCTGGTCCTGCTGTTCGGCTCCATGTTCTTCATGCGCAATCCCTCGCCCCTGGGCGCGGCAGTGCTCTACTGGTCAGTGGTGACGCTGATCGGCTCCGGCCTCGGCGTCTGGGTCTACATCGCCGCCAACGCGGCGACCGTGAGCGCGCTGACCGGCGATATCAGCCTGACCTTCGGCACCATCGCCCAGGCGTTCGTGATCACGGCGGCGGCCTTCTTCGGCCTGTCGATCTGGGGCTATACGACGAAGACCAATCTGCAGCCGATCGGCTCCTTCCTGATCATGGCCGTGATCGGGATCGTGGCGATCAGCCTGATCAACGTGTTCTTCGTTGAGTCCTCGGGCCTTCAGTGGCTGATCCAGTTCGCGATCCTCGGCCTGATGGCCGGCATCGTGGCCTGGCAGACCCAGGGCCTCAAGCTGATGTACGCTGACATCGCGGGCGACCAGCGCTCGATGGCCGTGATGACCTATTACGGCGCGCTGAACCTCTACATCGCGTTCGTGAACATGTTCCAGGTCATCCTGATGATGCTGGGCAATCGCGAGTAGCACCTCGTCTGATCGCCGGACCACAAACCCCCGGAAGCCCTCGGCTCCGGGGGTTTTTCTTATTCGGCGCTGGCCGACGACCGGCGCAGGAAGCGGCGGAACAGGGCGTGCGCCTCGGCGGCCTGAACTGCGTCATAGCGCATGCGCGGGTCCCAGGGCTGGTCTTCCGCGTCAAAGGCGTGGGTCGCCTCGCTCAGCAGCACAGACGGACGGATGACCGCGCCCGAGGCCCGCTGACGCTCGAACAGGCGCTCGCAGGCCCGGTGGTCGGCAATCGCGTCGCGGCCCGCCAGAATGCTCTCCACAGGGAAGGATGCGCCGATAGGGTCGCGCCGGGCGCGGATGACCGGCCCGCAATAGGGGTAGATGAGGAAGGCCCCGCGCACGCCCTCGAACGGGGCGGCGCCCTGCTCGCCCGCCTGCGCCGACGCCATGGCGTCCAGCACGGTCCAGCCGCCATGGCTCCAGCCGGTCAGGGCCAGACGCTGCGCGTCAATGCGCGGATCAGCGCGCAGCAGCTCCAGCGCCGCGAACACATCGGCGGCGCGGTCCTGCCCGCGCATGGACAGGCCGGTGCATACCAGCAGGCGCGAACCGGTCGGGCCGATGCCGCGGGCGGCATGGGAATCCACGATCAGCGCCGCCCAGCCTTGAGCATTGGCCTCACGCGCATAGACGTCCTGCACCTCGCGCACGCCGCCGCAGCCCGACAGGAAGATCACAGCCGGGACCGGGCCCTCTGTGCCGTCGGGCAGGCGCAACGTGCTGTGGGCGGCGATATCTGTTTGCGCGGGCGCGCCGGACGCCAGCGTCAGCGCCGCCATCAGCCCTGTGACCAGCGTCCGCATGGTCAGTGCCGGAAATGGCGCATGCCGGTGAACACCATGGCGAGCCCGGCCTCGTCGGCCGCGGCGATCACCTCTTCGTCCCGTACCGAGCCGCCCGGCTGGATGATGCAGCGCGCGCCGGCCTTGGCCGCTTCGCGCACACCGTCAGGGAAGGGGAAGAAGGCGTCCGACGCGCAGGCCGAGCCTTCCGTGCGCGGGGCGTCCCAGCCGTTTTCCTTGGCCGCATCCTTGGCCTTGCGCACGGCCAGGCGCACGGCCTCCACCCGGCTGGTCTGGCCCATGCCGATCCCGGCCGAGCGGCCGTCGCGGGCGAACACGATGGCATTGGACTTCACATGCTTGACCAGGCGCCAGGCGAACAGGAGGTCAGCCATTTCGCCTTCGTCGGGTGCGCGGGCGGTGACGACTTTGAGCTGGGATTCGGTGATCCTGCCCGTGTCGCGCGACTGCACTAAGAGCCCGCCCGCCACCGATTTGAGCGTCCAGCCCGGGCCTGACGGGTCGGCCAGCGCGCCGGTGAGCAGCACGCGCACGTTTTTCTTCGCCGACAAAATGTCCAGCGCCGCGTCTTCAGCGTCCGGCGCAATGACGACCTCGGTGAAATTGCGGCTGATGGCGTCGGCGGTGGCGGCGTCGAGAGGGCGGTTGAACGCCGCAATCCCGCCAAAGGCCGAGAGGGGATCGGCGGCGAAGGCGCGCTCATAGGCGGCGGCCAGAGACTCGCCTTGCGCCGCGCCGCACGGGTTGGCGTGCTTGATGATTACGGCCGCGGCGCAATCTTCGGGATCGAACTCGCTGACCAGCTCGAACGCCGCGTCGGCGTCGGCGATATTGTTGTAGGACAATTCCTTGCCCTGGATCTGACGGGCTGACGCGACGCCGGCGCGCGCTTCCGGCGTGGCGTAGAGCGCCGCGTCCTGGTGCGGGTTCTCGCCATAGCGCAGCTTCTGCAGGCGCGGGCCGCCCAGCGTGAACCAGCTGCGCGCGGGCTTTTCCGCCTCCGCTTCCAGCCGCCCGGCGATGGCGCTGTCATAGGCGGCGGTGCGCGCAAACGCCTTGGCCGCCAGATGACGGCGCACCGACAGCGGCGTGGCGCCGTCATGGCGGCCCATCGCCTCAAGCACCTTGTCGAGATCGCGCATGTCCACGCACACCGCCACGTAGCGATGGTTCTTGGCCCCGGCGCGGATCATGGCGGGGCCGCCCACATCGATCTTCTCGATACAGGCCTCGATCCCGGCGCCGGAACGCGCGGTTTCCTCGAACGGGTAGAGATTGACCACCAGAAGGTCGATGCCGGGAATGCCATGAGCCTCCATGGCCGCCAGATCATCCTCGCGCTCGCGGCGGGCCAAGAGGCCGCCATGGACGCGTGGATGCAGGGTCTTGACCCGTCCGTCCATCATCTCGGGATAGCCGGTGATGTCGGCCACGTCGCGCGCCTCCAGGCCCGCATCGCGCAGGGCCTGCAGCGTGCCGCCGGTGGACACCAGCTCCACGCCGGAATCAGTCAGCGCTTTGGCGCGTTCGGCGAGGCCCGCCTTGTCGGACACCGAGATCAGCGCGCGCCGTATCGGCACAAGGTCTGTGTCGGCCATGAGGGGAAGCTCCTGAAGGAAACAAATGGACCATGGCGCCGCGCGCCGGGTTGAAACAGGTCTCGGTCAGCCGCTCGCGGCGCCGACACGGCCCAGGCGCTGGAACGCCCAGCGCACGCGATTGGGCGGACGATCACCGCCGCCGAAGGGTTCCGCCTCGCCCGCCACCACCAGCTGGGTCGAGCGGCGCGGCGGCGCCCCGGCGGCCAGATACACCGACCGGTCCAATCTTACAGGTCCGCCGTCGGTTCGGAAACGCCAACCGTCGCCGCTGGGCAGAACCAGCAGGGCGCTCAAGGAATCGCGCGATAGCGAGGCGCGCACATCGGGATGCAGGTGAAAGCGGATGGAGAAGCTCAGGCGCGCTTCGGGATTGGCGGGCGGGCCGTCCTCCACCGGACGGAACAGACCGTCCTCGCCGCGCAGATCCGCCCCGTCCATGGCCAGGAAAATCCGGCGGCGCAAGCTGAGGCCAAACGCCTTGCGGTAGCCGTCATGGCTGGCTTCCAGCCAGACGCCAAGATCTTCCTCATTGCGCCGCACGCGCACAGGGTCCGGCCCGTGCGCCATGCGCGGCCCCACCAGATTGCGCCGCCAGCCCGGCTCCAGAAGCCGCGCCGAGGAGGTCTCCTCCAGCGTCAACGCCGAATGGGCGGCCGTGGCGCGCACCGCCTCGCGCCAGCGCGCGCCCTGATCGGGCGACCAGCCGCAGCTGACGACGATGCGCGCGCCGGAGGCGGCGAATTCGAACGCCAGCGCGCTGGCGTGGCTTTCTGCGCCATGCAGACCTGCCGGCGGCTCGGCGGCGTCCACAATGACGACGCTGCCGCCCGCTTCGGCCCGGTGGTATCCGGTGTGGGGCGCGACGTTAAAGACCTTGCCTGTGGGCGCCTTGCCGCCGCCGGCATGGGCCAGGGCTGCGTCCAGGGCGCGCCGGTCGCCCTCTCCCCCGCCATGAAACCCGGGCAATGCGCCGCCGGGCAGGCGCGCAAAACGGACAAAACCGGTCAGCCGGTCCATGGCCCGGCGCACTTCGCCCGGCAGGGCCGCGCCGCCCGCTGCCGCCGCGGCGTCCAGCTCGCACAGCGTGATGAGATAGTCCGCCGCGGCTTGCGGATTGCGGCTGACATGGCCGCCATCGGGCAGGATCTGGGCTTTGAGGGCCGCTTCCAGCGCCGCGCCTGCGCGGGTCTTGAGTGATCCGGGCAGGTCGAGGCACACCGCCGCCAGCGCCAGGGCGATCGCCGCGTCAAGGCGGGTACGGTCGGCCGGGGCCACGTTCAAGGCCCGCGCCAGCCGGCGCGCCTGACGTCCCAGAGACGCGATGCGCGGCGCCGCGTCATCGCCGGATAGCAAGGCGGGACCGGCCAGCATCCAGGCGTGCAGACGCGCCGCCAGCACGCCCGGCTCCCAGCTGAAGAAATTCCACGCCCCGAAACGGGCGATCCAGTCGTCCACGAGGGCGCCCGCCGCGGCGCGCGCATCGGGTTCATCAACCGCCAGCAGATCAGCCAGCCAGTCAAACCCGTGCAGCGCCTCGGCGAAACGGCGTGAGGGCGCGGTGAGGTCCCAGGGTGAATCGCCCACCGGCACGGCGAGGGTTTCGCCGGCCAGAGCGAAGCGGCCCGCCAGCATGGCGGCGCCGCGCGCCTTGTCGCCCCGGCGCAGCGGGCGCGGCGTGACGAGGAGCCCCTGCGGCGCCCGGCCGCCGAGCGTCAGCGCGCGATAGGGGCCAAAAGCATTGGCGAAGTCGGAGATATCGCGCTGTGTCCGCCGCGCGAGGGCGGCGGCGATGTCAGCCGGTGTCACATGCCGCGCCATGACGCCCCGTACATCGGCTACTGACCCCGCAAAGCAGCGATATTGGCGGCGTACTGGTCCGGTCCGCCCTTGAACACGGCAGAGCCGGCCACCAGCGCATGGGCGCCCGCATTCACGCAGGCGCGCGCCGTGACCGGGTTGACCCCGCCATCCACCTCAATGAGCGTAGACAGGCCGCGCGCATCAATCGATGTGCGCAGCGCCTCGATTTTCCTCAGCTGGCTGTCGATGAAGCCCTGGCCGCCAAAGCCGGGATTGACGCTCATCACCAGCACCAGATCGAGCTCGTCGAGCACGTAATCCAGCACGGTCTCCGGCGTGGACGGGTTGAGCGCCGCGCCGGCCTTTTTGCCCAGCGTCCGGATCGCCTGGACAGTGCGGTGGAAATGCGGTCCGGCTTCGGGATGCGCCGTGATCATGTCGGCGCCCGCCTCGGCATAGGCCGCGAGGAAGGAATCGACGGGGCTGATCATCAGATGCACGTCGAACGGCTTGTCCGACCAGGACCGGATCGACGCGATCACGCCGGGGCCAATGGTCAAATTGGGCACAAAATGCCCGTCCATCACATCCACATGGATCCAGTCCGCGCCCGCCGCGTCGACAGCGCGCACTTCTTCACCCAGGCGGGCGAAGTCTGCAGAGAGAATCGATGGCGAAATGAGGGGGGCGCTGGCCATGCTGTCTGCGATACCAGCGCAGGCAAAACGGAGCAAGCGCGCCGGCTCAGGCCGTGCGCACCAGCCGGGCGATAAAGAACCCGTCCAACCCGCCTTCTTCGGCCCACATGTCCGGACGGGTGCGCACCCAGCCCTGCGGCGCCAGCGCCTCGGAGAGACCGGGCAGTTCCTCGGCCCGCACCGGGTCCAGCGCCGCGCCCGGGTTGCGCGCCAGGAAGGCCGGGATCTGATCCTCGCCCTCTTCACGCTCCAGCGAGCAGGTGCAGAACACCAGCCGCCCGCCGGGCTTCAGCATCGCATACGCGGCGTCCAGCAGCCTGGCCTGAATGCGCGCGAGCGCCGTCACGTCCTCTTCGCGCTTGGACCAGGCCGCGTCCGGGCGCCGGCGCAGCGTGCCGGTGGCGGTGCAGGGCGCGTCCAGCAGCACGGCGTCCAGCGGGGCGTCCGGGCGCCAGTCGGCGGCGTCGGCGGCGACCAGGCGCGCGGTGAGCCGGGCGCGGGCCAGATTGGCCTCGACGCGCTTGAGCCGCCGGGCATTGAGCTCCACCGCGATGACGTCAGCGCCCGTGGCGGCCAGCTGCAAGGTCTTGCCGCCGGGCGCGGCGCACAGATCGGCGACCGTCTCGCCCCGGCGCGCGGCCAGCAGCCGGGCCGGCAAGGCAGCCGCCGCATCCTGAACCCACCAGTCCCCGCTCTTGTAGCCGGCGATGTCCTCCACCAGGCCGATCGCGGTGCGCCGGATCGTGCCGGTGGGCAGAACCACACCGCCAATTTCGGACGCGATGCGGGCCGGGTCGGCTTCGTGACGCGCTGTCAGATCCAGCGGCGGTGGTCCGGACCGGGCTGCGGCCATGGCGCGGGCCGCGGGCGCGCCCCAGGCTTTCGACCAGCGTGCCGCCAGCCAGTCGGGCAGATCGCCCAGCGGATCGGCGCGGGCAAAGATCGAAGCGCCCTTCTCGGACACGCGGCGCAGCACGGCGTTGGACAGTTTGCGGAAGCCCGCGCTTTCCGGGCTGGCGCCCATCAGCTCCACCCAGGCGTCCACGGCGGCGTGGGGCGGAGTGGAGAGGATGAGCAGCTCGGCCGCCCCGCAGCGCAGCGCCAGGCGGGCGCGCAGGGCGGTGTCGGGCAGCGGGCGATCAAGATTGGCGCCGACCGCCGCGTCCAGCGCGCCGGGCTGGCGGATCACCGCGGCGGCCAGGGCGCGGGCGAAGGCGCGGTCGCGTACATCCATCTGAGCCCATTCGGGCCGGCCGGCGAGACCAGCATCCAGAGGCGTGCCGGTGTCGAACACGCCGCGCACGGCGGCCAGCGCTGCAGCGCGGGCATGCAGATGCGCCGGCAGGGCGGCGGGGCGGACAGGACGGGCGGGGCGGCGGGCGGGGCTATCGGTCATGGAGCGCCCCGTATCACACGCGCACCCGTGGAGCGAGCGCCCACGCCAGCGCGGCGGGACTTCAACTGCGCAGGCGCCGGCGGATCGCCTCCACATCATCGGCCAGGGCCGCATCCCCGGGCAGAGCCGCCGCGATCTTGCTGACCGCGTGGATCACCGTGGAATGGTCACGCCCGCCAAAACGCCGCCCGATATCGGGGAAGGACCGCGTGGTCATGGTCTTGGCCAGATACATGGCGATGTGGCGGGGGCGCACCAGCGCCTTGGTGCGGCTCTTGGAGACGAGATCCTCCATGGTGATGGAGAAATACGCCGCGGCGGCCTTCTGGATGTCATCCACGGTGATGCGCTTTTCCGCCTTCACCGGCAGTTCGCCCAGGGCTTCCTCCACCGTCTCCATGGTCACGGCGCGGTTCATGTAGGCAGTGCGCACGATGATGTTGTTGAGGACGCCTTCCAGTTCGCGCGCCGAACTGGTCACACGGGCGGCGAGGAAGTCGCGCACGGCTTCGGGCACTTCCAGATCCGGGCAATGCCGGCGCGCCTGGGCGATCTTGCAGTCGAGGATTTTCCGGCGCAGGTCGAGATCGGGTCCCGCCATCGGGCAGGCGAAGCCGCCGGCCAGAATGTCGCGTAGACGCGGATCGGATACGCCGAGCTGCGCGGGCGGACAATGGGAGGCGAGCACCACCTGCTTGTCGGCGGCCATGAGGGCGGCGACCGTCTGCAGGAATTCCAGCTCGGTGGCCGTCTTGCCGGAGATGAAGTGGATGTCGTCGATCAGCAGCACGTCGCAATCGCGCACCTGGTCCTTGAACGGCTGGACATCGCGGGCGCGCAGGGCCGACTGGAAGCCGTTGAGGAACTCTTCCGCGGTCAGGTACAGCGCCTTGCGTCCCGACTCGCCCAGACCCACAGCATGGGCGATCGCGGCCAGGAGATGGGTCTTGCCCACGCCGTAATCGCCATGGAAATAAACCGGATTGAAGGGCGGCGCGTCAGCATTGGCCACGGCCCGCGCGGCGGTGGCGGCCATCATGTTGGCCGAGCCGACCATGAAGGTGTCGAAGGTAAAGCGCGGCTCGCGGCTTTCGCTCTGGACCACGCCCGAGGATGACCCCAGAGCGGCGCGCGAGGCGCCCGTCCGCAAGGCCGCCGGGTTGAACGGGCCTTTGGCGTCGGCCGGAACCGGCTCGGCGCCCTGACGGGCCCGAGCGGCCTCGGTGGTGATGACGATCTCGCGCGGCGCCGCCTCGACCGAGGCCCAGATGGCGCGCAGGCGCTTGCCCAGATTGTCTTCCGCCCAGGCCCGCCCGAATGCATTGGGGCAGATCACGAACACACGGCCCGCCGGGTCTTCCTCCACGCGCAAACGCGCAATTTCGGCGGCGTAGAGAATGTCGCCATACTCAACACGCAGGCGCGCACGCACGGCGCGCCAGATATCCAGCACACAATCCGATCCGTTCATATCCATCCCCGTGGCACGGACCGCCGCGTTCGCTGTTGTATGAAACCCCATGGCCCCGGTCCTTGCTTGCCCGCCACGGTATGAACCGTGGTCAAACTCTTGATTTTGGACGCACTTCTCTCGCACGGAGCTTTCCCCGTCTTTGGGGCCCGTTATCTCAGGATGGTCCGTATGGAGAGGACTGTCGTCGAGGCCCACAGAGTACTCAGGGCCGAGCACGAATCAACCGCATTAACCTTGTTCCGGCGCCGATTTGAGGTCTTGACAGACCGATTCACTAACCAGCTTGGAGGCTTGCGAACTGAAAAAAATTTTTGCGCGTTTCGCATCTTGCCAGCCCCCTTAAAATCGGTATGGGCGCCGTCGGGACGTGGCGCGGATGCATGAACGGGTTCACCTTTCCTGCAAGGCGTACACGAGCCTTGCCGGCGGGCTCCAAACGCACGAAAAACGCCTGCAGCGAGCGCTGCAGGCGTTCACGAATTTTGTCCGTTCAGGGAGGTATTTCTACTTAGACGCCATCGCCTTGACCCGGGCGGTCATGCGCGAAACCTTGCGCGAGCCCGTGTTCTTGTGGATGACCCCTTTGGACACCGCTTTCATGACCTCGGATTCGGCCGTGTGAAGCGCCGTTTTCGCCGCCGCCTCGTCACCGGCGGCCACCGCCAGCTCCAGCTTCTTCACGAATGTGCGCATGCGCGACCGGCGGGCCTTGTTGAGGGCCGTGCGGCGCTCGAGCTTGCGCACCATCTTCTTCGCGGAGGCTGTATTCGCCATGGATCGTTCCAAACCTTGTCTTGAGCACGCGCGACGCCATGCGGCGGCTCGAAATTCCGTGAGGCGCGGCGTATAGCCCCGGCGCGGGCGGGCGTCAATCCTTGGCCGGGGCGAGAGTCAGCATGCGGCGGGTCTAGCGGTGTTTGAAATGGGCGGCCCGCTTGTCGGCGAAAGCGGCCATGCCCTCGCGCCGGTCTTCGGTGGCGAACTGGGACTGGAACACCCGGCGCTCGAAACGCACCCCTTCGCTGAGGCCCATCTCGAAGGCCATGTTGATGGCTTCCTTGGTCATCATGGCGATGGGCAGGGATTTCGACGCGATGGTCTGAGCGGCCTCCATGGCCACGTCCAGCAGGTCGTCAGCCGGCACCACGCGGGCCACCAGGCCGGCGCGCTCGGCTTCTTCTGCGCCCATCATGCGCCCGGTCAGGCATAGGTCCATGGCCTTGGCCTTGCCTACGGCGCGCGGCAGGCGCTGGGTGCCCCCTGCGCCCGGCATGACCCCCAGATTGATCTCGGGCTGGCCGAACTTGGCGGTGTTGGAGGCGATGATGAAGTCGCACATCATGGCGATCTCGCAGCCCCCGCCCAGCGCATAGCCCGACACCGCCGCGATGATCGGCTTGCGGAAGCGCGCGACGGATTCCCACGTCTTCTCGAACGGGTCGTGGCGGTACAGGGAGATGAAGTCCTTCTCCTGCAGCTCCTTGATGTCGGCGCCCGCGGCGAACGCCTTGGCCGAGCCCGTCAGCACCACGCAGCCGATGGCGTCATCTGACTCGAAATCGGCCAGCGCCTCGGTCAGTTCGGCGGTGAGCGCGTCGCACAGGGCGTTGAGCGCGCCGGGCCGGTCCAGCGTGATCACGCCGACACGGCCTTCGGTCTTGGTCTGAATGGTGGAGTAGGCCATGGGGCCTCCGCAGAACTGGGTGGGGCGCGCCAGAGGTCTTCACTGGCGGCGCGGACGTCAGGCGATCGGCGCGCTACATACATGAAGCCCGCGCCGGGGTCGACACCCCGGCGCGGGCCATATCCATTCACCTGGAGGCAAGGCTAGGGATTGATGCGCTCCACGGTATGGCCGCGCGCCTCCAAAAGGCTGATCACGCCCTGCGGTCCCGTGACATGCCCGGCGCCCACGGCGATGAAGGCCGACTCGCCGCTGTCAAGAATGTCCTCGATGAGCGGGATCCAGTTCTGATTGCGCTGCACAATCAGCACGTCATAGAGGTCGGCTGACGTATCGCGCATGCCCTCATTCATGATCGTGTCCAGCCCGTCCGTGTCGCCCACGGCCCAGGCCTGCACCATCCGGTCCAGCATGCCGGGATCTTCCAGCGCCTGAGCCAGGTTGATCTCGAAGTCAGCGATCTGGGTTTCGATCGGCATGTCGGCGAAGAAGCGCAATTGCTGTTCGACGGTTTCGAAATAGCCGTAGGACGCGCCCGCTTCATCGCCAGCCGCCTTGAGCCGGTACTCGACGCCCGACGTGGGATCATAGCCGGCGGCCTGGATCTGCAAGATTGCGACGGTGAGCCCCGCGAGCCAGGGCTGCAGCGGGTCCAGGGAGCTCTCCAGCGCGCCCGCAGGGGCGCCCAGCTGTGCGGCCATGCGCGCCAGATTGGCCTGCGCCTGTTCGCTGATCAGCGAGCTGAGGGTGACGCCGGCCGCGTTCATGCCCAGCTGCGGGACGAGAGCGGTCATTTCCGCCTGCGATTCCGGGCTCAGGACATCGGCTTCGAAATAGATGCGATCGGCGCTGGCCAGCGCCGTATCGATCGCGTCCGTGCGCCAGTCGAGCTGCGGCGGCAGGATGTGAACCGTGCCGAACAGGTAGACATCGCCGCCGTCCGACGCGATGCGCCAGATGGCGGGATCGGCCTCGAGGGCCGCGAAATCGGTTTCGGCCAGCGCCGGCGCCGTCAGGGCGCCCAGCCAGGCCAGGCCGGCCGCAAGGGCGCCGGCGAGCCGTGAAATGCGTCGTGTCATGGTCTGTCTCCATCAGTGTCAGTCAGTCGCCTGGCGCCAAATGGCGCGTGTCCGGGGAGGACGCACTGCATCGGCCGTTCAGCCCATCGCAGCCCGTCCTCACTATCGTATGTTTTGTTGCGTGTACACAACAAATCAATCAACATGTACAAAGTTTCATGCACGCGCCCCCTCGATCCGGCGTCATCTCTGGCAGACCGGACAGTAAAAACTCGACCGGCTCGACTGCAGGATGCGACGAATACGCGTCTTTCCGCAAGCACACGCCTCGCCTTCGCGGCCATAGACATCAAAGCTGTGCTGAAAATACCCCATCGCCCCGTCGGCGCCAGCATAGTCGCGCAGGGTCGATCCGCCCGCCTCTATCGCTTCGGCGATGACGGCGCGCACTGCTGCCGCCAGCCGCTCGGCGCGCACGCCGGACACGCTGGCGCACAGGCGTTTCGGGCTGATGCGTGCCCGCCACAGCGCCTCGCACACATAGATATTGCCCAGCCCCGCCACGACGCTCTGATCCAGCAGGCCCGCCTTCACCGGCGAGCGCCGCCCGGCGAAGGCTTCGGCGAGATAGGCGCCTGAAAACCGGTTGGAATCCGGCTCCGGCCCCAGCGATTTCAGGAAGGGCTGATCGTCTTCGCCCGCCGTGGCGAACAGCGTCATGAAGCCGAAGCGGCGCGGATCATTGTAGGTGACGGTGATCGCGCCCTCGATATCCAGAACCACGTGGTCGTGGCGCGGGTCGGCAGCCGGCGCATAGACGAAGGCGCCTGGCCTCGCCTTTGCGCCAGGACCGGCGCCGATGGAGAACCGGCCGGACATGCCCAGATGCATGAGCAGGGTCTCGCCGGTGTCCAGCCGCACCAGCAAATACTTCGCGCGCCGGTCGATCCGCGTCACCCGCGCGCCGGTCAGGCGCTCGGAAAAACCGGCCGGGAAGGGGAAGCGCAAGTCAGGACGGGCCAGCCGCACCGCCACGATCCGGCGTCCTTCCATGGCGGGAGCGAGCCCCCGGCGCACTGTCTCCACCTCAGGCAATTCAGGCATGGGCGCACTCCAGGCTCGCAGCGCGGTGCAGACTATCGCGGCGCTGTGGCGCGGCGCGCCCCTTTTCAGCAGAGCCCCGCCGGTCCAGTGTAGGGCGTCACTGCGTCATACTGACCGCTCGCATTGAGGAGATGAATTTCATGCGCACCGCTCTCGCCGTTACGGGCCTCGCCTGTCTCGCTCTCGCCGCGTGTTCCGAGCGCGAAGGCACGGGCGAGCTGCCGCCGCCCGCGCCGGTCAATCCCTTCGCCGAGGCCGAACGGGTGAGCTATCAGTGCGGCGAGCTCGACGTGACCGCGCAGTTCATCGAAGGCCGCGCCCGGCTGGTGGCGGACAGCCAGACCATTGATCTGGTGCAGGTGGAGGCCGAGACCGGAACCCGCTACGAAGCCGCCGGCGATCCGCGCACCGTGTTCACACGTGAGGGCGAGCGCGCCCGCTTCACCCTGTCGGGGGAGGACTACCCGGCGTGCGACGCCACCAGCGGCGAATAGGCGCGGCACTGCGTGCTGGCGCGCCCCGGTGGGCCGGTCTAATTTGACACCCATGACTGATCACCAGACCGATACCGCCTCTTTCGGCTTCCGCGAGGTGCCCCGCACCGCCAAGGTCGGCCTCGTGCGCGAGGTGTTTGACCGCTCGGCGCGGCGCTATGATCTGATGAATGATCTGATGAGCCTGGGCGTTCATCGGGTCTGGAAGGACATCACCATTACGCGCGCCGCGCCGCGCCCCGGCGCCCGGCTGATCGACGTGGCCGGCGGCACAGGCGATCTGGCGCGCGCCTTTCTCGACCGCGCCGATGCGCTGCAGGCACGCCGAGGCGGCGCCCCGGCGCAGGCGATTGTCGCTGATATCAACGCCCAGATGCTGGGCGCAGGCCTCAGGCGCGGCGCGCGTCCGCATCTTGACTGGGTGTGCGCCAACGCCGAAAGCCTGCCCTTCCCGGACGCTCACGCCGATGCGGTGACCATCGGCTTCGGCATCCGCAATGTGACCGAACGCGTGACGGCGCTCAAAGAGATGCGCCGCGTGCTGCGGCCCGGCGGGCGGTTTGTGTGCCTGGAGTTTTCGCGGCCCACCACGCGGGCGCTGGAACGCGTCTACGACGCTTGGTCCTTCAACGTCATTCCGTGGCTGGGTGAAAAGGTCGCGCGCGATCGCGACAGTTATCAGTATCTGGTGGAATCCATCCGCAAATTCCCCCACCAGAGCGCCTTCGCCGCCGAGATGGAGGACGCCGGCTTCTCCCGCGTCTCCGTCACCAATCTCTCCGGCGGCATCGCCGCCATCCATGTAGGGTGGAACCGATAGGCGCTGCACGGACCTCCGGGTTCACGTGTTAAATCAGGATCATCAATGACGGGCGGTCACTCGCGCGCGCTGAGGGCGGCTTTGCTGGCCTGCATGCGCCGGTGGACTGACACGCCCGCTGCGCCCGCCCCGACCCCGGCGAGCGCCGCAGCGATGCCGAGCGGCCAGCCGAATGCGGCGACCACTACGGCGGCCAGAAGGCCTGTGAATATGCCGGCTGTGATCATGACCAGGGTCACTCTGATGACTGCGCTCACGTTTCTAACCTCTCTGGGGCTGACAAGGCGCAGGAACTAGCGCGGCGCTACGGCCAGGCGGCGCCGCGCGACCACACGCCGCAGGGCCGGACCGGCCGCGAGGCGTCGCACGCCGCAAGCCGGCGCCAAAACAAATTCTCATCACTTTGTCGAAGCGCGCCGGGCTCAGCCGTCATAGGATCGAGCCTGCGGGAGTCGCCCGCGGCCTCCTGTAGCGGAGACCGAGCATGAAATTCGCGATTATCTTCCACGAAACCCCCGAGGCGTTCGCCCGGCGCACCGGGCCGGATGCGGCCGCCTACTGGTCAGCCTGGAGCGGCTATTTTGGCGCGCTGGGCCCGCGCACCACGTCCGGCGCCTGCCTTCAGGGGCCCGAGACCGGCGCTGTGGTGCGGGTGACCGCCAAGGGCCGTGAGGTCCAGGACGGACCCTACGCAGACTCCAAAGAGCAGCTGGGCGGGTTCGCCATCATCGAGGCTGACAGCCTTGAGGACGCGCTGGAATGGGCCGAGCGTTGCCCGGGGGCCTCGGACGGGGCCGTCGAAGTCCGTCCGGTGCTGCCGATGCAGGCGGAGGGTTGAGCCATGAAATTCATGCTGATCCTGCATGACGACGAAGCCGCCTGGCTGTCCCTGAGCGAGGCCGAACAGGGCGCGGTCGTCGGCGAACACATGGCCTATGTGGACGCGCTGGTGACAGCCGGCGCCCTGGTGTCCGGCGAGCCGCTGGCCGAGGCGGCCAGCGCCAGAATCCTGCGCGGCGGCGCGGTGCAGGACGGGCCCTATGCCGACACCAAGGAACAGATCGGCGGCTTCTACGTGATCGAAGCTGACAGCATGGACGCCGCGCTGGAGTGGGCGCGGCGGTGTCCCAAGACGCCGCAGGGCGCCATCGAGGTGCGTCCGGTCCCGGACTATGGCGGCTGACGCCGCATCGGGCGCGCGGGCGGCGGCGGACGCCGCCGCCCGCAACGCCTATGGGAAGCTGGTGGCGATCCTGGCGCGGCGGTGCGGCGATCTCGCCGCCGCCGAAGACGCGCTGGCCGACGCCTTCACCAAGGCGCTGGACGCCTGGCCGCACAGTGGCGTGCCGGACCGGCCTGAGGCCTGGCTGCTCACGACGGCGCGCCGTCGCCTCACCGATCTGGCGCGCAAGGCCGCCGTGCGCGCCCGGGCCGAGCCGGAGCTGGCCGTGCTGATGGATCGTGTGGGCGAGGCGGCGGAACAAAGCCCGCTGCCCGATGAACGCCTGGCGCTGCTGCTGGCCTGCGCCGATCCGCAGATCGATCCCGCGCTGCATACGCCGCTCATGTTGCAAGCGGCGCTGGGGCTGGACGCTGCACGCATCGGCTCGGCCTTCCTCACATCCCCCGCCGCCATGGGCCAGCGGCTCGCCCGGGGCAAGGCGAAGCTGCGCGCCGCGGGCCTGCGCTATGAGGCGCCCGTGCCTGCAGACCTGCCGGGCCGGCTGGGCCCGGTGCTGCAGGCGATCTATGCGGCCTATACCGCCGGGTTTGATCTGACCGGGGAGGACCCGGCCAAGGCCCGCGACCTGTCCGGCGAGGCGCTGTTCCTGGCCCGCCTGGTGGCGCATCTGGCCCCGGAGGCGGCTGAAGCCTGCGCGCTCCAGGCCCTGATCGCCCATTGCGAGGCGCGCGCGCCGGCCCGGCGCGGCCCGGACGGCGTGTTCATCCCGCTGGCGCAGCAGGACCCGGCATTGTGGGACGCGGCCCTGATCGGCGAGGCGGAATCGGCGCTGCGCCGCGCGCTGGCCCTCGCCCCGCCAGGCCGGTTTGCGCTGGAGGCCGCGATCCAGTCGGTGCATGCCGAACGGCGCCGGACCGGGACCACACACTGGCGGGCGGCCGCGGCGCTCTATGACCGGCTGGTGGAGACCGGCGCCGGGCTGGGCGCCCATATCGCCCGCGCCTGCGCCCATGGCGAAGCGTTCGGAGCGGGTGTGGCGCTTGACCAGCTCGACACTCTCAAGCCCGCCGCAGGCGACCACCAGCCCTATTTCGCTGCGCGCGCGCACTGGCTGGCGGCGGGGGGACGGAGCGGCGAGGCGCGCGCCGCCTATATCCGCGCGGCGGCCCTGAGCGCGGACCCTGCGCTGCGGGCGTTTCTCCAGGGCCGCGCGGCGCAGCTTTAACGCCGCATCCCCCTCGCCAAGCCTGCCCTTGCGCCCTAAACACCATCCCCGTGTTTGCAACCGTTTCCCATCTCGCCCGGCTGGCCCGGGTCGCCTGGACGCTGGCGCGTCATGACGCGATCTTTCCGGCGGAGTATCAGGCTGTGTTTCCGGCGCCCGCGCGCTGGATGGGCCGGTTTGCGCGCCTGATCGCCATCCGCGACCGCGCCGCCAATCCCGGCGTCCGGCTGGCCAATGCGCTCGAAGCCCTTGGCCCCGCCTATGTAAAGTTCGGCCAGGTGCTGGCGACGCGCGCCGACGTGATCGGGGCGGAGTTTGCGCAAGGTCTGGCGCGGCTTCAGGATCGGATGGCGCCCTTCCCCGATGCGCAGGCGCGCGCCATCATCGCGGCCGAGCTGGGCGCCCCGGTGGAACAGCTCTTCGCCGAGCTGGGCCCGTCTGTCGCCGCCGCCTCCATCGCGCAGGTGCACAAGGCGGTGACGCCCGACGGGCGGACGGTGGCGGTGAAAATCCTGCGCCCGGGCATCGACCAGCGCATCGCCCGCGACATCGCCGCCCTGCGTCTTGGCGCGAGGCTAGCCGAAGGCCTGTTCCCGCAATCGCGGCGCATGGAGCCGCGCGCCTTTGTGGAGACAGTGTCGCGCTCGCTGGTGCTGGAACTGGACCTGCGTCTGGAGGCGGCGTCGGCCAGCGAGCTCGCCGAAGCGTCTCTGGCGGCGGAAAATTTCTCGGTGCCCGAAGTCGACTGGGCGCGCACCGCCAAGCGGGTGCTGACCCTGCAATGGGTCGACGCCATCCCCCTGACTGACATCGCCGCCATCGAGGCGGCCGGTGTGGACCGGGTCAAGCTGGCGCGCGACCTGACCGACGCCTTCCTGTCCACGGCGCTGGAGCGCGGCGTGTTCCACGCTGACATGCATGCGGGCAATCTGTTCGTGGGCGCCGATGGACGCCTGTGGGCAGTGGATTTCGGGATTATGGGCCGGCTGGGGCGCGCCGAGCGGCGCTATCTCGCCCTGATCCTCAACGGGTTTCTGACCCGCGATTATGACGGCGCAGCCGAAGCCCATTTCCAGGCCGGCTATGTGCCCGGGCGCCATTCACGCGCCGACTTCGCCAGCGCCCTGCGCGCCGTGGCCGAGCCGATTTTCGGAAAGAGCGCCAATGAAGTGGCCATGAGCCGGGTGCTCTTGCAGCTGTTTGACATCACCGATCTGTTTGACATGCATCTTCAGCCCCAGCTGGTGCTGCTGCAAAAGACCATGGTGCAGGCTGAAGGCGTGTGCCGGCTGTTGAGCCATGAGCATAATATGTGGGAGGCCTCCGCCCCGGCGGTGACGCGCTTCATGCGCCGCGAGCTGGGCCCCGAGGGGCTGGCGCGCGATTTCGTGCGCGATCTGGAAGCCCTGCGCACATCGGTGATGGCCTTGCCAGCCACGCTGGAGCGCCTGACCCTGGCCGCCGAACGCCTGCACGCCGGCCCGCCCGAGACGGCAAGGCGGCGCGACTGGGTGCTGGTGCTGGCCATCGCGTCCACCACGCTTATGGGCGCGGCCATCGGCGCGTGGGCCTGGGCGAGCCTTGCGTCGTAAGCACGGCTGTGCTTATATCTCCGTCATGGAGAAATGACATGCGCGAAATCGGCAATCCTGCGTTCGAACACGAGCCTCGGGCTGGCGGCGCCGAGCCTTCGGTGACCGAGACCCGCAAGCTGCGCAAAACCGGCAACAGCTACGGCGTGACCCTGTCGCGCCGGGCGCTGGACGCCGCCGGTTTCTCACCGGACGAACCCGTCTCAATCAGCGTGACAGCGGGCTGCGTGACCATTCGCGCCGCCGGTGGCGATTATGACGCGACGGTCGAGGCCGGGCGCGAGGCGCTGGCGCAGTACCGCTTCGCGCTTGAACGCCTGGGCCGATGACCGGGCCGGTCCTGCCGGACTATGCGGGGTTTCTGGCCGTGCTGTCGGATATCCTGATGGAGACGGCCGGCACGCCGCTGCAGCTACGTGATGAAGGCCTTTTGCGCTCGGCTTTCGCCCGGCCACGGCATCTGGCGGCCTATGGACCAGAGCCGCATGCGTGCGAGGCGGCGGCGGCGCTGGCTGTCGGGATCTCCCGCAACCATCCGCTGGTGGACGGCAACAAGCGGGCGGCGGCGGCGGCCTTCCTGATCACACTGTTGCTCAACGGGCTGCGGCTCGACGTCACCCAGGCCGATCTGGCCGAAACATTTGAGTCTTTGGCCGATGGCGCGCTGGACGAAGCGGGGCTGGCTCAATGGGCGCGGGACAACACGGTGAGTGACTACCGGTTTTCCAAACCATCCGGGGCGTGACCCCGGGCGCGGGGCGTATTATGGACTTGCATCAGGAGGCCGGCATGAAAACCCCGCGCATATTGTTGATCATCGGCGGCGGCATCGCGGCCTATAAATCGCTGGAGCTGATCCGCACGCTGGGGCGGGCGGGGGTGGCCTCGCGCTGTATCCTGACGCGGGCAGGCCACCAGTTCGTCACGCCGATGAGCGTGGCGGCCCTGTCGGGCGAGAAGGTCTATGACGATCTGTTCTCCCTGACCGATGAGGCGGAGATGGGCCATATCGAGCTGTCGCGCTCGGCCGATCTGGTGGTGGTGTGCCCCGCCACCGCCGATCTGATGGCCAAGGCCGCTCATGGACTGGCCGATGATCTGGCCTCCACTGCGCTTCTGGCCACCGACAAGCCGGTGCTGATGGCGCCGGCGATGAATGTGCGCATGTGGCAGCACCCGGCGACACAGGCCAATCTGGCCACGCTGCGCTCGCGCGGCGTGACGGTGCTGGACCCGGACGAGGGCGAGATGGCGTGCGGCGAGTTCGGACCGGGGCGCCTGCCCGAGCCGGAGCGTATCGCGCAGGCCGTGCATGAGGCGCTGAAAGCCTGATGCGCGCCGTCCTCACCGCCGGGCCGACGCTGGAGCCGATTGATCCGGTGCGCTTTCTGTCCAACCGCTCCTCGGGCAAGCAGGGTTATGCGCTGGCCGAGGCGCTGGCGGCGGTGGGGTTTGAGGTCACGCTGGTGTCCGGGCCCACGGCGCTGAACGATCCGCCGGGCGTGCAAACCGTGCGCGTGGAGACGGCGCGCGAGATGCTGACGGCGGTGGAGCGCGCCCTGCCCGCCGACGTGTTCATCGCGGTGGCCGCCGTCGCCGACTGGCGCCCCGCCGAGCCGTCCGCCACCAAGCTGAAACTCGACAAGTCCGGCCACGGCGCGCTGAAGCTTGCCGAGAACCCGGACATTCTCAAAAACATTGCGGGCCTTGACCCGGAGGCGCGTCCGCGCCTGGTGATCGGGTTCGCCGCCGAGACCCATGACGTGCTCGAGCATGCGCGGGCCAAGCGCGTGCGCAAGGGCTGCGACTGGATCATCGCCAACGACGTGTCAGGCTCGGCCATGGGCGGCGCGAACAATGCGGTCACGCTGATCACGCGCGATGGCGAGGAGAGCCTGGCTGAGGCGCCCAAATCTGAAATCGCGCGCCAGATCGCCCAGCGAATCGCGGCGGCTTTCAAAACCTGATTTGCACCGCGCGCACCGGGCTTGTTAGGCTGACCGGGTATGATCTCAGCCATCGGAGCCTTGCGATCCATGAAAACCCTTCTGACTTGCGCCGCCCTGTCCCTCGCGACGGGAGCCGCGTCCGCCCAGTGCTACAGCCTCAACGCAGACGGCGGCGCCGCGCTGATGGCGGGCTATTCCGTCACCGACGCGGCCGCCGGCCCTGAGCTTATGGCGCGTCCGCCCGTGGGCGAGGACGCCATCGCCGTGCTGTGTGAACGCGACGCGCCGGAATTCCGCGAAAAGGACTTCGAGCTGCTGCATCACGGCCTGTCGCTTTATGTGCGGTCGGGCAGCGATGACGGCGTAACCCTGATTTCGCTGAGCTTGCGCGATGGCAATGAATACGCCGTCCAACTTCATGACGGCGAGCTCAGCGAGGCTGATGTGGCCGCGATCACCGCCGTGCTTGAGGGCTTTGACGCAGGCGAGGCCGCGCTGGCGCGCCATTATCAGGACCAGCAGGACGGCTGACGCGCCGCGCGGCGCGCGTTAAGGAACGGTGATCGTCCTCCGGCGTGAGTCGCGCCGTCAATCAGGATTACCGCCCATGCAGCTGCGCGTCCGGACGCTGGACCATTTCACCGGGCTCGACCTGCCCGCTTATCAGACGCCGGGTTCGGCGGGGCTGGACCTGCCCGCCGCCGTGGCCGAGGACGTGCCGGTGACCATACCGCCGGGCGAATGGCGCCTGATCCCCACCGGCATTTGCATCGCCCTGCCCGAAGGCTACGAGGCGCAGGTGCGCCCGCGTTCAGGCCTGGCGGCGAAGTTCGCCGTCACCTGCCTGAACACGCCGGGCACGGTGGACGCCGACTATCGCGGCGAAATTCGCGTCAATCTGATCAATCACGGCCCTGAGCCCTTCATCGTGAAGCGCGGCGACCGCATCGCGCAGATGATCATTGCCCCGGTCATGCAAATCGTCTGGGCGCCGGTCGACGAACTGGACGAAACGGCGCGCGGCGCGGGCGGGTTCGGCTCCACCGGCGTTTGACCGGCGTCTTAACGCTTCCCTAAGCGGCGCCGGTTTCAGGTGTCGCGCACACCGCGCCGGACGGGCGCACGATTCGCGCATCTGGAGCCGTTCATGCATCAGGCAGGCATCGACGATATGGAGGCCGGGCCCGGCGAGGCGGGATTCCTCCTGCAGCTGCGCCCGCCGCCGGCCGCCGATCCCGCCGCTCTGGCCGATCAGATCGACCTGTTCACCGCCCGCTTTCTGGCGGCGCGCGGCCCGGAGGCCGGACGCTTTGCCCGGCTGGGCCCGCTGACCTGGGCGCTCGCCGCCCCGGACGCCGGCTGCGGCGCAGTGCATGAGGCCGCCCAGGCGCTGGGCGTGACGGTGTTCGGGACCGATGAGGACACGGTCTGGCTGATCGAGCGCGGGCCGGACGCACAGCCGAGCGTGTCTGAAGACACCGCCTCTGACGATGTCTGGGACATCGACGAGGGGCCCCGACTTGATCTTGAGGACTCGGCGTTTGACCTCGACAGTCTCACAGAAGCGCCGGCGCGGGCGGGCGCGCCGGATATCGCGGGCGAGCTGGCGGCGTTCCGCATCGAGATGCGGGCGATCGCCCGCGCCATCCCCGATGCCGCCGACCGCGAACGCGAGGCGCTGGGCGCGTTTCGCGAGGAGTTGCAACAGCTCACCAGCGCAGCGGGCGACCGCTTCGACGCGGCAGCCGGGCGCATCGAGACCGCCACGGCATCCCTGCCCGACGCCGCCGCGCGGGTCGAGGCCAGCGCCTTCCTCATGGAAACAAGCGTGCGCGAGGCTCTGGAAGCCCTGACGCGCGCCTGCGCCGCCATGGGCGCAAGCCGGGATGGCGCCAGCCGGGCGGGCTGACCTGCCCTGATTTCGCCTTGTTTGTTACATCGCGTTAATGTTAAGCTTCCCCCATAACAGCCTGGGGAGGCGATCATGAAGCTGGCGCTTGGCATAGGCGCTGCGGGTTTGCTCGCGGCAAGTGCATGGCAGGTCGGGCCAGAACGCGCCCTGACCATCGGCCTTGAGGCCCTGACCCCAACGCCCGAGATCGTTCAGGACGTACGCTCGGCCATTGATGCGCTGATCGAGCAGTTCAAAGGCCCCGGCGACGTCTCCCCGCAAGACTGACCCCCAGCCCATGGCGTGACGGATCCGGCGCCCGCAGGCGGGCGCCTTGCTTTCGCGCGGCCTCCCCTGTACATCCCGTCCCCTTACGCGAGGAGGGTGCGTCCGGTTCAAGTCCGGCGGATCCGGGCGCAGAGAGGTTTTTTCGATGAAAGCGCAATCCCAACGCCAGCTGCGTGCGGGCGAGCTTGTGCGCCGCGCCGTCGCCGACATCCTGCTGGAAGGTCATGTGCGCGAGCCCGCGCTGACAGGCGTGCCGGTGACCATCAGCGAGGCGCGCGTCAGTCCCGACCTGCGCCATGCCACCGTCTATGTCTCCGGCCTGACTGTGGCGGATCCCGAGGCTGTGGCCGCAGCGCTGAACAAGGCGGCGGGCTTCCTGCAGAAGGAGCTGGGCCGCCGGGTTGAGATGCGCTTTACGCCCAAGCTGCGCTTCGAGGCCGACAGCCGGTTTGATGACGCGGTGGAGGTCAACGAGATGCTGTCCCGCCCGGGCGTCAAGCGCGACCTGACCGGTCCGGGACAGGACTGATGGGGCGGCGCAAGAAGGGCGACGCGGTTCATGGCTGGGTGGTGCTGGACAAGCCGCTGGACATGACCTCAACCCAGGCGGTGTCCGTGGTGCGCCGCCTGTTCAACGCCCAGAAGGCCGGCCATGCCGGCACGCTGGACCCGCTGGCGTCGGGTGTGCTGCCGATTGCTCTGGGTGAAGCCACCAAAACCGTGCCCTTCGCCCAGGAAGCGGGCAAGACCTATCGCTTCACCCTGCGCTGGGGTCAGTCGACCACCACCCAGGACGCCGAAGGTGAGGTCATCGCCGAGAGCAATGTCCGCCCGTCGCCGGACGCCGTGCGCGCCGCACTTGAAGCCTTCGTCGGCGATATCGACCAGGTGCCGCCGCAGTTTTCAGCCGTGAAGGTGGATGGCGAGCGCGCTTATGATCTGGCCCGTGCGGGCGAGACGGTGGAGCTCAAAGCCCGTCCTATCCGCATCGACGGCCTGGCCCTTCTGGACGCGCCGTCGAGCGATCTGTGCGTGATCGAAATGCGCTGCGGCAAGGGCGCCTATGTGCGCGGCCTGGCGCGGGATCTGGCTGCTGCGCTGGGCGCCGAGGGCCATGTTGCGGCGCTGCGGCGCACGCAGGTCGGAGCGTTCACCACGGCGGAGGCCGTCACACTGGACGCGCTGAAGGATTTGGTGCATAGAAACGCCGCGCTGGAAGCCCTCAAACCGGTCGAGACCGCGCTGGACGACATCCCGGCCCTGGCCGTGACCGAGGACGAGGCATTTCAGTTGAGGCAAGGACGGCCGATCGTGCTGCCTCCCCGGCGAGCTTCAGAGCTACGCGACCTTCGACGCCCCCGCGATATCGGGGGCAAGGACTATTCGAAGGCCGTTGTGGCGATGGGGCGTGACCGGGCAGTTGCGATCGGCGAGGCGCGCGCGGGAAAACTCTTCCCGGTGCGCGTGTTTCAATGGGAACAGGAGCCCAGATAGACGATGTCGATTACGATTGAACGCAAGGCCGAGCTGATCAAAGAGCATGGCCGTACTGACAACGACACCGGGTCTGCCGAAGTCCAGATCGCCGTGCTCACCGAGCGGATTGCGAACCTGACCGAGCACTTCAAGACCCACAAGAAAGACAACCACTCGCGCCGCGGCCTCCTGAAAATGGTGTCGCAGCGCCGCCGTCTTCTCGATTATCTCGCGAATACGGAACGCGATCGCTACACGGCGATCGTCCAGAAGCTGGGCCTTCGCCGCTAGGCGGGCCTGACGGAGCGCCGGCCGCCACGAGGCGAGCCGGCGTTTCCATATCCAAGGCCTGCGCAATCCGGTGCAGGTCTCACGTACGTACGAATGGAAAATCATGTTCGATATACAGACCGAAACCATCGAATGGGCGGGCCGCACGCTCACCCTGGAAACCGGCCGCATGGCGCGCCAGGCCACCGGCGCCGTGCTCGCCACCTATGGCGAGACCACCGTGCTGGCCACAGCCGTGGCCATGAAAGAGGTGAAGCCGGGGATGGATTTCTTCCCGCTCACCGTGAATTACCAGGAAAAATACTTCGCCGCCGGCAAGATTCCAGGCGGCTTCTTCAAGCGCGAAGGCCGACCCACCGATAAAGAGACGCTGACCTCGCGCCTCATCGACCGGCCGATCCGCCCGCTTTTCCCCAAAGGCTTCAAGAACGACACCCAGGTGATGATCACCGTGCTGTCGCATGATCTGGAGAACGATCCGGACGTGCTGGGCATGGTGGCCGCCTCGGCCGCGCTGTGCCTGTCCGGCCTGCCCTTCCTGGGCCCGATCGGCGCGGCGCGCGTAGGCTATATTGACGGCGAATACGTCATCAACCCGAGCGTGGTGGAGCTGGAAGACAGCGCCCTCGATCTGGTGGTCGCCGGCACGGCCGACGCCGTGATGATGGTGGAATCCGAAGCCAAGGAGTTGTCTGAAGAAATCATGCTCGGCGCCGTGATGGCCGGTCATGAGAGCTTCCAGCCGGTGATCGAAGCGATCATCCGCCTGGCCGAGCGCGCCGCGAAAGACCCGTGGGACTTCACCCCGGAAGATCATTCGGGCATCGAAGCCCAGGTCCGCAAGCTGATCGCCAAGGATATCGAGAAAGCCTACACGATCACCAACAAGACCGAGCGCGTTGCGGCGCTTTCGACCGCCAAGGCGAAAGTGGTCGAGGCGCTGGGCGCCAGCGAGGAACGCCCCGAAGGCGTGCCCGTCAGCGTCCTCAAGGACGTGCTGAAGGGCGTGGAAGCCTCGGTGGTGCGCGGGTCGATCATCAAGACCGGCAAGCGCATTGACGGCCGCAAGCTCGATCAGGTCCGCGCCATCGTGTCGGAAGCAGGCATCCTGCCGCGCACCCACGGTTCGGCCCTGTTCACCCGCGGCGAGACGCAAGCGCTGTGCGTGACCACGCTGGGCACGGGCGAAGACGAGCAGTTCATTGACGCGCTGACCGGCACGTACAAAGAACGCTTCATGCTGCACTACAACTTCCCGCCCTATTCGGTGGGCGAGACCAGCTTCCGCCTGGCCCCGGGCCGGCGCGAAATCGGTCACGGAAAGCTGGCCTGGCGCGCGCTTCACGCCGTCATGCCGACCGCCGAGCAATTCCCCTACACCATCCGCCTGGTTTCGGAGATCACCGAGTCCAACGGCTCGTCCTCCATGGCGACGGTGTGCGGTGGATCGCTGGCGCTGATGGATGCCGGCGTGCCGATCACCCGTCCGGTGTCCGGCATCGCGATGGGCCTGATCAAGGACCCGGAAGGCGTGGCCGTGCTGTCCGACATTCTGGGTGACGAAGATCACCTGGGCGACATGGACTTCAAGGTGGCCGGCACCGAGATGGGCATCACCTCGCTGCAGATGGACATCAAGATCGCGGGCATCACCCAGGACATCATGCACACCGCGCTGGAACAGGCGAAAGCCGGGCGCGCGCACATTCTGGATGAAATGACCAAGGCGCTGGGCTCCAGCCGTTCGGGCCTCGCCGCCCACGCGCCCAAGATCGAGACCATGCAGATCCCCACCGACAAGATCCGTGACGTCATCGGCACGGGCGGCAAGGTGATCCGCCAGATCGTTGAAGAGACCGGCGCCAAGCTGGACGTCAACGATGACGGTCTGATCAAGATCTCCGCCGTGGACCAGGGCGCCATCGATGCGGCGCGCGACTGGGTGTACTCCCTGACGGCCGAGCCGGAAGTGGGCAAGGTCTACAAGGGCAAGGTCGTCAAAGTGGTCGATTTCGGCGCCTTCGTGAACTTCTTCGGGGCCAAGGACGGGCTTGTGCACGTCTCCCAGATGAAGTCCGAGCGGGTGAACCACCCCTCCGACGTGGTGTCCGAAGGCCAGCAGGTCTGGGTCAAGCTGATGGGCATGGATGATCGCGGCAAGTTCAAGCTGGCGATGAAAGTGCTCGATCAGGAGACCGGCGCCGAACTGACCGGCGACGACGACTAGAGCGCACAAACCCGCGCTGACTGACCGGAAAGCCCCGGCTGCTGCTGCAGCCGGGGCTTTTTGCATCCCGCCATGCGCAACAGGCCCCTTCTTGCTGTGGTTTTTTTTGGTTTATGGTGGCTTTTGATATTCAGGCGATTCTGATCCGGTCGATTCGCCCTGCGCAATTGAGGCGAGACATGAAGCTGATCATTGAACGGGCTGCCCTGCTCAAAGCGCTCGGACACGTCCAGGCGGTGGTGGAGCGCCGCAACACCATTCCGATCCTGTCCAACGTGCTGGTCAAGGCCGAGGAGGGCTTCGTGCGCTTCACCGCGACCGATCTCGATATGGAGATCGTGGAGGAGGCCGAAGCGCGCACCGAACGGCCCGGCATGGTCACCGCGCCGGCCCACACGCTGTACGAAATCGCGCGCAAGCTGCCCGAAGGCTCGCAGGTGACGCTGGAGCTGGGCGGGGAAGACCCGCGCATGACGCTGTCGGCCGGGCGTTCGCGCTTCAACCTGCCGGTCCTGCCGCCGGGCGATTTCCCGGTCATGCCCAGCGAGGACCTGGCGGTGACGTTCGCCTGCCCGGCGCGCGAGCTGGCGCGGCTGATCGACAAGACGCGCTTCGCCATCTCCACCGAAGAAACGCGTTATTACCTCAACGGCATTCACATGCACGCCGCCGAGCGCAATGGCCGCAAGACCCTGCGCGCCGTGGCCACGGATGGTCACCGTCTGGCGCTGGCCGAAACCGATCTGCCCGACGGCGCGGCGGGCATGCCCGCCGTGATCGTGCCGCGCAAGCCGATCCAGGAATTGCGCCGCCTGCTGGAAGATCTCGACGGCGACGTGAATGTGTCGGTGTCTGACGGCAAGATCCGCTTCCAGCTGGGCGCTGCGGTGCTGACGTCCAAGCTCATTGACGGGTCCTTCCCCGATTATGAGCGGGTCATCCCGCGCGGCAATGACAAGATCCTGCGCGTGGACCGCGCGCCGTTCGCCCAGGCCGTGGACCGCGTCGCGACCATCAGCCAGGAAAAGTCCCGCTCGGTGAAGCTGGCCCTGTCCGACGGCCAGCTGGTGCTGACGGTGAACAATCCCGAAAGCGGCGCAGCCAGCGAGGAATTGTCAGCCGACTATAGCGCCGAGGCGATCTCCATCGGCTTCAACGCGCGCTATCTGCTGGACGTGGCCGGTCAGATTGAGGGCGATGAAGCCGTGTTCGAGTTTGCTGATTCCGGTTCTCCCACCCGGGTGACGGATTCCGGCGATCCCGATGCCGAATATGTTCTGATGCCGCTGCGGGTGTGATCGGCGCGCCCGGCCCTCATCCTGCAGCCGGCAGCCCGGCGGTCACCCGGCTGAAACTCACCGGGTTTCGCAATTACGCCCTGCTCGATCTGACGCTGGACGCCCGCCCGGTGGCGCTGTTCGGCTCCAACGGGGCGGGCAAGACCAATCTGGTCGAAGCGGTGAGCTTTCTGGGGCCCGGGCGCGGCGTGCGCGCCGCCGGGGCCGACGCTGTGCGCATGAAGACAGCCGATGGCCCATCCCCCGTTTGGGCGGTCTATGCCGAAGCCATGACCCGCGACGGCGCAGTGAGCCTGGCCACCGGCTCCGACCCGGCTGAACCCTCAAGACGGCGCACGCGGCTTGATGGCGCAGCGGCGACCCAGGGCGAGCTGGCGCGGCTGTTTCCCATGGTCTGGCTGACCCCGCGCGAGGACCGGCTGTGGGCCGGGCCGCGCGCGGACCGGCTGAGATTCCTGGATCGCCTCGTGCTCGCCGGCGCGCCGGACCACGCCGCGGCGGCCACAGCCTATGACAAGGCCCAGCGCGAGCGCCAGCGCCTGCTGGACCGGCTGGAGCAGGGCGGGCGCGTCGACCCCGCCTGGCTGGACGCGCTGGAAGCGGAGATGGCCCAGCATGGCGTGGCGCTGGCCGCGGCGCGCCTGGACGCATTGACCCGGCTGCAGGCGGAGATCGATGCGCGGCCTGACAACGCCTTTCCCAAGGCCGATCTGGCGCTGGACGGGGTGGTGGAGGCCCGCCTGGCCGAAGGCATGAAGGCCGGCGAGGCCGAAGACTGGTTCGCCGCCACCCTGAAAGCCGCCAGACGCCGGGACGGCGCGGCAGGGCGCGCGCTGACCGGCCCCCATCGCACTGAGCTGGCGGCCCGGCACCGGGGCAAGAACCAGCCGGCGGCTGATTGCTCCACGGGTGAACAGAAAGCGCTGGTGCTGGGGCTGGCGCTGGCCCAGGCGGGCGCGGTGCGACGGAGTCTGGGCGCGGCGCCGGTGCTGATTTTCGACGAAGCCTGCGCCCATCTGGATGCCGCCCGGCGCGAGGGTCTGGCCGAAGCGATCCTGGCGCTGGAGGCGCAGGCCTGGCTGACCGGGGTGGAGGCGTCGCTGTTCGCCGCCTTCGGCGCCGGCGCGCAACACTATCGCATTGAAGCCGGCGTGGCGGCCCTCGCCGACTAGGGCGGGCGCGCCAATGCCAGCCTAGCTGGCGGCGCGGGCCTGCGGGCGCGGCGCAGCGATGAGCCGGGCGCAGGTGGTCAGCAGCACATCCTTGCTCACCGGCTTGGCGACATAGCCGTCCATGCCCATCGCGCGATAGCGGGCTTCATCGCCCTGCATGGCGTCGGCCGTCAGGGCGATCACCGGCGCATCGCCGCCGGGCAGGCGGCGCAGGCGGTGCAAGGTCTCCTCCCCGCCCATCACCGGCATGTGCGCGTCGAGAAGCACAAGGTCAAACCGCCCGGCTGCGAACAGCTCCAGCGCCTCGCCACCGCTTTCTGCTTCGGTCACCAGCGCGCCTGTGGTTTCCAGGAAGGACCGCGCCACCAGACGGTTGATGGCGTTGTCGTCGACAAGAAGGACCGACGCGCCGTAGAGCGCCGCATGATCAGACGGGGCGCCGCTGGCCGTGAGCGAGCCGGTATCCGCGGCGGCGAGGAAGGACAGGACGAAGCGCGACCCGGCGCCCTGGGTGCTGTCAATGATCACGTCGCCGCCCATGCGCCGGGCCAGTTCGCGCGCGATGACAAGGCCCAGGCCGGCGCCGCCGTGGCGGCGCGCCGACGAGCAGTCGGCCTGGCTGAAGCGCTGGAACAGGCGGGCCTGGACCTCGGGAGAGATGCCGGGGCCGGTGTCGGTGACAGCCATCTCGAGACGCCACCCCTCGATCCCTGCGGGCAGGGCGCGCGCCGCCACGTGGACCGATCCTGTGCTGGTGAATTTCACGGCGTTGGCGATGAGGTTGGACAGGCACTGGCGCACCCGCACCGGATCGAGCCGCACGCTGGCCGGCAGGGCCTCCAGATCACAATCCAGCCGCAAGCCCTTGGCCGCGGCGCCGGCGCGGAACAGATCGCACGTGGCGCTGACCAGCGCGCCCGGATCGGTGGGCTCGGGCGTAATGTCCACGCGCCCGGCCTCGATCTTGGACAGGTCCAGCACGTCATTGAGCACGCCGAGCAATTGCTGGCCGGATTCGATAATCGTCCCGACCTTCTCCTGATCGGAATAGCCCAGATGGGGCCCGGCCAGCGCCTGGGCCATGCCCAGCACGCCGTTGAGCGGCGTGCGCAGTTCATGGGACATGTTGGCCAGGAAGGCCGATTTGGCGGCGCTGGCGCTGCGCGCTTCGGCCAGCGCGGCTTTCAGCTCCTGCGCCAGCGTCTCGGCGTTATCCGCCAGTTCCGAGACCGCGATATACTGCGCCACAGAGGCCGCGAGCGAGACTTCCTCCGGCGTCCAGGCCCGGGTCTCGCCCACATGCTCGCAGCACAACACGCCGCGCACGCCCCGCCCGGTGCGGATCGGCGCATCCAGCAAGGCGCGCACGCCCAGCGGGGCCAGATAATCCTTGCCAAAGGCGGCGGTCACCGGGTCGGACCAGGCATCCGCCACACACACGGTGCGCCCGGTCTGAATCGCGTCGAAATAGGCCGGGTTGAGGTCCCGCTCGACGCGCTGGGCGGGCGCCATGGCGCCGTTCTGCGCGTCGAACAGGTGCAGGCAGGTCAGACCCTGGCCGTCTTCGTCCAGGCGCCAGACGCCGACGCGGCGCACATCCAGCAGCCGGCTCAACCGCTCGGCCGCCTCGGCCATCAGGCGCTCGGCGGACCAGCGCTCCACCATGTGGGCGCGGCCCAGCGATTCCAGTCCGGCATTGAACTGGCGCGAGCGCTCCAGCGCGCTTTGCAGGCCGGCTTCTGCAACGCCGCGCGCTTCGACTTCCTGGTCCAGCCGGCCGATCATCGGAATCCAGCGCACGAAGCCGTAGATCATCACGAGGATGCTCAGCGTGTAGCCTGAATAGACCACCACCTCGAGCTGGCCCTGGCTGACGCCCATGCCGGCATGCACTGACGCGGCGAAATGCTTGCTGGCGTCCAGGCTTGCCGAGACGGCGATGCCCAGCTGGCCGATCAGGAACAGGCGCGCCCGGTCCTGAATCCGTTTCAGCTTGCGGGTCACCAGCCAGAACAGGGCGGCCATGACGATGGCGACCGCCATGAGGGTGACATCACCGATGACTTCCATGGGCAGGCGCTCCTCGCTTTGGCGCAGTCTGGCGCAGCGGGAGTAAAGGGGGCGTTGACGGGCGGGCGCGGCGGCGAAGTATTTTCCTATTCCGGGCGTCCGCCGGCAGGCCCGGTTTCATTGAAAATCAGTCGCTTGCCGCGTCTTCGATGGCGTGCATGGCCTCGTCGGACAGGCCGAAATGATGGCCGATCTCGTGCACCAGGACATGGGCGATGAGCTCGCGCAAGGTGACGTCGCCGCGTTCGCACCATTCCATCAGGATGGGCAGGCGGTAGAGGAAGACATGGTCCGGCCCGCCCATGGGGTCGGCTATGGATTTATGGGTCAAATCCACGCCGTGATACAGGCCGGTGAGCTCGTACGGGCTCTCCATCCCGAATGTCGCAAGCGTCTCTTCGTCTGCAAAATCAGTGATTTGAATGACCACATTCCGGCACATGGCCCGGAAGGCGTCCGGCAGGCCGGCGAAGGCGTCTTCGGCGATGGCCAGGAAATCCTCCCCCGACGGCGCGCAGGCCGGGGCGAAGCGGGCGGCGGAGCCGGTCAAGGCAGATAGGGGGGCGGCGGGGTCATCGGCTTGTGTCATGGCACGCAGGTAGGCGCGCGGGCCTGCGGTGTCGAGGGCGAAATTCGCGCTTGCGCTGCGAATGAAAGGTGAACATGATAGCGGTCATGGCCCTATCCGAAACCCATGGCAGCGCCCCGGACAGCGCCCCAGACAGTGCGGAGGCGCGCGCCCGCAAGGCTTTGGCGCGGGCCGGGAATCCGGCGATTGACGATGCCCGCGCCCTGGCCCGCGGGGCGGCGCGCCTGCTGGCGGATCTGGGCGTTTCGGCCATCCCTGAATTCACCCTGCCCTGCGGGCGGAGGGCTGATCTGGCGGGGCTCGGACGCAAGGGCGAGGTGATCATCGTCGAGATCAAATCGGGCCTGGCGGACTTTCGCGCCGACGCCAAATATCCCGACTATTTCGCCTGGTGCGACCGGTTCTATTTTGTTGTGTCGCAACGCTTTCCGGCCTCGGTCCTGCCGGAGGCCTGCGGGCTTATCATCGCCGATCCGTTCGGCGGCGCGGTGGTGCGCGACAGCCCCGTCCAGCCGCTGGCCCCCGCCCGGCGCAAGGCCCTGACCCTGCGCTTTGCCCGCTGCGCCGCGGAACGGGCGCTGCGGACGCTTTAGGCGGGCGGGGATAGAGGCGGGGATAGCGCGTGTCCGACGGCGCGTGTTGCGTGACATGACCACGCCGTGAGGGGACATGAGCGGCCCCTGTGGGGACATGACCGGTCCCGTTTGGGGACATGGACGCGCCTCGGACGTCCCGAGGCCGCGAAAACCGGGCGCTGCGCGCGCTGTAGACGGGAACCCGGCGCGCGCCGGCCCGCGCCACCCGATCTATCCCCCATCAGAGCACCCGGCCCGGACGGGACAGCGCGCGCCTACCCGTGGATACTGCGCGCAAGGGGCGCCATCGTCCAGGGCCGGTTCGAACGACCCCGCCGCCCAAAACGCCAAGAGCCGGAAAAATGTGTCACCCATGTTCCCGGTCCAAAATGGAACCCATGAACGGGGTTGCTCAGAACCGCGCCGTTCTGAGTCAAACCCGGCAAACCGGGTCCAGATGCGACTGCCCTGCCTCCCGCCGGGGCGCGGCAACGCCTCGCCAGCGTCACCCCTCCTGTGCCCGCCACGCGCGAATTGGCGCTTGCGCCGGACACGCTGGCCTTTCATTCTGGGGGGTGAGGGACATGAGGGGTGTGGGTGATGGTGGCTTGGCTGCGCGCAGGCCTGGCGGGCGTCCTTGCGGCTGCGGCGGCGCTGGGCGTGCTGTGGCTGGCGGGAGAAGCCGGTTTCGAGGACGCCCGCCACGCATTGGCGCCGGGCGTGGTGTTTGCGCGCGACGGCCAGGCGGTCCTGTATCACGCCCCGGTTCCAGACTGGGTTCCCGCTGCGCGCGACGGCGATGCGGCGGGCAGCCCGCATCAGCCGGGGGTGGCGGTCACGTTCTGGGAACAGCACGCCTTGTTGACCGGGCCCCGGCCTGTGGTGACCACGCGCTACCGCGCGGTGGCGCAGACCCAGGGCGGCGCCGACGCGCTGGCGCTGGCCCAGCACGCCTTCTCGCCCTCCCAGCAGCAGGTGGTGCTGCACGAGGTGCTGATCGGGCGCAATGACGCCTGGATCGATATCACGCACGAGGTGGCGGTGACGTTCAGCCAGTCCGGTCTGGATCTGGCGAGCCGGGTGCTGAGCGATCAGACCCATGTGCTGATGCGCCTGCCGCGCGTGCGGCGCGGCGACACCGTGCAGTTGACCCTGTCGCGGGTCGGCAATCACCGGCTGGGCGACCGGTTTCATGACAGCGCATTTCTGGAGGGCAACCCGCTGAGCGCGGGCCGGCTGCGCCTGACCGCCACGGGGGAGCGCGGCGCGCTGCAATTCTCTCACGGCGATCCGGTGCGGCGCGAGCGCGCCGGGCCGGATCTGGAGCGGCTGATCCTGTATGACGGTCCCACGCCCGGCCGGGTGATGGAGTCCTATCGCGCGCCCTGGAGCCTGGACGACGGGTTCGCCCTGGTGAGCCGCACGGCGTCCTATGAGCGGCTGGCGGGCTGGACCGGGCGGCTCTACCGCCCGGATATCACGCCGGAAGTGTCCGCCATCGCCGCCACCATCGCCGGCGCCCATCCCGACCGGGCCGGGCGCATCACCGCGGCGCTGCGCTATGTGCAGCGCGAGATCCGCTATTTCGCCCTGGCGCTGGGCGATGGCGGCTATGTGCCCCAGAGCGTGAGCGAGACGCTGCGCCTGAGCGAGGGCGACTGCAAGGCCAAGACCCTGCTGCTGATTTCCATCCTCGCAGCGCTGGAGGTGGAGGCGGCGCCGGTGCTGGTCAATGGCCGGCTGGGCCCCGGGCTCGACACCCTGCCGCACTCGCTTCTGCTGTTCGACCATGTGATCGCCGGCGTGGAGCATGAGGGCGCGTGGTACTGGCTGGACCCGACCCGGCGCGAGCAGCCCGGCGCCCTGCAGTCGCTGGGTCAGCACCCGTTCGGCTGGGGCCTGATCGGGCGCGAGGGCGAGGCGGCCCTGACCTGGATGACCGTGCCGGACCCGGCCATTTCCATGCTCGATGTGGCCGAGCATCTGGCGCTGGAGGCGGACGGAACGGCGGCGTTCAGCGCGGTGTGGACCTTTGGCGGGCTGTGGGCCGAAAGCCAGCGCGACCGGGTCAACGAGTTCGGGCGCGACATGCTGGCGGGCGACATCACCGGCGTCTACCAGACCCAGTTCGCCGGAGCGAAACTGAACCCGGAGTCCCGCATCAATGACCGGCGCGCCGCCAACCAGATGGTGGTTGAAACCTCGGGCGAGGTGCGCCTGCACGATGTGCGCGAGCAGGCCGCGGCCGATGACGGCGAGGCTGAACCGGACGCAGGCGCGCCGGTGCTGGTGATCACGCCCCATGCCGCGCTGGAGCCGGTGGGGCTCGTCAGCGCGCATAATCGCTCCACTCCGGTCTACCTGCCGGATTCGCGCCGCGTGCGCCACACGATCGAAGTGCGCCTGCCCGAAGGCTGGGCCGCGCCTGAACCGTTCGAGCAGACCGTCTCCAATCCGGGTTTTGACGCTGTGGTCAGCCTTCAGGCCATTGAGGGCGGCTTTATCCTGACCAAGGAATACCGGGTCTCCGCCGGCGCGCTGGCGCCGGACGCGCTGGGCGCGGTGGTCAGCGACCTCAAGCAGGTGCGGCGCGCCGCCCTGATCTGGCTGCCGGACGGCGAACAGCCCGCCCTGGCCGCAGATGCCGGAAACCTGAACGCCGCTGTGGAGCCCAGCGTCCCGGCCGCCGCCGACCCCGGCGCCGCACACAGGACGCAGGTCATGACGGGACCGGCGGGCTGACCGGTCAGGACAGCGCCGGGCAATGCCCCAGGCGCAGCGGTCCGGCCTCGTCCCCGGCATGGACGGTGCGCGGCGTATCCCAGCGCGCGCGCCAGTGGAAGCGCAGGATCGTGATGTCGCCATCGGGTTCGAGGTGCAGGTGCAGCTCGCCCTCGCCGCGCGTATGACAGCCGAGCCCCGCGCAGAACCAGCGGCTGATATCGGTGATGTGTGTGGCGCCGTCCCACAAATCCTCGCCCATGTAGAACCAGCTGCCGCTCAGGCCGTAGCGCACGCGCTCGCGGCTGCGGGGCGGACCGGGCAGGAGGACGTTGATCTCGCCGAAATCCACCTCCTCGACCCCGTCCGTCTCGCCCAGTATGTCGCCGGTGAAATGCACGCGCAGCGCCTCGCCATCGGGGCTGCAGTCCAGCGATCCGTCCTCGGCGCGCGCCACATAGGCGCCGTGAAAGGCGAGCCCGAAATAGGATGGGCCGGCGGGCGGGGCGGCGGTGTCGTCCGGTTCCTGCGCCGCCAGCGCCGGGCTGGCGCCCGCCAGCACGGCCAGCGCGAGCAGGGCCTGGATGGATCGGGTCATGCCGTATGCTCCCCATTTCAGAATCCGGTTTGAGCATGGGCCGCGAGACTGGCGCGCACCAGCCCCCTGTTTTGGGGGGGGGAAGCCGACCGGCCAAGAGGACGGACGGAGAGGCCAACCGACGGCGTCTCCCATGCCCGCCTTCGCTCCGCCCCCTCACCCTACCCTCTCCCCCATAGCTGGGGGAGAGGAGGCTTCTCGCTTTGCGCTTCTATCGGTTGGTTCAGGCGATGGCCTTTCCAGATTGAACGCCCCGTTCCAGCCTCCTCTCCCCTCCTTGAGGGGAGAGGGTGGGGTGAGGGGTGCGGCGCTTTACTCGCAGATCAGGCGCTCGCTCCTTCACCCTGGCCTTCGCTCGTTCAATTGATTCTCCGGATCAATCTCCTATCTCGGCGCGCGCTTCGCCAATATCCGCTGGAGCGTGCGCCGGTGCATGTTCAGGCGGCGGGCGGTTTCGGAGACATTGTGGTCGCACAGCTCGAACACGCGCTGGATATGCTCCCAGCGCACGCGGTCGGCGCTCATGGGGTTTTCCGGCGGTTCGGGCTTGGCGTTGGGCAGGGCCAGCAGCGCCTTGGCCACATCATCGGCGTCGGCGGGCTTGGACAGATAGTCGATGGCGCCCGATTTCACCGCCGCCACGGCGGTGGCGATATTACCGTAGCCGGTGAGCATCACCACGCGGCAATCGGGGCGCTCGGCATAGAGGGTGCGCACCACGTCCAGCCCGTCGCCGTCATCCAGGCGCAGATCCACCACGGCGAAGGCGGGCGGGGCGCTGCGGGCGCGGGCCTTGGCCTCGGCCACGCTGCCCACGGCGGTCACGTCAAACCCGCGCGCGGTCATGGCGCGGCTGAGGCGGTTGAGGAAGGGCGCGTCATCATCGACGAGGAGCAGGGTGGCGTCGTCCGGCAAAACCAGATCAGACATGGGGTTGGGCCTCCGGCCAAAACAAAAGTCCTGGAGACTTAACTAGACGATGCCTGACCGATTTCGAAGGCTTTGTGGTGAAAACGCCGCAGACGGCGGGCGCAGGCCCCCTTAATCCTCGATCTCCAGCCCCGCGCGGGGCAAGGTGATCTCCACCCGTGCGCCGCCGCCCGGCGCGTTGGACAGGGTCACCTTGCCCTGGACCCGCTGGGCCAGGGTCATGGCGATGAAGACGCCCAGGCCAAGCCCCCCATGGCCCGGTTCGGCCTGGCGGGTGGTGACATAGGGCTCGCCCAGCTTGGCCAGAATGTCGGGCGGGAAGCCCGGCCCGTCATCCTCCACGGTGAAGGTGACATGGCGCGCCGTCCAGGCGCCGGTGACGATGACGCGGGTGGCGGCGAAATCCACCGCGTTTTCGATGAAATTGCCCAGCGCATAGATCAGCTCCACCCGGCGGCGCAGCACCGGCGCGCGCGCCTCGCCCAGGGGGGCGGAGAGCCGCACGGAGATGGGCGCGCCCACGCCCTGCAGGGGCGCGGCGGCCTCCTCCATGGCTTCGCTCAGGCCCAGCCGGTCATGTATGCGGTCGCCGGCATCACGCATCTGGGACAGGCGCTGGAGGATCTCCCGGCAGCGCTGGGCCTGAGACACCAGCAGTTCGGCGTCTTCTTTCACTTCGGGATCGGTGGCCGCGCGCAGCATTTCCTTGGCGGTGAGCTGGATGGTGGCCAGCGGCGTGCCCAGCTCGTGGGCGGCGGCGGCGGCCAGGGCGCCCAGCGCCGACAGGCGCTGCTCGCGCGCCAGAACGCCCTGGGTCGCCGCCAGCGCCGCGCCCATGCGGTGCGCCTCGCCCGCCACACGCCAGGCATAGATGGCGGTGAAGGCGATGGCGATCACCAGCGCCAGCCCCGTAGCGGCCAGATAGAGCGGCGGCAGGGCGAACACCTCGCCGGGAATCCAGGGCATGGGCAGGTGCCAGACCGCCAGCGCGCTGGTCCCGGCCAGCGCCAGCGCGCCCAGCGACAGCCACCAGCGCGGCGGCAGGGCGGCCACGGAGATCACCACCGGGCCGACAATCATCACCGCGAACGGATTGGCGAGCCCGCCGGTGAGCGCCAGCAGCGCCATCAGCTGAATGAGGTCAAAGGCCAGCTGGCCAAAGGCCTCGCCGTCGCGGGCCAGACGCTGGGTGGAGACGAACACCGGCAGCAGCGCATTGAGCGCGGCGCTGGCGGCGATGAGGGCGAAGCAGGCGGGCAGCGGCAGCGCGAACCCCAGACCGAAATGCACCCCCAGCACGGTCGCAGTCTGGCCCGCCACCGCCAGCCAGCGCAGGAAGATCAGCGTGCGCAGACGCACCCGGCCGAACACCGGCGCCAGATCGCCGCCATCCACCGGATCGTCGGGCGCGCCGATCGCGGCGCGGGCGGGGCTGAAACTGTCAGTCATGGGCGGCGCGCTCCTGCTGGACGGCGACGGCGAGAGTTGGGGGCGGGCGGGATCGGCGCCCCGCCGCCTCGACACCGCCACACGGGCGGGCCATGTAAGGCGTGAACAGCGCCCAGCAAGCGGGAGCCCACGGCCTGCGTCAAGCGGACCCTTGGCCGCACGTGCCGCTCGTGCGTTAGGATGGCGCGCGACCGGTGCGCCCTCACGGCGCGCCGGCATGCACAGACGCACACAGAGACGCACTCAAAGACGAATGAGGACAAGATGAGTTTCAAGACACGCCCGGTCTGGTTCATTCCGGTGGTGGCCTTTGCGGCAGCCCTGCTGGCCGCTGCGGTGATGGTGGGCGCCGCGCTCTTGCGCGGTCCGGCGCCGGTTGACCCGGACGCCCCGCCCGCGCCCGCGCCGGTGCGCTCCAGCGGCGAGGCGCAGGTGGGCGGGCCCTTCACCCTCGTCAATCATCGCGGCGAGACCGTCACCGACGCCGATTTCGCCGGCCGGCCCATGCTGATCTATTTCGGCTTCACCTATTGCCCGGACGTGTGCCCGGCCTCGCTGCAGGTGATGGGCGCGGCGCTGGAGCAGCTGAGCGAGGACGAGCGGGCTGAGTTCCAGCCCATTCTGATCAGCGTCGATCCGCAGCGCGATACGCCCGAACTTCTGGCGCAATACATCACCGCCCCGGCCTTTCCCGAAAACCTCACGGGCTTGACGGGAACGCTGGATCAGGTACGCAATGCTGCACGTGCTTACAGGGTGTTTTTCGCCCGGGTGGAGGATGACGGCGTGTCGTCGGACTACACGGTGGATCACAGTTCGATCATCTATCTCATGGACCGTGAGGGGCGGTTCGTCGAGATTTTCCCCCACGGCGCGGCGCCGGCCCATGTCGCGGCGCGTCTGCAAGCCTTTCTTGAGGCCTCTCCGGCATAATCGAGACCAGACTTTTTTAGGCCGCGATACGCGGCGCAATGGAGCCCGTTCGCGTCCATGTTCTACTCCTTCCTTGAAATGTCGCGCGCGGCCATGCTGCCCTGGCGCACCGCCGCCAACATGACGCGGCGGTCTTTGCGCAATCCGCTCAATCCGGCGGGCGAGACTCTGGCCGGGCGCGCCATGGCGGCGTCGGCGGACCTGTTTGAAAGCCTGACGCGCCAGTACGGCAAGCCCGAATGGGCGCTGGACCCGCTGGTGGTGGACGGGGAAACCGTCCCCGTCGAGATCGAGACGGTGTGGTCCAAGCCGTTCTGCCGGCTTTTGCATTTCAAGCGCGACGCAGACGCGCTGGCCAAGGCGCGCGGCGTGAAGCCGGGCGCGCTCAGCGATCCCAAAGTCCTGCTGGTGGCGCCCATGTCGGGCCATTTCGCCACCCTGCTGCGCGGCACGGTGGAAGCCTTCCTGCCCGATTCCGAGGTGTACATCACCGACTGGTCGGATGCGCGCATGGTGGCGCTTAACGAAGGCCGGTTCGATCTCGATGATTACGGCGTCTATGTGCGCGAGATGATCACCGCCATCGGCGCGGGCGTGCATGTGGTGGCGGTGTGCCAGCCCGGCCCGCCGACCCTGGCGGCCATCGCCCTGATGGCCGAGGACCAGGACCCGATGCGTCCGGCCTCCATGACCTTCATGGGCTCGCCGATCGATGCGCGCAAATCGCCGACCGTCCCGAACAAGCTGGCCGAAGAGCGCCCGTACTCCTGGTTCCGGGACAATCTGATCCAGACCGTGCCGGTCTTCTATCCCGGCGGGCTGCGCCGGGTGTATCCGGGCTTCCTGCAGCTGACCGGCTTTATCAACATGAATTACGAGCGGCACGTGGACGCGCACTACCGCTATTTCAACCAGATGATTGACGGCGATGGCGACAGCGCCGACCGGCACCGCGCCTTCTATGACGAGTATCTCTCGGTGATGGATCTGACCGAAGAATTCTACCTGCAGACCATCCACGACGTGTTCCAGGAGCACAAGCTGGCGCGCGGCCTGCTCACCGTCCATGGCCGCCCGGTGCGCCCGGAGACCATCACCGACATCGCCCTGATGACGGTGGAGGGCGAGAACGACGACATTTCCGGCATCGGCCAGACCCAGGCCGCCCACACGCTGTGCACCGGCATTCCCGACACGATGCGCCTCGACCACGTCCAGCCCGATGTGGGCCATTACGGCGTGTTCAACGGCCGCCGCTTCCGCGAAGAGATCGCGCCCAAGATGAAGGCGTTCATGGCCGAGCACGCGGCGAAGGCGGCGCGCAAGGGGAAGGCGGCTTAGGGGGCTGGGCCCTCGCCACGGACGCGCGCCTTTATTCTCGTGTCAGGCGTCTTTTGATGCTATGGTTGCAGCTCATGTCATGAGACGCGATATCATAGCGGAGGGTCAAGCCATGAATATACAAGCGTGTATGGCCGGTGCGGCGCTGAGCGCCGGGCTGTTGCTGGCCGGCCTTCCGGGTCAGGCGGATGCTGCCGGTAATGCGCAATCGCGCGCGCAGCTGGACCGTCTGGGCTGCCAGTACAACGATGTGTCCTGCAGCGCCGGGGCCAGGGTGTTCCGCAATCACCGGCATGCCGGCCAGGCGCGCGCCTCCACGGTCGCGCGATATGTGCAGGCCTGCGAGCGCGGCACGGCCGAGGCCTGCAATGAGCTCGGCTTCATGTACGAGGCCGGACGGTATGTGCGCCAGAATCCATCCCAGGCCGCCGCGCTTTACCGTCAAGCGTGCGAAGGCGGCAGCGCCACAGGCTGCAGCAATTACGGCGTGATGTACGCCAATGGGGACGGAGTCGCCCAGGACGATGTGCGCGCCCTGGCTTGGTTCAGCCTGGCGGCCATCGCCGGCGATGAGACGGGCGTGCAATATGGCGACCTGATCGCCGGCCGGATGACCGAAACCCAGGTCGCCAGCGCCCGCGCCCTGGCCCAGCGCTGCGAAGCGAGCCGCTACGCCGATTGCGGCTGAGGCTGGAGAAAGCGGGCGGACGCCGGAGCGCCGCCCGCACTCCCTCACCCGATCTGGAATCGCCGCCGCAGAGCCAGCGCGGTGAGGAAGATGAGGATGAGGGAGATGAGCCTTTGGGTCATGCGAAGGAACGCGAATACCCCGCTCTGCCAGGTGTTTTGCTCTGACAGCGACTTCGCCCAGGTGTGATGGCCGATCGGGTCTGACACCGGGATTAATCCGAGCTCGACGGTGAAGAGCAGGGGTCCAGGCAGATACCGCAGCTTTTCAAAACACCGCCGTGGCGCATCCGACCAATGCGCTATAACGCCCACAAATGGCTGCGCTGCATATTTTTCAAACAATCGCACCGGTGCTGGGCGCGCGTCTATCCAAGGTGGCTCTGTGGATGCGAGTGGGACAGACGCTGACGGTGAGCAACTCATGTTGTTGAACGCGCAAGCGGAATACGCAAGGCTATTATAGGCAGAAGCAAAGACAATTATCGAGGCGCCCAGCCAGAGAAGCGGGCGCAGCGCGCTTTGCCCGTAATCGGCCAGCTTTCCATAGGCGTCGGCCGCCAATTTTTCCCAACGTTTGATATCGTCATCGGTGCGCGCCTTGCGCGCTCTGAGCTCAAGGGCAAAGAAGCGCTGCTCCTCAATATGCGCCCCGATCCCGCGCATGAGGAGCTTCAAGCGGCGATAGCTGGATTCGAATCGGGCAGCTGGGGTCTGCTGGGTACTAAGTGCGCGTAGATACTCTTGCCAAGCCTTGTAGGCGGCCCGCCAGAAGGCGAGACGCAAGGCCGCCTCTATCTCTGGAGAGACAGGATCCAAGCTCTTCTCGGTAATGGGCTGGACTGTATCAAGCTTTTCAGCAGGATCACCAGCTTCCCCCAAGTTCTTCGGAAGCGGCACGGTTTCATTTTCGCGCTTCAACCTCTCGGCGATGCGCTCCCATGCCACAAGTTCCAAATCACTATCGAAGGCGAATTTCGTACCTGTAAGATTAACCCCTTCATGCATTGTAGCGCGGTCAAAAATTGCTAAGCTATGAAATTCTGTATCGGCAAACTGTGGCGCCTCATCGAATACCCGACACGAAAATAGCGCTCTCCGCAAGCACAAAACATCTCTGAACCGTATCTTGGCAACTTTTTGCCTCGGCCCTGGCTCGTCGAGCCCTTTCCAGCTAAATGTGAATAAATCTAGAAATGAAGAATCAGAAAATTCGATCTCTTTTAGAAATATTGTACAGAAAAATCTCGCTGGGCCACAAACTAATATTTTTTTGAACCGAACGTCACATGTAAATTTTGAATTACTAAAGCCGGCAGAAGCAATAAATATTGCATTGTAAAAATTAGCTGATGCATAAAAAATTGACTCATTGAATGCAGCGTTACCGCCGAACATTGCATTTCTAAATTCCACACCTTTCGAAAATATTGACCTATTAAAATGATTTTCTCCGATAAATCGCGACCCGGAGAAGTTTGCTTTTTCTGAGAAATATGAATTTTTAGCCGTTAAATCCGACATAAAATATGTTTCATTGTATTCTGACGAAAAAATATGAGCGCTGTAATTCAATGACAAATTAGGAAGTATTTTTGTTCCAGCAGATTCTGACAAGGATCGCGCGATAACTGCGCCATCAAAAACTACTTTAAATTCTTCATTATCGCGATTTATTCGATTAAATTTTGTGCGTCCGGAAAGCCGCAGACGAATGCTCAAAATCCGCTCGAGCAAATTCCAGTTTTGGTGATCTTTGTCCGCCTTCCAATTCAGTACGCCACATTCTAGCAATCGAGCCGGCAGATGTACGATATGCCAGTGTTTTTCACCAAAAGGGCTATCTGTTATTTCGCCTGCTTTGCGTAACGCTCTCAGACTCCGCAAACGCCAGTCTGCCTCCGGGTCAGCCCGCCAGTAGTCCTGCAGGCTCGCAGGTCGAACCGCTCGTTGCTCACCGCCTTGAGCTTCAGGTTCGCAATACTCATATCTGCCCCGCTTGACGACAACCCACCCACGCCAAGGCTTCTCAGGCAAGCCTTCTTCGTTCAGCTTCCCCAATCCTTCCCAAGAATAGTCCCGGTCAAACCACTCCTCCCACCAGCGCCGCTCTTCCGCCGCGGCGTCAAACACCTCCCGCTCAGCCATCACGCCTGCTCCCCGCAACCTTCACCCGTCAGGAGAGCCGGACTCGCCTTCACGTGCAAGCGGGAACGCAAAACGCCCGCCTGGCGGGAGCCAGACGGGCGCTGCGGTGTCGTCTGAAAGCGCGGGCCTTGCGCCCCTCCCCTACTCCGCCGGAATGTGCCGCACGGTGAGGCCGAGATCGGCGATGACGCTCATGTCTTCGGCGACATTCATCAGCCGGTCCATGCCCACGGGGGCGGCAGGGGCCATGGCGATCTCCACCGCGCCGCCCTGGTTGATGAAGGCGCTGAGCGCGGCGCCCATCTCGATGGCGAGGCCTTCGGGCAGCATGCCGCCGCCCATGGCGATGCCGAGGCCCATCATGGTGGCGGCCTGCATGCGCGCCTCCTCCGGCGTGACGCCCTGCATCTGGGCGTTCAGCGCCATGGCGCGTTCCAGCAGGTTGAGGTCATCGATGCGCAGGGTCATGGAGTGGATCTGCAGCGCGCCGTAGGCCTCCATCAGGCGCATTTCGACGGCCTCGGGCAGCTCGCCGGCGGCCCCGTCCGGATCCGCCTCGATCTGAGCAAACATCTCGCTCATCACCGCGGCGGTTTGGTCGGCATAGGCCTGCAGGCCGGAGACGTCCTGGGCGAGGGAGATGCGCAGTCCGTCCTTCAGCTCGAACCAGTAATCCTCCAGCGCGACGGTGGCGCGGTCGGTGGCCGGGTTGTAGCGCGTGCGGCTGTAGAGCGAGAACTCCAGCATCTCATAGCCCATGGAGGCGAGCATCTGCGCGCCCTGGGCGGTTTCGGGCGTGTCGGAGGACAGCGCCACGGTGAGCTGCGGCATCTCGGCGATGATGTCGATTGTGTCGTCGCGCCGGGTTTCGTAGCGCATGTCCAGCGTGGGCATGGCGATACGGGCGCCGCCGGCGCGCACCTCCATGCCGCGCATGGCGAGGCTCTCGAACGCGCCGGTGGGGCGCATCCAGCGGGTCATGGCTTCGGAGAACTGGTCGCCCATGGCGATCGCGCCGTCCTCACCCTCGTCTTCAATGTTCAGCAGAACATCGATGAACAGGGCGTCGAGCCCGGTCATGGAGAACTCGTCCAGGCGCATCACGAGCTCGCCGGCGTCTTCGTCGTCGCCGGTGATGGACAGGCCCTCGATCACGGCGCGGCCCAGCCGCTCGCCGTCGAACGCTTCCAGCGCCGCACGCGCGAGCGCGCCGCCGACGGGGGCTTCATCGCCGGCGTCCGCCGTGAAGCTCAGGCCCGACATGGACAATTCGGCGAAGGTGTAGTCAGCCGCCGCGCGCGAGGGCAGCTCGTAATCATCCTCGTCCGTGCGGCCATTGATCAGATCGGAGATGAGCTGGGACAAGGCGGCGCCCGGGCGGTCGGCGCGCAGGCGGGCGATGCGGGCCACGCCCTCGCCATCCTCGCCCCCGGTAAGCAGGTCTTCAGCCTCCAGCCAGTCAAAACGGGCGACGCCATCCTCGACCCGCGGCGCGGCGATGGACAGACGTCCCACGCGTCCGGGCGCCTCGCCGTCAGCGCTGGTCAGGCCAGTATAAACCGCGACCCCGTCCTCCATCTCGGCCTCGGCTGAGGCGAACAGGTCCGAGCGCGCAAAGCCCAGCGCGTCCAGCCCCTCTTCCATCTGGGCTTCGGAGACGGCGGTGCGGGGCCCTTCACCGGGCTCGTCCGAGCCACAGGCGGCGAGCGCCAGGGCCAGAGCGGCGGCGGAGGCATAGGCTGACATGCGGGCGAGTTTGGTCACGGAAAGCGTCCCCTGTGTTCGTGAGTGAGGCGCAAGTCTAGCGGGCGGCGCGTACGCGCGCACCCCCAAAATCGCGCCGCCTCAGTTGCCGTCCATGCGGCCGAGCAGGGCGGCGATGGGGTCAGAGGCGGGCTCTTCCTCGCGCGCAGGCGCCGGGGCCGGCGCGGGACCGGAGGGTTCGAGCAGCGCCGCGATGGGATCATCGGGGCGGGCGGGCTGGACCAGCAGCGCGTCCAGCGGGGCGGGCCAGGCCGGGGCGGCGTTGATGAAGCGGGCGAAGATGCGCGCCGGCCCGGCGCCGCCCAGCGCGTCGTCCGTGGGCGTGAAATCGTCATTGCCCATCCACACCACGGCGGCCATGCCTTCAGACCAGCCCGCGAACCAGGCGTCGCGATGGCCATTGGTGGTGCCGGTCTTGCCGCGCACCGCCCGGCCTGGAACCCGCGCGCCGCGCCCGGTGCCGGTCTCCACGGCGGCTTCGAACACCCGGTCCATGTCGATGACGACGCGTCCAGCCAGCACCAGCGGCCCCGGCGCTTCATCGCGCGCCCACAGCACACTCCCGTCCGGCGCGGTGATGGAGTGGATGGCGTAGGGCGGCGCCGCGCGCCCGCCATTCATGAAGGGCAGATAGGCGCCGATGAGCTCCAGCGGCGTGACTTCATAGGCGCCCAGCGCCGCCGAGGGCGTGTTGGCGATGGGGCTGGTGAGCCCCATGCGCGCCGCCGTGCGCAGCACCCAGCCACGCCCGGTGGCTTCGGACACCTGCACGGCGACCGAGTTGGACGAGCGGGCGAAGGCCGTCTCCAGCGTCAGGGCGCCCTCATAGCGGTTATTGAAATTCTCCGGCGACCAGCCGCCATAGCTGACCGGTTGGTCGACGAACACATCGTCCGGGGTCAGCCCGCCTTCAAAGGCGGCGGCGTAGACAAAGGGCTTGAAGGCCGAGCCCGGCTGGCGCCGGGCGCTGACCGCCCGGTTGAAGGGCGAGCGGGCATAGTCCGCCCCGCCGGCCATGGCCGCCACGCCGCCGGTGTGATCCAGCGCCACCAGCGCGCCGGCGCCTGCGCCCAAGGCCAGTTCGGGATCGGCCAGACCCTCGCTAAGGGCTGTTTCAGCAGCGCGCTGGGCAGCGATGTCCAGCGTGGTGTGGACAATCAGATCGCCGGTATGGCCGGGCAGGCGCTCGCGCACCTGGGGCAGGACCCAGTCGGCGAACCAGCCCGCGCCGGGGCTGGCGTTGCCGCGCGACACCCGGATGGGGGCTTCAGCGGCGGCGATACGTTCGGCTTCGGTGATCCGCCCCGTGGCCAGCATCAGGTCCAGCACCACGGTGGCGCGCACCGAGGCGCGCAGGGCGTCCGATGTCGGCGCATAGCGCGACGGCGCTTTCAGGAGGCCGGCCAGCAGGGCCGCTTCGCCGAGGCTCAGCTCGTCCGCGCTCTTGGAGAAATAGCGCCGCGCGGCGGCTTCGGCCCCCCAGGCGCCGGCGCCGAAATAGACCCGGTTGAGATAGAGGGCGAGGATTTCGTCCTTGGTGAAGCGCTGCTCCAGCCACAAAGCCAGCATCATCTCCTGCGCCTTGCGGCGCAGGGTGCGGTCGGGGGAGAGGAACAGGTTCTTGGCCAGCTGCTGGGTGATGGTGGAGCCGCCCTGCACCACCCGGCCGGCGCGGATATTGGCCAGTGCGGCGCGCGCCGTGCCGATGAGATCGACGCCGAAATGGCTGTAGAAGCGCCGGTCTTCCACCGCGAGGACGGCCAGGGTCAGGGTTTCGGGCAGGGCTTCGGCGCGGATCGCGCCATGGCTGACCTCGCCGCGCCGCGCAATCGTGCGCCCGCTGCGGTCCAGCAGCACAATCTCGCCGGTGCGCGGCGCAGGCTCGAGCGCCGAGAGATCAGGCAGGCTGCGCGCCAGCCCGGCTATCCACGCGCCGCCCGCCAGCATGACCAGCACCATGGCCGCGGCGAACAGCCGGAACGCCGCCCCCCATGCCCCGCCCTTGCGCGGCGGGCGCGCGCGCGAATACGGGCGCGGGCTCTGATGCTGGGACATGGATGGACGCTCGCCCTGATGGTCTGAGTGCAGACCCTCCACAAAGCGCTTACGTGGTTAAGGGCGCGTGAATTGGGGGGCGTCAGGGGGCGGGGGACCCTAGAATTTGTGGTCTATGCCCGCGCCTTTCAAAATCGCGTTGGCGGTGTGGCGGCTGCGCGTGGATCGAGGCACCAAGTGCACGGAACCATCGGGGGCGACCCACTTTTCGTGACTGCCTTTGCCGCCTTTGACCTTCGTGAAGCCCGCCTCTTTGAGACGGCGGATGATGTCCTTGTAATAGCCCTCGGGCATGGGGGCTTAAGCGCCAGCGGGCACAACGTCCGGCCGCTGCCAGACAATTCCAGGCACAAGCTTTCCCGACATCAAATCATCAATCGGACGTCGGCCCAGCTCAGGCTTGATATGATTTTCAAACACCAGAGCCCGTGCGTGCTCGAACACCACAGCCTCGAAGGCCTCAACTGTCTCGGCTTCGATGTGCAGGCCCTTGATGTCGCTCTGGGAGATGTAGACCTTCGCCTCATCATCCCAGACCGCCCGGACATGAAAGGTGCGATTATCGTTCATGGGCATCGGAAGCCTCCGCGCATCTGGCCAAGCCGGTCCGCCAGCCGCGCCATCATAGCAGCTCGACGGCGCAAGCCAAACGCCGTCAAGCGGAGCATTGATGAACACCCCGCCCCGAATCCCGCCTTGCCCGTACGCGCGCGGCGGGTGATCATGGGGACGAAGCGGTTTGAGGGGACTGATCTGATGGGTGGATACCGGATGGCGCGGCGCGCGGGCCTGATCGCGGCGGCGGCGGGGCTCGGCGTCATGGCGCTGGGCGCCTGTGCGCTGATGCCTGAGGGCGAAAGCGTGTGTCCCGATCGCGGGCCCAATACCGGCAGCTGGCCCTATTGCGGCTCGGCGCAGCCGGGCGGGCCGGGACCGGCGGATGAACCGATCAATCCGCGCGGCGGGCGCTGAGCGGTTGAACCGGGGCTGAACACCGCCTTCAGCCTTCATTCGCCCGGCGCCGGGCGTGATAGGCGCGTGGGGCCAGGAGGGCCCGATAGTTTGGGGAGGGCGTGATGCTGGCGGCGTATCCTGCAGAGCTTGTGATGGTGGCTTTGGCCCTGACGGCCAGCCTGGCGATCGGCGTTCCGGTGCGCATTGTGGGCTGGCGGGCGACGCTGGCCGGCTTCACCCTGATGCGGCGCGGCATACGCGCCCACCGGTGGAAAATCCTTCTGGTGCTGGTGCTGGGCGCCATGGCGGGGTTGTGGAGCTTTGAGAATATCCGCGATCTGGCCTTCTCGCTGTTCTAGAGGCGTCTGCGAAGGCCCGGTTCTTCGTCACGAAATCATCACGCGCGGACGCGCGCCGGTTTGGCTAATCTGCCCGTCAGATTCGCGAGACCGGAGGGATTTTCCGTGATGATCCGCATGCTGATGCTGGCCGCCTCAACCCTGCTGGCCGCCTGCGCCGAGCCGGCGCCCGTCCCCGGTTCAACCACCCCGGCAGCCCAGCGCGAGCCGGCTGCACAGTGGACGACCTTGACCGGGGAGGCGCCGCTGGTGATCGCCCATCGCGGGGCGTCGGGCTACCGGCCCGAGCACAGCGAGAGCGCCTACCGTCTGGCGTTCGAGCAGGGCGCGGACATTCTGGAACCCGATCTGATGATGTCGTCGGACGGTCAGCTGATCGTGCGCCATGACCCGTACCTGTCCACCTCCACCGATATCGCGGAGCGTCCCGAGTTTGCTGAACGGCGCCGGTCCCTTATGGGCCGCGAGGACTGGTGGGTGATGGATTTCACCGCCGATGAGCTGCGCTCCCTGCGTGTGCGTCAGGTCTTCGAGGACCGCTCCACCGAATACAATGATCGCGACCCGGTCCTGACACTGGATGATTTCTTTGATCTGGTGGAAGAGCTGGAAGCCGAGTGCGGCTGCACCATCCCAACAGAGCCGGAAGTGAAACTGCCCGCCGAACATGCGGCCATGGGGCTCGATCCCCTGCCCGTGCTGCTCGAGGTTCTGGAGCGGCGCGGGCTGAACCGCGCGGACGCCCCGATCATCATCCAGTGTTTTGATCCGGGTTTCCTGCAGCGCCTGCGCCCGCTGACGCCGGTGACGCTGGCCATGCTCTATGGCGGGCCGGACGATCCGGCGTCCAATGCGGGGGGCCTGCCGCTGGAGGAGATCGCGCAGTTCGCCGACGCGGTGGGGCCGTACAAGGCGGTGCTGCTGAACCCGGACGGATCCAGCACCGGCTATTTGGAACGCGCCCACGAGCTGGGTCTGGCCGTCCATACCTGGACCGTGCGCGATGACCGGGCGCCGCATACGGGCGCGAGCGTTACGGACGAGCTGAGAGCGCTCTACGCGCTGGGCGTGGATGGCGTGTTCACCGACCAGCCCGGTACCGCCGTGGCGGTGCGCGCCGCGATGGCAGCGGGCGATTGATCGCTCACCGCGCGATCAGCGGCACAGATCATTGACCTGACGCAGGGCGGCGGTGACGCCCGACAGCGAGAACTCGTACACGGTGGCCGTGCCGCGATCGCTGGTGGCTTCCACGCGCATGGCCGAGCCCTGGCGCATGGCGTTCACCAGCCGGGTGGAGTCGCGCTCCAGTTCAACAAAGCCTTCATTGCGCGAGACATACATCGCAAACCGGTCCGATCCGACGCGGGCGCGCGGCGGGCTGTCGGGACGCAGCGGATAGCCGGCCATGAAGCTGGGCTGTTCGCGCGCGGCGCCGGACGCCCAGCTGGCGACGAAGAAGAACACATCCCCGTGAGTGACATTGGACGGCAGGGACTCGCTGGGGCGGCTGACCGCGTAGCAATACCGGTCCGCGCCCTCGCCCCGGGTGAAGACGCGCCAGGCGTTGTGGGCGGCGCGAAACACCGGCTCGGCGCCCGCAGACGCCTGTGCTGGCGCGGGCGCCGCCGCGAACGCGGCGAGGCTGACAAGGCTGGCGCAAAGGGCGGCGGGCAAACGCATCGGGGCTCTCTTTGTCGATCAGGCTGCGGCGCCAGTGACGCTGGCGCGTGGTCATGTCCGGCTTTAGACCGGGGCTTGAGGGCGGATTCAAGGCCATGCGGGTTGATAAATCCTCTCCGACCCTGTGTGATGGCCTTACACTGAACAATCAGGTGCTGCTGCTTGCCCGACGCGCCCGCCACTACGGAGCCGGCTCTCGACCGGGATGCGCTCGACCGTCTGGTCGAAGCGGTCGCCGCGCGTGACCGCAGCGCGTTTGCGTCCCTGTTCAATTTCTACGCGCCCCGGGTCAAAGCCTATCTCATCCGCCTGAACGCCAATGATTCCCTGGCCGAGGAGCTGACCCAGGAGGTGATGCTCACCGTCTGGCGCAAGGCCGGCCAGTTTGACCGCAGCCAGGCCTCGGCCTCCACCTGGATTTTCCGCATTGCGCGCAACCGGCGCATCGACGCGGCCCGGCGCGCGGCCAAGCCCGCGCTGGACGAGGCCGATCCGTCCCTGCACCCAACCGTCTTCGAGGCGCCCGACGAGGCCGCCCATGCCGGCGCGCGCGACGCGCGGGTGCGCGCGGCGCTGGCTGATCTGCCCGAGGAGCAGGTGGCGCTGTTGCGGCTCGCCTTCTTTGACGGCCTGTCCCACCGCGATATCGCCCAGCGCCTGGGCGCGCCGCTGGGCACCGTGAAATCACGCCTGCGCCTGGCGTTCGACAAGCTGCGCCGCGTGCTCGACGCAGATGCGTTGTGACGGCCATGGCGAAATTTGCGCCAACTGGCGCCCGCCCCTTGAAGCTGCGGGCCTGCGGTCAATATGCACAGCCTGACCCGCGCCATGCGGGCATGGCTTTTGAGTGAACATGCCCATGACCAATCATCCTCTCGGCGACGAGCTTTATGCGGCGTATGCGTCCGGGGTCCTGTCCGGGCCCATGAGCCTGCTGCTGGATGCGCAGGCCTGCGTGAATGATGACGTGGGGCGCCAGCGCGCGGCGGCCGAAGCGGCCGCCGGGGTGATGCTGGAGACCGTGGCGCCGGCCCCGGTGCGCAAGGCCGCCCTGACCGAAGTGCTGGCGGCCATCGATGCGGAAGAAGCGGGCCTGGGCGAAGCCGCGCTGAAACCCGGCTTCAGCGATCTGGCGGCGCGGCGCGCGGCCGAAGCGGCAGGCAAGGCCCTGAGCGAAATTCTGGACCTGCCCGCCCCGGTGCGCGATCTGGCGCTGGAGCGCGGCGCGGCCTGGCAATTCGCCGGGCCGGGCGTGCGCACCCTGACGCTGATGGAAGAGGGCCGCGCCAAGGCTGAGCTGATCCGTCTGGAGCCGGGCCGCGGCGTGCCGCGCCACGGCCATGACGGGCGCGAGTTCACCCTGGTGCTCACCGGCGCCTTCCATGACGGAATTGACCGCTATGGCGCGGGCGAGCTGTGCGCCGCCGACCCCGACACCGAGCACAAGCCGGTAGCCGAACCCGGCGCGGTGTGCATTGCGCTGGCGGTGAGCGACGGCCCGCTGGCCTTCACCGGCCCGCTGGGCTGGGTGCAGCGCGCGTTTGGCGCCTAGACTGCCCGGATTATTCCTGAGGACTTGATGCGCCGGCGCGCACCCGCGCCGCGCCGACAAGGCGTCCGCCCGGACCGGCCTGCACCAGCACGGCGCTGGCCTGACCGCTGTCTGGCGCCGGCGTGCTGAGCGTGGCGTTCCCGCCTTGCCACTGGCCGGCATGGGCGATCGCGCGCACCATGTTGTAATGGGTCATCTCCAGCCCGGCATTGCCGCCGCTGCCGATGAGGCGCGTTTGCGCGCCGGGCGTGTAGTGCATCACCCAGACATCGGCGGGCGCTTCCAGCGCGGGTCCGTCCAGACGGATGGTGATGACCTCGCCCTCAAGCACGGCCTCGGGCGCGGTCAGAACAGAGGCCGCCGCCAGCGCCGCTTCGGCGCGCTCGGGCGAGAAGCGCATGCGCTCCGGCCCGCCATTGATCACCAGATGAGGCGTGTAGACCCGGCGCGCCTCGCCCGCATCCACATAGGCTTTCTGGCGCTCGACGAATTCAGGCTGCGCAAATTCGTCGGGCCAGTCATACATGACGTCCCAGTAATCCACGCCATAGGCCAGCGCGAGTACATCGCCGCGCGCCTCGCCCGCCTGCGCCAGCCAGTCATTGGCGGCGGGGCAGAAGCGGCAGGCCTGGCTGGTGAACAGCTCGGCCACCAGCAGTCCGCCGTCCTCAGACGCGCCGGTCGCATCCGGGCCGCCGGCCTGGCGCGCGCCTGTCTGGACCAGCGCCAAAGCGACCATGAAAGGGGTGAGCAGGTGGATCATGACCTCTGTGCTAGCTCAAAGCGCGCGCACATTGAAGTCACACCGCCGTGACGGGCTGCGTCAGGACGCGGGCGTCTCAGTACGGATACCGCACCGGCGCCACCGCCGCCTCGCACCACGCAGGCGGCTCGGGCCTTGGGTCCAGCCTGGCGCGCCACGCCGCGAGCACAGCCGGGTGCCCGATGCCTTCAGCTTCGTGCCAGTCGATCCTGCGATGCTCTTCAGCAAGTTCATCACCATACGCATTGAAACAGGTGCAGCGCCCATTCCGGCCAGAGAGGGGCTGCCAGGCGGGGCCAGCCGGGCCGAGCGCATAGTCCTCGCGCGCCCGGCGCTGATCAAATGTCAGACCGAGCCATAGCTCATATACGTCTCTGTGCTCCACGGTTATCAGAATCGACGCGGCGGGGTCCGCCCACTCCCTGTCTGCTTGTTCCCACCATCTGTCATCTCCGCTCCGCCATGTTTCAAGGAGGGTTTGCTGGCCGTAGCGGAACACCGAGCCCGGCCCTTCATGCACCGCCAGGATCATGCGGCCCTCCGGCGTCATGGGGCGAAGGAAGGCGTAGTGGACCAGCGAGGAATAGAGGCAGGCGGCGATGAGCAGCCCCTCCGCGAGCCGCCTGATCACGCCCGTCCGGCCGGTCTTGGGCCGCAGCACATCTATGAGCCATAGCGAAGCGAGCGCCACGAAGATCAGGATGAACAGCAGCGCCGCCCCCGGCAGGCCCGGCGCGCCCTGCAGCGACAGCGCCACCAGCTGCGCGCAGCTCAGCGCAATCACGCCGAAATAGAAGAATACGGCCCAGATGAAGGCGGCCGCCACGATCACGACGCTCAGCATGGGGCTGAACGGCGCCGTAGCGGCGTCGCGCAACCGCAGGGCTGATCTGCGCCTGAAACCCCTCATGACGCGAATTCTACCCCGGCGCGAAGCCGGGTGAAAGCGTTATGCCGGGGGTGTCGCGCCCTTGGCCTCCGGCTCCTTGGCGTATTTCAGCGTGATGGGCACGTTGAGCAGCACGAACACGAAGAAAATCGGATAAGTGCCCCAGAAACGGAAATTCACCCAGAAGCTCTCGGTGATTTCGAAGCCTTCAAACCAGCGCGCCGCCTCCATGAAGGCCGGGTCGGCCGCCGAGCCGGTGATGTGGCGCCACAGCACCTCGTTCAGCAAAGCCAGGCAGGCGAAGAACAGCGCCCAGCGGATCGCCAGGATCGTCCAGATGCGCTCGGGCATGGAATAGATCGAGCCGAACAGCGCCTGCCAGACATTGAAGCCGAAGGCGATGGAGAACAGGATCGACAGCGAGAATATGAGATTGATGATGGTCGGCTTGATAAAGACGAAGACCGGATCCTGCAGATACAGCGTCATCGCGCCGAAACCCGTGACGATCACGAAGGTGACCACCAGCATGGGCGGGAAACGCTTCTGGGTGATCAGGGCGTAGACCAGCGCAATGGCCGTGGCGGCCATGAACAGGCCGGTGGCCCAGTAGATCGCCCCGTCCTCCACAATACGCCCGGCGACGTTATAGCTGATCATGAACACCGCCGCCGGGCCGATATCCACCAGCAGTTTCGAGCCCTGACCCAGGGTTTTGCTGTTGGACTGAGCCGCTGGCTCCCCGGACGGGTCCGGGCTGGCCGGGGTGTTGGTCATGATTGATCGCTCCGCTGACTGGCCGCCCCGTCTTGCCTCAATACGCACGCCAAGGCCAGCCGGATTGCCGGGGGGCACATCCCGCGCTGGTCCTGCCCGGCGAAGCGGGGCAGGGTGGCGGCTCACCCCCTCAAAAGCCGAGCGGCCATGACCCCTGCAGCGCCCCAGCCTGAATTATCGCCGGAACAGCAGGCGGCGTTTGCGCTGGCGGTGCGCGGCGGGGCGCATCTGTTCCTCACCGGCCGGGCGGGCACGGGCAAGACCACGGTGACGCGCGCCATATTGCGCGCCATGGGCACGCGGGCCGCCGTGCTGGCGCCCACCGGCGTGGCGGCCATGTCGGCGGGCGGGCAGACGCTGCATTCCTTCTTCCAGCTGCCGCCGCGCCTGATCTTGCCCCATGATGTGCGCCGGGGGCGCAATGGCGCGGCCATGCGGGCCCTGACCACGCTGGTGATCGACGAGATTTCCATGGTGCGCGCCGACGTGATGCAGGCCGTCGATACCAGCCTGCGGATGAATCGCGGGACGAACGCGCCCTTTGGCGGGGTGCGCATGGTGCTGGTGGGCGATCTCGCCCAGCTGCCCCCCGTCATTCAGGGCGAAGAGGCGGCGCATCTCGAAGACATGTATGGCGGGCCGTTCTTCTTTCACGCCCCGGCCTTCCGGGAAGCCGGCTTCTCGATCCTGGAGCTCAATCAGGTCCATCGCCAGGCCGACAGCGATTTCATCGATATCCTGAACGCCGTGCGCGAGGGCGCGCTGGACAATGATCAGGCCGCCCAGCTCAATGAGCGCGTCAGCGCGCGCTCGGGGCTGCAGGCGAGCGAGACCCATGTGGTGCTCACCGCCACCAATCAGGCGGCCTCGGCCATCAATCAGGCGCGCCTCGACGCGCTGGTGGGCGAGCCGCGCGGGTTTGCCGGCAAGGTGGAGGGCGAGTTCGATCCGCGCCTGTTTCCCACCGAAGACCCGCTGATCCTGAAAACCGGCGCGCGCGTCATGCTGATCCGCAATGATCCGGGCGGGCGCTATGTCAACGGCTCCATCGGCGAGGTCATTGGGTTTGGCGACGGCGCGGTGATGGTGCGCGTCAATGGCGAGAGCGTGCGGGTGGAGCCGGTGAGCTGGGAGCGCACGCGCTACGCCGTGGCGCCGGGCGCCGAAGGCGGGCTGAAACGCGAGCGGGTGGGCTCCTACGCACAATATCCGCTGCGGCTGGCCTGGGCGATGACCATTCACAAGGCGCAAGGGTTGACGCTGGAGCGGGTGTATCTGGATGTCTCGCGCCGGCTTTTCGCCCACGGCCAGGCCTATGTGGCGCTGTCGCGGGCGCGCTCGCTGGCGGGGCTGGAATTGTCGGCGCCGCTGCGCCCCAGCGACATCATCACCGATCCGCGCCTGTTCGATGTGCGCAGCTTCTGCGATCCGGTGTCGTTTCAGCTGAAGGGCTGAGCCCTACATGGGCCGCCCGTGATTGCTGGCCATCACCTGACGGCGCAGCTTGCGCATGCCGGCCACCCAGCGGTCGCGGTCGCCGCCCTTGTGGGCGGCGTATTGCGCGGTGTTGGGGTGGGTGGTGACGAGGAAGCGCTTTTCGGCCATGGCATCGAGGACCTTTGCGGCCACGTCGTCGGCCTCGATATAGCCCGACAGGCCCTGCGCGCCGCCCTCCACGCCTTCCACCAGCGGGGTGCGCACGCCTTCCGGGCACAGGCAGTGGACGATCAGCCCGTCATCGCCATGGGTGATGGCGAGACTCTCTGCGAACGCCACCGCCGCCGCCTTGGTCGCCGAATAGGGCGCGTCGCCGATCTGGGAGAGGAGCCCGGCGGCGGACGCCGTGATCAGGAAATGCCCGCCCCTCGCGGCCATGGGTTTGGCCAGATGGCGCGCCGCATAGACGCTGGCCATGACATTGACGTCCCAGCACGCCTGCCAGGAGGCGTTGGCCGCATCGCCCGCGCCCCAGCCCGGCCCGTCCGTGACGCCGATCCCGGCATTGGAGATGTAGATGTCCACCGGCCCCAGCGTGCGCTCCACCTTGTTGATGAAGCGCGTCAGCGCCGCCTCGTCGGTGACGTCCACGCGCGCGCCGAAGCCGCCGAGCGCTGCGCCGGTCGCCTCTGCGCCCGCGCCGTCCAGATCAATGGCCGCGATCTTCGCGCCCCTGGCGTGCAGGGCTGTGGCGATGGCTTGGCCGATGCCGCTGGCTGCGCCGGTGACGATGGCGGTCTTGCCGGTGAGGTCCATGGAGCATCCTTTCGTGTGCGCGCACGGCCAGGTCCGGGCTGCGCGTCTGTGTGAGAGGCCTGACCCTCCCCTCAAGCGGGCCGAAAGACAAGCCTGTGAGCCCGCCCGGTTTCAGCGCCGGAAGGCGCGCCAGACCAGGACGCCGGCGATGATCAGGATGATCGCGGCGGCGGCGAGCTCCAGCAGACTGGCGCCCAGAAGAGCCGGGCGGGTCAGCGGTTCCAGGCCCGAGAACACGCCCGCTGCGGCGCTGGCCAGCCGCTCGCCCTGAAAGCCCGCCGCCACGGCCAGCGCGATCAGCACCATCGCCACCATGACGGCCAGGCGCATGGCCGCGCCGGCGTCCGCGCCGCCTTCACGCACCCTTCGGGCCTCGCGGATCGCCTGCCGGCGCTGGCGGTGTCGGGACATGGAACTCCTGATCGGCAGGGGTTGGCGCAAGGGTTTGCAATCGCCCGGGCTTTTCACACGCTTGTGACGCGAACCGGTTTGAGGCATAGTTTGGATCGCACAAGCGGCCTGAACAAGGCCCGGTGAAGCCTAGCGAGATGACCGGACGCCTTTGCGCCAGAGACTTGTTCCTTCCCCGACCCCGAAAGGCCGCATGCCGCACGCGGGACGCCGCGCGCGTAGCCTTCTTGCGCGGGACGCCGCGCAGCGACGGGAAAAGGGCTCCTCCTCATGACGACTGGTACTGTGAAGTTCTTCAACGCTGACAAGGGCTTCGGCTTCATCACCCCGGACGATGGCGGCAAGGACGTGTTCGTCCACATCACCGCGGTCAAGGACGCCGGCATGGCCGACCTGCGCGACGGCCAGCGCGTGTCCTTCGACACCGAGCCGGACAATCGGGGCAAGGGGCCCAAGGCGGTCAATCTCAAAGACGCGGGCTGACTTCCATCCGCTGACCTGATCTAAACGGCGCCGCGCGGGCACGCATCCCGCGCGGCGTCTGATTCGTGTGCTCCAGCCTGGACAAACCTATGCGCCCCGCCCTGATCGCCGGCCTCATCTACGCCGCCTGCCTGCTGGCGCTGGGTATCGTGCTGGGCGCGTTCCGCACCTTCCTGTTCGAGCCGTGGCTGGGCGCCTGGCCCGCCCTGTTGATCGAGCTGCCGGTGATCCTCTACGCCGCCTGGCACCTGACCGGCATGGCGATGGAGGGCCGCGAGCTGACCCGCGCCGGCGCCGGCGCCATGGGCGCCGTGGCGGTGGTCCTTTTGCTGATCGGCGAGGTGGTCCTGTCCCAGATGCTGGCCGGGCGCACGGTGCTGGCCCATCTGGCGCTCTACGCCGAGCCGCGCACGCTTCTGGGTCTGGCCGCACAAATCCTCGCCGGCCTCTTCCCCCTGATCCGCCACTGGCGCACCCCGCCCCCGCCGCCGGCGCGCGAGGGCGAGGTGCTGGGGGCGTGAGGGCGGCCATTAATGTCAAATGAAACGCGTTTCGTTTTACACAAACGGATTTGTGTAAAACCGGCGAGGCATTAACACGCCCAGCCGCCGGCGCATGAAAAACCCCGGCGGATCGCTCCGCCGGGGTTTTGCGTTGCAGGCGTCTGAAACGCCTTACGCTGCAGCGCGCTGGCGCAGGACGTAGTGCAGGATGCCGCCATTGCGGAAATAGTCGAGCTCGTTCTCGGTATCGATGGCGGCGCGCAGGGCCAGCGTCTCCACCGAGCCGTCGGCGCGGGTGATGGTGGCCTGCACATCGCCGCGCGGGGCCAGATCGGCCACGCCCTGGAGCGTGACGGTCTCGTCGCCGGTGAGCCCCAGTGACGCCCAGCTTTGCCCGTCCTTGAACAGCAGCGGCAGCACGCCCATGCCGATCAAATTGGAGCGGTGGATGCGCTCAAAGCTCTCGGTGATCACCGCGCGCACGCCCAGAAGGCGCGTGCCCTTGGCCGCCCAGTCGCGTGACGAGCCGGTGCCGTATTCCTTGCCGCCGAACACCACCAAGGGGCGGCTTTCCCCGGCGTATTTCATGGCCGCGTCATAGATCGCCATTTCCTCGCCGGAGGGATGATGGATCGTCACCCCGCCTTCGACGCCGGGGACCATCTGGTTCTTGATGCGGATATTGGCGAAGGTGCCGCGCATCATCACATCGTGATGGCCGCGCCGCGCGCCATAGGAGTTGAACTCCAGCGGCTCCACGCCATGGGTCTGCAGCCAGCGCCCGGCGGGGCTGGAGGCCTTGATGGAGCCGGCCGGCGAGATGTGGTCGGTGGTGATGGAATCGCCAAACAGGCCCAGAATACGCGCGTCCGTCACATCACCCGGCGCAGACGCGTCGCGCGACATGCCCTCGAAGAAGGGCGGGTTGGCGACATAGGTGCTGTCCGGCCAGTTATAGGTGAGGCCCGCGGCGGTCTCGATGGACTGCCACATGGCGTCGCCTTTGAACACATCGGCGTAGCGGCTGGCGAACATGTCCGGCGTCACGGCCTGGCGCACCACTTCGGCGATCTCCGCCGAGCTCGGCCAGATGTCCTTGAGATAAACCGGCTCGTTATTGTCGTCATAGCCGATCGGGTCTTCGGTCAAATTGATGTTCATCGTGCCGGCGATGGCGTAGGCGACCACCAGAGGCGGGCTCGCCAGATAATTGGCGCGCACGTCCGGGCTCACCCGGCCTTCGAAATTGCGATTGCCCGACAGCACCGAGGCCGCGACCAGATCGCCGTCCTTGATGGCGGCCGAGATCGGCTCGGGCAGGGGTCCGGAATTGCCGATGCAGGTGGTGCAGCCATAGCCCACCAGATTGAAGCCCATGGCGTCCAGATCGTCCTGCAGCCCGGCGCGGGCGAGATAATCGGTCACCACCTGAGAGCCCGGCGCCAGCGAGGTCTTCACCCACGGCCGCACGCTGAGGCCACGCTTCAGCGCATTGCGCGCCACCAGGCCTGCGCCCAGCATGACCGATGGGTTGGAGGTGTTGGTGCAGGAGGTGATCGCCGCGATCACCACATCGCCGTGGCCGATGGAGTAGTCGGCGCCCTCCACTTTGACGCGCCTTGCGCCGTCTTCGGCCTTGCCGAACTCGCCCGCCAGCGCGATGGCGAAGGCGTCAGCCGCATCGGTGAGCGCGACCCGGTCCTGGGGACGCTTGGGGCCGGCGAGCGACGGGACGACCGAGCCCAGATCCAGCTCCAGCGTGTCGGTATAGACCGGGTCATCCTTGCGGTCGGGACGGAACATGCCCTGGGCCTTGGAATAGGCTTCCACCAGCGCCACACGGGTCGCATCGCGTCCGGTGGAAGTGAGATAGGCGAGCGTCTCGTTGTCCACCGGGAAGAAGCCGCAGGTCGCGCCGTACTCAGGGGCCATGTTGGCGATGGTGGCCGCGTCTTCCAGCGACAGGGTGTCGAGGCCGGGGCCGAAGAATTCCACAAACTTGCCCACCACGCCGCGCTTGCGCAGCATCTGGGTGACGGTGAGGACGAGGTCGGTGGCCGTCGCGCCCTCAGGCAGCTTGCCGGTCATTTTAAAGCCGACCACTTCGGGGATCAGCATGGAGACGGGCTGGCCCAGCATGGCCGCTTCGGCTTCAATGCCGCCCACGCCCCAGCCGAGCACGGCCAGGCCGTTGATCATGGTGGTGTGGCTGTCGGTGCCCACCAGGGTATCGGGGAAGGCGTAGGTGGCGCCGTCTTCATCCTTGGTCCAGACTGTCTGGGCGAGATATTCCAGATTGACCTGGTGGCAGATGCCCGTGCCCGGCGGCACGACGCGGAAATTGTCAAACGCGCCGGCGCCCCATTTGAGGAATTTATAGCGCTCGCCATTGCGCTCATACTCGCGCGCCACATTGCGCTCGAAGCTGTCGGCGCCGCCGAAATAATCCACCATCACCGAGTGGTCGATCACCAGATCCACCGGCACCAGCGGGTTGACGCTTTTCGGGTCGCCGCCCAGCGCCGTGGTGGCGTCGCGCATGGCGGCCAGATCGACCACCGCCGGCACGCCGGTGAAGTCCTGCATCAGCACGCGCGCGGGGCGGTACTGGATCTCATGGCTGGATTTGCCCGTCTTCACCCAGGCGGCCAGCGCCTCGATATCGGCTTTGGTCACCGTGCGCCCGTCTTCAAAGCGCAACAGGTTTTCCAGAAGAACTTTCAGCGTGTAGGGCAGTTTCGACACGCCCGCGAGGCCATTGGCTTCAGCCTGTTTCAGGTCGAAATAGACATAGGATTTGCCTGCGACATTCATCTCGCGGCGGCATTTGAAACTGTCCAGTGAAGCCATGATGTTCCTCGTGGTCTGGGCCGGGCCGGGCCCGGCAAAAGCAGGTGCGCTGTGCCTGGAGGCGATGTGCCGCAGCGCAGCAAGAAAGAAGGTTTGCGCGCCTTGTAAACCCGTCACGCCCGCGCCGCAATGGAGCGCGCCGCCAAGGCGTTGGGGAAGACGGTGGAGGAAGACCGGAGCATGCTGCTATTGAAGAATGCCTCGCTCGTTACCATGCCTTAGGAACGGCTGGCGCTGGGAGTGCGATTTGCTTGATTGTTACAAATTCAATTCCATCTTTAGATGAATCACATTTTCTTTTATACTCTTCAGCATGAACGGAAAGGGAAAGCAATACAATAGCCTCTCGTGCCTTTTGCATGATTTGAAATGCGTAGTCCCTAAGATCGGCGATATTTATATACATGATCGCATCGTCCCTCAGAACAGATTCCCGCACCTGTGTAACCGCTAGATATCGATGCTCAATTTGATTGCGAATTTTATCAATAGTCTCACCATCTGGATCAGCAATTCCAACGAATTGCTTATCAAAGAGATCTTTCGACAAGTAAAATAATCCCTTCAGCGGCCAATTTCTACTTTCAGAAAATTCAGCGCGCAAGCCATTTTTTTCTTTCATTTTGTCATACCAAATTTTTCTAAAATTAACACTGCTTGGCTTTTCATTTATGGAAAAATAATCATTTACAAACAAAGATATCTTATCAAAAATCGAATAGGCATCTCGGATTGTTGACTTATAATTTTCTATAACGCTGCCATAAATTGCATTGTCGCCCGAGTCGTAAATATTTTTTGGATTGTGATCATAACCAATTCTCATGTCCCCTTCATACAAAATACGCCTTGTATATGCAAATGACGATTTTAGCTGATTAAAGTAATTAACGAATTTTAGCGCGCCATCGCCTGATTCGTATCTGTGAGGCGGGAGATGAAGATGATCATATTTTAAAGAGATATTTGATCCAGGGAAATTAAGCGCGTCAATTAAAAGGGATTTTTCCTCACACCAGGACATGTAATCGTCTTGAGATTCTATTTCATTTAATTTTGTTTCCGTTTCTTTTTCAGAATCAATAAAATTATTTACATATTCTAAATGAGACATAATTATGAGCTTGGATTCAATTTCTTGTCCGCTATCCCAGAAAGCCGCAGAAGAAATGGCAGATTTCAAATCCTGGCGTGCCATCGCAGCAATTTTTAATTTATGTCTTACATCAGGCAAATGTTTCGCCAGACATATGAGTCCAAAGCCCCGACTCCCGAGCGCAGCAGCGAAATCTGGGGAGCTGCTTATTGCTTGGTTCCACGCGTCAAGAGCCGTCATAAATCGCCCGAGCGTGTTCATGATGTTTCCATAATTAGTAATTACTTGATTTCGTCTAATTTTTGACAACTTAATAAATGAAGGGGAGTTTATTATTGATCTCAAATAAAATACCTGTTCAACATGGCCCTCTTGATACCACTCGTATCTGCCCATTTCTAATGCTCGAATTCGTTCAATTGCCGACCAACAATTTGATATAAAATAATTCAGCTGCAGTGCAACGTCATCTGGAGCCAAAAGCGAGAGAGCGCGACATCGCCGGATCGCGCTATACAATAAGATTGAATCATTATTGCGATCAGCGACATCAACCGCGACAGCGATACGCGTCAGCCAAACTTCGTGCTTTGAATTGTTAGCCATAAGCTCCGCTCTGAGGCGCGCGGGACGGTTATTTTGATGCACGCTAAAGAACATTCAGCGCCAAGTGCAAGACACAAACCTTGGACACGCGCGTTTATGCACATTATCCATCGCGCTTAATGATCACCGAACGCTCCCTTTCCTGCAAAAATCTGCGCCTGGAGCGCGGCGGCAAGGTGCTGGTGCGCGATCTGTCCTTTTCCCTCGCTTCCGGTCAGGCCCTCGTGCTGACCGGCCCCAATGGCGCGGGCAAAACCACGCTTCTGCGCGCGCTGGCGGGGCTTTTGCGCCCGGCGGGCGGAGAGGTGACGCTCACCCCCGGCCCGGCGGGCTGGCTGGGTCATAGCGAGGGGCTGAAGCCCGGCGAGCGGGTGAGCGACATGCTGGCCTTCTGGGCGGCGTTGTCAGGCGCAGGTTCAAGCGAGATCGAGGCCGCATCGCGGGCCATGGCGCTGGGTCATCTGGCCCGGCGGCCCTGCGGCGCCCTGTCGGCGGGGCAGAAGCGGCGGGCGGGCCTGGCGCGCCTGGCCCTGTCGGGCCGGGCGGTGTGGCTGATGGATGAACCGGCTGCCCCTCTGGACGCCGCGGGCCGCGAGCGGCTGGCGCGTCTCGTCGCCGGTCACCGCGCGCGCGGCGGCATTGTCGCGGCAGCCACCCACGCTGATCTCGGCTGGCCGGACGTGGAGCGTCTGGATCTGGGTCTGGAGGCGGCGGCATGAGCGCGCGCGCCCTGTTCGTGCGCGAATGGCGCCTGGCGTTCGCGGGCGGCGGCGGACCGGCCGGGCCGGCGGCGTTCAATCTGGCCGCGCTGGCGCTGGCGCCGCTGGCCATCGGGCCGGACACCGCCACGCTGGCCGCCGCCGGACCGGGCGTGATCACATTCGCAGCGCTGCTGGCGAGCCTGCAGGGCGCCGAGCGCATGTTCGGCGATGACGCCGGGGACGGCACGCTGGAGCTTTACGCCCTGTCGGGCCTGAGCCTCTCCATGGCCGCCCTGATCAAGGCGCTGGCCTTCACGCTCGCCGTGTTCTGGCCCGCGCCCCTGCTGGCGGCGCTGGGCGGGCTCGCCTACGGGCTGACGCTGGAAGCCGCGCTGGTGCTGGCGGCGGGCATTGCGCTGGCTGCGCCGGGGCTTGTGTTCATCGCCGCCTTCGCCGGCGCGCTGGCGGCGGGTCTGAGGCGCGCGGGCCTGCTGATCGCCCTCATCGCCGCGCCCCTGCAGGCGCCGCTTCTGGTGTTCGCCGCCGGCGCCGCCCGCGCCGCCATGGACGGCACAGGGCTTGCCGGACCCAATCTCATGCTGGCGCTCGCCGCCAGTCTGATCGCGGGTGTTCTGGCGCCGCTGGGCGCCGGGGCGGCGCTCAGGGCGCGGCTGGACTGAAGGCGGATCAGGCGTCCGGCGCCGCTTCCAGCGCGCGCTGGTGGCGGATGAAATCATCGCCGCAGGTCAGGCGGCGCGCGATGGCGGAGCCCGGATCAATCACCCGCCAGAACGGCGTGATGGCAGCCGTCTCGGCCCCCTCCGCCAGATCGGTCAGCGCCGCTTCGGCCACCACGCGCAGATAGATGGCGGTGGTCACCGGACAGGTGGCCTGCGCCTTGTAGCGGCGGGCCAGCTCATTGCGCAGGCGTGGGACGGAGCGGGTCTCGCCCGGCGGGATCGCGGCGACATAACCGGCGATGATCTCCGGCGTGGCGATGAACATCACCGTACCCGCTTTCACCCCGCCAAAGTCGGCGTGCAGGGTGACGGTCTTCGCCGGCTTGGCGCAGCGCAGGCGCTTGCGCCAGTCGGTGGGTTTGCGGGCTTTCGTGGTCATCGTGTGTTCCAGGGTGGCCGCGCAGCGCGGCAGGGTCAGGGCGCAAGCCTCGCCGAGCCTTTGACCGGACGCAATAAGCCCCTATGAAAATCGTGTTGCGGCAGGGGTTTGCGGGAATCTCGCCGCGCGAGACCGGCTCGCCCATTCCAAGCAGTGCAAGAATTTGTTAACCATACGCTCACGCAGCGGCGCATGACGCGCCGCGCGGATACACAGTCAGGGGATACCGCCATGCTTTCCACCATGATCGCCGCCGTCATTCTCGCCACCGCCAATCCGGCCGTGGACGCGCTCACCGAAAACGCGCTGCAGGTCGATACCGGCAGCGTAACCTATATCGTCTTTTTCGAGGCTGACGGCAGCTACACCACCAGCGTGGGCTCGGGCGGCACGTGGGAAATCAATGAGGATGGCGAGTTCTGCGTCTCCAGCGCCGCGGGCAATGACAATTGCCAGCCGCTGATGGAGGGGCTTGAAGTGGGCGACAGCTGGGACGGCGAAAACGCCGCCGGCGAGCCGGTGACGTTTACGCTGATCGCGCGGGAGTAGGGTTCGCATTCCTTTTCGGGACGAGGAGCCCCGCCGGTTCAGCCGGCGGGGTTTTTTGTGTGGTGGGGGGTTCTTGTCCTCCCCCGCTTGCGGGGGAGGCGGCCCGTAGGGCCGGAGGGGGGATGGCGCCCCTTCGACGTCCGGGAAGATCGTTCAGCCGATCCCCCCCTCGCCGCTTCGCGGCACTCCCCCCGCAAGCGGGGGGAGATGAGGAGCGGCGGGGTTCGGCGTTCCTCTGATCCGTGGCGGGTCAGAGCCGCATCTCCGCAGCCTCCCCCAGCCCGCCGCCCAGCACCGCCTGCGTCAACGCGGCCAGATCCGTCGCCATATAACGATCCACATCCAGATGCGCGGCGCGTGCGCGAATGGCGGCGTGGAGGGATTCCAGCGGGGCGCTGGTGGTCAGGGGGCGGCGGAAATCCAGCCCTTGCGCGGCGCACAGCAATTCCACGGCGACGATGGAGGCAGCGTTGCGCGCCACCTGCCCGGCCTTGCGCGCGGCGCCGGGGGCCATGGAGACATGGTCTTCCTGATTGGCGGAGGTGGGTACCGAATCAACGCTCGCCGGGAAGGCGAGCGAGCGGTTCTCCGCCACCAGCGCGGCGGCGGTGACCTGCGCAATCATGAAGCCGGAATTGAGCCCGCCATCCTTGACCAGAAACGCCGGCAGCCCGCTCATCTTGGGGTCCACCAGCACGGCCGTGCGCCGCTCGCTCAGCGAGCCGATCTCGCACAGGGCCATGGTGATCTGGTCAGCGGCGAAGGCGACGGGTTCGGCGTGGAAATTGCCGCCCGAGACCGCTTCGTCCGTATCGGGAAAGATCACCGGATTATCGTTGACGCCATTGGCCTCGATCTCAAGTGTGCGGGCGCTCTGGGTCAGGAGGTCCAGCGCCGCGCCCATGACCTGGGGCTGGCAGCGGAAGGAATACGGGTCCTGCACCCGGCCACAGGCGGCGTGGGCGCCCTTGATGCGGCCGCCCTCCAGCAGGCTGCGCAGGCGGTCGGCAATCGCGATCTGCCCCGGCTGGCCACGCACCGCATGCAGGCGCGCCTCGAACGGCGCGTGGGAGCCCATCAGCGCCTCCACCGACAGCGCGCCGGCGCTTAGGGCCGCGCCCATCACCCGCTCGGCGGCGAACAGCGCATCCAGCGCCAGGGCGGTGCTGACCTCGGTGCCGTTGATCAGGGCGAGGCCCTCCTTGGGGCCCAGCGTGAGCGCCTGCAGCCCCGCGCGCGCCAGCGCCTCGCCGCCGGGCAGGTTCTCTCCGTCACACACCGCTTCGCCCTCACCGATCAGCACACAAGCCAGATGGGCCAGCGGCGCCAGATCGCCCGAGGCGCCCACCGAGCCCTGCGCCGGGATCACCGGCAGGCAGTCTTTTGCGGCGAGGTCCAGCAGCTGATCGATGACGGCGCGGCGCACGCCGGAATAACCGCGCGCCAGGCTGACGGCTTTCAGCGCAATCATCAGGCGCACCACAGGGCGCTCCAGCGCCGGACCCACGCCGCAAGCATGGGACAGGATGAGATTGCGCTGGAGAATCTCCAGCTTGTCATCGCCGATGCGGGTCTGGGCCAGCAGGCCGAAGCCGGTATTCACGCCATAGACGGTGCGCCCGCTCTGCACGATGCGGCGCACGCTGGCGGCTGCGGCCTCCACGCCCGCCCAGGCGGCGGCGATGCTGAAGGGCGCGCCCGCATGGATGGCGCGCAGATCGGCCAGCGTGACCGCGCCGGGTGTGAGGGTGACGGGTTTGAGAGAGGCGGCCGCCATCAGCGCGGCTCCATCATGGGCAGATCAAGGCCCTGTTCGCGGGCGCAGGCTTTGGCGATCTCGTAGCCTGCATCGGCATGGCGCATCACGCCGGTGGCCGGATCATTCCACAACACCCGCTCCAGCCGGCGCGCGGCCTGCGGCGTGCCGTCGGCGACGATGACCATGCCGGCATGCTGGGAATAACCCATGCCCACCCCGCCGCCATGATGGATGGAGACCCAGCTGGCGCCGGACGCGGTGTTGACCAGCGCATTGAGCAGCGGCCAGTCGGAGACAGCGTCCGACCCGTCCATCATCGCCTCGGTCTCCCGGTTGGGGCTCGCCACCGAGCCGGAATCGAGATGGTCGCGGCCGATGACGACGGGGGCTTTGAGCGCGCCTGAAGCCACCATCTCGTTGAAGGCGAGTCCCAGACGGTGGCGCTCTCCCAGCCCCACCCAGCAAATGCGCGCGGGCAGGCCCTGAAATGCGATTCGCTCGGCGGCCATGTCGAGCCATTGATGCAGGCGCCGGTCGTCCGGGATCAGCTCTTTCACCTTGGCGTCGGTGACCGCGATGTCCGCCGGATCGCCTGACAGCGCCGCCCAGCGGAACGGGCCGACGCCCCGGCAGAAAAGCGGGCGGATATAGGCGGGCACGAAGCCGGGAAAGCAGAACGCATCGGCAAAGCCCGCATCATGGGCCATCTGGCGGATATTATTGCCGTAATCGACGGTGGGGATGCCCGCCTTGGCAAACGCGGCCATCGCCTCCACCTGAATGCGCATGGAGGCGCGGGCGGCGTCCGCCACGGCGTCTGGATCACGCGCGGCGGTCTCGCGCCACCGGGCGAGGCTCCAGCCCGAGGGCAGATAGCCATTGACCGGATCATGGGCGGAGGTCTGGTCGGTGACGAGATCGGGCCGCACGCCGCGCTTGATCAGTTCAGGGAAGATGTCGGCGGCATTGCCCTCGACGGCGACTGATTTGGCCACGCCCTTCGACGTCCAGTCCGCGATGCGCGCCAGCGCGTCATCGAGATCAGCCGCCGCCTCGTCCACATACCGGGTGCGCAGGCGGAAGGCGATGCGCTCGGGATCGCATTCCACGGCGAGGCAGCAGGCGCCCGCCATCACGGCGGCCAGCGGCTGGGCGCCGCCCATGCCGCCCAGCCCCGCCGTCAGGATCCAGCGCCCGGTCAGATCGCCGCCATAATGCTGGCGCCCGGCCTCGGCGAAGGTTTCGTACGTACCCTGAACAATCCCCTGCGAGCCGATATAGATCCACGAGCCTGCGGTCATCTGGCCGTACATCATGAGCCCCTTGCGGTCGAGCTCGCGGAAATGCTCCCAATTCGCCCAGCGCGGCACCAGATTGGAGTTGGCGATCAGAACGCGCGGCGCATCTTCATGGGTGCGCACCACGCCCACCGGCTTGCCCGACTGCACCAGCAGAGTCTCGTCCGGCTCCAGGCGTTCGAGCGTGGCGACAATGGCGTCATAACTGGCCCAGTCACGCGCCGCCTTGCCGATCCCGCCATAGACCACCAGGTCCTCGGGGCGTTCGGCCACGTCCGGGTGGAGGTTGTTCATCAGCATACGGATCGCGGCTTCGGCGGCCCAGGTCCTGGCCTTGCGTTCCGGGCCCGTGCGCGGGCGGATCTCGCGGATATTGGCGCGGCTCATGGCAGATCTCCTTCGGACGGGCGGGCGGGATGGCCGGTCAGCTCATAGCGCTCGCCGGCATAGGTCAGGCGGGCCGCCGACGCGACGCGCCCCGCCGACCAGGTGCGCCGGCGGATTTCCAGACAGGCCGCGCCCGGCGGCAAGGACAGCTGGCGCGCCAGAACCGGCCCGGCATTGATGGCGCGCACGGTGTGCTCAATGTCCTGCAGCGGCGCGGCGCGGGTCAGGAAGGCGTAGGTGGTGGTGCGCGCGAAATCGGCCTCGGCGGCGCCTTTGGCCAGCGCCGGATCAATCAGCCGGTCCTCGATCAACAGGGGCTCCTCACCGCGCAGATGCCGGATCACCACCCGCACCAGAGCCATCCCCGGCTCGGCGGCGAACAGGGCGGTGGCGCGCACGCTGGCGGTGATGGACGTGTGTTGCAGCACCTCCATCCGATGGGGCGCATCCCCGCCGGCCAGCTCCTGGGCGATGTCGCGCAGGGCCAGCAGGGCGCCCGCGGCGCGCGGCGGGGCGACATAGCTGCCCGATCCGGCCCGGCGGGTGATGACGCCTTCGTCACGCAGCTCGTTCAGCGCCCGGTTGGCGGTCATGCGCGCCACGCCCAGCGCCCGCACCAGCTCGGGCTCCGACGGCGCGCGTTCACCAGGCTTGAGCGCGCCCGAGGCGATGAGGTCGAGCACGTGTTGCTTGACCTGCTGATACAATGGGGCCGAGGCTTTCATGGCTTTAACTCCTCGCCCGCCAGGATCAGCCGCTCCGGACCGGGAAGACCGATCCAGTAAGCGATGGCGGCGGGCTGCGGCACGTCCCAGACAGCAAAGTCAGCTGCGAGGCCTTCGCGCAGCATGCCGCACTCGTGATCCACGCCCATGGCGGCCGCACCGTGCCGTGTCATGCCCGCCAGCGCCTCGGCCGGTGTCAGGCCGAACAGGGTGCAGCCCATATTCAGGGCCAGCGGCGCAGACACCAGCGGCGAAGAGCCGGGATTGAGGTCGGTGGCGATGGCGATGGGGATATTGAGCTCGCGCAGGAGGTCCATGGGCGGCAGGCGGGTTTCTTTCAGCGCATAGAAGGCGCCGGGCAAAAGAACCGCCACGGTACCCGCCTCGGCCATGGCGCGGGCGCCGTCTTCAGACAGGTATTCCAGATGGTCCGCCGACAGGGCCCGGTGGCGTGCGGCCAGCGCCGCGCCGCCCTGATCGGACAATTGCTCCGCATGCAGACGGACGGGCAAGCCCAGCGCGATGGCCGCCTCCAGCATCGCGTCGGTCTCTTGTGGCGTGAAGCCGATGGTCTCGCAGAATGCGTCCACGGCATCGACCAGGCCTTCGGCGTGGAGGGCCGGCAGCACTTCCCCAGCCATCAGCTGCACGTAGTCGGCGCGGCGGTCCTCATACTCCGGCGGGATGGCGTGCAGGCCCAGAAAGGTCCGGCGCAGCCGGACCCCGGCGCGCCGGGCCGCCTCGCCGGCCGCCAGCAGCATGGCGCGCTCGGTCTCCAGATCGAGGCCGTAGCCCGACTTGATCTCCACTGTGCCCACCCCGCTGCGCATGAGTAGGCGGATGCGCGCATGGGCCGTCTCCACCAGCATATCGAGGCGCGCGCCGCGCGTGGCGGCGACGGTTGAGCGGATGCCGCCACCGGCCCGCGCAATGGCCTCATAGCTGACGCCGGACAGGCGCTGTTCAAACTCGCCCGAGCGGTCGCCGGCGAACACCAGATGGGTGTGGCAATCGACCAAAGCCGGCGTGATCCAGCACCCCTGCAAGTCCACGCGCGCCGCGCCCTCGGCCCGGTCGGTGGGCAAGTCGCCCATCGGTCCGATCCAGGCGATGCGCCCCGATTCCGCCAGTACGCAGGCGTCTTCAATCGCGCCCCAGACGTCCGGGCGGGCCGGGTCCATGGTGGCGGCGTGACAGCCGTGAAACAGGGTGCGGGACATGGGGGCCAACTTGTCTATACAGCTTCATCCTGCTACAAACGGACGCGAGAATCCACCCCGTCACGCCCGCCTATCCGGAGGCCGTCATGAGCCCGCCAGACCCGGTTTCGGAATGCCGCTCCTGGCGGTCAACGGCCGATTTGCTGGGTGATCACCCGCACGCCCGCGCCGCCCTTCTGGGCGCGCCGCTGGCCGAAGGCTCGCTGACCCCGGGGCGGTGCGATCTGGCGCCCGGGATCATCCGCGAAACGCTCAAGCGCTTCTCCACCTATGATCTGGAGACCGGGCTCGGTCTCGATGAGCTCAAAGTACACGATGCGGGCGACATCGCGCTCAAATGCGTCAGGCCCGCGGACGCGTTGGCGCCCGTGCGCGATGCGGCGGCGGCACTGACGGCGCGCCATGCGCTGGTGATCCTGCTAGGCGGCAATAATGCAGTCACCCGGCCCGGCGTGCATGCGCTGGGCGATCTTTCCCGCACCGGGCTGATCACGCTGGATGCGCATTTCGACCTGCGCGACACCGATTGCGGCCTGCTCAACGGCAATCCGGTGCGCGCGCTGCTCGAAGACGGTCTGCCGGGCGCAAACATCACCCAGATCGGGCTCGCCCCCTTCGCCAACACGCGGCGCATGCATGACACGGCGCGCGAGGCCGGGATCAGCGTGCACACCCTGGCCGATGTGCGCACGCGCGGCATCGAGGCCATTGTGAGCCAAGCGCTGGAGCGGCTGGCGGCGCGCTGCGACGTCATCGCCGTGGATTTCGATATCGACGTGATTGACCGCGCCCAATGCCCCGGCGCGCCCGGCGCCCGGCCCGGCGGCCTGCCCGTGCAGGACTTCTTCACCGCCGCCCGCCTGATCGCCGCCCACCCCAAGGTGAAGCTGGTGGACCTGACCGAGTTTGACCCGTCGCTGGATGTCTCCTCCATCACGGCGCTGACCGCCGGACGCTGGGCGTGCGAGATTCTGGCGGGCCTGTCCGGGCGCTCTGGCGCCTAGAGCTTGTCCGGCGTCAGGCCGAGCCGGCCGGAGATCATCTTGTCGGTCATGCGGCCCGGCAAAACGCCCAGCAGCCACTGGGTGAAGGGTTCGGGCGTGAGGACCGTGTTGAGCTTCGGTTTGGCGTCTGTCAGGGCACGGAAAATCGCCTCGGCCACCACCTGCGGCTCCAGCCCGTCGCGGCCGCGCTTGAGCATGTAGGACAGGATACGCCCCACTGCCGGGGCGTAGTCGGTGTGTTCATACTGGGCCGGGTCCATCTGTTCAGCCTTGTCCCAGATCGGGGTTTTGATCGGGCCGGGATTGATGGCGACCACGTCCACGCCATAGAGCATCAGCTCGCGGCGCAGGCTCTGGGTGAAGGCCTCCATGGCGTGCTTGGAACAGGCATAGGGCGCCATGAGCGGAGCCGCGCTGAACCCCGCCACGGATGAAATATTGACGATGCGGCCCCTGGGCCCTGAATGACCGCGCACCGCGCCCAGCATGGGCGCGAACACCTGCGTGACGCGCAGCTGTCCCGTGACATTGATGTCGAGCTGGGTGGTCATCTCCTCCACCGGCAGGTGCAGCAGCGGACCGGCCACCGCCACCCCGGCATTATTCACCAGCCCCGACAGCGGCGCGCCGCCCAGCGCCGCGCGCACCGTCTCGCCTGCGGCGCGGCAGCTGTCCATATCGGTGACATCGATCATCACCGGCGTCACTGCCTCGCCCAGTGTCTCGCTCAGGCGGGCGGCGTCGGCGTCTTTGCGCACCCCGGCGAACACCCGCCAGCCCTTGCCCGCCAGATAATCGGCCGCCGCATACCCGATCCCGGTGGACGCCCCGGTAATGACAACGCTGTTCGGCCCGCTCATGAGCGATTCCCCCTGATGTGAACGCGCCAGACAGTGGCGCGGTGCGGGGCGGGTGGTCAATCGCGGGCGTCGTCAGCCTGGTATGGCTGCGCGCATGCGGCGACCTTGTGCAGCGCCGATGCGTTGACCTGAAGGCCGCGCGGAGTAATGTCACGCGCGAGTTCCGACCCCGTGCGCGCCGCGCCGTCCGGCGCACCGCTGCACCAAGCTGATCGAGGGCCCGCATGGCCAAACCTTCCACCGCCAACCGGCCCCTCTCTCCCCATGTTTCCATCTGGCGCTGGCATGCGACCATGGCTTCGTCGATCGCGCACCGCATGAGCGGGGTGGTCAATTATATCGGTGCGGTGCTGGTCACGGTGTGGCTGGCCGCCCTGGCCGCCGGGCCGGATGCTTACAGCACGGTCGAAGCACTGATGGCCGGCCCGGTGGGCATACTGGTCACACTGGCCCTGATCGGCTTCACCCTGTCGCTCGTCTATCACATGCTCAACGGCATCCGGCATCTGGCCTGGGACATGGGTTATGGCTTTGACCCCAAGGGCTCCAATCTACGCTCCATCCTGATTTTCGCCGGCGCGGCAGTGATCACCGCCGCGATTTGGGTTCTGGCCGGAGGGCTGATCTGATGGCTGATCTGCGCACGCCGCTCTCGCGCGCCAAGGGTCTGGGCGCGGCCAAGTCCGGCTCGGGCCATTTCATCGCCCAGCGTGTGTCGGCCGTGGCGTTGATCGTGCTGATCCCGGTCTTTGTGTGGATGATCGCGCGCCTGCCCGACATGAGTTATGAGGCCGCCCGCGCCGCCTTCGCCAGCCCGCTGGGCGCGCTGGTGGTGCTGCTGACCCTGACAGCGGCGTTTTATCACATGCGCCTGGGTCTCCAGGTCGTGATCGAGGACTATATCCCGGCCCCTGTCACCCGCGCGGCCCTGTTGATCCTCAATACGCTGTTCACCGCAGGCCTGTGGCTGGTCGCGCTTTATTCGATCCTTGTGATCGCGGCATAGGAGTCGCCTGTCCATGACTGGCTACAAGTGGATTGACCATACGTATGACGTCGTTGTTGTGGGCGCGGGCGGATCGGGCCTGCGCGCGGCGCTGGGCGCGGCCCAGGCCGGGCTGAAAACGGCGTGCATCTCCAAGGTCTTCCCCACGCGCTCGCACACCGTGGCCGCCCAGGGCGGCATCTCGGCGAGCCTTGGCAATATGGGCCAGGATGACTGGCGCTGGCACATGTACGACACCGTGAAGGGGTCGGACTGGCTGGGCGATCAGGACGCCATTGAATATCTGTGCCGCGAGGCGCCCGCCGCCGTGTACGAGCTGGAGCACTGGGGCGTGCCGTTTTCGCGCACCGAAGACGGCAAAATCTATCAGCGCGCCTTTGGCGGCATGACCCGCAATTATGGCGAAGGCCCGGTCCAGCGCACCTGCGCGGCCGCCGACCGCACAGGCCACGCCATTCTGCACACGCTCTATGGCCAGTCCCTGCGCCACTCGACCGAGTTCTTCATCGAGTATTTCGCGCTCGACCTCATTATGGATGAGGACGGCGCCTGCCGCGGCGTCACGGCCTGGAAGCTCGATGACGGCACGCTGCACCGCTTCCGCGCCCAGAAGACCATTCTGGCCACCGGCGGCTATGGCCGCGCCTATTTCTCCGCCACGTCGGCGCACACCTGCACGGGTGACGGCAACGCCATGGTGCTGCGCGCCGGCCTGCCGCTGCAGGACATGGAGTTCGTCCAGTTCCACCCCACCGGGATTTACGGCGCGGGCTGCCTGATCACCGAAGGCGCGCGCGGCGAAGGCGGGTATCTGACGAATTCCGAGGGCGAGCGCTTCATGGAGCGCTATGCTCCCAACGCCAAGGATCTGGCCAGCCGCGACGTGGTCAGCCGGTCCATGACCATGGAAATCCGTGAAGGGCGCGGCGTCGGTCCGAACAAGGACCATATCTTCCTGCATCTCGATCACCTGGACCCGAAAATTCTGCACGAGCGCCTGCCGGGCATTTCCGAAAGCGCCAAGGTGTTCGCCGGCGTGGACGTGACCCGCGCACCCATCCCGGTGCTGCCGACGGTCCACTACAATATGGGCGGTATACCGACCAATTATCACGGCGAGGTGCTGACCAAGGCGGGCGGCGATCCCGACACGGTCGTGCCGGGCCTGATGGCGGTGGGCGAAGCGGCCTGCGTTTCGGTGCACGGCGCCAATCGTCTGGGCTCCAACTCGCTGATCGATCTGGTGGTGTTTGGCCGCGCGGCGGGCCTGCGCTGCGGCGCCACGGTGGAAGCCGGCGCCCGCCAGCCCGACCTGCTGGCGAAGGCGGGCGAGGACACGCTGGCGCGCTTTGACCGTCTGCGCCACGCCAGCGGCGCCACGCCGACCGCGTCGCTGCGCCTCGACATGCAGCGGGCCATGCAGGAAAACTGCGCGGTGTTCCGCACCCAGGACGTGCTGGACGAAGGCGTCGCGCGCATCGCCAAGGTGCATCAGGGCGCAGCCGATATCCGCATCAATGACCGCTCGATGATCTGGAACACCGATCTGGTTGAAGCGCTGGAGTTCGACAATCTGATCGCCCAGGCCGCCGTCACCGTCGGCTCGGCGGCGGCGCGCACCGAAAGCCGCGGCGCCCACGCGCGCGAGGACTATCCCGACCGCGACGACAAAAAATGGATGAAGCACACGCTGGCCTGGTTCGACGACGCCTCCGGCAAGGTGACGCTGGGCGACCGCCCCGTGCATGAATACACACTGTCCAACGACATCGCCTATATCGAGCCGAAGGCGCGGGTTTACTAACGGCGTAGCGAAACTGTGCTAGACTGGCGTCTGTCAGTGTAGCCTGAGGACCAGACGTCTCATGAGCAGCGAACCGGAAAACCTGGTGCTGGAGTATCTTAAGCGCATTCACGCCGATATCGGCGGATTGCGCGAAGACGTGCGAAACCTGCGTGAGCGGGTGAGTTCGCTTGAAGAGCAGATCGCCGGTTTACGCCGTGATTTCGTCCGCATGGAACACCGCTTTGACTCGCTGGAGCAACGCGTAGAACGCATCGAACGCCGGCTGGATCTGGCCGACGCCTGACATCATCACCGCCTCGGGAAATTCACTGACATGGTCCAGCTCACCCTGCCGAAAAACTCGAAAGTCAAAAAGGGCAAGACCTGGCCGAAGCCTGAGGGCTCGGACGCCAAGGCGCTGCGCGAGTTCAAGGTCTACCGCTACGACCCGGACCTGGGCGAGAATCCGCGCTGGGACACGTATTACGTGGACACCTCCAAGTGCGGGCCGATGATCCTCGACGCGCTGTTCTTCATCAAGAACGAGATCGATTCCACCCTCGCCTTCCGGCGTTCCTGCCGGGAGGGGATTTGCGGCTCGTGCTCGATGAATATCGCCGGGCGCAACACCATCGCCTGCACCAAGGGCATTGATGAGCATGACGGCGTGATCTCCATCGCGCCGCTGCCGCACCAGCCGGTGATCAAGGATCTGGTGCCGGACCTGACCCATTTCTTCGCCCAGCTGACCAGCATCCAGCCCTGGCTGAAGACCGAGACCCCCACGCCCCAGGGCGAATGGCGCCAGAGCCCGGAGGATCGCGAGCAGCTGGACGGGCTGTATGAGTGCATTCTGTGCGCCTGCTGCACCACGGGCTGTCCGTCCTACTGGTGGAATTCGGAGAAATATCTCGGCCCGGCCGCCCTGCTGCAGGCCTATCGCTGGATCGCCGACAGCCGCGACGAAGCCACGGGCGAGCGCCTGGACGATCTGGAAGACCCGTTCAAGCTCTATCGCTGCCACACCATCATGAACTGCGCCCAGGTCTGCCCCAAGGGCCTGAACCCGGCCAAGGCCATCGGCCACATCAAGGAATTGATGGTCGAACGCCAGACCTGACCGGAACCGCCTTCATTTTTCCCCATTCGGTGCGCCAGATGCGCGTCTCACCGCAGAGGGGATGATGACTGATGACTGCAACCACCACGCTGGGCCGTTCGCTAGGGCTGAAACTCTTGCTGGTCGGCGCGCTCGTGCTGGCGCTGGGCATTCCGCTGGGCCTGGTCAACATGCTGGCGTGGGAACGCGAGAACCGGGCCCAGCGCGTCGCGATTGACGTGGGCGCAGCGCTGGGCGGGGCGCAGACCGTGCGCGGCCCCTTCCTGGCCATCCCCGTCGACACGCCCCGGGTGACCGAGACCGGCAGCGGCGACACGCTGGTGCGGCGCGAGACCATCGAACGCCAGCTGATCATCATCTCGCCTGACCGGCTGGACGTCTCCGCGCGGCTGGAGACCAGCACGTTGCGACGGGCGATCTACACCGTGCCGGTCTATCGTGCGGTGATCTCCCTCAATGGCGACTTTGATCTCACGGGCGTGTCCGGTCTGGCGCCCGCCGGCGGGACGATCGCGTGGGACGAAGCGCGCCTGATGGCCACGGTGGGCGATCTGCGCGGGATCAGCGAAGACTTCCAGGCCGAGGTCAGCACACAGGACGGACTATTGAGCTTCGAGCCGGGCCTTCCCTTGCGCAGCACCAACGTCAATACCGGGTTTTCCGGCGAGGGCATCGCCGCCAACGCGGTGAGCGCGGCGCTGACCGGGCTGGGCGAAGGCGCGCGGATGACGCTGGAGGGTCAGCTGGTGCTGACCGGCGCGCGGTCCTTCGGCGTACAGCCGTCAGGACGGGAGACACGGGCGCGTCTGACCGGCGACTGGCCGCATCCCGGCTTTGACGGGGCCTATCTGCCGACCGACCGGGAGATCAGTGATAGCGGGTTTGAAGCCGACTGGCTGGTTCCGTATCTGGCGCGCGGCTTTCCCGCCCGCTGGATCGAGGGCCAAGGCCACATCCTCAATCAGGCGCGCGATGCGGTGATGACGGTCAATCTGGTCAATCCCGGCGACGGCTATGCGCGCGTCGGGCGTTCGCTGAAATACGCTTTCTTCTTTGTCGGATTCACGCTGCTGATGTTCTTCCTCATCGAATCCAGCAGCGCGCAGCGCCTGCACGCCGCGCAATACATTCTGATCGGGCTGGCGCAGGTGGTGTTCTATCTCCTCCTCCTGGCCCTGAGCGAGCATGCCGCCATCGGCGTGGCGTTCGCCAGCGCCTCGGCCGCGACAGTCGCCCTGACCGCGCTCTATGCCTGGACCGCGTTCAGAGACAATGCGCGCGGCCTGCTGACCTTCGCGGCGCTGACTGTCGGCTATATCGTCCAGTTTCTGCTGGTGCTGGTGGAGGACTACGCCCTGCTCATCGGCTCGGGGCTGGCCTTCATCGCGGTGGCGGCGACCATGTATGTGACGCGCAGGGTGGACTGGTATGGCGGGGCGGACAGCCAAGCCTGAGCCGCATCCGGTTAGCCTTGCGTTTACCTTGCGGGAAGACTCCCCTGCGATCATGGGCGGATGACCGCACAGGGCCGTTTTCCATCGCCTGAAACGACGCCCGCCACCCCCGCACCGGGCTGGTGGGCGCAGGCGCGTGCGCGGGTCCTGGGCGGCGCTTTGACGGCCTTGGGCGCGGGCGCGCTGACCGCCATGCTGACCCACGACCCGCTGGACCCCAGCGTCAACGCCGCCACCGGGCGGGCGGCGAGCAATCTGCTCGGCGCGCCGGGGGCGGCGGCGGCGGATCTCCTGCTGCAGGCGTTTGGCTGGGCGGGCGCTGCGGCGGCGCTGGGTTTGCTGGCCTGGGGCCTCATCCTGATGGTGCGCGGCGCGCGCGGGCGCCCGGCCATGCTGGGCTGGCTGCGCTTCATGGCGGGGCTTGCAGGCGTCACGGGCTTTGCACTGGCGGCGGCGGCTTTGCCCATGCCGGTGAGCTGGCCGTTTGCGGCGGGCCTTGGCGGACTGCTGGGCGATCACGCACTGGCGGGCTTGGCCGGTTTGATCGCCCTGTCCGGTATTCCCGGCGCGTCCCTCGCGGCAGCGGGCCTCGGCCTGGCGCTCGCGGTGGCGGGGCTGTTTTTCTGTTTCGGGCTGACCATGCGCGACATTGGCGCAGCGAGCGACCGCGCGGTGCTGGCCTGGGCGACCGTGCGCGTGTGGGGCGATCAGCTGATCGGGGCTGCGCCACGCCCATGGCGGCGGGACCGCGATACGGCCGAGCGACCGCAGCCCGATGGCCGCGCCGAGACCGCGCCCGGCTTCCTGCAGCCGGGCCGCGCGGCGCCCACGGGCCTGCGCGCCAAGCCCAAGGCTGAGCCCGAGGCCGAGACCGGGGCGGCGGTGAAGATCGCCCCGCGCAAACGCGCCAAGGCGTCGGACCGCGAAGTGCGCGAAGCCCAGGGCGCGCTGGCGTTTGCCGAGACCAGCGGGTTCGATCTGCCGCGCCTTGATCTCCTCTCGCCCTCCAAGGTGCGCCAGGATGTGGCTGATCCGGCGGCGCTGGCGCAGAACGCGGAATTGCTGGCCACCGTGCTGGCCGATTTCTCGGTCAAGGGCGAGATCACCGCCGTGCGCCCCGGCCCGGTGGTGACGCTCTATGAGCTCGAACCCGCCCCCGGCGTGAAGACCAGCCGGGTGATCAATGTGGCCGACGATATCGCGCGGTCCATGGCGGCCCAGGCCTGCCGCATTGCGGTGGTGCCCGGGCGCAACGCCATCGGTATCGAGCTGCCCAACCAGCGCCGCGAGACCGTGTTCCTGCGCTCCCTGCTGGCGTCGAAGGGCTTTGAAGACGCCAAGGCCGAGCTGCCGCTGGCGCTGGGCGAAACCATTGGCGGGGAGCCCTATACGGCTGATCTGGCGCGCATGCCGCACCTGCTGATCGCGGGCACGACCGGCTCGGGCAAGTCGGTGGGCATCAACGCCATGATCCTGTCGCTGCTCTACCGGCTGACCCCGGACCAGTGCCGGATGATCATGATCGATCCCAAAATGCTGGAATTGTCGGTCTATGACGGCATTCCGCACCTGCTCTCGCCCGTGGTCACCGACCCCAAGAAGGCGCTGGCGGCGCTCAAATGGACCGTGCGCGAGATGGAGTCGCGCTATCTGAAAATGTCCAAGGTCGGCGTGCGCAATATGAAGGGCTTCAACGACCGCGCCGCCGAGGCCCGCGCCGCCGGAGAGATGCTGTCGCGCACCGTGCAGACCGGGTTTGACCGCGAAAGCGGCGAGCCGGTCTACGAGACCGAGACCATCCCGGCCGATCCCATGCCCTATATCGTGGTGGTCATCGACGAGATGGCCGACCTGATGATGGTGGCGGGCAAGGAGATCGAGGGCGCGGTGCAGCGCCTGGCCCAGATGGCGCGCGCGGCGGGCATTCACCTGATCATGGCCACCCAGCGCCCGTCGGTGGATGTGATCACCGGCACGATCAAGGCCAATTTCCCGACCCGCATCTCCTATCAGGTCACCTCGCGCATCGATTCGCGCACCATCCTCAATGAGCAGGGCGCCGAGCAGCTCTTGGGCCAGGGCGATCTCCTGTACATGGCCGGCGGGGGGCGTATCCGCCGCCTGCACGGGCCGTTCGTGTCGGATCAGGAAGTCGAGCAGGTCGCCGCCTGGCTGAAAGCCCAGGGCGCGCCGGACTATCTCGACGCGGTCACCGAAGAGATCGACGAGGAGGGCGGCGCCGGGGACATGTTCGGCGGCGGCGAGGGCTCGGGCGATGATCTGTTTGATCAGGCCGTGGCCGTGGTGGCGCGCGACCGCAAGGCGTCCACCAGCTATATCCAGCGCCGCCTGCAGATCGGCTATAACCGCGCCGCCTCGCTGGTGGAGCGCATGGAGGATGAGGGCATGATCGGCCCCGCCGACCACGCCGGCAAGCGCGAGATATTCCTGCCCGAACGGGAGGGGGTTTGAGGCGGTTTGTCTGCGTACGAATCCCGGGCTAAACTTTGGGTCGTTCCGCCGAGGCAGCGCCCATGCTCATTCAACCGAAGTTCTATCTGCTTGATACCAATCAGCTAAACAACTGGATCAGCGATTTTATTTCAACTGATAAAGATCGCAAACTACGCGCCAAAAAATTCTTGAAACGGCTAGAGAATTTTGAGTTTGCCCCAGTAATAACATTTGAGCACATTCAAGAAATAGTGGCGCATGCCGATATTAATTTGGTCCATCAACGACTACGAATTTTGCAGGCCCTGCCTTTCAGAATTACAATATTAAATCGCGACCATGCTCTATTCGGGCCATGCTTTGAAGTAATTTACTATGAAATTGACGAACTTGTTTCAACTGATGGAGGAGTCTTATCCATAGAAAATATTAGATCAAGAATAATAGGTACAAATTTCGACGTGAGCTTGTTGATTGAAGACGAAATCTTCTTTAGAATTTTTCGACGAAACGCCCTCAATGCAGCAAAACAATTAGAGTTCACCACCGCGATAATGCGGATGCCTCAATTATTCCCGGGCAATCAGACGCTTGAGCAATTCTTGTCGCCGGGATTCAGGTCAGACGCAGACCGTATAGCCAAAATTCATCAGATCGGCCGCATTGCAACCGCTACAGCCAGCAAATTGGGAGACAAGCGTATTGAGCGACCTGAGTCGGTCGGGCTGGCCTTTACATCAGAACTTTTGTCTGCGTCCGCAAATAAGCCGAAAGATGCAACGCTTCAATCTTTTTCAGAACACATGCAGCAATTAGCTGGAATACCGAGCTGGGCACTCGAACCTTCAACCAAAATGCGTGAATTTAGTCGCTTAGTCCACATTGGAAGTATGTCAAAATTTTACTCTGAATACAGTGGCTTTCCACAGGAAGTAATTTTTAGATTAATATTTGATAAAAAATTACCTTCGTATGAAATTTCAAATAGCATCCAAACCCAAATTGATGCATCTCAGAGATCAAAAAGAAGCATTGTTATCGACACCCAATTTGCATGCTTGTCTCCATATTTTGATAGGGTGTATCTAGATAAGCATGTGCATGACAAGGTTTTGCGGTCGAAGAATTCAAACGCGATGTATTCATCATTGATGAATGTCGAACGTGCCTGCAGTTACTTCGACATATAGGCGCGTGTGGCGCCTGAACCGCTGAGCGCCGGGGCGCGTATACCGATCAGGCAAACACGCGGAGCTTTCCCCATGACCCTGGTGCGTATCTTGAGCCTTTTCGGCGGGCTCATCCTCGCCGCCGCCATTATCTGGGCGGTGATGACCGCCGGGCAGTCACTGACCGAGGCCATCGCCTGGCTGATCTCCGGCCCGTGGGGCGTGGTGAGCCTGGTCGATCTCTATCTCGGCTTCTTCTTCATCGGGGTGCTGATCTGGCTGCTGGAGCCGAGCAAGAAGATCGCCCTCCTCTTCATCCTGCCCCTGCCGTTTCTGGGCAATGTGTGGGCGGCGGTGTGGATGGCCTGGCGTCTGGCCCATGTGATCCGCGCGCGGGCTGTGCAGCCGGCGCAGTAGCGCCGCGCACGAATATTGGTCCTGTCGCAGCGGCGCCGCAAAATCCGGAATGACAGGGCGGGCGCACAGGTTTAACCGGGCGCGATGCGTACGCCCCGCCCTCCTTCTCCACCCCCCGCCGCACCGGAGCCGTCCGGCCGGCTGGACCCGGCGCGCGCCGGCATGGCGGCGCTGGCCGGATATGCGGTCTGGGGCCTGTCGCCGATCTTCTACAAGCTGTTGTCCTTCGCCAGCGCGGCGGAGATCGTGCTGCACCGCGCGGTCTGGTCGGTGCCGGCCTTGCTGGCGCTCTTGTGGATGGCGCGCCGGATGGGTCCGGCGCTCGCAGTACTCAAGGACCGGCGCGCGCTTCTTCTCCTGACCTTTACCGCTGTGGTCATCGGGTCGAACTGGTGGCTGTTCATTTTCGCCGTCAATGACGGGCGCGTTCTGGAGGTCTCGCTGGGCTATTTCATCAACCCGTTGATGAATGTGGCCGTGGGCGTGTTCATCGCCCATGAGCGCTTCGGGCGGTGGCGGGCGGTGGCGGTGGGGCTGGCCGCTCTGGGCGTCATCAATCAGGTGGTGACGGTGGGCGAACTGCCCGTTATCGCGCTGGTGCTGGCCGGGACGTTCACCGTCTATGGCTATGTGCGCAAGACCATCGCCATAGACGGACGCATCGGCCTGTTCTGGGAGACCGCGATCCTCGCCGTGCCGTCCCTGATCGCGCTGATCTTCCTGGAGACCGGCACAGGCGGCCAGTTCTTCACCGGGCCGCAGGCGGCGATCCTGCTGATCCTGACCGGACCGATGACCGTGGCGCCGCTGCTGCTGTTCGTGCTGGGCGCGCGGGGGGTGAGCTTCGCCACGCTGGGGCTTCTCCAGTTTCTCGCGCCCACGCTGCAATTCATCGTTGGGCTGGCCTATGGGGAGGTTTTCACCATGGGCCATCTCATCACCTTCGTGCTGATCTGGTCGGGGCTGGCCGTGTTCGCCATCGATCTCCTACACTCCCACCGCAAAGCGGAGCGAGAGGCCGGATGACCCACGCCATGCCACCCGCCCGCCGCGTGCGCGCGGGCAAGATCACGCTCAGCGTCCATGAGGCGGGGCCGGAGGACGGCCTCCCGGTGCTGCTGCTCCATGGCTGGCCGGATCTGGCCCTGTCCTGGGCGCCCCAGATCGCGGCGCTGAGCGCGGCGGGCTACCGGGTGATCGCGCCGGATTTGCGCGGCTTCGGCGCCTCGGACGCGCCCCGTGAGATCGAGGCTTATGGCATCGACGCGATGTGCGCGGATATCGAAAACCTGCTGGATGCGTTGGGGATAGAGCGCGCCGTGATCGCCGGGCATGACTGGGGCGGGATTATCATGTGGCAGGCCGCCTGCCTGATCCCCCACCGGTTTCTGGGCGCCATCGGCGTCAACACCCCCCATCTGCCGCGCAGCTCCACGCCGCCGCTGGACGTGTTCCGCGAGCAGGGCGGGCAGGAGCATTACATCGTGCGCTTCCAGGACGAGAGCGCTGATGCGCTGTTCGTGGGCCGCGAGGAGGATTTCTTCGCCTTCACCTTCGGCGCGCCGCCGCCCAGCGGTGATCTCGGCAAGCTGCCCGCCTCCATCACCCATCTGCCGCGCCGGTTTGACGCCTTCGTGGCGCGCGGCGGGCTGAAGTCCGAGGATGATTGCGTGATCGGGCCGGCGCTGCGGGCGCAGTACGCGCAGGCCTATCGCCGGTCAGGGTTTCGCGGCGGGCTCAATCTCTACCGCAATTTCGACGCCAACTGGGAACGCATGGGCGGGGTGGATCATCGCCTGTCCATGCCCTGCCTGATGATCTCGGCCGAGTGCGATTTCATGCTGCCGCCCAAGCTCACCGCCTGGATGCCGGCGCTGTGCCAGGATCTCGAACGGCACGTGATTGAGGATATCGGCCACTGGACGATGGCCGAAGCCCCCGAAACGCTCAACGCGCTCATGCTCGACTGGCTGGAGCGCCGGTTCTGAAAGCCAACCGGACGCGCGGCTAACCGTGGCTGGACCCCCCGTGTCCCCTGTGCAAGGCTGTCCGCCTACCCCCTTTCATCTCCCAGCGTGACGAGCGGCCATCGTGACAGACCAGCCCAGCCCGCCCAGCGAGCCGGCGCGCAAGCGCGGCGCATTCACCCGGTTTCTCGATTCCGTTGAGTGGCTGGGCAATCTCCTGCCTCATCCGGTCACGCTGTTTGCGATCCTGGCGGGCCTGATGATCCTGGCCTCGGGCCTGTTCGGCGGCCTTTTGGAGCTCGCTGTGGAAGACCCGCGCCCCGAGGGTGCGCGCGGACGGGCCGATGACGGCATGATCCGCGCGGTCAGCCTGATGAATGAGGACGGCTTCCGGCGCATCTTCACAAGCCTGACCACCAATTTCACCAGCTTTGCGCCGCTGGGCGTGGTGCTGGTGGCCATGCTGGGCGTGGGCGTGGCGGAGAAATCGGGCCTGTTGTCCGCCGCCGTGCGCTCCATCGTGCTGGGCGCCAACCGGCACACGGTGACCGTGGCGGTGGTGTTCGCCGGCGTCCTGTCCAATACCGCCTCGGAGATGGGCTATGTGGTGCTGGTGCCGCTGGCGGGCGCGGTGTTCTATGCGCTGGGCCGCCATCCGCTGGCGGGCATGGCGGCGGCGTTTGCGGGCACGTCGGGCGGATACAGCGCCAATTTGCTCATCGGCACCATCGATCCGCTGCTGGCGGGCATCACCACCGAGGCGGCCCAGCTGATCGACCCGGCCTATGTCGTGTCGGCGCCGGCCAACTGGTATTTCATGGTGGCCTCCACCTTCCTGATCACGACGATCGGCTCGCTGGTGACCATCTTCATCGTGGAGCCCAAGCTGGGCAAGTATGATTCCAGCCGGGCCGATCCGTCCGTCTTCGACGAGAACATGATGCAGCCCGTCTCCAGGCCAGAGAAGCGCGGCCTGATGTGGGCGGGGATCGCCTCGCTGGGCGTGTTCGCGGCCATGGCCTGGACGCTGGGGCCCGAAGCCTTGTCCCTGTCCGTCCCCTTCATCGGCGGGCTGGGGTCTGTGAACGTGCCGGACTGGCTGCCGGGCTGGGGCAGCTTACGCAATCCGGTCACAGGCTCCATCTTCCAGCAGGCGCCGTTCTTTACCGGCTTCGTGACCTGGATTTTCCTGTTCTTCCTCATCGTCGGCTTCACCTATGGCCGCGCTGCGGGCACCATGAAGAACGACCGCGATGTGATCGACGGCATGGCGTCGGCCATCTCCACGCTCGGCCTCTACATCGTGCTGGTGTTCTTCGCCGCCCAGTTCGTCGCCTTCTTCGGCTGGTCCAATCTGGGGGCCATCACGGCGGTGACCGGCGCAGACTTTCTGATCAATACCGGCCTGACTGGACCGGCCATCTTCATCGGCTTCATCATCCTGTGCGCGTTCGTGAACCTGATGCTGGGCTCGGCCAGCGCGCAATGGGCGGTGACGGCGCCGATTTTCGTGCCCATGCTGATGCTGGTGGGCTATTCGCCGGAAGTGATCCAGGCCGCCTACCGGATCGGGGATTCAGCGACCAATATCATCACGCCGATGATGAGCTATTTCGGGCTGATCCTGGCGTGGATGACGCGCTATGACAAAAAGCTCGGCATCGGCACCGTCATTGCGATGATGCTGCCCTACTCGATGATCTTCCTGGTCACCTGGATCGCGCTGTTTTTCCTCTGGACCTTCGCCCTGGGCCTGCCCGTGGGACCGGGTTCGCCGACCTATTACCCGGCGGGCTGAACGTGAAAACGCCGCCCGGCCCGAGGGCCGGACGGCGTTGATCATGTGAGGCTGACGCGCCGTGACGGGCGCTCAGATCAGGCGAGAGATTTCAGCTGCTCAGCCAGATCGGTCCGCTCCCAGGAGAAGCCGCCATCGGCGTCCGGCGTGCGGCCGAAATGGCCATAAGCGGACGTGCGGGCATAGATCGCCCGGTTCAGGCCGAGATGGGTGCGGATGCCGCGCGGGGACAGATTGACCATCTCCGGCAGGCGCTTTTCCAGCACCGCTTCATCAATCTCGCCCGTGCCGTGCAGGTCGACATAGACCGAGAGCGGCTTGGCCACGCCGATCGCGTAGGACAGCTGGATGGTGCATTTCTTCGCCAGGCCCGAGGCCACGACATTCTTGGCCAGATAGCGCGACACATAGGCCGCCGAGCGGTCCACCTTCGTGGGATCCTTGCCCGAGAACGCGCCGCCGCCATGGGGGGCCGCGCCGCCATAGGTGTCGACGATGATCTTGCGGCCGGTGAGGCCGGCGTCGCCATCGGGTCCGCCAATGACGAATTTGCCGGTGGGATTGACGTAGAACTCGTCCTCGTCCGGGAACCAGCCCTCAGGCAGGACCTGCTTGACGATCGGGCGCACCAGTTCGCGCACCTGCTCCAGGGACACGCCGTCCTTGTGCTGGGTGGAGACCACCACGCTGGTCACGGCCACCGGGCGGCCGTTCTCATAGCGCAGGGTGACCTGGGACTTGGCGTCGGGCTCGAACTCGGGCCGTTCGCCCGATTTGCGCACCCGCGCCATTTCTTTGAGGATTTTGTGCGAATAGCTGATCGGCGCCGGCATCAGCTCCGGCGTCTCGTCGCAGGCAAAGCCGAACATGATGCCCTGGTCGCCCGCGCCTTCTTCCTTGTAGGCGCCCGCGCCCTCGTCAACGCCTTGGGCGATGTCGGCAGACTGTTCATGCAGATAGTTGGCGAAGTTGGCGGTCTCCCAGTGGAAGCCGTCCTGTTCATAGCCGATATCGCGCACAGCGGCGCGCACAGCGGCTTCGATCTCCTCGCCGGGGACGTCAGAGGCGCAGCGGGTTTCGCCGGCCAGCACGATGCGGTTGGTGGTGGTCAGCGTCTCGCACGCCACCCGCGCGACGGGGTCACGCGCCAGGAACAGGTCGACGACCGTATCAGAGATGCGGTCGCACACCTTGTCCGGGTGACCTTCGGAAACGCTTTCGCTGGTGAAGAGATAGGAAGTTCGGGCCACGCGGGATGCTCCATATAAAGATTGCTTTATATGGAGGGCTTAAAGCCCATCCCCGCCGCAATTGCAAGCCGGTTGACGAAGCCGGGCCGTCGCCGGCCCGGCCAGGGGGCTCAGGCTTCGTCGACCTGGGCCGCGGCGGCTTCGGCTTCTTCAGCCGCCAGCGTCCGCACCAGTTCCAGAATCCGGCGGCGCACCTTGCCGTCCTTGATGCGCGCAAAGGCCTGGGCCAGCGCCACGCCATCGGCCGACTGGATGAAATCGTCCACGATCGGGGTCTGATCGCCTTCGGAAAATCCAGGCTGGGCAGCCGCTTCCGACACGCCGTCATAGAAAAAGGACACCGGCACATCGAGCACCCGCGCCATCAGCCACAACCGTCCGGCGCCCACGCGATTGGTCCCACGCTCATACTTCTGGATTTGCTGGAAGGTCACGCCCAGCTCATCGCCCAGCTTTTCCTGGCTCATGTTCAGAAGCTGGCGGCGCAGACGCACACGAGAGCCGACGTGACGGTCTACGGCATTCGGGCCACGGGGATTTACGCTCATGATGGGCTTTTCCTGTCTTCGGCGGCGGACCGTGTGATCCTTCGGCCTTCAATCATACGCTGCATTGCGGCATTCGTGTGTCGAACCGTCGGCGAAACAGCATGCAAGCAACGCCGCTATTCAACACAAGGAGAATCAAAAAGGCGCCCCCCCATGGACCACCTCCGTAGAGGGCGTAGGGGGTGTCGTCCAGTCTCTCCAACAACACTACGTCAATAAAAGCTTCCGCATCAACTGGCAGAGCGTGTTCAATACGACCATAAGGGTCAATCTGTCCCGAAACGCCGTTTGAAGCAGCCCGCACGAGCGGCAAGCCCTCTTCCAAAGCCCGGTACTGCGCCTGATTGAGATGCTGTCGCGGCCCGGCGGACGAACCATACCACGAATCATTGGATATATTCACCAGCCATTCGGGCCGGTCATCCCCGCGCGGCGCGAAACGGGGGAAGATCACCTCGTAGCAGATCAGCGGCGCCACCGCGCCCAGCCCGTCCAGGTGCAAGGTTCGCGCGGCGTCGCCGGGCGAATAGAACGGCACGATATTGGACAGGGTGTCAAAGCCCACAAGACGGGTCAGCGGGGCCAGCGGATTGCCTTCGCCGAACGGCACCAGGCGCACCTTGTCATAGCTGTCCTCGACGTCCATCCAGTTTGCATTCATGCGCACGGCGGCCAGGGCGTTGTAATAACGGTCAGGCTCGCCCGGCGCGCCGCGTTCGGCGCGCGCCGTGCCCGCCAGCAGCAGCGCGCCCTGAGGCAGAGCCTGGCGGATATCGCCCATCAGATCGGGTTCATTGAGCAGGAAGGCCGGAACCGCGCCTTCGGGCCAGACGATGGCCGAAACATCCTCCACGCCGGGCGCCGCCGACAGGGTGAGATAGCGCTGAAGGATCTCGCGGCGCACGGCATAGGTCTTGGCGCGCGGGTCGAGATTGATCTGAACCACCCGCACGGTCTGGCCGGTCGCGACGATATGCGCATCGGACAGGCGCACGGCGCCCCAGCCCCAGGCGCCGGCCAGCAGGACAATGCCCAGCACAAGCGGCATGACGCGCGCCAGCGCCGGTCCTCGCCCCGCCAGAGCGGCGGGCGCGGCGAAGGCGAACAGCACCAGCGCCGACAGGCCTGCCGCGCCGATCACGCTGGCGATCTGGCTGACCGCGCCGCCGGCGGCGAAGACATGGCCTGGCAGGTTCCAGGGAAATCCGGTGAGCACCGTCGAACGCGCCAGCTCTACCAGCATGAAGGCGCCGGCGAACACGGTGATGCGGTGAGGCCCGCTTGGCGCGAGGCGGGCATAGACCGCGCCCGCCGCGCCCCAGAACAGGGCGAGGCCGGCCGGCAGAAGGATGAGCGGCGCCCAGATCAGCCAGAGATAATCTTCCGCCTGCACCAGAAACGCATTGGCCACCCACCAGGTCCCGGCCAGAAACTGGCCGGCGGCGAATGACCAGGCGCGCGCAAAGCCCGCCTTGACCGGCCTGGCCGTTCGCCGCGCCCCGTCCAGCGCCCAGACCAGAGCGCAATAGGCGGCGATCAAAGCGGGCTGGATATGGAAGGGCGCGTGGGCCAGCACGCCGAACGCGCCCACGATGAACAGGGCGGCGTGCAGGCGAAGCCCGCGCAAGGCGCGCAGACGCGCGCGCAAACGCCTCAGGCGCGCGCTGGCTGGCGCACCCGGGGCTGTCACGAGCCGGAGCGCCGGTCGCCGTCCTCGCCGCTGTCAGCAGCGGACGGCGCTGCAGCCGCCGGCGCCGCCGGCCGGATGCGCATGCGCTTGATGCGCCTGGGATCGGAATCGAGGATTTCGAATTCGAGGCCGGACGGGTGGGACAACACCTCGCCGCGCTCGGGCACGCGGCCGGCGAGGCGGAAGATCAGCCCGCCCAGAGTATCCACGTCCGCCTCTTCGGCTTCGGTGGCGATTTCCCGGCCCAGCTCCTGCTCGAGCTCTTCAATGGTCGCGCGGGCGTCCGCCTCCCAGACATCAGCGCCCTTGGCGCGGATGGTGGGCGCATCGGTCTCGTCGTGCTCGTCCTCGATATCGCCCACGATGGGCTCGATCAGATCCTCCAGCGTCACCAGACCGTCCGTGCCGCCGAACTCGTCGACCACCAGCGCCATATGCATGCGCCGCGATTGCATGCGCAGGAGCAAATCCAGCGCGCGCATGGAGGCGGGCACGTAGAGGAGCGGGCGGCGCACGGCAGGCAGGATGCGCGCATTGGCCCAGTCGCCTTCGGCGGCGTCAGCATAGCGCACAAGATAGCCGATAATGTCGCGGATATGGACCACGCCGATGGGGTCATCGAGGGTCTCGCGATAGACCGGAAAGCGCGAATGGCCCGCATCGGTCACCAGACGCGCCAATTCCTTGAGGGGCGTGTCGATCTCCACCGCGATGATATCGGCGCGCGGCACCATCACGTCCTCGACGCGCTTGGCGTGAAACTCGCGCAGATTGAGGAACAGATCGCCGCCCGGCGCCGGCGCCTCGGCCTGGCCGGAGGGGCTGTCGGTCAGCACGGTTCCATAGTCCCCGTTGGTGTGGGGGGCGCGCCGGAATACGGCCGTGAAACGCGATATCAGGCCGCTGCCTGTGTCAGTGTCCGTCATGGTCCTTCCACCGCGGCGTAGGGGTCGGCGATGCCGAACCCGGCGAGCACGGCTGTCTCCAGCCGCTCCATCTCGCGCGCCGCTATCTCCTCTTCATGATCCAGCCCGTTGAGATGCAATACGCCGTGCAGGGCCAGATGCGCGGCGTGATGGATAAGCGGCTTGCCCGCCGCCTGGGCTTCGCGCGCGCAGACGCCGAAGGCCAGCGCCACATCGCCGGGATAGCCTTCGCGCTCGGGCGCGGGAAAGGACAGGACATTGGTCGGGCTGTCCTTGCCGCGGAAGCGGGCGTTCAGCGCCTGAACGCTGTCATCACCGGTGAGCAGGATCACCGCCTCGCCCGGGCGGGGCTCAGGCAATCTTGTAAGCCCGGCGCCGACCACGTCTGTGATCAGGGCCTCAAGCCCGGGCGCCGCCTCCCAGGCGGGGTCCTCGATGACGATCTCCACACTCATGACGTGCGGCCCGTCTCCCGGCGCTCGTCATCGCGCTCATAGGCGTGGACGATGCGCGCCACCAGGCCGTGGCGCACCACGTCGGACCGGGTGAAGCGATGAATGGCGATACGCGGCTCCTCGGTGAGGATGCCCAGCGCATGGGCGAGGCCTGACGGCTCGCCGCGCCTTAGATCGGTCTGGGTGGGATCGCCGGTCACCGCCATGCGCGAGCCTTCGCCCAGGCGTGTCAGCACCATGCGCATCTGGGGGATGGTGGCGTTCTGCGCCTCGTCCACGATGACGAAGGCCCGGTTCAGCGTGCGCCCGCGCATGAAGGCCAGCGGCGCGACTTCGACACGGCCCTCTTCGCGGTATTTGTCCGACAGGCGCTGGCCCAGCGCATCGCGCAGGGCGTCCCAGATGGGCAGCAGGTAGGGATCAATCTTCTCGGTCAGGTCGCCCGGCAGGAAGCCCAGCCGTTCGCCCGCCTCCACGGCGGGGCGGGTGATCACCAGACGCTCTACCGTCCCCTCCGCCAGCTGACCGGCGCCATAGGCCACCGCCAGCAGAGTTTTGCCTGTGCCCGCCGGGCCGACGCCGAACACCATGTCATAGCCGAGCGCGTTTTTCAGCGCGCGCACATAGGCCGCCTGACCGTCCGTGCGGGCCGCGAAGCTGGCGCCGCGCGGTACGCGGATGATGGCGTCGATGGCTTCTGCCGCCGGGTCATCGGCCATCCGGCAGGCGGCGCGCACGGCGGCCGGATCGATGGCGAGGCCCTCGCTGAGACGTCCATAGAGGGCATGCAGCACGCGCGAGGCGTCGATGCGGGCGCGGGCCTCCTCGCCCATGATCTGGATCTGGCCGCCGCCGGGCGCCTCGACCCGCACGCCCAGCTCGGCTTCCAGCACGGCAAAATTCTCATGGCCCGGCCCGGCCAGGGCGCGCACCAAGGCGGCGTCATCAAAATGTACGGTTTCTGCGGGCAGCCTGCGGCCTTCCCTCACGGGCGGACGGCTGGCCGGGGGGCGCGATCTGGGACTTCGGCTCACGCGGCGCGCGTCTCCCCCGGGACCAGTCGGGCGGACAGGGCGTTCTGGCTGGCGCCCGTGACCTCCACCTCGGCGATCTGGCCGATCAGGCTGACCGGACCGTCGCAATGCACGGCCTGCAGATACGGGCTGCGCCCGCCGATCTGGCCGGAATTGCGGCCCACGCGGTCGAACAGAACCGGCAGCCGCCGGCCCGTCATGGACAGGTTGAAGGCGGTCTGCTGTTCGCTGAGCAAGGCCTGCAGCCGGGCCAGGCGCTCCGATTTCACGGCCTCGTCCACCTGGCCGGCCAGGGCCGCGCCCGGCGTGCCGGGACGGCGCGAATACTTGAAGGAGAAGCAGGCGGCATACTCCACCGCGCGCGCCAGCTCCAGGGTGGCTTGAAAGTCTTCTTCGGTCTCGCCGGGGAAGCCGACAATCATGTCGCCGGAGATCGCGATATCGGGCCGCGCGGCGCGCAGGCGCTCGATGATGGCGAAGTATTCTTCCGCCGTGTGCTTGCGGTTCATGGCCTTGAGGATCCGGTCGGATCCCGACTGCACCGGCAGATGGAAATAGGGCATCACCGCGGGCGTGTCGGCGAAGGCGGCGATGAGATCCTCATCCATGTCGCGCGGATGGGAGGTGGTGAAGCGGATGCGCGCGAGCCCGTCAATGCGCGCCAGATGGCGCACCAGCGCGCCCAGACCCCAGACCCCGTCCGCCTCGCGGCCCGCAGGCGGCGCGCCGTGATAGGCGTTGACGTTCTGGCCCAGCAGCGTCACTTCGCGCACGCCCTGAGCGACCAGGGCGCGCACTTCGGCCGTCACCTGATCGACCGGGCGGGACCATTCGGCGCCGCGCGTATAGGGGACCACGCAGAAGGTGCAGAACTTGTCGCAGCCTTCCTGCACGGTGACGAAGGCGGTGTAGCCGTCGACCTGACGGGCCGGGACGGCCAGAGCGTCGAACTTGTCTTCAACCTCGAACTCGGTCTCCAGCGCGTCGCCGCGCCCGCGATGCACGCCGGCGATAAACTCGGGAAGCTTGTGATAGGCCTGCGGCCCGACCACCAGGTCGACCATGGGCGCGCGGCGGCGGATTTCCGCGCCTTCGGCCTGGGCCACGCAGCCGGCGACCGCAATGGTCATCGCGCCGCCCGAGGCAGCCCGTTCGTCCTTGAGGATCTTCAGCCGGCCAAGCTCGGAATACACCTTTTCGGCCGCCTTTTCGCGGATATGGCAGGTGTTGAGAATGACCAGGTCCGCGCCCTCGGGCGCCTCGGCCGGCTCATAGCCCAGCGGCGTCAGGAGATCACGCATACGCTCGGAATCGTACACGTTCATCTGACAGCCATAGGTCTTGATGAACAGGCGTTTGCGCGGCTTTTCACCGGCGGCGTTCGCAGTCTCGGTCATGGGCGCGGCCGGCCTCCTCGCCGGCGTGACATGTCACCTATACCCTCACGCGCTCTCAGGCCATCAGCCCGGCGCCAGCCTTGCGTTATGGGCATTGTGAGCGCGGGATGCAAGGGCGCGAAGGGGTGGAGCCCCTACCCCCCGTCCTTCAGCTTCACACCATACAGTTCCAGGCGGTGATCGATGAGCTTGTAGCCGAGCCTGCGGGCGATGGCTTCCTGGAGCTTTTCGATCTCCTCGTCATAGAACTCCACCACCTCGCCGGAATTCATGTCGATGAGATGGTCATGGTGGTCTTCGGGCGATTCCTCATAGCGTGAGCGGCCGTCGCGAAAGTCGTGGCGCTCGATGATCCCGGCGTCCTCGAACAGGCGCACGGTGCGGTAGACCGTGGCCAGCGAGATGCCGCGATCCACCTCATTGGCGCGCCGGTGCAGTTCTTCGGCGTCAGGATGATCGTCGGCGCGCGAGAGCACGCGCGCGATCACCCGGCGCTGCTCGGTCATGCGCAGGCCCTTGTCCACGCAGAGCTGTTCGATCCGGTCAGTCATGGCCATCCTCGCTGCGGCATGGCGCGCAGGCGCGCCGGGCGTAACCCTTGATACGCTTCGCCCTTGCAGCCTGTCCATACTCAAAGGGACTGGGGTTATTACAGCTCCCGCGTCAGAACGCGCGCGTCTGTTCCGTCCCGGTAATAGCGCGTGCGCCGGCCGACCTGGCGGTACCCGGCGCGCGTGTACAGCCCGGCGGCGGGCGCGTTCACGTGTGACACCTCCAGAAACAGGCGCGCGGCGCCGGCCTGGCGGGCGGCGGCTTCGGCGGCGTTGAGCAAGGTCAATCCATGGCCGCGGGCGCGCCGGCCGGGCAGCACGCCCAGGGTGAGCAATTCCGCCTCGTCCAGCACCACCCGGATGACGGCGAGGCCCGCCGGTTCGCCGTCCTCTTCAAGGACCAAAGCACTGACGCCGGGACTGGTCAGGAGGCCGGTCATCTCCGCCTCGTTCCAGCAATCGTCAAAGCAGCGTTCGTGCAAGGCCGCCAGCAGCGCCTCGGCGCCGGGTCCGCAGGTGCTGATCTGGATGCTCATGCGGGGTCCACCCCGCCTGCCAGCTTGGCATCGGGCGCGCGCGCATAGACCGGGGCGGGCGAAGGGGTATCATCAGGCGCGGCACGGGTGAGGGTCAGGAGGGCGGAAAGCGGGGGTTCGGGGTCGAAGTCAGGGCCGCCGAGCAGCCCGGCGCCGGAGCCGGCCAGACGGGCGCCGGGCACAGCAGCGAGTGCAGCGCGCGCGGCGTCGACATCGCCGCGCTCGAGGTCACCCGACGGCGCGCCCCTGCGGAACCAGCGCCAGATCAGCTCGCCGCGCCGGGCGTCATGGACGCTGAGCACTTCGGCGATGCGGTCCGGATCGGCATGCAAAGCCCACGCGTCCAGAGCGCCGATCCCCACAGCCTGCGCGCCGCAGGCCAGCGAGAGACCGCGCGCGAAGGCCACGCCCACGCGCACGCCGGCGAAACCGCCCGGTCCCACATTCACGCCAATGCGTTGCAGATCACGCGGGCGGCAGCCCGCCTCGTCCAGCAGCGCCGAGACCCAGGGCGCCAGCACTTCGGCATGGCCGCGGCCAATGTCCTGCGCGCGGACCAGAACGATACCGTCCATTTCCAGTGCGCAGGCGCACCAGGGGCCCGCCGTGTCGATGACCAGAACCGGCGCGGTCATCGCGGCCTCCTTATGCGGGAGACAGCGTCCGCCCTAGAGCGAACGCTTGAACTCCTCGACCTGGAAGCATTCGATGAGGTCGCCCACCTGGATGTCCTCATATTTCTCGAACGCCATGCCGCATTCCACGCCCGCGCGCACTTCGGCCACTTCGTCCTTGAAGCGCTTGAGCGTGGACAGCTTGCCCTCGTGCAGCACGGTGTCGTCGCGCAGAAGGCGCACGCCGCAGCCGCGCTTGACCACGCCTTCGGTGACGCGGCAACCGGCGACCTTGCCGACCCGGGTGATGGAGAAGACTTCCTTGATCTCGGCATAACCGATGAAGGTCTCGCGCTGTCCGGGCGTCAGCAGGCCCTCGAGCGCCGCTTTCACATCGTCGAGCAGGTTGTAGATCACCGAGTAATAGCGGATCTCCACGCCTTCGCGCTCGGCCAACTCGCGCGCCTGTTTGTTGGCGCGCACGTTGAAGGCCAGGATCGGCGCGTTCGAGGCCGCTGCGAGCAGCACATCGCTTTCCGACACCCCGCCGGGGGCGGAGTGGATGACGCGTGCGCGCACCTCCTCATTGCCCAGCTTCTCCATGGCGCCGCTGACCGCTTCGGCCGAGCCCTGCACGTCGGCTTTGACCAGAACCGCCAGCTCGGCGACTTCGGACTGCTGCAGGCGCGCCATCATCTGCTCGAGCGAGGCGCCCTTGCTGGTGCGCGAGGCCGCCGAACGGTCGCGCATCATGCGCTGGCGATAGTCCACCAGCTCACGCGCACGCGCTTCGTTTTCGACCACGGCGAACACTTCACCAGGCTCCGGCGCGCCGTCCAGGCCGAGAATTTCGGCGGGGAGCGACGGGCCGGCTTCAGCCATTTGCTGGCCGCGCTCATTGTTCAGCGCGCGCACCTTGCCCCACTGGGCGCCCGCCACGACGATCTCGCCGCGCTTGAGCGTGCCGCGCTTGACCAGAACCGTGGCGACGGGGCCGCGGCCCTTGTCGATCTGGGACTCGATCACCACGCCTTCGGCGGAGCGGTCCGGATTGGCTTTCAGCTCAAGCAACTCGGCCTGCAGGTTGATCGCCTCGGTCAGCTCGTCCAGGCCCATTTTCTTGAGCGCCGAAACGCTGACGGCCTGCACATCGCCGCCCATGGATTCCACGAAGACTTCGTGCTGCAGCAATTCCTGCAGGACCTTGTCCGTATTGGCGTCGGGCTTGTCGATCTTGTTGACCGCCACGATAATCGGGACATTGGCCGCCTTGGCGTGCTTGATGGCCTCGATGGTCTGCGGCATGACGCCGTCATCGGCGGCCACCACCAGGATCACAATATCGGTGGCCTGGGCGCCGCGCGCGCGCATCGAGGAGAACGCCGCGTGACCGGGCGTATCCAGGAAGGTGATGCGCTCGCCGCCTTTGAGCTGAACCTGATAAGCGCCGATATGCTGGGTGATGCCCCCGGCCTCGCCCGCAGCGACGTCGGTCTGGCGCAGTGCGTCCAGCAGCGAGGTCTTGCCATGGTCCACATGGCCCATGACCGTGACCACAGGCGGGCGTGATTTCTTGGCGCCGTCATCATCATCCTTGGAGATGAAGCCCACCTCCACATCGGATTCTGACACGCGCTTCACCGTGTGGCCGAATTCCTCGACGATCAGTTCAGCGGTGTCGGCGTCGATCACGTCATTGGCCCGGAGCATCTGGCCCTGGGTCATGAGATATTTCACCACGTCCGCAGCGCGTTCGGCCATGCGCTGGGCGAGGTCCTGAATGGTGATCGCCTCGGGCACCACCACCTCTCGCGCGACCTTGTCGCGGCCCTGTCCCAGCTGCGACCGGCGCATCTTTTCGCGTTCGCGGGCCCGGCGCATGGAGGCGAGCGAGCGCTGACGGCCCTCATCGTCCTCCACCAGATTCTGGATGGTCAGCTTGCCGGTGTGACGCCGGGAATCGCGCCCTGCGCGGCCCGAACTGGTCTTGTCGGCAGGCTCGACCTTCTTCTCTTTGACCCGGCCGCCCAGCTTGCGCAGCATGTCGCCGTCGTCTTCGGGTTCGCCGCGCTCGCGCGCCTTGTCGGTCTTGTCCGCCTTGCGCTGCGGCTTGCCCGAAGGCTCGACCGGCATGTCCGCCGGATCGACCACGGCGCCGGATGTGTCTTCGACGGGGGCCGCTTCAGGCGCGGCGTCGCGCCGCTTGGCGGCGTTTTCGCGCGCCACGCGCTCGGCTTCCTCGCGCTCGCGGGATTCTTCCAGCGCGCGCATCTCGCTGTCCTGGCGCTGGGTGCGTTCAGCTTCCTCGGTGCGTTTCTGGGCGTCGCGCTGTTCGGCTTCGGCCCGGGCGCGCTGGATGGCGGCCTGGCGCTTGAGCAGCTCTTCTTCGGACAGGCCCATCTGCTTGGCCTTGGCCGCGATCAGGGCGCGGGTGCGGTCCTTGTCGGACATGCCCGGTTTGCCATGCGCAGCCGGGGCGGGCGCATCCTTGGCGCCGGGGGCGCCGGGGGCGCCAGGCGTGCCTGTGCGTTTGCGCTTCTTCTCGACCACCACGGCCTTCTGGCGCCCGCGCGGAAAGCTCTGTCGCACCGTCCCGGACGGTGTTGAGCCTCCACCGAGGGAGAGGGGTTTACGGCCCGAGGTGTTGCGTTCGTCAGCGTCGCTCATAAGCGTCCTTGCCGCGGCAGTCCGTGTGGGGCGGCGCCAGCCGCCGCGTGCTGTCCGCCGTCATATGCAAAATGGGCCGCCCGTAGGAGCGCGCCCTGCGCCCCGCCCGAAGGCCCGCTAAACTAGCCGCCTCGCCCGGCGGATCAACCGTCCTGTGCGCCTCTAGGCGCGCGCGGCCGGATCGAGGTCGCGAAAGCCGGCCAGCTTGCTGACCAGGCCTTTGAAACTTTGCGCTTCGGGCCCCTGGGCCAGAAGCAGATGCACCACGCCGGATCGTCCCAGCGCCGCGCCCAGCGCCTCGGCGCTGAAGCATGACACGGTCGCCAGCTCCGGCCTCGCGGCGCGCGCCAGCGCATCCAGCTTGCCGCGCCCGTCCGCCGCGCCGTCGCTCGCCTCGATGCGCAGCGCCGGATCGGGACCCTTCTGCAGGCCCAGACGGACCGCATCATACCCCATTGCGAGCCGTCCCGCACGCCGCGCGAGACCGAGCGCTGACAGGGCGCGCGCTTCCAGCTGCGCCTCGAACTGGGCCGCCAGGTCCGCCGGGACCTCCACCGGCTCGCCGAAGGCGCGATGAAACGCCTTGCGTTTGGCCGCCTGCTCCAGCGTGGCGCGGTCGGCCTTCACCCAGGCGCCCCGACCGGGCAGGCGGGCGGAGACATCCGGCACCACCTGACCGTCAGGAGACAAGGCGACGCGCAAGAGGCCGGCCTCGCCGAGCACCTCGCCAGTGACGGCGCAGCGGCGCTCGCGCACCGCCTTGACCCGGCTTGTGCGCGCTCCGCGGCTCACGATTTGGCGTCGTCCTCCTCGCCGTCTGCTTCGTCTTCATCGCTGGCCTCTGCGCCGGCGTCTTCTCCGAGCAGCTCGTTCAGATCGACGCCCAGGCGCGCAGCCTCGGCTTCGAGATCGGACAGATCCAGATCGTCAAGCTCTGCATCGGTCACCTCGGCGTCCTCGTCAGCGCCGTCTTCAACCTCTTCGGCTTCCGGCTCGAGCGCATCGGCCTCGATCCAGCCCGCCGCGACCCGGGCGCGCATGATCAGCGCCTCGGCCTCGGCCGCGTCGACCTCCATGCCGTCCAGGAAGCCCGGCTCGCGCACGCGCTCGCCATCACGGGTCTCGTACCAGCCGCGAAGATCGTCCGGCGTCAGGCCGGCGAGGTCTTCGACGTTTTTCACGTCATTCTCGCCCAGACGCACGGCCAGCGGCAGGGTGATGCCTTCGATCTCCAAAAGCTCGTCTTCCACGCCCAGCTCGACGCGGCGGGCGTCCTGCTCGGCGGCCTGGCGGTCGAGCCATTCGCGCGCGCGGGTCTGGATTTCCGACGCGGTGGCGTCGTCGAAGCCCTCGATCACGGCGATCTCGTCGAGATCGACATAGGCGATGTCTTCCATATCGCCGAAGCCTTCGGTGGCCAGCAGCTGGGCGATCACCTCGTCCACATCCAGCCCTTCGATGAACAGGGCGGTGCGGGTGGCGAATTCTTTCTGACGGCGCTCGGATTCCTCGACCTCGGTGAGGATGTCGATGGACCAGCCGGTCAGCTGGCTGGCCAGACGCACGTTCTGGCCGCGCCGGCCGATGGCCAGCGAGAGCTGATCGTCGGGCACCACCACTTCAATGCGCTGGTTTTCCTCATCGAGCACGACCTTGGAGACCTCGGCAGGCTGCAGCGCGTTGACGATGAAAGTCGCCGGATCCGGGTTGAACGGGATGATGTCGATCTTTTCGCCCGCCAGCTCGTTGACCACCGCCTGGACCCGGCTGCCGCGCATGCCGACGCAGGCGCCCACCGGATCGATGGAGCTGTCATTGGAGATCACCGCGATCTTGGCCCGGCTGCCCGGATCGCGCGCCACGCGCGGAATCTCGATGACGCCTTCATAGACTTCCGGCACTTCCTGGGCGAACAGGGCGGCCATGAAGTCGTTGTGGGCGCGCGACAGGAAGATCTGGGGTCCGCGCACTTCGGGGCGCACGTCATAGATATAGGCGCGCACACGGTCATTGTTCTGGAGCGCTTCGCGCGGAATACCGTCGGCGCGGCGGATAATGCCTTCGGCCTTGCCCAGATCCACGATGACATTGCCGTATTCGACGCGCTTGACGATGCCGTTGATGACCTCGCCCACGCGGTCCTTGTACTCTTCGTACTGGCGCTCGCGCTCGGCTTCGCGGACCTTCTGGGTGATCACCTGCTTGGCGGTCTGGGAGGCGACGCGGCCGAACTCGATCGGGGGCAGCTCTTCTTCGAACACGGTCCCGATCTCGGCCTTCGGATCGCGCTTGCGGGCGTCCTCCAGCGTGATCTCGTGGGATTCGTTCTCGACTTCCTCCACCACCGTGGTGCGGCTGGTCAGCCGCATCTCGCCGGTCTTGGAGTTGATCTTGCAATGGATATCCAGCTCGGCGCCATAGCGCGAGCGCGCCGCCTTCTGGATCGCCTCTTCAATGGCGCCCAGGACGATCTTCTCGTCGATCATCTTTTCCTGGGCGACCGCGCGGGCGATCTGCAGGATTTCCAGCTTGTTGGCGCTGACCCCGATGGCCATGTGTGTCTTCCTTCTGTCGGTTAATCGTCCGAGGCCGGCCTGGCGCCGTCCTGCTCGCCAATATCGTCGTCACCGGCGCCGTCGCCGGTAAAGTCTTGAGGGGGCGATGCCCGCCCTTTGAGGCTTTCAGCCAGCAGCGCGTCGGTCAGCACCAGCTTGGCGTCGCTGATCCAGTCGAACGGGATGACGGCCGTCTCTTCTTCGCCGGCCAGATCGATCAGCACGGCTTCGTCCTCGACCCCGGCCAGAAGGCCGCGATAGCGCTTGCGGCCCTCCACCAGACGGTCCAGCTCGAGCTTGGCTTCAAAGCCTTCCCAGCGCGCAAAATGCGCCAGCGTGGTCAGCGGCCGGTCAATGCCAGGCGAGGAGACTTCCAGATCATATTCATCCGCGATCGGATCGACTTCCTCCAGCACCGCCGACAAAGCCCGCGACAGGCGCGCGCAATCGCCGACGCTGACATCGCCGTCATGGCGCTCGGTCATGATCTGGCAGGTGGTCTTCTTGCCGCCCATCACGCGCACGCGCACGATCTCGAGCCCCAGCGCCTCGGCGAGGGGTTCGGCAAGCTCTAGAATGCGCACATCCTGGGGCGAGCGGGTTCTCAAGCAAGGCTCCCTGAAGCCGGCCGGGCTAACGAAAAGGGCGGCCCGGTTACCCGAGCCGCCCGAACACGCCATCCGGCGTATCGAACTTGTTGGAGGCCTTATACGCGCTTGAAGCGGCGCGCGCAACGGGGCGGCGCTTGCGGCGTCCACGCGAACCGGCGATAAGGTTTAAGACATTCATGAGGTCATAATGCTCACAGCCTTGCTCGCCGCAGCCAGCCTTACCGCAAGCCAGACCGCCACCGTGCAAGCGTCCCCTGCAGAGGCCGCCTGCATGTTTATGAGTGAGAGGGTTGAGACCTTTGTCAGCAACACAAGCGCCGACGACACGCGCGGCGCCGTCAGCGCATCCTGGCTCAGCCTGCCCATGGACCGGGCGGCCCTGGCGGAAACGCTGACCCAGGAGGGCAGGCAGAGCGGGTCTGACGCCCCCTTCGCCATGGGCTACACGCCGGATTTCGCGACGGCGATCGAAAGCCTGACGGAAGCCCAGCTCGACCTGTTTCACGACGGGTTGACGACCGGGGGGCCCATCCAATGCCCCGGCATTGAGACGCAAGCGGACCCGTTCAATGCCGATATCCGCGGCTTCCAGCGCTGGGCCGAAGAGCAGATGATGAACCCTGATCCCGGCGCGCCTCCCGGGGCGGCGACGCTGGCGATCTCGCGCCCCGTCCATTTCGACGATGGCGCGCGCGTGCTGGTGGCCGAGGCCTACACCTTCACGCCGATCCCGATCTCGCGCCCGCCGTCCTCCTCGCTGGTGTTCGCGGTCTATCAGCGCGACGGCGCGCAATGGCGCCGCGAAGCCTCGATCATCGCCGCCCGAGCCGGTTAGGCCCGCTCAAAATCCATAAACACCGGGTCGATATCGCCCAGATGCTTGGACTGGTAGCGGGTGATGATGTGGTCGGACGGGTTGTTGCGCCAGCTGTCCGGGCCGTCGCCGAGCCAGTGGAGTCCCGGCGTCTCCAGCAGAATCGGCAGGGCGTGGTCGGCATAGGCGCGCACATCGGTGGCGACGCGCAATGTTCCGCCGGGCTTCATGAGGCGGGCGAGGGCACGGGCGGTGTCGGCCTGTACGAAACGCCGCTTGGCGTGGCGCGATTTGGGCCAGGGATCGGGAAAGAGGAGATAGATGCGGTCGAACGCGCCGTCGGGCATGCGCTCGATCTCGCTGCGGGCGTCGGCGCGCTTCACGCGCACATTCTTGAGGGCGTGATCCTCGATCCCCGCCAGCGCCTTGGCCACGCCATTGAGGAAGGGCTCGATGCCGAGATACCCGGTCTCCGGGTCGCGCCGCGCCTGGCCGATCAGATGCTCGGCGGCGCCAAAGCCGATCTCCAGCACATGGCGCTCGAAGCCGGGCAATAGCGCCGCCGGGTCCAGCGGGCCGTCATCAGGCCAGGTCAGCGTCTCGCCGAGGCCCTCCACCAGCGCCTGCTGGCGGGCGGACAGAGGATGGCCCTTGGCGCGGCCATAGAGGCGGCGCGGGGCGGCGTCGGAGGAGGCAGAGGGCGTCGGGCTCATGGCGCGCGGGTTTAGCGCGGCGCGGACGGAGAGGCCAGCGCGTCACGCGGCTCTTCCCGCGCCGCCCCGGCGCGGCTACGTGATAGGCCCATGGACATGTCATTAGATCCGGCGCGCGCGGTGGTGGACGCGCTGATCGCAGAGCGCGCGCCGCGCCTGCGCACGAAACCGCGTCTGTGGGCGCTCACCCGCACTTTGGGCTTTCCGCTGCTGGGCTATGAAACCGCCGTGGAGATGACGCGCGCGCTGCAGGCGCGAGACGCGGATGACGTGTTCGCCTGGGCGCAGGATTATCTGCGGCTGAAAGTCCAGGTGCACTGTCTCTATCAGGTGCCCGCCACCGGCCCGGTGATGATCGCTGCCAACCATCCCGGCGGCGTGCCTGACGGGGTGGCGGTGTGGCAGGCGCTGATCGCGCGCCGCCCAGACATGATCTTCTTCGCCAATCGCGATGCGCTGCGCGTAGCGCCGGGCCTGGCCCCGCGCCTGATCCCGGTGGAATGGCGCACGAAGGAGCGCGACCGGTCGAGCGCGCGCGACACGCTGCGCACCGCCATGGAGGCGCTCAATGCCGGGCGCTGCGTGGTGGTGTTTCCGGCGGGACGCATGGCGAGCTGGAACTGGCGGGCGCGGGCCCTGACCGAACCGGACTGGGCGCCGGCCTTCGTGTCGCTGGCGCGCCGGTTTGACGCGCCGGTCGTGCCGCTGGGCGTGCGCCAGCGCATGCCGCTTCTGTATTATGCCCTGTCACAGATCAGCACCGAGCTGCGCGACATGACGGTGTTTCACGCTTTCCTGGCCCAGCGCGGCAAGACCTATCGATTGCGCTTCGGCGATCCGCTGGCGTCGCGCGCTTTGCCCGGAACCGACGGCGCGGCGGCGGCCCATGTGCGCATGGTTACCGAGGCGCTGGCCTGGGGGCGTGCGCTTGACGTCAAATCATTGGAAGGCCCGGACTAGAATTCCCGCACGAGGCTGAAATCGGCCCGGCTTTCGGACGGGCTGAAGCCCGGCTCGGGATCGAACAGATGGCGGTAGCGATAGCGCAGCTCCAGCGACCACACCGCCCCCAGCGCCGTGGCCAGTGACAAGGTCTGGTCGGCCTGCGCGCCATCGGTCAGCAGGAGATTGGTGTTGGCGGTGAGGCGCAGGCTGTCGGTCGGGCTGGCTTCAAAATCCGAGGCGAGGTCCAGCGCGCCGAACATGTTGGTCTCGCCCGTGACCAGACGGCTGCGGCGCACGCCCGGCGCCGCGCGCAGCGTCCAGGACAGCTCATCGCGCCCATAGACGCGATAGCCGGCCCCGCCGCCCATGAAGGCCTTCCACTCAAAGCCGGACAGGCGGTCGCGCTCATAGCGGGCGTCCAGGAAGTTCGTCCAGCGCTCCCCGCGTTCGCGCTCGCCGCGCGCCCGGGTGATCAGCTCGTCGCGCCCGGTGCGGCCATCGACCTGCGAAAAATTATAGTCGATCGCGCCTTCAAAACCCCAGCCGGCAAGAGCGCGCGTGACCTCCAGACCCAGCGCGTAGTCACTGCGGTCTACATTCCCGGAATCATGGCGCAGGCCCGCGCGCACCCGGCCGCTCCAGTTTTCCAGCCGTCCATTGGCCAGAAATGCCAGCGCGCGGGCCCGCCGGGAGGCCGGTTCAGCCGGTTCAGCGATCACCGGATCGGCCTGCACGCCGTCAGCCGGCGCCGCCGGCGCCATCACTTCCAGCCCCAGCACGGCGCGCGCCCGGGCCCCACTCTCGTCCGACAGGTCCCGCGCGGCGGCGGCGACACTTTCGGCGGCGTGGGTCAGGGAGATCAGGCGCACCGCCTGCCCGAACACCTCCGGATCACCGGTCTCGTAGGCGGCGGCGAGCAAGGCCGACAGGCTGTCGGGCAGGCGGGTCTCGTCCGCCAGCACTGCTGCAGAGAGGGCGGACGCGAGCGCGAGGGCTGCAAGTGAGGCAGGCATAACAGTCACCGTGGGTGGTTTTCAGATTCTCAAGGGCGTTAAAACCTCCTAGCCTTTAAGAGCCGTGAACGTAACCGGGAGCCTGACCTTGACCGACCGCTACGCCGATACCGAACCGCTGATCCCGGACTGGGCGGGACCGGTCTATCTCGCCGTCTCGGTGATCACCTCGGTGATCTATTTCGGGTTGGACACGTTCACAGCGTCCACTTCCGGCCTTTTAGTGATCACCAAGGCCCTCAGCGTCGTGCTGCTGGCGGCCTATGCCGGGTTTTCGCGCGCGCCGCTGCTGACGCTGGCGCTGCTGGCTTCAGCGGGCGGCGATTTCGCGCTGGGGCTGAACCCGCCGGAACGCGAAGCCGGAATCGCCTTCTTCGCCGCCGCCCATATCGTCTACGCCGCGATCTTCGCGCTGGCGATCTGGCGCAGCGGCTGGCGGCGCGCAGGGCTGGCGATCGCCGCCGCACTGGCGGTGTTCGGCGTAGCGATGCTGCTCTGGCTGCGCCCGGGCATGGGCGAGCTCGCCGGCCCCGCCAGCGCCTATCTCGGCATCATCCTGGCCATGGCGATACTGGCGGGCTTCGTGAAGGGGCCCCGCCTCATCGCCATCGGCGCGCTGGTCTTCATCGCCTCGGACGCCATCATCGCCGCGCGGTGGTTCGGCGGAACGCTCCAACCGGACGGCTTTGACTGGCCCGCCGCGCTGATCTGGATCCTGTATTACGGCGCGCAGGTGGCGCTGGCGGTGGGGATTGTGCGGATGAAGCGGGCGAAACGCTCTGAGAGCGCATAGCGCCTGGTTTCAACATCAAGCGACGCGAACCTGCGGCTTCACATCGGCCTCGCCATTCAGCGCCCTGAGAATCGGACCGAGACTTTCAAGCCTGGGATTGCCCTGGACGCTGAGCATGCGCATCAGGCTTTTGCGCGGCGTGCCAGTCAGGGCTTCCAGGCGCTCGAAACCGATTGTCGCGTTCACATAATCGCGCAGCATGGATTTGGCGGTGTCGATATCGCCTTCCAGCAATGCATCGAGCGCCTCGGCATAAAGCGCAGCGCGAAACTCCGGGTCACGCGCAGCGCGCGCCTGGATGGTCGCTTTGAAATCACGGGTCAGGGGCATGTCCGCCTCCCTAGAAATGTCCAGTATCCGGTCTGCTATCGCCGCCGATCGTCCTGCGCGCCTGCAGCCTTGCGGGTCTTGTATTCGGCCCAGAGATCGTGCGCGCGCCGGATGTCCTTTTGCTGACGCTGCTTGGTCCCTGCGCACAGGAGGATGACCAACCTTGCGCCGTCCTGCCCCAGATAGACCCGGTAGCCCGGACCGTAATCAATGCGAAGCTCGCTGACGCCCGCACCGACCGGTTCAAGATCGCCAACACCCCTCTCCAGTCGGCTGAGCGCACGTGTCACCCGCGCCGCCGCACGCGCCTCCAAGTCCTCAAACCACGCCGCGAATGGTGCGGCTCCGGTCGGATCCTCGTAGACCGAGATGGAACGGGGCTGCACCTCAGGCGCCATTTAGTACCCCATGCGTTACCAATTTGCAAGCAGATTTCGGGGGCGCTCCATGTAAATCAGGTCGCGCACGTGACCGTCACACACGATCACGCCACGCCGGACTGGAAAAATCAATAATGGATAGAATATTGCGCCATTTAAAATGGCTTCACCAGCCTAAGCCGGCATCAGCCCGCGTTCAGTGGCCAGGCGCTTCATCTCGGTCTGGAGTTTTTCGAACGCGCGCACCTCGATCTGGCGGATGCGTTCGCGGCTGACCTTGTAGACATCGGCCAGCTCTTCCAGCGTCCGGGGCTCCTCGGTCAGGCGGCGCTCCTGTATGATATGGCGCTCGCGCTCATTGAGCCCGCCCATGGCTTCCTGAAGGAGCGTCATGCGGGTGTCGAACTCGTCGCTCTCGACCAGATCGTCTTCGGCATTGTCGGCATTGTCGTCTGCCAGCCAGTCCTGCCACTGGCTCTCGCCATCAGCGCGCATGGGCGCGTTCAGCGAGGCGTCGGGGCCGGACAGGCGCCGGTTCATGGAGATGACCTCGGCGTCGGTGACGCCCAGCTTGGTGGCGATATGCTCGACCTGTTCGGGTTTCAGATCGCCCTCTTCCAGCGCCTGCATCTGGCTTTTCATGCGGCGCAGATTGAAGAACAGCTTCTTCTGGGCGGCGGTGGTGCCCATTTTCACCAGCGACCAGGAGCGCAGGATGTACTCCTGGATCGCCGCGCGCACCCACCACATGGCGTAGGTGGACAGGCGGAAGCCCTTGTCGGGATCGAATTTCTTGACCGCCTGCATCAGGCCAACATTGCCTTCGGAGATCACTTCGGCGATGGGCAGGCCATAGCCGCGATAGCCCATGGCGATCTTGGCCACCAGGCGCAGGTGCGAGGTGACCATGCGGTGAGCCGCTTCGGTGTCCTGATGCTCCTGCCAGCGCTTGGCCAGCATGAACTCCTCGTCCTTCTCCAGCATGGGAAACTTGCGGATTTCGGCGAGATAGCGTGACAGCCCGCCTTCGGGCGTGATGGCGATCATGGAAGCATTGGCCACGGCGATTCTCCCCGGTCTCAATTGGCGCGGCAGGCTGGCTGGACCGGCGCGCGAGCCTGCATGTAGGAAGCCGATGCGCGCGATGCGAGAGCTTCACAGTGCGTCTTAACCGTGTGCGGTCATCTGCGTTCCCAATGCAACACACAATCGCGCCGGAATTAAGAGCGGGGATGGACATTCTCTCTTGCCTGTCCGGCATACCCGGACTATCGCGGCGCGCATGAGCATTTCAATCCGCAAATCTGTCCCCGGGGACGAGGCCGCGCTGGCGCTTGTGGGCGCGGCCACCTTTCTGGAAAGCTATGCCGGCGTGGTGGACGGCGCGGCCATTGTGCGCCATTGCGCGCAGCGCCAGACCCAAGACATCTACGCCGCCGCGCTGGCCGATCCTGAGCACGCGCTGTGGCTGGCTGAAGCCGCGCCCGGCGCGGCGCCGGTCGGCTATCTCCACCTCGCCCCGCCCGATCTGCCGGTGGAGACTCGCCCCGGCGATATCGAGATGAAGCGCATCTATGTCCTGTCGAAACTGCACCGCTCAGGGCTCGGGCTGATGCTGCTGCAGGCCGGCCTGGCCCATGCCCGCGCCACAGAGCGCAAACGCATGCTGCTGGGCGTGTACAAGAATAATGCGCGCGCCATCGGCTTCTACAAGGCGCACGGCTTCCACAGTGTCGGCGAGCGCCAGTTCGATGTGGGCGGCGCGGTCTATTGCGACTGGGTGATGGCGCGCGATCTCTAGCGCAGCGGAGCGCCAAAACCGTCCGGCAGGGCGATCTCCCGCTCCAGCTCCACCGGGCCGGCCAGATGTACATGGCCGTCCTCAGTCCAGCGCACGGGCAGATCGCCGCCATCGGCGCGGATCACCGCCTCGCGCCCGATCCGCCCCTGACGGCAGGCGGCCACCAGCGCCGCCGCTGCGCCCGTCCCGCAGGCCTTGGTCAGCCCCGCCCCGCGCTCCCAAACCCGCAGGCGAATCAGTCCCGGCTCCAGCACCCGGGCGAAGCCGGCATTGACGCGCTCGGGGAACAGGGAATCTTGCTCCACGCCCGGACCGATCACGTCCAAAGGCAGGGCGTCAGGGTCATCGACGAAGAACACCACATGGGGATTGCCCATGGAGACGGCCCCCGGCCCTGTCAGGCGTCCGCCGCCGGGCAGATCGACCGCATACTCCATCCGCACCGTATCCATGGCCCGCGCCAGCGGAATCTCCCGCCAGTCCAGGTGCGCCGGACCCAGATCCACCTCCGCCCCGCCATCGCTGAGGCGGCGCGCGTTCAGGCGGCCGCCCAGCGAGTTCATCTCCAGCCCATCGCCGGGCAAATCTTGAAACATCAGCCAGGCGGCGGCGCGGGCGCCATTGCCGCAGGCGCCGACCTCCCCGCCATCCCGGTTCCAGACGCGCAAGCGGGCGTCGGCCTGGCTGTCTGCCTCCAGCGCCAGCAACTGGTCGAAGGGATGAGCCTGCGCCAGCGTCATGATCGCGTCCGGCGCCAGGGCCAGCGGCGCGGCGCCGTTGCGCGCGTCGATCACGATGAAGGCGTTGCCCGCCCCGTTCATTGCCCAGGCTTTCATGGGTCGAGGCTTTACGCCCTTGCCCCTGCACGCGCAATCGGGCGGACGCCTTGTGAGAATTTAATGCGGACGGCTTTGACGCCGCGCGCCGGGCGCTGTTGAATGCGCGCGCCTTTCAACCAAGGAGACTGCCCGATGCGCCGCTGGGGATTTAGCCTGACTGCCGCTGCACTGATCTCACTGGCGGCGTGTTCGCCCAATTCAGAGGATGCCGATGTGATGGACCCCGCCGCGCCCGCCGAGGAGGCCGATCACAGCGTCTCCGCCCTCAACCAGGCGATCCAGGCGGGCGAGGAGAATCTGGAATGGCTCGAAGAGGTCGAGGGCGAGGACGCGCTGGGCTTTGCGCGCCTGCAGAACGAGCGCTCGCTGGGCCTGTTGCAGTCCGATCCGCGCTACCAGACGCTTTATGACCAGGCGATTGAAGTGCTCGAAAGCACCGACCGCATTCCCTATGTCGCCGTGCGCAATGGCGAGCTGTGGAATTTCTGGCGCGACGCGCAGAACATTCATGGCCTGTGGCGCAAGACCAGCGTGGACAGCTACGCCACCGGCGCGCCGGAATGGGATGTGGTGCTGGATCTGGACGCGCTGGCTGACGCCGAGGAGACCAACTGGGTGTGGGGCGGGTCGTCCTGCCTGAGCCCGGACTATCAACGGTGCATCCTGACCCTGTCGGACGGCGGCTCCGACGCTGCGGTGCGCCGCGAGTTTGACGCGCAGACGCGAACCTTCGTCGAGGACGGGTTCGTCATCCCCCAGACCAAGGGCACGGTGTCGTGGATCGACGAAGACACGCTGCTGATCGCCACCGCCCTTGAGGCGGACGAGACCACCAGCTCGGGCTATCCCTTTGTGGTCAAGCGCTGGACGCGCGGCACGCCCATCGAGGATGCGCAGGTCGTGTTCACGGGCGACAGCAGCGATGTGGGCGTGTGGCCCGCGCGCTTCGAGCAGGCGGACGGCACGGCCTATTTCGTCGCCATCCAGCGCGAAAGCTTCTTTGAAGGCGTCTACTGGCTGCTGCCCGAGGGCGCGACAGGCGAGCCCATCGCCCTGCCGCTGCCGCGCAAATCCACGCCCCAGGCCCTGTTCGGCGGCCAGCTGATCTTCACCACCGAGGAAGACTGGACGCCCGCTGAAGGCGGGCCGACCTTCCCGGCGGGCGCCGCCCTGTCCATCGACATGGCCGCGCTGGCGCAGTCAGGTGAGCTGCCCGAAGTGAGAACCGTTTTCGTGCCCGATTCCCGCCAGTCTGTCGGGTCGGTGGCGGCCACCGCCAATAACCTTCTGATGGTCATCAGCGACAATGTCGTCAGCCGCCTGGAAGCCTTCACCTATGAAGGCGGCGCCTGGACCAGCCAGCCCATCGAGGCGCCGGAGAACGCCACCATCTCCATCGTCACCGCCGATGACCAGAGCGATCTGGCCTATGTGAACGTGTCGGGCTTCCTCGATCCCGAGGCGCTCTATCGCGTCACGCCGGAACGGACGCTGGAGCCGGCGATGTCGGCGCCGGCCTGGTTCGATACCGAGGGCATGATTGTCGAGCAGCGCGAGGCGCGCAGCTCCGACGGCACGATGATCCCGTATTTCATCGTCCGGCGCGATGACGTCACCGGGCCCCAGCCCACCTTGCTCTACGCCTATGGCGGGTTCCAGGTGTCGCTGTCGCCGTCCTATTCGGGCGTGCGCGGCCGGCTCTGGCTGGAAAATGGCGGCACGTATGTTCTGGCCAATATCCGTGGCGGCGGCGAGTTCGGCCCGGCCTGGCACCAGGCGGGCCTTCGCACCAACCGGCAGCGCATTTTTGACGATCTGATCGCCGTGGCGGAGGATCTGATCGCCACAGGCGAAACTACCGCGCCGCAGCTGGGCGTGATGGGCGGGTCCAATGGCGGGCTGCTGACCGGGGTGATGTACACCCAGCGTCCCGACCTGTGGGGCGCAGTGATCAGCCAGGTGCCTCTGCTGGACATGATGCGCTTCCACCTGCTGCTGGCCGGCGCCAGCTGGCAGGACGAGTATGGCTTCCCCGACGAGAACGAGGAGGAGCGCGCCTTCCTGCGGGGGATTTCGCCGGTGCACAATGTGGACGAGGACGGCGATTATCCGCCCATCTTCATCCTCACCTCCACCAAGGATGACCGGGTGCATCCCGGCCATGCGCGCAAGCTGGCCTTCCTGCTCGATCAGCTGGGCCATGACATGCTGTACTACGAGAACATTGAAGGCGGCCATTCGGCGGCGGCCAATCTGCGCGAGGCGGCCAACCGCCAGGCGCTGGAATATGTGTTCCTGATGCAGACCCTGATGGATGGCGCGCCCGCGCCGTAAATCGTCCGGGCCCTGCCCGTCCCAAGTGCACCTCCCGCGTGCGACGGACGGGCAGGGTCATTAACCCTGTTGCAAGCTGGCCCCCTGATAGTCCGCGACTGACCGCCGCCACCGAGGGCCGCCCGCATGTTTGACTCCACCCCTCCGCCCGTTCCGGCCCCCGGCGCCAGCTTCGCAGACGCCACCGCGCTGCGCGATTATCTGCGCGCCCATCCCGAACTGATCACCCGCGATCCCGAATTGCTGGCCCGGGTCAACGAGGCCATCACCCAGTCCGGCGTCATCGACATCGCCGCCCACGCAAGGCGCAAGCTGGAAGCCGAGCTTGCCCGCGTGCGCGCCACCAATGCGGCGCTGATCGCGCTGGCCAAGGCCAATCTCGCCGCCCAGGCCCAGACCCATGCGGCGATACTGGCGGTGGTGGAGGCTGAGAGCATCGAAGCGCTGGACCACAAGCTGGCCGGCCGCGCCGCCGGGGCGCTGAGCGTCGACGTGATCCGGATTTTCATCGAAGGCTGCACGCCGCTGCCCGGCGCCAAGGCCATCCGGCCATGCTCGCCGGAACTCGTTGAAGCGCTGCTCGGCTCGCAGTCGGAAAAGCTCGGGCCGGTGGACGCCCGCTTTGCCGATGCGCTGTATGATGGTCAGGCAAGGGGCCTGCGCTCGGAAGCGTTGGTGCGGCTGGAGCTGGCGCGCAAACCGGCCGTGCTGTGCCTGGCCGCCCGCGACGGGCGCGCCTTCACGCCGGACCAAGGCGCGGACCTGCTGCATGTGTTTGCGCGTGTGCTGGAGCGGCGGATATCGCCATGGCTGGCGGGCTGACCCATCCCGAACTGCCTGCGCCGGCGGCGATCACCGCCTGGCTCGATCATCTGTCCGGCGAGCGCCGGCTGGCGGCGCGCACGCTCGAAGCCTATGCCCGCGATGTCAGCGGCCTGTTCGAGTTTTTAAGCGGGCATCTGGGCGGTCCGGTCACGCTGGACGCCCTGTCGAGGCTCGAGGCCGCCGACTGGCGCGCCTGGCTGGCGGGGCGGCGGCGCGAGGGCTGCGGATCGCGCACGCTGCAGCGCGGCCTGTCGGCGGCGCGCAGCTTTTTCCAATACGCACGCCGGCGCTGGGGGCTGGACAATCCGGCCCTCACCCTGGTCGAAGCGCCCAAGGCGCCCCGGCGCATGCCGCGCCCGGTGAGCGAGACAGCGGCGCGCGCCCTCATTGATGCGCCGGGTGAAACCGGCGCGCCAGCCTGGATCGCGGCGCGCGACACCGCCATCCTGTCCATCCTCTATGGCTGCGGCTTGCGCATATCCGAGGCGCTGGCCCTGACCGGCGCCGATCACCCGCTGCCCCAGACCTTGCGCGTCACCGGCAAGGGCGGGCATACGCGCATCGTGCCCGTCCTGCCCCAGGTGCGCGACGCCGTGACCGCCTATGTGGCGCTGTGCCCCTACGCCATCGAGCGGAAGGAGGCGCTGTTCCGCGCCGTGCGCGGCGGGCCGCTGGGGCCGCGCGCCGTGCAGGCGGCGATGGAGCTGTTGCGCGCGCGCCTCGGCCTGCCGTCCAGCGCGACGCCCCACGCCCTGCGCCACGCGTTTGCGACCCATCTATTGGCCCATGGCGGTGATCTGCGGGCGATCCAGGACCTGCTGGGCCATGCCTCGCTGTCCACGACACAGATTTATGCCGATGTGGACTCCGGCGCGCTGGCGCGCCTGCATGCGGCCACCCATCCCCGCGCGCGCAAGCGCTCCGCCTGACATGAAAACGCCCGGAGCGATGCGCTCCGGGCGTTTTCATTGATCAGATCGGGCTGGATTCAGCGCATTTCCCAATACGGGCGGCGGCCCGTGAGGCTGAGCGAGAGCGGGTCGGGACGCGAGACATGGCCCGACAGGGCCAGAACCGCGACCGTGGCCGCCATGCCCGCCAACGCCAGCACGCCCGTGACCTCAGGGGTCAGGAAGCGGGTGGCGAGCGCCGCGAATGCGAGCCAGGCGCCGATCAGAAGGATTGCAGTCAGTCGTGGCATATCACCCTCCATGGGCTGGCTTTTGATGTCACCAAAGTGTCACCTGAGCCCGCCTCTGTCAAGCTTTTTAGCAGTATACGGAGTTATGACGCGGTGCATATACTGCAAGAATGATTTATTTTTCAAAATCTTATGTGCGTACACAGGGCGCTGATTTCGGCGAATCAAGGCAAAACTCAGGCGCCGAACCGACGCTACAAGATCCGGTAATTCCGCTGTATACTGTACAATATATTGGGCCTTCTGGGCCCGTTTCGAGCTCAGTCCGCGCCCTGCACCCCCGCCATCACATCGATCCGGTCGGTGATGATTCCGTCCACGCCCAGCTCTATGAGCGCAGCCATGTCATCGGGGTCATTGATCGTCCACACCTGCACCGCCAGGCCGCGCGCATGGGCCGCCTCGATCAGGCGCGGATGGGCGACATCCAGGCCCGAGGCGCGCGGTGGAATCTGCATGGCGTGGGCGCGGGTCGGGTGAAATTTGGCAAGCCCCAGCCGGGCGGCGATGTAGAAGCTCAGCGCCTCGTTCGACGCCATGCCGGTGGCGACCTCAGGGCAGGCTTCGCGAAAATGGCTCATGGCGCTGTCATGGAAGGAGCCGACCATGACGCGCCCGCCCATGCCGGCGTCGCGGATCGTTTCGCACATGGCCAGCGCGGCGGCCTCTGTGTCCGGTTTGATCTCCACGATCCAGCGCATGTCCGGGTGGGCGGCCAGCGCCTCGGCAAGGGTGGGGACGCGCACGCCCTGTCCCGCGAACCGGTCCGGCGCGTCGCCGTCATAGCCGAAGGCCGCGTCGAGGCCCGTAATACCCTCGAGGGTCATCCCATCCACCCGGCCCGAGCCGTTAGTCGTGCGGTCCACCGTGTCGTCATGGATCAGCACCAGCACGCCGTCAGCGGTCATCTGGGCGTCCACCTCCAGCACGTCCGCGCCGTCCGCAACCGCCTGGGCAAGCGCCTCCAGCGTATTGGCGGGCGCACGCCCCAGCCCGCCGCCATGCGCGATGCGCTCGGCGCGGGTCTCCCCGCGCGCCTCCAGCCAGGCATGGCTCACTGGCGCAGGCCCCGGCCACAGCGCGGCGCCCGTCCAGGCCAGTGCGATCAAGGCGATCACGATCAGAAAAAAGCGCATGGCAAGCTCCCCTCGGCTGCGTTTCGGGGACGCGTCCCCGCATGATAGCCGGAAGACTGGACCGGCTTGTTGACGCGGTCATGACAGGGCAGTCTGGCGGCGCTGACAAGGGGGCCAGGGGATCCGGCGATGCGCGCAAGGTTATTGATGCTGGCGGGCGCCGCCTTGGCCGTGCTGGTCGCTCTGGCCTTCGGCGCGCTGATGCTGGGCCGGACATTGTTCAATGAGCCCGGCGTGGCGCGCCTTGGCTCGGTGACGGATCAATTTGGCGAGGCGGGCGTATTGTTCGTGTTCGCTCATCCCGATGACGAGATCACCGCCAACGCCCTGATGGCGCGCATCGTGGCCGAGGGCGCGCCCGTCCATTTGTTCACCGCCACGCGCGGCGAGGCGGGGACCCAGTATCCGCCCGTGGTCGATCAGGCGCATCTGGGCGTGGTGCGCGAGGCGGAGGCGCGCAAGCACGGCTTTGCGCTGGGCGTGGCCAGTCATGCTGTGCTTGATCTGGGTGATGGCCAGCTGGAATACCGCCCGCTGGTGGACCTGACGGCGCTGGTGACCGACACCATCGCGCGCACACGCCCTTCAGCGGTGGTCAGCTTCCATCCAGACAGCGGCGTGTCGCTGCATCCCGATCACATGGTGATCGGCGCAGCGGCGCAGGCGGCCGTGGCCGCGCTGGGCGACGACGCGCCGGTGTTGGTGCAGGTGCTCGCCCCGCGCCCGGCCCTGCGCCGGTTTGGCGGCGCGCGCGGCCAGCATGTGGCGGCGCTGCAGCCGGAACCGGATTTCGCCGTGCCCGCCCCGGCGGGGCCGAAAATCCGCGCCTGGCGCACCCATCACAGCCAGTCGCGCTATCTGCAGGCAGCCTATGGCCTGCCGCCCGGCGTACTGCACCGGCTGTGGACGCAGGAATACTACGCCATCGCGCCGGCGCCGGCGGGCGGGCAAACGGGACTTGCGCAGCATGAGTGAACACCGTTCAATCACGCGCCATGAGTGATCTGGTGACCCTTGCCGGCGTGCTGGTAGGCTCGGCCCTCGCCGTCGGGCTCATTATCGGGCTCAACGCCGTGCTGGGCGGCTGGGCCCCGTCCGCAATTGACAGCGTGCAAACCGCGGCCGAGGCGCTGGAGCGCGACGTGCTGGGCTTTCGCGCCGGAACCGAAGGCGTTGTCGCCACTGACAAGCGCGCAGCCCTGGTGATGGAAGCGGACGGGGCGCGTTTGGGGCTGGCGCTGAGCCGGGGCGATGTCATCGTGTCGCGGGCGCTAAGGCCCGGCGAGGTGCGCGGCGCGCAGGCGCAAGGCGCGCGCCTTGTGATAATCATGGATGACTTTACGCTGCCGCACGCCCATCTGACGCTGGCGGACGAGGATGCGGCCCGGCTCTGGGCCGGGCGGATAACCCGGTTCGCCCATGGCGAGCCGCAAGAGATCTGATGCGATGGATGCACCTGAGCTGCCTGATCCGATCCTGTTTGCGATCCCGGCCTTCGTGGCGCTGATCGTGGCCGAGATGATCTATGCACGCGTGACGGGGCGGGCGAAGTTCGAGCCGCGCGACAGCGCCGCCAGCCTGGTCATGGGCCTGGGCAATACCGTGTCCGGGATCATTCTGGGCGGCGTGGCGCTGACCTGGTTTGTGTTTATCGAGCAATACGCGCTTTTCGACATCGGCTGGGCGTGGTGGGCGTTCGCCGTGTGCTTCGTGCTGGACGATTTCGTCTATTACTGGGCCCATCGCTTCGCGCATACCGTGCGCTGGTGGTGGGCCGACCATGTGGTTCACCATTCCAGCCAGCACTACAATCTGACCACGGCGCTGCGTCAGCCCTGGCTGAGCCCGCTGACGCTGAAATTCATCCTGTTCGGGTCCTGGCTGGTGCTGATCGGCTTTCCGGTGGCCATGGTGGCCTTCGTGGGCGCGCTCAATCTGGTCTACCAGTTCTGGATCCACACCGAGACGGTGCGCCGCCTGCCCGCGCCCATCGAGGCGGTGTTCAACACGCCGTCCCACCACCGCGTCCATCACGCAATCAATCCGCGCTATCTCGACCGCAATTTCGCCGGCGTGTTCATCATCTGGGACAAGATGTTCGGCTCGTTCGAGCCTGAACGCGACGACGAGCCCTGCCGCTATGGCATTGTGCGCCAGCTGGGCACGCACAACCCGCTGAAAATCTGTCTGCATGAATGGGTCGGCATCGTGAAGGATGTGCGCTCGGCGCGCTCCATCCGCGAAGTGCTGGGCTATTGGCTCGGACCGCCTGGCTGGTCGCCCGACGGCAGCCGCGACTGCTCCAAGACGCTCAAGAAGCGCTGGATGGAGCAAAGACGCGCGGCGGACGAGGCCCAGACCGGGATCGAGCCGCCCGTGCAGATCCGGGCGGCGGAGTAACTCTGCGCTGGACAGGCGCGGCCTCCTGCCTCATGGTGTCCATAAAGTGAACGCTGTTCACACCTGCGTCAGACAGGGAGCGTTCGCCAATTGGGCCGGACCGCCTGGCCATTCCCGGCGCGGCGGACGGCCCGGCTGATCCTCGGGAGGACGCCCATGACTGCGCTGCGAGACCTCTACCCCATGCCTGGCATTGATGCGCACTGGCATGTGCCCAACGAATTCGAAGCCGTGTTCGACTGGCGCTTCGATGAGGGGCGCACCACGCTCATGCACCTGTACCAGAAGGGCAAGGACATGCAGTGGGATGCGGTCAACCGCATCGACTGGACGCTCGAGCTCGATCCTGAAAACCCCATGCAGATGCCCGATGAGGCCGTCGCCATTTACGGCTCGGATGTCTGGAACCGCATGACGGCGAAGGAGAAAATCGAGCTGCGCCGCCACACCCAGTCCTGGAACGTGTCGCAATTCCTGCAGGGCGAGCAGGCCGCGCTGCTGGCCGCCGCCAAGATTGTGCAGGCGGTGCCCGATCTCGACGCCAAATTCTACGCCGCCACCCAGGTAATGGACGAGGCGCGCCATGTGGAGGCCTACCGGAAGCTCGTGGGCAAGTTCGGCGTCGCCTATCCCATGACCGATCCTTTGATGGTCCTGGTCAACCAGGCGCTGTCAGACAGCCGCTGGGACGTGACGTATCTCGCCATGCAGGTAGTAATCGAGGGGCTGGCGCTGGCCGCCTTCGGCACGATCCGGGATCTCGCCCAGAACCCGCTGGCGCGCATGGTCAACGCCTATGTCATGGAAGACGAGGCGCGCCATGTGGCGTTCGGGCGGATTTCCTTGCGCGATTATTATCCCCAGCTGACCCAGGCCGAGCGTGACGAGCGCGAGGAGTTTCTGGTGGAGGCCTGCTATCTGATGCGCGACCGCATGACCCAGAGCCGCGAGCTCTATGCCGTGCTCGGCCTGCCCGAGGACGAATGCAAGGCGTTCGTGGAAAACTCCGAGATCGTGAAGCTCTACCGCACCATGCTGTTCCAGCGCATCGTGCCGATTGTGAAGGATATCGGCCTGTGGGGGCCGCGCATCCAGAAGGCCTATACCGATATGGGCGTGATGCACTACGCCGATCTCGACCCGCAGGCGTTGCAGGACGATGACGAGCGCGTGGCGCGCGAGCTGGAAGAGAGCCTCGATCCAGGCAAGGCGCGCCGCGAGTATATCGAGGCGGTGGCTGCCCACGGCGCGGCCGGTCACGCCGAATAGGAGAGCTTTTCCCGCGCCGCCTTCCCTCGCGGCCGGCGGGAAACACCCTGCCGCCCTGCACCCCTCGCAGGGCGGCATTTTCTTTGGGCATGCGTCAACACGAAAACGCCCGCCGGAGACCGGCGGGCGTTTCAGATTTCAGACGCTGAAAAAATCAGGCCGCGGCGGTCTGGGTCTTTTTCAGTTCGCGCTTGATCTTCTGCGCGCCGGCCGACAGGTCCGCATCGCGGGCCTTCAGCAGGAAAGCGTCAAACCCGCCGGCATGATCCACGCTGCGCAGGGCCTTGGCGGCGACGCGCAGACGGAAGGAACGGCCGAGGGATTCCGAGGCCAGCGTCACCTGCACCAGATTGGGCAGAAAGCGGCGCCGGGTCTTGTTGTTCGCGTGGGACACGTTATTGCCCGACATCGGGCCCGTGCCCGTAAGTTCGCAGCGGCGCGACATGGCTTCCACCTTGAGCTGACAGATTAATCCGGACGCGCCGCCGCAGGCCCCGTTTGAAAAGAGGCGTCTTGCGGCGCTAGAGCGGGCGATCTAACCGACGCCAGCCGCGGCGTCAAGGCGCAGGCGTGCTCCGGCGGCATTCATCTTGCAGCCATATTGGCGCCGGTTTCATATATCACAGGCGGTCTGACCGCCCTCGTCCAGACAAGGCTGACTGTCATGACCCTGCGCCCGATGCTCGCCGCCCTCGCCTCCGCTGCCGCGGTGTTCAGCGCGTCCGCAGGGGCTGCAGCCCTGCCCGAGCAAATCCATGTGGAGTATTCCGGATCGGTGCTTGTGGCGGTGCCGGTGGCCAACATCACGATCTCGGCCTGGCTGCATGACGAGACCTATGCCGGCGCGGCCAATTTCCGCGCCGGCGGACTGTTGCGCTGGTTTGACGACACCGACATCGTCGCCAGCACGACCGGCTACCGCACGGGCGATGACGGCCGCGCGCTGAGCCCGTGGCGCTACGAACACATCAACCACGCCAGCGGCACCAATCGCACGGTGGGGATCAATTTCGCCGACGGCATGGCCGTGCCGGACGTGAACCCGCCGTTTGGCTCCATGGGCGAGCCGCCCGCCAGTGATGCCGAACGCCAGGGCGCGTATGACCCGGTGACGGTGATGCTGAACCTGATGCTGTCCCAGCCCCAGGGCGAGCGCCCGTGCGAAGGCCGCCTGCCGGTGTTTGACGGCAAGGCGCGCTATGATCTGCGCCTGGAGGCCGGGGCGATGGAGCGGGTCGCCTCGAGCGGGTATCGCGGCCAGGCGCTGCGCTGCCGCGCCTATCTGGAACCCGTCAGCGGCTATGACGAGGGCAAGCGCCCGACGCCTGAAGACATTGCCCGGCCAATCAATATCTGGCTGGCGCAGATGGAGGGCGCGTGGGTGCCCGTGCGCTTCCGCGCCCGCACCCGCATCGGCGATATCAATATCGTGGCGACCCGCGTCTATGCCGGGCCGATGGTGCAATAGGGGCCTTCAGCGCGCCGCGCTGCGCCCGCCCCCTTATTCAAGGCCGCGCATCACCCTAGATTAGGCGTCAGGGACGGCAGCCCCGGAGCGCGCCATGACCGCCCGTCACGCACGGCCCGCCCCCGTCACTGCGGTGCTGGGGCCGACCAATACCGGCAAGACCCATCTGGCGCTGGAGCGCATGATGGCGCGTGCGTCAGGCGTGATGGGCCTGCCCCTGCGCCTGCTCGCCCGCGAGCTCTATGACCGTGTGGTCAAGGTGAAGGGCGCCCACGCCGCTGCGCTGATCACCGGCGAGGAAAAAATCGTCCCGCCCCATGCGCGCTATTTCCTGTGCACGGTGGAGGCCATGCCGCTGGACATGCGCCCCGCCTTTCTGGCGGTGGACGAGATCCAGCTGGCCGCCGACCCTGAGCGCGGCCATATCTTCACCGACCGGCTGCTGCATGCGCGCGGGACCGAAGAGACCATGCTGCTGGGCGCGGCCTCCATGCGCCCGATCCTGCGCCGGCTGATCCCCGAGGCCGTGATCGAAACCCGCGAGCGCTTCTCCACGCTGAGCTATGCCGGGACGAAAAAACTGACCAAGCTGCCACGCCGCTCGGCTGTCGTCGCCTTCAGCGCCGAGGATGTCTACGCCATGGCCGAACTGGTGCGCCGCCAGCGCGGCGGGGCGGCGGTGGTCATGGGCGCCCTGTCGCCGCGCACCCGCAACGCGCAAGTGGCGCTGTATCAGTCGGGCGAGGTGGATTTCCTGATCGCCACGGACGCCATCGGCATGGGCCTGAACATGGATGTCGGCCATGTCGCTTTCGCCAGCTACACCAAGTTTGACGGCCGCAAGCGGCGGCGCCTGCACGCCCATGAGATCGGCCAGATCGCCGGCCGCGCCGGGCGTTTCCGCACGGACGGCACGTTTGGCGAGACCGGCGAGGCGCGGGCGCTGGACCCCGAACTGATCGAGCAGGTGGAGAACCACGAGTTCGAGCCGGTGACGCGCCTGGTCTGGCGCAATAGCGATCTGGACCTCACCGATCTGCAGAGCCTTCGGGTATCGCTGGGCGCCCCGGCGCCCCACCCGGCGCTGGAACGGGTGCGCTCGGCGGTGGATGAGGCGGTGCTGGACATCCTCACCCGCGACCCGGAGGTGCGCGAGCGGGCGGCAAGACGCGGCGGCGCGGCGCGGCTGTGGGATGTATGCGGCACGCCGCAGTTCCGCAAAGGCACGCTGGACGAGCACGCGCGCCTGGTCCGCTCGCTGTTTTTCTATCTGTCAGATGGCGATGCCCGTCTGCCCGACGCCTGGCTCGACGCCCAGATCGCGCGCCTGGCCAAGACGGCGGGCGATGTGGACGCGCTGGCCCAGCGCCTGACCCAGGTGCGCACCTGGTCCTATGCCGCCCACCGTCCATCCTGGACGGGCAATCCGTCCTACTGGCAGGCGCGCACCCGAGAGGTGGAGGATGCGCTGTCCGACGCCCTGCACGAACAGCTGACCGCGCGCTTCATCGACCGGCGCACCAGCGCTTTGATGAAGGGCCTGCGCGAAAATATTGATCTGCAGGCCGGGCTCGACGGCTCTGGAGAAGTCACTGTGGAGGGCCATTTCGTCGGGCGCCTGGACGGGTTGGCGTTCCGCGCAGACGCGGCTGGCGGGCCGCTGGCGCGCCGGGCCGTGGCCAATGCCGCGCTCAAGGCCGTACGCCCCGAAATCAACCGGCGCCTGGGCCAGCTGGCGCGCGCGGAAGACGATGCGCTGGCGCTGGACGAGGAAGGCCGCGTGCTCTGGCAGGACGAGCCGGTGGCGCGCCTGACCCCCGGTCCCGACCCGTTCACGCCCGGCGCCGCGCTGATTGGCGGCGAGCTGGGCGCAGCTGAAGCGGGCGCCCGCGCCGAGCGCCGGCTGGAGGCCTTCGCGGCGGATCAGGCGCGCGCCGTTCTGGGACCGCTTTTGAGCCTGCGTGAGGCTGTGGGGGCGCGGACGGGCGGTCTGGACGGTCTGGCGCGTGGGATTGCCTACCGGCTGGTGGAAGGTCATGGCGCGGCGCCGCGACAGGCGCTGGCCGCTGACATCGCTGCGCTGTCGACCCAGGAACGCCGCCAGCTGCGCTCGGCCGGCGTGCGGCTGGGCGAGCATGGCGTGTTCATGCCGGCGCTCCTGAAACCCCGCGCCGCGCGCCTGAACGCTTTGCTGCATGCGGTTCATACGGGCGACGCGGCGCGCGCCTTCCGTCCGCCGCCCGGACGCACGAGTGTGGCGCCGGACCCGTCGCTGGATGCCGCCGCTCACGCCTGCGCCGGGTATCAGCTATGCGGGCCGCTGGCGGTGCGTCTGGACATGCTCGAACGCCTCGCCGACCTGATCCGGGATGCCCGCCAGGCCGACAAGGCCCGCCGCTTCACGCCTGCGCCCGAGATGATGAATTTGCTGGGATGCGACGAGGAGGCGCTGTGCGGGGTGCTGCGCGCGCTGGGCTATCGCCGGGTGCGCAAGGCCGAGGGCGACAGCCCGGAGCTGTGGGCCAGCCGGGCGCGCCGCGAACCCGATCGCGAGGCGCCCGGGACGCCGCCGCCCGCCGACACGCCCTTCGCCGCCCTGGCGGCGCTCAGCCTCACGCCCGCCGCCAACCCTGCCGCAGCCCGGCCCGCCAAAGCGCGCCGTCCCCGGCCGCGCCGCGCCGCCCGGGACAAGCGCGCGTGACGCCGGAGTCAGAAGCGGCGAGCCAGCGCTGCGATATCTGGCTGTTTCGCGCCCGCCTTTTCAAATCACGCGCGCTGGCGGCGGAGGCGATTTCGGCAGGCCGGGTGCGCATTGAGCGATTCGGTCAGGTGCAGCGCCTGACGCGCGCGGCGGCGCTGGTGCGCGCCGGGGACCGGCTAGTGTTTACGCGCGGCGGAGACGTGGTGCGCATCGCCGTCCTGGCGCTGGCTGAGCGGCGCGGTCCGCCGGCCGAGGCGCGCGGGTTGTACGAGGCCGAAAGCGGGGCTGGCTGAGCGCTGGACAAGCGGCGCGATTGACAAACCGGCGCGCGGACGCCAAATCCCGCTCCACGTCCCGCCCCCGGTTCGATCATCAAAGGTATTGCGCTTCCTCGATGACCTACATCGTCACTGACGCCTGCATCCGCTGCAAATTCACCGACTGTGTCGAGGTCTGCCCCGTAGACTGTTTCTACGAGGGCGAGAACATGCTCGTCATCCATCCCGACGAGTGCATTGATTGCGGCGTCTGCGAACCTGAATGCCCGGTCGAGGCGATCAAGCCGGACACTGAAGATGATTCGGACGGCAAATGGCTGGCGATCAATTCCAAATATGCGGCAAGCTGGCCCAACATCACCGTCAAGAAAGATGCGCCCCCTGACGCGGCGGATTTTGAAACAGAGACGGGAAAGCTGGAGAAATACTTCTCCGAGAAGCCTGGCTCAGGCGAATAGCCGCGCCGGCCATCCAGTTAAGCTTTGGTTAACTCATGTCCGTATGCGGCGCGTCTTCGCGCGCGCAGCACGTTGAGTTTTGGCCGTTTTTGTGTTATATCCCTGACATATCGGATAGACCGCCATCTGGCGGCCTGAGGATGTCTGTCTTGAACTGATCATCTTTCAAGAATCCCGCCTGCCGGACCGATGCCAGGTCCGCACGCGGTTTTTCTTTATGTTCAGTTCGGCCCGGCCGGGCGCGCCCGTCCGCCGGCAAGCGCATGTGAAGTCGGGACTGTCATCATGGCTGGCGCAGTCCCGCACTCCGGGGACGCCAGCCCAAAAAGGACACGGGAGCCTCCATGACAAAGAAAACCGCCAACGATAACAAGTCGTTCAAAAAAGGTGATTACATCGTCTATCCCGCCCACGGGGTGGGCCGGGTCACTGGCGTCGAGAAGGAAACCGTCGCCGGGTTCGATATCGAGGTGTATGTGGTCTCGTTTGAGCAGGACAAGATGACCCTGCGCGTGCCGACCTCCAAGGCGACCACGTCGGGCATGCGTCCGCTGGCCAGCGAACAGGTGCTGAAAGACGCGATCGGCACGCTGAAAGGCAAGCCGCGCATCAAGCGCACCATGTGGAGCCGCCGCGCCCAGGAATACGAAGCGAAGATCAATTCGGGCGATCTCATCTCCATCGCCGAAGTGGTCCGCGACCTGCACCGTCAGGAAGACCAGCCCGAGCCATCCTATTCCGAACGCCAGCTCTATGAATCGGCCCTCGACCGCATGGTGCGCGAGGTTGCCGCCGTGGAGAAGGTCGACCGGGACAAGGCGCTGGAACTGCTGACCCAGACCCTGACCAAGAAAGCCGCTTAAGCCTCACCGGCTTGCAGCGCATACAAAAACGCCCCGCTGACGACAGCGGGGCGTTTTCTGTTTGGGTGCAGCCTACAGGCCTGAACCAGCCCTCTAGGGCCAGATGGCTTCCGGCGGCATAGACGACAGAATGCTCTCGATATTGCCGCCGGTTTCCAGACCGAACTTGGTGCCGCGGTCATAGAGCAGGTTGAACTCGGCATAGCGTCCGCGCCTGATCAGCTGCTCGCGCCGGTCGGCTTCAGTCCAGGGCGTGCCCATGCGCGTGCGCACAATGGCCGGATAAGCCTCCAGGAAGGCCTTGCCCACATCCTGGGTGAAGGTGAAATCGGCGTCATGATCGCCGGTGTCGAGATGGTCATAAAATATTCCGCCCGTGCCGCGCGGCTCGGCGCGGTGCTTGAGCCAGAAATACTCCTCGCACCAGGCCTTGTAGCGGGGATGGTATTCCGGATCAGCACGGTCGCAGGCTGCCTTGGCGGCTGCGTGAAACAGCACCGTGTCCTCGAAATCGTCCTGGCGCTGATAGTCCTGGGTCGGGTTGAGGTCCATGCCGCCGCCAAACCAGCTCAGCTGGGTGGAGATGAAGCGGGTATTCATGTGCACCGCCGGCACATGGGGATTGCGCATATGGGCGATCAGCGAAATGCCCGTGGCGGCGAAGCGCGGGTCTTCCGCGGCGCCGCGCACCTGACCGGCAAATTGCGGCGAGAACCGCCCGTAAACGGTAGAGACGTGCACGCCGACCTTTTCAAACAGGCGCCCGCGCATCAGGCCCATCACGCCGCCGCCCAGATCCTCCGCCCCGTCGCCGCGCTTCCAGGGCGTCAGCTCGAAGCGGGCCGGCTCGCCCGGGTAGAGCGCAGGATCGGCGGCGTCTTCCAGCGCCTCGAACGCGGCGCAGATCTGGTCGCGCAGGGATTCAAACCAGGCGCGCGCGGCCACGGCGCGCGGTTGGCGGGCAAGATCGGCAGGTTCAGTCATCGAGATGCTCCCCATGTGTCATCCGGGTCATGGCCCAAACGGCCTGCCCCTTGCAAGTGCTTGTGGCGACGCAGGGTGGCGCATGCGGCGGCGCGCGGCTAGTTTGCCCGCCCGTTCCGCCTGCCATCCCGCCTTCATTTCAACCCTCATCCTGGTTGCATCCGCCATGTCCGATCCTGTCGCCCGCCTTCAGGCCGCCATTCAGGCCGAAAATCTGCTGGAAATGTCGCGTGCTGCGCGCGCCATGCTGGCCGCTGAAATGCCGCTGGGCGCCGACTGGGCGAGCGTGGCGGGCGCCTGCCTGCAGGCCGGCGATGATTTTGCAGCGCTTCAGGCCGCCGGCCGGGTGGCCGAAGCCTCGCCCGATCATCTGGAATCCTGGCTGTGGGTGGCGGCGGTCTATACGGCGATGGGCGACCACGCCAACGCGCTGAAAGTCTTCGAAACCCAGATCAAGCGCTTCCCCGAGGATGTGGTCCTGCGCCGGCGCGCCGGACGGGCGCTGCTGGAGCTGGGCCGGGCGGCGGAGGCCGAAACCCATTTCCGCCTGGCCGTGGCCCTGAGCGGCGGCGACGCGATTTCCTATGAGGGCCTGGCCCAGGCCCACACCTTCACCGCCGGCGATGACGTGCTGGCGCATATGGAGCAGACACGGCTCAACCTGCCCGAAGCCGCCTCGGCCGAGCAGCGCGGCGTTCTCGCCTACGCTATCGCCAAGGCCTACGAGGATGTGGGCGAATATGACGTGTCCGCCCGGCGGGTCACCGAAGGCGCCGCCTTCTACCGCGAATCCGCGCCCTTTGATGTGGAGCGCCACGAACAGTCCATCACCCATTTGCTGAGCGTGTACGATCCGCGCTTTGCGGGCAGTCAGCAGGACGCGGGCCTGCTGGACGCGCGTCCGGTCTTCATCGTCGCGCCCCCCGCCGCCGGCGCCAGCTGGCTCGCCCGGGCGCTGGGCGCCGGCGAGGGCGTGGGGCGGCTGGAGCGATATAACAGTATTTTCTGGATGGCGGCCTCGCCGCTGGGCGATCAGCGTCCCGAAGACATCGAGCACGCGCTGAGCCAGGCGGGTGACCGGTCTGCGCTGGCCGAGGTGGGCCGCGCCTATCTGCGCTACGCCGAGGAACGCACAGGCAAGGCCGAACGGATTATCGATCCGTCCAGCCTGAACGAGATGTCAGTCGGGGCCGCCGGGCTGGCCTTGCCGGCCGCCCGTTTCATCATCGTGACGCGCGAGCCCAGGGATCTGGCTTGGGCGATCTTCAAGCGCCGCTTCCGCAAGGGCCGCCACTGGTCCTATCACCTGGACGATATCGCCCGGGTGACCACCCAGACCGCAAGGCTGGGCGAGCGGTGGCGCACCCTGTTCGGCGACCGGGTGATGACCGTGTCCTATGAAGCGCTGGCCGCCGATCCGGGCGGCGAAGTTTCGCGCATCGCCCAGTTCGCCGGCGTCGACGCGGAGGCTGCCGCGGCGGAAGCCTGGCTGCGCGCCGATCTGTTCAAGACCGATCCGGTGGGCGTGCATGAACGCGCCGCCTCCCGGCTTCCCGCCCTGGTCGCGGCGCTGGGGCGCGCGGGCGTCAACGAGGCGTAAGGCGGGCGTCGAGCGCGGCCCGAACCGCAGGCCATTCCGCGCGCAGGATGGAGAACATCACCGTATCGCGCCGCTGCCCGGTCCAGGTGGCGTAGTGGCTGCGCAGGACGCCTTCACGCACCGCGCCGAGGCGGGCGATGGCGCGCTGGCTGCGCAGGTTCAGATGATGGGTCTTGAGCTCCACCCGCTTCGCCCCGCAATCGAAGGCATGAGCCAGCAAAAGCCGCTTGCAGGCGGGATTGACCGCACCGCCGCGCGCAGAGGCCGCGTACCAGGTCCAGCCGATCTCCACCCGGGCATGGCCCGCGCTGATCTCCAGAAATGCGGTATGGCCGACACACGCGCCCGAGACCGCGTCGATCACGGCATGGCTGATCTGCACCGGCCCGGCGCTGGCGGTGAGCATCTTGTCAAACCACGCGTCGAAATGGGGGCCATCGCCACGCTGGGTCATGAACGCCCAGATGTCGCGATCATCGGCCGGCGCGCGCAAAGCCTCCCGGTGAGCCTCGATCAGGGGCTCAAGACGCACATGGGCGTCCTGGAGGATCGCAGGCTCCAGATCCATCATCCCGCCCCCGCCAGCTCCACTACGCCCATGACCAGATAGACCAGCCCGATGACCGTGACCACGCGCTTCGTCCACCGGCGGAATACCGCCTCGCTCATGCCCGCCAGAATCCGCGCGCCCAGCGTCGTGCCGGCGATGGATAGCGGCGCGGCCAGGGCGATCAGCCAGAGCAATCCGCTATCGCTCACCGCTATGGCCGGTCCCACATAATAGGCGATCTTCACGCCATGAGCGGCCACCTGGCTGGCCGCCTTGGTGGCCACGATGGCGCGCCGGTCCATGTCCGAATTCTGGAAGAACACGTCCAGCAAGGGCCCCGAAACCCCTGCGATCACATTCAGCCCCGTGACCAGGAAGCCTGCCGCCACGCCGTGAACGGGCCGCGCCGCATCCAGCGACCAGCGCCCGGCCGGCAGCCAGACCAGCATCGGCACGCAGCCCAGCGCGATCAGCAGCCAGGCGCGCTCCAGCGAGAGCTGCACCGCCAGCAATCCCGCCGCCGCCAGCGCCGACCCGATGAGATAAAAGCCCAGCGCCTTCCACAGGATGAACCGGCGCAGCAGCACGGCGCGCCAGCCATTGGACACGCTCTGCACCGCGCCATGGGTCACCATCGCCGCTGACACCGGCAGGAGCAGCGCCAGCACCCCCATCAGCACCAGCCCGCCGGCCATGCCGAGCATGGCCGACAGAATGGCGGTGAGGAAAACTGTGATCAGGATGACAAGCGGGGTCATGTCGCGGGTGGAATTCTGCGCCAGATGGTTATGATCATCTCCAGATACAGGCCGCCGGGCAGACCGGCGCGGGAGGAGCATGAGATGAACTTCGAATATTCAGACGTGTGCAAGGATTACCTCAAGCGCGTGCGCGCCTTCATGGACAGCCACGTCTACCCCAATGAGCACACTTATCACGCACAGCTCAAAGGCTTTGGCGAGAATCGCTGGCAGGTGCTGCCGATCATCGAAGAGCTCAAGACCAAGGCCAAGGAGGCCGGGCTGTGGAATCTCTTCCTGCCCGATTCCGATCAGGGCGCGGGCCTGTCCAACGCCGACTACGCCCCGCTGGCCGAAGAAATGGGCCGGGTGCCGTGGTCTTCGGAAGTGTTCAACTGCGCCGCGCCCGACACCGGCAATATGGAAGTGCTGGTGCGCTACGGCACGAAAGCCCAGCAGGATCAGTGGCTGACGCCGCTGCTGAAGGGCGAGATCCGGTCGGCCTTTCTGATGACCGAACCGGCGGTGGCGTCTTCGGACGCCACCAATATCGAATGCTCGATCCGGCGCGAGGGCGACGAATACGTCATCAACGGCGTCAAATGGTGGAGTTCGGGCGCCGGCGATCCGCGCTGCAAGGTCTTCATCCTGATGGGCAAAACCGATCCGGACGCCGAGACCTACCGCCAGCAATCCATGATCCTGGTGCCCGCCGACGCGCCGGGCGTCACCATCCTGCGCCATCTGCCGGTGTTCGGCTATGACGACGCCCCCCACGGCCATATGGAAGTAAAGCTGGAGAATGTCCGCGTGCCCGCCTCCAACATGCTGCTGGGCGAGGGTCGGGGGTTTGAAATCGCACAAGGCCGGCTGGGGCCGGGGCGCATTCACCACTGCATGCGCACGATCGGCGCGGCGGAACGGGCGCTCGAATTGATGGTGCGCCGCGCCATGAGCCGTGAAGCCTTCGGCAAGCGGGTGATCCAGCACTCGATCTGGGAGCACCGCATCGCCAAGGCGCGCATCGATATCGAATGCACGCGCCTGCTGACACTCAAAGCCGCGTGGATGATGGACACGGTGGGCAACAAGGCCGCCCGCGGCGAGATCGCCATGATCAAGGTCGCCGCGCCGCGCGTCGCCCTGCAGGTCATCGACGACGCCATCCAGGTCCATGGCGGCGGCGGGGTCAGCGATGACTTCCCGCTGGCGGCGGCCTATGCCGGCATCCGCACCCTGCGTATCGCCGACGGTCCGGACGAGGTGCACGAGCGCACCATCGCGCGCCTGGAAGCCAAGCGCTGGCTCAACGAGGCCTGATTGAACTGATCGTACACACGGCGCCGCCTCGCCAGGCCAGTGGGGCGGTGTCTTTTTTGGCCTGTGGAAAATTTACTTTTCGTTCACACTTTGGTAGTGTGGGGATAAGGCAGCCTTGCAGCTGAACACTCCAGAGCAAGTCCGTCTTCACGCGGGCAGTGTGTGTCTTTCGGCGCTCGCGGGCTGCCTCACCTTTGACAAATTTGAGCGGGTCGTTTCTAGCCCCCGGTCAGCGCCGCGCTCACCTCGGACTCGATATTCGTCCACATCCCGCCATTGCCCGTGCCCAGCGCAGAAACGCCAACGACAATGGCGATCGCGATCAGGCCGGCGATGAGGGCGTATTCTATGGCGGTGGTTCCGCGCTGGGCGCTCAGGAAACCTTCACGCCCTCCAGCCGGTCGCGCAATTCGGCCGCCAGCGGCCGGTCCGCCCGCAAGAGCGGATAGTCGCTGAGTCGCTCGGGGCGCACCCAGGCGATCTCCTGGCCTTCCTTGGGATCCACAAACCCGTCCCAGCGCCGGCACACAAACAGCGGCATCACCAGCCAGCGTTGCCCGCCCTCCAGGGGGCAGGACGCGAAGGCGAAGGGTTGCAGGCATTGTTCGCACGGCTCGACTCCCAGCTCTTCACGCAGCTCCCGGACCACTGCCAGTTCCGGACTTTCTCCCGGCTCGAGCTTGCCGCCTGGAAATTCCCAGAACCCGGCCTGCGGCTTGCCTTCGGGCCGCCGCGTGATCAGCACGCGCCCGCCTGAATCGACCAGCGCACAGGCTGCAACCAGCAAGATGGACGCCGGACTGATGATCATCATGGCCTCTTTGGCGTTAAGGGCGCGTGTGCCGATACGGTTAGGCAGGGCTTAACGCGGACCGGGCGCGTCGTCATCCGCCCCGTCCTGTGTATCCCCCTGCGCATCGTCCGGCGCGGCCTCCGGCGTCGCCTCGCCGCCAGCCTCCTCCTGCGGCGCCCCGGGGGCCGGCTGACGCAGTTCCGAGGGCGCACGCGCCGCGGTGATGGTGACGGGGTAGCGCTCTCGGATCGTCTCCAGCAGGGAATCGATGCGCTGCATGGTCAGAAAGCGCACGATGCTGGGCCGCATGGCGTCCAGCGAGGGGCTCGGCTGGCTGCGCCGGTCGATCACGGTGAGCACATGCCAGCCCGCTTCGGTCTGGAACGGTTCGCTGATGGCGCCGCGCGGGGTGGCGAACGCCACGCGGGCGAATTCCGGCAGAATGCCCGCCGCGGTGAAATAGCCGATATCGCCGCCTTCCATCCGCGTGGCCGGATCGAGACTGACCTGGCGGGCCAGAGCGGCAAAATCCGCCCCGTCCTCCAGCTGGCGCAGCACCTCGCGCGCGTCATCACGCGACGCCACCAGAATATGGCGTGCGCGCACCTCGTCCTGGGGCGGGACCAGGCGGCTCTGCTCCTCATAAACCCGGCGCACCGCGTCATCCGAGACTGCATCGGCGACTTCGGTCTCCATGAGCACATTGCCCAGAATGCGCTCTTCGGCCTCGGCCAGGCGCCGGCGAGCCTCGGGGGTTTCGTGCAGGCGCAGCCGTACGGCTTCGAGCGCCAGCAGGCGCTGATCAATCAACGCCTCCAGCGCCTCACGGAAAACCGGATTGCCCGGCTCCAGCGCATCGGGATCATCACTGAGATCGCGCGCGCGCGCCTCGCGGCGCACATCCTCCACCGTGATCACAGCGGCGCCCACCCGGGCGGCCGGCGTCCCGGGGCTGACGCGCTCTTCCATGAAGCGAAGCTGACCGGCGCGAGAGCGGTCGCCGGCGCCGTTTTCTCCATCGTCAGAGCCGTTGCAAGCGGTCAGACAGGCCGCCGCGAGGGCGCTGGATGACAGGGCGCGGATGAGGCTGAGCGGGCGGGCTTGATTGACAGTCAAACAGGGCCTCCTTAAGTCACCGTGCACCTGGGTCAGGCAACATCGCCCGTCCGCTGGCGCGCTTTCAGGCGCTGCGGCGAGGCGGATGCGGTCATAAAGACCCGTTGTCCGCGCCCGCGCAAAGGCTGATACGTCATGCTCAACTTCACCCGCAAGCTTTTCGGATCGTCCAATGACCGCGTGGTCAAGCGGATGCGCCCGCAGGTGGAGAAGATCAACGCGCTCGAGCCCGACTTTGTGGCGCTGGATGATGACCAGCTCAAGGCCAAAACTGCCGAGTTCCGCCAGCGCCATGAAGCCGGCGAGAGCCTGCACAAGCTGTTGCCCGAAGCCTTCGCCGCCGTGCGCGAGGCGGCCCGCCGGGCGCTGGGCGAGCGTCATTACGATGTCCAGCTGATGGGCGGCATCACCCTGCACGAAGGCTCGATCGCGGAAATGAAGACCGGCGAGGGCAAGACCCTGGTGTCCACCCTGGCCGCCTATCTCAACGCCCTGCCGGGCAAGGGCGTGCACATCGTCACCGTCAACGACTATCTGGCCAAGCGAGACTCTGAATGGATGGGCCAGGTCTATGCCCGGCTGGGCATGACCACGGGCGTGATCGTCCACGGCATTTATGACGAGGAACGCCGCGCGGCCTATGCCTGCGACATCACCTACGGCACCAATAACGAGCTGGGCTTCGATTATCTTCGCGACAATATGAAGTATTCGCTGGCCGACATGGTGCAGTTCGGCGGCCGGCCGCTGGAAAAGGCGACCCACCACTACGCCATCGTGGACGAGGTGGACTCCATCCTGATCGACGAGGCGCGCACGCCGCTCATCATCTCCGGGCGCACCGACGACCGCACCGATTTCTACAAGACCATCGACACGATCATTCCGCTGCTCGACGACGAAGACTTCGCCATCGACGAGAAGGCGCGCTCATGCACCTTCACCGAAGAGGGCAATGAGCACATTGAAGACTTGCTGCGCGAGCGTGGCCTTCTGGAGACCGGCGACCTGTATGACATCGAGAATGTCACCACGGTTCACCACGTCAACCAGGCGCTGAAAGCCCACAAGCTGTTCCGCAAGGACAAGGACTACATCGTGCGCGACGGCGATGTGATCCTGATCGACGAGTTCACCGGCCGCATGATGCCGGGCCGGCGCCTGTCCGAAGGCCTGCACCAGGCCATCGAGGCCAAGGAGCAGGTCGAGATCCAGCCGGAAAACCAGACGCTGGCCTCTATCACCTTCCAGAATTACTTCCGCCTCTATGACAAGCTGGCGGGGATGACCGGCACCGCGGCCACCGAGGCCGACGAGTTCGCCGCCATCTACAGCCTGGGCGTGATGGAAATCCCGACCAACCGCCCGATCCAGCGGATCGACGAAGAGGACGAGCTCTACCGCACCGCGCGCGAAAAGAACGAAGCGATCCTCACCGCCATCGAAGCCGCGCACAAGAAGGACCAGCCGGTTCTGGTGGGCACGGTCTCCATCGAGAAATCGGAATCGCTGTCGGCTTTCCTGACGGAAAAGAAGATCACCCACAAAGTGCTCAATGCGCGCTATCACGAGCAGGAGGCGAGCATCATAGCCCAGGCCGGTGTGCCGGGGGCTGTGACCATCGCCACCAACATGGCCGGGCGCGGCACCGACATCAAGCTGGGCGGCAATGTGGACGCCCGCATCGAAGACTGGCTCGCCGCGGAAGAAGAAGCCGGCCGCACGCCGTCCGAGGAGGAGATCGCCGCCCAGAAGGCCGAGATCGCCGCAGACGTCGAGGCCAAGAAGCAAAAGGCGCTGGAGGCCGGCGGCCTGTTCGTGATCGGCACCGAGCGCCATGAAAGCCGCCGGATCGACAATCAGCTGCGCGGCCGGTCGGGCCGTCAGGGCGACCCGGGGCGCACCGCCTTCTATCTGTCGGTGGAAGACGATCTGTTGCGCATTTTCGCGCCCGAGCGCCTGGACACCATCATGCGCACGCTGGGGCTGAAGGATGGCGAGGCGATCCAGCACCCGTGGATGACCAAGGCGGTGGAGACCTCGCAGAAAAAGGTCGAGCAGCGCAATTTCGACATCCGCAAGAACATACTGAAATACGACGACGTCATGAACGACCAGCGCAAGGCCATCTTCGAGCAGCGTATCGAGTTCATGACCGCCGCCAACGTGTCCGACGTGATCAAGGACATGCGCGCCCAGTGCGCCGAGGATCTGGTCAACCGCCACATTCCGCCCAAGGCCTATGCTGACCAGTGGGACGTAGCGGGCCTGAAAGAGGCCGTGACCAAGTATTTCAACCTCGAACTGCCGGTCACCGAATGGGCCGCCGAGGAAGGCATCGCGGACGAGGAAATCCTCGACCGCCTGTCCAGAGCGGTGGACGAAGCCTATGCCGAGCGCGCCGCCGATATCGGCCCGGAGCTGATGCGCCGCATCGAAAAGCAGATCCTGCTTCAGACCATTGACCAGAACTGGCGCGAGCACCTGCAGCAGCTTGACGCCCTGCGCTCGGTCATCGGCCTGCGCGGCTATGCCCAGCGTGATCCGCTCAACGAGTACAAGACCGAGGCCTTCTCGCTGTTCGAAGGGCTTCTGGACGAGCTGCGCTTTGAGACCACGCGCATGCTGTTCAATCTGCGCCTGGCGCCGTCGGCCCCGATCCCGGCGCCGCGCCCGCCGGAAAATCTGGAAGTGCGCCACGCCGACCCGGCCACGGGCCGCAACACGATCGGCGCCGAGGGTGCTGCTGGCGGAACTCGCGCCGCTGCAGGCGCGCGCGCGCCGCTATCCTCGCGCGTCGCCGCCCCGGCGGTCGATCCCGCCGATCCCTCGACCTGGGGCCGCGTGTCGCGCAATGAGCTTTGCCCGTGCGGGTCGGGCAAGAAATACAAGCACTGCCACGGCAAGGTGGACGCGTCCTGATCGGGATCTGGGCTGGGCGGCCCGAATGATGCAGCTATCTCTTTGGTTTTATTATGGAATGCTTGCTCCCGATCCTTTATGCGCAACTGGCGGTGTTCTCCTCGGATGAGGAACATCCCTACAATGACTGGGCAGAAGGCCACATTGCCCAAGGTTTCGCTTGGCGTCCGGCCAGCGTGTCATTCGCCATTTCCCCAAACATCCATCAGCTGTGGGTGAATATCAGACAGCTCAAAACATATGCGCCAAGTCCAAGCGCGAACCGGGTCATTCTTGTGCCTATCCATGTGAAGGGGGGGCGGGGCCTGGAGTGCGGCAATGTGGTTGACACGGTCCAGATCGCGATCCCTGACGGTCAATACGCGCTGTTTTTTGAGTTGTTTGAATCGAATGACGCCGGACAGGCTCGCGCGGAAATTACGCTGACCCTCGAGAAAGCCATCCCCTGCATTCTCAAGCCGGGACCGGATATGACGGTTCCTGACAAGTTACTGCTGGAAGCCAGCCCCGCCGCTTGATGGATCGGTAAGCAACCTACGCTCAGGCCCCAATATGTTTATTGCGACTTAGGCGAATTCGCCTTGTCCCCACACACCCCTTAAGGGAATACTCTTCCGCGCCGGATTGATGCGCTGGAAGGATGTTTCATGAAGCGACTGGTCGTGTGTTGCGATGGCACCTGGCAGCGTGTGGGTCAGCCCTGTCCCACCAATGTGGTCAAGATCGCCCGCGCCATATTGCCTGAGGCGCCGGGATCTGACGGGGCGCCGGTCCAGCAGATCGTCTATTACGACACAGGCGTGGGCGTGCCCTTTGATTTCGCCAACGCCAACTGGTTCGAGCGCCAGGGCGCCAATATCCAGCGCGCGCTGGGCGGTCTGTTCGGGTCCGGGCTGGAGCAGAAGATCAGCGCGGCCTATCAATTCCTGGCCTTCAATTACGAGCCTGGCGACGAGATTTATCTGTTCGGCTTTTCGCGCGGCGCCTTCACCGTCCGCTCGCTGGCCGGGATGATCTACTGTTCCGGGCTGTTGAGCCGGATGTCGATCCACAAGCTGGATGAGGCCTTCGAGCTGTACCGCACGCCGGATGTGAAGCCCTCTTCGCCCGAGGCTGTGGCCTTCCGCACGGCCCATGGCGCCGTGGCGCCCATCCGGTTTCTGGGATGCTGGGACACGGTGGGCATGCGCGGCATTCCCGAAACCCGCATCCCCGGACTGGGCGCCTTCGCCCGGCGGAGCAATAAGGATTACAGATTTCACGACTGTTTCCTCAACCGCTCCATCGCCCATGCGCGTCATGCCTGCGCCATTGACGAGGACCGCAAGGCGTTCGCGCCCACCGACATGTTCGCTTCGCCCAATGCCAGTCCGGATCAGGTCAAACAGGTCTGGTTCGCCGGCGGCCATGGCGGGGTTGGCGGCGGGGAGGAGGCGAGCGAGCCCCTGGCGGACGTCGCCCTCGACTGGATGGCGCAGGAGGCCGCGGCGCTGGGGCTCGGCGTGGATCTGACCCGCCACCCCGATAAATGGTTCCGTCCCGATCCGCTGCATCCGCTGCCGGAGCGCAGCCGCGGCCTTCTGGACAAGCTGGGTCACGAACCGCGCAAGATCCCGTCTCCGGCGCGCGATGGCCTGCATGCGTCGGTGCTGCACCGGTACGCAGCCGGAGCGCCGCCATACCGTCCCGCCGCGCTGAAACCGCACGAAGCCGAGCTCAGATGAGATCGCACTTCCTCGCAAGCCGGACTCAGGCTTGACTGCGCACCAGCGGCTGCGCGGCTGGGCGCGCGCCGATTTGTGCGGAGGCCTGTCATGTACGATACCATTCTCACCCCCGTTCTGGTCCTGATCGCCTGGACGCTGGTGATGTGGCTGTGGATGTACGCCACGCGCATCCCCGCCATGCAGAAGGCCGGCATCAACGCCGCCAAGCTGCGCGAAAAGTCGGAAATGGACGTGCTGCCGCGCTCGGTGCGCCAGGTGGCCGACAACCATAATCACCTGCACGAGCAGCCCATGCTGTTCTACGCGCTGATCTTCTACATCCAGCTGATGGGGATGACGGACGCCGTGTTCATCGGCCTGGCCTGGAGCTATGTCTTCGTGCGCATCGCCCACAGCCTGTATCAGGCGCTGGTCAATTTCATCCCGGTGCGTTTCGCCCTCTACGTGCTGGCGACCTTGTTCCTGATCGTCATGACCGTGCGCTGCGTGCTGGCGCTGGTGTGAGCCGCGCCATGACCGACCTGACGCTGTACGGCCTGAAAACCTGCGATACCTGCCGCAAGTCGCTCAAGGCGCTCGAGGCCGCGGGGCGCAGCGTCGCGTTTGTCGATGTGCGCAATGATCCAGGCTTGGCGGCGCGCCTGCCCGGCTGGATCGCGGCTGTGGGCGTTGAGCAGCTGGCCAATACCCGCTCCACCACATGGCGCGGCCTTGACGCGGGTCAGCGCGCGCGTCTGGCCGATGATCCGGCCGGCCTGCTCGCCGCCCACCCAACCCTCATCAAACGTCCCGTGATCGAGGCGGGCGGCGCACTGCATGTGGGCTGGACGCCGCCCGTGCGCGCGGCGCTGGGGCTCGGATAAGCCTCAGGGCGCGCTGCGGGCCAGGTCAAACCCTTCATCGAGCCAGCCCGTGACGCCGCCCGCCATGATCTTCACCTTCCGCCCCAGCCGGGCGATGCGCAGGGCGCCGCGCGCGGCGCCATTGCAATGCGGCCCGGCGCAATAGGTCACGAACAGGGTTTCCTGCGTCCAGCGCGCCAGTTTTGACGCGGTGATGCGGCCATGGGGCAGATGGATCGCGCCGGGCACATGGCCGGCCTCGAACTGGGCCAGGCTGCGCATATCGAGCAGGACGAAGTCGGCTTCAGCGCCCAGCGCCTCATGCACGTCCCAGCAATCGGTTTCATAGGTGAACAGGGCGGCGAAATGCGCCTCGGCCGCGTGCGGCGGGGCGGCAGGGACAGTTGTGACGGCGCTGGCCATGGGGGCCTCCTCAGGCAGATCGAACGCCGCCAATCTGCCGCTTGCCGCGCGGGGCGGCGAGTGGCAGAAAAGACAATGATGAGTAATATTCCGCCAAACGACGACGCGCCCTCCGGACCGCTTGTGGCGGTCCTGATTTATGACGGGCTGTGCACGTTCGAATTTGCCATTGCGGCGGAAATCTTCGCCCTGCCGCGCCCGGAAATGGGCCCGGACTGGTACCGTTTCGCCCTTTGCCCGGCAAGCGATGGCCCGATGCGGGCGCTGGGCGGCCTGACAATGATCGCCCCGGACGCATCTCCAGACGTCCTGGAGCACGCTGATCTGATCATCATTCCCGGCTGGCCAAAGCGGGACGCGCCGGAGGGCCTGATCACCGCCCTGCGCAAGGCGCATGCGCGCGGCGCCCGGATCGCCTCCATCTGCTCAGGCGCTTTCCTGCTGGCGGCGGCGGACTTGCTGGATGGCAAGCGCACGGCCACCCACTGGCGCTATGCGAAGGCGCTGCAGGACACCTATCCGGCCCTCGAGGTGGACGCCCGCGTGCTCTATGCCGAGGCGGACGGGATTTATACCTCGGCGGGTTCAGCGGCGGGCATCGACCTCATGCTGCATATCATCCGTCAGGATTTCGGCCCCGAAGCCGCCAACAGCGTGGCGCGCCGCCTCGTCATCCCCGCGCATCGCAATGGCGGGCAGGCGCAATTCATCGAGCGGCCTGTGCCGCCACGCCCCGGCGGACGCCTGGCGCCCTTGATGGACGCAGTGCGTCAGGCGCCGCACCGGCCCTGGACGCAAGGCGACATGGCCCGCGCGGCGGCGATGAGCTTGCGCACCTTCGCGCGCCGTTTCCTTGAGATCGCCGGCGAAACTCCGGGCCGGTGGCTGACCGGCGTGCGGGTGGAGGCGGCGTGCGCCCTGCTGGAAACCACCGCCTTGCCCATGGAGGAGATTGCGCGGCGATCAGGGTTCGGCTCGGCGGCGCTGATGCGCCTGCACCTGCGCGCGCGCACCGGGCTGAGCCCGCGCGAACACCGCCAGCGCTTCGCCCGCCGGGAACCGGAAAGAGCCCCCGCCCCTTGACGCACCGGGGGCCGGCGCTGTCTCTGATCTGCAGACAGGGTTGCGCGCGGCGCGCTTGTCTGCCCAATAGCGGGCGGGCCCGAGCGCCGCCCCACACGCCAACGGAACGGTGATCATGACGCCAGACGCCCTGCAGCCCGCCGCGCGCGGACCGCGCCGCCTGCTCGGGCGGATCCGCGACCTGATGGCGGTGCAGGAGGATGCGCAAAAGCGCCTCGACCGGCTCACCGACATTATTTCTGAAGAAACCGCCTCGGAAGTGTGCTCGATCTATCTGGTGCGCCCGTCCGGCGCGCTGGAGCTGTCGGCCACTCACGGCCTGAAGCCCGACGCGGTGCACCGCACGCGGCTCAAAGCCGGTGAAGGCCTGGTGGGTCTGGTGGCGCGGCGCGCCCGGCCGTTCTCGGTGGAAGACGCCCCGAACCATCCCAGCTTCTCCTTCCGGCCCGAAACCGGCGAGGAGCCGTTCAAGAGTTTTGTCGGCGTGCCGATCCTGCGCGGCGGGCGCCTGGTGGGCGTGCTCACCGCCCAGACCCGGGCCGTGCGTCCGATCACCGAAGAAGAGATCGAGACGCTGCAGACCGTCGCCATGCTGCTGGCCGAGATTGTTGTATCCGGCGATCTGGTGGGCGCCGAGGCGTTTTCCGGTCTGGAGCTGCGCCTGTCGCGGCCCGAACGCTTTCAGGGTCTGGCCCTGTCGGGCGGCCTGGCGCGCGGGGTCGCCGTCAAGCACGAGCCCCATGTGCGCCCGGCGCGGATGGTGGCCGAGGACGCAGAGGCCGAGGAGAGCCGGCTGGAGGACGCCATCAAGCGCCTGCGCCGCTCTGTGGACCTGTTGCTGGATTCCGGGCGCGCGCCGATGGGCACGCCGTCGCGCGAAGTGCTCGAGGCCTATCGCATGTTCGCCCATGACCGCGGCTGGCTGGACCAGCTGCGCGAGGCGGTGCGCGCGGGCCTGACCGCCGAAGCCGCCGTGGAGCGCGTGCGCAACGAGCATCGCGCCCGGCTGATGCAGGCGCGCGATCCGTACTTCCGCGAACGCCTGCATGATCTGGAAGACCTCGCCAACCGGCTTTTGCGTCACTTGGAGCGCAATGGCGCGGAAGCGGCGGCCCAGCTGCCCGAAGGCGCGGTCCTGATCGCGCGCAGCATCGGACCGGCCGAGCTTCTGGAGCTGGACCGGCGCAATCTGGTCGGCGTGGCGGTGGAGGAAGGCTCCCAGACCAGCCATGCCGCCATCGTGGCCAAGGCGCTGGGCATTCCCATGGTGGGCCAGATCGAAGGCGCGCTGGACCGGGTGGAGGACGGCGACGCCGTGATCGTCGATGGCGAGTTCGGCCTGTTGCACGCCCGCCCGTCCGATGAGGTGCGCGAAGCCTATGACGAGCGGATCGCGGGCCTTGCCGAACGCCGCCGGGTCTATGCGGGCCTGCGCGGCGCGCCGGCCATGACCAAAGACGGCGCGCGCATCGTCTTGTCAGCCAATGCCGGTCTGCTAGTGGAGCTGATGCGGCTGGAGGAGAGCGGGGCGGAAGGCATCGGCCTGTTCCGCACCGAATTCCAGTTCATGGTCTCCGACACATTGCCGCGCCTGCAGGCCCAGATCGATCTGTACGCCGCCGCGCTGGACGCGGCCGGCGACCGCCCGGTGGTGTTCCGCACGCTGGATCTGGGCGGCGACAAGGTGGCGCCCTACACACGCGCCACGCGCGAAGCCAACCCGGCGCTGGGCTGGCGGGGCCTTCGCATGGGCCTCGACCGGCCGGGCCTCACCCGCTACCAGCTGCGCGCCCTGGTCCACGCCGCCTCGGGCCGGGCGCTGAACGTGCTGTTCCCGCTGATCACCGATCCGCGCGAATTCACTGACGCCAGCGCCATGCTCCAGCAGGAGCTGCATCACGCCGAGCGCCATGGCCACGTCCCGCCATCCAGCGTGCGCATCGGCTTCATGCTGGAGACCCCGGCCATCGCGTTTGCGCCGCAAGCGTGCCTGGCCATGGCGGACTTCGTATCGGTCGGGGCCAATGATCTGATGCAGTATTTCTTCGCCGCTGACCGCCAGAACCCGCGTGTGGCCGGGCGCTATGACCCCATCAGCACCCCGGCCCTGGCTCTGTTCAAGTCGGTGCGCGAGGCGTGCGACGGCGCGGGCAAGCCGGTCAATGTCTGCGGCGAGCTGGCCGGACGTCCGCTGGAGGCCTGCGTGCTCACAGGGCTGGGCTACCGGTCGCTATCCATGGCCGGCGGCATGATCGGGCCGGTCAAGCGTGCGCTGGCGGGCGTGGACGCGGCGCGCCTGGGCGCCTGGCTGGACGAGGCGATCGCGCAAGGACGGCCGGATTTGCGCCGCGCGCTGCTGTCAGCGGGAGAAAATGCGGGTCTGCCGCGAGAACTTGTTGATGAAATGACAAGCATTTGATTGAATGGTGTTGCAGTGAGGCCGCCGGGCCACACTCGGGGAGGGGGCGCCGCCTAGGCGCATGACATGATCAAGGCCTCAATGGGCAAGCTCGACACCACCGTGCCGGATAGCGCCTACATTCCTGTGGATGCTGTGTTTTCTCAGCCCGGCAGGCGCGTTGACGATACCGGCACGACGCTGGGCGAACGCCTTCGCTCGGCGCGAATCGATGCCGAACTGACCCTGGATTCGGCCTCCGACCGCACCCGCATCAAACGCGATTATCTCGAAGCGCTGGAATCCATGGATCCGCGCGGCCTTCCCTCGCGCGCCTACGCCGTGGGCTATCTGCGCACGTACGCGAATTTTCTCGGCCTCGACGCCGCCGGATGCGTGGAGCAGTTCAAGTCCGAGGTGGAGTGCGACACCGGGCGGTCCCAGCCCACCGCCCCACAGGAAAAGCGCGAGATCAAGCTGCCGCGCGGCATGCTGGGCACGCTGGCTCTGCTTTGCGCCGTGGTCGCCATGGCCGGCTGGTACGGGCACTACGTGTCCCAGCGCGACACCGCCAGCGCGGCGGGTCAGCCCATCCTCGCCATGATGAGCGCCGAAACCGCCACCCCAACGCCTGCCGCCGCCGCGCGGACCGCCAGCCAGCCAGAGGACATCTGGGCCGGCCTGCCCGGGCCGCGCAGCACCGGCGCCGTGGTGCTGGAAGCGGGCGGCCTGGTGCATCTGGAAGTGCGTGACGCGTCGGGCCGCATTCTGGTCTCGCGCCAGATGGAAGCGGGCGACATCTATCGCGCCCCCGACGAGCCGGGGCTGACGGTTTCGGCCAGTGATGCAGGCCTGGTGCTGTTGCGCGCCGCCGGACGCCCGATCGGCGCCCTGGGCGAGCGCGGCGAGGCGCTGGACAACACCCCGGTGTCGGAATTCCTGCTCAGCGCCATGACCGCCGCCGGCGGGCGGTGATCGCCCTTTGAGCGGCGCCGCGCGGACACATGCGGCGGCGCCCCCTCGCACACAGGCGCAGGGCGGGCTATATCCGGGGTGCAAGCATGAAGCGGGATGGCCATGGCCGTTGAAGCCCACACCAAAGTGCGCCCCTGGCGCATGATTGACCGGCGCGAGAGCCGGCGGATCATGGTCGGCCCCGTGCCTGTGGGCGGCGGCGCGCCGATCAGCGTGCAGTCCATGACCAACACGCCCACTACGGACGCCCGCGCCACGCTCAACCAGATTGCCCAGCTGGAAGAGGCCGGCGCCGATATCGTGCGCGTGTCCTGCCCCGACCCGGAAAGCACCGCCGCCTTCCGCACCATTGCGCGCGAGTCGCGCGTGCCGCTGGTGGCGGATATCCATTTTCACTACAAGCGCGGCATCGAGGCGGCGGAGGCGGGCGCGGCCTGCCTGCGCATCAATCCGGGCAATATCGGGTCCATGGACCGGGTGCGCGATGTGGTGTCGGCGGCGCGCAATAATGGCTGCTCCATCCGCATCGGGGTGAATGCCGGCTCGCTGGAGCGCCACCTGCTGGAAAAATACGGCGAGCCCTGCCCCGAGGCCATGGTGGAAAGCGCGCTGGACCATGCGCGCATTCTCGAAGATCTCGATTTCCGCGACTACAAGATCTCGGTGAAAGCCTCCGACGTCTTCCTGACCGTGGCGGCCTATCAGATGCTGTCAGAAGCCACCGACGCGCCGCTGCATCTGGGCGTGACGGAAGCGGGCGGGCTACGCACCGGCGGCATCAAAAGCGCCATCGGGCTTGGCAATCTTCTCTGGGCCGGGATTGGCGACACGATCCGCGTCTCGCTCAGCGCCGACCCGGTGCAGGAGATCAAGGTCGGCTTTGATATCCTCAAATCCCTGGGCCTGCGCACGCGCGGGGTGAACATCATCTCCTGCCCGTCCTGCGCGCGGCAGGGCTTTGACGTGATCAAGACCGTTGAGGCGCTGGAAGAGCGCCTGGAGCACATTTCCGAGCCGATCTCCCTGTCCATCATCGGCTGCGTGGTCAATGGACCGGGCGAGGCGGCCTACACCGATCTGGGGTTCACCGGCGGCGGCAAGGGCGCCGGCATGCTTTATTTCGCCGGCCAGCAAACCGAAAAAGTCTCCAATGAAGAGATGATCGAGCGCATCGTCGCCGCGGTCGAGGACCAGGCCGAAAAACTCCGCGCCAGCCGCGAGGCGGCGGAAGCGGCGGCGGAGTGAGCGGCCAGGATCCGCCTTCGGTGTGGGCGAGGCTGATCAATGAGCTGGCCTATATCCATGACAGAGCCATGCATGTCATGCGCGGCCTTCCCACCTGACCGGGGCCGGATTTCGCGCTCACTGCTTCATTTGCGACCCCATCTCGCCGTCGCTCCTTGCTGAGCCATTCTCGCAAGCGTCGCAGTCTGTCAAGGACGGCCCTGCGGGCCGCCGCCGCGCGGCGACCGAGCGAAGGCTCGGTCGTCCTTGACAGGCTGCGATCGCCTTGCGTGATCTTCCAGCGTGGAACGATGGGGAGAATTGACCCCCGGAACCGGCCACGGGCATCGCCCCGCTCAACCCTCAACCGCCCCCACCGGCCACGCCCTCCAGAAACCGGCTGATGCTGGCTTGAAGCTCGTCAAAGGCCGGGCGCTCCAGCGGCAGGTGCGACCCGTTGCTCAGCTCGACGAAGGTCTTCTGGCCCTCGATCCGCTCGAACACCCGCAGGCTCAACTCAGTGGGCGTCCAAGCATCGGCGCCGGGATGCACCAGCAAGAGCGGACAGCCGGGCGAAAGGCGCTTTGCCTTGCGGGCGTGCAGGGTGCGGAAGAAGCCCAGCCGCACCCAAAGACGGCCGAGCAGGGGGTCGCGCGCAAAATAGTCATTCATCTGCACGTCGCTCGACATGGCCCGCATCGGCGTCGCCAGCCACAGAGGCAGCCAGAGCCGGTCGATCAGCCACGGCATGAGCGCGAAGCCCAGCAGCGACAGGGCGCCCAGCCACCGCCAGCGCGCGGCGCGCATCAGCATGGCCGGGTCGCCCGCATCGAGCAGCGTGGTCACGATAACCCCGTCCACCGTCCGGGCCGCCTCGGCGGCGAAGACCGCCGTCATTCCGCCCGCCGACAGGCCCATCAGCACCACCGGGCCGTCGGTCTCATCGGCCAGCTGCGCAACGATGGCCGGCCACTTATCATAATCGCCGCGATAGCCCGGCGCGGGCCGGGTCAGGCCATAGCCGGGCAGGTCGGGCGCCAGCACCCGCCAGCCAAGGCTGGCGGCTAGATCGGCCTGGGGGGCGAGCACGCGGCCATTCCCACCCCCGCCATGGACCAGGATCATCGTGCCTTTGGCCGCCCCTTCGGGCGCCCACACATCGATATGAACCTCATGGCCACGCACCGTGCGCCAGATTTCCTCAGGCGTGCGCGCGATCACGATCCCGAAGCGGGTCTTGAGAATGTCGCGATACTGCGTCCACGACGTCGAGTTTTCGTAGGCGTCCATCACAGGCTTCCATTCTTGCGTTCCCAAGGTTATTGAATATTTGCTCAGGTTTTGAAACTCGGGTTGGGAGCGCGCGCCCTGTCCACCGCCAAACCCCGCCAGACCCTTGTCCGCAAACCCAAACAGAGCCGTTCAAGGGCGACTGTCGCCGCCATTATGGAGGCCGGGGCTCGGATTCTGGCCGAGCAGGGATGGGCCGGTTTCAACACCAACGCCGTCGCCGCACGGGCGGGCGTGTCCATCGGCTCGCTCTATGAGTACTTCCCCGACAAGCAGGCGCTGGCCGACGAGATCGCCAACGCCCATATCGCTGAAGGCGAGGCGCTGCTGGCCGCAGCGGCGGGCGAAGCCGCCATGACCGGCGGCGCCGGGGCGATTGTCGATGCGCTGGTGCAGGGCCTGGTCGACCTGCACAAGGATGATCCGCGCCTTCACCGCGCTCTGTCGTCAGACGTCCCGCTCTCGCCGTCCGTGCGCGCGCGGGTCGAGGCGCTGCGGCGCGGCGCGATCAGTTTTCTGGAGGAGGCGCTGGCGCCGCACGTGTCCGATCCGCGTGTGGCGGCCCAGCTACTGGCGGACACGGCCGACGCCGTCATCCACCGCTGGTTTGTCGAAGATGACGGGACGCTGGCCTCGCCCGAACGATTGACGCATGAGCTGCGCCGGATGCTGCGCGCCTACCTGGCGGCGCCGCCCTCCAGCGCGTCCCAGGCCACCGGCTGCGCATGACGCACGGGTCGCGCGAGGCGTCGGCCCATGACCGCATCAAGATGTTTCGGGGCCAGGCCGTGGCCGGGCCGCACCGACCTGACATCCCCCTCGCTCACCACATGGCCCGCCGGCAGGTCGCGGGTGAAGTAGAGCGAGCGGCGGAATTGCAGATTGCCGGCCTCGCTCGCCTTGGCGCCATAGACGGGCTGGCCCAGCGCCGCATGGGCGTCACGCACGGATTGGGCGAGGCGCGCAAACTCGTGAGGTTCAAGCGAGAACGCCGCGTCCGGCCCGCCATCGGCGCGCGCCAGCGTGAAATGCTTTTCGATCACCACTGCGCCCAGCGCCGTCGCGGCGATGGCGGTGACATCGTCCAGCGTGTGATCCGACAGCCCCGCCGGGACGCCGAAGCGGGCGGTCATGTCGGCCAGCGCCGCCAGATTGTAATCATGGGCCGGCGCCGGATAGCCGCTGACGCATCTCAGCAGCACGATCCCGCCGGCGCCCGCTGACCGGGCGGCCTCCACCGCCTCGGCGATCTCGCTCTCGCTGGCCATGCCGGTGGAGATGATCACCGGCTTGCCGGCTTTCGCCGCATATCGGATCAGCGGCAGGTCGGTGATTTCAAACGAGGCGATCTTGTAGGCCGGGGCGTTGAGGCGTTCGAGCAGGTCCACGGCGGTCGAGTCAAATGGCGAAGAGAAGATGGTGATCCCGCGCTGGCGCGCATGCTCGAACAGGGCAGGATGCCAGTCCCAGGGGGTGGACGCCTCCTGATAGAGATCATGCAGGGTGCGCCCGTCCCACAGGCCGCCGCGAATCGTAAATTCCGGCGCGTCGCTTTTGAGCGTGATGGTGTCGGCGGTATAGGTCTGCAGCTTGACCGCATCGGCGCCGAAATCGGCCGCCGCGTCGATCATCGCCAGCGCCCGGCCAAGCTCACCCTTGTGATTGCCCGACAGCTCCGCAATCAAGTACGGCGGTTCGCCCGGCCCGATCGCGCGCCCGTCAATGGTGAAGCCTGCGCTCATGACGCCTCTCCGCTATGGCCCAGCTCCGCCAGCACCCCCGCCCGCCGCGCCGCCCAGCTCTGTGATGTGAGGATAAGCCGCACCGCTATCACCGGCCCTTCGGGCGTTTGGCGTGTGATTTCACCGGCTGGTGCGAACCCGAACCGCTCGTGCAGGGCGATCACCCGGACATTCTCCACCCGGACCTCGCAGTCGAGGGTCTCGACCCCCATCGCTCCGAAAGCCAGTTCCAAAGCCAGAGCCTCCATCCGCCGGCCGGCGCCGCGCGGGGCATCCGGCGCCGCATAGAACGCCCAGCTCGCATGTTTCGCCCCCGGAGGCCAGGAGACACTCACCACGCCGAGCATGACCCCATCAAGCGCCGCGATGAACATATGACGGGCCGGATCTGACACATGACGGTCCCACCACGACTCATGTTCGTCCGCGCTGATCTCGTGCCGGGTATACATGGCGGCGCGCACGTCCGGCGCGTTGCGCCAGGCGCGCACCGTTTCACGGTCGGCGCTGTCCACGCGAAAGAGCGCGCCTATCCCCTCAATCGCGATCTCCGGTTCAGGCCGCATCGAGCGCCCCCGCCACGCGGCTAGCCCCGCGCCCGTCCACCAGGGCCAATCCGGCCTGCGCCATGGCGATGCGGACATCCGGCGGCGCCAGCGTCTCCAGCGCCGGGATGATCGCCGACGTCCAGCCCGGGGCGCGCACATCGCCGATCAGGCGCGCTGCGCCCGAGGCATGCAGGGCGCTGGCAGCCAGCAACTGATTGTCGGCCAGCGTCACGATCAGGGCGGGAAGGCCGATGGCGGCGCGCTCCAGCCCCGTCATGCCGCCTGCGCCGATGGCCAGATCCTGACGGGCCATCAGCCCGGCCATGTCGGCGTGCTGGACCAGCAGCCGCCCGGCCTCGCCCCGCGCCTCCACCTGGCCCGCCACCATGACGAGATGCGGCGCGCGGGACCCCAGCACTACGGTGACCTTGAGATCGCCGCGCGCCGCCAGGGCGTCCAGCACTGCGCCGGTGGCGTTCGCCGGATCGGCGGCCCCCATGGCGATCAGCACCCGGCGCAGCGGCCCGGCCTCAGGCGTGACAGGCCGCCCAACGGCGAAATCCGGGCGCAGCAGGGCGTAGTCAGGGCCGATCAGGCGCGTGCCGCCGTCCGGAATCCGGCCGTCATAATCGCCCGCTGCCCGCCCCGGCGTCTGGTCCAGCAGCAGCGCGCAGTCGTGATCGCGGTCCGCCAGATCATCAATGACCATCACCCGCCAGCCCGGTGGACAGGCGGCGCGCTCGAAGGCGGCGTCCAGCCCGTAATGGTCCAAGATCAGCCAGCCGGGCGGGTCGGCTTCCAGGCAGACGCGCGCGGTTTGCGGGCGGTCGTCTTCGAGGCGGTGCAAGGCAAAACCCGCTGCGGTCACCCGGTCCAGCCCGGCGCCCGGCAGCTCCCGGCACAGAAACTCTATCCGCCAGCCGCGCGCGCCAAGCGCCTGCGCCAGTGTCAGGCAGCGCATCAGATGTCCGCCGCCCAGCGCCGCGCCGGCATCGCACCGGAAGGCGGCGCGGCTCATGACTTGTCCAGCCCCTGCGCGCGGAACATCAGCTCGGCGCGCGCCCAGTCCTGCGGCGTGTCAATATCCCAGACCCGGCTGGGCGGCAGCACCACGGCGCGGGCGCGCGGCGTAAACACGGGCCGCCCCTCCAGCCAGGCGCCCCGGGCGCCGAAATAGAATTGCGCCGCGTCGTGATAGGCCTCTTCCAGATCCTGGCTGCGGGTGTTGAACAATTCGGGATGAAACATCTCGCAGCCGCCCCCGTCCGCCATGCGGAAGGCGCGCTGGATCGGAAACGCGTAGCGCGCCGCGGAGAAGACATAGTCCACATCCGCCTCGTTCATCCGCTCCGACGCAGCCTGCAGATCGCCCGCCTGCAGGAAGGGCGCGGTGGCGAATAGGCAGCAGACCGGCTCGTGATGTGCGCCGTCCAGCTCCAACGTTTCAATGGCATGGCGGATCACATCGATGACGCCGGTGCGGTCGTCCGACAGGGCTGCCGGGCGCAAAAAGGGGGTCTGCGCGCCACATTCACGGGCCAGTGCGGCGACATCAGGGTCGTCTGTGGAGACAATGATGCGCTCGAAACAGCCCGACTCCAGCGCCGCCCGGATCGGCCAGGCGATCATCGGCCGGCCGCAGAAATCGGCGGCGTTCTTGCGCGGAATGCGCTTGCTGCCGCCTCGAGCGGGGATGACCGCCAACGCCATGGGCCTCAACCTGTCCAGATCACTATCCCCCTTCTCACCGTGAGTCCGGCCACCAAAGGGTTAACGCACTGCCTCCTCCGGCGGACAAGCGCCCGGGGCCCGCGATTCCAGCCTGGACACTAGCGTAGCCGGGAAAACATGACCGCCCGGCCAGCCCGTATCGATCCCGGCAAAGCGCAGATGGCGCGCCAGCCAGACATTGCAGGTATTGAACACATGATACGACGAGCGCGCTTTGAAAAAGGCGCTGCCGCGCGGGTCAAGGCCCGGCGCGCCGGCGACCATCGCGCCGCCATCGGCGTCGCGCTGAAGCTCGGCTTCTATGGCCTCCACAAGGCTGGCGAGGCCGGCTTGCGACACGGCCACATCCACATGGCCCTGCCCATAGGCCTCGCGCGGGTCCCGCGTCAGCCCGGCGGCATGAACCAGAGAGCCCGTCGGCCAGGCGATGGCGCTGATTGCGCTGCCCGGCCCCAGCGGGCGGGGATAGGCGCGCACATCGCCCCAGCCGATGGCGAACCATTCTGCTTCGGGAAAGGCGGTGCGCAGCGCGCTGTCCGGCGCTAAGGCGTCTGCAGGCAGGTACAGCCCGGCATGCCAGCCATTGGAGCTGACCCCGATGAGGGCGCAATCACGGGGCTGAGGCGGCGGAGCTGCAGTGCGCGGCTGTCTGGCGCAGGCGGCCAGCATGATGAGGCAGGCCAGCCCTGCGAGGCGGGCGATGTGGACGATCTCAAAGCGTCTGATCATCAGGCGCCTTTCATCTGCGGCGTCTAACCCTTATATTGGGGGTGTCCGCTTCGGCGGTCTATGGCGATAAACGCGCGTGTAATAACCAGACCGGACCCGGGTGCGAATCCCGGCGGCTCCACCAATCTCCCGCTCATTGGCGCGGCGCATGGGGCCGACTAGCATCGACGGATGGCTAAAGGCGTAGCTTTCGCCCGAATGGGCTTCGTTACCAGCCCACTCAAAGTAGTTGCCAATGACAACTATGCTGAAGAGGTGGCTCTCGCTGCATAGCAGCGCGGGTATCTCGCACTTAAGTCCTGATCTCTAGCAAGGTCAGGCGGGGTTCGGGGGGCGCCTGGCAACAGAAGCCCCCCACTTGATTTCCCGTCTTGAAAGTTCTGCTTTCCGCCCCGAGCATGTGCGCATAATCTCCATGCCGTGCCTGAAGGGGGGGCTCAGGTCATGGCGTTGTTATCGCCGGGGGATGTGTTCCATCGCCTTGTGCAGCGCCTGCCGGCTGGTCCGGCCGGTGTGCTTTGGAATGTGACCTATGTTTTTGCCTGGGTGACGCTGCCTTATTCGGTATATGGGGCGATCCGGGACCTGGCCTTCGTCCTTCATTACGCCACCATACTCGGTTCTCGCCTTCCGGAGATGCTGCTTGGCGCGGCGCGGTGGATTTTGACCCAGGTCGATGCCACCTTGGCGTTGTGGCGCTCAATAACCGGGCCCATCCGGGAATGGCTGGCGACCCAGCCCATACCGTTCGCCGAGCAATTGGCCGACATAGCCGTAGTCCCGCTTCTGCTCCTTCCCAGCTTGGTGCGGTATGTGTTGCATCGCGGCATTTATCTTGCCGAGGATGTTGCAGCGCGTGTGACCCGCAGCGAGGCCGAACTGGCCGCCAGGCGGGCCGCCGAGGCAGCTGCCGCCCGCGCGGATGCGCAGAGCGACAATGTGTCAGGCGGGATTGCCAGCGGCGTTGCCGTTGGCGCCGTTGTCGGCGGTCCGGTCGGCGCGGTGATCGGGGGTATTATCGGCGCCATCGCGGGTGCGATGGCTTCTGACGATGCTGACAGCGATCAGCCGGGTTCGGCGGCCGCCGCCGAGGCCGAGGAGCGCGCCCGGCGCGCGGCTCTGGCGCGCCGGCGGTACGGCCAATCGCGCACAATCCTGATTGCATCCCTCATTGGCGCTGCCTTGGTGACAGCTCTCATCACCGTGAATTGGCACGTCGCGCCGCGCATCGGCGCGGATGCGCCATGCCGCACGGTCCGTGCGGCAGGCGAAACATGCTGGTGCTTCCCCGGAGCGCCGGACGGCTTGTCAGCTCCGGCCCCGGATGGCGGGCGCAATTACTGCCTCGCACGGCGCTAGCGCGCCTTGATCTTCAGGCGCATGCCGCCTTTCGGGCGCAGGGTGACCTGCATGACCGGCTCCACCTCGCCGTGGGCGGGGGTGATGCGCGTGCGCGAGACGATGAGGGAGAGGATGATGGCCGCTTCCTGAAGCGCGAACTGCGCCCCGATACAGGCGCGCGGACCGCCGCCGAAGGCGAGGAACTGATACCGGTCGCGCGGGCGGCGCTGCGGGTTCCATCGATCGGGATCGAAATGGTCCGGGTGCTCCCACAGCGTCTTGTGGCGGTGCAGACAGTAGAAGGCGAGCAGCGCCACATCGCCCTTGCGCACCGGGTGGCCGCAAATCTCGGTATCGGCCACAGCGCGGCGGCCCAGGATGGGCGCAGGCGGAAACAGCCGCATGGATTCCTCGATCACCTGACGCGCCAGGACGAGCCGGGGCACGGCCTCTGCGTCCGGCGCGCCGGCGCCGAACACGGCGTCAGCCTCGGCGCGGAGGGCGTCCTGACAGGCCTCGTCGTGGGAAATCAGATAGAGCGCCCAGGTCATGGCGATGGCGGTGGTCTCGTGACCGGCGGCGATGAAGGTCATCAGCGTGTCGCGGATATCGCGGTCGGACAGCGCCGCGCCGGTTTCCTCATCCCGGGCCGACAAAAGCAGGCCCAGCAAATCCTCGCCCGGATCGTCCAGCGCGCGTCGGCGCTTGATCTGGCTATCCGCGGCGGCGCGAAACACGCTGCGGGCCTTGAGCGCGCCCAGGCCCATCAGGCGCGGCGCCCATTCGGGCGACGGGACCAGATCGGAATAGCGCATGCGCCCGATCTCCTCGAGCAGCACCTCGATAGCGGCGCGCACCTCACCGCGATCAAAGCCCTCCACGTCGGAAAACAGCGCACGCTCGATCACCGAAAACGTCGTGTCATTCATAACGCCGTGCACATCCACCGGCCCATCCGCGCCCAGCAGCGTCTCCACGGCGTCCATGCCGGCGCTCGCCATGATGGGCACGAAACGGTCGATCCGGCGCTTCAGGAAGGCCGGCTGCAGCGTCATGCGCTGGCGCCGCCAGCTTTCACCGTGGGCGGTGAGGATGGAATCGCCCAGAATTGGCGTCAGCATGCGCAGGATGAGAGGCGATTTGCGCCAGGCCTGGAAATTGTCCTGCAGGATCGATTTCATCTCCGCCGCGCCGGACACTTCATGCACCTTGCGCCCCAGATAGGGGCCGGTCAGGCGCGTGGTCTCGAACAGGGCTTCAGGCAGGATCGCCATGGGGTTGCGGCGCATCAGCCGGGCCGTCTCCATCAGGCTGGTCGGCGCGGTCAGGCCCGGCGAGCGTACCGGTTCGAAAAGGCCTTCAGGCGGGCGGGCCAAGTTTGCGGACGGCGTCATCGGCAATTCCCTCTGGCCAGCGTACAATCGGACTAGCATGCGCTGCGCCCTGCAACCAAGGCGCGCTCGGGTGCTTTGAGGCGCCCGCGCGCAATTGACGCGCGCGGGGACTGAGCTAGGCTCGACCGGTGAGAGGCCAGCGGGGCTGGAGAAGGGCGGCAGGGGCGTGAGCAAGGATCTGATGCATTACGACCAGCTGGCGCAGGATGCGCTGCGCGGAGTCGTGCGCAAGGCGCTGGAGCGCGCTGCCGGACCCGGCGGCCTGCCGGGCGCGCATCATTTCTACATCACCTTCCGCACCGATGATCCGGCCTGCGATATCGATGAAAGCCTGGTCAAAGCCTATCCTGAAGAAATGACCGTGGTGCTGGAGCACCAGTTCTGGGACCTGTCCAGCGATGATGAAGGCTGGGAAGTGACGCTGCGCTTTTCCGGCGTGCCCAAATACATGCGCGTGCCGTGGCGGGCCGTAACCCGCTTCCATGATCCCAGCGTCGGCTTCCGCCTGCATTTCGACTATGTGGCGCCGGGACCGGGCGAGATTGCCCGCGCGGCCAGCGACACGGCGCCGCCGGGCGGTGAAAGCACGGTGGTCAGCCTGGACACTTTCCGGAAAAAAGAGTGAGCGCCGCGCCTGACCGGGCCGCGCGCTTCATCGCGCTGTTCTCCGACCCCGCCCACATCCCCGCCGTTTCGAAGCATTTCGGCTTTGAACTGATCGGGCTCGATCCTGATGCGGGCACAGTGGAGGCCTGGTTCTCCGCCCGTCCCGAATTTCTCAATCCCAACGGTTCGGTCCAGGGCGGCATCGTCACTGGTTTCCTGGACGAGGCCATGAGCGCCGCCGCCTTCATGGGCGCCGACCTGAAAGCCGCCGTGCCGACGCTGGAGATGAAGACCAGTTTCCTGCGCCCGCTCACCACGCCGCGCGCCCGCGCCCTGGGGCAGGTGGCGCGTATGGGCTCGTCGGTGGCGTTTCTGGAAGGCCGGCTTTGGAATGAGGACGGCGTGCTGTGCGCCACGGCGACCGCGACCGCAGCGATCCGCCCGCTCTGATCTCAGCTGTCAGACCGTGACGTCGAGGATTGTCCCCACCATGTCGCTGGCCGCCCCGATGGTGGAGGCTGCCGCCGCCGCCTGATGGTGGGCCCGGATCATGTCGACGCGCGCCGAGACAATATCATCGCTCCAGCCATTCTGGCGCGGCTTGCCGTCGGTGGGGGTCAGGCCGGACCGCACAGTGCGGTCCGCCGCCGCGCTCATGCGCGCGGTGGCCTGATTGAAGGCCTGAAGGCCGGTGGCGAGGACAGGTGTCATGACCATGACCATGACGGGCCCGGCGCAGTCATGCATCCCCCGGCCTTGGCTCAAGGTTACCCGCTGGTGACCGGCCCGCCGGAGTGCGCCGGGTTTAACGATGTGACAACGATGTTTAACGCAGCCTAGTCTGGTACTTGGTGCGTGCGCTGATTCGCGCAGCGGCGGCGCAACGGAGGAAGACGCCCGGCAATGAAGGCTCGCGTCAGCGATATTCTGGTCGTGCTCACCTACGCCATGGTGGCGGTGGTGGCCGCGCTTGCGTTCCAGCGCTTCGAGCTGATGAGCGCGCAACTGGCGTGGCTGATGGGCGCGGTGGTGTTCCTCATCGCCGGTCAGGTGCACGCCGCGGCCGCCCGCGCCGAGGAGCGCGCCCGTTTCGAGGCGGAGCTGAAATCCCTGCAGCGCGCCAATGCCAGCATGATCGATACGCTCAACGAGGCGCAGGCGCGCCTCGACGCTTTGGCGGGCGGCGCGCCGTCGGCTTCAGCGCCTGCCGAAACGGGCGCGCCGCGTGACGAGACCCTGGTCGCGCAGATCCTGGCGCGGCTGGATGCGGCCCGCATCCCGCCCACTGCCGAAACCGCAGACGCCAATGCTGATGCCGTGGCTATGGTGCGCGAGGCGCTCGATGCGAACCGGGTCGATCTCTACATGCAGCCCGTGGTCGGCCTTCCCCAGCGGCGCACCTGCTTTTATGAGGGTTTCACCCGTCTGAGAACCAGCACCGGCGAGGTGGTGGCGCCGGGCGCGTTCCTGGCCGCTGCTGAAGGCGCGGGCATGATCGCCGAGGTGGACAATCTCCTCCTGCTGCGCTGCGTGCAGATTGTGCGCCGCCTGACCAAGTCGGACCGCCGCGTGGGCGTGTTCTGCAATGTGTCGATCCGCTCGCTGGCCGATGAGGATTTCTTCCCCGGCTTTCTCGATTTCCTGCGCCGCAACGGCGATCTGGCCGGGGCGCTGATCTTCGAGATGCCCCGCGCCGCCTTTGAAAGCCGCTCGGCCATTGCGGCGCGCAACATGGCCCGTCTGGCCGATTACGGCTTCCGCTTCTCGCTGGATCAGGTCAGTGATCTCAATATCGATCTCAACGAACTGCAGCGCGCCGGCGTGCGCTTTGTGAAAATCCCCGGCGAGCGCCTGGTGGCCGCCCTGCATGGCGGCGAACCGGTCGCCGGACGCGAGCCCGGCGCTCTGCCGCCCGAAGACATCGCTGGCCTGTTCGCGCGCTATGGCGTGGATCTGGTGGCCGAAAAGATCGAGACAGAAGCCACAGTGGTGGAAGTGCTCGACCTCGATATCGCCTACGCGCAGGGCCATCTGTTCGGCGCCCCGCGACCGGTGCGCGACGACGTGCTGAGCCAGACTGACCAGGATGTGCGCCGCGCTGGCTGAGCCTGCTGGCCCGCAGCGCCTGCAGGCGCCATATTCGCCCTCATGTCAGCGCGTCCTCCCTCCGCCAGCCCCGCCCTCGTGCGCAGGCTCACCTACGCCCATGCGGCGCTGGGCGTGTGCGCCATCGCCGGCTTTCAGGCCGCCCATGGACCCGAACGCCTGATCTTTGCAGGCAGTCTCGTGGCCGGGATCATCGCCCTGATGGTGGCCGGGTATCTGGTGCGCGAGGTCGGAGGACAGGCGCCCTTCTCTGTCGTCCCCGGCTGGCCGGATCGCGCCTTGAGGCTGGCCGCGTTCCTCTGCGTGATTGCGTTCGGCGTGGTGAGCTGGCTCGGGCTGGAATACCGCCCGCCCGCCCCGTGAGCAGCCCGGCCCGCCTGTCGGCGCTGACGCGCGATTATGACGTGATCCTGTGCGATGTCTGGGGCGTGATCCGCGACGGACGCGCCCTCATTGCGCAGGCGCTCGACGCCCTGAAGCAGTTCCGCGCCGCTGGCGGGACCGTGATCCTCCTGTCCAACTCGCCACAGCGCCAGGACTGGCTGCTCAGCCATTTGGCCCAGCTGGGCGCGCACGGCGACAACTGGGACGGGGCCGTCACCTCGGGCGATGCGATCTTTGAAGAGCTGTCCCGGCGCGCGCCGGGCCCGGCCTATAAGCTGGGGCCGGACTATGACGACGGGCTCTATGAGGGCACGGGGCTCACCTTCGCGCCGCTGAAAGACGCCGCCTTCATTTCCTGCACCGGACTGATTGATTTTGAGACCGAGACGCCCGATCAGTACCGCGATCTCCTCTCCGAGGCGGCGCTGCGCCGCCTCACCCTGGTGTGCGCCAATCCCGACATCGTCGTGCAGGTGGGCGGGGCGCTGCGCTATTGCGCCGGCGCGCTGGCGGCGCTGTACGAGACGCTCGGCGGGGCAGTGGTGATGGCCGGCAAGCCGCACCCGCCCATTTATGAACTGGCCTACCGGCGGCTCGAGGCGCTGGGCGTGGAGGCGGACCGCAGCCGCATGCTCGCCATCGGCGATGGCCCGAAGACCGATATCGCCGGCGCCCAGGGCGAGGGGATCGACGCGCTCTTCATCACCGGCGGCATTACAGGCGAGCGCCTGTCCGGCGCGTTTGATGCGCGCGCCGCTGCGGACATGTTGGCCGAAGACGGGCTGTCGGCGCGCTATGCAGCCCCGGCGCTGATCTGGTAGGCGCGCCAAGAAAAAGCCCGGACGCTGGCGCATCCGGGCTCCCTCTACGGTCGATAATTCAGCCGCTTACTGCACGCGGCGGAACGCCTCGCATTCCAGGCAGCTGGCGTAGACGCCGCGGCGGTCGGTCATCATGTTGATGCGCTGCAGCTCGGCGCCGGCCTCCGCAGCCGCCTGACCGAACAGGCCGCCCGGCAGCAGGCCCGGCCCCTCGAACGCGGTCGCCACAAAGGACAGGCCGATCATTTTCAGGAATTCTTCGAACGGGTCTTCCTCGTCCACGAATTCTGTGACGCGGTAATCGCCCTCTTCCAGCCCGGCGCGCGCGGCGGCGGCGGCGATGGCCTGGTCATAGCCGCCCAGATGGTCGACCAGACCGCGGTCGAGCGCCTGGGCGCCCGTCCAGATGCGGCCCTGAGCCACGGCGTCCACCTGGTCGCGGGTCATGTTGCGGCCTTCGGCGACAATGGTCAGGAACTGCTCATAACCCGCCTCGATGCTCTGCTGGAGGATATCGCTCCACACATCGGTGACCCCGCCGGTGACGGAGGGGAAGCGGGCGGACTCGGTCAGCGACACCCCGTCTTCGTACACGCCGATTTCGGCCAGCGTGTTCTCAAGCGTCGGAATGAAGCCGAAAATGCCGATGGAGCCGGTGATGGTCGTGGGCTCGGCCCAGATCTCGTGCGCGGGCGCCGCGATCCAGTACCCGCCCGAGGCCGCCACGCCGCCCATGGAGGCGATCACGATCTTGCCCTGCTCGCGCGCGAGCAGCAGCTCTTCGCGGATCAGTTCCGAGGCGAAGGCCGAGCCGCCGCCTGAATCGATGCGCAGGACGATGGCCTTGACGTCGTCGTCGAGACGGGCCCGGCGGATGAGGTTGGCGTGGCGGTCGCCGCCGATCACGCCGCCATCGCCGTCACCGTCCAGAATCGTCCCCACCGCATTGATCACGGCGATGACATCGCCGCGGGTCGCGGCTTCGGGACGGCGCGCTTCGACATATTCAAGGAAATTGCTGGACCGGATGCGGTCCTCGTCTTCATCACGGCCGAAACGCTCTTCCATCATGTCGCGCCAGGCGCCGCGTCCGGTCAGACTGTCGACCAGACCGGCCTCCTGCGCCACGCGCGCGGTGTCGCCATTCACGCGCGTCAGAAGGTCCGGAAAGGTGTCGGCATAGGTCTGCAGCGCGCCCGCATCGAGGCTGCGCGCCGCTTCCACACGGGCCTGATAGGCGTTCCAGATATCACCAAACACGTAGCGGGTGGCCTCGGCGGCCTCCGGCGACATGCTGTCGCCCAGGAAAGGCTCCAGCGCCGACTTGAACGTGCCCACGCGGTAGACGTTCACGGTGACATCCAGCCGGTCCAGCAGCGAGCGGAAGAAGGTGCGGTAGATGGCATAGCCATTGACCACGGCGCCGCCCATCTCGTGCATGTGCACTTCGCTGGCGTGGGAGGCGAGCATGTAGCCGCCCATGGAGTAGTTGTCGCCATACGCGATGATCTCCTTGCCCGCCTCGCGGAACGCCGTCATCTCCGCCGCGATCGCGTGCATCGCCGCAGGCGTGGCGCCGACCAGCCCGTCGAAGTTCACCAGCAGCGCCGTGACATCGTCATCTTCCGCCGCCAGGCGCAGGCCTTCGATCACGTCGCGCAGGAGGATTTGGTTGGGGGTCCCGCCTCCAAGAATCGCCGCCGTGAACGCGTCGCCGGGAGAGACCTGGCTCGTTTCCTCGACAATCGCCCCGGTGGGCGAGAAGTTCAGCAGGCCGCCCTCGGCCATCTCGAACTCATCATCCCCGCCGAACAGGCCCCCGATCAGGGACAGGAGGACGATCAGGATCAGTATCAGACCGAAGACGCGCAGGATTCCGTGCTGGATCAAGCCGATCCAGCGCCAGATCCTGGCGAAGATATTCTCATTGGCGTGTTCAGACATGTCACCCGCTCCCAGCGATCAATAAGCGTGAACCGTGAACGCTGTTCGCCTGCCTGTCCAGCGCTGCAGGCGTTAATTATCGGACAGGCAAAGCGTGTCCGGGCGGTGGTCGCGGGTCTAGCTGATCCGCTCCACCGGCGGCACGGCGCCGCCCAGAGACGGGCTGACCCGCCACGCGCTCGCCACCTCGCCGATGAAGTCCCGGCTCAATATGGTGGACACGCGCACATGCTCGGCCACCGCTTCGCCGCGGCGCAGGGTCAGGCGCAGATAGCCCTTGTCGCGCACATTGTTGAGCAGGATTTCCGCATTGCGGTCCTCCATCATGCGCCCGAAATCCACATCCGGCGCATTCACCGCCTCATAGGGCGAGGGGCTGGTCACCGACGTGACGCCGAACTCGGTCCCGCGCCGCTCTCCCGAAGCGTCAAACAGATCATTGGTCCACATATTATGGGTGTCGCCGGTGAGCACGATCATGTCGGCCCCGGCGGCGCGCACACGGTCATAGAAGCGCTCGCGGTCCACCGGGAAGCCGTCCCAGCTGTCGAGATTCATCGGCACGCCATGGGCCGTGCGCTGGGCGAACTCCCACTGGAAGCGCGAGGTCAGGCGCATGCCCAGGCGCAGCCAGAATGGCGTCTCCGTCATGAAGTTCGGCGCCTCAAGACGGCCCATGAGCACCTGGTTGGCGATGACGCGCCAGGGCTTGCCCTCGGTGACAGACGCCGCCAGCGTCTGCGCGATGAAATCGCCCTGTTCATCGCCGACCAGCCGGCGCTCAGGGTTGCCGATGACATTATCGCGCCAGTTGCGCACGGCCGCCTGGCTGGCCGGATCATCCGGATCCGCCTCGACAGGGATCGGGAAGCTTGAAAAATCGAGCTCTGACGAGCGCGCGGTGAGGCGTGTCTCGACGAACAGCAAGGTGGCCAGATCACCGATCTCGGCCTTGCCGTAGCGATTGATCAGGGTCTCGCCTTCGCGCACGGGCAGCCAGTCATGATAGGCGCGGATCGCCGCATCGCGGCGCGCGCGCCAGTCGCCCTCGGTCTCGGGGTCGTGGTTCTGCGCCCCGCCCGCCCAGCTGTCATTGGCGGCCTCATGGTCATCCCAGATGGGCAGCCAGGCCGCAGCCGCCTTGGCGACCTGCAGGTCGGGGTCCAGGCTGTATTGCGAGTGGCGCCGGGCATAGTCGTCTTCGGAAACAATCTCGGTGACCGGATCGACCACGCGCGCCAGGCGCTCGGCGTCTTCGGTGCCGTATCCGCCCATGCCGTACTCATACAGATAGTCACCCAGATGGATCATCAGATCCGCCTGCGCGTTCTCCGCCGCGTGTCGGTAGGCGTTGAAGAAACCGCGCGGATAGTTGGAGCAGGAGAAGGCGGCGATGCGGTATTCATCGACCCTCCCTGCTGGCAGGGTGCGCGTGCGCCCGACTGGGGAGGTCTGCCCGCCATAACGGAAGCGGTAGTGATGCCAGCGGCCCGGCTCCAGGCCCCCGGCGATGATCTTGACCGGTGTGGCGCCATGCGCGGCGAGCGCGCCCTCGCGCGGCGCCGCTTCGCCGCTCCAGACAATCTGTGAAAAGTCCGCGTCCAGCGCCAACTCGGCGGTGACCGGGCCGGGCGCGGCGCCGTCATCAGTGGTGATGGCGGTCCACAGCACCACGCTGTCCGATTTGGGATCGCCGGAGGCGACGCCATGCTTGAATACGCCTTCGCGGCGGGGCAGCGGATCAAACTGCGGCAGGTCCTCGCCACAGGCGCTGACCGCCACGCCCAGGCCCGCGGCCCCCAGAAGCGCGCTGCGGCGCGTCAGTCTGAACTTGGTGTCGGCCATGTCACATCCCTCCCCGGACTTTGCGCCGGCAGATTTGCAGGACCGCGCGCAAAAGCAAGCTTTAAGGCCCTGAAACGCAAACGGCCGGCGGCGGGCCCCTCACCCGCGCCGGCCGTCCGCCCCCCCTTGAGCCGTTCGCCTAGAAATACGCCCCGATGCGCACGCCGAAGGTGCGCGGCGCGCCGGCGATGAAGGTCGGCAGACCGAACGACCCGCCAGTATTGCCGGAGTCGATCAGGTATTCCTCGTCGGTCAGATTGGACCCGAACACTTCGGCGAACCGGTTGCGGTCGGCGGTCTCGTAACGCAGGCGGGCGCGCACGATGCCGTACGCGTCCTGACGCACGCCGACGAACTCGTCATTATTGTTGTCGGTGAAGAAGTGCGACTGCCATGTATAGCTCGGCAGGAAACTCAGCTCGCCCCACGAGCCTTCAGCCACCACCACGCGCGCGCCCAGCGCAAGAGCGTGCTCGGGCGAGTAGCGGAAACGGTTGCCGGCGAGCGCCTGGGGCTGGCCGTTCGCCGTGTCGTCAAACTTGGCGAGGTTATAGGCGTAGGTGAAGAACAGATCAGCGCGGTCGTTCAGGCTGAAATCGCCCTGCAGCTCCAGCCCGTACTGGGTGGCGTTGCCAGCATTGGTCGGGGCGAACGTGCCCGAGGTCGGGTCGAACACCGAGGACTGGAAGTCCTCGTACTGCGAACGGAAAATCGAGCCCGACAGCGTGCCGCGGTCAAGGCTGACGAAAGCGCCCGCTTCAACCGAGTCGACAATCTCCGCCGGCGCGATGGAGAAGAAGGTCGGCGATCCGGTGTCGAGCGCGATGACGTCGGGGCGCCGGCCGCGCGCAAAGCTCGCCCACGTATTGATGCGGTCCGTGAGCTCATAGGCCGCCACAACACGCCAGGTCCAGGCATCGAAGCTCGCGGTCTCACGCACCGCAGCGCCGTTCGGCGTGGCGGGCAGGATGAGCGTCGGGCCGAACGTCACGCGGTTCGGACCCATGCTGGTCCCGCCATAACCCGAGGCGACCTTGTCCTCGTCGGTGTAGCGCAGGCCCGCCGTCAGGGTCAGCCGGTCGGTGAGCGCGTAGGACGCATCGGCGAACACGTCCATCGCCTCGGTGCTGCCGGCATTGGCCGATTCTTCGGTGTAGTTCGAACGCAGCGGCACAAAGCCCATGCCGCTCGACAGCGCGGCGATGGAGAAGGGGAAGGGATTGCGCAGATCGGTGATCGCCGACACCGGCACGCCCAGCGCGCCCGCCACCGCCGCCGGATCGCCGAACGCGCCGGTGGAGACGAAGAAGGCCTGCGCCGTCGCTTCGTTATAAATGCCCGGCACCCGCTGGGTGTTGGCTTCGTAGAAATAGGTGAAGCCGCCGAACGCCGTCAGCGGCCCGCCATTGTCAAAAGTCAGGCGCATTTCATGGCTGGTCTGACGGCCCGTGGCGTCCTCGGCGAAGTTCACGAAATTGAGCCCTGCGCCGATCGGATCGAAAATTTCCACCGATTCATAATCGCGATAGCCCGTGATGGTCGACAGGCTGAACGCGTCGGTGAGATCCCACTCGGTCAGGACGGTGACGCCGCGCACGGTGCGATCCAGGCCCAGCGGCTGGTTGCCTTCAAAGCCGGGGATCAGGCGCAGGTCAGCGGCGGTATAGGGCGAGGTGTCGAGGCCGGGCGCGGCCAGCACGCCGGATTTGAACGAGGCGCCCGGCCCGTTGTCTTCCTGCCAGTTGGCGATCACGTGGAAACGGAAATTATCGGTCGGCTCGCCGCTGAACACGGCGCGCAATGCGGTCGTGTCACGGCCCTGCAGGTCCTCGCCATCGCCACGGTTCTCGATATAGCCGTCGCGCGTGCGCAGGACGCCCGCCAGGCGGAAGGCGTAGCCGGCGCCGAGATCGCGGTTCACGTGGCCGCCAAGTTCGCGTTGCTCGAAATTGCCATAGCCCGCAAACACGCTCGCCGTGTTTTCCTGCGCCGCCTTGTTCTGGATGATGTTGATGCCGCCGATCAGCGCGCCGCGTCCGAACAGGGTCGGCTGCGGGCCCTTGGCCACTTCCAGGCGCTCGATATCGAACAGCTCGACATAGGAGCCGCGCGAGCGGGTGATGGACAGGCCGTCCTGGAACATGGCCACGCGCGCTTCGGCGTTGGCCGCGCCGCTGTCAGTGGTGATGCCGCGCAGCGAGTAGCCGGGATTGTTCGGGCTCTGCTCCTGGACCACCAGGCCCGGGGTGAACAGGCCAAGGTCTTCCAGCGTGCGGATGTCCAGCCGGTCAATGAGCTCGGAGTCAAATGCGGTGACGTTCACCGGCACGTCGGCCAGCGACTGCGCGCGGAACTGGGTCGTCACGGTGATGACGTCGCGGGTCTCGGCGCGCGGCGCGGCTTCGGCATCGCTCTGGGCGAACGCGGGCGCAGCATAAACCAGCGCGGCGAGCGCAACGCAGGCGGACAGGCGGGATTTGATGGACATGGAGATACCCCTCGGACTCGCTTTGAGCGCCACGGAATAGTGGCGCACGTTGCGAGTCTCACTAGGCGCGGCGCATGACAGGGGCTCGACAATGCGATGACAGGTATTTGACGCGGTGCAGCAAAGTGTGGGGTGTGGCCTGTTCGCCACGCTCTGCGCCTTGTACAAGGCGGCTCATGAGCGACGCACGCCCCGACATCCGCACCCTGACGCCCGAGCCGGAAGCGCTCGGCGAACGCCTGGACCGATGGCTGGCGGACCAGTGCCCGGACCTGTCGCGCTCGCGCTGCAAGGCGCTCATCGAGGCGGGCGCGCTGCTGGTGGACGGCGCCCCTCTGACCGAGGCGTCGGCCAAGGTGCGTGACGGCGCCTACATGCTCAGCGTGCCCGAGCCCGAGCGCGCCGAGCCGGAGCCCGAGGCGATAAAGCTCGACATTCTTTATGAGGATGCGCACCTCATCGTGATCAACAAGGCCGCCGGCATAACGGTGCACCCGGCTGCGGGCGCCTGGAGCGGGACTTTAGTCCACGCCCTCCTGCACCATTGCGCGGGATCATTGTCAGGCATTGGCGGGGTGATGCGCCCGGGCATCGTGCACCGGCTGGACAAGGACACATCCGGCGTCATGGTCGCCGCCAAGAGCGACGAGGCCCATCAGGGCCTGTCCGAACAATTCGCCGCCCACGATGTGGAGCGCGCCTATATCGCCTTCACCCGCGGCGCGCCCAAGCCCCGCGCCGGGCGCGTCGAGACCCGGCTGGGCCGGTCGGACCATGACCGCAAGAAGATCGCCGTGCTGCCCGAGTACAGCAAGGCCGGCAAGCACGCGATCACCAATTACGAGACGCTGACCGTCTATGGTCAGGTCCCCGGCGCCTCGGTCGGCACGCCGGTGGCCGCGCGGGTGGAATGCCGGCTGGAGACGGGGCGCACCCACCAGATCCGCGTGCACATGGCCCATATTGCCTGCCCGCTGCTGGGCGATCCGCTCTACGGCAAGGGCCGGGGCGGCGTGCTGGCCAAGCTGGATGACGGCAAGGTGTTCCGCGGCTTCGGGCGCCAGGCCCTGCACGCGGCGGTGCTGGGCTTTATTCACCCGGTGACCGGCGAACCCCACCGTTTCGAAACCCCGCTGCCGCGCGACATGGCGGAGCTGGAAGACTTTCTGAAGTCGCTTTGAGGCGAGGAACGCCAAAGCCTTCTTACTTTAATTCATTTACCAGCGCGCCCCGATGTGATACGTAAGTTACGCAGGCGGGGGTTGTCGTGCATACCGTCATCGAGACTAGGCATTTTCAAAGGGCGGCGAAGCAGGCGGGCCTGACAGACGCGGACCGCGAGGCGGTCATCACGCTTCTGGCAGATGCCCCTGATGCGGGCGACTTGATTCAGGGAACCGGAGGCGCACGCAAATTGCGCTTTGGGCCCGGTGGCAGGGGCAAAAGCGGCGGCGTAAGGGTCATCACCTTTTATTGCGCCGAGGATGTGCCGATCTTTCTGCTGGACGTCTTTTCGAAGGGTCAAAAAATGAACTTGTCCAACGCAGAGCGCAATGAGCTCAAGACCATTCTGGACGGCCTCGCCACTGATTATCGCCGGTCAGCGAGCACACTCGCCGCCAACCTGAGGAGACCGAAATCATGAGCGATTCAGGAAAGAGGCTAATCGCGGCAGCCCGTGAAGCCCGCGCCATCGCGCGTGGGGAAATAGAGCCGGCGCAGGTCCATGCACCTGTTGAGATTGATGTAAGCGCGATCCGGGCGCGGACAGGCCTGTCGCAGAGCGCCTTTGCAGGAAGCTACGGGTTCACGCTCAATCAGGTGCGTGACTGGGAACAGAAGCGCTCGCGACCCCTGGGTGGCGTGCGCGCGTATCTCATGCTGATCGGCGAGGATCCGGATGCCATTCGCCAGATGCTGATGAAGAGCCAGTCGGGTCAGGCTGCATAAGGCGCGAAGCCTGGCGGAGCTTAGCGCCCGCGGCCCGCGCGCGCCCGCTTTGAGCCGGCCGGTCCGGCGCGGACATCGCGCTCGAACAGGCCGGCCAGCTGGTGTGTGATGGCGCCGGCCAGCTGATCCACGTCCACGATGGTCACCGCCTTGCGGTAATAGCGCGTCACGTCATGGCCGATGCCGATGGCCAGAAGTTCAACATCCGAGCGGCTTTCGATCATCTCGATCACCTCGCGCAGATGCTTTTCCAGATAGGCGGGTGAATTGGCCGACTGGGTGCCGTCATCCACCGGCGCGCCGTCGGAGATGACCATCAGGATGCGCCGCTGCTCGGGCCGGGCCAGCAGGCGCGAGTGGGCCCACAGCAGGGCCTCGCCGTCGATATTCTCTTTCAGGAGGCCATCGCGCAGCATCAGGCCCAGATTGGGCCGCGCCCGGCGCCAGGGTGCATCAGCGCCCTTGTAGATGATGTGGCGCAGATCATTGAGCCGGCCCGGATGGGGCGGCTTGCCCTGGGACAGCCATTCCTCCTTGGAGCGTCCGCCCTTCCACGCCTTGGTGGTGAAGCCCAGAATCTCGGTCTTGACGCCGCAGCGCTCCAGCGTGCGCGCCAGAATGTCCGCGCAGGCCGCCGCCACCAGAATGGGCCGGCCGCGCATGGATCCGGAATTGTCCAGCAGCAGCGTGACCACCGTGTCGCGGAACGCCATCTCCTGTTCCTGCTTGAAGGAGAGCGGCTGCATGGGGTCCATGATGATGCGCGGCAGGCGCGCCGGGTCGAGCACGCCCTCTTCCTGATCGAACGCCCAGGAGCGCTGCTGCTTGGCCATCAGCTTGCGCTGGAGGCGGTTGGCGAGCCGGCCCACAGCCGCCTCCAGCCCCTTGAGATGCTGGTCGAGATTGCGGCGCAGCCGGGCCAGCTCCTCGCCATCGCACAGATCTGACGCGTGAATCACCTCGTCAAAGGCGCGGGTGAAGACCTTGTAGGCGTTGGGATCCTCGCCGGACGCCTGAACCCAGTTGGGCCGCGAGGCCTGACGCGCATCGCCGGGCTCGTCATCGGCCTCGATGCGGGTCTGGCTGTCCTGGGCGTACTCAATCTCATCACTGTCCGACGCCGTGCCGCGCGCATCTTCGGGCTGGTCGTCCTCGCCGCTATCGGGTTCGGATTGCCCGTCATCATCGCCGGACTGGGGGTCCTGCTCGACCCCGGAATCATCGTCGGTCTCGTTGTCTTCGTCCTCGTCGGCCTCCTCGCCGAGCTCGTCGGTGAGGTCGAGATCGCGCAAGACCTGGCGAAGCGCTTCGGCGAAGCGGGTCTGATCGCCGGCGCTCTGCGCCAGCGCGTCCAGCGCCCCGCCCGCAGCCGCCTCCAAATCCTCGCGCCAGACCTGCATCAGCCCGCGCGCATCGTCCGGCGCCGGGCGGCCGGTAATACGCTCGCGCACCAGCATGGACACGGCTTCGGCCAGCGGCGCGGTCTGGCGGTCCTCGGCCTGGTTCCAGCCCTCGCGCTTGCAGCGCGCGATCAGGGCGGCGTCCAGATTGCCCGCCACGCCGCGCATGTCGCGCGCGCCCAGCGCCTCGACGCGGGCCTGTTCGGCGGCGTCATGGATGCGGCGCGCCCGCGCGCCCGGCGGGGCGGCTTGCTGGTGGCGGGCCGCATCATGCAGCGCCAGCCTCAGCGCCATGGCGTCCGCTTTGCCGCGCAAGAGCGCCGCGTCTTGCGGCGTCAGCGCTTCAGGCGGGTTGGGCAGAAGGACCTTGCCCTTGGCCAGCACATCCTTGTCGCCTCCGAATTTCACTTCCAGCTCGCGCGCACCCGACAGGGCGCGCGTCGTGGCGCTCAGGGCGCGTCTGAAGGTTTCAGCGGGACTGTCTTCGCTCATGAGCACACACTTAGCGCCCGCGCACGCACTTGCGAACCCGGCGCGGCGCCGCAGCGCATCATTGCCCGGCCAGACCGTAGGCGCCGTGCAGCGCGCGCACCGCCCGCTCCACCAGATCGCCATCGACCAGAGCCGAAATCTTGATCTCGCTGGTGGCGGCCATGCGCACGCTCACGCCCTCGCGCGCCAGCACGCCATAGAGCGTGCGCGCCACATCGGCCCGGCCGCGCAGGCCTGTGCCCACCACGGACACCTTGGCGAGGCCGGTTTCGGAGCGGATGTCGAGCCCGTCAAAGCGCACCGCCAGCCCCTCTGCCAGCGTCAGGGCGCGCGGCAAATCGCGTCCGCTGACTGAACACTCCACCACCGACCCGCCGGCGCGCGCGCGGGCCTGGACGATCATGTCCACCGCCACATCGGCCTGCGCGAAGGCGGCGAACAGGGCTTCGGCCGCCTCCGCCCCCGGCGCGCCGTGCAGCGACAGGCGCGCCTGATCACGCACATAGGCGACGCCTGACACGACCCGGCGCTCAGCCAGGCGCGCTTCGTCCACCACTTCGGTGCCCGCGCTGGCGCCGGGCGCCAGAAAGCTGGATTTGACGCGCAGGGTCACCGCCTTGGCCTTGGCGTATTCCACCGAGCGGGTTTGCAGCACTTTCGCCCCCATGGCGGCCAGCTCCAGCATGGCGTCGTGACTGATGCGCTCGACCCGCGCCGCGTCTGGCGCAATGCGCGGATCGGTGGTGAACACCCCGTCCACATCGGTGTAGATATCGCATTCCGCGCCCACCGCCGCCGCGACGGCGACGGCGGTCAGGTCCGTGCCGCCCCGCCCCAGCGTGGCCAGGCGCCCGTTGGCGTCGAGGCCCTGATAGCCGGCCACCACCGGAATGATCCCGGCGGTCATCATCGCGTCCAGCACATCTCCGTCGATGGCGGTGATTCGCGCCGCGCCCGGCGGGCCGTCCACCAGTATGGGCAGGCTCCAGCCCATCACGGCTTCGGCCTTCAGCCCGCGGGCTTTGAGCGCCAGCGCCATCAGCGCCGCGCTCGCCTGTTCGCCGGCGCCCAGCACGGTATCGGTCTCCACCTCGCCCAGACCCCCGCCCAGCGCTTCGGCGAGACCCAGGAGCCGGTCGGTCTCACCGGCCATGGCCGAGACCACCACGGCGAGCTGACGCCCGCTGGCGGCCTCATGGGCGACGATGGAGGCTGAATGGGCGATGCGCTCAGGCCCGCCCATGGAAGTGCCGCCGAATTTAACCACCAGACGCGTCATGCCTGCTCCCGCCCGTTACCCATACTTGGCGCCGGACCGGGACGTAACCGCGCACCCGGCTCGATTCCGGGCGCGCGAGCGCCCATATTGCGTCACCTATACGTAAGCGCCCCGCGCGCGCCAACGCCGCACCGGAGTCACCCATGGCCCAGGCCGCCGCCCCTGACCGTCTTGTATCCCCGTCCATCGATCCCGATGAGGTGGAGAAATTCTCACGTATCGCCGGGGAATGGTGGGATCCGGCGTCGAAATTCGCGCCGCTGCACAAATTCAATCCGGCGCGCCTGACCTGGATTCGCGAGCAGCTCAGCGCCCATTACGGCCGCAGCGGCGCGGCGCCGCTGGAGGGGCTGACGCTGCTCGATATCGGATGCGGCGGCGGGCTGGTGAGCGAACCCATGGCGCGGCTGGGCGCGTCTGTCACCGGCGTCGATGCGGCGCAGGCCAATATCAAGACGGCCATGGTGCATGCCGAAGAAACCGGGCTGAACATCGATTATCGCTGGGGCGTGGCCGAGCAATTGCTGGAGCAGGACGGGCCGGGCCAGTTTGATGTGGTGCTCAATCTCGAAGTGGTCGAGCACGTGGCCGACCCGGACGCCTTCCTGCGCGATTGCGCACGGCTGGTGAAGCCGGGCGGGATGATGATCATGGGCACCATCAACCGCACGGCCCGCGCCTTCGCCACGGCGATTTTCGGCGCGGAGTATGTGCTGGGATGGCTGCCGCGCGGCACACACCGTTTCGACAAGCTGGTGCGCCCTGACGAGGCGCGTGCAGCGCTGGAGGCTGAAGGGCTGGAGGTGCGCACGCCGGTGGGCGTGAGCTACAACCCGCTGAAAGACCGGTTCTTCATTTCCGGAGATGCGGGCGTGAATTACCTGATGGCGGCGGTGAAGCCGGCCTAGCGGCGCAGCGTCAGCGAGAAGGCGGCGAAGCCTTCATTCGTGTCCCAGGACTGGGCGGGAAGCGAATACGTGGTCTCGCGCCGCACATAGGCCAATGACAGATCCGCGCCGCCCAGACGCATGGCGATGCCGGCCTGCGCGTCGCCCACCATGGCGTAAGGGGCGACGGTCATGGCGCCAAAGCGCGTGAACCCTGAACCGGGATCGTACAGCAGGGCCTGACGATCCGCGCCAGCGAAGAACCACCAGGCCGGGCGCGACCAGCCGGCATCCTCGCCGATGAAACGGCCCAGACGCACGGTGGCGCCCGCTTGCGCGGCGGGCCCGTAATCACCGACCGACACGCCCGCGCGCGGTGACAAACCGATATCCAGACCGTCCTGGCCCGGCGCATCAAACGCGCCTTCATAGCGCAGCGTCATGCGGCGCGGACGGTCGCGCTCGCCGGCCAAAGCGTAGCCGGCCGCTTCGGCATAGTCGTCGCCAAAGGCCAGCGTCATGGCGCTGGGCTCTTCGCCATTCAGGAAAGACACTGTGAACCGTCCGCCCGCCGGCGTCGCCGCCAGCAAGGTTTCGGAGGTTTCAAATCCCGCGAGCATGTCGCGCGCCACGACCGGGGCCCGCGCGCCCAGAAGTCCGGAGGCGAGGCGTGACGCGCGCGGGCGCACGCTTGCGCGCGCCGTCGTGAAGCCTTCATCGCGCGCATCAAACCGCAGACCGGACACGGGCGCGCTCGAATCAAGCGCCTGGAGCGTCGCCGATCCCGGCTGGGGAGATGCGCCCAGCTCTTCAAGCAGGGGCGCGATCACCGAGGGGCGCAAATCGCCGGGAGAGGCGTGCGCAGCAATGCCTGTCAGGCCCGCGGCGAGGGCCGCGGCGCTCAGGCTGGAAGCGATGATGCGCAGAATGGTCATAGCGACCACAATCCTTCCAAAGTTCGTTCCCCGGCACGCTTGTCTGTATAACACGATCCTCGGGGCTATACAGCTGATCTGGACAAGTTTTTGGTTACCAAAATCTGAACTCGCATAGACGGCTTTGGTTCCATGCAAATCTGTTTGAAAGCCTATGAACCAGCCCTGAACCTGCCGCACAACGACCGGCGCCCCGGCCGTCGCGGCCGGGGCGCCTATCAGTCAGGCAAGGCGCATGGGCGCTATTGGCAGCCGAGGCATTCCTCGTAATCGGTGGGCGCGGCCTGCTCCATGCTGCGCTCGATCTCGGACTTTTCGCCCGAGCCGGCATAGCCGGCGCGCTGCACCGATTTGGACCGGCAGTAATACAGCGACTTCACGCCCTTCTCCCACGCCGTCCAGTGCAGCATGTGCAGGTCCCACTTATTGACGTCGCCGGGCAGGAAAATGTTCAGCGACTGGGACTGGCAGATGAACGGCGTGCGGTCGGCGGCATGTTCGATCACCCAGCGCTGGTCGATCTCGAAGGCGGTCTTGAAGATCGCCTTCTCGTCCTCGCTCAGGCAGTCGAGATGCTGGACCGAGCCTTCGTGCTCGAGAATGCTGGACCAGACGGTGGCGGTGTTCTCGCCCTTCTTGTCCAGAACCTCTTCCAGATACGGGTTCTTCACCGTGAACGAGCCCGACAGGGTCTTGTGGGTGTAGACATTGGCCGGGATCGGCTCGATGCCCGCGCTGGTGCCGCCGCAAATGATCGAGATCGAGGCGGTCGGCGCGATGGCCAGCTTGTGGGAGAAGCGCGCCTTGACGCCCTGCTCGGCGGCATCCGGGCACGCGCCGCGCTCTTCGGCCAGCTTGACCGAGGCGATGTCCGCCTGCTGGCGGATATGCTTGAACAGGATGCGGTTCCAGGACCGCGCCGTGGAGGATTCAAACGCCACGCCCAGCTTCTGCAGGAAGGAGTGGAAGCCCATCAGCCCCAGACCCACGGACCGCTCGCGCCAGGCCGAGTAGCGCGCACGCTCCATCTCGTCCGGCGCCCGGTCGATGAAGTCCTGCAGCACATTGTCCAGAAAGCGGAACACGTCCTCGATGAAGTCGGGATCGCTCTTCCATTCCTGATAGGTCTCGGCATTGATCGAGGACAGGCAGCACACCGCCGTGCGGTCACGGCCCAGATGGTCGAGACCCGTGGCCAGCATGATTTCCGAGCACAGATTGGACTGGCGCACCTTCAGCCCCAGCTTGCGCTGGTGGGCGGGCATATTGTTGTTCACCGTGTCGGAGAAGATGATGTAGGGCTCGCCGGTCTGCAGGCGCAGCTCCAGGATTTTCTGCCAGAGCTTGCGGGCGTTGACCGACTTGACCACTTCGCCGGACTTGGGCGAACGCAGTTCGAAATCGGCGTCGTCGCGCACCGCCTCCATGAAGGCGTCGGAAATATTCAGCCCGTGATGCAGGTTCAGGCTCTTGCGGTTGAAGTCGCCGCTGGGCTTGCGGATTTCGAGGAATTCCTCGATCTCCGGGTGGTGCACGTCGAGATACACCGCCGCCGAACCGCGGCGCAGCGAGCCCTGGCTGATGGCGAGGGTCAGCGAATCCATCACCCGGATGAACGGGATGATGCCGCTGGTCTGGCCGTTCTGGCCGACTTTCTCGCCGATGGAGCGCACGCCGCCCCAATACGTCCCGATGCCGCCGCCATTGGACGCGAGCCAGACATTCTCCGTCCAGGTGTTGACGATATCGCCCAGCGAATCATCCACCGAATTGAGGAAGCAGGAGATGGGCAGGCCACGGTCAGCGCCGCCATTGGACAGGACCGGCGTGGCGGGCATGAACCAGAGCTTCGACATATAGTCGTATAGTCGCTGGGCGTGCGCCACATCGTCGGCATAGGCGCGCGCCACCCGGGCGAACATGTCCTGATAGGATTCGCCGGGCAGCAGATAGCGGTCGACCAGCGTTTTCTTGCCGAAATCGGTCAGAAGCGCGTCCCGCGACGGGTCGGTCTGGACCGAGTCCACCAGGCGCAGCTTCACGGCCTTGGGCTTGCCATTCTGGGCCGGCGCACGCTGGGCGGCGGTGGTGGCGGAGACGTGGTCAAACGGCGTCATGGTCGAAGGCTCCTTCGAGGACAGCAGCGGCGCAAGAGGCCCTTGCGGCGGACGCAAAGTCCCGCGCGCTGCATGAGAATTTCAATACATTGTGTGCGGCCTCCCCGAGAGACCGCAACATATAGTGCTGAGCCTTCGCACAGGCGTCAACGCCCCAAACCGTCCGAACGCGAACTTTTTGGTAAACAAAACCTTACCAGACCCACGCCCGCGCGCAGACTCATTAAGGAAGCTGAGTGCGGCCTTAAGGCGCCGTTACCTGTGGAAAGGCGCCTTGCGCTTGGCGGCGGGCGCCGGGGCGGCTAAGAGGCGCCATGATCTCGTCTGTTTGCATCTATTGCGGCTCAAGCCCCGGCGTCCATGACGCCTATGGGCTGGCGGCGCGCGCCATGGGCGCGGCGCTGGCCCGGCGCGGCGTGCGCCTGGTCTATGGCGGCGGCCAGGTCGGGCTGATGGGCCAGCTGGCTGATTCGTGCCTCGACGCCGGCGGCATGGTCACGGGAGTGATTCCCGACTTCCTGTTCCACAAGGAAATCGCCCATGGCCGCGTCAGCGACATGCGCGTGGTCGCGTCCATGCATGAGCGCAAGCAGGTGATGGCCGACGAATCCGACGCCTTCATCGCCCTGCCCGGCGGGCTGGGCACGCTGGAGGAATTGTTCGAGGTGTGGACCTGGTCCCAGCTTGGCCGCCACACAAAGCCGGTGGGCGTGCTCAACGCCCACGGCTATTTCGACCAGCTCCTGGCCTTCCTTGACCACATGCAGGGCGAGCAATTCGTCGAATCACGCCACCGCGCCATGCTGATCGAGCACGGCGACCCTGATTCGCTGCTCGACCGGATGGCGACCTTCCAATACCCCGGCGTCATCGCGACTCTGACCCGCCATCAGGTGTAGGCGCGTCCAGCAGGGCGTTCAGATGGTCTTCCATCGCCCGCGCGCAGCACCGGGTGCAGAGAGTCCGGCGTGAACAGGTCGACGGTGGCCCCGAGGCGCGCTTCAAGATCTCGCTTGAGGCCGGCAAACTCAAAGAGGCCCGGAACGCGCCCGGGCGCGAATTCGACAATGAGGTCAATATCGCTGCCGGGGCCCGCATCACCGCGCGCCTGGCTGCCGAACAGCCGCACATGCGCTACACCGCGGCTGGCCAGCCAAGGCTTGAGAGCGTCGATCCGGCTGATGAGACTGCGCTGCGTCATACGTGCAGTGTCTCATATCCTGCGGCCAGCCCCAAGCATCGCCTTGATGTCCCCGGGAACGAATCTCCACAACGCGGCTTTTCCTGATCCCTCCATGGCGATCCCGCAAAGGAGATGACGATGGACGTCGGTTGTCTGATCTGGGCCTGGATTCTGATCGCGCCGATGGTGCTGCTCTCCGTAATGTCCATGATGAAATAAGCGTCCGCGCATGATCGGGCGGTTCGCGTGGGCGCGGCGCGCCGCGTGCAGGTCCTGCGCACGCAGGGGCTTTCGCGCAGCCGCGCGCTGGCGTAACTGAAACGCCATGAGCATACAGACCGCCAAGCTGGATCAGGTGATCGACCGGTTCGACCAGGTCGAGGCGCGCCTGTCTGCGTCCACCGATTCCACCGAAATCGTACGCCTCTCCAAAGAGCACGCCGAGCTCAAGAAGGTTGCCGACAAGGCCCGCGAGCTGAAGAACGCGCGCAGTGAAATGGCTGAGGCGGAGACCATCATCGAGGACAGCACCGACCGGGATATGACCGCCCTGGCCGAGGAAGAGCGCCAGCGCCTGAAAAAGGCGATCCCCGCGCTGGAACGCGAGCTGCAGCTGCTCCTTCTGCCCAAAGACCGCGATGATGAAGCCTCGATCATTCTGGAAATTCGCGCCGGCACGGGCGGCGACGAGGCGGCGCTGTTCGCCGGCGATCTGTTTTCCATGTACCAGCGCTACGCCTCGCTGCGCGGCTGGCGCATGGAGGTGGTCGACGCCAGCGAATCAGAGATTGGCGGCTACAAGGAAATCATCGCCAGCATTGACGGCGCGGGCGTGTTCGGGCGGATGAAGTTTGAGTCCGGCGTGCACCGGGTGCAGCGCGTGCCGGCGACCGAAAGCGGCGGGCGCATCCATACCTCGGCGGCGACAGTGGCGGTGCTGCCGGCGCCCGAAGAAGTGGATATCGTCATCCGCGACGACGATATCCGCATCGACACCATGCGCGCCTCGGGCGCGGGCGGACAGCACGTGAACAAGACCGATTCGGCGGTGCGCATGACCCACATCCCCACCGGGATCGTGGTGATCAGCCAGGAAAAATCCCAGCACCAGAACCGCGCCATCGCCATGCAGGTGCTGAAAACCCGCCTGTATGACAAGGAGCGCGCCGAGCGCGACGCCGAACGCGCCGCCGAGCGCAAGGGCCAGGTCGGGTCGGGCGACCGGTCCGAACGCATCCGAACCTATAATTATCCGCAAGGGCGCGTCAGCGATCACCGCATCAACCTCACCCTCTACAAGCTCGATGAAATCATCACTGGCGACGCGCTGGACGAGGTGATCGACGCCCTGATCGCAGAGGACCAGGCCGCGCGGCTCGCGGCGATGGAAGAGGCTTGAACGCGCTGACCCGGCGCGAGGCGCTGCGCGCCGGCGCGGCCCGGCTGCGCGGCGCAGGGCTTGGCGATGAGGCCGACAGCGATGCGCGCCGCCTGCTTGAAGCGGCTGGCAAGCTCAACGGCGCCGGCCTGATGGCGCGGCTGAACGAGGCGCTGCCAGAGGCGGAGGCCGCACGCTTTGAAACCCTGATCGCCCGGCGGGCCCGGCGCGAGCCCCTGTCTCACATCGTAGGCTCCGTGGGCTTCTGGACACTGGATCTGATCGTCACCCGCGACGTCCTCACTCCGCGCCCGGATACCGAGACCATCGTGGAGGCCGCGCTGGCGTCGGTGGCTGACCGCAATGCGCCGCTGGACATTCTCGACATCGCCACGGGCTCGGGCGCCATCGCGCTGGCCCTGCTCAGCGAACTGCCCAATGCCCGCGCGGTGGCCACGGATATCTCCGCCCCTGCCCTGGCCGTGGCGCGCGCGAATGCGGCGCGCAATGGTCTGGCGAAGCGCATCACCTTCATCGAAACCAGCTGGGCGGACGGGGTCGACGGCCCGTTCGACCTGCTGGTGTCCAACCCGCCCTATATCGCCAGCGCGGTGATCGGCGCACTGGAACCGGAAGTGAAGGACTATGAGCCGCGACTGGCTCTGGATGGCGGGCCGGACGGGCTCGCGCCTTACCGCCACCTGTTCGCCGAGGCGAAGCGTCTGCTCAAACCGGGCGGAACCGGCGTGTTCGAGATCGGCTTTGACCAGGGTGAAGCCGCGCTGGCGCTGGCGCGGATGAACGGCGTGCGGAACGCCACGCTGAGACGTGACCTCGCCGGGCGGGACCGCGCGGTTGCGTTCAACTGCAGTTGACCCGCGCCATGTAAAAAAGCCTTGGAATCGCCTCACGGATGCGTCTAGGGTGCGCCACGTCAGAGGCGCGGTGCGGGCCGGGATGGGGCTGCTCCGGGATTTGAGGCGGATCGCCCGCATCTGATGGTTTAGACTCAGACATGGATGCAAGCGCCGCGGCGGCCAGAGAGCCGTACAGGCCTTGCCGCCAGCGCAGCCGGTGTTTGCAAACCGGCCGTCCCGACATTCACTCCCGCCCGAAAGAGATCAGGTTTTGGCAATGAAGCGTCAACGCGGCCGCGGCCGGAAGCCCGGCCACCAGAATAATTCAAACCGGGCATTCGAGAGCAACGGACCGGATGTGAAAATCCGGGGCAATGCCCAGCACATCTACGAGAAATACCTCCAGCTGGCGCGCGATTCCTCGTCGTCCGGCGACCGGGTGATGGCGGAAAACTATTTCCAGCATGCCGAGCACTATCTGCGCATCGTGCAGCTGACCCAGCCCCGGCGTGACGAGAGCGACCAGGACGACGACCGTCAGAATGATCGCCAGCATGATCGTTCAAACGACCGGCAGCCTGAGCGCCAGAACGAGCGCCCTTCCGGTCAGCAGGCCCAGCGCCATGAACAGCCGCGCTTCGACCCACAGCCCCGCCCCGATCATCAGGACCGCGCCGAGCGCCAGGATGGCGAGGGCAATCGCGCACGTGGCAATGGCAACGCCGCCAACGGCCATGACGGGCAGACCGCCGCGCGCGAAGACGCGGAGTCCGCAGAGAACGCCAACCGCCAGCGCCGTCAGCGCGGCCGGCGCCGGCGTCCCGAGGACGACAATGACAATGCCGGCTCCGATCCGCTGGCCGTGGTGGACCCGGAAGCCGCCAGCGCTTCGGCGCAGGCGGACAGCAAGCCTGACCAGGCCGACGAGCCCGCCAGCGAACAGCCAGCGCCCAAGCGCGCCCGCACCCGCCGCCCGCGCAGCGACGCCGCTGCGGAAGACGCCCTGAAAGCGGCGGAGACCAAGTCAACCGGCGGCGCCGCCGCCTGAGGTTGGCCTTGTCCGATTGAAATGAAAAGCGGGCGGCCCTTCAGGGCTGCCCGTTTGCGTTTCAGGCTGGCCGCACATGCGCAGCCAGCGCGTCAAGGCGGGCATTGGCCTCGGCCAGACGCTGGACCGACACGGTTCCGGCGGCCATCGCCGCCCCCACCCAGTCCACCGCCCGGCGGGCGAGATCGGGATCGGGATTGGCGGAGTTGGAGATCAGGATGAGGTCATTGCCCGCCGCCAGTGCGCCGGTCAGGGCCTGTTCGCGGCTGTAGTGATTGCGGATCGCGCCCATATCGAGATCATCGGTGATCATCGCGCCCTCATAGCCCATCACCTCGCGCAGCAGCCCGTGCAGCACGCGGCGCGACAGGGTGACGGGCAAACCATCGGGATCAAGGCGCAGATTGACCAGATGGGCGCCCATCATCAGATGGGCCCGGCCCATGCGCATCAGCCGGCCAAACGGCGCGGCCTCCTCGAAGCTCCAGGTGCCGGTGATATCGACAAACCCGTCATGACTGTCGCCGCGCGAGCGGCCATGGCCGGGGAAGTGCTTGACGGCGCAGGCGATGCCTTCAGCCTCGAACGCGTCGATGAAGGCAGAACACCATTGCGCGACGTCGCCCGCGTCGGCCCCATAGGCGCGCCCGTACTGGCCGATGGCGTCATTGCCCGCATCATGCAGGTCGGCGATGGGGGCGAGATTCATGTTGAAGCCCGCTTCGCGCAGCTCGCGCGCCGCCGTCCCGAACAGGGGCCGGGCCGCGTCGAGCCCGGCCTCGGCCAGCGCGCTGGCGCGCGGGATGCGGGTATAGCCCATATCGCCGGTCAGGCGCTGGACGACGCCGCCTTCCTGATCAATGGCGAGCCAGGCGTCGGGGGCCGCCTCGCGAAAGCGCCGGGCCAGCCCCTCCACACCCTCGCGCGTGCGGGCGTTGTGGCGCAGGAAAAGCACCCCGCCTATCCGGCCCGCGGCCAGATCGGCTTCGATGGCGTCCGCACTCGGCGCGTCAGGCGCATCGCCCAGAAACCCCAGGATCAGCGTGCGCCCGACCAGCGCCTCCATCGGGCGCAGCGCATGGCGCGCAAGCGCTTCAGCAGGCAGGCCCGCGCTGGCCGCGGCGGGCGCAGCCGCGCTCGCCGCCAGGGCGCCCATGATGTGGCGTCGCGTCAGCATGATGTCCGGATGTCCCCTCATTTCCCCAACCAACAGCTAAGCCTTATGCGGCCGCGCTGTCCAGCCGGCGCAAAAAAAGCCCGGCGTCTTGCGGCGCCGGGCGTCAATTTGGTTGGTCGACAAAGAGACGTCTCCTCCCCAGAGACACCGCTTAGAGACAAGACGGTCAGGCCCTGTCAGGTGAAAACGTGACCTAACTGTCATGTTGGCGTCAACCCCCCAATGTCATGGGCGGATGGGGCAATGCGGGTCAGCTGCGCTTGAGGGCGTCCAGGATGGCGCGCACGAAGCCGTCGCGCGGAACGGCGAATTGCTGCTTCTGTTCCTTCCACTCATCGCGGTCGGTCATGGCTTCGGCGAGCTCCGCGCCCAGCTTCAGATCCTTGATCTGCACCTCGCCGCGGGCGCGCTCTTCCTCGCCCTCGATGACCGCGAAGGCCGCGCCGCGCCGGTCGGCGTATTTCAGCTGCTTGCCCATATTGCCTGAGCCGACAAAGGCTTCGGCGCGCAGGCCCGCCGCGCGCAGTTCGGCGGCCATGGCGAAATACTCGGCCATGCGCGCCTTGTCGGCGGCGATCACGATGACCAGCGGCGCCGCTTGCGCCGCATCCAGCCGGCCCAGCGCCGACAGGGCGGCGGCGAAGCGGCTGACGCCAAAACTGAACCCGGTGGCCGGCACGGCCTGACCGGTGAAACGCGCCACCAGATCATCATAGCGCCCGCCCGAGGCCACAGAGCCGAACTGCATCGGGCTGCCATCAGGATAGGTGGGCGTGACCAGAAGCTCGGTCTCGAACACCGGGCCGGTGTAATAGCCAAGCCCGCGCACCACCGACGGGTCGAACACGGCTTCGCTCTCGCTAACGCCAAGCGCGGTGAGGATGGCGTTGATCTCGCCCAGCGCTTCGATGCCGGCTGCGCCCGATCCGGCGGCGGCGGAAGCCAGGCGTTCGGTGATCTCAGCTCGCGTACCTTTGGCCTGCGCCGCTTCGAGGAAGCCCAGCACCGTGCGCGCGCCAGCCGCATCCAGCCCGGCGCCTTGCGTGAAGTCGCCGCTCTCGTCCTTGCGGCCCTCGCCCAGCAATTGCTCCACACCTTCAAGGCCGAGGCGATCCAGCTTGTCGATGGCGCGCAGGACGCGCATGCGCCGTGTGTCGTCCGCCTGGCCAAGGCTCTCCAGCACACCGTCCAGCAGGCGCCGGTCATTGACCCGGATCACAAACTCGCCGTCCTTCAGCCCCGCCGCGCGCATCACCTCGGCGGCCAGCGCGATCATCTCCGCATCCGCGGCGGGACCGGCGGCGCCAACGCTGTCAGCGTCGCACTGGACGAACTGCCGGAAGCGGCCGGGGCCGGGCTTTTCATTGCGCCAGACCTCGCCGAACTGATAGCGGCGGAAGGGTTTGACCAGATCCTGGAAATTCTCCGCCGCAAAGCGCGCCAGCGGCGCGGTCAGGTCATAGCGCAGCGCCATCCACTGGTCGTCATCGTCCTGAAGGGCGAACACGCCCTCATTGGGCCGTTCCTCGTCGGGCAGGAATTTGCCCAGCGCGTCAGCGTATTCAAACGCCGGGGTCTCCAGCGGCTCAAAGCCCCAGCGCTCATAGACGGCGCTGGCCGCGCTCACCAGAGCGCGCTCGGCGCGGATGACGCCGGCGGCGCGATCTTCAAACCCGCGCGGACGGCGCGCCCTGGGGCGGAAGCTCTTGGCCATGACTGCTCTCGCTGCGCTGTGAGGGCGCGTGCGCGCGCCGTGAAACCGGTCCGGGGCTTAGCCCCCTTGGGGCGGGCGATCAAGCGGCCCGCGCCTTGCACGCCAGAGCCTGAACGCCCCAAGGAGACCACCCCATGTCCCTGATCGCCACACTTCTGGCCGCCCTGACGCTGTTGAGCACGCCCGACACATCCGATCTGCAACACGCCGCCGCCGCGCTAGAGGCCGAAGCCCATGCGCGCGCAGAGAGGCTGGCGCTGACGCCAGGCGCGCGGGCGCCCGTGCTGGCGCCGGGTGATCCCGTGCTGGAGGGTCTCGATGCGCTGTCGCTGGCGGCGGCGCGCCACGCACGCGCCATCGATACGGCAGGCGGCGCGCGTGATCTCGCCTGCATTTTCCGGGGCATGAGCGCGGATGCCGCCGCCTGGCCCGGGCAATTGGCCGATATGGACAGGGCCGCCGATCAGGCGCGGGCCTATCGCGAGATTGCCAGGCTGGCCAATCATGCCGCCCGCCTGGCGCAAGAAGATATCCGGTCGGCGCCGCCCGCCTAGCGTTCCGGCAAACGCCGGAAGACCCCTCGCCGGATCGCCGCCGCGCGCTATGATCTTCCGCATGATCACAGCGGTGCTTTTGACTCTCTCCCTCGCCCTGTCTGCGCCCGATCCCGGCGCACAAACAGCCTATGAGCGCGGCGCCTGGGCCGAAGCCGAGGCGACGGCCAGTGATCGCTCCGATGCCGAGACCCGCACGCTCGCGTCCCAGGCGGCGCTCACCCCGCTCATGCTGGGTGACATGTCCGGCGCCTCCCGCGGCGACCGGCGGGCGGCCGCAAGGCGCGCGCAAGATCATGCGCGGGCTGCCATCGCCGCGGACCCGGGCTATGCGCCGGCGCATTTGCGCCTCGCCGCCGCGATCGGGTTCGAGGCGCGCTATATCAACCCTGTCCGCGCGGCGATGATGGGCCTGCCCCAGGAGGGAAAGCGCCATATCGAGACCGCCCTGTCGCTGGACCCCGACGATCCCTGGGGCGAGGGCATGCTGGGCGCCTGGCATATGGAGGTGGCGCGCCGCGCCCGGCCGGGCATGTTTGGCTCGGATGCCGGCGAGGGCCGCGAACGCTACCGCGCCGCCGCGGCGCGGGCGGGCGCTGATCCGTCCATCGCCTTCCATTTCGCCCTCGCCCTGATCGCCGCCGACCCGCACGCCCATGGCGACGAAGCGCTGGCGCTGCTGGATCAGGCCCGGGCAGCCGCTGCGCCCGGCGCGTTTGAAGATGCGATCCGGGCTCAGGCGGGCGCACTGCATGGGCTGCTCACGCGCGACCGGGGCGCTGCTCAGATCGAGGCGATCCGGCGGCTGGAGGAGTAGGGCTACCCGCCGCTCAGCTGCAAAGCGCTGAGGCGGGCGTAGAGGCCGCCGGCCTGGGTGAGGCTGGCATGGTCGCCCTGTTCGGCGATGCGGCCCTGATCCAGCACATAGATGCGGTCCGCCTTGCGCACGGTGGACAGGCGGTGGGCGATGACCAGCGTGGTGCGCCCCTCGGCGAGGCGCTCCAGCGCCGCCTGAACGCGCGCCTCGGCTTCGGCGTCGAGGGCGGAGGTCGCTTCGTCCAGAAGCAGGATCGGCGCGTCTTTCAATATGGCGCGGGCGATGGCGATGCGCTGGCGCTGACCGCCCGACAGGCTGGTCCCCTTGGGGCCGACGCGGGAATCATACCCGCCGGGCAAAGCCATGATGAAATCATGGGCGTCGGCGGCTTTGGCGGCTTCGATCACCGCGTCGGGGTCCGCGTCAGGGCGGCCCAGCGCGATATTGGCTGCGACACTGTCGTCAAACAGGATGATGTCCTGGCTCACCAGCGCCGCCGCGCCGCGCACGCTTTTCAGGCTCGCCTCCCGGATATCCTGGCCATCAATGAGCACACGGCCCTGCGACGGGTCATAGAGCCGGGCGGCGAGGTTCAGCAGCGTGGTCTTGCCCGAGCCCGACGGCCCCACGAGGGCAATGGTCTCGCCCGCTCTCGCCTCCAGCGTCACGCCGTCCACCGCGGCGCGCACGCCGTCATAGCCGAAATGCACGTCCTCAAACCGCACCGCGCCGCCGTTGAGGACGAGATCGGGCGCGCCGGGCCCCTCGGTGACTGTGTCGGTCTCGTCGATCAGGGCGAAGACCCGGTCGAGCACCGCAAAGCCTTCCTGCATCACGCCCGCCAGCGAGGCCAGCGCCCGCGCCGCCGGGCTCACCACCAGAATGGCGGCGATGATGCCCAGAAGCTGGCTGATCCCGCCCTCGCCCTGCAAGGCGCGCCAGCCCAGGATCACGAACACGCCGGCCAGCGCGATCATGCCGGCGATCTCCATCAGCGGCTCGATGCGCGCGCGCTGGCGGATCATGGACAGGAGCAGGCGGAAGCGCTCGGCGAAGCGGGCGCGGGCGCGGGCATTGACCCAGTCTTCCAGGGTGAAGCTCTTGATCATCCGGGCGCCGGACAGGCTTTCATCGAGAAAGCTCGTCACATCACCCGCCTGGGACTGCACCGCGTCGGCGCGCTTGCGGATCGCCTGGCCGATGCGCAGCACGGGCTGGCCCACCAGCGGCAGCACCACCAGCACGTAGAGCGCCAGCATCCAGTCGATCCAGAACATCCAGGCAATGCCCAGGATCACCATGAACAGGTCACGGGTGAGATTATTGGCCGCGCGCACCAGGCTCTCGCGCAGCATGGTGATGTCATTGGTGAAGCGCGAGATCAGCGAGCCGGTCGCCTCGCCCTGCAGCCGCGCGAAATCGGCTGTGATGAGGCGGGCGTACATGGCGCTCTGCAGATCGCGCATGATCGACAAGGCCAGCTGATTGGTGGCGATGGTCTGGCCGTAGAGCGAAGCGGCGCGAATGATCCCCAGCGCGCCGATCAGGGCCGGCGCAGCCCACAGCACGCGCGGATCGGCCGCCTCGATCATCTGACTGGCGAGATGCACCGCCCCGGCATAGGACGAACCGGCGGCCGCCGTGATCAGGGACAGGACCACGCCCCAGCCGAACAGGGCGAACCGGCCCGGCATGAAGTCGCGCCACAGCCGGGCGGCCAGGGCGCGCGCGCCGGACCGGGTGGGCGCCGGCGGCGCAGGCAGGGCGGGCGGGGCGCTCAGGACGCGCCGCTCCGGCCCGGATCAAGCAGCTTGTGGGCGTGGATCACGAAAAAGCGCATATGGGCGTTATCCACCGTGCGCTGGGCCGCCGCGCGCCAGGCATTGCGGGCGGATTCGTAATCGGGATAGGCGCCGACGAACTCGACGTTCGACAGATCCTTGAATTCGTGGGCGCCGGGTCCGAGGTCTTTCAGCTCGCCGCCAATGACGAGGTGCAAGAGCTGGGGCGAATCATGGGCGCTCATGGCGCGTCCTCCTGTGCGAGCCGCTCTAATAGCAAGGCATGCAGCGCCGGGCCAGCCGCCAGCGGCGCAGGCTGGCGCGGCGGGTCGCCATCATAGCGCAGGGCCACGCCGGCGCGGTCGGTGATGCGCCCGCCCGCTTCGGTGATCAAAAGATGCCCGGCGGCCAGATCCCAGTCCCATTTGGGCCGCACCGCCACCACGCCGTCAAACAGGCCGGACGCCGCCAGCGCGAGGCGCAGGGCGGCGGAGTTCACCGTGGAGGCCGTGGCGCCGATATCGCGCAGCGCCGTCAGCCGTCCCGGATCGCCCAGAATGCGGGCGCCGGCGATGGCGCCATGGCCGCTCATGCGCACCGGGCGGCCATTGAGCCGCGCGCCAAGGCCCCGCACAGCGTCCCACAATCGCTCGGTAGAGGGGTCATAGATGGCGGCGGCCACCGGAATGCCGTCCTCGATCACCGCCACAGACACCACGAACTCGGGCCGTCCCTTGATGAAGGCGCGCGTGCCGTCGATGGGATCGACCACAAACGTGCGGGCGGCGCTGAGGCGGGAGCGGTCGTCGGCGGTTTCTTCCGACAGCCAGCCATAATCCGGGCGGGCGGGGATCAGATGGTCCTTGAGCAGGGCGTCGGCGGCGAGATCGGCGTCGCTGACCGGATCGCCCGGCCCCTTGTCCCAGGCGCGCAGGCCCCGGGCGCGGAACGCCAGCGCCAGCTGGCCCGCATCGCGCGCCGCCCGCGCGATCAGGTCGCGATCGGCCTCATCGCCCGCCAATCGACAGGCCTTCGACCAGCACGCTCGGGGCGTTGACCGAGCCTTCAAACTCCAGATCCGAGCCGGGGATCAGGCGCGCAAAGATATCAACCAGATTGCCCGCCACCGTCACTTCGCTGACCGGACCGGCGCGCTTTCCACCCTCGATGGCGAAGCCCGCCACCCCCACCGACCAGTCGCCGGTATTGGCGTTGAGCGAGGGGCCGAACATTTCGGTGACCAGCAGGCCGTCGCCCGCCTCGGCGATCAGCTCATCCAGGCTCGCCTCGCCCGGCTCAAGATGGACGTTCGCTGCGCCAACGCCCGGCGGACCGCCCAGGCTGCGCGACGCGTGACCGGTGAGCGCCATGCCCAGCTGGCGGGCGCTGGCGGCGTTGATGAGCCAGGTGGTGACCACCCCGTCCTCGACCAGCGCGCGCGGGCGGCAGGCCACACCCTCACCGTCGGCCGCGCGGGCGCCGAAGCTCCAGTCGCGCAGCGGGTCTTCAATGATGTTGATCCCGTCGGCGAACACACGCTCGCCCAGCCGGTCGCGCAGGAAGGATGTGCCGCGCGCAATCGCCGGGCCGGAGATGGCGCCGAGCAGCGCCGATACGAAGACGGACGATTCGCGCCGGTCAAACACCACGGACCGCTTGCCCGACGCCACCTTGCCCGAACCGAGCCGCGCCACGGCGCGCTCCCCGGCGCTGCGGCCAATGGCGTCCGGGGATTTCAGATCGGACAGGCGGCGCGATGAATGGGAATCGTAGTCGCGCTCCATGGCCTCGCCCCGCTTGGCTATGGCGGACACGCCGAGGCCATAGCGCGAGCCGCGCCGGGCGATCTCGAACCCGTTGGAGGCCGCCGCCGCCGAGGCGCCTGAACCCAGGCTCGCGCCCGCCGAACTCACCGTCGTGACGCCGTCCACCGACCGGGCGGCCGCTTCCAGCTCCAGTGCGGCGGCTTCAAGGCCCGCCTCATCAAGACCCGCCGGCTCATACGTGGCGATATCGGGCAGACTGCGCGCCAGGGCGCCCGGCTCCACCAGACCACAGTACGGATCCTCGGGGGCGATGCGGGCCATGGCGATGGCGCGCTCGATAGCGAGCGCCTGACCGGCCTGCGACAAATCAGAGAAGCTGACCCCGGCCTGGCGCTGGCCGATGAAGACGCGCAGGCCCGCCTCGCGGTTTTCCGACCGCTCCAGGCTTTCCAGCGCACCATCGCGCACGCTGGCCTCCAGCGATCGCGATTCGCTCAAGGCCGCCTCGGCGTGGTCGGCGCCGGCTTTCAGGGCCGCGTCGCGCAGGGTGCGGGCAAGGTCAAGGAGCGCGTCCGGATCGGGCGCGCCCTCACGGGTCGATTGGGAGGTCTGGCTCATGCCCGCCACATAGCCCGCGCAGGCGCGCGGAGCAATGCAGCCCGGTCAGGTCAGAGCCGTCAGATCAGCGCGTGGACGGCCAGCCCGGCCCCCAGCACGATATAAACGATGAGGGTCAGCAGCGCGCCCAGCACCCGGCCAAAGCTGCGGCCTGAGTTGCGCGACAGGCCCCAGCCATGCAGGACGCGCCCCACAGTCAGCATGCCGCCCAGCACATGGATGGCGATCACCGGCGCGCCGAGGGCCGCCGCCGCCACCAGGCCGATCAGCGCCGCCGGGGTCCATTCGGCGCCGTTGGCGTGGGCGCGCGAGGCGCGGATCAGCCCCGCGTCGCCGCCATCGCCAATGCCCACTTGCGACTTATTGCGCCGGACCATGACCAGCAGGCCCAGCACCAGCAGAATAAGAAGATTGAGGCCCACATAGAGCCCTGCCGCTGTCATCGCCGTCATGATGTTACCCCCTGTTGAGCCGGTCAGTCCTGTGACGCCGGTAATTTGGCCGCCTCGGCTATGGCGCCGGCCAGCACATCCGGCGCTTCCGCCCCGGACACGGCAAACCGGCCATTGAAAATGAAGCAGGGCACGCCCTGAACGCCCAGCGAGCGGTAGAATTGCTCTTCGCGCTGGACTTCAGCCGCGTCGCGGTCGGTGCTCAACAGATCGCGCACGACCTCTGCGTCCATGCCCGCCTCGCCCGCCAGCGCGGCCAGCACGTCCGGCGCGCCGATATCGCGCCGCTCTTCAAAGAAAGCCTTGTGGATGAGGTCCAGCACGGTCTCGCCGAGTGCCTGACCCTGCGCCCAGCGGATCACGCGGTGGGCGTCCAGCGTGTTGGGACGGGTCTCGATGGCGTCGAAGTTGAAGACGATGCCGACGCCGGGCCCGGCCTGTTCGAGATGCGCGCGCATGGCCTTGAACCTGTCCGGCGCGCCGGGCGAGGCGGCGGCGAATTTGCGCGCCATGTAATCGCCATAAGGCACACCCGCGCGGGGCACGCCTGCATCGAGCTGAAAGGGCCGCAGCACGGTCTCGGTGACGATGTCAGGCTTCAGCGCCCGCGCCTCGCGCCAGTAGCGCAGGCCCAGCCAGCACCAGGGACAGACCGGATCGGTCACCAGATCAACGGAGACAGGGGCAGCGCTCATGGATGAGAGTCTAGCGTGATTGCGGCGGGAGGGAACAGGGCTTGCGCGCCGGTCAGGCCGGGGCCTCGCTTCGCCTTCTTGCCTGTGGTTTGGTATCAAAAGGCAACTTTCCCCTCAGGAGCTGTTCTGCCACGGCCCCTAGCAGACCGATTGCAAGCGTGCCGCCGGCTCTTATCGAGCGATCATCTGATAGTGGAGGCCGCGGCCACTATACGCCCACTTTGAATCTAGAATACTGTTTCATCGAGCAAGTGGAATTTCTGACGGAAACAAGCGGATCCTTTTTCCTAAACTGCTAGTCAACCTCGATAGCGTTTTGATTCGTAAATCCTGTTGGTCGTGTGGCCCCACAATAATTCGATCGATAGCGTCAATCAATTTATCGCTTTCAACGACTATATATGGAACTATTTTGCCATTTGAATTACGAAATTTTATTCTACTGCTTCCATTCGTCGGCGTGTAGCCAGCGATTCTCCACTCAGCTCCTCAGAAAAGTGATGACTTTTTGAGAACGTCATCCACCACGCCAGCGCCTCTAATAGCTCAACTGAATAGTCCTTCAGAACAGCATATTCTCCTGTTATGAATTTATACATTCTGCGCACATGCGCATCAAAATGGCTGTTCAATTCTCCCTCAAATTGAATTAGCTTTTTGAGATACTTGCCTTTCACACCATATTGAATCTTGTCGATTGTAATATCTAAACCATTTTCGTTTTTGTCGAATTCACGCAAAATTTTGCGGAGTTTCTTTGAATCGAATTGAATTGCATACCCACCATCTGAGCCGTACCCACGCCATTGGCTGAGCAAACCATGTATAAAAGCCTTATCATCAGAATGGCGGCAGAGGCAGAAGGTGTAAATTCCAATAGCGTTTGGAATTGTATGATATATTAAGTCAGCATACCCTTCGGGAAAATGGTCAACCTCGCCTCCCATATGAAGCGCTTCTTTAAATATTGAACCTTCCTCATATACTTTTTCATTTTTATATTTTTGAAGAATTTCAACGAGAGCCTGCCTTCCGTACATGAGTTCGGCGTGATCGTTTGAACATTCAATATCTGAAAGCCACAAACATGAGCCAGAAAGTATTCCGAGGACCCCGTTGCCATCAGTATAATGGAATAATGCGGACGATTTTTGCTCTTTCGGCGGCAACATGACCGCTTTCGGATACTTATACATCGCCCGCCCGCTCCAGCTTCAGTCGCTCGCTGGCGCGCAGCTTGACGCTTTCGCTCTTGAGCTGGCCGCAGGCGGCGAAGATGTCGCGGCCGCGCGGCGTGCGCACCGGGCTGGCGTAGCCGGCACGGTTCACCACATCGGCAAAGCGCTCGATGGTCTCCCAGTCGGAGCACTCATAGGGGCTGCCGGGCCAGGGATTGAACGGGATGAGGTTGATCTTGGCCGGAATGCCCTTGAGCAGGCGCACCAGCGCCTTGGCCTCGGCCAGCGAATCGTTGACGCCCTTGAGCATCACATATTCGAACGTCACCCGGCGGGCGTTGGAGAGGTCGGGATAGGCGCGGATGGCGTCCAGCAGCTGGGCGATGGGGTATTTTTTATTAAGCGGCACCAGCTCATTGCGGAGCTCATCGTTGGTGGCGTGCAGGCTGATGGCCAGCATGGCGCGGGTGCGCTCGCCCAGCTCGGTGATTTTCGGGACCACGCCGGAGGTGGACACCGTGGTGCGCCGCCGGCCGATGGCCATGCCATCGCCGTCTGAAATAATGTCGATGGCGTCGCTGACCGCGTCGAGATTATACAGCGGCTCGCCCATGCCCATGAAGACGATATTCGTGATCTTGCGGTCTTCGTTGGAGGTGGGCCATTCACCCAGATCGTCGCGGGCGATCATCACCTGGGCAGCAATCTCGGCAGCCGTCAGATTGCGCACCAGCTTCTGGGTGCCGGTGTGACAGAAAGTGCAGGTCAGGGTGCAGCCCACCTGGCTGGACACGCACAGCGCGCCCGAGCGGCCCACATCGGGGATGAAGACCGTCTCGGCCTCCACGCCCGGCGCAAAGCGGATCAGGTATTTGCGCGTGCCATCCACGCTGACCAGGCGCTCCACGATCTCCGGGCGCTCCAGCGTGAAACAGGCTTTCAAAGCGGCGCGCAAATCCTTGGACACATTGGTCATGGCGTCAAAATCAGTGACGCCGTAATGATAGATCCAGCGCCACAGCTGATCGGCGCGCATCTTCGCCTTCGTCTCGTCCACGCCGGCACGGGCGATTAGCGCGTCGCGCAGTTGCGCGCGCGTCAGCCCGGCCAGGCTTTGCGGACCGGGTGCGGGACGGTTGGCGAAATCAAGGTTCAGCGCTGTGCTCATGGCCGCGCGGTATAGTCCAAACGCGGCGAAAATGCGAGAGCGCAGGGCGCACCCTTGAAAGCGCGCGCGGCTTGGCGTCAAGTGCGGCCCATGAAGCTCATCTGCCATCCCCTTTCGGGCGACGCCCCGCCCATCCGCCCCGCCTCACAGAAGCGCCAGTGGATGGACGATACGCCGGAAGGCTTCGCCTATCGCTGCCTGCCGCTGGTGGTGGCCAACCAGCATGGCTGGGAGGTGTTTGCGCCTCACGGCCTGAGAGCGCGCTGGAATGGCGGCGTGCGGGTCGAGGATGTCGAGGTTCTGCTGGACCAGCCGCTGTCCATGGGGCGGTCCGGCTCGGCCATGGCCAATTTCGGGTCCGGCATCCTGACCTTCGAGATGGGATTCCTGCTGCGCACCCCGCCGGGCTGGAATGTCTGGGTCCAGGGCCCCGTCAACCAGCCCAAGGACGGAATCTCGCCGCTGACCGGCGTGATCGAAACCGACTGGAGCCCCTATACCTTCACCATGAACTGGCGCTTCACCCGGGCGGGCGAGGTTCGGTTCGAGGCCGGCGAGGCCATCGCGCACCTGTTTCCGGTGCGCCGCGATCTGTTCGAGCGCGTGCAGCCGGAATTGCGCAGCGTCCATGCCGATCCCAAGACATCAGCGCAGATGGATATCTGGCGCGAGAGCCGCACCGATTTCATGAAACGGCTGAAAACCCATGATCCCCAGGCGGCTGAGGAGAAATGGCAGAAAGGCTATTTCCGCGGCCTCCTGCCCGACGGCTCCAAGGGCCCCGCCGATCACAAGACCAAGCTGAAAGTGAAGCCGTTCACGCCGTCGCCAGACGCGGGACAGCCGAAGCGGCGGCGTTAAGCGGCAGCGGTTCAGAGGCGGCGCGGGCCGGACGATATTCGGCTTCCCTGCTTTTGAAAATTTTCCTATATTCGGCTCATGAGAGCAGTTCTTTCCCTATTTGCGTGTGCTTTGTATTGGGCGCAACCCGCAGTGGCGCAGGACATCCCCGGGCCGGTGCCGGCGGAGATTCTGCATATTGTGGATGGGGATACGGTGGGCGTGCGCGCTCATACCTGGCCCGGTCAGTATGTGGAGATCCGCGTGCGCCTGCGCGGCGCCGATGCGCCGGAAGTGCGCCGCGTCGCGTGCGAGGCTGAGCGGGCGAGAGGACATGAGGCCACTGAATTCACGCGCGCCTGGCTGACCGCGCCGGATGGCGGGGGGTTTGCGCCGGTCATGCTCACCGACATCGGACCGGACAGTTTCTGGGGCCGGGTGGTGGCCCGCATGGAGCGCGCCGGGGACGGGGCGGATCTGTCAGACGATCTGATTGCGGCGGGTCTGGCCGTGCCCTTCCGTCAGCGCGGGCCGTGGTGCGACGCGCCGGAGGATGCGCCAAACGGGGCGGAGCCGTCTTTGCCCTGAGGGCCATCGCCCTGACGATCCGCCCGCGCCCACGCGCGCTCGTGCAACACATAGGCGAATGTCTGGACCACCGGCTCGATCAGACCCACCGCCAGCGCCGCGCGCCAGTCGCGGGTCAGCGCAAACACCACCGCCATCGCCACAACCATGTGGGTCAGGCCATAGCTCAAGGTCTTGAGCAGGCCCCGCGGCACAGCCGGAAAGCGGGCGGGCGCAGGCATGTGAAACAGGGCGCGGGCAAGGGCGGTCATGGCGAACCTCTCTTCTCGGTGAGAAGTGAGAATGGATCGCAATTGCGGCCAGAACAAGCGCAGACGCCCTATGGGCCCCATGAATAATATGGATCGGGGCGATAGAGCGCCGCTATGGCGATCCGCCCGACCCGCGCTTAGCCCTTCAGGGCCTCGCTTTGCGCCGCGCACAGCGCTGTCACGCCGTGACGGGCGAGCGAGAACAGGGCTTCAAACTCCGCCTGGCTCATGGGCCGGTCTTCGGCTGTGGCCTGCACCTCCACCACGCCGCCCGCCGAGGTGAGGACGAAATTGGCGTCGGTTTCGGCGACGCGGTCTTCCTCGTATTCCAGATCGAGGCGCGGTTCGCCCGCGATGATGCCTGCGGAGACGGCGGCGAGTTGGGCGTGGACCGGGTCGGTCTTGATCACGCCCTCGTCCTTGAGCCACAGGCAGGCCGATTTCAGCGCCAGCCAGGCGCCGGTGACCGAGGCCGTGCGCGTGCCGCCATCGGCCTGGAGCACGTCGCAGTCGATGAGAATCTGGCGCTCGCCCAGCGCTTTGAGGTCGATGCAGGCGCGCAAGGAGCGCCCGATCAGGCGCTGGATTTCCTGGGTGCGGCCAGACGGTTTGCCGGAATTGACCTCGCGCCGCGTGCGCTGGTGGGTGGCGCGCGGCAGCATGGAGTACTCCGCCGTCACCCAGCCTCGGCCCTGTCCGCGCAGCCAGGGCGGCGTCGCCTCGTCCACGCTGGCGGTGCACAGCACATGGGTGTCGCCCATCTTCACCAGGCAGGAGCCTTCGGCATAGGGGCTGAAGCCCATTTCGAACCGGATCGGACGCAGGGCGTCGGGCTGGCGGCCGTCAGGGCGCATGGGAGTCTCCAAGGATTGCTTCCGGGGCGTTGGTAGCGGGGCCAGCGCCCAAAGAAAAGCGGCGCCGGGCAGGTGCCCGGCGCCGCTGTTGGCAGGCTTGCGCCTGACGCCGCCTAGAAGCGGGCGCGCAGGGTCAGGCCGTAGGTGCGCGGGTCGCCCGGATAGACGTTGATCGAGCCGGGCTGGCCCACCGATTCGAAATTGCCCTGCTGATACTCTTCCTCGAGCACGTTGCGGACCCAGAACTGCATCTGCCAGGCCCCGTCGGTGGCGCCGAAGCCCACCGAGGCGTTGACCAGGTCCACCGCGCCGACCGCGCGCTGCGGGTTGAAGTTGCCCGCAAGGGTGCGCTCGCTCGTGTAGGAGTAGTCAGCCCGCACGAAGCCTTCCAGCGTGTCGCTGAGCGGCTGGGTGTACATGGCGCTCAGCACCGCCGTCAGCTCAGGCGTCTGGCGATCCTGACCGGACGAGTTCTGCGTCGTTACAGGCAGGCCGGTCACGGCGTTCAGCGAGCGGCCGCACTGGCCAGGCGGCACGTCGGCCGGCGACGGGAAGATGCCCGCGACAACAGTCTGGGACGGATAGCAAGCGTTGGAGTCGAAGGAATTGAACACCGACTCGAACATGTAGGTGAAGCCACCCGACAGGGACAGTCGATCGGTGGGACGCGAGATGAACTCGAATTCCAGGCCGGTCAGCTGCACTTCACCCGCATTTTGCAGGCCGAAGCCCGAGCCAGTGAAGATGTTCGCCTGGAAGTCTTCCAGGGTCTGCCGGAACAGCGCAACATTGACCTGGGTCGTGTTGTTGAAGACGAGCGCCTTGGCGCCGATTTCGATCGACGTCGAGATTTCCGGCTCGAACTCGAACACGCCCGTCAGCGCCGCGTTGGCCGAGACGTTGAATCCGCCCGCCTTGAAGCCGCGCGAATAGCTGGCGTAGACATTGGTGTTGTCGCTCAGCTGATAGGCGAGGATCAGATTGCCCGAGATGTTGTCCTCGGTGCGGTCATCGGTGAAGCCCGGCGCCGGCGGGTTGAACTGCAGCGGCGTCAGAGCCAGGAACGGGTTGACGGCCGGATCGGTGGAACCGGCGGCGGCGAAGGCCTGGATCGCGGCGAACTGGGCCGGGAAGTTGGCGGCGAAGAAGGCGATGTTGGCCGGGGTCGGCGCCAGACCGGTCTGGGTCTGGAACGCCTGGGCGAAGATCACCTGCTCGCCCAGACCGACCAGGTTGATCGAGGACCACGGATCGAAAATATCGATATTGGCGACGATGTCCTTCGTCTCGCGGGTATAGCGCAGGCCGCCCGTGACGGTGAACCGGTCGGTGACGTGGTAGTCGACCTGACCGAACACCGACCAGGAGGTGGTGTTGTACACATAGTCCTCTTCGCGCAGGCCCTGGCCCTGGGCCAGGAACAGGCCCGGAGGCGCGCCCACAAGCGCTTCCACCGCGGTGATGGCGCCGCCGGTCAGAGCGTCCGCGAAGGGACGCAGCTGCGACCCGTACGGCGTCTGGTTGTTATGGCGCAGCGTGTTGTCATAGTAGAATGCGCCCGCCAGCCAGTCGAACTGCCCGCCGCCATCAGACGTCAGGCGGATTTCCTGGGTGAAGGTGTCGTAGCGCTGGGTGATCAGACGGTCGCCGGCCAGATCGAGGTCGGTGAAGTCCGCGTCGATGTTCTGGTGTTCGAAATAGTTCCGGAACGCCGTGATCGAGGTGAGGGTGAAGCCCTCGAACTGGTGATCGATCTGCGCCGACACGCCGCTATTGCGGTTCTGCGTGAACACGTCGTTGTCGATCGCGATCTGATAGTTGAACGGATCGGGCGGCAGGAGCGTCCCGCCCAGAGCCGGAATCGCGCCCAGCGAGGCCGGAGCGTAGAAGGAGAACGGCGCCGCGCAGCACTGCTCGTCAATTTCCGAATAGTCCCCGATGAAACGCACCTGGGTATTGTCGGACACTTCCCAGAGCAGCTGGGCGCGGGCGCTCCAGCGGTCCCGGTCGTTGAGTTCACGCCCGTCGGTGACATTCTCAACAAAGCCGCCGCGCGTATTGCGGTTGCCGTCGATGCGGAACGCCAGACGATCCTCGACCAGCGGGCCGGTGACGGTGGCGCGCAGGATGCGGCCTTCATAATTGCCGAACGTCACCTCGCCCTGGCCGCCGAACTCAAATTCCGGGGCGCGGGAGACGAAGCTGATCACGCCGGCGGGCGTGTTGCGGCCGAACAGGGTCGACTGCGGGCCGCGCAGCACTTCGATCCGCTCCAGCGAGAGGAAGTCGTTGATCGCGGCGCCCTGGCGCGCCATGAACACGCCGTCGACGAACACGCCCACCGACGCCTCGAGACCCGGGTTGAACGTATCGGTGCCCAGTGAGCGGATGGTGAAGGTCTGGTTGGTCGAGGAGGCGGCCTGACCGACTTCGAGAGACGGCACCAGGAATTGCAGATCGCGCGCATCGCGGACCTGCGCCACTTCAATGGTTTCGCCTGTGACCACGGCGACCGCGACAGGCACTTCCTGCAGGGTCTGCTCGCGCTTCTGGGCTGTCACGGTGATGACATCGACCTGCGCCTGAGCGGCGGTGGTGACGAGGCCAGCGGCCAGCGCGGTCGCGCCAAGCACGCCCGCTTTGGTGAATCGATTCATGTCGGGCTTCCTCCCCCTGATGATGGCGCCGGGGCAACCGTGAACCGGCTGTTCTCCCGTACATCACAAATCCTAAGCAGGCTTTACACCATTGTCATGCGCTCATCTTGCGCGAGCGCCTTTGTCCATGCGCGCCCCGGCGCGACCGTGGCGCAAAGGCCACAGCCTGCACGCACTCCACCGGCAGGCGTTAACCTTGACGCAGGGCAGGCCTATCGCTTCCGAGCCAGCGCCGCGTAGATCAATCCGGCCAGACCGCCCAGCGCCGCCTGGGCAGCCTGACCGGCCAGCGTGCGGGCGCCGGCGATGGGCTGAATGCCGAAGAAGACCGGCTCCATGGCCGCCAGCATGACGCCCATGGCGATCAGCCCGGCGCCGCCATAGACGAGCATGCGCGGCAAGGGCGTGAAGCGGACCACCACACCCCCGGCCAGAAAGGCGATGGCGAAGGCGATGGCGATGAGCGCGCCATAGATCGGCGCCAGACCCGCAATGTCAGCCGCAATCATGCCCAGCGCGTCGCCGCTGGTGACCGGGGCGCCGATACCTGCCAGCGCGGCGAGCACGAAGCCGGTCTGGGCGGCGGTTCCCGCCAGCGCCATGAAGACAACAGCGGCCAGCCAAGCGGCGGCGATGCGGATGACGCCCATGACGACAGTCTCCCCCGAAAATCGGCGCGAACGGCAGGTGCGCGCCCGGCTCCACCGGTGTATGTTGGACCAGATGACGCGAAAACGGAATGCGTTGGCGCGCTGAACGTGCGCCTGACGTGCTCGCAGACCCGGGAGGCCCGCCATGAAGAGATTGTCCTGCGCCCTGACGGCGGTCGCGCTGGCCCTGACTGCAGGCGCCTGCTCCCAGCCCGTTGTGGCCCCGGCGCCGGATGCAAACCCGGCCAGCTATCAGGTAGAGGTCTTTGCTGAAGGCCTGAATTTCCCTTGGGGGCTCGCCTTTCTGCCCGACGGAGGCCTTCTGGTGACCGAGCGCAATGGCGCGGTGCGGCTGGTTGCTCCGGATGGATCTATTGCCGCTGAACCCGTGTCAGGCGGACCGGACGATGTATTCGCCGGCGGACAGGGCGGGCTGCTGGATATCGCGCTGGCGCCGGATTTCGATGAGAGCGGCCTGGTCTATCTCAGTTATTCGGCCGGGACCGGCGCCGCCAACCATCCCGCGCTCTATCGCGCCCGGTTCGACGGGACGGCCCTTGTCGAAGGCGAGACAATTTTCCGCGCGGTCCCGGACCGGTCTACCGAGCATCACTATGGCGGGCGCATAACCTTCCTGCCCGACGCCAGCGTAATCCTGACCCTGGGCGACGGCTTCGCCTATCGCGAACAGGCGCAGGTTCGTGATGATCATCTGGGCGTGATCGTGCGCTTGGGCCCCGGTGGATCGGCGCCGTCCGACAATCCCTTCTTCGCAGACGGCGGACCGGCATCCTTCGTCTACAGCTATGGCCACCGCAATGTGCAGGGCATCGCCCATGACCCGGACACGGGCCGGCTCTGGTCGCACGAGCACGGACCGCAGGGCGGCGATGAACTCAACCTCGTCGAGCCGGGCGTCAATTATGGCTGGCCCATCGTCAGCCAGGGCCTCGACTATACCGGCGCGCGCATCAGCCCTTACAGCAGCCTGCCGGACTATCCGGCGCCGGCTCATGTCTGGACGCCGTCCATCGCGCCGTCCGGTCTCGCCCTGCATGAGGGCGATCTCTACGTCACCGCGCTGGCCGGGCAGGCCCTGCACCGGCTGGAAATTGATGGCGATGGCGCGGTGGTGCGCGAAACCCGGCTGCTGGCCGAGCGCGGCGAGCGGCTGCGCCACGTATTGAGCGGGCCGGACGGCGCGCTATGGGTTCTGACCGATGCCGCGGACGGGGCTATCCTCCGGGTGCGCCTCAGCGAATAAACTGCGCGCCAGGACTGACTGGTGTTTCTTTCGTGAAAGGTGTTCACTTCCGCGCCGCACGACTCGCCAGCACAAGGCGGGCGCAAGGGGGAGGATACTTATGCTCAAACGGATCCTGATCGGCGCGCTGGCGCTGGTGCTAGCCGCCGCCATCGCCGGCGCCGGCTGGTATTACCAGCCCTGGTCGCCCTATTCGCCCGCGAGCATTCGGGCCATGGACAATCCGGACGCCTATCCGCAAACCTTCCAGCGGCTCGATTCCATCCTGCCCTCGCGCCCCATTGCGGCGGCGGCCCCTGAGCCTCTGCCGCGCGCGGTCGCGCCGCTGGCGCTGTCCTACGAGTGGATGGGCGAGGAGAAGGCCCTCGAAACTTACTTCGAAGAGGCGGACGTCATCGGCCTGACGGTCCTGCGCCACGGGGTCGTCACAGCGCAGGAATTTCGTCTGGGCGCAGATTCCAGCACGCGCTTCACCTCCTGGTCGGTGGCCAAGACGGTCATCGCCGTGCTCATCGCCAAGGCGATGGAGGACGGGCTGATCGACAGTCTGGATGATCCGGCTGGCCAGTATGCGCCGCAGTTCGCCGGAACCGATTACGGCGCGGTGAGCCTGCGCCATTTGCTGATGATGTCGGCGGGGGTGGATTTCAACGAGGAATACTCGCCCGAACGGCCCTCTGATGTCCGCCCGCTTTTCTTCAACGCCTTCATTCTGGGGCGCAATGTGGACGCCATGGTGGGCGAGATTTCCAGCAATCGCAGCCCCGGCGAGGACAATCACTATGTCAGCCCCAACTCCCACGTGCTCTCGGCGGTGGTGCGCGCGGTCTATAACGCGCCGCTGGCTGAGATTGTGGAGCGCGAGCTGTGGGCGCCGCTGGGCATGACGGGTGAGGCGAGCTGGCTGCAGAACCTGGCGGGCGATCGCGGGATACCCATCGGCTATTGCTGCCTGCAGGCCACCAGCGAGGACTATGCCCGCTTCGGCCAGTTCCTGTTGCAGAACGGGGTGTGGGACGAAAACCGCCTGTTGCCTGAGGGCTTTGTGGAGATGGCGAGCCGGCCCAATGCGCCGTTTCAGGAGCCGGGCGCGACGCCCTATCCAGGCCGCGGCTATGGGCTGCATGTCTGGGTGCCGGAAGATTATGAAGGGGAGTTCTACGCGGCGGGCGTATTCGGCCAGTATATCTGGGTCGACCGGCGGCGCGGCGTGGTGATCGCCCTGAACGCCGGCGATCCGGGTTTCGCTCAGCGCTATTTTGAGTCCGCCGCTGTGCTGCGGGCGATCGCGGAGCATGTCTCGCCGCTGGCGCCTCAGACCGATCCTGCGTCCCTGGATGACGAGGGCGAAGGCGGGATCGAGCCATGAGCGCGGTCTATGACTATATCATCGCCGGGGCAGGCTCGGCGGGATGCGTGCTCGCCAATCGCCTGTCTGAAGACCCCTCGGTCACGGTCTGCCTCATCGAGGCGGGCGGCAGCGACAAAAAGGCGATCGTCCAGACGCCGATGCTGCTGCAGTTCGCGATCACGGAAGAATCCATCAACTGGAATTACTGGACGCAGCCCCAGCGCCAGCTGAATGACCGCAAGCTCTACTGGCCGCGCGGCAAGGCGCTGGGCGGGTCCTCGTCCATCAACGCCATGCACTATATGCGCGGCGCCCTGGAGAATTACGACGAATGGGAGCGGGTTTACGGCGCGGACGGCTGGGGCCGCGAGGCGGCGCTGGAAGCGTTCAAGCGCGTCGAGCACAACGAGAACCATGGCGAACCCTGGCACGGCCAGGGCGGACCGCTGAACGTCAAGACCATCGCACCGCTCAATCCGTTGACCCAGCGCTATTTCGAGGCCTGCCGCCAGCGTCAACTGCCTGAGAATCCCGACCATAACGGCGCGGCGCAAGAAGGCTTCGGCCCCTATCAGGTGACGCAGAAAGGCGCCAAGCGCTGCTCGGCGGCGGACGCCTTCCTCAAACCTGTGCTGGGCCGGCCCAATCTGACCGTGATTACCGGCGCGCTGGCGCGGCGCATATTGATCGAGAACGGCCGCGCCGCCGGACTGGAGATCGAGGCGGATGGCGACATCCAGACCCTGAGCGCGCGGCGCGAGGTCATCGCGTCGGGCGGGGCGGTCAATTCGCCCCAGCTACTGATGCTGTCTGGCATCGGCCCCGCGGATCATTTGCGCGAGCAAGGGATTTCGGTCGAGGCGGACCTGCCCGGCGTGGGCGCCAATCTGCAGGACCATCTCGACATCATGGCGCGGGCCTCGACCAAGACGCCCACCTCCATCGGCTATTCCTGGCGCAAATTCCCCGCCACGGCGCGCGATGTTCTGCAATGGGCGCTCACAGGAACAGGCAAGTTTACAATCAATCCGGTGCAGGGCTGCGGGTTCGTGAAATCGAGCCGGGCCAGGGATTTACCCGATATTCAGCTGGTCTTCATCCCGGCGCGCGGCAGCCCCCACGGGCGCGAGACCATGACCGGGCACGGCATGATGGTGCATGCCTGCCACCTCTATCCGCAAAGCCGGGGCAGCTTGCGTCTCGCCAGCGCCGATCCGCGCGATCCCGTCCTCATCGACCCCAACTACATGGATCACGAGGAGGATGTGGAGGTGATGACCGATTGCCTGGAGATCGCCCGCGACATTCTTCTGAGCGACGCCTTTGACGGCGAGTTTAAGGAACTGGAATTGCCGGCCTCGAGCACAGGAACCCGTGCCGAACTGCTCGATCATGTGCGGGCGAACGCCGAAACGCTCTACCATCCCACCTCAACCTGCGCGATGGGGACTGGCGAGCTGGCCGTCACCGACGCCCGGTGCCGGGTGCGCGGGGTAGATGGCCTGCGCGTGGTGGATGCGTCTGTCATGCCGCGCGTGGTGGGCGGCAACACCAATGCGCCCACCATTATGATCGCCACCCGCGCCGCCGATATGATCCTGGCCGGCCACAGCTGACACAAGGGACCACACCCATGAGCGACACCGCAGCCATTGCGCGTATGAACGCCCTTCTCAAAGCCCAGAAGGCCGCCTTCGAGGCCGAGCGCCACCGCCCGGTGGGCGAACGCAAATCCGACCTGAAAAAGCTGGAAGCCATGGTCAAGGCGCGCGGCGAGGATTTCGCCGACGCCATCGACGCCGATTTCGGCCGCCGCTCCAGGGCCGAGACCGCCATCGGCGAGGCCGGCTTTGTCATCGCCAGCGCCAAGCATGCGCGCCAGCATCTCAGCCACTGGGCGGCGGCGCGGCGCAAGCCCGTGCCCTTGACGCTGGCGCCGGGCAAGGCCTATGTGCGGCGCGAGCCCAAGGGCGTGGCCGGGATCGTCTCGCCCTGGAATTACTCCATGCAGCTGGCTTTGGCGCCGCTGGTGGCGGCGCTGGCGGCGGGCTGCCGGGCCATGATCAAGCCCAGCGAATTTACGCCCCGCACCGCTGAGCTGCTCCACGAGACCCTGTCTGAGCTGTTCAACGAAGATCATGTGGCGGTGATCACGGGCGGGCCGGATGTGGCCAAGGCCTTCTGCGCCCTGCCGTTTGACCATCTCTTCTATACCGGCTCGACCCCGGTGGGGCGGCTGGTGGCCAAGGCGGCGGCGGAGAACCTCACCCCGGTGACGCTGGAGCTGGGCGGTAAATCGCCCGCCGTGATCGCGCCGGATTTCGATCTGGACCAGGCCGCCAAAACCATCGCATGGGGCAAGTATTTCAATGCCGGCCAGACCTGCGTGGCGCCGGACTACGCCCTCGTCCCGCGCGGCGGTCAGCGCGAGTTTGGCGAGGCGGTGATGCGCGAGGCCGATACGATGTGGCCTGATGTGGCGGGCAATTGCGACTACACGGCCATCATCTCCGAAAAGCATCACGCGCGCCTGACCGATATGGTGGAGGAAGCCAGACAGGCCGGGGCGCAGGTGATTCAGGCGGACTTCGATGCGGCCAAGGCGGGCAACACGCGCATTTTCCCGCCCACCGTGGTGATCGACCCGCCGCTGGACAGCGCCCTGATGCGTGAGGAGATTTTCGGCCCCGTCCTGCCCGTGCTGGGCCATGACGGACTGGCGGATGCGGCCCGCTTCATCAACGAGCGTGACCGGCCGCTGGCGCTGTATGTGTATTCAAAATCGAACGCCACGGCGCGCGATTTTCTGGCCCGGACGATGTCCGGCGGGGCGGGGGTGAACCTGCCCATGCTGCACCTGTCGGTGGAGGATATGCCCTTTGGCGGGGTCGGCGCGTCAGGTCAGGGCGCCTATCACGGCGAAACGGGATTCCTGACCTTCACCCATGAGCGCGCCGTGTTCGAAGCGCCGGTCTGGCATCCCAGCCGCCTGGTCTTCCCGCCCTATGGCAAGGTGTTTGAATTCTTCAAGAAATTGCAGGCTGGCTAGAGCATTTTCAGCGAAAGCGGGAACCGGTTTCGCGGTTCGAAAATGCGAAAAAGCAAGCCTTAGGGCTCGCCTGACGGATCGCGCGCGCGCTGCGGCGTGATCGGGGCGCGGAAACCCTGGGCATCCGTGCGGTCGCCGGCGATCCGGTCCATTTCGCGCGTGATAGCGGGCTGCTCGATGACGGCGCGGCGGGCGGCGGCCAGCTCGGTCAGGATGCGCCGGATCTGGCTGCCGCCTGCGCCCAGCTGGGCCAGTTCGAACTCCAGCCGGCTCATGTCTTCCAGGAAGCGCGGCGGGGTGGCGCCGAAGCCCGTAAGTCCAAAGCGCGCCAGATCAATTTCGCCCGCCGGGCCATGTTCGGGGCAGTCGCCGGCCTCCCGATTGGCGTCTGAGGACGACAGGCAGAAGGAATCGCGCACCACAAGGCGCGAGGCCACTGCGCCCTGGATCATGCGGTAATCATCCGGGTCCAGCGTGATCGCCATCCGCGACATCAGGGCGTCGATATCCAGTTCAGGTTCGCCTGCAGCGCCGGGCTCGGTGCGTTCAGGCTGAAGCGTCGCCACCGGGGCGTCCGTGTCGGCCGGATCGGGCGCCGGGGCGGGGACAGATTGGGCGCTATCCGGCCTGGAGGGCGCGGGCCGGGGCGCGGCGCTGTCCACAGGCCTGTCCCCGCTTTGCGCACGTTCAAGAACCACGCCTTCGGAGTCAAGCGGCGCGGTTTCGGAGTCATGAGGCAGGGTTTCGGGGTCATCAACGGGATCGGATGGCGCAGACGGCGTCTCGGCCTCGATTTCGGGCGCCTCGACCGGCTCGGAGTCGAGGTCAGACTGTGAATCCGCCTCAGCCGTCTCACCGGCGTCACCCGCGCCCGCATCGCCATCGCCCGAACCCTGACCGGCGCCCTCGCCCTCGCCGCCGCCTGGCATTCCGTCCGGACCGGAATCATCGGACAGGGGCGGCTCGAAGAGCGGCGCGTCGCTCTGGGCGCCGTCGGCGACGAACACGTAGAACGCGCCCCCGCCCGACGAGGCGGGCGCAGGTTCGGGCGGGCGCACTACAGGCGGCAGGGCGATCAGTCCGGCCAGCGCCAGGAGATGGAGCACACCCGCACCGGCCAGGCCCGCCGCGCGCGGGGTCCGGGCGGCGGCGCGCCAGTCTGATGGCCCCGGCGCGGGCACGGGCTTCGGCCCCGGCCCGGCAGGCGGGCGGGCTGTAGGGGGATTTTCGCTCACAGCGACCAGACATGGCCGAGGCGCGCGCCCGCTTCAATTAAATTCACAGTGAGATTTGACCCTGGCTGACCGCTTAGCGCTGCGCCACCGCCACCGGCTCGGCGCTGACGAACAGGGCGCCGGACTGGCGCGGGCCGGCATGGAAAACCCAGGCGGCGGCGATGAAGCAGAGCCCGGCGAGCAGGACGCCGGTCAGGCGGGTTCCATTCGTGTGGCGGCTCATCTTTCATCCTCCCGGTCAACGCGCGTTCATGCTGATGAACACCCGATGAAGGCAGATTTCTCCTGGGCCGGGGCGGCGCAAGGGCCGGATTGGGGCCGGTTCAAGATCAATCAAGGCCATTTGCGGGCGCCGGACCGGGATGCAGACGCGTCCGCGCCGCTCTAGACTGGGGCTCCAAGACCAAGGGGAGAGCGCTGATGCGCGCCGCATGCCTGGGACCAGAGGGCAGTTTCACCCATCGCGCGGCGCTGACGCTGGCCGATGGGGCGGAGCTGATTCTGCTTGAGTCCATCGAGGCGGTGCTGGCCGCCCTCGAGGCTGGCGACGTGGAGCTGGCCGTGGCGGCCATCGACAGCGCCGCCGGTCCGGTGGCGCCGGTTCAGGCTTTTGTCGAACAGGGCCACGCGCAGATCACCGGCCGCCTGGCGCTGGCGGTCAGCTTCAATCTCTATCGCAGCCCCGGCGATGACGCCCCGCTCACCGGCGTGTTCGGTCATGAAAAGGCGCTCGCCCAGATCGCCGGCTTTCTGTCGGCGCACCGCCTGCATGGCGAAGCCATGGCGTCCAACACGGCCGGCCTTGCCCGCCTGCGCGATGATCCGCGGCCGGGATGGGGCGCGGCGGGGCCGCCGGGCCTTGAAACCGCGTACCGGCTTGTCGTAACGCACATCCAGCTCGAAGGCGCGCACGCCAACGAGACGCTCTTCGTCCGCCTGCGCCGCCCCGGCGCCGGCCCATCAAGGACCTGACGCCCATGCCCGACACGAACGCCGCCGATCTGATGCGCGTCTCTGAAGCTCTCAAACGGGTCAAGCCCTCGGCCACCATCGCGGTGAGCCAGAAGGCGCGCGAGCTGAAAGCGCAAGGCGTGGACGTGATCGGTCTGGGCGCGGGCGAACCCGATTTCGACACGCCCGACCATATTAAGCAGGCGGCCATCGACGCGATTGCGCGCGGCGAGACCAAATACACCGATGTGGATGGGCTGCCGGCGCTGAAACAGGCGATCTGCGCCAAGTTCAAGCGCGATAACGGGCTCGATTACACCCCCGCCCAGGTCAATGTGTCGCCCGGCGGCAAGCCGGTGATCTATAACGCCTTCGCCGCCACGCTGGATGCGGGCGACGAGGTGGTGATCCCCACGCCCTACTGGGTGAGCTATCCGGAAATGGCCGCGCTGTGCGGCGCGACGCCGGTGTTCGCCGAAGCGGGCGTGGCCGACGGGTTCAAGCTGAAACCCGAAACGCTGGACCGGGCGATCACGGCGCGCACCCGCTGGGTGCTGCTCAACTCGCCGTCCAACCCCACGGGCGCGGCCTATACAGCGGACGATCTCAAAGGCCTGGCCGAGGTGCTGCGCGCCCACCCCCACGTGCTCATCCTGACTGACGATATGTATGAGCACATCGTCTATGACGACTTCCAGTTCGCCACGATCGCGCAGGTCGCGCCGGACCTCCATGACCGCACGCTGACCATGAATGGCGTGTCGAAGGCCTATGCCATGACCGGCTGGCGCATCGGCTATGCGGCGGGACCGGAAAAGCTCATCAAGGCCATGGCCAAGGTGATGAGCCAGACCACGTCCAACCCCTGCTCGGTCAGCCAGTGGGCCTCGGTGGCGGCGCTGAACGGGCCGCATGATTTCCTGATCCCGCGCAACGCCGCCTTCAAAAAGCGCCGCGACGCCATGCTCGCCAAGATCAACGCCGCGCCGGGCCTGACCGCGCCGACGCCGGAAGGCGCCTTCTATATCTTCGCCGATTGCGCTGGCCTGATCGGCAAGACCAGCGCGGGCGGCATGGCGCTCAACACCGATCTCGATGTGTGTGAAGCGCTGCTCACCGAAGCCCATGTGGCGGTGGTGCCGGGCACAGCGTTCGGGGCGGCGCCGGGCTTCCGCCTGTCCTACGCCACCGATGACGCGGCGCTGGAAGAGGCGGGCAAACGCATTGCAACTTTCTGTCAGGGCGCGCGTTAACGCCATAGACCCCGCCTATGGCCCGTGTCGGTGAAACCAGTTGGACGCCGGACAGGCCGGCGGGGCATTATGAAGCCATCAGATTCAAGCCACCCGAAGGAGGCATCCGCAAATGGACATCAATATGGGCCTGTCGAAAGACCAGCGCGAAACCATGGCGAAAGCCGTGCTGGCGCTGCTGGCCGACACCTACGCGCTGTATTTCAAGACCCACGCGTATCACTGGAACGTGACAGGGCCGCGCTTCCACGATCTGCACGCCATGTTCGAGACCCAGTATACCGAGCTGTGGGCGGCCACCGACGACATCGCCGAGCGCATCCGCGCGCTGGGCGTGCTCGCCCCGGTCTCCTATGACGAGATGGCGGCCGCGGCCAGCATCAAGCACGACGCCAAGACGCCCGACGCCAACACCATGCTGGCCAATCTGGTAGCCGGCCACGAACAGGTGGTGCGCACGGCGCGCGCCGCGCTGAAACTCGCCGAGGAACACGGCGACGAGGCCACCAGCGATCTGGTCGCCCCGCGCATCACCGCCCACGAAAAAACCGCCTGGATGCTGCGCGCCACGCTGGGCTGATCACGCGGCCAAAGCGAGACGGACAAGGCCCCCGCAGCGCGCGCTGCGGGGGCTTTTTCTTGAGCTGATGGTGGAGCGCCGGCGCAAAAGAAAAGGGCCGGTCCCGCGGATCGCGGTGACCGGCCCAGTTTAGCATACCCGTTCGGGGAGGAGACGGTATGCAAAAGGGGAAAGACGAGAATGTCGCCGTTCGGGTGTGTATATGCGCAAGCGGCGCGGGCGGTTCAAGGCCGGTTCGGGTATAGCGGCCATGCAAAATTGCCGCACTGCAATAATGGCGTCACGCGCGCGCCGCAAAGGCGTCACAAGGCGGCGGCGAGGCCCGCCAAGAATTTTGAGGCGGCGCTCAAACGACCGGATCAGACCGATGAGCAACATAGGCTCCAAACCGGATTCACAACACCCGCTGCTGTTCTGTGACAGCAGATCGGTGCGCTCTCTGACGTTCAAAGACCAGAAGATTGCGGTCTGGTTTCACATAGATTGGACGTCAGAGATCGATCTGAGCAACCTCGTGCTCGGCTTGGCGCGCCATGGAGCCGTTCATTTCGCGGTCAGCGGGGCCAACGCGCCGGACTGGCATGACAGGATTGACAATGCGCTCCTTGAGGCTGGGATAGCGAGTGTTGTAACGACGTGGCACGAAGAACCGCTTGACGAAGTCGCGTGGGATTTCGCGAATATCGACTTCGTGTCAGGCGGATTATCGCTGAAATGTGTCGTCGTCCTCGGGGAGTCTGCCGCGTCGGAGCGCGCGACGATCAGCCGGCTGGCGAAGCACCTTTCGGGCGCGTGTGAACAATAGGTCTGAACGCATGAAGGGCGATCAGGTATGCACAGGCAATGCGCGGTCTGCCGACAGGTCATCAATGACGATGAGCTCGTGTTCGTGACGCTCCAGAGCGCCCGTATGGAACGCGGCGGCGAGAGTCAGACACTGTTCATGCACAAGAGTTGTCTGGCTGCACTGATGGATCCGGTCGTCCCGCTCCATCCCGATCTCACCGCGCAGGCGCACACCTGAGCGGGCGTCCGCGGCAAAGCGGTCAGACGACAGGCAAGACCAGCCTCCCGCCCCCCTTTGGACAAAGCTTCCAGCTCCGCTTTCAAATCCGTCAGCCACGCACGCACTGTCGCTTCACAGAACATGATAGGCTATTGCCTATCGTCAGATGACTGAATGAGGGGAATTCGCACGCGTGCTCGATCACTTCAAGCGCTTCGCCGCCTACAATGCCTGGGCCAACGCCCGGCTTTACGATTCCGCTACGGCGCTCAAGGACTTTGAGCGCAAGAAGGATGTGCGGGCCTATTTCCGCAGTCTCCACGGCACGCTGAGCCATGTTCTGGTGGCTGACCGCATCTGGCTGCGCCGTCTGACCGGCGAGGGCGTGGCGCACACGCGCCTGGATGAGGAGCCGTATGCCCTGTTCGAGGCGCTGCGCGCCGCGCGCGAGGCCGAGGACCAGCGCCTGAGCGCCTATGTGGCGGGCGTCACGCTCGACGAGCTGGAGCGGGTGCTGGAGTACGCCAACACGCGAAGCGAGGCCAAGGCGCTGCCGGTGAAGGTGATCCTGACCCATGTGTTCAATCACCAGACCCATCATCGCGGCCAGGCGACCCATATCCTGCGCCAGCTGGGCGTGGCCGAGCCGCCGGCGCTGGATCTTTTGTATTTCGCCCTGCCGTCAGGCTAGACGTTCCTGCAGCGCCGCGATCCAGCGCTCCAGCCGGCGCTGATTGACCTTGAAGTCATAGCGCCCGACTTCCGCCCGCGAATACGCCGCCAGCGCCGCGCCCTCGCCCGCCGCCACGGCCTGAACCGTGATGCGGTCGGGAAATTTGAACACTTTGGAACGCTGGACATATTCGGCCTGACCCCCGCCATCGCGCATGCGCACGGTGCGGTCCTCGCCCAGCGCAATGGCGTCCACCGCGGAGAGCAGGGCCTGCGGCGTGCAGGTGAAGACCGGGCTCACGGCGTCGGGCTCGGCCGCGCTGACGAAGCCGGGCGGCAGAACCAGCCAGCGACGCGGGCGCGTATCCGGTATCAGGGCGGCGAAATCCAGCGGGAAGGGCGAATGGCTCATGGGTCGGCTCCTTGAAGCGGCGGCGGGGCGCTTGCGGGCGGGGACACAGACTGACCCGGAATCGCCGCCCGGACCACCCTCGTCGCGGCGCCTAGAATTTTTCCGGGCGCAGGACTTCAACCTCGTTCATGTAGACGATACCGGAATAGTCGGTGAAATAGCGCTGCGCCGTGGTGCGCGCGATGCGCTCGGCGGCGTCGCGGCTGGCCACGATCACTTCGATGCGCACGATGTTGAAGCCGGGGGCGATGCCTGGCCGGTCCGTGCCGTGCAGGCCATGCTCGCCTTTGCCGGCGCCTTCAGTGACGGTGTAGCCCTTGGCGCCCTCCGCCTCGATGATGGCGATGACCCGGTCGCGCAACAGGCGCTCGACGACCAGGATGATCTTGGTGGCCTTGTGAAATGCGGTCATGGCGGTCTCCTGACGCTAGAGATCGAAGACAAGCTGGGCGAGGGCGACATAGAGCGGGATGCCCACGGCGATCGCCACCGGCGTGCCGATGCTGGTGGAGGCCCCGATATAGGCGGACGGATTGGCGCCGGGTATGCCCGCGCGCAAGGTCGGCGGGCCGGAAATATCCGAGCTGGAGCCCGCCATCACCGCCAGCAGCACCACCCCGCCAGGCGAGAAGCCCGTGGCCACATGCGCCACATAGCCGAGCGCGAAGGCCGCCAGCCCGTGCACGATCGGGGAGATGGACGCGTAGAGGGCGTACCAGTGGGCGACCTTCGCCAGCTCTGACAGGCGCGCCCAGGCCTCCATGCCCAGGATCAGCATCAGGATGGACAGAAGACCGCGGAACATCGGGTCGTAGAAGTCTTCCACCACGCCGGCGGGCTGTGTGATCAGGCCCAGCGCCATGCCCAGCAGCAGGGCCGAGATGGCCGAACCGCGCAGGCTGTCGAGCACGATCGCCTTGATGTCCGCCCTGGCGCCGCCGGGGGAGCGCCGCTGGCGGGCGATCCCGGCCAGAACAATCGCCGCCAGAAGCGCCGGCAAATCCATGAAGGGATAGAGGGCCGGGGCCCAGGCTTCATAGGCGATGCCCTCCTCATCCAGCACCACCATGGCGGCGGCGAGCGAGGAGGCTGACACCGCCCCGAACAGGCCGGCGGTCGCATAGCCGTCATCCGCCTTCAGACCGGGCAGGCGCGTGAGCACCGCCGCCCCCGCAGCTACAATCGCGAGCCCCAGCACCAGGGCGAACAGGCCCGGCAGCACCATGCTGGCGAGATCGGCCTCGCGAATCTCCATGCCGGCCCTGAGCCCGATGGTCATCAGCAACATGAAGACGATGAAGCGGTAGATCGGATCGGGAATGGTCAGCTGGCTGCCCAGCGCGGCGATTAGCATCCCGCCGATCAGGAAAGCGAGAGTGGGCTTTTGCAGCTGGGCGGCGAAGGTGGCGGCGAAGTCGAGCAGAATGTCCATGAAGGGCTCCCGGCGCAGGCGGCGGCGTGTCGGGCGGGGAAGCTAGTCATGGACATATTTATATAAATTACATAGTTTGGGCGTTATCGTTCGCATTATTGGAATGATTTGGAGGGCGCTATGAATTACAAGCACTTGCGCTATTTCGCCGCCGTGGCCCATGAGGGCCGTCTGACCCGCGCGGCGCAGCGCCTGAACCTGTCCCAGTCCGCACTGTCCACCCAGATCCGCCAGCTGGAGACGCAGCTGGGCCATGACCTGTTCGAACGCCGGGGCCGCACGCTGGTGCTGACAGAGGCGGGGCGGGTGGCGCTGGACTATGCCGATGCGATCTTCAGCGCCGGAGAGGAGCTGGAGGCGGTCATGCGCGCGGGGGCCGGGGCGCCGCGCCGGGCCTTGCGGATCGGAGCGCTGGCGACGCTGTCGCGCAATTTCCAGATGGATTTGCTGGCGCCGGTGCTGGCCGGCGGCGGGGTGGAGATTCAGCTGCGGTCCGGCTCCATGGGCGAGCTGATGGCGGAGCTGGCCGCGCATAACCTCGACCTGGTGCTGGCCAATCAGGCGCCGCTGCGCGAGGCTGACAGCGTCTGGACGGTGCACACCCTGGCGCAGCAGCCCGTGAGCCTGGTGGGGACGCCGGACCGGGTCGCAGAGACCCACGATCTGCCGTCCCTGCTGGCGGCGCACCCGCTCATCGTGCCCTCGCGCCTGAGCGGCGTGCGCTCGGGGTTTGATGCGCTGATGGTGCGCCTGGGCCTGCGCCCGGAGATCATCGCCGAAGTCGATGATATGGCGATGGTGCGCCTGATGGCGCGTCAGGGCGCGGGCCTGGCCGTGGCGCCGCCCATCGTGGTGCGCGACGAGCTGGCCAGCGGCCGTCTGGTGGAGGCGGTCACCCTGCCCGGCCTGACCGAGGCGTTTTGCGCCATCACGCTGGAGCGGCGCTTTCCCAATCCGCTGGTCGGCGCCATTCTGGCGCGCACGCTGGCGCCGGGACCGCAGGACGCCCTTGCAGGCTTCCTGTCACAGACTTAACTGGAAACGTGACGCGCACCACCCTAATCACAGCGCGCAGCCGCGTTTGACCAATCCCCGGGGGACCCAGCCGACATGACCGAGTACGCCCTTGAGGTGAGCGGCCTGACCAAAAGTTTTGGCGGCCAGCCAGCGGTGCGCGACGTGTCGTTCCGCGCCGCGCGCGGGGAAATCACCGGCTTTCTGGGCCCCAATGGTGCGGGCAAGACGACCACGCTGCGCATGTCGCTCGGCGTGATCGCCCCGGATTCCGGCACGGCGCGCCTGTTCGGCCGCACGCCGGACGCGGCGGGGATGGACCGGGTGGGCTTCCTGCCCGAAGAGCGCGGCGTCTACCGCAAGATGACCGCCGAAGCCGTGATCGTGTTCTTCGCAAGGCTCAAGGGCGTCCCGGCGGGCGAGGCGCGCAAGCGCGCGCGCGCCTATCTGGAGCGCTTTGGCCTGGCTGAAGCAGGCCGCAAGAAGATCAAGGAATTATCCAAGGGCATGGCCCAGAAGGTCCAGATCATCGCGGCCATCGTGCATGAGCCGGACTTCATCATTCTCGACGAGCCGTTCTCGGGCCTCGATCCCGTCAACCAGTCCCTGCTGGAACAGGTGATCCGAGAACAGGCCCAGGCCGGGCGCACGGTTTTGTTCTCCACCCATGTGATGGAGCATGCCGAGCGCCTGTGCGACCGCATCATCCTGATGGCGCGCGGACAGAAAGTCTTCGACGGCACGGTGGAGGAGGCGCTGGCCCGCGTGCCGCGCCAGATTCTGCTGGGCGCGCCAGCGGACTGCGATCTGCCAGGCGTGCTCAGCGCATTCGGGACGCTGGAGCGGATGGGCGAGGAAGACGGCGCCGTGCTGTGGCGCCTGGTGCTGGCGCCGGGCGCGGACGCCCAGGGCGTGCTGCGCGCGCTGGTGGATTCGGGCGTGCGCCTGACCAGGTTCGAGCCGCGCCGCGCCCATCTTCATGACGCCTTCGTCGCCCTGGTGGGCGAGGAGGCCGCCGGTCCCGCCGAGCCCGCCCCCGAGGAGGCCTGAGCCATGCGCGCCATTTTGCTGATCGCCCGGCGGGAATACCTGTCTTATGTGGGCACCTGGGGCTTCTGGCTGTCGCTGCTGGCAGTGCCGGCCTTCGCCGCCATCGGTGCGGGCGTGCCCGCCCTGATCCAGGGCTCCCAGCCGGTGCGCTATTTCTCGGTCATCGACGAGACCGGGCGGGGCGTGGACGACATGATCCGCGCGCGGCTGGATTCCGAACGCCGCGGCGAGATCCGCCAACGGCTGGAGATGATGGCGCGCGCCAGCGCTGGCGATGATGGCGCGCGGGCCGCGCTGGAGGCGTTTGAATCTGATCCCACGGGCCTGGACGGTCTGGACGGCGCGGTCGCTGCGGCGGGTCTGGAAAGCGCGCGCGGCGTGCTGACCGCCGGATCCTCGCGCCGCTTTCTGGTGGACGCGCCCGGCGCCACGCTGGACGATTTACGGCCCTATCTGACGGGCGACTCCACCGTCTCCACGCCCGAGGGCGAGCGGGCGCTGTTCGCGGTTTTCGTCATGCGGCCCCACCCGGAGCGCGGGATCGCCATCGATTATGTCTCGGCCAATCTGACCAGCACGGGGCTGCGCAGCGACATCACCGCCTTCGTGCGCGATTATCTGCGCCGCGACGCGCTGGAAACCCGCGGCCTCAGCGCGCTGGAAGCTGACGCGCTCCTGACCCTGAGCCCCGAGGTGACGACGCTGGACGCGCGGCCCGGCGCCGCCGCGGACGCGGAAGTGACCACGGCCGATCGCGCGCCCTATGTGGTGGCGGTGGTGATCGCCTTCGTGTTGTGGCTGGCGGTGTTCTCGGTGGCCAACATGCTGCTGACCAGCCTGATCGAGGAGAAGGGCGGCAAGATCATCGAAGTACTGATGTCCACCGCCCGCTTCCAGGACATATTGATCGGCAAGCTGGCCGGGGTGGCGGCCATGTCCTTCACCCTGTTTGCGGTCTGGGGCGTGGTGGGCGCAGGGCTGACCCTGTTCGCCGGCGCCGCCCTGTCCGGGGCCGATCCGCGCATGATGGAGGTGATTGGCGCCGCCGCCGATCCGCAGCTCCTGCTGGCGGCGTTCATTTTCTTCACGGCCGGTTATCTGATGTTCGGAGCGATCTTCCTGGCGCTGGGCTCACTGTGCGACACGCTGCAGGACGCCCAGACCCTGATGGGCCCGGTGATCTGGATGCTGATACTGCCGATCCTGTTCCTGTTCTTCTCGCTGGAGGCGTCGGATTCGCTGGTGGTGCGCGCCGCCAGCTGGGTGCCGCTGTGGACGCCCTTCCTGATGATGGCCCGCCTGCCCTCCGACCCGCCGCTCTGGGAGCTGTTGGGCTCGGGCGCGCTGATGCTGATCACCACGGCGCTGGTGCTGTGGGGCGCGGGGCTGGTGTTCCGTCAGGGCGCGCTGGGGCAGGCCAATGCCGACAGCTTCAAGCGCTGGTTCCGCTTCGGCCGGGGACGCAAGAAGGCGGAATAGCCCGGCTTCAGCCGCGCCGGCGCAAGCGGCGCAGGCGCCGCCAGAAGCGTTTGCGCTCGGGCCGGGGCTGGGGCTTGAGATTGCGCACGAATTCCTCTGCGCAGGCGCGCCATGAGAAGCCTTCCGCGTATTCGCGGCAGCGCGCCCGGTCCATGGTCAGGGCCTCCAGGCACGCCGTGCGCAGATCATCATTGACCGCGCCCGCGCCGGACCCGGGGATAATGTCCTTGGGACCGGGCGCGATATAGGCCGCCACCGGCGTGCCACAGGCCATGGCCTCCAGGATCACCAGGCCGAACGTGTCGGTGAAGCTGGGGAACACCATCACATCGGCGTCGGCGAAATAGCGCGCCAGCTCCACGCCGGACTTGGAGCCGGGGAACACGACTTTGGGATATTTGCGCTTGAGTTCGTCCAGCTGAGGGCCCGGCCCGACGACGACCTTCGTGCCAGGCAGGTCGGTTTTCAGGAAGGCCTCGATATTCTTCTCTACCGCCACCCGGCCGATATAGACGAAGATCGGACCCTCCAGCCCGGCATAGACGCTCTCACCGCCGATATGGCGCTTTTCCGGGTGGAAGAGCTCGGTGTCCACGCCGCGCGTCCAGGGCGTGATATTGTTGAAGCCGCGCTTGGACAGCTCGTCGCGCATGGTCGGCGTGGCCACCATCATCCGGTTGCCGGCATTGTGGAAGCGCCGCATGAAGGCATAACCCGCCGACAACGGGATAAACGGGAAGCGCGCGTGCACATATTCGGGAAACTGGGTGTGATAGCTCGTTGAAAAGGGCAGCTTCCACGACAGGCAGATGCGCCGCGCCACATGGCCCAGCGTGCCTTCAGTGGCGATGTGGATGGCTTCAGGCTCGAACGCCTTGAAGCGCGCTTCGAGATCATCGCGCGCGCCCAGCGCCAGCTTGATATCGGGATAGGTGGGCAGCGGAATGGTTCGAAAACCCAGACCGGGGTGGATCACCTCCACCTCATGGCCCATGGCCCGGCACTCATCCACCGTGCGCGACAGGGTGCGCACCACGCCGTTCACCTGGGGCTCCCAGGCGTCAGTGACGACAAGAATGCGCAGCGGCGAATCGTCCATCAGGCAGGCTCCGGCCCTGTTGACTATGACAGGGCGCGTGTCTAGCGCGTTTTTTCCGGGAGGCGAAGCGATCCCGGCGCCGCAGGGGCGAGGTCGTCAAGGTGGGCGATTTGGGTGGGCCGCAATGGGCAGGACGAACGGCGGAAGGCTGGAAGGAACGACGATGCGGAAAATCGATTGGTTTCTCAGGTATAATATTTCCATCATCGCTATTCTGGGTTCTGTAATTTTATTCATAGTGCTTCTCCGGGTCATAACTGGAGACTCTGAACCGGATATCGCACTGTTGATCGCGGCAGCCGAGATAACGTTCTATTTATTTATATTTTTTTGATTCCAGCAGCCATAGTCCGCGTCGCGCAATTTGCATTCTTTAAATGATGAGATCTGCCGTCTTGCAACCATCAAGTCAATAACCACACTAATTAGCATGGAGGCACGCTCCAATCGGGGCCTACATCAAACTCCTTGCTCTCCTGTCTCCGGAAGGCTTGGGGTTCCAGCCAGATGCGGCCCCGTCTCTCCGTTGTTCCTTGCCGAGCCATTTTCGCAAGCGTCGCAGGCTGTCAAGGACGGCCCTCCGGGCCGCCGCTGCGCGGCGACCGGGTAAAGCCCGGTCGTCCTTGACAGGCTGCGATCGCCTTGCGGTTTCCTCCAACATGGAACGATGGGGAGGATTGACCCCCGGGATCCAGCCTGACGTAAAATGCGATGACGCTGCCGCCCTCCCGGGACCGGTTCGCCGTCCCGCCCCGATTGACTCGAACTCACGAGGTCGCGCGACTCACGGCGCGCCGGCCCCGTCCGCTGCCGTGTCGCACAGCTCGGCGCGGCGCGGCGCTCGCCGCGGGGGCAGGGCCGGGACGCGACGCGACGCGACGCGATGAGGGTGCCGCAGAGCCCCCGTCTCCGCCGTCAAGTTCGCCAGCAGCAGGCGGCTGCGTCAAGCGCTGAACCACCCGGCACGCCGCCGCGTTCCACCCTTGCAAAGCCTTGTCCGGACATGGGTTCGCGGCGCCGCCATCAGCGTGATTCACTTGCGTGGGAAACGCGCGCATGCGCAATGTCGCGGGTAAAAACATCCCTTGGGAGGTTCACGCCATGGCTGTATCCGCCGCCCGCGCAGACCTGCGCCCCGCCGCCATCGACTGGGACGGGCTCGACGCCCTGAAATATGTGGATGAGCGCGAGGCCGCCAGACGGATCGACGCCCTGGTGGGTCTGGACGCCGCTGCCCGTGCGGGCGTCGGCAAGGCGGCGGTGGGGCTGGTGGAGCATGCCCGCAAGGCGCGGCGCAGCGCCGGTCTGATGGAAAGCTTTCTTCAGGAGTTCGGCCTGTCCAACAAGGAGGGGCTGGCCCTGATGTGCCTCGCCGAGGCGCTGCTGCGCGTGCCCGACGCCAAGACCGCCGATGCGCTGATCGCGGAGAAGCTCGGCTCGGGCGCCTGGGCCGAGCATGCATGGAAGTCGGACAGCTGGCTGGTCAACGCCTCCACGCTGGGCCTGATGCTCACCGGATCGCTGATGGATGTGGAGCCGGCCGCCCAGCGCGACCCGGCGGGCTATTTCCGCCGCCTCACCAGCCGGGTGGGCGAGCCGGTGATCCGCAGCGCGGTGCGCCAGGCCATGCGCATTCTGGGCGAGCAATTCGTGCTCGGCCGCACCATGGCGGGCGCCCTGAAGCGCGGCCGGGCCTGGAAGAGCGCGGGCGGGATCAAGCCGCTGTTCAGCTTTGACATGTTGGGCGAGGCGGCGCGCACCGACGCCGACGCCCGGCGCTATCATGACCGCTATATGGGCGCCATCGCCGCCGTCGCGGCCAAGCGTCAGGACGGGCCGGTGGAGGGCGTGGACGGGGTCAGCGTGAAGCTGTCCGCCCTGCATCCGCGCTACAGTGCGGTGAAGCTCGCCGATGTGATGGATCAGCTTTATCCCAAGCTGCTGGAGCAGGCGCAGGCGGCGCGCGCCGCAGATATCGGCTTCTGCCTGGATGCCGAGGAAGCCGACCGTCTGGTATTGTCTTTGAAGATTCTGGAGCGTCTGGCCCATGAGCCGTCGCTGGCGGGCTGGAACGGGCTGGGTCTCGCCGTGCAGGCCTATCAGAAGCGCGCCCATGCCGTGATCGAGCGCCTGATCGCGCTGGCGGACGCCAGCGGGCGCCGGCTGATGGTGCGTCTGGTCAAGGGCGCCTATTGGGATACCGAGATCAAGCACGCCCAGATGGCCGGCCATGAGGACTTCCCCGTCTGGTCCACCAAGGCCGCCACCGATCTCAATTTCCTGGCGTGCGCGCGCCTCATGCTGGGCGCGCGCGGCGCGATCTACGGTCAGTTCGCCACCCACAACGCCCATACGCTGGCCGCGGTGCGCGCGCTGGCCGCCGAGGCGGGCCATGCCGATTACGAATTCCAGCGCCTGCACGGCATGGGCGAGCCGCTCTATGACGCGGCGGCGGAAGCCCATGACGATCTCGCCCGCGTGCGCGTCTATGCGCCGGTGGGCAGTCACGAAGACCTGCTGCCCTACCTGGTGCGCCGCCTGCTGGAAAACGGCGCCAATACCTCCTTCGTGCACAGCTTCCTCGACCCCGATGTGCCTGCCGAAGACGTTGCCCGGGGGCCGTTCGCGGCCGCCGCGACGCTGGACCGCCATCCCTTTATCCCCGCCCCGCCCGCGCTGTACGGCGAGAGCCGGATCAATGCCGCGGGCGTAGATCTGAGCCAGGCCCGTGTGCGCGCCCGCCTGGCCGAGGCCCAGAAGACGTTCGATTCCGGGGCGCCCTGGCCCTGCGGACCCATCATCAAAGGCGAAGCGGTGACCGGCGGCGGCATTACGCTGTGCAGCCCGGCCGATTTCGCCTTCGCGGTGGCTGAGGTGCGCGATGCAGGCGAGGCTGACATCACCCGCGCGCTGGACGCCGCCCGCGCCGCCCAGCCCGGCTGGGACGCCTTGGGCGGGCCCAAACGCGCCATGATCCTGCGCGATATGGCCGACGCGCTGGAGGCCGAGACCGACCGGCTGATCGCCCTGATGACGCGCGAGACCGGCAAGACGCTGGCCGATGGCGTGGCCGAAATCCGCGAGGCGGTAGATTTCCTGCGCTATTACGCGGCTGAAGCCGAGACCAAGTTCGCCGCCCCCGTACGCCTGCCAGGACCCGCCGGTGAGACCAATCATCTGGGCCTCGCCGGGCGCGGCGTGTTCGTGTGCATCAGCCCGTGGAATTTTCCGCTGGCGATTTTCACCGGCGAGCTCGCGGCCGCGCTGGCTGCGGGTAATACCGTGCTGGCCAAACCGGCCGAGCAGAGCCCGCTGATCGCGTTCGAGGCTGTTAAGATATTCCTCAAGGCCGGGCTTCCCGCCGACGTGCTGCACCTTCTGCCCGGCGATGGCCGGGTGGGTTCGGCGCTGACCGGGCTGGAGGAGATTGACGGCGTCGCCTTCACCGGGTCGACGCAGGTTGCGCGCCTGATCAACCGGGCGCTGGCGGCCAAGGACGGGCCCATCGTGCCGCTGATCGCCGAAACCGGCGGGCTGAACGCCATGTTCGTGGACACCTCGGCCCTGAAGGAACAGGTGATCGACGATACGATCCATTCCGCCTTTGGGTCGGCGGGCCAGCGCTGCTCGGCCATGCGCCTGATCATCCTGCCCCAGGAAAGCGCTGACGGCCTGATCGAAGGTCTGAAAGGCGCCATGGACGCACTGCAACTGGGCGATCCGTCGGACCCCGCTGTCGATATCGGGCCGGTCATCGACGCCGGCGCCGTGGCCATGCTGGACGCCCATCTCGACGCCATCACGGGCAATGGCGCGCGCCTGCTTCATCGCGCGCCGCTGGACCCGGCGGTGAAGGCGAAGGGGCTGTTCTTCGCCCCCGCGCTGGTGGAGATCGACACGCTGGACCAGATCACCGAGGAGAAGTTCGGTCCGGTCCTGCACGTCCTGCGTTACAAGCGCGCGGACCTGCCGAAGATCGCCGCCCAGCTCGCCGCCAAGCGCTATGGGCTGACGCTGGGCGTCCATTCGCGTCTGGAGCGCTTCATGGAGATGGTGCGCGCGGCTGTGCCGGCGGGCAATGTCTATGTGAACCGGTCCATGATCGGCGCGGTGGTGGGCGTGCAGCCCTTTGGCGGCGAGGGCCTGTCGGGCACCGGCCCCAAGGCGGGCGGGCCGAACTACCTCGTGCGCTTCGCCGCTGAACGGGTGATCACCATCAATATCGCCGCCCAGGGCGGGGACCCGGAATTGTTGAGCTTGTAGGGCGGACATTGTCCAGGCGGCCGATCCGGATTAGCTTAGTCAAGTTGACTTAGCTAATCGGAGGCCGCCATGGCTCGCACCGTGACCGTCCATGAGGCCAAAACCCATCTTTCGCGCCTGTTGCGCGCGGTGGAGGCGGGCGAGGAGATCATCATCGCGCGTGGCGACACGCCGGTGGCGCGCCTGATCCTGGCAGACCCCGCCCCCGCCTTGCGTCACCAACCGGGGGAGTGGGCGGGAATGTTTGGCGTCAGCGAAGACGCGCTTGATGCGCTCGCCGAGCCTATGAGCGAGGCGGAGATCGCTGAATTCGAGCGGGTCGACAACACGCTCGCCTCATGACGTTGATGCTCGATAGCGCCGTCCTGATGTGGTGGCAGTTCAACTCGCCACGGCTGAGCGGTCGAGCGCGGGCTGCGCTGGATGAGGCTCAAATCCTCCTTGTCAGTCCGGTCAGCGTATGGGAGCTGGCCATCAAGGCCGGTTCGGGCAAGCTTCCGGTTGATACGGATTTCTGGCCTGCGCTGGACGCCCGCCTCGCGCGCCCGCCTTTCAAGCTGATCGAGGTGACGCTTGAGGACGCGATCAGCGCCAGTTTCCTGCCGCGCCATCATGGCGACCCCCTCGACCGGATGCTGGTGGCGCAGGCCATCGCCCGCCGCGTACCCCTGGTCAGCCCGGACGCGGCGCTGGACGCCTATGCCGTCCAGCGCATCTGGTAATCGCCCAGCGCCTGAACGCTACTCCGGCAGATCAAAGCTCATCAGCAGCGTGCGCTGGGTGGCGCTGAAATTATCGTCGGACAGGAGGTAGAGGCGCTGGCGGCCATGGATCGTCACCACGGCGGCGGCTTCGAAATTGTCGACCGTCATGTCCGGCGTGATTTCGCCGAGAAACTCGGCCTCAGGCTGATTGCGCGGATCGAGAAAGGCGGCTTCACTGATGCGGCTGATACGGATGCGATTGCCCACATCGCGCCGCCAGAAGCGCTGTACGGCCAGCAGCTGGCCGTCGCCGAGTTCTGCAAACGCCACCAGCCCGAAGCCCGGCGCCAGCTGGACGCGGTGCCCGGTCGCCTGCGCGCCCGGATCGGAGAGATCGTAGCGGAAGACCGTGTGAACGCCGGTAATGCCTTGCGGATATTCCACCCCCACCCATGCGAAGCCCGACTGGACGGCGAGGGCTTCCAGAGAACCGTTGTCCGCAAGATCATCCGCGCCCGGCGGTAGGGGCAGGCGGGTGGCGTTCGCTGACCCGATCAGCGACCAGTCCTCCCCCAATATATAGGATTCCACCCGGTGGTGACGCTCGAAGCTGACGAGATAGACGCCGCTTGACCAGTGGGAGACGCCCTCGGCGTCGGCCCAACGGCCCTCAAACGGCGCGCCTTCAGAATCACGCAGCGGCGCCATGCGGGCGTTGTCCAGCGCCGCAGGCGCGCCGTCCGCGTCATGGATGATGTCGGCGACCAGCCATTGCCCGCGATCGGAGACGGCCAGCAGGCGCGTGCCGTCTGCGCTCAACTCCAGCGCCGAAAACCCGCCAAAGGCCGGATCATCGGACGTCAGGACGAGCCCGCCGCGATAGGTGAGCTGGCCGGCATCGCGGCGGTCCGGGTCATCGGGATAGAGCGGGACGGCGACCGCCTCGATCGTGACCGCGCGCTCTTCGCTTCGCGTATCACCCGCTTGCGCGCCGCAGGCGGCGGTCAGCGCCAGTGCCGCCGCCAGCCACAGGGGTTTGAAAGGCATCATCGCTCCGGCCCGCCCTGATCTGCAGCGCCTGCGCGCCTGAACCGGCGGAGTATCACCCGGTTCGGTGACGGTTTTTTGCCCGGCGCGGTCCGGATCAGGCCGCCTGCACCGGCTTCACCGCGCTTTCGGGCAGATCCACCCCGAACACGCGCTGATAGAATTCCGCCAGGATGGGGCGTTCCAGCTCGTCGCACTTGTTGACGAAGGTCAGGCGGAAGGCCAGGCCCGGATCGCCGAAAATCGCGGTGTTTTCAGCCCAGGTCAGCACGGTGCGCGGGCTCATCACGGTGGACAGATCCCCCGCGACGAAGGCGTTGCGCGTCATCTCGGCGACTTTCACCATGTCGGCGATTTGCTTGGCGCCCTCGGGCGTTTGCGCGCTCTCGCCGATCTTGGCCGCCACGATGGCGCGCTCGGTCTCGGCGGGCAGATAATTGAGCGTGGCGACGATGGACCAGCGGTCCATCTGGCCCTGATTGATCTGCTGGGTGCCATGATAAAGCCCCGTCGTATCGCCCAGACCCACCGTGTTGGTGGTGGCGAACAGGCGGAAATGGGAATGGGCGCGGATCACCCGGTTCTGGTCCAGCAGGGTGAGCGAGCCCGAGGCTTCCAGCACGCGCTGGATCACGAACATCACATCAGGGCGACCGGCATCATATTCATCGAACAGGAGGGCGACCGGGCGCTGTACGGCCCAGGGCAGAATGCCTTCCTGGAACTCGGTCACCTGCTGGCCGTTGCGCACCACGATGGCGTCCTTGCCCACCATGTCGATGCGGCTGACATGGCTGTCGAGATTGACCCGGATCATCGGCCAGTTGAGGCGCGCGGCCACCTGCTCCACATGGGTGGATTTGCCGGTGCCGTGATAGCCCTGGATCATGACGCGCCGGTTGAAGGCGAAGCCGGCCAGAATGGCGCGCGTGGTCCCCGGATCAAACACATAGGTGGGGTCGATCTCCGGCACGTGCTCGCCGCGCGTAGAGAAGGCCGGCACCTGGAAGCCCGGGCTGAACCCGAACAGGGACTTGCAGCCGGCGGTCGTATCAGGCTGGGCGGAAATCAGGGCGTCGTCGGTCATGTGCGGTCCGGATTCATTCTGGCGGGAGGAACAGGTCAGGTGCGTATCAGGAGCCTTAACTAGCGCGCGAGCGAACCCGGCGCCACCGCCGAGGCGCCATCACGCCATCCCGGCGTTCTTCAGAATCTGATAGCTCGCCACCACCCTTTGCAATTGCTCTTCCATGGAGCGGTCGCCGCCATTGGAGTCCGGGTGATAGGCGCGCACCAGCTCGGCATAGCGCTTGCGCACCTCGCCGCGTGTGGCGGTGCGTTCCAGGCGCAGGGTCTCCAGCGCGCGCTGGTGCAGGCGGCCGAGGCCGGGTTCGGGGTCCGCAGCGCGCTCGCGCGCCCGCTCTGCGCCCGGGGGCGGGCGGTCGCCGAACAGGGAGAAGGGGTCCACGAACCCGTCCTGGAAATTCTTCGCGGCGCGCTCGGCGCGCTTGCGCGTCCCGGATCCGGCAGCGAAATTCCAGGTGGGGCGGTGGCCGTACTGATCGGCGCGCGCATGGGCGCGGGCCTCCTCCTCGCTCATGCCCTCAAAGAAATTCCACGCTTTGTTGTACTCGGCGGCATGGGCGGCGCAGAACTGATAATACTCGCCGGGCAGGGCCGGATTCTTCGGCGAGCGGGCCGTGGCCTTGGCGCGGCATTGCGGATAATCGCACAGGCGCTCGCGCGGCCCGGCCGCGTCACGCGGGGGCTTGATGCGGATGTCGACAAACCGCGGGCGGTATTTGTAATCGCCGTCCATGATGCCAAGTATGGGGTGCGTCCGGTTTGCGGGCAATGAACGGGTGACACGCATGACCACAATCGCGCAGCAGATCGAGACCGCCCTCAGCGCCGCTTTCGCGCCGGCGCAGCTGGCCGTCATCGATGACAGCCATCTCCATGCCGGACATGCCGGGGCGCGGCCGGGCGGGGAAAGCCATTTCACGGTGCAGATCACAGCGGACGCCTTCGCCGGTCAGAGCCGGGTGGCGCGCCACCGTCTGGTCAATACGGCGCTGGCCGATCTGCTGGCCGGGCCGGTGCATGCGCTGGTGATCAAGGCCAAGGCGCCGGGGGAGTGAGAATTAATTCTCCCAGCGCCGCGCCTCCTCGATGATGAAGCTGGCGAAGGCGGCGACGCGGCGTGAGCCGCGCAGCTCTTCGGGATAAATCAGATAGGTCTCGAAATCCGGTCCGCTCACCTCGGGCAGGATGCGCAGGAGATTGGGGTTCTCGCGCGCCACATAGTCGGGCAGGCCGGCGATGCCGAGCCCGGCCTCGCACAGGCGCATCACGCCCTTGATGGTATTGACCTCGGCGATGGGCTCGCGCGGCTTGCGCCCGTCGCGCCCGATCATCAGCGGCCAGCCCAGTTGCGGGATCGGGGCGAGATGGCGCGGCCCGTAGGCGATGACGCTGTGATCGTCGAGATCATCCTCGCTCAAAGGGGCGCCGCGCCGGGCCAGATACGCGGGGGAGGCATAGAGATGCTGGCCCGCATCCATCAGCTTGCGCTGGATCACGTCTTTCTGGGTCGGCGCCCAGGGCCGGATCGCCACATCGGCCTCCAGCCGCGCGATATCGAGCTCGTGATCGGTCAGCAGCAGGCGCAGGCGGATATTGGGGAAGGCGGCGTGAAACCCCGCCAAGCGCGGCGCCAGCCAGATGGAGCCCAGCGCCGTGGGCGCGGTGATGCGCAAGAGCCCGCTGGGCTCGTCGCGCACGTCTTGCACCGCGCCTTCGGCCAGCGCGACACGGCCCGCGATATCGCCGGCGGCCTCGAACAGAACCCGGCCCGGCTCGGTCAGCAAGAGCCCGCGCGTGTGGCGGTGGAAGAGCTTGACGCCGAGGGAGTCCTCCAGGGCGGAGATCTGCCGGCTCACCGCCGACTGGGACAGGTTCAGGGTCTCAGCAGCCCCGGTGAGCGAGCGCGCCTCGGCGGCGGCGTGGAAGGATTTCAGCTTGTCCCAATCCATGGTCCGCCCCCTACACCCGGATTGTCATGCCGTCGGCCAGCGACTGGCGATAGGCCCGCCAGGCCGGGACCATGCCCAGAAGCCCCGCCGCGCCGGTGACGGCGGCGATGACGATCAGGTCCTGCAAACCGGGCCCGGTCCCGATCAGCACGATCCCGAAGCGCGCTTCGAGCAGCGGCGATCCGAGATAGAGCGCGCCATGGGTGAGGCCGGCGCCGATCACAGCGCCCGCCAGCGCCAGCAGCATGGCTTCGGCCACCAGAAGCACGAAGATATGGCGCGGCCGTGCGCCCAGCGCACGCAGAATGGCCATCTCGCGCCGGCGCTCATTGAGGCTGGTCAGGATGGAGATCAGGATGGAGATAAGCCCGGTCAGCACCACGAAGGCGGCCACAGCAGCCAGGGTGGTTTCGGCTGCGCCCACCACCTGCCAGAGCTGGGCGAGCGCCACGCCAGGCATGATCGCCTGAAGCGGCTCGCGTGGATAGGTGTTCACCGCCCTTTGCAGGCGCAGCGCCCCCACGGGACTGTCGAGCCCCACCAGGAAGGCCGTGATCTGGTCAGGCCGCAGGTCCATGGCCGCCAGCTCGCCGGGCGTGCGCGCAGAGCCGCGGCCTGTGGCGCCGTCGAGATGGATCGCCTCAATGGCTTCAAGCGACACGAAGACCGACCGGTCCACCGGCGTGCCGGTAGGCGCCAGAACGCCGGTCAGGGTGAAGGGGTTTAGATCATGCTCGATGAAGCTGACCGCGCCGGAGCCATGGGCGACCACGATCTCGTCGCCGGTCTGATAGCCCAGCTGGCGCGCGACGGTGGCGCCGGCCACCGCCTCAAACAAGCCGTCAAAAGGCGCGCCGTCGGCGAAGCTCAGAGGCCGGCGTCCGGCATACTGGTAGCGCTCGAAGAACTCAGCCCTCGTGCCCACGACCCGGAAGCCGCGATGGGAATCGCCCAGGCTGATCGGCACGGTCCAGGCCACGCCCGGCGCGCCGGCAACCTGTTGATAGCTATCCCAGGTGATGTTGTTCGTGGCGTCGCCGATATGGAACACCGAATAAAGCAGGAGATTGACCGGGCTGGAGCGCGCCCCGACGATCAGGTCCACGCCCGAGATGGTGTTCTCGAAACTGGCGCGCGCGCCCTGACGCGCTTTCTCGACGCCCAGATACAGCATCACCGACACCGCCACGATGGCGACGGTGAGCGCCGCTGTCAGCCCCCGGCTGAGGATTGAGCGCCAGGCCAGCGAGACGATAGGCGCCGCGCTCATGACGCCGCCTCGGCGAACTGCGCGCGGTTGAGCGAGGCGAGATCCGCGGCGCGGTCAAAATGGCCCGCCAGCGATCCGTCATGACTGACAAACACCAAAGCCGCGCCAGACGCCGCGCATTCCTCCATCAGAAGCGTGATGAAGGCGTCGCGGCTGTCGGCGTCCAGCGCGCTGGTGGGCTCGTCGGCGAGGATCAGGCCGGGCCGGCCGATCAGGGCGCGCGCGGCGGCGACACGCTGCTGCTGACCCACCGACAAGGCGCGTGCGGGGCGGTTCCATATAATGTCCGGGTCAAGGCCCAGCCGGGCGAGCAGGCGGCGGCCCTCCGCCTCCAACGCGGCCGCCCCGTCTGGACGGCGCTGATCAGAGAAGCGGCCGGGCAAGGTGATATTCGCCCCGGCGGGCAGCCAGGGCAGGAGGTTGAACATCTGGAAAATGACGCCCAGCCGGTCGGCGCGGAAGCGGTCGCGGCGCGCCGCGCTCATGGCGGACAAATCCTCGCCCAGCACATGCACTGAGCCCTCACGGGCATCGAGTATCCCGGCGATCAGGCCCAGCAGGGTGGATTTGCCCGATCCGCTGGCGCCTTTGAGAAACACGCGCTCGCCGGCGCCGACGGTAAACCGCTCAATATCGATGACGGCCGGGGCGCGCCGCCCGTAGGCGAAGCGCACGCCGTTCAGGTCAATGGCGGCAGGTCGGTCGTCCGGTGCGGCAAGGCCGGACGCGGACGCGGGGGCGGATCGGGTCATGGTCATCTGACTAACCCGCCCCGCCCCCAGCGCCAAGGGCTGGCGGCGTTTCGAGGCCTAGCGCGAATCGCCGTCCTCATCCTCGTCCCTGGCATCGGGGTTGGTCGGGATGTCACGCACCGTGACCTGGCCCAGACGGCCCTGGCGGATGAACTCCAGGCGGCGGGTGACCACAACGTCAACGAGCGTGCGGGCCTGTGCGGGGAGGACGCGGCAGTCGATGGCGTTTGAGGTGGAGGTGTCGCCCGCGCTGATGGTCACCGGGCTGGCGTCCGCGCCGCTGGTGCAGCCGATGCGCCCATTGGTCAGGTCCGCGATGGACCAGTCATAGTTCACATAGGCCGGTTCGCCGTCGAACGGCTCAAGATCGTCTGACGCCGAATCGGCAAGACCGGCCAGGTGGCCGTAGAGATCCATCGGCCAGTTGGGAAACAGATTACGATGCTCGGCATAGAGCGGCGAAATCATGGTGTTGCGCCGATTGGTGTCGATGCCGCGCAGGCCATTGACGAACTCGCGGCCGTTCAGGCGCAGCTGGGTCCAGACGCGTTCGCCCGAGAACGCCTCATTGCGCACGGTCGGACCGCCAATGGCGCCCGAGAAGAAGCCGTACATCACCAGCGGGTCGCTCCAGCGCTCGCCCACGATGCGCAGGCGGATATCGTTCAGGCTCAGGCTGACGCCGTCGACCGTGATGATTTTCGCCTCGTGGAAGGGCTGGCCATTAATGCGCTGATTGTTCAGCCGGGTGACCGGATAGCGCCGGGCGATCTCGTCAATCACCACCACATTGTGCAGGTTCAGCCAGTAAGCCAGCTGCTCGTTGGGGCTCAGCGAGGACAGGGCGACCTGGGAGGGCAGGGCCTCCAGCTCGGCGCGGTAGGCCGAGATCAGCGCGCGGTGGTCATCCTCCATCAGGTGATAGACCACCCGGTTGGTTTCGTAGCGGTAGCGGCTGGTCGTCTCCGGCGACAGGAGCGAGCCGGTCACCTGGACGCGGCCCGTGGCCGGGCGCCGGTTGGAGTGGCCGACATCGAACACAATCCCGTTGAGCAGCTCGGTCCACACCGTGTAGTCAATCACGGTGCGGCTGGCCTCGTCAGAGACGGCGAAGCGCGCAAATTCGCCCGAAGGCTGAGCGAAGGCGGCCGGAGCCGTGGCGAGCGCGCAGCCCGCCATGAGGGCGCCAGCCAGGCGGCGGCAGGTTTTGATTGAAACTGACATGGCGGTTGTCCTGACGGTGAGAGGATCGTGTGGGCGGCTTATAGGCATGCCTATCGCATGGCGACGTTACGCACGCATGAATTACATGTAACCCGCGCTGTCTATCAGGCCGCGTCCGCCGCCGCGTCATGGGCCAGTGCGGCCAGGAAGCGCTCGGCTTCCAGCGCCGCCATACAGCCCATCCCCGCCGCCGTCACCGCCTGGCGGTATTTGTCATCGGTGACATCGCCTGCCGCGAACACACCGGGGATTGAGGTGGCGGTGGAATCCGGCGCGGTCACCAGATAGCCGCCCGATTTGGTCTCCAGCTGGCCGGCGAACAATTCGGTGGCCGGCGCGTGACCGATGGCGATGAACACGCCGTCGGCGGGGATGTCCTGCGTCGCGCCGGTCTTGGCGTGCTTGAGGCGAACGGCCGTCACCCCGCGCACCGGCTCGGCGGTCCCGAGGATTTCATCCAGCTCGCTGTCCCAGATCACCTCGATCTTGGGATGGTTGAACAGCCGGTCCTGCATGATCTTTTCCGCGCGCAAGGAATCGCGCCGGTGCACCAGCGTGACCTTGGAGGCAAAATTGGTCAGGAACAGCGCCTCTTCCACGGCGGTATTGCCGCCGCCGACCACCACGACCTGCTTGCCCCGGTAGAAAAACCCGTCGCAGGTGGCGCAGGCCGACACGCCAAAGCCCTGAAACGCTTCTTCACTGGGCAGGCCCAGCCATTTGGCGCTGGCGCCGGTGGCGATGATCACCGCGTCGGCGGTGTAGACCGTGCCGGAATCACCCACCAGACGGAACGGGCGGGCCGACAGATCGGCCTCCATGATCAGATCCTGCGCAAACTGGGTGCCCACATGCTCGGCCTGGGCGCGCATCTGGTCCATCAGCCAGGGGCCCTGGATGACGTCGGCGAAGCCGGGATAATTCTCGACATCAGTGGTGATGGTCAGCTGGCCGCCCGGCTGCATGCCGGTGATCAAGAGCGGCTCCAGCATGGCGCGCGCGGCATAGATGGCGGCGGTATAGCCAGCCGCGCCCGATCCGATGATGACAAGCTTGGCGTGACGGGTCTGGCTCATGGGCCGGCATCCTTCAGTCTGATTTCGAGGTCGTTGCTGCAGTTAATCTGGCCGGATTCGCCCTGATGAGTCTCGCCCGGAGACCCTCGTGCAGAGTCAGGCGGCTCTCATGTCGCAGCGCGCGTCCAGCATTTCAAGCACGCGCTGCGCTGCTCTCCCGGTTTCGTGAAGCGGGACATAGGTCCAGCGCTCCAGCGCGCCCAGGAAAGGACGCACCGCGCCATGGCCTTCCAGCGCGGCGTAGAGCCGGCGGAACTTGCCCGGGCGCCCGTCCACGCCCAGCCGGTAGACCGGCGTTCCCGTGGCGGCCGCCTCGGTGAGCATATTGGTGGAGTCTTCCGTGACGAAAATCCAGTCCGCGCCCGCCAGAAAGGCGAAATACGGGTTCGGCCCGTCGCCCTGGTGCAGCCAGATATCGGGCGCCTTGCCATAACGCTCACGGATCAGGGCCGCGAATGCGTCCGGCGTGCGCCGCGACAGGGTGATCAGAAGGCCGATGCGGCGGGCGCGCAGCGCCTCGATCCGGTCGAGCAGATACGCGCAGGCGCCTTCAGAAAACCGGTGATGCTTGGACTCCCCGCCGATCAGCACCGCCGCACGGGGGGCGCGGATCTGGGCCAGCCGGTCCGCGAAGGCGATCCGCTCGGCCTCCAGAAGCTCCGGCGTCACCCGGTTGGGCGAGCCGATGAGGGGCAGCACGTTCGGGCCAGCGAGCCGGTCATGATGCGGCGGCAGGATGAGATCGAACACCTGATGATGGGCGCGCGGGTCCTGGATATAGACCATCAGGGCGTCCGGGTGCGCCGCCCGGACCGCCGGCGCCGCGCGCACGGCGGCGCGCCCGCACCCGATCCAGATATCCGGCGCCGGGCCATCCTCCACCGCCAGCGGCCCGGTGCGCGCCAGCGTGACCGGCGTGATCGCCAGCGGCGTCAAGCGCGCCAACGCCTGCGCCAGGCCCAGCACCTGATTGGCCATCCCGGCCCGGCCATCCGACACAGCCCAGCAAATGCGTGCGTTGCTCATGGGCGCAGACTTGCCGGGGCACGCAGAAAACGCAAGCAGCCGGCGGGGGCGCCGCCGGCTGCGCGTTCACCATGGACCGGCGCGGTCGAGAGGATCAGACCCACTGCACTTTCAGGATCTCGTACGTTTTCACGCCGCCGGGCGCGGTGACTTCCACCACGTCGCCGGTTTCCTTGTTGATCAGGGCGCGCGCGATGGGCGAGGAGATGGAGATCTTGCCCGATTTCACGTCCGCCTCGTCATCGCCGACGATCTTGTAGGTCGCCTCGGCGTCGGTGTCCTCGTCCACCACGGTGACCGTGGCGCCGAACTTCACCGTCTCGCCGGACAGCTTGGTGGTGTCGATGACCTGGGCGCGCGCCAGCTTGTCCTCAAGCTCCTGCAGACGGCCCTCGATCCAGCCCTGGCGCTCCTTGGCGGCATGGTATTCGGCGTTCTCTGACAAATCGCCGTGCTCACGCGCTTCGGAGATCGCCTGGATCACCGCCGGGCGCTCCACGGACTTGAGGTGCCTGAGTTCATCGTCGAGGGCGCGGTGGCCCTCGGCGGTCATGGGGATCTTCTGCATGGATGTCCCGTTTCGCGTCTTGAACGCCTGTAAATCAAAGCCTGCCCGGCTAAGGGCAGGCTCAGTGCGATTTACTAGAATAGGATTGGAGCGAGCGCGGTTCAAGCTGGCCGGCATCAATCACCGCAATTGACTTGATCGCGGCGCGCGCCGCCGAGGCGGTGGTGTAGCACGGCACGCGCATGTCCAGCGCCGTGCGGCGGATGGAATAGCTGTCGATCAGCGAGCGCTGGCCCTCGGTTGTGTTGAACACCAGCTGGACCTCGCCATTCTTGATGGCGTCCACAATGTGAGGGCGGCCCTCAAACACCTTGTTGACCCGGCGCACCGCCACCCCGGCCTCTTCCAGAACCTGCGCGGTGCCGCCGGTGGCCAGCACTTCAAAGCCGAGCCCGGTGAGGGTGCGGCACGGTTCGATCATCGCCGCCTTGTCGGAATCTTTCAGCGATATGAACACCGCGCCGGTGCGCGGCAAATTCACCCCGGCGCCCAGCTGGGCCTTGGCGAAAGCGGCCTCAAAGCGCGCATCAATGCCCATCACCTCGCCGGTGGAGCGCATTTCCGGGCCCAGCACCGGGTCCACGCCGGGGAAGCGCGCGAACGGCATCACGGCCTCTTTCACCGATACATGGGCCGGATCGCCCTGGGGCAGATCAAAGCTGCTGAGCATGCGCCCGGCCATCACCTGGGCGGCGATGCGCGCCACGGGGGCGCCGATGGCCTTTGCGACGAAAGGCACGGTGCGGCTGGCGCGCGGGTTGACCTCCAGGAGGAAAATCTCGCCGTCCTTGACCGCGAACTGCACATTCATCAGGCCCTTCACCTTGATGGCGCGGGCCAGGGCCTCGGTCTCGCGGCGCAGCTCGGCGACGGTCCCGACCGAGAGTGAATAGGGCGGCAGGACGCAAGCGCTATCGCCCGAATGCACCCCGGCCTCCTCGATATGCTCCATGATCCCGGCGACCCAGACGCTCTCGCCGTCGCATACCGCGTCCACATCCACTTCAGACGCGTCGGACAGATAGCGGTCCAGCAGAAGGGGCGATTTGCCCGACACATGCACCGCCTCGCGGATATAGCGCTCGAAGCTCTCCTGCTCGCGCACGATCTCCATGCCGCGTCCGCCCAGCACGTGGGAGGGGCGCAGCACCAGCGGGAAGCCCAGCGTGCGCGCCGCGACGGTCGCCTCTTCCACCGAGCGGGCGATGACATTGGGCGGCTGCTTCAGTCCCAGCTCGTCCAGCAGCGCCTTGAAGCGCTCACGGTCCTCAGCCAGATCGATGGCGTCCGGGCTGGTGCCCAGGATCGGAATGCCGGCGGCTTCAAGGTCTGCGGAGAGTTTCAGCGGCGTCTGGCCGCCATACTGCACCACCACGCCGAGGAGCTCGCCCTTGGCGCGCTCGGTCTCGATGAGCTCGATCACGTCCTCGGCGGTCAGCGGCTCGAAATACAGCCGGTCGGCGGTGTCATAATCGGTGGAGACGGTCTCAGGATTGCAGTTCACCATGATGGACTCAATGTCCATGTCGGCGAAGGCGAACGCCGCGTGGCAGCAGCAATAGTCAAACTCGATGCCCTGGCCGATCCGGTTCGGCCCGCCGCCCAGGATGATCGCCTTCTTGCGGCCCGTGGGCTCGCTCTCGCAGGCGCCACCGGTCTCGTAGGTGGAGTACATGTACGGCGTCACCGCCGCAAACTCTGCCGCGCAGGTGTCCACCCGCTTGTAGACCGGGCGCACGCCCAGGGCGCGCCGCGCGGCTGTCACGTCCGCTTCGGTCGCGCCGGTAATCGCGGCCAGTCGCGCATCGGCGAAACCCATGGCCTTGAGGCGGCGCATGCCTTCCGCGTCGCCGGGCAGGCCGAGCATGCGCACATCCTCTTCCGCGGCCACGATCTCCTCGATCTGGCGCAGGAACCAGGGCTCGTAGGCGCAGGCTGCGTAAATGGCCTCCACGCTCAGCCCCTCGCGGAAGGCCTGGGCGATGACGCGCAAGCGGTCCGGGGTGGGCAGCGACAGGGCGGCCAGCACCGCCTGGCGGCGCGCGGAATCGTCCTCGGCGATGTCCAGACCGGGGATCTCGATCTCGTCAAAGCCTGACAGGCCGGTCTCCAGGCTGCGCAGCGCCTTCTGGACGCTTTCCTGGAAGCAGCGGCCAATGGCCATGGCTTCGCCCACCGATTTCATGGAGGTGGTCAGATTGGCCTTGGCGCCGGGATATTTCTCAAAGGCGAAACGCGGGATTTTGGTGACGACATAATCGATGGTCGGCTCAAAACTCGCAGGCGTCGCGCCGCCGGTGATGTCATTGTCGATCTCGTCCAGCGTATAGCCCACCGCCAGCTTGGCGGCGACGCGGGCGATGGGAAAGCCGGTGGCTTTGGACGCCAGCGCCGAGGAGCGCGACACGCGCGGGTTCATCTCGATGACCACCATGCGGCCGTCGGCGGGATTGACCGCGAACTGCACGTTGGAGCCGCCGGTCTCCACCCCGATCTCGCGCAGCACCGCGATCGAGGCCGACCGCATGCGCTGGTATTCCTTGTCTGTGAGGGTGAGCGCGGGCGCCACGGTGATGGAATCGCCCGTATGCACGCCCATGGGATCGATATTCTCAATGGAGCACACGATGATGCAATTGTCCGCACGGTCGCGGACCACCTCCATCTCGTATTCCTTCCAGCCGACCACGCTCTCCTCGATCAGCACTTCGGTGACCGGGGAATTATACAGGCCCGAGGCGACGATCTCGCGGAATTCCTCGATATTATAGGCGATGCCGCCGCCCGTGCCGCCCATGGTGAAGGAGGGGCGAATCACCGCCGGCAGGCCCAGCTCCTCCAGCACCACTTCCGCCTCGGCCAGCGTGTGGGCGGTGCGCGATTTGGGGCTTTCCAGCCCGATGGAATCCATGGCGTTGCGGAAGCGTTCGCGGTTTTCGGCCTTGTCGATGACGTCGGCGCGCGCGCCGATCATCTCCACCCCGAACAGCTCCAGCACGCCGCGCCGGTCCAGCTCCAGCGCGCAATTGAGCGCAGTCTGCCCGCCCATGGTGGGAAGCAGCGCGTCCGGGCGCTCCTTCTCGATCACCTTGGCGACCATTTCAGGCGTAATCGGTTCGATATAGGTGGCGTCCGCCAGTCCCGGGTCAGTCATGATCGTGGCCGGGTTGGAGTTCACCAGAATCACCCGGTAGCCCTCTTCTTTCAGCGCCTTGACCGCCTGCACGCCCGAATAGTCGAACTCGCAGGCCTGGCCGATCACGATGGGACCGGCGCCGATGATCAGGATGGACTGGATGTCAGTGCGTCTGGGCATGGGGGCGGGGCCTTTGTCTGTCAGACGCGCGCGAGGCCCGGCCCCCGGGAATCATCCGGGAGGGGTTGGCGGCGCGGGTTCAGTCGCTGAAATCCGTGTCTAACGCCTGCCAGCGCGCTTGGCGAGTACCGGTTTACAGGGCGGGGCTCAGCCCGTCTTCAGCCGCGCCCCGGCGAGGGCCAGCCAGAGGGCGATGGCGGCCAGGAAGACCTGATATTCCATGCCGCCCATGGGGTGGGTTTCGGTCGCCATGAAGGCCCACTGACCCCAGTGAAGGGTCGCAATCGCGCCCAGCAGAACCGGCAGGGCGGCCAGACCGGCCAGCCGCGTGGCCAGCGCGCCGGCTGCGCCGCTGATGAGCCCGCCGGCCAGGATCGCAGCGCCTGCGAAGAGCTCGGCAAACGCAACAAGGCCCGCCAGTACGAGCGCGGGGACGCCCTCCACGCCGAAGTTCGGCGTGATCATCATCATGGCGAACGGCTCGAGGCCCATGGCAAACAGCTTGCTCAGCCCCTTGTGCAGGAATACGGCGGCGAATCCGGCGCGCAGCACCCAGTGGGCGGCGGGCAGGGCGGGCGCGGCCGCGCGGTCGAAAAGGGTTTCGGCTCTGGCGAACATGACAGTCTCCTGATCAATAGCGATGGCGCAGGGCCTCTCCCCGCGCCGCGGGCACAAACTCGCCCACGCGCTGCTCACTTGGAAATCAGCTCTCGGAGAGCCGGGCGTGACAATGGCTCACGCCGCTGTGACGGGGCGGGGCCAGCGCCCCCGCCCCCATCGCCCTACCCCAACCGCAAATCGCGCCACAGATGGGGCGGGATGTCGTCGCGGGCGCGCACGCGCGGGGCGACCAGCCACCAGGCCCGTTCGTGCAGGAGGGGGATATTGGGCATGTCGGCGAGCAGCTCGGCCTCGGCCTCGCGGTGCAGCTGCGCCCGGCGGGCGCGGTCCAGCTCGCCGCGCGCTTCGCGCATGAGCGCGTCAAAGGCGGGACGGCGGCCACCATCCCAGTTGGTGTTATCGGCGAAGCCCTCGCGGGCAAAGGGCTGGAGCATGAAGTCGGGATCGGATTTCAGCCCGCGGTCAAAACGCGCCAGCGCCAGATCATAATCGCCGCCATCCACCGCCGCGTAGAGGTCCAGCGGATAGGTCGCCAGCAGCTCGGCCTGCACCCCGGCCCGGCGCCAGTCATCAATGATCGCCAGCGCCACCCGGTCGCGATCCCCGGCGCTCGCGCGCAAGGTCAGGCGCAGCGGATTGCCCGGGCCATACCCCGCATCACCCAGACGCGCGCGCGCGGCGTCCAGCTGCGGTCCGGCGGCTGCGGCCTCGGCGTCCGGAATGATGCGGTCTGCGGGCACGGACAGGCCGTGGAAAAAATGCGTGTTGAGATAGGCCCGGTCGATGGCCAGGCTCAGCGCCTGGCGCACGCGGACATCGCGCAGGCGCGCGCTGGCGCAATTGACCTTGATATAGGTGAGGATCGGGGCGGGAAAGCTGCGCAGCCGGTCACCGACGCGCTCGCGCAGCAGGCCCAGCTGATCGCCCGGCGGACGGTCCACCAGATCATAATCGCCCGCGCGGAAACGGCGCGCCCGCGCCGACCCGTCATCAATCACGTCAACCCGAATGCTATTGATGCGCACGCCTTCCGCGCCGGCGAAGCGCGGGTTCTTTTCCAGCCGGTAGCTCATAGCGCCCTGATCGGCCAGCAGGTACGGCCCGGCGCTGACCCAATGGGTGGGGCGGGTCCAGTCATCGGGCCGCGCCTCCACGGCGTGTCGGGGCAGGGGATAGAACTCGCGCATCAGCACCGGGAACAGGCTGACCGGGCGGTCCAGCTCGAAGACCACCGTATGCTCATCAGGCGCGCTGACGCCAATGTCCTCCGGCGCGATCTGGCCCAGCAGCGCCTCGCGCGCGCCGCGCACCGCGAAGAAATCGCCCAGATCGGCAAACCCCGTACGCGGGTCCACCGCGCGCTGCGCCGTCCAGACCACATCGTCGGACGTGATCGGCGCGCCGTCCGACCAGGTGAGGCCCGGCGTGAGGCGGAAGGTCCAGGTGCGCGCATCCTCGCTGCGCCAGGACGCGGCCAGGCCCGGCGCGAGGCCGCCCGAGGGCGAGTACTCGGTCAGGGGCGCGTGCAGCTGCTTGTAGAGTAGCGCGGCAGAGGCGAACTGGCCTTTGAGAGGATCGAGGCTGTCAGCTTCGGAATCGATGGCCACGCGCAGCAGGTCCGACGGATCGCCGCTCTTGCCGCAGGCCGCGGCGCCCGCCAGCGCCAGGGATGAGGCCATCAGACCTCGCCGGGTCAGGCGCAGGCGATCAGGGCGCCGGCCGGAAGATGAAATTATTGACATAGCCTGCCTCTCCCGCCCGTCCGCGATGGTCGCGGGCGACGTCCAGCGATGCACGGTCAATCACTGACCGGTCGCGGATCGCCTGCGTGATGTAGCCAAGCGACTCGACAAAATCGAGGGCCGAGTCGAGATCGGTTCCGGTATGGCGCTCCTCGATCTCGATGATCATCACCGGCCGGTCGCGGGCGATCACGCCGCGCGCGCCCTCCAGAACGGCCCGCTCATGGCCTTCCACATCGATCTTCATGAACCCCACGGGTGGCGGGTCGAGGGCGTCCAGCGGGGCTGTGGGCACCGTCACGCGCATATGCGCCGCGCCGGCGATCTTGTCGGGGTTCAGGGAGGCGCCCTGGTTGGAATAGCGCTTGCCCGCGCCGGGGATCATCAGCTCGGCCTGCCCGTCAGCGTCCGACAGGGCGATGGCGTGGCAGGTCACGCGCGGACCCGCGGCGCGGTGCAGGAAATCATAGAGCTTCGGGTTCGGCTCGAACGCCCACACCGCCGGGCAGAGCAAGGCCATCTCATGGGCCCAGATGCCGCGATTGGCGCCGATGTCTATGGCGAGGCGGTCCGGATCGACGAGTTCAGGCAAGAGCCGCAGGCCGTACTCGCCCTTGCGCCGCTCGCGCGCCACGATGCGTCGGAGCTCCAGACGCGGGGGCACGAGGGCGCGCTTGAGCCGCTCCTCCAGCGTCAGCGGCGGGCCCGCCTGGGCGGTCACCAGGACGCCCCGGTTCCGGCGCGGCGTGACATCTGGTGATCGGTCATCATGTCTCTCCCGGCCGCGCGCTGGCCCCTGTCCGCGCCCAAGGCTAGACCGGACGGCCGCATCGCGCCAAGCCGAATGTCGTCAGGGCCCGGCAGGCGCAAGACTATTAGCCCAGCGAGCCGACAAACTGGTCAAACACCGCAAAGCTGTCCTGCGGGCCGGGGCTGGCTTCGGGGTGGTGCTGCACGGCCATTACCGGTTTTGACGCCAGGCGGAAGCCGCAATTGGAGCCGTCGAACAGCGAGACATGGGTCTCGATGGCGTCGGCGGGCAGGGTGTCGCGGTCCACGGCGAAGCCATGGTTCATGGACACGATCTCCACCTGGCCGGTTTCGAGATTTTTCACCGGATGGTTCGCGCCGTGATGGCCCTGAACCATTTTCAGCGTGCGCGCGCCCACCGCCAGCGCCAGCATCTGGTGACCGAGGCAAATGCCCAGCACCGGCACGCCCGCATCGATCACGCCGCGCAGCGTATCCAGCGCATATTGGCCGGTCGCCGCCGGATCGCCCGGCCCGTTAGAGACGACGACACCCGCCGGCTTCATCGCCAGCACATCGGCCGCAGACGCCGAGCCCGGCGCGATGCGCACCCGGGCGCCCGCACTGACCAGGCGGCGCAATATATTGGCCTTCACCCCGTAATCGAGCACCACGACCAGCGGGCCGTCTTCCGGTCCGGCGGCAAACCCCGCAGGCCAGTCCCAGCCGCCCTCATTCCAGTCGGCGTTTTCAGGATTGGCGACGGCGCGGGCGAGCTCGCGGCCCTCCATGGACGGCGCGCCGGCGGCGAGGGCTTTCAGGGCGTCAATGTCGAACTTGCTGTCGCGCGCATGCTGAAGCGCGGCCATGGGCATGCCGGTCTCGCGAATGCGGCGCGTGATGGCGCGGGTGTCCACCCCGGTGATGGCGGCGATGGCGCGCGAGGCCAGCCATTCATCAAAACCCTGCTCGGCGCGCCAGCTGGCCGGCGCGGTGATGGGCGCGCGCGCGACCATGCCCACGGCGGCCTTGCGGCCCGGCGCGCTGGCCGATTCCTCGTCTTCGGCGTTAGCGCCCACATTGCCCACATGGGGAAAGGTGAAGCAGACGATCTGTCCGGCATAGGACGGGTCGGCGAGAATTTCCTGATGCCCGGTCATGGCGGTGTTGAAGCACAGCTCGCCCACCACAACGCCGGACGCGCCGGCTCCGTGGCCGTAGAACACCGTTCCGTCAGCCAGAACGAGGGCGGCGCTGGCGCCCGAAGGGGCTGCGTTCACAGGCCCGGACGAGGGCCGGTCTTGATTCTCGACCGCTGATGCCATAACTCACCGCCTCCACGCCGCGCGCCAGCTTCCCGGACGGGAAGGGACCCTGCGGTCAAACGCGCGGACCCTACGCGCGCGGGGAGCGCGGGTCAAGAATCCGGCGCGCGCACGAATACTTGATATTTCAAGGACTTGGCTTGCATGTGCAGGCGGTCCTCACACCCCGGGTGAAACCATGTCGCTCAGAGAGCGGGTTACTTCAGATCTGACGGACGCCATGCGCGCACGCGATGCGGTGCGCCTGTCCACGCTGCGCCTGATTCAGGCCGCCATCAAGGACCGCGATATCGCTGCGCGCGCCGAAGACCGTTGCAAGGGATGCGGCGAGGACGAAATCCTCGCCATCCTGCAAAAACTGGTCAAGCAGCGCGAAGAGAGCGCCGCGGTCTACGAGACCGCCGGCCGGCTGGATCTGGCCGAGCGCGAGCAGCGCGAGGCCGAGATCGTGCGCACCTATCTGCCCGAGCCCATGGATGACCGCGCCATCGCCAAGGCCGCCCGGGAGGTGGTCGACGATCTGGGCGCGGCGGGGCTGAAGGATATGGGCCGCTGCATGGGCGCGCTGAAGGACCGCTATACCGGGCGCATGGACTTCTCGCGCGCCGGCAAGGAAGTGCGCGACCTGTTGCAGAAACCCGCCTGACGCGGACGGCGGGTGCGTTCGCGCCCCGAGCGCGCTATGGTCCGCACTCAGGCGGGAGCAGCAGCATAGAGCATGGCGATACCCGACGGTTTCATTGACGAGATCAAGGCGCGCATCCGCCCGTCCGAGCTGATCGGGCGGACGGTGGCGCTCAAGCGTCAGGGGCGTGAGTTCGCCGGTCTGTCCCCGTTCAAGAAAGAACGCACGGCGTCGTTTTTCGTCAATGACGACAAGGGCTTCTATCATTGCTTCGCCAGCCAGGAGCATGGCGACATTTTCACCTGGCTGCAGAAAACCCAGGGCCTGAGCTTCATGGAGGCGGTGGAGGCGCTGGCCCAGGAAGCCGGGCTGGACGTGCCCAGGTCCGAGCCCGCCGATCCCGAGCGCGAGGCGCGACGCCAGCGCACGCTGGACTGGAACGAGGCCGCCCATGACTGGTTCGCCCGCCAGCTCGCGTCCCCCGCAGGCTCAACGGCGCGCGCCTATCTGGAAGGCCGTGGGCTGAAAGCGGCTGATTTTGCAAGGTTCGAGATCGGCTTTGCGCCCGACTCCCGCCGGGGCCTGACCCAGGCCCTGATGCAGAAGGGCGCCAGCGTGCGCGATCTGGCCGAAGCCGGGCTGGTGATCGAGCCCGAAGATGGCGGCGAGCCGTATGACCGGTTTCGCGGGCGGATCACATTTGCAATTCGTGATCCGCGCGGGCGCATGGTGGCGTTCGGGGCGCGGGCTTTGTCCAAGGACCAGCGCGCCAAATACCTCAACTCGCCCGAGACCGCCCTTTTTCACAAGGGCTCGACCCTCTACCGTTATCCCGAAGCGCGCACCGCCGCCAGCGACCCCAAATCCGGTGCGTCCGGCCTGATCGTGGCGGAAGGCTATATGGATGTGATCGCGTTCGCCCGCGCCGGGATGGGCCATGCCGTGGCGCCGCTGGGCACGGCGCTGACGGAAAACCAGATGGCGCTGCTCTGGCGCGCGGGCGGCGAGCCGGTGATCTGCCTCGATGGCGACGGCGCCGGTCAGCGGGCCGCGGCGCTGGCGGCCGAGCGCGCGCTTCCGCTGATCGCGCCGGGCAAGACGCTACGCTTTGTCTTCCTGCCCGACGGGGCGGATCCGGACGATCTCTTGCGCGACAAGGGCGCGCGCGCCCTGCGCGAGGCGGTGTCCCAGCCGCGCCCGCTGATCGATGTGCTGTGGGAGCGCGAGGTGAGCGCCGGCCCGCTGGATGATCCTGACCGCCGCGCCGCCTTCCGCAAGCGCCTGCGCGAGCTGAGCGCGCGCATTGCCGATCCCGATATGCGCGCCGAATACCGCGCCGAGTTCGATGCGCGCCTCAATACGCTGTTCGCCCGCGCGCCAAGGCAGACGGGCCGGGCCGACCGGCGCACGGGACGCTTCGAGCCGCCGCCGGCGCCGGGCGTGGATGTGGTGAAATCGGCGCGCACCCCTGAGTCCGATCGCGCCGCGCCCATGGCGCGCCAATTGCTGGCCGGGGCCATTGAATATCCCTCAATCGCCGCGGCCGAGGCCGAGACTTTGGCCGAATTGCCCTTCGGGCCGCTTGACAGCCTGCGCGATGCAGTTCTAGACGCCTGCCTCGATCCGGCTTTCGAGCCGGAAGAGGGATTGGGCGCCAGGCTGGCGGCGCGCGGGTTTTCAGGCGCTCTGGCGCGCCTGTCCGCGGACCGGGCCGCCGCCCGGGCCGGCCTTGGGGGAGAGGACGCCGGCGCCGATGACCGTCTTGAGGCTTGGCGCAGGCTTTCGGCTTCCTATATGGAGCAAGTTGCATTCGTAGACCGCAAAGCCGAGGATCGCGCCCGCATCGAGGACGCCTTCAACAGCGGCGACCCTGACGCCTTCAAATCCTGCCTCGCCGCCCTGCGGCGGGGCAAAACGCGTTAGCGCGCTTCACGCCGCGCTCACAAAGCCGCCCATTGGGAGCCCGACCCCCGCATGACGAAAGCCGCTGCCGAGACGCCTGACGCCCCCGCCGAGACCCAGGACGGGCCGCTGCTGGACCTGACCGATTCCACCGTCAAGGCGATGATCAAGGCCGCGAAGAAGCGCGGCTATGTCACCCATGACGAGCTGAACAAGGTCCTGCCCAGCGAGGAGTACAGCTCCGAGCAGATCGAGGACATCCTCGCCCAGCTGTCGGAAATGGGCATCACGGTGGTGGATTCCGAAGACGACGTGGAATCCGACGAGCCCGCGGCTGAAGAGGGCGAAGAGGACGACGACGAGGCGCGCCCGCGCGCCGTCGCCAAGAAAGCCAAATCCGAAGTCGCCGGCCAGAACACCACCTCGGCCCAGGACCGCACCGATGACCCGGTGCGCATGTATCTGCGCGAAATGGGCACGGTGGAGCTCTTGTCGCGCGAGGGCGAGATCGCCATCGCCAAGCGCATCGAGGCCGGCCGCAATGCGATGATCCGCGGGCTTTGCGAAAGCCCGCTGACCTTTGAAGCCATCATGGTGTGGCGCGACGAGCTGCAGTCGGGTCAGGTGCTGCTGCGCGACATTATCGATCTGGACGCCACGCTGGGCGGTATTCGCGGCGTCGCTGCGGCCGCCGAAACGGCTGACAGCGATGACGACAGCGACAGCGAAGGTGATGACGCCGCGGCCAAGCCGGCCGGCGAGGCCGGGACCGCTGACGCCAAGAAAACCGATGGCGACAGCGACAGTGAAGACGACGGCGACGGCGAGAAGACCGGCCGCGAAAGCACTGACGACGATGACGATGAGGATGACGGCGCCAACATGTCGCTGGCGGCCATGGAGGCCGAGCTGCGCGATGGCGTGATGGTCACGCTGGACGCCATCGCCGTGGATTTCGACGCCTTCCGCCGCCTGCAGGACAAGCTCGTCGCCTTGCGCGTCGCCGGCAAGGATTTGTCGGCCAAGGATCGCGAGACCTATGACGGCGTGTTCGAGCGCATCGTGGCCAATCTCAACTCGCTGCATCTGAACAATGCGCGTATCGAGGCGCTGGTCGAACAGCTCGACGCCATCAACAAGCGTCTGGTGGGTCTGGAAGGCAAGCTGTTGCGCATGGCCGAAGCCCATGGCGTGCCGCGCGGCGACTTCCTGGCGGTCTATCAGGGCCATGAGCTGGATCCGGCCTGGCTGGATGACGCCAATGGCCGCTCGGCGGCCTGGACGCGCTTCATTCAGCGCGAGGCCAGCGAAGCCGGCGCGATCCGCGATGAAATTTCCTCGCTGGCGCAGGAATCAGGCGTGCCGGTGGATGATTTCCGCCGCATCGTCGCCACCGTCCAGAAGGGTGCGCGCGAGGCGCGCATCGCCAAGAAGGAAATGGTCGAGGCCAATCTGCGCCTGGTGATCTCGATTGCCAAGAAATACACCAATCGCGGCCTGCAATTCCTGGATCTGATCCAGGAGGGCAATATCGGCCTCATGAAAGCGGTGGATAAATTCGAATACCGGCGCGGCTATAAATTCTCCACCTACGCCACCTGGTGGATCCGGCAGGCCATCACGCGGTCCATCGCCGACCAGGCGCGCACCATCCGCATTCCGGTGCACATGATCGAGACCATCAACAAGATCGTGCGCACCAGCCGCCAGATGCTCCATGAGATCGGCCGCGAGCCGACCCCGGAGGAGCTGGCCGAAAAGCTCTCCATGCCGCTGGAAAAAGTGCGCAAGGTGATGAAGATCGCCAAGGAGCCGATCAGCCTCGAAACCCCCATCGGCGACGAGGAAGACAGCCATCTGGGCGATTTCATCGAGGACAAGAACGCGGTCCTGCCCATCGATGCGGCGATCCACTCCAACCTGCGCGAGACCACCACGCTGGTGCTGGCGAGCCTGACCCCGCGTGAAGAACGCGTGCTGCGCATGCGTTTTGGCATCGGCATGAACACCGACCACACGCTGGAAGAAGTGGGCCAGCAATTCAGCGTGACCCGCGAACGCATCCGCCAGATCGAAGCGAAAGCCCTGCGCAAGCTCAAACACCCGAGCCGCTCGCGCAAACTGCGCAGCTTCCTGGATAGCTAGGGGCTCGCCAGAGCGCCACAGATCAACGGCCATGCGGGCGCAGATCACACTGCGCCCGCAATGCTTTGGCGTCTTCGCTACAGGCGCGCGCGATCAAGTGAACAGACGCAAAAACGCCCGCCCGCACGCCTCACAGCGCGCGCACCTGTCAGTGTTTCAAAGACTGAAACCTAAAACCGGAACGCCGACTCAAAGCGGATTTCCGGACGGCGCTCTTCGCCCTCTTCGCCGAAAATCTCGTCTTCGGGCGAGGTGAAGCGCAGCTGGCCGCCCAGGCGCACCCGGTCGGACAGGCTGAAGAAGGCGCCGGCGGAGAAATCGTCCAGCCCGAAGGTCTGTTCGCGCCGTTCGCTGTCGGTATAACCCAGAGTCACGCCCCAGCGCGCGCCGGCCTGGATCTGAAACTCCTGCACCGACTGATTGCCCCAGACCGAGCGGGTTTCCGCCGGGGCGAGGGTGAAGCGCTGATACCACGGCAGGGCGGAGGCCGAGCCGGTATCGGCAAGGCCGGTGGCCGGCGTCAGGTCGGACTGGCGTTCGCGCGCCTCGCGGTCGTCTTCAGCCGCCGCGGCGGCGGCGCGCAGCGCCTCGAACACATCGGAATCAAGGTCCGCGCCGGTGGCCGGGGCGGCGGCGTCGATCAGGCGCTGAAGGCTGGACGCGCTGGCGGACGGCCGCGACAGCTCCGGCGCGAGGCGCACGCTGTTCGGCGACGCCAGCCCGGACAGGGACAGCCGCACCCCGCCCTGATCATCAAGAGCATAGGCCGACGGCGCCGCCCAAAGCAGGGCGGCGGCGCAGGCAGACAACAGAACGGGTCGTGCCATGGACATGACGGACCGGGCTCCAGCCCTTGATTGCTTGGCGCACAGCGCCTTGAGCAATGATCTATATCGTATCGGCATTCACGATGTAAGCATAACCCGCTGCAACGCGCGCCGAGTCCGGGCCGACCGTGTCAAAAACGCAACCCTGTCTCCAGGGCAAGCCTCGCCCGGCGCCGGTCTTGCATGCCCGCGCCGGTCTCCTCGGCGATGCTGGCCGCCAGGCCGATCACCGCGTTCGCGCCGACGAGGCGCGACGCCGACAGCTGGAATGTCCGCCCGTCCCGGCGCGCCAGACCGGCGCGCGCAGTTCCGGCTTCGGCGCTGAACAGCCAGTCGCCGCGCTCGAGCGAGGCCGACGCGCTCAGCGCCTCATAGTCCGCGCCCGGCAGCCCGTCATTGGTCTTGAGCCAGGCCAGCCCCACAGAAACATCGCCCCGGGTTCGCGTCAGGCGGGCCGAAACCGTCCACGGACCGCGCAGCGACGCCGCGTCCGGTCCGGCCGCGCGCCCGGTTTCCGCCCCGGCATAGGCGCGCCAGCGCACGCCGCTTTGCGGGCTGCGCCGGTCGAAGGACGCCGCCAGCGCCCAGACATCGCGCACATCGCCTCGCACAAGGTCCGGCCCGGCGGCCCGCGCGCGGCCCACGCTGCGCCAGCCTGCGTCCGGGGTGTAGGAGGCCGTGGCGCGCAGGCCGATCAGGCGGCGGGTCTGGATCGAGACGCCGGGCGCGGGCCCGGCGAGGCTCAGCCCGGTATCCACCAGCGCCAGCCCCGTGGGGTCGATCAGCCCGCCATCGGCGCGCAGCGTGCGCGCGGCGCCGGGCAGATCCGTGCGCTCCTGCCCTGCGGCGCCCTCGGCGATCCCGGCGCGCAGGCGCACAAATCCGGTCTGCATCCAGAGCGACGCCTGGGACAGGCCCGCCTGCCCGCTCGCGGGCGCGCCGCCCGTTGGACCGGACAAACCGGTGACGAGCCCGGCCAGAGCGCGGCCATCAGGCGCGCGTGGACAGGCCGGACAATCATCGAGGGGGCGGGCCAGACCGCGGCGGCCGTCGCCCGCCACCGCTTCACCGGCCAGATCGAGGCCCCATCGCAGGCCCGAGGGCTGTACGGCGTCTGCGCTCCAGCGCAGCGCCAGCACGCCATAGGGTCCGGTTCGCAGGGCGCTTGAATCCGGCGCCAGCACCAGGTCCAGATCGGCTTCGGCTTCCGCCTGCAGCCCGCCGGGCAGGTCTGCAGCGCTCTGGCCGGGCGCGGCCAGCACAGTGAGGGCAGCCGCGCTGCAGGCGGCGGCGAGACGGGCGGATCGGGTCATGAAAAGGTCCGGTCGGCTGGGGGCGGCGGTAAGGAGCCTGCTTGGGTGCGCAGAACCCGCTTTTGTAAGGAACGTACACGGACCGCGCCGGGTGGGCCAAGACGGCCCTGTGCGCGCGGCCCGCGCCGCTCAGCCCCGTCCCCCCGGACGTGCGCCGCAAGTTGTGCAGAGCGAGGCGGGCGCCGGTCAAGCCTGACGGCGGGGTTGCAGGCGAGCACGCCCGTGATATGTGGCGCCCAGGACACGGTTCCTGACCGCATGCAGTCCCCGCGCGCGGCGCTGGCCAGCCCCGTCCAGCATGGTATAACCCTGCAGTATCAGACTTGAGTATTTCCGCCCGCGCCCTGTCCGGAGACGCCACCGCATGACCTTGTTCCGCCTGCCTGTCCTTACCGCCGCCGCGCTGGCTTGCGCCCTAACCGTCACCGCCTGCGGCACCCGCGAGCGCCCCGCCGAGTCGGCCTCCGCCGGCGAGCAGGGCTTTCTGGGCGGCCTGTTCAATCGCGGTCCGGCCGCCCCTACCGATGGCAGCGAGAGTGATATCGGCGTGAACAGCCTGCTCTGGCGCGCCAGCCTGGAAGTGCTGCACTTCATGCCGGTCAGCGAAGCCGACCCGTTCGGCGGGGTGATCATCACCGACTGGTATGCCATCCCAGAGGCGCCGTACGAGCGCTTCCGCGCCACCGTCTACATTCTCGATACGCGCTTGCGGGCCGACGCTCTGAGCGTGCAGCTGTTCAAGCAGGTGCGCGAGGGCGAGGGCGAATGGCGCGACGCGGAGGTGGACCCGGCGACCCGCCTGCAGGTGGAGAACGCCATTCTGACCCGCGCCCGCCAGCTGCGGATCCAGCGCATTCAGGACTAGAGATTTCTCCGCGGAGGCCGCGCCCATGTCCCGATCCCTGCGTCTGAGCGCCGCCCTTGCCGCCGGGCTGGCCCTGCTGACGGCGGGCGGATGCGGCTTCCAGCCGCTTTATGCCGGACCGGGTTACACGGCTCTGCCGGGGCTTGCCATTGAATCGGGCGAAGATCGGATCGACTATCTGGTCGACGCCGCCCTGCGCCGGCATCTGGGCGACGGGGACAGCCCCTACCGCCTGGTGCTGAGCACGCGCCTTCGCGAATCACCCATCGGCATTTCGGCCAGCGGCGTCGCCCGGCGCTACAGCCTGACCGCCCTGACCCGCTATTCGCTGCAACGCGAGGGCGTCGAACCGGTGTCCGGAAGGATCAGCGAAACCGTGCAGTTTGACGCGCCCGCCGACCCGGCGGCGCTGATCGCCGCGCGCAGCGACGCCGAAAGCCGCGCCGCCCGGCTGCTGGCCGAGCGTCTGGCCCAGACGCTCGCCGCCGAGCTGCAAAGGCGCGGTCGCGCCCCGGACCCGTCCTAGAGGCCGGGCCCGTGAAGGTTCAGGCCCGCGACGCCGACCGCCTGATCGCGAAACCCGGCGCTGACGGGAAAGTCTTCCTGATCTACGGGCCCGATAGCGGCCTTGTGCGCGAGCGCGCCACAAAGCTGGCGGGCGCGCTGGTCCCGGATCTGGATGATCCGTTCTGCGTCACGCGCCTGACCGAAGAGGACATAAAAGCCGATCCCGCAGCGCTGGCAGACGCCATGGCCGCCCTGTCGCTGACCGGCGGCGACCGGCTGGTGCGTGTGCGCCTGTCCGGCGATATGGCGGCTGTGGCCGGATTTCTCGCCGAGCTGGAATCGGGCGCCGCGCCGGCCGAGGCCCGCTTGGTCATCGAGGCGGGGGATCTCAAAAAGGGATCCAAACTGCGCAAGGCCGCCGAGGACGGGCGCACCAGCTACGCCATCGCCTGCTATGCCGACGAGGCGCGCGATCTGTTGCAGCTGGCCGATTCCATGCTCGCCGAAGAGGGTCTGAAGCTGGAGCCCGATGCGCGCGCCGTGCTGGCGCCCTTCCTTGAAGGCGACCGGGCGCTGGCCCGCGGTGAGATTGAAAAGCTTATTCTTTACAAAGGCCTGAAAGCGCAGCGCAGCGAATCAGACAGCGCCGTGACGCGCGCCGACATCGCCGCCATCTCCGCCGCCGGATCGGACGCGGCCATGGACCAGATTCTTGACGCAGTTCTGAGCGGGGATGCCGCGCGGGCGGATCTCGCCTATGCGCGCGCCATTGGCGGGGGCACGTCGGCGGTGGGCGTGCTGCGCGCCTTGCAGCGCCGCCTCGACCAGTTTGATCAAGTGCACGCCGCAGGCGGCGACCCGCAAGCCATGATGCGCGCGGGCGCGCCGCGCTTTGGCGCGCCCGCCGATGCATTCAGGCAGGGCCTGCGCGCCTGGCGCGGTCGGCGGCTGGATCAGGCGCGCCAGCGGGCCTTCGAGACCGAGCGCGCGGTCAAGCGCACCGGCGCGCCGGCCGAGGCGATTGTGGGCGATCTGCTCGCCCGCCTCGCCCTGGCCGCCGCGCCGCAGAGTTCACGCTAGTCCTGAACCGCGGCCGCATAGCGCTCGCTGGCGACAGACCAGTCCACCACATCCCACCAGGCGGCGAGATAATCGCCGCGCCGGTTGCGGTACTGGACATAATAAGCGTGCTCCCACACATCATTGCCCAGGATCGGCGTGCCTTGAACCGACGCCACGTCCATCAGCGGATTGTCCTGATTGGGGGTGGCGGTGATTTCCAGTGCGCCCTCGCCATTGACGATCAGCCACGCCCAGCCTGAGCCGAACTGGCCGCCGCCGGCGCTTTTGAAGGCGTCCTTCATGGCGTCCAGCGAACCAAACGCCTCATCAATGGCGCCGGCCAGCGCTTCGGACGGCGCGCCGCCGGTTCCCGGCGCGGTCATGGAATTCCAGAAGAAATCATGGTTCCAGTGCCCGCCGCCATGATTGCGGAACGCGGCCGGCAGGCCGGAGACCTGCGCCAGAATGTCCTCCAGCGCCATGCCCTGCAGGTCAGGCCGCGCTTCGAGGGCGGCGTTGAGCCCGTTCACATAGGCCTGGTGGTGGCGGCCATGGTGCAGCTCCATGGTTTCTGCGTCGATCACAGGGGCCAGCGCATCAAAGCCATACGGCAGGGGCGCCAGCGAAACGCGCCAGTCGGCCTGCGCGTGATCATCGCCTGAGACTGTCCCGGCGCCGGTGGCGGACGCCGCTGAACCGGCCGCCGCGCCGGCCGGTGTCTGGCTCGCATCGCCGCAGGCGGCGGTGGTGACGAGGCCGGCGGACGCCAGCGCGCCCAGCGTGGTGCGCAATAGATCGTGTCGGGTCATGGATCGGCCCTCCTGTTGAACATCATGATGGTGTTAAGTGGCGTGCGCGGCGTCAGAGTCCACCCCGGGCGGCGGGACAGGCCTCCAGTAGCGCCCGGGACCGGGCCCGCGCGTCCAGCGACGCGGCGGCGGCGGGGACATTGTCCACCGAGATCACCTCCACACCGGTCTGCGCCCAGCGTTCGTGATCAGCGGCGCCTTCGCGCTCGGCGCGGAAATTGCCGAAACTGGTCTCCACGCCCCTGTCGGCCAGCGCCGCATCCAGCGCGGCGTCGCCATCGCCCAGCCCCAGCCAGGCGACAATGCGGGTGAGATCCACGCCGGCCTCTTCCAGCGTCGCCAGATCCTCCAACGAGCTGATGCCCGCCGAGATCATCACCTCCGGCGCCATCTCATGGAGCGCGATGGCCTGATCGAGGCGGTAGGTGATCACCAGCACGCGGTCGAGGGCATCCAGCTCACGCACGTCCTGCATAAGCCGCTCATGGGTGAGCGAGCCCTTCAGGTCGAGCTGGGCGATGGCCCGGCCGTCAATCTCGGACATGAATTCATGGAACGCGTCCGCACGGCCTTCGAGCGCCTGCCCGTCATTGTCCACAAGGCGGAAGGCGGCGATCTCGTCAAGGCTCATCTCTTCCACAAGGCCCTCGCCCGTCGTGGTGCGGTCAATCGTGCGGTCATGCATCAGCACGAGACGGTCGTCGGCGGTGAGGCCGATATCGAACTCCACAAACACCGCCCCGTCGGCGGCCGATTGCAGGGCCGTTTCGTGATCGTTCTCCGCAAAGCCTGCACGCGGTCCGGTGCGGTGGGCGCTGAGCAGGGTGACGCCCTGCTCGCGCGCGCAGTCGAGATAGGCGCCCACATCCACGCCAGCCAGCCAGCGCTCAGCTTCGGCGCGATCGGCCTCAGCCGGGCTGTCTGGCGCCGGCTCCTGAACCTGCTCCACGGCCGGGGGAGGCGGCGGTGCGTCGGGCGGGGGCGCCGTCTCGGGACCGCAGGCGGCGAGCCAAGCCAGGACAGGCAGGCTGGAGGCGCAGACGAGCAAACGGTTCATGGCTCTCATTTCAGATGAGTCTGGAAAAAGGCGCGGGTGCGCGTATTGGCGAGATCGGCGTCGGGCGCGTGATAATGCGCGCCGCCCACGCGGGCAAAGGCGTGATCCCGGTCAGGATAGTCATGGATCGTGACATGGGGATGATCGTCCAGCGCGGCGTGGATCTGCGCCTGGGCTTCCGCAGGCACGTATTCATCCTTTCCCGCCACGTGGAGCATGAGCGGGTTTGAGATATGCGCCGCCTCGTCCAGGCGGGTCTGGATATTCACCCCGTAATAGCCCACGACCGCGTCGGCATCGGTGCGGCAGGCGGTGAGATAGGCCAGCTGCCCGCCGAGGCAGTAGCCCAGCGCCCCGACCTTGCCGGTTCCGGCGCGCCTTGCGTACTCCACGGTGGCGGCGATATCCTTCAGGCCTGCGTCCACATCGAATTTACCAAATAGATCAAAGGCCTGCTTCCATTCAGCATCGGTCTTGTCGGTGATCTGAATGCCCGGCTCGATGCGCCAGAACAGGTCCGGACAGATGGCCAGCCAGCCCTGATCAGCGAGGTCATCGCAGATGGCGCGCATGACATGATTGACGCCGAAAATCTCCTGCAGGACGACAATGGCCGGCCCCGATCCGGCGGCGTAGGCGCTGAACTGGCCGTCGGGGCCGGTAATGGTGATGTCCTGACTGGTCATGGCAAGCTCCTTCACGATCGCTTTGAGCGGTGTGGTGGCTATGGTAGGGCTGGGAGCCCGGACAGTGAAGGGAGGCCCCCATGAAGGTCAATGTTGAAATCGACTGCACGCCGCAGGAGGCGCGCGCCTTCTTTGGCCTGCCCGACGTCACCCCGCTCAACGAGCAGCTCGTGGAGGAAATGAGCAAGCGCATGAGCGCCAATATGGAAGCGCTGGAGCCTGAAGCGCTGATGCGCGGCTGGATGACGTTCGGCGGCGAGTGGCAGAAACAGTTCATGGATTTGATGGGCAAGGCCGCCGGCGGGACCGGGCGCTGATCACCTCATGAGCGAGACGATCTTCGCCCTGGCCAGCGCGCCCGGCCGGGCCGGGGTTGCGGTGATGCGTCTGAGCGGACCGGGCGCCGGCCCGGCGCTGGACGCCCTCACCGGCCTGCCCCGCCCCCACCCGCGCCGCGCCGCCCTGCGCCGGTTTCACGCTGGAGATGGCGCCGAAATAGATCAGGGTCTGGCGATCTGGTTTCCCGGTCCGGCGAGCTTCACCGGCGAGGATTGCGCCGAGCTCCACGTGCATGGCGGGCCGGCGGTGATCGCGGCCCTGGCCGAGGCGCTCCTCGTGCTGGGCCTCAGGCCGGCGGGACCTGGCGACTTCACCCGGCGCGCCTTCGAGCATGGCAAGCTTGACCTGACCGAAGCCGAAGGTCTCGCCGACCTCATCGACGCGGAGACCGAGGGCCAGCGCGCCCAGGCTCTGGCCCAGATGACCGGCGCCCTGCGCACGCTCTATGAGGGCTGGCGCGAACAGCTGATTTCCGTGCTGGCGTCCCTTGAGGGCGAGATCGATTTTCCCGACGAGGAGGATGTGCCCGACAGCCTGTCGGACGCGGCGGCGGCCCCGCTGGACGATCTGATCGCGGCGCTCACCGCGCATCTGGATGACGCGCGGCGCGGCGAGCGGGTGCGGGAGGGTTTCGCCATCGCCCTGATCGGCGCGCCCAATGCCGGTAAATCGTCTCTGCTCAACGCGCTGGCCCGGCGCGACGCCGCCATCGTCACCGATATTCCCGGCACCACGCGCGACGTGGTGGAGGTGCGCCTCGTCCTGGGCGGCTTCCCGGTGATCCTGGCCGACACGGCGGGCCTGCGCGAAGCCGCGGACCGGGTGGAAGCCGAAGGCGTGCGCCGGGCGCTGGCCCGCGCCGAGGACGCCGATCTGCGCATTGGCGTGGTGGATGTTTCACGTGAAACATCCCTCGCCGCCCTCGCCGGGCATTTAAGGCCCGGAGATGCGCTGGCCCTGAACAAGACCGATCTCGCCAAACCGCAGCTCGCCGCGCCGGACGGCGTGGCGGCGTTCGCCATGTCCGCCGCGTCCGGAGATGGGCTAACCGAGTTGGAAGCCTGGCTGGAGCGTGAGGTGCAGGCCCGGCTGGGAAACCGCGAAGCCCCGGCCCTGTCCCGCGCCCGCCATCGGGCGGGCGTGTCCCGCGCCCTCGATCATCTGCGCAGCGCCCGCTGCGGGCTGGCGCGCGGTCCAGAGCTGGCGTCCGCCGATGTGCATCTGGCCCTGCGGGCGCTGGAGAGCCTGACCGGCCGGGTGGATGTGGAGGACGTGCTGGACCGGGTGTTCAGCCAGTTCTGCATCGGCAAATAGGGCTCCCCTTCGAGTCCGGCGCCTCGACTCCGCCGCGATCATCGCCTATGTGAGCCGCACGGCCGGCGCGCCAGGATTGACGCGCCGCCACTGGCGAACCGGACCTTTATCCATGACCCTGGACCTCAACCCCGCCCCGGCGCGCGCCTGGGATGTCATCGTCATCGGCGGCGGCCATGCCGGGTGCGAGGCCGCGAGCGCGGCCGCGCGGCTGGGCGCCGCGACTTTGCTGCTCACCCACAAGGCCGTCACCATCGGTGAGATGAGCTGCAACCCGGCCATTGGCGGGCTCGGCAAGGGTCATCTGGTGCGCGAGGTGGATGCGCTGGACGGGTTGATGGGCCGGGTGGCGGACGCCTCGGGCATCCAGTTCCGCATGCTCAACCGCTCCAAGGGCCCGGCCGTGCGCGGGCCGCGCACCCAGTCCGACCGCAAACTCTACCGCGAAGCGATGCAGGCGGCCCTCGCCGACACCGCCAATCTCACTATCGTAGAGGCGGCCGCCGAGGATCTGATCATCGAGGACGGCGCGTGCGCCGGGGTGATCGATGCGCAGGGCCGCGAATGGCGTGCGGGCGCGGTGGTGCTCACCACCGGCACCTTCCTCAAGGGCGTCATCCATCGCGGGACCGAGCGCATTCCGGCGGGCCGCGACGGCGAGGCGCCGGCCATCGGCCTGTCGGACCGGCTCTACGGGCTGGGCCTGCGCATGGGCCGCCTCAAGACCGGCACGCCGGCGCGCCTCGACGGCCGCACCGTCGACTGGTCCTCGCTGGAGATGCAGGCGGCGGACGCAGACCCGGTCCCGTTCTCCTTCCTCACCGATAAAATCACGGTGCCCCAGATCGCCTGCGGCATCACCCGCACGACTGAGGCCACTCACGCCATCATCGCCGCCAATCTGCAGCACTCGGCGGTCTATGGCGGGGCGATCGCGGGGCGGGGTCCGCGCTATTGCCCGTCCATCGAGGACAAGGTGGTGCGCTTCGCCGACCGCACAGGCCACCAGGTCTTCCTGGAGCCGGAGGGTCTGGACGACGACACCGTCTACCCCAACGGCATCTCCACCTCCCTGCCGGCGGATGTTCAGGACGCCTTCCTGAAAACCATACCGGGCCTCGAGCAGGCGAAGGTGCGCCGCTACGCCTATGCCATCGAATACGACTATGTCGACCCGCGCGAGCTGTCCGCCACGCTGGAAGTGCGCCGCCTGCCCCGGCTCTGGCTGGCCGGGCAGATCAATGGCACCACGGGTTATGAGGAAGCGGCGGCGCAGGGCCTGATGGCGGGCTTCAACGCGGCGCTCGCCGTGTCGGGGAGCGATCCCTTCATCCTGGACCGGTCAGAAGCCTATGTCGGCGTGATGATCGACGACCTGATCACGCGCGGCGTCACCGAGCCCTATCGCATGTTCACCTCGCGCGCCGAGTACCGCCTGACTTTGCGGGCCGACAATGCCGACCAGCGCCTGACCGACAAGGCGATAGCCCTGGGCGCGGCCAGTGTTTCACGTGAAACATCCTGGCGTGCCCGGTCGGCGGCGCTGGCCGATGCCCGCGCTCAGGCCCGCGCACTCAGCCTCACGCCGGCCGAAGCCGCCCGCGCGGGGCTGAAGGTCAATCAGGATGGCAAGCGCCGCGATCTGCTGGAGCTCCTGTCCTATCCGTCCATCAGCTGGGGCGATGTCACGCAGATCTGGCCGCAGCTGAACGATTTGCCTGCGCCCATCGCCGAGCAGATCGAGATCGATGCGGTCTATCATGGCTATCTCGACCGGCAGGACGCTGACATCCTGGCCTTCCGCCGCGATGAGGGCGTGCGTATTCCGGCCGGCTTTGACTATGCCGCCGTGGGCGGGCTCTCCAACGAAGTGCGCGAGAAGCTCGTCGCCGCCTCTCCCGCGACTCTGGGTCAGGCCGCGCGCATTGAAGGGGTGACGCCCGGCGCGCTCACCGCCTTGCTGGCCCACCTCAAGCGCGCCGACCGGCGCACGGCCTGATCCATGACCGCAGGGTATGACGCCGCCGCCTTCCAGGCCGACACCGGTGTTTCACGTGAAACAATCGCCCGGTTCGAGCGCTGGCGGGATTTGCTGGCCGAGACCAATGCTCACACCAATCTGGTGGGCCGGTCCACGCTGGAGGATTTCTGGTTCCGTCACGCGCTGGATTCCTGGCAGATCTATAGGCTGGCGCCGCAGGCCGTGCGCTGGGCCGATCTGGGCGCCGGGGCTGGATTTCCCGGCTTCGCCATCGCCTATGGGCTGATGCAGGCGGGCCTGCCAGGCGCTCACGTGACGCTGGTGGAATCGGTCCAGAAGAAAGCGCAATTCCTCAAGGCCGTCGCCGCCTCCACCGGCGCGCCGGTCACCGTCCTGCCGGTGCGGGTTGAAGCTTTGGATGAGGTTCCGGTGGTGGACGTCGTGACGGCCCGGGCCATGGCGCCGCTGGAGACCTTGCTGGGCTATGTGCATCCTTTTGTGGAAAAGGGGGCGCGCGCGCTCCTCCCCAAGGGGGCAAAATACCGCGAGGAATTGACCCGGGCGCGGAAAAGCTGGACGTTTGATCTTGAGGTCATACCCAGCCGGACCTCCCGCGATGCCGCCATCCTGTCCATCAGGGAGTTAGCCCCATGTCCTCCGACCGCCCCGCACCGCCGAAAGTCATCGCCATCGCAAACCAGAAGGGGGGCGTAGGCAAGACCACCACGGCGATCAACCTGGCCACAGCCCTTGCGGCCATCGGCCAGCGCGTGGTGGTGCTCGATCTCGACCCCCAGGGTAATGCCTCCACCGGCCTTGGCGTCTCGCGCGCCCAGCGCAAGGCGACCTCCTATGACGTGCTGGTGTCCGAGCGGCCCATGGACGAGGCGCTGATCGAAACCAGCGTGCCGGGCCTGTCCCTGATCCCGTCGGACGCCGATCTGTCGGGGGCGGAGCTGGAGCTCGCCAGCGCTCCGCGCCGATCCTACCGCCTGCGCCACGCCATCGACCGCTTCCGCCGGACGCTGAGTGCGCGCGATGAGACCTGTCATTACGTTCTGATCGACTGCCCGCCCTCGCTCAATCTCCTCACGGTGAACGCCATGACGGCGGCGGATTCCGTGCTGGTGCCGCTGCAATGCGAGTTCTTCGCGCTGGAAGGTCTGACCCAGCTCATGCGAACCATTGAGCTGGTCCGGGGCAACCTCAATAAAGACCTTGCGATTCAAGGTGTTGTGCTGACCATGTATGACAAGCGCAACAATCTCTCCGCCCAGGTCGCCGCCGATGTGCGCACCCATTTCGGCGACAAGGTGTATGACACGGTCATACCGCGCAATGTGCGCGTCTCCGAAGCGCCGAGCTTCGGCAAGCCGGTCCTGCTCTATGATCTCGAATGCTCCGGCTCGCAGGCCTATCTGGGCCTCGCTCGTGAAGTGGTGCGCCAGGAACGCCGGGCCGCTGACATGATGGCGCCGGCATGAGCGGCGCAGATGAGCGCCCGCGCAATCGCGGCCTCGGCCGCGGCCTCTCGGCCCTGCTGGGCGAGGGCGAGGAGGCGGACGCCCTGCGCGCGGACGAAGCCGAGACCACCCGCACCGGCGGAACCACGCCGCGCACCCTGCCCGTCGCCCTTCTGAGCCCCAATCCTGACCAGCCGCGCAAGCAGTTTGACGAGGCCGAGCTCGACGCTCTTGCCGGCAGCATCGCCGGTCAGGGCCTGTTGCAGCCATTGCTTGTCCGGCCGGCGCCGGGCGAGGACGGGCGCTACCAGATCGTCGCCGGCGAACGCCGCTGGCGGGCCGCACAGCGCGCCGGCCTGCACGACGTGCCTGTTGTGATCCGCGAGCTTACCGACCGTGAGACGCTGGAAATCGCCATTGTCGAGAACGTCCAGCGCGCCGACCTTAATCCTGTGGAAGAGGCTCAGGCGCTGCGCCAGCTGGTGGACCGCTTTGGTCATACCCAGGACGACGTGGCCCGCGCCATCGGCAAGTCGCGCGCCCATGTGGCCAACATGCTGCGCCTGCTGGCGCTGCCGGGCGCCGTGCTGGACCTGTTGCAGTCGGGCGCCCTGACCGCCGGTCATGCCCGGGCCGTGGCGGCGAGCGCCGATCCGGTGGGCCTCGCCCGGCGGATCGTCGAAGGCGGATTGTCGGTCCGCGCCGCCGAGCAGCTGGCGCGCGAGGCGGGCGGAAAACCGGCGAGCGGCAAAGGCGCGCCCGAGCGCAAATCCCTGGACAAGGACCCGGACACCCGCGCGCTCGAAGCCGACCTGTCCGAACAGCTCGGCCTGACCGTGGAGATCCGCCATACCGGCGAGCGCGGCGCCGTGCAGATTCATTTCTCGAATCTGGAGCAGCTGGACGAGGTGTGCCGCCGGCTCACCGCCAGCGCGAGTTCCGGCGCATACTGATACCGGAAATTGCGGCTCTCAGAGGCGCTGAAATCTCGCTGGACGTACCGGTATAGGGCTCAGGCGCTGAAAACCGCGATTTTCCGATGCCGGTTTTTAAGGCTCTGATTTTATTGGCTCTTTTCAGCCGCCAAAATCGCCTCCAGGCCGGATTTCCAGGCCGGATGACTCAGCCGCCAGCCCAGCACCGCCTTCGCACGAACGTTCGAAACCCGCCGGCACTCGCGATAGAAGCTCGCCAGCATGGGACTGACGACCTCTGGATCGAACGTACGCTCTTCTAACGCACGTTCGTTTAACAGCGCCGCGGCACCCTGGGCGACTTCCGCCTGATCGGACGGCCAGTCATCCACCAGGTTGAACACGCCCTGCGCGTCGGGCTGGTCGAGCGCTGCCACCAGCGCCGACGCGATGTCGTCCACATGGATGCGTCCGAACACCTGGCCCGGCTTCACCCAGACAGAGCGCTCCCCGGCGCGGACGCGATCCAGCGCGCTGCGCCCCGGACCATAAATCCCGCCCAACCGGAAAATCCGCCCGTCCAGCGCCTGCCAGTCCGCCTCGGCCCGGACGCGGGCCATCGAGCGCGGCTCGCCCGGCGTCGGCGCCTCCCACTCGAACGCCCAGCCGCCGTGACGATCACCATACACCCCGGTAGTGGAGAGATAGCCGAGCCAGGTCCGGCCCGGGGCCAGCCCCTCCAGCGCGGGCAGCACAGGATCACCGCCATGACCGGGCGGAACACTGGAAATCGCCGCGTCATGAGCCTCGACGGCGGCGCGCAATGCTGCGCGGCCCACCGGCGAGGCTGGATCGGCGCCCACGACCGCCACGCCGTCGGCCTGAACCAGTCCTGCCGCCTCATCCGAGCGCGCGGTGGCGGACACCGCCCACCCCGCCGCTTTCAGCCGCAAGGCTGTGGCCCGGGCGACATACCCGTAGCCGATGAGCAGGCATGAGCGGGCTTGTGTCATGGACGCCTCCTCCCTTTAAGCGCTAGCCTTAGGGGAGAGACCATCCGGAGGGAAGCCCGCCATGAGACGCACTGTCCTCGCCGCCTTGATCGCGGGCGTTCTGCCATCGGCCGCCTACGCCCTGCAAGATGACGACCGCTACCGCGCCTGCCTCGACCGGGTGTCGAGCGATCCGGCTGCAGCCTATGAGGATGCACTGATCTGGCGCGCCCAGGGCGGGGGCTGGGCGTCAGAGCACTGCGCGGGTCTGGCCCAGATCGCCGAGGGCTGGCCGGCCACCGGCGCCGCCCGCCTGCGCGCCACCGCTGAAGGCGCGACCGCCGCCAGCGACATGAGCCGGGCCATCCTGTTCGGACAGGCCGCCGACGGCTATATGCGCGCACGCCAGTTTGACGAGGCCGCGCAGGCCTTCGCCCGCGGGCTCGATTTTGCGCCGGGCGACGCCGGCCTCGCCCGCGGTCGCGCCGAAGCCGCCTATGCCAGCCTGGATCTCGAGGGCGCGGTCGCCGCCGCTGACGCCGCGCTGGCGCTCAATCCGGGAGAGCCGGCCACGCTGGGCGTGCGCGCCGCGGCCAACCTGGAACGGGGCCAATTTGACGCCGCCGCCGCCGACCTCAACCAGGCGCTGGAAGCCGATCCTGAGAATGTCGAGCTTCTGGTCCTGCGCGGCCGGCTGAACGAAGCCCGGCGCACCGGTCAGATCCCCGAGCGCAATTAGATATTGCCCGCGGACGCGCTGACGGCGACCCGGTCCCAGACCGGGTTCTTCAGCTCCGCGATGAAGCGTGCATGGGCCTCGGCCTCTGCGGCGCTGATGCGCGGCGCCAGCGCCTGAGGACGCGGCGGTCTGGGCGCGAAGACGACCTTGCCGCCTGCGCTTTCCTCCCCCAGCAGGCCCAGCGCCTGTTCGCGCCCGCCATGCAGCTCCAGCCAGACTTCCGCCAGCAGATAGGAATCCACCAGCGCGCCGTGCTTGGTGCGGTTGTCCAGCGAGATGTTGAAGCGCTTGCACAGCGCGTCGAGGCTGGCCGGGGAGCCGGGGAATTTCTCGCGCGCCATGGCCGCGCTGTCGATGAACCGCGAAGCGGGCAGGGGCGGGCGCCCGCAGCGTGCCAGCTCCATATTGATGAAGCCCATGTCGAAGCTGGCGTTATGGGCGACGATGGGGCTGTCGGCGAAGAAGTCGAGCACCTGATCGGCGATGGCGGCGAATTTCGGCTTGTCGCGCAACATGGCCGATGTCAGCCCGGTGATGCGTTCAGCCTCCGCGTCAATCTCGCGTTCCGGGTTCACCAGTAGGCGCAGATCCCGGCCCGTGGGCGCCAGATCAACGAGCTCCACACACCCGATCTCGGTGATGCGATGGCCCTGATCGTGCTGCAGACCCGTGGTCTCGGTGTCAAAGATCACCTGGCGTCCGGTCATGCCCCGTCTCCTGTCAGCGCCGCGATGACAGCACGCACCTGGGTCCGCGCCGCATCGGCCCCCTGGCTGGTGTCGATCACAAAATGGGCTGCGGCCCGCTTGTGCGAATCAGGGGTCTGCCGGTCCAGTATGGCGGCAAGCTTGGTCTCATTCATCCCGTCACGCGCCAATACCCGTTCGCGCTGCACATCCTCGGGCGCGCTGACCACCACGATGGCGTCGACGCGCTCATGCTGACCGGTCTCGAACAGCAGCGGCACGTCCAGCACGGCCAGCGCCCGCCCCTCGGCTCGCACCATGTCGAAAAACGCCTGGCGTTCGGCCTCCACAAGCGGATGCACAATGGCTTCCAGGCGCGCAAAGCCGGACGGGTCCGCCTGCAGGAATGCAGACAAGGCCGCACGGTCCACGCCGGTGTGCGGGTCCGCGCAGCCGGGAAACGCCTCAGCCACCGCCGCCGTCCCGGCGCCGCCGGGGGCGTAGAGTTTCGCCACCGCCGCATCGGCGTCGAACACGGCGGCGCCTTCTTCAGCGAACAGGCGCGCGGTGGTGGACTTGCCCATCCCGATGGAGCCGGTGAGGCCGATGATGATCATGACCGCCCCTCCAGCGCCGCGACCAGCCGGGCGCGCACGCTGTCCCCTACAGGTGCAGGCGCGCCGAAGAAGGCCTCGAAGGCGGGCCGGGCCTGACCGATCAGCATGGCGAGCCCGTCGGAGGTGCGCAGGCCCAGCGCCTCAGCTTGTTCCAGCAGGGGCGTGCGCAGGGGCGTATAGACCATATCAAAGACAAGCGCGTCCGGCGCAGCCGCCTCCAGCGCGGCCTCGAGAGCGGGTTGACCTTTCATGCCCAATACGCTGGCATTGATGATCAGGCGCGCGCCAGACATCGCGACCTTATCGGCGCACTCATGAATGGCGGCGCTCACGCCAAAGGCCTCGGCCAGTTTCTCCGCCTTGACGCGCGTTCGGTTGACGACGCGAATCTCACGGGTCTGCTGCGACAGGCGCCACATCGCCGCCCGCGCGGCGCCGCCCGCGCCAATCAGCACCGCCGGACCTGCTCCGTCATCGCCTGCGAGGGCCGCATCGAGCCCCGTCACATCGGTATTGTCCGCGTGAATGCGGCCCGCGCGGAACACAAGCAGATTGGCCGCGCCGACAGCCAAGGCCCGTTCGCTCGCCTCATCACTGAGCTCCAGCGCCGCCTGCTTGTGAGGGACGGTGACATTGAGCCCGGCAAACCCCTCTTCGACCCGGGCGCGTACGCACTCAGCGAACTCTTCAGGGCGCGCCGGCACATGCATGTAGCGTCCAGCCAGGCCGGCTTCGCTGAGCCATACGCTCATCATCAATGGCGACAGGGAATGCGCCACCGGCCAGCCGCACACGCCGGCGACAGGGGCAGGCCCGCTCATGTCTCCAGCACGCCTTGCTGACGCAGGAACTCCAGCAGGGGCAGGAGCGGCAGGCCGAGCACCGCGTAGTAATCACCCTCCACCATATCAAACAGCTGGGCCCCAAGCCCTTCAAAGGCATAGCCGCCCACCGTGCTGGTCAGGAACTCGCCCGCTTCACGGCGGTAGCGCTCCAGAAAGGCGTCGGAGACGGGGCGGATGCGCAGGGCGCAGCTGCTGCGATAGCGCCAGATGATCTCGCCGCCGCGCGCCGCGGTCAGGCCGCCGCGCAGATAATGGATCTCGCCGCGCCAGGCGCGCAGCCGGTGGATAGCGGTGTCCGGGTCGGGCGCCTTGTCATAGGTCTCGCCATCAAACTCCAGCACCTGATCAGCGCCGAGCACCAGATCATCGCGGCGTCCTGACACCGCCAGCGCCTTCGCGTCGGCCAGCACTTGCGCCAGCGCCGACGCTTCGCCGGTAAAGGCGCGCTTGATCGCACCCTCGTCCACGCCGGCCGGGTCCACCTCGAACGCCACGCCGGCGCCTTCCAGAATCGCCCGGCGCGAGGCCGAGCCCGAAGCCAGCACCAGTGTCATGACTTCAGCGCCGCCCGGTGTTCGGTCAGCAGATTGATCACCTTGGCCGCTGTTTCCTCGATGGAGCGCCGGGTCACGTCGATGGACGGCCAGTTATGGCGGGCGAACAGGCGCCGGGCGTGGATCAGCTCGTCCTTCACCGTCTCGGCGTCGATATAGCTGGTGGGCGCTTCCTCACCCAGATTGACCAGCCGGTTGCGCCGGATCTGAATGATCCGCTCCGGGCTGGCGGTCAGCCCGACAATGAGCGGCTTTTTCAACAGCTCCAGCCCTTCGGGCAACGGCGCGCCCGGCACCAGAGGGATATTGGCGGTGCGGATGCCGCGATTGCCCAGATAGACGCTGGTGGGGGTTTTCGATGTCCGGCTGATGCCCAGAAGGATCACGTCCGCGCTGGCCAGATCCTCGCCCTGACCGTCATCATGGGCCATGCAGTAATTCATCGCCTCGATGCGCCGGTAATAATCGGCGTCCAACACGCGCTGTGCGCCGGCCTTGCCTTGCGCCGGGGCGCCGAGAAAGCCTGACAGTGTCGCCTCAATGGGGTCCAGCACCGCCACCGCCGGCACGCGCAGCAGGGCGCAGCGATCCTCCAGCGTCCGGCGCAGATCCTGATTGACCAGGGTGAACATCACCACGCCCGGATGGGCCTCGATATGGTCCAGCACCCGGTCCATCTGGCGCGGCGAGCGCACCAGGGCGAACAAATGCTCGATCGGGTGCACGCCGGGAAACTGGGCCACCGAGGCGCGCATCACCGCCATCAGCGTTTCGCCGGTGGAATCCGACACCATATGGACGTGGAAGTGCAGCCCGTCGGCTTCAGACTGAACCAGGCCGGATATGGTCATGCGCGCATTCCGTCTGTGAACCGGCTGCGCCGGCGCGAACCCTATGGTTAAACCAGCCCCGCGCGCCTGTGAACATCGCCGCATGCGCGGCGTGCATAACCGGCCGGTTGTTCACACCCCGGCTGATCCGGCGCGGCACACTCCACACCCCCGTCTCCCGGCGCCCGGACCAAGCCTGCGTGGCGCCCGGATCCTGTTGATAGCCGCACGATGTGGATTGATTGCCAGGCCAAGGACCGCCCCGGACACGCCGCCAGAACCAATTCCCACGTTAACGCCTCGTCAACTCTGGTTAATAGACGGTTAACCGCTCGCCTCCAGGCCCTGCGGGCCACCGTGGACATCCGCCATCCACACCCTGTGAAATCCGGGCGCCGCGGTCGACAAACCCCTTTGTCCACACTGGCGCCCAGCCTTGCTACTGATCCCCCTCTTTCATTCTTTCAGGAAATAAAGATAAGGAAGGGACACCTACCTGTGGGGACGTGCCGTGCCCCGCCCTCTCAGGACAGTGAAGATCGCCATGACTGACAAACCACTTCTCCAGGTGCTTTCCGGCCAGACCCTCGCCCGCCCGCCGGTATGGCTGATGCGCCAGGCGGGCCGATACCTGCCAGAATACCGCGCCGTGCGCGCTACCCAGCCTGATTTCATCGCCTTTTGCCTCAATCCCGAAGCGGCGTGCGAAGTGACGATGCAGCCGATCCGGCGCTATGGGTTTGACGCGGCTATCGTGTTCGCCGACATCCTGCTCCTGCCCTATGGCCTGGGTCAGAAAGTCTGGTTCGAAGCCGGAGAGGGCCCGAAGCTGGACCCGATCACGCTCGGTGATCTGGGGCGTTTGTCACAGGATCGCGCACGCGACGTGCTGGCGCCGGTGTGCGACACGCTGACGCGGCTGCGCGCGGCCCTGCCGGCCGAAACCACCCTCATCGGCTTTGCCGGTTCGCCCTGGACCGTGGCCACCTACATGATCGAGGGCGGCGGCTCGAAAGACCGGTTCAAGGCGCGCGCCATGGCCTGGAGCGATCCGGCCGGCTTTGATGCGCTGATGGACCTGCTGGCCGACGCCACCACCACCTATCTCGCCGACCAGGTGAAAGCCGGCGCCGACGTCGTCAAACTCTTTGATTCCTGGGCTGACAGCCTGCCCGACCCCCTGTTTGACCGGGTAGTGATCCGCCCCACCAAGCGCATTGTGGATGGCTTGCGCGCCCAAGGCATCAGCGCGCCGGTGATCGGTTTCCCGCGCGGCGCAGGCCCCCAGGCTGTGCGCTATGCGGCACAGACCGGCGTGACCGCGCTGGCGCTGGACCATGGGATGGATACGCAGTGGGCGGCCTCGGCACTGCCCAAAACCCTCCCCGTACAGGGCCAGCTTGACCCGGCGGTCCTGCATGCCGGTGGCGAGGCACTGGATAAGGAGGTTGATCGCCTGCTTTCCGCATGGGCGGGCCGGCCCTATGTGTTCAATCTTGGACACGGCATCAATCTTGAGACCCCGCCCGAGCATGTGACCCGTCTGATGGCGCGTCTGCGGCAGGGATAACAAGCCGCACAAAGGACGACCATGACCCGGCGCATTGCAGTGGTGCTGTTCAATCTGGGCGGTCCGGACGGGCCCGATGACGTGCGCCCGTTTTTGCGCAATCTGTTCCGTGACCCCGCCATTATCGGCGCGCCGGGCTTCATCCGCGAGCCGCTGGCCTGGTTTATCTCCACCACGCGTGCGCCGTCGGCCAAAGAGAATTACGCCAAGATGGGCGGCGGCTCGCCGCTGGTGCCCGAAACCCGCAAACAGGCCGATGCGCTCTCCAAAGCGCTGAGCGCCGCTTTGCCAGGCGACGAGGTCAAGGTGATCCTGGCCATGCGCTACTGGCGCCCGTTCGTAAAGGATGCGGTCAAGGAGGTCGCGGACTTCCAGCCGGATGAAGTCGTCATCCTGCCGCTCTATCCCCAGTTCTCCACAACGACCACGGCGTCATCGCTCAAGGCCTGGCGTGAAGCGGGGGGGCCTGAAGCGCGCGTCGTGTGTTGCTATCCCCAAGAGGCTGACTTCATCGCCGCCCACGCCCAGCTGATCGAGGACAGCTGGCGCAAGGCGGGATCGCCTGACAATGCCCGGGTTCTGTTCTCCGCCCACGGCCTGCCGGAAATCGTGGTCAAGCGCGGCGACAGCTATCAGTGGCAGGTCGAGCAGACCGCCGCCGCCGTGGCGGCGCGCCTGCCAAAGGCCCTGAGCGATATCGAGATCTGCTATCAGTCGCGGGTCGGGCCGCTCAACTGGATCGGGCCGTCGACGGAAGAGGCCATCGAGCGCGCCTGCACTGACGAGCGCCATATTCTGTTGTCGCCCATCGCCTTTGTGTCTGAACATATCGAGACGCTGGTGGAGCTGGACGAGGAATACGCCGAGCTGGCTGAAGAATACGGCGCGAAGGGCTATGATCGCGTTCCGGCGCTGGGTGATCATCCCGGATTCATCAAGGCGCTGGCCGGCCTCGCCGTGTCGGCGCTGGATGGACCGGCGGGTCTGAAACCCCCGGGCGGTCAGGTGATCTGCCCGGCTGAATTTGGACGATGCCCGTGCCGCGAGGCCGGGCTGGTGGTTGAGGAGGCGGCGGCATGATCGATTTTCTGGCTCCCGGCGGCGGCGCCTATGAAATCATCAAGGGCCTGCATATCGCGGCGGTGATTTTCTGGATGGCGGGCATGCTCTATCTGCCGCGCCTGTTCGTGTATCACCACCAGGCCATTGCGGGCGGCGAGCTCGAAGGCGCGCTGCTGACCCAGGAGCGCAATCTGCTGGGGATCATCCTGAACCCGGCGCTGATCGCGGTCTGGCTGCTGGCGATTGTCATGCTGGTCTCCAATCCCGGCCTGTTCTCGCAGGGCTGGATGCACGTGAAGCTCCTGCTGGTGCTGGCGCTCAGCGGCGTGCACGGCTTCTACGCCGCCAGCGCGCGCAAATTCGCCAATGGCGCCCGTCCGCGAACGGAAAAATTCTGGCGCCTGATCAACGAAGTCCCGGCCATCGCAGCGATCATCATCGCGGTCCTGGCGGTGTGGAAACCCTTCTGAGCCTTACTCGCTGAACATCCAGCGCAGACCCGCGCGATAGGCGTCGGCGCTGTTGGCCGCATGGCTGCCGCCGGGGATCGTTTGAACACGCGCCTCCCACGGCCGATCGGGACGGTCATCCCACGCCGCACCCCAGCGCAGCGCCGCTTCACGCAAAACCGGCCAGTCATTTTCGCCGCTGGCGATCATCAGCTTCAGGTCCGGGCGCGAGGCTGTTGACGGCTCGGCGAAAAAGAATTCCTCTGTCGGGGCGAAGGCCGGATTGCTGGCGATGCGCCCCCAGAACAGGTCCGGATCGGTGAAGGCGGAATACAGCACGAAACTGCCGCCACGCGACTGGCCGAACAGAATGCGGCGCCCGGGATCAGCGTTGTAGCGCGCCTCGATCAGCGGCAGCAGCTCTCCGGCCAGAAACTGCGCAAAGGCCGGCGCACCGGCCTCGCGCCCTTCCGCGCCGGGCGGCATGAAATCCACGCTGCGCGCATTGATCTCGGGCGAAAACGACCCATAGGCGATGCCGACGACGATCGCCTCGGGCAGGCCGTCATCATAGGTCAGGAACAGATGGTTCGCCGCCAGGATCGGCCACAGGGAATCGCCATCGAGCACATAGACCACCGGATAGATCTGCGCGCCCTGCGGGTCATATCCGTCTGGCACGCGCACATGGATGTGGTAGGTCCGGCCCGTATGGTCCGAGGCCAGGGGGAAGTGGGCCCCGGTGAGGGCGGGCAGATGGGCGAGCGCGACCGGCCTGTCAGCGGACGCAGGCAGAGCGGGCGCCGATGCGCAGCTGCCCGCCACACAGACCGACACAGCAATCGCCCAGCACCGCGCCAGCGTGCGCACTCTACCCATCCTCAACATGCTCCGGCCTTCCCCTGACGCATCAGCGGCTATAATGCCTCATGGCGCGCATCGGGGCGAGCCGATTGACGGTGTGTCATGGCGTGTGAAACGCCGCTTCAGCTTGACGTGCGCGCCCGGCTGTGGCACGGACTTTTGCGAAACCTGTCATCAGGTTCCCTTCCTTCACCTGCGGCGGCGGCGTTTTGGCGCGCTCCCGGGTCAACCAACACGAAGTCATGTCCCGGGCATCCAGCCTGGCCGGTGCAGTCAGGGCCATATCTGGTCCGGCGCTGAGGCTGGCCCCGCGCGAGTCCCGCCCGCCTTCCGCCCTCTTTCCCTTTCGCCTTTGCTCCCGAGATGATCATGAACGACGACCACCGCTACGACGACGATATGGACGATGACGCGGGCGACGAAGACAACGGGTCTTCCGATCAGAGCCGCGCCGGCGAGCGCATGTCGCTGCAGGAGCTGAAGGAAAAAAGCCCCGCCGAGCTGGTGGCTCTGGCCGAGCAGCTGGACATCGAGAACGCGGCCAGCCTGCGCAAGCAGGGCATGATGTTCGCCATCCTCAAGGCGTTGGCCGAAGAGGGCGCGTCGATCTTCGGCGGCGGCACGCTGGAAGTGCTGCAGGACGGGTTCGGCTTTCTGCGTGCGCCGGAGTCCAACTATCTGCCTGGTCCCGACGACATCTATGTTTCGCCCAGCCAGATCCGCCGCTTCGGCCTGCGCACCGGCGACACGGTGGAGGGCGAAATCCGCTCGCCGCGCGACAATGAGCGGTACTTCGCGCTCCTGAAAGTCGCCAGCATCAATTTCGAGGACCCGGAAAAGACCCGGCACAAGGTCCATTTCGACAATCTGACCCCGCTCTATCCCGAGCAGCGCTTCCAGATCGAAAACCCCGACCCAACCCGCAAGGACCGGACGGGGCGCGTGATCGATATTGTATCGCCCATCGGCAAGGGCCAGCGCGCCCTGATCGTGGCGCCGCCGCGCACCGGCAAGACCATGGTGCTGCAGAACATCGCTCACGCCATCGAGACCAATCATCCCGAATGCTTCCTCATGGTGCTGCTCATCGACGAGCGCCCCGAGGAAGTGACCGACATGCAGCGCACGGTGAAGGGCGAGGTGGTCGCGTCCACCTTCGACGAGCCGGCGTCGCGTCACGTGCAGGTCGCCGAAATGGTGATCGAGAAGGCCAAGCGCCTGGTCGAACACAAGCGCGATGTGGTGATCCTGCTCGATTCCATCACGCGTCTGGGCCGCGCCTACAACACCGTTGTGCCGAGCTCGGGCAAGGTGCTCACCGGCGGCGTGGACGCCAACGCCCTGCAGCGTCCGAAGCGCTTCTTCGGCGCGGCGCGCAATATTGAAGAGGGCGGCTCGCTGACCATCATCGCCACGGCGCTGATCGATACCGGCAGCCGCATGGACGAGGTGATTTTCGAAGAGTTCAAGGGCACGGGCAATTCGGAGATCATTCTGGACCGGAAAGTCGCCGACAAGCGCGTTTTCCCGGCGATCGACATCCTCAAGTCCGGCACCCGCAAGGAAGAGCTGCTCATCGGGCGCACCGAACTGCAGAAAACCTATGTCCTGCGCCGTATCCTCAATCCGATGGGCACCCAGGACGCCATCGATTTCCTTCTGTCCAAGCTCAAGGAAACCAAGAACAATTCGGACTTCTTCGACTCCATGAACACCTGACGCGCGTCTTCAGCGCGGGCCTGAACATGTAAACGCCCTCTCCGATCCGGAGAGGGCGTTTTTGTTTCAGGCGTCAGGCGTCAGATGATCAGGCTGTGCCCTGCGGCTCGCCGCCGGGCTGTTTGTCGGCCAGCTGCTGGCGGTAGAGCGCGGCGAAATCCACCGGCTCCAGCATCAGCGGCGGGAAGCCGCCATCGCGCGTGGCGTCGGCCAGGATGCGGCGCGCGAACGGGAAGATCAGGCGCGGGCATTCGATCAGCAGGAAGGGCTCGCGGGCGCGTTCGTCCAGATTGCGGATCGAGAACAGGCCGGCATAGGTCAGCTCCGCGATGAAGAGCGGCCCCTTGTCCGACTTGGCGTTGGCGCTGAGCACCAGCTCCACTTCGAAGGTTTCGGCGTCCAGGCTGCGCGCGCGCACATCCACCGACAGATCAATCTCCGGCTGGCCCTGACCGCGCAGGCTGTCGGGCGCGTTGGGGTTTTCGAAGGAGAGGTCCTTCACATACTGGCCAAGCACGCGGATCATCAGCGCGGCGCCGGCCTCGCCGCCGGGCTGGGGTGCGGGAGCATCGGTCATAAGGGAATCCATCTCTGTTTAAGGTCAGTCCGGGCGCACGCGCACCGGGCGGAAACGGCAGGTGCGGGCCGGTAGCACGCCGCCGCTGCTGCGGCAAGCGCAGCCCCGGCGTGACGCGGCGCGCGCGAATGACTATATCAGGGAGGACCCACCCGCCTTGCGCACAGATGACAGGCCCGATACGCCATGAATATGGACGTCCTCCAGCTCTTGTTCTTCGCCGGCCTCGCCGTCTTCCTCGGCGTGCGCCTCTACATGCTTCTGGGCAAACCCTCGGGCCGCACCCATGAAGATCATGTGCGTGAAGAACGCGAGCGCGCTGCGGCGGCCGGCCGTGCGCCGCGCCCGGCGGGTCCGGCCGGCCCGGCCTCTGCCGAACTGTCACCGGATTCGCCTGTGTATACCGGCCCCGCCGCCGCAGGCCTGGCGGCCATTGCGGCGGCCGATGGCGGCTTTGATCAGAGCGGCTTCATCTCTGGCGCGCGCGAAGCGTACGCCATGATCGTCACCGCCTATGCCGCCGGGGACAAGGATGCGCTCGGCCCGCTCCTGAGCGACAAGGTGATGGCCGCCTGGGGCGCGTCCATCGACGGGCGCGCGCAGAAGAACCTGACCATGGTCACCGAGATCGACCGGCTGAAGAGCGCGGAGATCGTGGAAGCCTCTCTTAACGATAACCGGGCCAGGGTGAAGGTCGCGTTCAGCGCGGAAATCGCCAGCGAGACCCGTGACGCTGACGGGACAATCGTGGAGGGCGATCTCACCACGCTGAAGACAGTGGACGAGATCTGGAGCTTCGAGCGTGATGTCACCAGCCCCAACCCGAACTGGTATCTGGCGGGCGTGCGCACGGCCTAGAGCGTTTGGCGCCGGCCTGATCGCGCTCGTTCTGGCGGCCTGCGCCAGCGCGCCGCCGCCGGGTGCTTCGCCATCACGCCCCGCGACCGGCGCCGCCAATCAATCCCCGTATGATGCGCCCCGCGCGCCGGACCTCACCCCGGTGCGCTTTTCAGCCTTGCCCGGTTGGACCGGGACCGATGCGCGGCCGGCGCTGGCGGCGTTTGTGGAAAGCTGCCGCCGGGTGGAGGCGCGGCCCGATCACGAACCGCTGGCGCGCAACGCCCCTTACGCAGGCCGCACCGGCGACTGGCGTGAGGCCTGTCTGGAAGCGTCCATGCTGGCCGGGCGCGCTGATGCAGACGCGGCGCGCGCCTTTTTCGAGCGCCAATTCACGCCCATGCGCCTGGGCGCCCGTGGCCGGCTCACTGGCTATTACGAGCCCTATGTGGAGGTGCGCGAGGCGCCCGACACCGAGTTTTCCATGGCGATCCGCGGGCGTCCGGGCGATCTGCTCACCGGGGATCTGGGCCAGTTCATTGCAGGGCTTGAGGGCCAGCGCATTGTCGGGCGCGCTTCGGACCAGAGCTTCGAGCCCTACCGTCCGCGCGCCGAGATCGAGGCGCTCAATCTGGGCGTCCCGCTGGCCTGGGGCCGGCCTATCGATGTGTTCTTCCTGCAGATTCAGGGCTCGGGGCGGCTGGTTTATCGCGATGGGGGTCAGGCGCGGGTGCGCTTTGCCGCCCATAACGGCCTGCCTTACGTGTCCATCGGGCGCATCCTCATCGACCGGGGCGAGCTGCCCTCTCATGGCGCGTCCAAGCAGGATATCGAGCGTTGGCTGCGCCAGCGCGGCCCGGACGCCTGGACGGCGCTGTTCAACGAGAACCCGCGCTATGTGTTTTTCAGCCTCGATGCTCTCAATGACCCCAATGAAGGCCCTCTGGGGGCCCAGGGCGCGCCTCTGACGCCCATGGCCTCCATGGCAGTGGATCCGGCCTATCACGCCTGGGGCGCGCCGGTGTTTGTGCAGGCGGTGCTGCCGGGCGCGCCCGACTGGTCCGGGCTGGTGATCGCGCAGGACGCCGGCGGCGCCATTACCGGACCGGCGCGTGGCGATCTGTTCTTCGGCTCGGGGCCGGAAGCGGGCGAGCGCGCCGGGCGTCAGAATGATCCTGCGGCGCAATGGACCATCCTGGTGCCGCGCGCCCTGGCCGCGCGCCTGACCAGCTGATGGCGCGGCGTCCGTCACGGCCCCTGCGCCCGGATGAGCGCGAGCTGTGGCGGCGCTTCGCCAGCGGGGTGCGCCCGTTGGATGCGTCCCGCATCAAGGCGCTCGACGAAGCGGCGCCCCCGCCTGACCCTGTGCTGGACACCCGGCCTTTGCCCATGCCGGCGCAAGGCCCGCGCGATATTCCCCGGCCGCCCGACGCCACAGCCCGCCGTCCAACCGATCGTTCCTCCGACCGGCGTCTGCGCCGCGGGCGGGTGGAGGTGGAGGCGCGCCTCGATCTGCATGGCCTGACGGCGAGGGCGGCGCGCGGCGAGCTCTTGCGTTTCCTGATTCGGGCGCGGGCGCAGGGCTTTGGCGCGGTGCTGGTGATCACCGGCAAGGGCGCGGGCGCCCGCGCCCAGGACGACAGCCGGTTCGAGCCGTGGAGCGTGGATGCGCGGCCCTTGCCGGGCGTATTGCGCCGTGCCTTCACCGACTGGATGGGCGAGCCGGATTTTGCGCCCCTGTGCGCCGGCTACAGCCCCGCCCACGCCCGTCATGGCGGCTCGGGCGCCTTCTACGTTATTTTACGTCACTGATCTGACAGGGCGCTGCGCGCCATGTGGGCGAGCGCCGCCCGGGCGCGCGCCCAGGCCGCGTCCTGCTGCGGGCTGCCGGCGCGCCCCTTCTGCGAAGCGCTGCGCGCCAGCACGAGCTGGTGCACTGTGGCGATCAGAATTGCGTTGACCGCCAGCGCGTCGATGCCGTCCGGCAGGGCCAGCGCGCCCTGGCGCCGCGCGATCCAGCCCGCGATCATGGCCGCGCGCGCTTTGGCGAAACCGGCCAGCGCCGGCGCAGGTCCCGACAGCTCCCACAGAACAAGCTTCTGCGCGGCCGGATGGGCGGTCAGCGCCTCAAGATAGGCCATTACCAGCTGCTCGATGAGACCGGCATAATCTGAAGCAGGACGGGGCGGGGCGTGACTCTCCAGCGCCGCCGCCAGAGCCTCGCCCTCGCGTTTGCAGAGCGCTGTTGCGAGCCCGTCCAGACCCCCGAAATAGCGGTAGATGAGCTGCTTGTCGCAGCCCGCCTCGCGGGCCACGGCGTTCACGCCAAAGCCGGCAAACCCGTCCCGGACCAGCACGTCGCCGGCGGCCTCCATGAGGCGGGCCTCGGTGGCGGCGCGGCTGCGGGTTTGGGCCTCGGTCATGAGTCGCCTGTCGCCTGAACCAGAGTCACTAAAAGGTGACTTTATGGATCACCATACGGTGACATGGCGGCGCATTCAATCAGGGGCCGTCGCGCCCGTGCGGCCGATCTTCGTTAACGATTCTTTACGGGCGGCGGGGCAAGGTGATACCGCGAATCACCCTGATAAACGGATATATCCGGCCCATGCCTGCGCCGAATCCAGACCGGTCCCCCTTGCGCGCTCCGCTTCTGGCGGGGCTGGCTGCGGCGTGCGTGTTCATTGCCGGGGCGGTGGCCCTGTCGGTCTTTACCGGCGGCGAACCGGGCCCGGTGAGCGCCGAAGCCGACATCGCCCGGCCGCCCGAGCCGGTGATCCTGGCCGAGGCCGAGCCTGTGCCTGCTGCGCCCGATCCGGTCCCGTTCGAGTTTGCGGTGGATGAAGAGGTTTCCCTTCCCGGCGTCAGCGACACCGAAGCCGCGCTCAACGCGCCGCCTGCCCCCGCGACGCCAACCGCGCCTGCCGCGCCGCTGCCGGGCTTGTGGGAAGACGGTCCAGGCGGTCCATTGCCCATGATCAGCGCGGATGGCCGGCGTCCCGACGAGGCCTATGCCCGCGCCCATGCGCCGCGCACCGGCCCTGTGGTGGCGCTGATCGTCGGCGGCCTGGGCATGTCCGAGCGCCTGACGCTCGAGGCCATTGAGACCCTGCCGCCGGAAGTGACACTGAGCTTTGCGCCCTACGCCAACGATCTGCAGGGCTGGATCGACCGCGCCCGCGCCGCCGGGCACGAAGTGCTGATCGAACTGCCCATGGAGCCGTTCGACTATCCCAATAACGATCCCGGCCCCCACACCCTGCTGGCGGACGCGTCCGAGGCCGAGAACGCGCGCCGCCTCGCCTGGCTCCTGTCGCGCTCGGCGGGCTATGCCGGAGTGATCAATTATCAGGGCGCGCGCCTGGGCGCCGCGCCCGCGCCCCTGTCACAGATTTTCGCCCGGCTGGAGGCGCGCGGCCTGACCATGTTCCATGACGGCGCCGGCCGGCGTCAGGTGATCGAGGCGGCAGGCCGCGAGGCGAATGCCCGCCTGGTGCTGGCCGACCGGGTGATTGACGCGGACCCGAGCCCCGAATCGGTGGAGACGCGCCTACTGGAGCTCGAAGCGCTGGCGCTGCAGAACGGATCGGCGCTGGGCTCGGGCTTCGCCTATCCCGTCACCGTGGACGCCGCCGCCGCCTGGGCCGAGGGCCTGTCGCGGCGCGGCTATGTGCTGGCGCCCGCCAGCCATGTCGCGCGTCTGCGCCGCGACGACGCCAGCGGGACATGAGCCGGGCGCACGATCCTTACCCTGAGCATCGACCCAATGCCGGGATGGTGCTGTTCGACCGGCGCGGTCTGGTCTGGATGGGCCGGCGCTATGCCCAGGGCGGGCCCTGGGTCTGGCAGTTTCCCCAGGGCGGGCTCGATCCGGGCGAGGATGCGCAGGCCGGCGCCCTGCGCGAGCTCTACGAAGAAACCGGCGTGACCGAGGATCTGGCCGAGCTGATCGGCGAGATTCCCGGCTGGCTCGCCTATGATTTTCCGCCCGAAGTGCTGGCCCAGCGCCGGCGCAATGACTGGAAAGGCCAGAAGCAGCGCTGGTTCGCCTTCCGCTATCACGGCACGGACGCAGCTTTCGACCTTCAGGCCGTGCCGCCCCAGGAATTTGAAACCTTCCGCTGGGTCCCGTTGGCCGAGACGCCCGCCCTGATCATTCCGTGGAAGCGCCACGTGTATGAAGCGGTGGCCCGGGGCTTTGCGCATCTGGCGGGCCCGGCGGGTTCCTGAGCATGCCGCGCCTGAAGGCGCCGTCAGGAGGACGCCCGAAAGCGCCCTCCTGATGCGTCCGCTCAGCTGCCCGGCGCGCGGGCCACAGGGCCGAGATTATTCACCACCTGACGGGCGTCGAACGAGTCCGGCCCGCCCGGCGAGGCGCCGCGCACCAGCACGATCTCCGCATTGGCCTCGAACCGGGTCACTTCGCGCACGTGGTAATCATCCCAGAACGGATCGCGCCAGCCATACCAGCCAAAGCGCGGGTGGAAATAATTATAGCCGAACCCGTAGCGCGACCGGAACGGATCGCCCGACCCGACAAAGCGCCGGTTGGTGCCGGTGTCCCGGCGCGCCAGCACGAAATGATCGGCGCCGCGCTCCAGCGTGAGCTCGGCCGCGCGCAGCAGGAGATAGGTCTCCACCGTTTCGCGGTCGGTCAACGTGTTGCCGCGGAAACTGACGGTGTAGCGATTGTCCTCGATCTGCTGCTGGCTGAAACCGAAGCCCCCGGGCTCGGCGCTCTGGTAAGGCGTGGGCGTGGCGCAGGCCGTCAGCGCGCCCGCCAGTGCAATCGTCGTCACAAGCCTGATCATGGCTCTTCATCCTTCTGACTCGCCCCCGGAGCCTTAAGTATGGTTAACTTGGCGCGGGCTGGAAAGCCCACAGCCGAGGATTTGGCGGACCGGGGGGCGAGGCGGATGCGGATGGACATGGCGATGCGCTCCTTTCTGCTGGCCGGCGTGCTGGCCCTGATCGTCGCGGCGGGGCTGGCGGGATGGTGGTTTTTCGGCCGTGACGCCGGGCCCGCGGGTGATGATCCATTCGCGTCGAGCGAGCAGGATCGGCTCGAAGGTTCGCTGTTCGACGAGTTCGGCGAGACCGCCTCCAGCGAACCGCGCGGCGAAGTGCGCATCACGGTCGGTCAGGGCCTTGCCGGCGCGCCGCAGGCGCCGTCGGTCATGGACGCCCCGCCGCGCTTCGCCGGTCAGGCCAGTGCGGAGCCGGAGCCCTGGTGGCGCACAGCCCCGGATGCCGGCGCGGATACAGGGACAGGCCGCTTCGAATCATCGGCGCCCTTGCCGCGCGGAACCGCTGAGGAGCGCGTCGAGGCCGATTGCCGCTATCGCGGCGGCCGGTCCTGGGCCTGCCGCTGCCTGGTGCGGGTGGCGCGCGCGCGGCTCGACACAGCCGAATTTGAGTTCCTGTCTCTGGCCGAAGAGGCCGATGGCCGGCCCGAGCGCCTGCGCCGGTCCGGATTGGATGCGCGCGCCTTGCCGGCGATGTCAGCCGCTCTGGTCGGCGTGCATGCAGAGGCCGACCGGCGCTGCGGCGCCGGGCTCACGCCCTGACGCCGGATCAATCTGTCGCGCCGTCCGGCTTCTGCGGACTGTCGTCAGGGGCCAGGAACAGGGTCTGGCCGTGGTCAGGGCCAATGCCCGCCGGTTCGGGATGAATGATCACGTCCGCCGCCGGCCACTGGGCGGCGATGCGATTTTCTGCGTCCGTCAGGATCGCATGCGCCTCGGCCAGCGACAGGCCCGGATCCAGGGTCATATGCATCTGGACATGGACGAACGGTCCCGATGCCCGGCTGCGCAGCTGGGTGACGCCCTGAACCCGCGGATCGGCCTGGGCCAGCGCCAGAATCTGCGCCCGGTCGGCCTCGGGCAGTTCGCGGTCCATCAGGTTCTCGATGGCCTTGAACCCGATGGTCAGCGCGGTCCAGACCAGCCAGACCGCCACGCCGGCGGCAATCAGCGGGTCGGCGGCCTGAAACCCCGCCACCGCCAGTACGATCGCCGCCATGACTGCGACATTGGCCCCCAGATCAGACAGGTAATGGGCCCGGTCCCCGGCGACCGCGATCGATCCGGTTTGCGCCACGGCTCTGGCCTGGGCCCGCACCAACAATAAAGTCGCACCGGTCGAGACCACCATGACGCCCAGCGCAATCGCGCCGGCGGAGACCGGCTGGGGATCGAGAAACCGCAGCCAGGCTTCGCGCAGCAGCAAGGCGGCGGAGAATGCGACCAGCACCGCCTGGAACAGGCCCGCCAGCGCCTCGGCCTTGCCATGACCGAACCGGTGCTCGGAATCAGCCGGACTGGCGGCGTAGCGCAGCGCGAAAAACGTGATCAGGGAGGCGGCCAGATCCAGCGCGCTGTCGGCCATGGAGGCCAGCATGGCCACCGAGCCGGACAGGATGAAGGCCACCGCCTTGATGGCGATCAGCCCGGCGGCGGTCAGCACGGACAGGCGGGCGATGCGCGAGGTGATGGCGCGCGCCTCCAGCGGGGCAAGCTTGCCCGGACCGCCGGGCGCGGCGTCATGCGGCATGGTGCGGCTCCAGACGGGCTGTGCTTGCGGACTTGGCCCCTGCCCCGTATCAGCCCAGCATCGCGCTGTCATCCATTCGTCGGCTGGGAGGCCGGTCCATGAGCATTGTGACCCTGATCGTGCTGGCCCTGGTGCAGGGCCTGACCGAGTTCCTCCCGGTCTCGTCTTCAGCCCATCTCATCCTCGCGCCGGACGCCGCCGGGTTCGAGGATCAGGGCGTGCTGATCGATCTCATGGCCCATGTGGGCTCGCTGGCGGCGGTGATGATCTATTTCCGCAATGATGTGGCGGCGGTGGTCATGGGCAAGATCGCGCTCCTGCAAGGGCGCATCACGCCGGGCGGGCGGCTGGTCCTGCTGATCGCCGCGGCGACGCCGCCGGTTTTGCTGGCCGGGGCGGTGCTGTATTTTTCAGGCCTCGCCGACGCCCTGCGCTCGCCGGCCCTGATCGCATGGATGATGATCGGCTTCGCCATACCGCTGTGGGCGGCGGATCATTTCGGGCGCAAGGCCGTGACCACGGAAACGCTGGGCTTTCGCTCCGCCATGCTGATCGGTCTGGCGCAGGCGCTGGCTTTGCTGCCCGGCGCCAGCCGGTCGGGCGTGACCATGACCGCGGCGCGCGCCGTGGGCATGGACCGCGAACAGTCCGCGCGCTTCTCCATGCTGATGTCGATCCCGGTGATCGCCGCCTTCGGCCTGATCGCCGTCATCGAGCTCGCCCGGGGGGCCGACCTGGGCGCCAGCCTGACCGACGGGCTGATCATCGCCGGCCTGTCTTTCGCCGCCGCCTACGCCTCCATTGCGGTGCTGATGCGCTTCGTGGCCCGCATCGGCTTCCTGCCCTTCGTGATCTACCGCGTCGCACTGGGCGCGCTGATCCTCTGGCTGCTGGTCTAGAGGCAGGCGTCAAAGGCTCGCACGGTAGCGCCGGCTCACAGGCAATTCCTGGCCGCCGGACAGGCGCACCCGGGCGCCGCCATCGGCGCCGGGGATGATTTCGCGGATGGCGGCCCGGGTGGCCAGGTGCGAGCGGTGCAGGCGCACCGGATCGGCGCCGGCCTCCTCCAGCATGACAGCGAGCTCCGACAGCGGGATGCGGGCCAGATGCACGCCGCTTGCGGTGCGCACCTGCGCGTAATTGCCTGCCGCGCTCGCCGACACGATCTCGCCTGCCGGCAGGCGGATTTCCCGTCCGCCGCAGCGCAGCGAGACCAACCCGCCTTCGCGGGCGTCGCGATGCATGGCCGCCGCCGCCATGCGCGCGCGCGTCAGGGCGCGCAGCAGCATGAGCACGGCCTGAAAGCTGATATAGGACAAAGCGTCCTTGCGCAGCTCATAGATGAAGGTCTGCACAAGCGGGCCAAAGCCCTGATAGGGCCGATCCAGAAGCAGCGGCCAGAGCAGGCTTCGAAACCCTGTCATCAGTCCCGTGTGAAGGGCGGCGAAGGCGAGAAGGCCGGCGCCATGCACGACCAGGCTCATGCGCCAGCGTCCCGGCTCGAGAGGGAAGGCTGCGCCCAGCGTCAGAGCGGCGGGCAGAAGCAGCAGGATCGCCGCGCCGCTGGCGCCCTCCAGAACATAGGGGTAGAGGCCCGGCGCGCCGCCGCCGCGGGCCATCTCGTCGGCCAGTGACAGGGCGTTGATGGTCACCGCCGCCACCACGCCGATGGCGCAGGTTCCCAGCGCCATGAGCCAGGCGCGCCGGTCGGCGGCCCGGTCGCGGTCATGATCCTGACGTGTCAGCTGGTTGAGGCGCATGGCGCCACAGTGTGCCGCGACGGCGCAACGCGCGCCAGTGGCGTTCATCCCCTGAGTGCGGCGTTTCGTCCCGGATAGCGGCGTCAGCCGCCGCCGCCCGTCACGCCGGGCTGGCGCCTGTCCCCGGGGGCGCGACCGGGGCGGCGCCGCGGGGCAGATTATCGTCGCTGACACTTCCGGAGCCCGTGATGACGCCGCCAGAGCGCAGACCTGATCTCGACGCCTTGCGCGTCTTCGCCTTCGCCGTCCTGATTTTTTATCACACAGGCATGGGATACGTGACCTGGGACTGGCACGTGAAGAGCGTCTATGCCGGGCCCGTGCTGGAATCTGTGATGGCGCTGTCCAGCCCCTGGCGCCTGCCCCTCTTGTTCTTCATCTCCGGCGTGGCGATGGCCAGCCTACACGCAAAGCTCGGCGCCGCCGGGTTTGCGCGCGACCGCGCAGCGCGTTTGCTGGCGCCGCTGCTCCTCGCCATGGCCGTGATCGTGGTCCCCCAGGCCTATGGCGAGCTGCGCCAGTCGGGCGAGATCGAGGCGGGATATCTCATTTTCTGGGCGCGCTATCTGTCATTCCAGGGCGGGTTCTCCATCATCACCCCGACTTGGAACCATATGTGGTTCGTCGCCTATCTGGCGGTCTATGCACTGGCGCTGGCGCCGGTGATCGCGATGCTCAGCCGGGCGGGCGCCCGCGCGCTGGATTCCTGGCTCACAGGACGGCGCGCCGGGTGGGCGATGCTCATGGCGCCGATTGCGCCGCTCCTCCTCATCCGCTTTACCCTCTCGGAATTCTTTCCCGTCACCCATGATCTGGTGAATGACTGGGCGACCCACGCCTTCAGCCTGACCTTTGTCCTCTATGGAATCGCCATCGCCCGCTCGCACTCCGCCTGGCGGGCGGTGGACCGGATCGGCCCGGCGGCGGGCGCCTTGTGCCTTGCCGCCGGGGCGGCGCTGACTGTGGTCTGGCAGAACTGGGATGTGATCGCCGCCCAGCCGCTTCAGGCCGCGGGCTGGCGCGCCCTCCGGCTCGCCTATGCATGGTGGGTGATTCTCGCCCTGTTATGGCTGGCGCGCCGTCTGGTGCGCCGCAGCGGGCCGGTCCTGCAGCGCATGAGCGCCCTGATATTTCCGGTCTATCTCATCCACCAGACCATCACGGTGACGGCGATATACTGGGTCACATCGGCAGGCTTTCGCCTTGGCGCGGTCGCGGAGTTCACGCTGGTGGCTGGGGCGACGCTTCTGGGCTCGATCGTCTTTGCACTGGCCGCTGAGCGCACCGGCCCCTTGCGGGTCTGGTTCGGGCTGAAGCCGCGGTCCTAGCGGCGCCGGCCGCGGCGGCGGTCGGGGATGACGTCTTCGTCGTCGAGCACGAACAGGCGCGGCTCCAGATTGACGCCGGTCTCCACATCGCTGAGCAGCACTTCGGTCAGGCCGCCCATGGCGTCCACCGCGTACCAGCCGGCCAGCTGCAGGGTTTCGGCCGGCAGGCCGGGGTCCGGATCCTCGAACACCAGGGTCAGGCGCACATCGGTTTCGCCATCGGGATCGTTGAGGGTGATGTAGAGCCGCCCGCGGCTGTGGCCGGCATCGGTCACGGCGCCGGTTTCGCTCAGGGCCGGACCGGCCCCCAGCACATAGCGCAGCGGCGTGGACGCGATGGGCGCGCGGTCAATGGTCTCCAGGTCGAAATCGGCGATGGCCACAGTCGACCCGTCGGCCACCATCAGCATGGGCGTGGGCGCGTCATAGGCGAAACGCGCCCGGCCGGGCTTGCTCAGCGCCACATCGCCTGTGGTCAGCGTGCCGTCGGGCGCAATCTGCTCAAAGCGCGCGCGCAGGGTGGTGAGGCCCTCAAACCAGGCTTCGGCCCGGGCGACGCTGTAAGCGCGCTGTTCGGCGCCCGTCGCCTCCTCGCCGGACGGCAAGGGCACGATGGCGTCCGAAGACGGGTCTGGTTGAGCCACATAAACATAAGAGCCGCGTTCGGCGCTCGCGGCTTCAGCGGGCGATTCCACCGGGGCGGAGGCGCGCGGCGCCAGAGGCGCAGGCGGCGCTCCGGCTGCAAATACGGCGGCGCTCAGCGCAGTGGCGGTCAGAAGGGCGGACAGGGTCATGGCATCAGGCCTGATCAAAGTGGGACGCGACCGAAGATGCGTCAGACTGCTCCCGGTCGCCATTAAATCAAGTTTCACCGCTGATTTTGGCGCGAGAAAGGCGTGTGCGTTCATATTGCGTGCAGGATGCAGTGGTCCAACCGGGCTGTGGAAAACGGCCTGAGGCGCGTGGCCGCAGGCTCTGGGCGTTGGCGCCCTATCGCCCTATTCTGGAGGCCCATGGATCAACGCCGCATCTATGAAACCTGGCCCGCCGAGGCCGCGCCGCCGCCCCTGGGGGCGGACGAGCCGCTTGTGTTCAACGCGGAAGTCCGGCCCAACCGCTCTTTGCCCAATACCGGCTTCTATGTGCTGATGGGCGCCATCGCGCTGGTCAGCTTCACCGCCGGGATCGCCTTCATGATGGCGGGCGCGTGGCCGGTGCTGGGCTTTTTCGGGCTGGACGTGCTGCTGGTCTGGCTGGCTTTCCGCATCTCCTACCGGGACGGGCGGCGGCTGGAGACCATAGAGATCACCCGCCGTGAAATCCGCGTCGGGCGGCGCTATCCCACCGGCCACCAGACCTGGTTCCGCCTGCCCAGCGCCTGGACGCGGGTGAATGTAGCCGGGGCGGGCGAGCCTGATGTGCAGGCCCATCTCACCGCCATGGGCAAGACGCTGATTATTGGCGCCATGCTGTCGCCCAAAGAGCGCGAGGGCCTGGCCGCCGCCGTGCGTGACGCGCTGGAGGCGGCGCGCCGCCCCGATATTGTCCCGGACGCGCAAGAAACAGGTGGCGGCGCCCCGGCCTGACGGGCAGTTTGGGTCCATGAGCGATTCCCGTGCCCACTTCCGGCCAGACGCGCCCGCCCCGCTGGACGAGCGGGCGCGCGACTATCCGCGCATTGTCGCGGCGCTGGATTTTCTCAGCGCCCACTGGCGCGACCAGCCCGACCTGAACGCCGCCGCGGCGGCGGCCGGCCTGTCGCCCAGCCATTTCCAGCGCGTCTTCACCCGCTGGACCGGGGCAAGCCCCAAACGCTTCGTTCAGGCCCTGACCCATGCCAGCGCCCGGCGCCTGCTGGTGGACGGGGCCAGCGTGCTGGACGCGGCGCTGGAGACCGGCCTGTCCGGCCCCTCGCGCCTGCATGACGTGTTCATTGCCGAAGAGGCCGTGACGCCGGGCGAGGCGAAGGCGGGCGGGACCGGCCTTGGGTTTCGCTGGGGGCAGGCGCTGACGCCGTTCGGAGCGGGCGTGTTTCTCATCGCGCCGCGCGGCCTGTCGGCGCTGGCCTTTGCGGCGCCGGACGGGACGGACGACGCTTTCGCCGATCTGGCGGCGCGCTATCCCGGCGCACGGTTTGAACGTGATGACGCGCTGGCTGCCGACTGGGCGGGGCGGATTTTCGATGCCCGGGCGGGCGAGGCGGCCCTGCCGCTGGCGCTCTATGGCACGCCCTGGCGCCGTCAGGTCTGGCGCGCGCTGCTGCGCATCCCGTCCGGGTGCACGGTGAGCTATGGCGATATCGCCCGCGAGGTCTGCACGCCAGCCGCCAACCGGGCGGTGGGCGCGGCGGTGGGGGCCAATCCGGTCAGCTGGCTGATCCCGTGTCACCGGGTGCTGGCGGGCGATGGGCGCCTGACAGGCTATCACTGGGGGATCGAGCGCAAGCGCGCCATGCTCGCCTATGAGGCCGCAAGGCGCTAAAACGCCCCCATGACCGATATCAATCCCGGACTGCTCCTCATCGCCGCCGCCATTGCGGTCTTCATCCTTGTGTGTCTCGTGCGCTGGGGTCTGGCTGTGCGCGCCCTCGCCGCTGATGCCCGGGCCGAATATGCCGGACGCCTGCGCGACAGGCCGGGCAGCGTGGCGGGCCTGAGCGAGGCGGACTTTACATCGCTGTATGTCACCAGCTTCCAGCCGCGCTGGGCGCTCTACGCCGCCATTGCAGCGGGCGCCGCGCTGGTGGTGACGCCCGTGGCGCTGACCATATCAGGCTCGGCCTATGAGTTGGTCTGGCGCGCGCTCGGGGCGCCCGAATGGGGCGGGCCCATCGGCTATGTCTATCAGTTCTCGCTGTTCTTCGGGGCCATCGCCATTCTTGCGGTGATCGCCGGGGCGGTGGCGCGCGCCTATTGGCGCCGGGCGCCGGAACCCTGGACCCATGCGCTGGCCCGGGCGCGGGGCGAGCCGATCCCGGAAGAGACCGGCTGGCGGCGCCGGCCCAAATGGGCGCGCCGCGCCCGGCCCGATGATTATGAAGCCGGTGACGACGGCGATGAAGACAGCCGGACGGACGCAGCCCGCTAGAGGAGATGGATATGGAATACCTGCACGCCATGGTGCGCATCCGTGATGTGGATGCGTCCCTGCATTTTTATTGCGACGGGCTGGGCTTCAAGGAAGTGCGCCGCAAGGAGAGCGAGGCGGGGCGTTTCACGCTGATCTTCCTGGCGTCGGCGGATGATATCGCCCGCGCCGGGCCGGTGGATCTGACCGAAGGACCGCTGCCCGCCGGCATTCCGATGATCGAGCTCACCCATAACTGGGATCCCGAAGACTATGGGGGCGGGCGCAATTTCGGCCATCTGGCCTTCCGCGTGGCGGATATCTATGCCCTGTGCGCCCGGCTGCAGAGCCTGGGCTATGTCATCAGCCGGCCCCCTCGCGACGGGCATATGGCCTTTGTGCGCAGCCCCGACGGCATCTCCATCGAGCTTCTCCAGCGCGGCGAGAAGCTGGCGCCGGCCGAGCCCTGGGCGAGCATGGAGAATACCGGGTCCTGGTAGGGCGTTCCGGGCGCGATGGTTAACGGCGCGAACCGGAACATTAAAGGAACATCCTTGACAGGCGGCCATGTTCCGCCTATGTTCTGCTCATGGAAGGAGCAGAACCATGCGCTACGCCCCTCATACCAATGGTTACGCCCGCAATGCCGGCACGCGCTGGCGAGGCGAGGATCTCGCCAGGCTGCGCACGCTGGCGCGCGACGGCGCCCCCGTCCGCCTGATCAGCCTGCGCCTCGGCCGCCCTGACAGCGCCATCCGCGCCAAGGCAAGCGAGCTGGGCCTGACCCTGTCCAACGCCGAGCCCGTGGTGGCGCCGCCGCCCGTGCGCACGTTGACCCGCACGCCCCGTGCGCCCGCGCCGCAAGGTGATCTGTTCGCCCATGCCTGACGGCAAGGCGTGCCAGGGCGCTTGCGGGCGCCGCTCGCGCATTGCCCCGGCAAGCGGCGGGGCCTAGCTTGGCGGCTCTCATGCAAGAGCCAGCCGGAGCCTGACCATGGCCGTGACCCGCCCCGTTGACGCCCAGTCCCATGTCTATCTGGTGGACGGGTCGGGCTTCATCTTCCGCGCCTATCACGCCCTGCCCGCCCTGACCCGCACCGACGGCCTGCCCGTGGGGGCGGTGCAGGGCTTTTGCGCCATGGTGTGGAAGCTTCTGAATGATCTGCGCGGCGAGGATGCGCCCACCCATCTGGCGGTGATTTTCGATCATTCGGCCACCACGTTCCGCAATGCGCTCTATGACGGCTACAAGGCCAACCGGCCCGAACCGCCCGAGGATCTGGTCCCGCAATTTGCGTTGATCCGCGAGGCCACGCAGGCGTTCAGCCTGCCCTCCATCGAGATGGACGGCTTCGAGGCGGACGACCTGATCGCCACCTATGCCCGCCTCGCCGCCGAAGCCGGCGCGCGCGTCACCGTGGCCTCGTCCGACAAGGATCTGATGCAGCTGGTCAATGACCAGGTGACGATGCTGGACCCCATGAAGGTGCGCCGCATCGGGCGCGAAGAAGTGATCGAGAAATTCGGCGTGCCGCCGGAAAAGGTCATCGATGTCCAGGCGCTGGCCGGCGACAGCGTGGACAATGTGCCCGGCGTGCCCGGGATCGGCATCAAGACCGCCGCCCAGCTGATCGAAGAATACGGCGATCTCGACACCCTGCTGGCCCGCGCCGGCGAGATCAAACAACCCAAGCGCCGCGAATCCCTGATCGAGCATGCCGACAATGCCCGCCTGTCGCGCGAGCTGGTGACGCTTAAAGTCGATGTGGATGTGGAGACAGGCCTGGATGCCTTCGGCGCCGCCGAGCCCGATGGCGAGCGCCTGCTGACTTTCCTGCGCACCATGGAGTTCCGCACGCTGACCCGCCGGATCGAGGAAGCCCTGGGCGCCGGCCCCGCCGACGAAACCGGTGACGCCACCGCGCCGATCATTCGTTCGTCCTACAAAACCGTCCAGACTGTTGAAGAGCTCGACACCTGGATCGCCAGAGCCCGCGCCGCCCGTGTCATCGCCGTGGACGTGGAGACCGATGCCCTGTCCGCCAGCGCGGCCCGGCTGGTGGGCATCTCGCTGGCGGTGCGGCCGGGTGAAGCCTGCTACATCCCGCTGAACCATCTGGGCGGCGACCTCGCAGACGGCGGCGGGCGCCCAAAACAACTCTCTGAAGCCGATGCGCTGGGGCGGCTCAAGCCTCTGCTGGAAGACCCCGCCATCCTGAAAGTCGGCCAGAACTTCAAATACGATCTGGCGGTGTTCGCGCGCTATGGCGTGTTCCCGTCGCCGATCGACGACACGATGCTTCTGTCCTACGTCCAGCATAGCGGGCTGCACGGCCACGGCATGGACGAACTGTCCGAGCTGCATCTCGGCCATAAGCCCATGAGCTTCAAGGAGGTGTGCGGGACCGGCAAGGCGCAGAAATCCTTCGCCGATATCGACCTGAAAACCGCCACGCAGTACGCCGCCGAGGACGCGGACGTGACCTTGCGCCTGTGGGAGATTCTCAAACCCGCCCTGGCCACGGGCGGTCTCGCCACTGTGTATGAAACCCTGGAGCGGCCCCTGCCGGCGGTGCTGGCGCGCATGGAGCTTCACGGCGTCAAGGTGGATGTGGCCCAGCTCTCGCGCCTGTCGTCTGTGTTCGCCCAGAAAATGGCCGAGGCCGAGGACGCCGCGTTCGAGGCGGCGGGCACGCGCTTCAATCCTGGCAGCCCCAAGCAGATCGGCGATATTTTGTTCGGCGATATGGGCCTGCCCGGCGGCAAGAAGACCAAGTCCGGCGCCTGGTCCACCGACGCCGCCGTGCTGGAAGAGCTGGCCGCCGCCGGCCACGCCTTGCCGCGCGCGCTCTTGACCTGGCGTCAGTTCGCCAAGCTGAAATCCACCTATTCCGACGCCCTGAAAGAGGCGATCAACCCGGTCACGGGCCGGGTGCATACCAGCTTCTCGCTGGCGGCCACGTCCACTGGGCGGCTGTCCAGCTCGGAGCCCAATCTGCAAAACATTCCGATCCGCACTGAAGAAGGCCGCAAGATCCGTGAGGCCTTCGTGGCCGAGCCCGGCCATGTGATCGTGGCGGCGGATTATTCCCAGATCGAGCTCAGGCTGCTCGCCCATATCGCCGGGGTGGAGGCGCTGAAAGACGCGTTCCGGGCCGGGCAGGACATCCACGCCATGACCGCGTCGGAAATGTTCGGCGTGCCCATCGAGGGCATGGACCCGATGGTGCGGCGCAATGCCAAGGCCATCAATTTCGGCATTATCTACGGCATTTCCGCCTTTGGCCTGGCCAATAATCTGGGCATTTCGCGCGACGAGGCAAGAACCTATATCGACAGCTATTTCAAGAAGTTCCCCGGCATCGCCGACTATATGGAGGCGATGAAGCGCGAGGCGCGCGACCGCGCCTATGTGGAGACCTTGTTTGGCCGCCGAATCCACCTGCCCGGCATTCGCGACAAGAACCCGGCCATGCGCCAGTTCGCAGAGCGTCAGGCCATCAACGCGCCCATTCAGGGCGCCGCCGCCGACATCATCCGCCGGGCCATGGCGCGCATGGACGCCGCCATGGCGCAGGCGGGCCTCAGCGCCCGCATGCTCCTGCAGGTCCATGACGAGCTGGTGTTCGAGGTACCGGAGAGCGAAGCCCCTGACCTGATCGCGCTGGCGGGCGAGGTGATGAGCCAGGCCGCCGCGCCCGCCGTGGCGCTGTCCGTGCCGCTGGAGGTCGACGCACGCGCCGGGGCGACCTGGGGGCAGGCGCACTGACGCCAGCGGGCGCCGCTCAGGCGGGGCTTGTCCAGGCGATTGCGCCTGACCGCCATCATGCCTAATTGAGAGCCATGACCGGGTTTCCTCCCACCCACACCACGTCTCTGGCCGAGCTCGACGCCCGCTCGCGTGATATTTTCCGCGAGCTGGTGGAGGCGTATCTGGACACCGGGGAGCCGGTAGGCTCGCGCACCTTGTCCAAGCGCTCGGCCCTGAACCTGTCGCCGGCCTCGATCCGCAACACGCTGGCCGATCTGGCCAGCGCCGGGCTCCTGTCGGCGCCTCACACCTCGGCCGGGCGCATGCCCACCCATGCGGGCCTGCGCCTGTTCGTGGATGGCCTCCTGCAGATCGGCGATCTCGATTCCGATGACCGCAAGGAAATCGACGACCGGGTCGCCGCCGTCGGCCGGCGCACCGAGGACGTGCTCAGCGAAGCCTCCACCCTGTTGTCAGGGCTGGCGGGCGGCGCCGGGCTGGTGGCGGCGACGGCCAGCGAGGCCGCCCTGCGGCACGTGGAATTCGTCGCCCTCTCCCCCGGCGAGGTGCTGGCCGTGCTGGTCAGCGAAAATGGCTCGGTGGAGAACCGGCTGATGCGCGCCCCGGTGGGCATGCCGCCTGCGGCGCTGATCGAGGCGGGCAATTTCCTGTCGGCGCGTCTGCGCGGCCGCACGCTGGCCCAGGCGCTGAGCGAGATCCAGACCGAAATCGCCGAACGCCGCGCCCAGCTGGATGAGGCCGCGTCCGAGCTGGTGCGTCAGGGTGTGGCCGACTGGACCGGGCCGGAGACCCGCCAGCTCATCGTGCGCGGCCAGGCGCGCCTGCTGGAATCGGTCCAGGCGGTGGAGGATATCGAACGCATCCGCATGCTGTTTGATGATATCGAGCGCAAGGAGGGCCTTCTGGCCCTGCTCGACGAAGCGCGCGCCGGCCAGGGCGTGCGCCTGTTCATCGGCTCGGAGAACCCGCTCTTCTCCCTGTCGGGCTCTAGCGTGATCGTCTCGCCCTACCGCAATAGCGACAACCGCATCATCGGCGCCATCGGCGTCATCGGCCCCACCCGGCTCAACTATGCGCGGGTGATTCCGCTGGTCGACTACACCGCCCAGGTGGTCGGCCGGCTGCTCGGCGCGCGCTGAGGCGAAACCTTGACCTTGTCCCAAGCTGACGTGAAGACCTGACCCATGACCGATAAAGACCAGACCCATTCCGACGACGACGCGCGCCTCAATGAGGACGCGCAGGCCGAATTTGACGCGGCTCAGGCCGACGCTGATGAGGCCCGCGCCGAAGCGGACGCCCAGATATCGCCCGAAGCGGTGATCGAGGGCCTGCGCGATCAGCTCCTGCGCGCCCTGGCCGAACAGGAAAATACCCGCAAGCGCGCCCAGCGCGATGTGAAGGATGCGCGCGACTACGCCGTCACCGGCTTTGCGCGCGACATGCTGGACGTGGCCGATAACCTCGCCCGCGCCCTGGCCGCCGTCAGCGACGAGGCGCGCGCCTCGGCCGGGCCGGCGCTGGCCAATCTGCTGGAAGGCGTGGAGCTGACCGAACGCCGCCTGGCCGCCACGCTGGAGCGTCACGGAGTGAAGAAGCTGTCGCCCGCGCCCGGCGATCCGCTCGACCCCAACCGCCATCAGGCCGCCGCACAAGTCCCCGCCCCCCAGCCCAAGGGCTCAATCGCTCATGTGATGCAGCCGGGCTACGTGATCGGCGAGCGCACCTTGCGCGCCGCCATGGTGGTGGTCAGCGCAGGCCCGGCTGACGGCGCGGGGCCCGACAGCGCGGCGGCCAAGCCGCAAGCCAATAACGGCGCCGCAAAGCCGGGCAGCGGTCTGGACGTCGAGGCCTGAAATCCTGCGTCCGGGCCCTGTCCGCGCGTCAATACCGATTGCCGGAATGACCCGCCGGGCGTAAGGATTCACGCGCCGCCCCGCGGCTTATCGCGCGTGCGGTTTTCAGGAGATTATCCCCATGTTCACCCGCATCGCTGCCGGCGTGTTCGCATCTGCCTGCCTCGTTCTCGCGCCCGCCTATGCCGAGGACATCAACTACGCGCTCCACAACGAGACATCGTATGTGGTCACCGAGTTCTACACCTCGCCCGCCAATGACAATGAGTGGGGCGGCGACCTGCTCGGCAACGGCGTCCTGGGCGCCGGCGAGAGCGCCAGCGTGACCATCGCCGATGGCAGCGACCAGTGCGTCTACGATTTCCGCTTCGTCTTTGAAGATGGCGATGTCGTGGAAGATTTCGGCGTCGATATCTGCGAGCTGGCAGAATACACGCTGACCGAATAGACCGGCCCATACCGGTTGCAATAAAAAGGGCGGCCCGGATGGGCCGCCCTTTCCTGTTCAGCCTGACCCTAAAGCCTAGCGGCGGCGCGGTGCGGTGCGCGGCTCGCCGTTCTGCCAGTAGGTCGCGCCGGTCTCGTAGTCTTCGTACCAGTAGCGGCCCGAATACTGGTCGTAATACAGCTCGGAATGGCGGTTATTGTTCGGGTTGTGACGGCAGCCGCCCGCGCGGTTGCAGGCGATGGCTGCGCCGGCCACAGCGCCGCCAATGCCGCCGATGATGGCGCCGGTGCGCGCGTCGCCGCTGCCGGTGTTATTGCCGATGATGGCGCCGCCGACGGCGCCGACCGCGGCGCCGGCCGCTGCGCCGCCCACAGCCGGGGACGTGGTGGCGCAGGCGGCGAGGGCGAAGGGGGCGATGACGGCGAGAGCAAATGTGCGGATCATGATGTGGACCCTTTCCATTGAATGGTTGTCTGGCTCGACCGGAAGCGCCCGGCCTGTGTCTCATACTGTAGCACTCGGAAGGCTGAATTGAGGCTGAACGAGATCAGCCTATTCAATGTTTCCACAGGCGATCGGTTCCCCGGGCCTCAATTCACGCGGCGCAGGGTGAGATTGATCCGCCCCGGCCGCCAGGCGTCAGGCAGCAGGCGCGAGGCGCCGGGATAAATGCGGTCCACGCCATGAAAACAGCGCCGCGCCGGACCGCTGAGCACCACCACATCGCCTGAACCGAGCTTCAACGATCCCGTGGGATCCCCGCGCTGTGGCCCGCCGATCCGGAAGCGGGCGGGATCGCCCAGAGAGACCGAGACCACCGGCGCGTCGCGCGCCGATTCATCGGCGTCCACATGCAGACCCATGCGGCTCGTCTCGCGATAGAAATTGATCAGGCAGGCCTGCGGCGGCTGCGGCCAGCCTGACACCGCCTCCCACAGCGCCAGCAAAGCCTCGGGCATCGCCGGCCAGGGCCGGCCCGTCACCGGATGGGCCTGCTCATAGCGATAACCGCGATCCTTGTCGGTCACCCAGCCCAGCGGCCCGCAATTGGTCATGGTCACGCTCAAAGGCGCGCCGGTGCGCGGCATGCACGGCTGGTAGAAGGGGGCCTGCGCCTCGATGGCGCCTACGGCGTCGATCAAAGCGCGCTGGGCGTCCGGGCTGAACCAGCCGGGCAGGACGCGAAAACCCTCTGGCGCGGTGAAGGGCTGGCGGGGGCGGGGCGTGGTGGCGGAAACCATGACGTTCCGATCAGCGCGGTGTCTGGAGGACAGTCGGCATGCTCGCCCGCCGCGCGCCCTGCGGCAAGCGCGCCTGTGCGCTGGCGACGCCGAATCACGCCTGCGCCCTTGCGCGCGGCGCCGCGCCTCCCTAAATCGCCGCATGACGCGCATGGGTATCACACACCAGTGAGCTCAGGCGCTGTAACACCAAACGCGAGCCCAACCGGGGGGTGGCTCCCGGCCGGCCGAGAGCGCTTCGGGCTCTCGTAACCGGCGCCGCCCCGCCGCAACAATCAGGAGATACGCACGCGATGAGCAAGGTAATCGGCATTGACCTCGGCACCACCAATTCCTGTGTGGCGGTCATGGAGGGCGGACAGGCCAAGGTGATCGAGAACGCCGAGGGCATGCGCACCACCCCGTCCGTGGTGGCCTTCAGCGAGGATGGCGAGCGCCTGATCGGCCAGCCCGCCAAGCGCCAGGCCGTGACCAACCCTGATCACACCTTCTTCGCCATCAAGCGCCTGATCGGCCGCAATATGGCCGACCCCATGGTCAAGAAGGACAAGGACATGGTGCCCTACGCGATCGTGGAGGGCTCCAATGGCGACGCCTGGGTGAAGGGCCGCGACAAGAATTATTCCCCGTCCGAAGTCTCCGCCTTCATCCTGCAGAAGATGAAAGAGACCGCCGAGAGCTATCTGGGCGAGAAGGTCGAAAAAGCCGTCATCACCGTGCCCGCCTATTTCAACGACGCCCAGCGCCAGGCCACCAAGGACGCGGGCAAGATCGCCGGCCTTGAAGTGCTGCGCATCATCAACGAGCCGACGGCCGCCGCGCTGGCCTATGGCCTGGACAAGGACGTGAACAAGACCATCGCGGTCTATGATCTGGGCGGCGGCACGTTCGATGTGTCGATCCTGGAGATTGGCGACGGCGTGTTCGAGGTGAAGGCCACCAATGGCGACACCTTCCTGGGCGGCGAAGACTTTGACCTGCGCATCGTGGATTATCTCGCCGACGAGTTCAAAAAGGACAACGGCATTGATCTGCGCAAGGACAAGCTGGCCCTGCAGCGCCTGAAGGAAGAGGCCGAAAAGGCCAAGAAGGAGCTGTCGAGCGCCACGTCCTACGAGGTCAACCTGCCCTTCATCACCGCCGACGCGTCGGGCCCCAAACACCTGACCATGAAGCTGTCGCGCGCCAAGCTGGAAAGCCTGGTCGAAGACCTGATCAAGCGCACCATCGAACCGTGCAAGGCCGCGCTGAAAGACGCCGGCCTGTCGCCGAGCCAGATCGACGAAGTTGTGCTGGTCGGCGGCATGACCCGCATGCCCAAGGTGCAGGAGGCGGTCAAAGCCTTCTTCGGCAAGGAGCCGCACAAGGGCGTGAACCCGGACGAGGTGGTCGCCATGGGCGCGGCCATCCAGGCCGGCGTGCTGCAGGGTGATGTGAAGGACGTGCTGCTGCTCGACGTGACCCCGCTCTCGCTGGGCATCGAGACGCTGGGCGGCGTGTTCACCCGCCTCATCGACCGCAACACCACCATCCCGACCAAGAAGGGCCAGACCTTCTCCACCGCCGATGACAACCAGACTGCGGTGACCATCCGCGTGTTCCAGGGCGAGCGGGAAATGGCCGCCGACAACAAGCTCCTGGGCCAGTTTGATCTGGTGGGCATTCCGCCCGCCCCGCGCGGCATGCCGCAGATCGAAGTGACCTTCGACATCGACGCCAACGGCATCGTGAATGTGTCGGCGCGCGACCAGGCCACCGGCAAGGAGCATGCGATCCGCATCCAGGCTTCCGGCGGTCTGTCGGACGCCGATATCGAGAAGATGGTGAAAGACGCCGAGGCCAATGCCGACGCCGACAAGAAGCGCCGCGCGCTGGTCGACGCCCGCAACAATGCCGAGGCCCTCGCCCACCAGACCCGCAAACAGGTCGAGGAGTTCGGCGACAAGGTCTCGGCCGAGGACAAGGGCGCGATTGAATCCGCCCTGACCGATCTGGAAAGCGTCAAGGATGGCGAGGACGTGGAAGCCATCCAGCAGAAGACCCAGGCCCTGATGCAGGCCGCCATGAAGCTGGGCGAGGCCATGTACGCCGCCCAGCAGCCGGGCGCCGGCGATGACAGTGACGGCGGCGGCCCGTCCAAGACCGAAGACGGCGTGGTCGACGCCGAATTCACCGAGGTCAAGGACGACGACGAAAAGAAGAGCGCGTAAGGCGTCCGCTTGGATTGGACCCCGGCCCTTAAGCGGGGCGGGGTCCTACTCCGCTAGTTCGAGGCCTTGAGGGGAGCTCCCATGGCTGTTTATGGCTACATAGACGTGCTTGAGGAACTCCTTGAGCTCGCTGCGTCATACCGTGGGTCTGGCAAGTCTTGGTCTCGCAATCCACAGGGCGATACCAGCAACCCCGTCAAGCCTCTGAAATCGCCGAGGCCGACCATTGTTCCTCACTCAGAGCCTCGACGAGAACTCACCGCACGTGAAGCGGTGGCTCTGGGCTACTGCCTACAAGCCCAAATGGGGGCGTCGCACCCTGAGGCGGGATTGCGCTTCTCTCGTGTGTTCAGCCATCAAGATGGCCGCGCCTTAATGCTGGAAAAGGGCGTCTTGAGAGACCTCGCAGCTGTAGGAGCCATCGCATGCGACGACAGCGGCAACCCTGACCATTTCATCCTTACAGGATTGGGCGCTCGCGAGCTCGATGCCTGCCTGCCGAATGAATTTTTCTCATGAGCAAGCGTGATTATTACGAGGTTCTGGGCGTGGCCCGGGATGCCGATGCGAAGGCGATCAAGAGCGCCTATCGCAAGCTGGCCATGCAGCACCATCCCGACCAGAATCCGGACAATCCCGAGGCGGAAGCCAAGTTCAAGGAAGTCGGCGAGGCCTATGCCATCCTGTCCGACGCCGACAAGCGCGCCGCCTATGACCGCATGGGCCATGCCGCTTTCCAGAATGGCGGCGGCGGCGGGCGCGGGCCCTTCGGCGCCGGCGCCGGGTCGGCGGCGGACTTTGCCGATATCTTCGAGCAGGTGTTCGGCGACGCCTTCGGCATGGGCCGGCGCGGCGGCGGCGGGCCGCGGCGCGGCGGTCCCGCGCGCGGCTCGGACCTGCGCTATGACATGGAAATCACGCTGGAGGAGTCCTTCCACGGCAAGGACGCCATGATCCGCGTGCCCACCACCGTGACCTGCGAGCGCTGCGAGGGATTGGGCGCCGAGCCCGGCACCGGCGTCACCAATTGCGAGACCTGCTCTGGCACGGGCCGAATCCGGCGCACCCAGGGTTTCTTCACCATGGAGCAGACCTGCCCCACCTGCGGCGGGCGCGGCGCCTATGTGGAAACGCCCTGCCAGGCCTGCGACGGCGCGGGCCGTGTGCGCCAGATGCGCGATTTGCGCGTCCAGATCCCGGCGGGCGTGGAGGACGGCATGCGCATCCGCCTGTCCGGCGAGGGCGAGGCGGGATCCCAGGGCGGGCCGCGCGGCGATCTCTACATCTTTGTCTCGGTGCGCCCCCACGATATTTTCGAGCGCGACGGACCCAATCTCTATTGCCGCGCGGCTGTGCCCATGGTCACGGCGGCGCTGGGCGGCACGATCGATGCGCCCACCATTGATGGCGGCAAGGTGCAGATCAAAATTCCCGATGGCGCCCAGACCGGCGAGCGCATGCGCCTGAAACAGAAGGGCATGGTCCGCCTCAATGGCGGCGGCGCGCGCGGCGACATGTATGTGGAGGTCTTCGTCGAGACCCCGCGCAAGCTGACCGAACGCCAGAAGGAAATCCTGCGGGAGTTCTGCGACATTTCCGGCGAAGGCTGCAATCCCGAAAGCGACGGCTTCTTCCGCAAGGTCCGCCGCTTCTGGGACGAAGTGCGCGGCGACGATCACCCGGACGGGCCGCGCCCGGGGGCGTGAGGCAGCACGTGAGGCCGGACGGGATACGGTTTCTTCACCGTATCGGCGCATGAACGCGCTCTGGACCAAAGAGGGCCGCCATGTCTGATACGCCATTGAAAGTCTGCGTCGCCGGGGTGTCGGGCCGGCTGGGCCGGACGATCGCTCATGAGGTCTTGCGCCGCCTCGATACCGATCTGACCGGTGCGCTGGTCAGCGCCGATTCCGTTCACCTCGGCGCGGACGCCGGCGAGATCGCCGGGCGCGGTTATGTGGGGCTGGAAGCGGGCGTCTCGCTGGAAGCGGCCTGCGCCGGCGCCGATATGGTGATCGATTCCAGCCAGCCGGCCTTCACCGCCGCCATGGCCGCGCGTCTCGCCGCCGCCGGCGGGCCGGGCCTGGTCACGGGCGTGACGGGGCTTTCAGGCGAGCAGCAACAGGCCGTCGAAGCCGCGGCGCACACAATTCCGGTGCTGCAGGCGAGTAATTTCTCCCTGGGCGTGGCCGTGCTGGAGCGCCTGGTGGCGCAGGCGGCGCGGCTCTTGCCCGAGGGCGAGTTCGATCTGGAAATTGCCGAGACCCATCACCGGTCCAAACCCGACGCTCCGTCCGGCACCGCCCTGTCGCTGGGCCGGGCGGCGGCCCGCGCGCGCGGGGCAGACTTCGATACGGCGGCCGCCTTCAGCCGGCCGCGTACCGGCGGCGTGCGTCCTGCCGGCGAGATCGGCTTCTCGGCTGTGCGCGGCGGCGGCGTGGTGGGCGAGCATGAGGCGCGCTTCCTCGCGGCGTTCGAGGAGATCAGCGTCAGCCACCGCGCGTTTGACCGTTTCATCTTCGCGCGCGGCGCCGTGACCGCCGCCCTCTGGCTGCGCGGCCGCCCCGCCGGGCTCTATTCCATGCAGGATGTGTTGGGGGCGTCGTGACCGGACGGCTGCGCCTCTATCATTTCGCCCTCGATCCCGGCTCGCGCCAGGTGCGTCTGGCGCTGGCGGAGAAGGCGATCGCCTTTGACCTGATGGACGCCTCGCCCTGGGACCCGGACGGCCCATTGGCCTCGCGCAATCCGTCGGGCCTGCCGCCCGTGCTGGAGCTGGCCGATGACAAGGGCGTGCAGGTGATCGCCTGCGGCGCGCGCCCGATTCTGGAATATCTTGAGGAAGTCAGCCCCGACCCGGCGCTTCTGCCGGGCGGCCCCGTCGAGCGGGCCGAGGCGCGCCGGCTGATGGACTGGTTCGACACGATTTTTGATTCCGAAGTGAACGCCTTCCTGCTCCACGAGAAGATCGAGAAGCGCCTGCAGGGGCTGGGCTCGCCGGAACCGGTGAATATTCGCGCCGGGCGCGAGGCGTTGCGCTGGCATCTGGCCCATATCGACGCCCTGCTGGACGCGCGCGAGGGGCTGGCGGGGCCGCGCTTTTCGCTGGCCGATATCGCGGCGGCGGCGCATCTGTCGTGCGTGGATTATATTGGCGAGGCGTCCTGGGAGTCGCACCCGGCGGCCAAGGCGTGGTATCAGCGCATCAAATGCCGCCCCGCCTTCCGCCCCATCCTGGCCGACCGCCTGCCCGGCCTGCCGCCGGTGGACGGCTATCAGGATCTGGATTTCTGACTCGTCCCCTTGTTTTCCCGGAATGGGCGCAGCCCATATCCGGGAGCCATCCCGGCGCATCTACACCGCTCCGGCGGCGGAGCGTTTCGGGGGATGGATCCCGGGTCTCGCTCCGCTCGCCCGGGAAGACAGTGTGGGCTGATCTTGGTGAGCCCGCATGACCGCTGACCCTCAATCCCTCGCCGCCCGCGCCCGCGCCCTCGCGCTGGAGGCCGGTTTCTCCACCGCCCATATCGCGCGCGCCGACGCGCCCTGGGACGCCGGGGACCATCTGCGCGCCTTTGTCGAGGCGGAGCGTCACGGGACCATGGGCTGGATGGAAGAGACGCTGGAGCGGCGCGTCCACCCCACCGCCATGTGGGCCGAGGCGAAATCAGCGGTGGTGGTGGGGCTCGATTACGGCCCGGACAGCGATCCGCTGGAGGCGCTCGCCCGCCCCCGCGAACCGGCGATCTCGGTCTATGCCCAGAACCGCGATTATCATGATGTCATGAAAAAACGCCTCAAGGCGCTGGCGCGCGCCTTCCACGCCGAGACCGGCTCAGCCGTGAAAGTGTTTGTCGACACCGCGCCGCTGATGGAAAAGCCGCTGGCCGAGCGGTCGGGGCTGGGTTGGCAGGGCAAGCACACCAATCTGGTCAACCGGAGTTTCGGCTCCTGGCTGTTTCTCGGCGTCATGTTGACCGAGGCCGATCTGGCGCCCGACGCGCCCGAGGCCGATCATTGCGGGTCGTGCCGGGCCTGCCTCGATATCTGCCCCACCAATGCCTTCCCCGCGCCCTATCAGATCGATGCGCGGCGCTGCATCTCCTACCTCACCATCGAGCACAAGGGCCCGGCGGCGCGCGATCTGCGGCCCCTCATGGGCAATCGCATCTATGGCTGTGATGACTGCCTGGCGGTGTGCCCATGGAACAAGTTCGCGCAAGCCAGCGCCGAGATCGCCTTCCATCCACGTGAAAGCCTGACGGGCCTGACGCTGGCCGGGCTCAGCGCGCTGGATGACGCGGCCTTCCGGGCGCTGTTTACCGCCTCGCCGGTCAAGCGCATCGGGCGCGACCGTTTTGTGCGTAATGTGCTCTACGCGCTGGGCAATTCCGGCGCGCGCGATCTGGCCCAGGCGGCGGTGGAGCGGCTTGAGGATGACAGCGCGCTGGTGCGCGGGGCGGCGGTGTGGGCGCTGGCAAGGCTGGACCCGGCCCGGTTCGAGGCCGAACGCGACGAACGCGCTGCGTCAGAGCCCGACCCGGATGTGCGCGAAGACTGGGCGCTGGGCGCGTCTCCAGGCCCTCAGGGCGCCTGATCAGCTCGGTCCGGTGCGGTCCATCCGGCGCGGCGGGGGCGCATCATCGAACTGGTCCGGCGCGGGCGAGATCACCCGGAACTGACCGCTCTGGATGGTGTAAACCGACAGCGCCCGCTCGATCGTGCCGTCGGGGCGGAAGCGGAACAGCCCGTCCACGCCAAAAAACCCGCCCGGCTGCTCGATGAAGCGCTGCGCATCGCCGCGTCCCGGCTCGCGCGCCAGCATCGCGGCCAGCGCCACCGCGTCATAGGCCAGACCCGCCAGGCGCGAGGGCGAGTCGCGGTAGACGCCCTCATAGGCCTGTTCGAAGCGTCCCCGGGCGCCCGGCTCCGCGCTGGCGAACCAGCCATGGGCCAGCGCGGGCTCGCGCGCCAGGCTGCCGTCACGCCACAGGCCGGTGCCGATGAATTTCACCAGCAGCGGGTCGATATCTTCATACAACAGAACCGGCGCCAGCATGCGCAGCCTGTCGCCGCCTTCGGGCAGCAGCACCACCTGGAAAGGCGAGCCCGGCGAGGGCTGCCAGTTGGCGCCGTTCATGGTCGCCGCCTCGCGCGGGTCAAGTGTTTCCACCCCAAGGCGCGCCAGGCGCCGCGCCGCCTGGGTCATGGAATCCACGCCGCCGTCATAGGTCTCGCTGCCTACCAGACCGGTGCGGAAGCTGCGCTCTACCGTGCGCGGCGCCGTTCCTTCGGGCGCGCCGTCCGGCACGGGCAATTGCACAGACGAGACTTCAGGCAGCGGATCAAACCCCAGCCGCGCGCCAAGGGTCGCCGCATAGGTGTCGCGCGCCAGCTGGCCATAGGCGCTGTCCGGCGTGATGGCGGCAAAGCGCGTGGCGCCCTGATCGAGCGCATATTCCGTCACGCGGCGCACTTCTTCCTCGGGCGGGAAGCTCAACAGATAGAGCCCGTCCCCGGCGACAGCGGCGTCGGTGGAAAACGCGATGACCGGGATGCGCGCCGCGCGGGCGATCTCGCCCACCGCGGCTGCGGCGGCGCTGAACAGGGGTCCGATGATCAGGTCCGCGCCGTCCGCCACGGCCGATTCCGCCGCCTCGCGCCCGCCTTCCGCCGTGCCGCCGGTATCCTTGGGCAGCAGCAACATGGTGGCGTCGCCCTGCTCGAACAGGGCGAGCTCGGCGGCGCGCAGGAGGTGGGACGCCTCGGCGCGGGCGCCGGCATGGCGCGCCCCGAAGGGCAGGAGCAGGCCGACCCGCACCAGCTCGCGTTCGCGGCCGGCCAGATGCGCGGGCGTATAGACGCGCTGGCCCATATCCGCCGCGGCCGTCGCCGGTTCGGGCGGATCGCCGACCACCGGGCGCGACGGCCCGGTGGGGATCTGGCTGGAGGGCGTGGTGGCGCCGCAGGCCGACAGGGCGAGCGCGGCGATCGTGACCAGCGCGCCGGCAAGGCTTGGCCGCAGGCGCGCTGTGATGGAAACTGGCGCTGTCATGATGATTGATCCGTCCTGTCTGTCCGCCCGCCTGACGGCGCGCCCCTCGCGGCTCGAAACTACCCGCGCGGCGCGGGCGGGGCAACCGTTCGCGCGCGGGGAGGGCGGGTTTTGAGCCGTACCCGCCGCCGCGCCGCCGAGCGCCGGGGCCGGCGGGCCGAGGCGCTGGCCGCGCTGTGGCTGCAGCTCTCCGGCTGGCGCATTCTCGACCGCCGCGCACGCACGGCGGCGGGCGAGCTCGATCTGGTGGCGCGGCGCGGGGAGGTGCTCGCCTTCATCGAGGTCAAGGAGCGCGCCAGCCTGGAAGCCGGTCTGGAAGCTGTCAGCCCGCGCCAGCGCATCCGCCTGATCCGCGCCGGTTCGCTCTGGCAGGGCCGCCGCGCCGATCTGGCGCATCTGCAGCCGCGCCATGATCTCATCGTCATTGCCCCCTGGCGCTGGCCGGTGCGGCAGGTGGGGGCGTTCGACGCGGACGCGCCGGGCCTGCGCAATTTGCTGTGAGAGGGCGCATGGTCAACAGGGCGTTAACGGGTTTTTGGCGAAACCTGCGGCAAGGTCCTTGGCGGGGGGGCGTGCGCCATGCGCCCGAAAAGGTCTGATCACCATGACGCTTCGCCAGCTTTGTGTCTTCGCCGCCTGCCTTGTCGCTCTGCCGGCCTGCGCCGCCACCCAGGACCAGCGCGCCGCCGGGCGCCAGATCGACGACACCAACGCCTCCATCTCGGTCAAGGCGGCCATGCTGCGCGCCGAAGGCTTTGATCTGTCCGGGGTGGATGTGGAGATCACCGAAGGCGTCGCCCTTCTGGTCGGCACGGCGCCACGCGATATCGACCGTCAGTATGCTGAATGTCTCGCCTGGTCGGCGCCCGCCGTGCGCAGCGTCGCCAATCATATCGAGGTGGGCGACCGACGCGGCATGCGCGACGGCGCTGGCGATGTCTGGATCACCCAGCGCGTGCGCGCGAGGCTGGCCGGCGACCGCTCGGTGCGTTCGGTGAACTATAATATCGAGACCCATAGCGGCGTGGTTTACCTGCTGGGCTTCGCCCGCGACGCCAATGAGCGCGCGCGCGCCGCCCAGCATGCCGCCTTGGTCAATGGGGTGGAGCGCGTGGTGGTGCTGGTGCGCACGGGCGGCGAAGCGCCCGATCTGCCCCCGCGCGGAGAGCGGCGCGCCGAGCTGTGCGACGCTGTCGCCCGCGGCGAGCCGGTTCCGGACGATCCGCAGATCGCCCCACAGGATGATCGTTAGGAAACTTACGCCTGATGGTTGACGGCGCGGCGCTCTTGTTCCAATAATGTTCCTGCTTTGATCGCCCTTCGTCGGGCGGGCTGTGGATATCTGCCCTTGGGCAGATAGCTGGGAGGCAGGCGCGTCATGAGTTTCAAAACCTATTCAGCGGCGTTTGAGGGCGCGGTCGCCCGTCCTGTGGATGTGCAGGTGCAGATTGCGGGCGGCCAGGCGAATTTCTCGGTGGTGGGGCTTGGCGACAAGGCGGTGGCTGAAAGCCGCGAGCGCATCCGCGCCGCCTTCGCCGCCATCGGGCTGGCCCTGCCGCACAAGCGCCTCATCGTCAATCTCGCCCCGGCGGACCGGCCCAAGGAGGGCGCCCATTACGATCTGCCCATCGCCATGGGGCTGATGGCCGCTGTGGGCGTTTTGCCCCGCGACGTGCTGGAGGGACATCTGGTGATGGGGGAGCTGGGGCTCGACGGCTCCATCGCGCCCTGTCCCGGCGCCTTGCCGGCGGCCATGCTCGCCAGCGAGATGGATCTGGCCTTCATCTGCCCGGAAGCCTGCGGGCCGGAAGCGGCCTGGGCGGGGGGCGATCTGGCGATCCTGGCGCCGGCCTCGCTCATTCAGCTGGTCAATCATTTCAAGGGCGGGCAGGTGATCGCGAGGCCTGCGCCCGGCGATCTCATCGAGGGCGGCCCGGTCCCGGACCTGCGCGATGTGCGCGGACAGGAAACCGCCAAGCGGGCATTGGAGATCGCGGCGGCGGGCGGGCATAACCTCCTCATGATCGGCCCGCCCGGCGCAGGCAAATCCATGCTGGCGGCGCGCGCGCCGGGCCTGTTGCCGCCGCTGGATGCGCGCGAGCTCCTTGAAGTGTCCATGATCCAGTCCGTCGCCGGTCTGGTAGAGCGGGGACGGCTCTCGCGCACGCGGCCGTTCCGGGCGCCGCATCATTCGGCCTCCATGGCCGCCATGGTGGGCGGCGGCTCGCGCATCAAGCCGGGCGAGGCCTCGCTGGCCCATCATGGCGTGCTGTTTCTGGATGAACTGCCCGAGTTTCACCCCCAGGTGCTCGACAGTCTGCGCCAGCCGCTGGAGACCGGCGAGATCGCCGTGGCCCGCGCCAATCAGCGCGTGACCTTCCCGGCCCGTTTCCAGCTCATCGCCGCGATGAATCCCTGCCGCTGCGGCTGGGCGGGGCAGAACGGCCAGGCCTGCGGGCGCGGCCCGCGCTGCGTGGACAGCTATCAGGCGCGGGTGTCGGGACCGATGATGGACCGCATCGACCTGCAGATCGACGTGCCCCCCGTCACGCCCGCCGACCTCGCCTTGCCGCCGGCGCCCGAGGGCACGGCGGAAGCCGCCGCAAGAGTCGCCCGGGCGCGCGCGGCCCAGACCGAGCGCGGCGGGCTCAATGCCCGCCTGTCCGGCGACCGGCTCGACAGCGCCACGGCGCCCGATGCGGCAGGGCGCGATCTGCTGGCGCGGGCGGCCGAGGCCATGGGCCTCACGGCGCGAGCCTATCACCGCATATTGCGCGTGGCGCGCACCATCGCCGATCTCGACGGGGCGGACGCTGTGCGCCGCATCCATGTGGCCGAAGCGCTCAGCGCCCGCCGGGTGCGCGCCGCCACCGAAGCGGTGTCACGCCCCGGCGCGCGCAGCGCCTCGTCCACCCTCGGGCTGGGCTAGCGCCGGGATCTAGGAGCAGGCGGACGCTATGGAAGCGGTGTGGTCAAAGGCAGGCCCACAAGCGGCGTCAAAGGCAGCGATACGCCGCTTCGATCAGCGCCTGGGCGCGGGCGTCGCCGACCAGAACGTCCATCTGCCGGTTCATCACATAGGCGCCAGACAGGCCGCGCACCGGATCGGCGAACACGCAGCTGCCGCCAAAGCCGTAATGGCCCACTGTGCGCGGTTCCGGCCCAAACGCGCCGTTGTCGCGGTTGATCATGACGCCGGCGGCGAAGCTCAGATCAAAGGGCAGCACCCGGTCGGGTCCCGCCGTGCGGGGCTTCAGGGCGGCGGCGAGCGTGTCGCGCCCTAGAAACGCCTCGCCATCCAGCCGGCCGTCACAAGCGAAGGGCGCCATCAGCCGCGCCAGCGACAGGGCGGTGGCGTGGGCGTTGGCGGCGGGCAGCTCGGCGCTGCGCCAGGCCGCGGCGCCCTTGCGTCCCGGGGAAGAGCCGGGATTGAGGAAGGCGGCTTTCGTCTCCGGTGTGATGGTCCCGAGATCCGGCGCGCGCGGCGGCAGGACATGCTCGGCGGCGCGGGCGTGCTGGTCTTCCGGCAGGCCGATATGGCAATCAATCCCGCGCGGACCCGCGATCTCCTCGCGCAGGATTCCGCCCACGGAACGATGTTTCACATCGGCGCGCCGGGCGAGGGCGTCGGCGATCACGCCAAAGCTCAGCGGGTGGTAGCCGGACCCGTCGCCGGGCGTCCACATCGGCGCCATGGCGGCGAAATGGGCTTCCATTTTGTCCCGGTCAAACCAGTCAGCGGGCTCGATCCCCGACACAGGCCCCGGCAATCCGGCCTGATGGGACAGGGCCTGCGCAATGGTCACATCGCCTTTGCCATGCGCGGCGAACTCCGGCCACAGCGCGCTCACCGGCGCGTCATACTCAAGCCGGCCCTGATCGGCGAGCCAGGCCATGACCAGCGCCGTCACCGCCTTGCCGCTGGAGAACACCGGGACCAGCGTGTCTTCGCCCCACGCCCTTGTGCGCGCCCGGTCGGCCCAGCCGGCATGGAGGTCGCACAGCACCTCGCCATCGCGGATCAGCGCAAACGCTGCGCCCAGCTCGCCGCGCGCGGCGAAATTCTCTTCAAAGACTGCCCGCACCGGCTCGAAGCCGGGCGCCAGCGCGCCATGGATCTCGATGCTCATGGGGGCGGGCTAGCGCGCCCGCGCGCCCAGCGCAAGCAGGTGTGCAAGCGCTCTTACGCCCAGATCGCCATGCGCAGACCCCGCCCGTCGCGCGGCGGGTCGTCCGGCAGGCACAGCGCCGTCCCCGCCGCAATGCGCTGTGCCGTGAGGAGGCACAGTCCAGCGTCGATGAGGTCATCGGGCAAAGCCACGCCTCTCTTGAACGGATGCGGTTCGAACAGCGCCTCCGCCAAGCCGTGGGCGGTGAGCAGCGCCAGGCGCTCGGCGCGGCCTTCAGATGTCTTCTTGTTGTGGGCGGCTGGCGCACCGGTGAGGGTGGCGATGATGGTCTCGGGATGGGTCTCGAACACGCCGCCCTCCAGCATCGGGGTCATCGCCGCGTCGATCTCGAGAATCTTTTTGAACAAAGCGAAGGACTGGGCGGCCACGCCCTTGCCCCCGGCGGCGCGGCTCAGGGCATCGGCCTCTGCGCGGGTGCGCCCGTCAAACGCCGCGCGCAGGGGCGTGGGAAAGATGGAGCTGCGCCGCGCACCCAGCATCGCCTTGGCCGCCCGCTCACAAGCACGCCCGCCCAGGCCGTCAGGGTCGGGGCGTTCGGGCAAGCCGATGGGCATGTCCACGGCGATGATCTGGGCGCCGGTGTCCAGCGCCTCGGCGAAATTGGCAAAAATCTCCACCCGTGGCGGTTCAATCGCGTTCATATCCGCCATCACCCCGATCCAGCCGCCCGGGCAGCCGTCCAGCCCCATGGCGAAGGCGGGCCGGCCCGCGCCCATGCGACGGGTCTGCACAGCAGGCGCGGGCATGAACGGCGCCGGAGCGGTCAGCGTGTCCTGCGAGATCGCCAGCGCCGCCGCGCCCGCCGGGGTCCGGCTCAGCACACGGCTGACCCGCCCGGCGGCGTCTCGGGCGGCCTGCGCCCAGCGGGCGCCGGACAGGCGCGCCGCCAGCGCACTCGCCGCGAACAGATCGCCCGTGCCGTTGGGCGTGCGTGATCCACCGCCCAGCCGGTCTGTCTCGAAACTCACTGGCGGCTGGCCGCCATCCAGCACCAGCACGCCCAGCCGGTCTTGTCCGGCGGGCGCCGAGGTGACCAGGGCCGCCGGCGCCAGCCCGCGCGCGGCCGCCTCGGCGTCCTGCATGGTGGTGATGGACCGCCCGGCGAGCCAGGCGAGTTCGAACAGATTGGGCGTGATCACGTCGGCCAGCGGAATCAGGCGCGTGGCGATTCCCATGGCCGTGGCGCGCGGCACATACAGCCCGCCATCGCCTCCGTCCGGGGCGCCGTCGCCCAGAATCGGGTCCAGCATGACCAGAAGGCCGGGGTTCGCCGACCGCGCCGCCGCGATGAAGCGCGCCGCCGCCTCCACCTGTCCCGCGCTGGCCATATAGCCGGTCAGGATGGCGCGGGCTGCACCCGGCGCCCCGGTGGCGGCCAGGGCGTCGAGCAGGCTGGCGAAATCACCATCGACCAAAGCGCCGCCGCCCGTTGGGCCCAGTCCGGGATGACGGCCAAAATTGACCGTGGGCGCCAGGCAGGTCTCGATCCCCGCCCCATGCAGCACCCGCACGCTGAGGCTCCCGCCCACCTGGCTGCCGGCCAGCTGGGAGCTGATCACGATCACCGGGCCGGTGCCGTGACGGGCGGGGGCGGGCTGAGGCGGGCGGCTGGCGCGGGTCATCTGTGTCTTGTAAGGCTTGCCCCCATGACTGGCGAGCCGTCATCCGTTCTTCATCCGCGGCCTTTGCGCTCGGCGCTGTACACGCCCGGCGATCGTCCGCGCGCCATCGCGAAAGCCGCGGGGCTGAACGCCGACGCCCTGATTCTCGATCTGGAAGACGCGGTGGCGCCCGATCGCAAGGCCGAAGCCCGCGCAGCCGCGCCGGACGCCCTCGCCGCGTTTCGTGAAGCCGGGCGCTATGGCGTGCTGCGCATCCACGCGCCGGGCGAAACGGAGACGCTCAGCGATCTGCCCTGCGTAGGCGCAGGCCAGCCTGACGCCGTGCTGGTCGCCAAAGCCGAAGACACCGGCGCGCTGGCCGATCTGCGCTCTGGCCTGACATCCGCCGGCTGGTCCGGCCCGCTCTGGCTGATGATTGAAACCCCGCGCGGCGTGTTCCTGGCCGAGCAATTGGCCACAGCGCCGGGCCTGGCGCAGGCGCTGGGCGTGGCGGTGCTGGTGGCGGGCGCCAATGATCTGGCCGAAGGCCTGCGCCTGCCGCCGGGACCGCACCGGCGCGCCGGCCTGACGCCGTATCTGGCCCGGCTGGTGCTGGCGGCGCGGGCGGCGGGCCTGGCCGTGCTGGACGGGGTGTACAACGCCCATACCGACGCGGCGGGTTTCACCGCGGAGGCGCAAGAAGCGCGCTTGCTGGGTTTTGACGGGAAGACGCTGATCCATCCCGCCCAGATCGATCCGTGCCACGCAGCGTTTAGGCCCGGCGAAGTTGAAATCGCGCACGCGCGCGCCATCATCGCCGCCTTTGACGATCCGGCGCATGCCGGGCGCGGCGCTATCGCGGTGGATGGCGTGATGGCCGAGCGCCTGCATCTGGACGCCGCCCGCGCGACGCTGGCTGCGGCGCAACTCGGCGAGAAAGGCTGATAACCCATGGAAATCTGGCACAATCCGCGCTGCTCGAAATCGCGTCAGGCGCTGGCGATCCTGCGTGAAAACCGCATTGAGCCGGACGTGCGCCTCTATCTCGACCGGCCGCCAACCGCGGCGGAACTGGACTCCGTCATCGCCGCGCTGGGGCTGGCGTCCGCCCATGACCTCATCCGCACCTGCGAGCCCGAGTACAAAGACGCGGGCCTGTCGCGCAATACCCGTGAATCTGCGCTGATCGCCGCCATGGCCGCCCACCCCAAACTCATCGAGCGCCCGGTGGTGATCGATGGCGGCCGCGCCGTCATCGGCCGCCCGCCGGAACGGGTGCTGGAGCTGGTTTAGGGGGGTGGCTACTTTCCTGCCTCAGCAAGGAACGACGGAGAGGTGGGGTCGCATGCCGCTGGACCCGAGGCTGCCCCCTCACCCCGTCCCGCACGCCTTGCAGCCCGGATCGCGTTGCACCCGCACCGTCCGCGCCCGGCCTGACAGGCCGTCATAAATCACCAGCCGCCCCACCAGCGCCTCCCCCGCGCCGGTGATCAGCTTGATGGCTTCCAGCGCCATCAGCGACCCGATAACGCCCGTCAGCGCCCCGACAATCCCGGTCTCAGCGCAGGTTTCGGCATCGGGCGGAATGTCCGGAACCCAGCATTGATAGCACGGCGCATCCGGCCCCAGATGCGGTGCAAACACGCCAACCTGCCCGTCCCAGCGCCCCACCGCGCCGGACACCAGCGGGATGCGCGCGGCCAGGGCGGCGCGGTTCACGGCAAAGCGCGTGGCGAAATCATCGCACCCGTCCAGCACCAGATCAGCGCCATCCAGCAGGCCGGGCAGAGAGGCGTCATCGGCGGCGAGAACGCGCGCCTCAATGTCCAGCGACGGGTCCAGGGCGGTCAGCGCCTCAGCGGCGCGCTCGGCCTTGGGCCGCCCCACATCTTGCGTGCGGTAGAGGATCTGGCGCTGGAGATTATCGAGGCTCACCACATCGGGCTCGGCGATGCGGATGGCGCCCACGCCTGCCGCGGCCAGATACAGCGCCGCTGGCGCGCCCAGCCCGCCTGCGCCGATGATCACGACCCGCGCACGCGACAGGCGCTGCTGGCCGGGCCCGCCGATGTCTTTGAGCAGGATATGGCGGGCGTGGCGCACGGGATCGACGGTCAATGTGTGTCTCCTGACAGGGCCGGGCGCCAGTCAGCTTGGGTTCAGCCTTGCTGTCTAGGCTCATGACGGCGATAACATAGTCCATAGCCTTCAGGAGAGGTCCCATGCGTCACATTCTGATCCTCGCGGCGAGCGCGCTGGCGCTGGCAGGCTGCGCAACCTCGGAAGGCTACCGCCAGCAGACCGAGCAGTTTCTGGGCGCCCATTCCGACACGCTGGTCCTGGAATACGGCTCGCCGCGCTCGCGCGACCGGCTGTCGGACGGGTCGGAAGTGTGGACCTATCTGTCGCGCGAACAGCGCTATCAGTCGGGCGGCTACCGCTCCATCCCGCGCGAGCGGCGCGTCACCTATCGCGACTCCGAAGGCCGCGTGCGTGAGCGTATCGAGCAATACACCGAGACGGTCTACGAGCCGCCGCGCGAATGGACTGTCCAGTGCGAAACCCGCTTCGTAATCGCCCCTGACCGCCGCGTGGTGGATTTCCGCTTCCAGGGCGATGGCTGCATCGCGCCGGAGATTTACTGAAGGCCTTCGCCACCTTTGAGGCGTCCGGCGGGACGGGCCGCGCGCTGCGCCCCGGCCCGCCGCGCGCGGTCAGAGCGCATCCACCGGGATTTTCAGATAGGTAAGGCCGTTATCGTCCGCCGGCGGGAAGTGGCCGGCGCGCATATTGACCTGGACCGAGGGCAGGATCAGCACCGGCATGGCCAGGGTGGCGTCGCGCGTCGTGCGCATCTTCACGAACGCCTCTTCGCTGACCCCTTCATGCACATGGATATTGCCCGCCTTCTGGGCGCCGACTGTGGTTTCCCACTGATAGGCGTCCCGCCCCTCAGGCAGGTAGTCGTGGCACAGGAAGAGGCGCGTCTCGTCGGGCAGGGCGTAGATTTTCCGGATCGACCGGTAGAGCACATGGGCGTCGCCACCGGGGAAGTCGCAGCGCGCGGTGCCATAGTCCGGCATGAACAGCGTGTCGCCCACAAAGCCCGCATCGCCGATTACATAGGTCATGCAGGCGGGCGTGTGGCCGGGCGTGTGGATGGCATGGGCCTCGATGGAGCCGAGCTGGAAGGTCTCGCCATCCTCGAACAGGCGGTCGAACTGCGAGCCGTCGCGCGCAAACTCGGTTCCGGCGTTGAACACCTTGCCGAACACGTCCTGCACGGTGCGGATATTGGAGCCGATGGCCAGCGTCCCGCCGACGATTTCCTTCAGATACGGCGCGGCGGAGAGGTGGTCGGCGTGGACATGGGTCTCCAGGATCCACTGCACCGAGAAGCCCTGCTCGCGCACATAGGCGATGACGGCGTCGGCGCTGGCCTTCGAGGTGCGCCCCGATTTGGGGTCATAGTCGAGCACGGAGTCCACGATGGCGGCCTGCTTGGTCTGCGGGTCGGAGACCACATAGCTCACCGTGTTGGTGGCCGGGTCGAAGAAGGCTTTGACGTCCGGTTTCTGGGTCATGATCAGAGGTCCTTTTGGTGGGGGGAGGGTGTCTTCAAATCAGAGGCAAAGGCCGCGCACAGGGCGGTCATCACCAGCCGGATGCGCGAATCCTTGATGCGGTAATGCACCGCCTTGCCGTCGCGGCGCGTCGCCACGAGACCGGCGGCGCGCAGGCGGGCCAGATCGCGCGACAGATTGGGCTGGCGCACGCCGGTGCGCTGCTCGATCTGGCTGACATTGCGCTCGCCATCCATCAGCTCGCAGGCGATCAGCAGGCGGCCGGGATTGGCCAGCAGCTTCAAGAGCCCGCTCACCTCTCCGGCGCGCATGCGCAATTGCGCAATGTCGATTCCGGGAGATGGGGCCGCGTCCGGCGCCGCCTCGTGCGGGGTCAGTGTCTGGGCTCGGTCCATGTCAGCCTCTTCGTGCTCCGGCCTCGCATCTGCGAAGCCCCTTGCGTTTCGTCTTCATATATATCATTTATCAAAACTGATAATCAAGAGGGCGCAGCGTGGCGGGATGTCTCATCCGCTCCGCCCCCTGACGCAACACGGTCCCGCTCCAGGAAAGGATTGCCCATGGACGCTGTCACCCCCTTCACCCCGGTCTCCGCCCTGATCGGCGGCGCGCTGATCGGCCTGTCGGCCATCTGGCTGATGGCCGCCAACGGCCGCATTGCCGGGATTTCCGGCATTGCCGGCGGGCTGATCGGCCCGTCTGTGCCCGACCGGCTCTGGCGCCTGGCCTTTGTGGCCGGCCTGATCGCCGCGCCGCTGATCGTGATGCTCGCCGCCGGACCGGTGGCTGTGACCATCGAGGCGGGCCCCCTGACCCTGATCGCCGCCGGCTTGCTGGTGGGCGTGGGCACGCAGATGGGATCGGGCTGCACCTCGGGCCACGGCGTGTGCGGGCTCAGCCTGTTCTCCCCGCGCAGCCTGGTCTCCGTGGCCGTGTTCATGGCCGCGGGCGCCGTCACCGTCTTCATCACCCGCCATCTGATCGCATGAGGCCCGCCATGACCGACACACACACCACCCGCCCCGCGCCCTCCGCGCCCGCCCCGTCCGCCGCTCTGGCCCTGCCGCTGGCTGCGCTGGGGGCCGGCCTGCTGTTCGGGCTGGGCCTGGTCATCTCCGACATGATCAACCCGGCCAAGGTGCTCAACTTCCTGGATGTGGCCGGAACATGGGACCCGTCTCTGGCCTTCGTCATGGGCGGCGCCATGGGGGTGACCGCCATCGGCTACCGCCTCGTCCTGCCGCGCGGCAAGCCGCTCTTCGCCGGCAGCTTCTCCCTGCCCACCGCCCGCCAGCTGGACCCGCGCCTGATCGGCGGCGCGGCCCTGTTCGGCGCAGGCTGGGGCCTCGCCGGCTTCTGCCCCGGCCCGGCCTTGTCCGCGGCGGCGCTGGGCATGGGAGAGGTGTATATCTTCCTGGCCGCCATGCTCGCCGGCATGGGCGGCTGGCGGTGGCTGGTGAGGTAGGGGTTTGTGCGTTCTTTTCTCCGCAAACGGGGGAGGAAAGGGTTGCGGCGCCTTGATCCCCCCTCACTTCCCCCCGCGACATCGCCGCCCGCCCCCGCTAGGCTCCACCCGACACTCACCGCCTGACCCGGAGCCGCCATGTCCGCCTTTGCCTTGCTGGCCGCCAACGCCGCCATCGTGATCGTTCTGTTCGCCGCGCTCTGGCTCGCCGCCCAGCGCACGCGCGACCCCAGCTTCGTGGATGCGTTCTGGGCGCTGGGCATCACGCTGATGGCGGTGACGAGCTTTGTGATGGCCGATGGGTGGCAGACACGCCAGCTGGTGATCACCGGCCTGGCGCTGGTCTGGGGACTGAGGCTCGGCGGGTATCTGTTCTGGCGCTGGCGCCATGAGGGCGCCGACAAGCGCTATGCCGCCCTGGTGCGCCACGCCGAGGAGACGCGCGGCTGGGGCTTTGGCAAGACCACCGCGCTGTTCGTGTTCGCGCCGCAGGCGGCCCTGCTCTTCATCGCCAGCCTGCCGGTTCAGCTGGGCCAGGTGGCGGCGCAGCCGGCCGCCTTTGGCGCCCTGGCCTTCATCGGCATCGCGCTCGCCGTGTTCGGCATTGCGTATGAGACGATCGCCGATGTCCAGCTCACCCGCTTCAAGGCCGACCCCGCCAATAAGGGCAAGGTGCTCGATACCGGCGTGTGGGGCTGGAGCCGCCATCCCAATTATTTCGGTGAGGCCTGCGCCTGGTGGGGCATCTGGCTGATTGCCGCCGAAACCACGCCCGGCCTGTTCGCCGTGATCGGCCCGCTGTTCGTCACCTGGACCCTGATGCGCTGGTCCGGCGCGCCTCTCCTGGAGCGCGGCCTGAAGAAATCGCGCCCCGGATACGAGGCGTATGTGGCGCGGGTGTCGGCGTTTGTGCCCCTGCCGCCGAAGCGGGGGTGAGGGGGGGTCTCATCCTCCACCCAACCCCTGTATTCCCGGAAACCGCGAAGCGGTTATCCGGGACCTATCCCCCAAGTTTTTGAACCGCTTATGCGGTGGAGAGGTAGGGTGGATGGGTCCCGGTTCGCCCCGGCTCACGGCCGGGGCGCCCGGGAAAACAGCTATCAATTCACCCCTCATTCATCCCCGCCCCGCCAGCCTTTACCCGTCAATCACGATACGGGAGGCGGGGATGCTCATGGGCGGCCTCAACACGCTGGCGGCGCTGGCGCTGGCGTCTGCGAACACCCACGGGCACGGGGCGGACCTCGCCCCGGACTGCACCTATAACGGCCAGGCGCTGCAGGGCCGGGTGAAAGTGGTCACGAGCTTTCCCGATATCCGCGTCCAGAGGGTCACCAGCTTCCCGGACCTGCGCGTGCAATGGGTGGACAGCTTCCCTGACGCGTGCGGCCGCTGGCGCGAGGTGGACAGCTTCCCCGACTTCACCATCCAGTACGTGACGAGCTTCCCCGATTTGCGGGTGCAGGCGGTGGAGAGCTTTCCGGGGTTGAGGTGACCTGACGGCGGGGCTCACCTCCCCCCGTGTTCTCCCGGAAACCGCGAAGCGGTTATCCGGGACCCATCCCGACACAGTTGACCCGCCGTGACAGCGGAAAGCATCGGTGGATGGGTCCCGGGTCGGCTGCGCCGCCCGGGAAAGCAAGGAGCGGGTGATTTACCTCCCCTACCCCCCCTACGCCTCCACCTTCGCCGGTAAATTCGACGCCGCAGGCCGCTTGAGCAGCACGCGCAGGAGATTGCCGAGCGTTTTGGGGAGGTCCTTGCGGGGGACGACCTTGTCCACCATGCCTTTGGCCAGCAGGTATTCGGAGCGCTGGAAGCCTTCGGGGAGTTTTTCGCGGATGGTTTGTTCGATCACGCGCTGGCCGGCAAAACCGATGAGGGCGCCGGGTTCGGCGATGTGGACATCACCCAGCATGGCGTAGCTGGCCGTCACGCCGCCCGTGGTAGGGTCGGTGAGGACGACGATGTAGGGCAGGCGCGCGTCTTTGAGCATTTCCACGCCCAGCGTGGTGCGCGGCATCTGCATGAGGGACAGGCAGCCCTCCTGCATGCGGGCGCCGCCCGCGGCGGTGAACACCACCAGCGGCGTGCGCCGGGCGACGGCGGTTTCGCAGGCGCGGATGAAGGCCTCGCCCGCGCCCATGCCCAGCGAGCCGCCCATGAAGGCGAAATCCTGCACCAGCACGGTGGTTTCCACGCCGCGGATCGAGCCGACGCCGATGGCCATGGCGTCATCGCGGCCGGTCTTCTTGCGCGCGGCGGTCAGGCGGCTGGAATAGGGCTTGTCATCGCGGAATTTGAGCGGGTCGCGCGGCACCTCGGGCAGGGCGATATCGGCCCACGCGCCGTCAAACGTGTATTTGAAACGCAGGGCCGGGCCGATGCGCATGTGATGGCCGGCGGGCGTGACATGCAGGCCCGCTTCGAGATCCTTGGTGAACACCATCTCGCCCGAGACCGGGCATTTCACCCAGAGATTTTCCGGCGTGTCGCGCTTGTCGAACATTTTCTGGACGCCCGGCGGGGTCAGTCTCTGCAGCCAGCTCATTGATGCCTTGCTCCTGTCTGATCCTTAAAGCGGAGCGCCGTGACAGCGCGGCCCGCCCGGGGCGTTTATCGGTCTATGCGCGCGCCTGATGGGTGGCGTGCGCCAGGTCGCGCGCGATGGTCAGGGCGGCCTCAGCCCCATGCATCTCCAGCGCCTCGACAATGGCCGATCCGACCACCACGGCGTCGGCGACTGTCGCGATCTCGGCGGCGCGTCCGGGTGTTTTTACGCCAAAACCTACCGCCACGGGAAGCCCGCTGGCCGCACGCACCCGCGCCACGGCGCCGGCGATGTCGGATGTGGCGCCCGATCCGGCGCCCGTGACGCCCGTGGTGGAGACGTAATAGACGAAGCCCGAGCAGTGCGCGGCCACCTGGGGCAGGCGCGCATCATCGGTGGTGGGGGCGGCCAGGCGCACGAAGGCGAGCCCGCCTTCTTCCAGCGCGGTGCGCAGGGGCGCATCCTCCTCAGGGGGTATATCCACGCAGATCACCCCGTCGGCGCCAGCGGCGGCGGCGGCCAGCGCAAACGCCTCATACCCCATGGCGTGAAACGGGTTGGCATAGCCCATCAGGATCACCGGCGTATCGGGATGGGTGGCGCGAAAGCGCTGCGTAAGGTCCAGCACGCCCGCCAGAGTCATGCCCCCGGCCAGCGCCCGGATCGCCGCGCGCTGGATCACCGGGCCGTCGGCCATGGGATCGGTAAACGGCACGCCGAGCTCCAGTATGTCCGCCCCGCCATCGGCCAGGCCGCGCATCATGGACAGCGTCGTCTCCATATCCGGATCGCCGGCCATGACATAGGCGACAAACCCGGCCCGGTCTTCAGCCCGCAACCTCTCAAACACCGCCGCCAGCCGCGTCATCCAAACCCCTTCCGGTCGTGCCTGCAAACCCCGCAACGCTCTGCGCGCGCGAGAGCGGCCAGCTTCACGATGGGCGGGTGCGGGTCAAGCGGGGGTATGCAGGGGGATGGACAATGAGAGGCAGCCGCCGTCAGATTGCGTACTTGAGATTCTGACGGATGGGGGCCGTGGCGAAGTACGGAACGAATTGGAGCGACGCCGAGCTGGACGCCATCATCGGCGACTATTTCGCCATGCTCGCCGCCGAGCAATCGGGCCAATCTTACGTCAAGTCGCACCATGCCAAGGCCTTGATGGAGGCTATTGGCCGAACCCATCGCTCCGTTGAATTCAAGCACATGAACATCTCAGCGGTTCTGGGCGAACTCGGCATGCCGACGATCCGCGGTTACCGCCCGAAACCCAATTATCAGAACGCGATTTTTGATGCGGTTGACCGCTATGTCACCGCCCACCCTGAAGTTTTGGATTGGGGCCGGGTGGGAGCGGGCCTCATGGAAGCAGCCTCGCGCTCGCCCGAAAGCGCCAGACTCTTTGGAATGTCCGAAGCGCAGTCGACTTTCGGCGACGAAGGTTCGCCAGCGCCTGGGCGCTCTCCCGACACAGCCGGACTCTTCGCAACGTCGGAAGCGCAAACGATTGTGGTGGACGATGACCCGCCAGAACCCGGCGCACCGAGAACGCCCCGCCCGCCGGGCCTTGAGCGTCTGGTGCGCAAATTCGATCCCGTTGCCCGGGATTTTCGCAATCGCCAGCTCGGCCTAGCTGGCGAGTCCATGCTGGTCGACTTTGAGCGCCGCAGGCTCACAGCTCTCGACCGTCCCGACCTCGCCAGAAAAGTGCGCTGGGTCTCGCAAGAGGATGGCGATGGCGCGGGCTACGACATTCATTCCTTCAACGCCCGTGGCGAAGATCGCTTGCTGGAAGTCAAAACGACGCGTGGCGCGCGCACCACGCCGTTCTTTCTCACCCGCAATGAGGTTTCACTGGCGGAAGAGAGGCCGGATAATTTCAGGCTCTGCCGCCTCTATGAAGTCGCGCAGGCGCCGCGTCTGTATCGCGTGAAGCCGCCGCTGGAGTCGGCGCTCACAATGGAGCCGGAGGCGTGGCGGGCCTCCGTTGGGTAGAAATTGACAATAGCCAACGCCTGGCCATACGATATTTTATTGCGCGTTGGTGTTGTTATTGAGCGCCGCCGCTCACGCCCCTGTGCGACAGGCGCCTAAAGCGACAAGGCCGATGTCTGTTGATCGCGATAAATTTCGAGACTGGGTGAACGCAGCGAACCAGTGCCTGCTTCGCGACTACCTGATCGATTTCGAGGATGCCGGGCTGGGGTTAGACGATCTCGAGCGCTACTTTGCACATTCTGCGGAGCCGTACGACTTCGTGCAATACTTTGCTGAAAAATACGACCTTATTTGGTTTGATTGGTATGCAGGCAAAATTGGTCCAATGAAGCCCCTGTTCAAAGAGCCCCGCCCGCAAGTCCCCTAATCCTGATCCATCTTCAGCGCCGCAATAAACGCTTCCTGCGGGATTTCCACATTGCCGTACTGGCGCATTTTCTTTTTGCCGGCCTTTTGCTTGTCCAGCAGTTTGCGTTTGCGGCTGGCGTCGCCGCCATAGCATTTGGCGGTCACGTCCTTGCGCAGGGCGGCGATGGTTTCGCGGGCGATGACGCGGCCGCCAATGGCGGCCTGGATCGGGATTTTGAACTGGTGGCGCGGGATCAGGTCTTTGAGGCGTTCGCACATGCCGCGGCCGCGCATGTCGGCGCGGGTGCGGTGCACGATCATGGACAGGGCGTCCACGGGCTCTTCATTGACCAGCACCGACATGCGCACCAGGTCGCCCTCGCGGTGCTCGATGAATTGATAGTCGAAGCTGGCATAGCCCTTGGTCACCGATTTCAGCCGGTCATAGAAATCGAACACCACCTCGTTGAGGGGCAGTTCATAGACCAGCATGGCGCGGCTGCCGGCATAGGTGAGGTCGCGCTGGATGCCGCGCCGGTCCTCGCAGAGTTTCAGAACGCCGCCCAGATACTCGTCGGGCACCAATATGGTGGCCTTGATCCAGGGCTCTGAAATGGTCTCGATCTTCACCGGGTCGGGCATGTCGGCGGGGTTGTGCAGGTCGAGCACGCTGCCGTCGGTCAGCTTCATCTTGTAGATCACCGAGGGCGCGGTGGTGATCAGGTCGACATTGTATTCACGCTCCAGCCGCTCGCGGATCACCTCGAGATGCAGGAGGCCCAGGAAGCCGCAGCGGAAGCCGAAGCCCAGCGCGGCGGAGGATTCCATTTCAAAGCTGAACGAGGCGTCATTGAGGGCGAGGCGCTCCACCGCGTCGCGCAGATCGTCAAACTCGTTTGAATCCACCGGGAACAGGCCGCAGAACACCACCGGCACGGCGGGTTTGAAGCCCGGCAGGGCGGCCGCCGTGGGGCGTTTTTCCTCGGTGATGGTGTCGCCCACGCGCGCATCGCGCACCTGTTTGATGGAGGCGTTGAGGAAGCCGATCTCGCCCGGCCCCAGCGCGGCCACGGTTTCCTTGGCCGGGCGGAACACGCCCACCCCGTCCACGCCATAGCTGGCGCCCGCGCCCATCAGGCGTACGCGCATGCCTTTTTTCAGCGTGCCTTCCATGATGCGCACCAGGCAGATCACGCCCAGATACGGATCATACCAGCTGTCCACTAGGAGGGCTTTGAGCGGCGCGTTCGGATCGCCGGCCTTGGGCGGGGGCAGGCGGGTGACGATGGCTTCCAGCACCGTATCGATCCCCAGCCCCGTCTTGGCGGAGATTTCCAACGCGTCATGGGCCTCGATGCCGATCACGTCCTCGATCTGCTCGCGCACCCGGTCGGGGTCGGCGGCCGGCAGGTCGATCTTGTTGAGCACCGGCACGATTTCCAGATTCACGTCGATGGCCTGATAGACATTGGCCAGGGTCTGGGCCTCCACGCCCTGGGCTGCGTCCACCACCAGCAGCGCGCCCTCGCAGGCGTAGAGCGAGCGCGAGACCTCGTAGGCGAAGTCGACATGGCCCGGCGTGTCGATCAGGTTGAGCACATAGGTCTTGCCGTCCTTGGCCGGGTATTCCAGCCGCACGGTCTGGGCCTTGATGGTGATGCCGCGCTCTTTCTCGATATCCATATTGTCGAGGACCTGTTCGGTCATCTCGCGCGCGGTCAGCCCGCCCGTCGTCTGGATCAGACGGTCGGCAAGCGTGGATTTGCCGTGGTCGATATGGGCCACGATGGAGAAATTGCGGATCAGGGCGGGATCTGTGCTCATGGCGCGGGAGTTAGCACTGGCGCCGCCCCGCGCCAAGCGGAACAGGCGGTGAGGTGGAGGCAATAGCGGCCCCGCTGGCGCCGCGGCCGGGCTGGAGGGCCGGGGATCAATCCTCCCCATCGTTCCATGCTGGAAGATCACGCAAGGCGATCGCAGCCTGTCAGGGACGACCGAGCCATGCTCGGTCGCCGCACGGCGGCGGCCCGCAGGGCCGTCCTTGACAGACTGCGACGCTTGCGAAAATGGCCCGGCAAGGAGCGACGGCGAGGTAAGGTCAGATATCGCTGAAGAGCCCCGCCCGTTAACCCCTCGCTAACCCTTGCGCCCAAAGCCTGCCGTAATCCTGCGCGACGGTGGCCGGGTAAGCCATCGCGCGCTGCCGCGCCGAGTTGAGGACCGCCCTGATGACCTTTTCCCTCCCCCTTCGCGCCGCCGCCGCCCTGGCGATTGCGGCCATGCTGGGCGCCTGCAGCGCCACAGGTTCGGGCCAGTCCAGCGCCCGCGCCGAGGCCGGGCCGCGCGGTGATCAGCCTGAATACGGACAGCCCAGCGACTACCAGTCAGACATCGACACCTATTCCCAGGACGAGCTGGTGGAGGCGGCAGCTGATTTCTTCGGCGTCACTGCGGAAGCCGCCGCCAGCGCGCTGGAGCGCGTGTTCTCCGATCTGGGCCGTCCCGTGGGCTATATCGCGGGTGAAGAGCTGTCCGCCGCTATCGGTGTGGGCCTGCGCTATGGCGAGGGCTATCTGGTGATGAAATCGGGCGAGGCGCGCCGCAAGGTGTACTGGCAGGGTCCGTCGGTGGGGTTTGACGCCGGCGGCAACGCCAGCCGGGTGTTCACCCTGGTCTATAATCTCTACGACACCGATCTGCTCTATCAGCGCTTTCCCGGCGTGGAGGGCTCAGCTTACTTCGTGGCGGGTCTGGGCGTGAATTATCAGCGCGCCGACGACATCACCCTGGCGCCGATCCGCTCGGGCGTGGGCTTCCGGGCCGGGGCGAATGTGGGCTATCTGGCCTACTCGCGCCAACGCAATTGGGTGCCCTTCTGACCCTGAGCGCGATTTAAGGGTTAACGCCCCTCGCCCCGGCGCCCGCGCCGGGCTAGAGTGAGCGCCACACGCGTTGCGCAAGGCCTGAGGGGGCTGCGGCGCCGGCTGGTGGGGAGAGTGCGCCGTGGGCGAAGGCCTGTCTGTGACAACCTGGTTTGCCGCCGGCCTCGCCGCCGGGCTGATCCTGGCGCTGATCGTGTTCATCGCCCGCGCCAGCGCGCGGCCCCTGATCAGCGCCATCCTGCGCGCCGCCACCTTCCCCTACCGGCTGATCCTGCGCCTGCTGGGCGCCGGGCGGCGCACAGCGCTGAATGTGGGCGACGACGCGGTGGAAGCGGTCGCAGTCGCCGCCGTATCCGGCCACCACACGCTCACTGAGTCTGCGCTGGGCGACGATTTCGCCCACGAGGAAAGCTTCATTTCACGCAGGGGCGTGTTTTTCAACTGGCTGTCGGTGCGCGTGGGATACATGCGCATGCCCGAGGAGCTGACCGACGAGCTGGCCAAAGACTACGCCAAGCTGGCCAACACATTCCTGGCCGGCCGGGTGCCCATCGAGGCCGACCCGCGCGCCCTGTTCGAGGATGTGGAAGGCGCCGTGATCGCGCGCCAGTTCCACGACTCCGACAGCGGGGTTCTGTATCTCCTCAATGAGAGCCGCAAGCTGATGAACGCCAATGTGCGCAAGCTGGCGATCTGGTTCTCGCTCATTCTGGGCGGGGTGCTGCTCATCAATATCGTCCTGAACGACACCGGCGTGATTGCAGCCCTCAGCCCGATTTCCGACGAGGCCGCCGGGCCGATTACCGGCGCGCAGCTGTCCTCGCTCATTGCAGGCGCGGGCTCGTGCGCGCTGGCGGCGCTGGTGATGTGGGCGCTCTATTATGCCGAATACAGCCCGTACCAGCGCAACACCGCGCGCGAGACGGCCAATTTCCTCACCCGCTACCTCGCCCGGGTGAACGACCATTACCGCACCGCCATCGGCAAAGCCAAATCGGTCACGGTGGGTCAGGAGCGCGATTCCAAACAGCTCGCCGACGAGGCCCGGCTGTGGGCGCTGAACATCAACTGGTTCGCCCTGCGGGTCTTTTTCATCGAGACCTATGTGCGCAACATCGTGTTCCAGATCCGGCGCAATTCCAGCTATTATCTGATCTTCGTGCCGGCGGCCTTTCTGGGCGCGCTGGCGGGATTGCTCGCCATCCTCGCCTCCTTCACCGGCCTCAGCCCGTTTGACACCATTGCGGCGCTGGGCTGGGTGTTCATCATCCTCTTCATCCTGGTGGCCGCGCTCTACGCGTTTTTCCTCACCAGCTCGATGAAATGCCTCGATGAAATCGACCAGGGCGAATGGATCAGCTTCCACACCCTGCGCCTCAACGCCGTGCTGGGCGAGGTGGTGGGCAAATACGCCGAGGATGTGGGCTATTGGAAGAACCGCGTCGGCGGCGGGCTTTAGAGTGATCGAAGCGTCCTGCCATTGCGGCGATGTCCGCCTGCGCATCGAGACAGCGCCGGAGACGGTGAATAACTGCCAGTGCTCGATCTGCCGGCGTTATGGCGCGCTGTGGGCGTATTATCATCCCTCGCAGGTGCAGATCGCGCTGAGCGGGGCGGCGACCGACACCTATATCTGGGGTGATCGTGAGATCATCTTTCACCGGTGCGCGCGGTGCGGCTGCGTGACCCACTGGTCCGGCGTCCCGCCCGAGCCCAAGCCCGAACGCCTGGGCGTCAACGCCCGCCTGATGGCGCCCGACGTGCTGGCCGGCGCCGTCGTGCTGCGCAATGGCCAGCCGGTCAGCGGGCCGCTGACACCCCCCTGAGCTTGCACTGGACGCGGCGATGGCGTAGATACGCGCGCGCTTCCGGCCCGCCGGAGCTCACTCGCCGGGCGGCCTTGGCCGTCCATGTCATCCACCCGCGCCTGACCGCCCGCAAGACCGGGACGGACAGCGCCAGACCCCGCGTTTGCGCCGCCGCGCTGCCCAGCAGCCCCGCGCGCCGCCCTTGAAGGGGCGGCTTCTTTCGCAAACCGAAACCGTCTCACGTTAAGAAAGCAATCCATGTCTCAAACCTCCACCGCGGCCCCGAGCCGTGAAGACTTTTCCCAGATGCTGGAAGCGAGCCTCGCCGGCCGCGACCTGATGGAAGGCTCGGTCGTTCAGGGCCGCGTCACCTCTGTTGAAAACGACATCGTCATCATCGATGTCGGTCTGAAGACCGAAGGGCGCATTTCCGTGCGCGAATTTGCAGGACCCGGCGGCGGCGCTCCCAAGGCGGGCGACACGGTCGAAGTGTTCCTGGAGCGCATCGAGAACGCCATGGGCGAAGCGGTCCTGTCGCGCGACAAGGCGCGCCGCGAAGAGGCCTGGGATCGTCTGGAGCAGCAGTTTGAAGGCAAGGAGCCGGTCACCGGCGCCATTGTCGGCCGGGTCAAGGGCGGGTTCACCGTCGATCTGGGCGGCGCCAGCGCCTTCCTGCCGGGCAGCCAGGTGGACATCCGCCCCGTGCGCGACGTCACCCCGCTGATGAACAAGGAACAGCCCTTCGCGATCCTGAAAATGGACCGTCCGCGCGGCAATATCGTGGTGTCGCGCCGCGCTGTTCTGGAAGAATCCCGCGCCGAGCAGCGCGCCGAGCTGGTCGGTCAGCTGGCCGAGGGCGAAGTGCGCGAAGGCGTGGTCAAGAACATCACCGATTACGGCGCGTTCGTGGATCTGGGCGGCATTGACGGCCTGCTCCACGTCACCGACATGAGCTGGAGCCGCGTGGGCCATCCCAGCGAAGTGGTCGAGGTCGGCCAGACCATGAAAGTCCAGATCATCAAGATCAACAAGGACACCCAGCGCATCTCGCTGGGCATGAAGCAGCTGCAGTCCGACCCGTGGGAAGGCGTGGGCGCCAAATATCCCGTCGGCGCGACCTTTACGGGCCGCGTGACCAATATCGCCGAGTACGGCGCCTTCGTGGAGCTGGAGCCGGGCGTGGAAGGCCTGGTCCACGTCTCGGAGATGAGCTGGACCAAGAAGAACATCCACCCGGGCAAGATCGTCTCCACCTCCCAGGAAGTGGAAGTCATGGTGCTGGACGTGGATTCGGAAAAACGCCGCGTCTCGCTGGGCATCAAGCAGACCCAGCGCAATCCGTGGGAAATCTTCGCTGAAACCCACCCGGCGGGCGCCGAGGTGGAAGGCGAGGTCAAGAACATCACCGAGTTCGGCCTGTTCATCGGCGTGGACGAGGAGATTGACGGCATGGTGCACCTGTCGGATCTCGACTGGGACCGCGCCGGCGAAGACGCCATCCAGGACTACAAGAAGGGCGATATCGTCCGCGCCAAGGTGCTCGACGTGGATATCGAGAAGGAGCGCGTCTCCCTCGGCGTCAAGCAGCTGGCCGGCGATCCGATGGAAGACGGCGCCTACAAGCGCGGTCAGACCGTCACCTGCACCGTGACCGAAGTCACCACCGGCGGCATCGAAGTGGCGCTGGGGCCCGACAATCAGGTCAAGGCCTTCATCCGCAAGTCTGATCTGTCGCGTGACCGCGCCGAACAGCGCCCCGAGCGCTTTGCGGTGGGCGACAAGGTGGACGCGCGCGTCACCCAGATCGACAAGGCCACCCGCCGGGTGTCGGTGTCGGTCAAGGCGCTCGAAATGGCCGAGGAAAAAGACGCCGTCGAACAGTATGGTTCGTCGGATTCCGGCGCCTCGCTGGGCGATATCCTGGGCGCCGCGCTGAAAAAGCAGGAAGCCACCAAGAAAGACGGCGAATAGCGCCTGCGCGCCATCGTTGTTGATCCTACAGCCCCCGGCGCGGACCCGCGCCGGGGGTTTTTCTTTACCGGGATGAATTTTTGGCGATTGACGCGACTTGTCCGGACTCCCTAAAGTCGTATCCGGTAAGGGGTCTTCTCATGATCAAATCCGAACTCATCGACCAGCTCGCACAGGCGCATCCTCATCTCTACCAGAAGGATCTGGAGCGCGTTGTGAACACTGTTCTGGAAGAAATCGCTGCCGCGCTGGAACGCGGCGACCGGGTGGAGCTGCGCGGCTTCGGCGCCTTCTCCGTCCGCCACCGTCCGCCGCGCGAGGGCCGCAACCCGCGCACCGGCGAACAGGTGTCGGTCAAGGAAAAGCACGTGCCCTTCTTCAAGACCGGCAAGGAATTGCGCGAGCGCGTGGACGGCAAGGGCTGAAGGCCTGCCTGAACGTCTGCATCAGCTGACCGCGCCTCCGGGCGGCGGCCCCTCAGGGCTAAACACATGTTCAATGAATTCAAAGCCTTCGCCATGCGCGGCAATGTGGTCGACCTGGGTGTCGGCTTCATTCTGGGCGGGGCGTTCACCAGCATCGTCACCTCGTTCGTGAACGACATCCTGATGCCGCCCATCGGGCTGGCGCTGGGCGGGGTGGATTTCGCCAATCTGTTTCTGGCGCTGGACCGGGCCGAGTACGCCAGCCTGGCCGCCGCGCGCGAGGCGGGCGCCGCGACGATCAATTATGGCCTGTTCATCAATGCGGTGATCAGCTTTGTCATCGTGGCGGTGGCCCTGTTTCTGCTGGTGCGCGCCATGAACCGGCTGGCGGCGCTGGGCAAGGCCGAAGAGGCCGAGGCCAAGACCCCCGAAGCGCCCGCCAAGCCCGCCGATGTGGCGCTGCTGGAAGAGATCCGCGACCTGCTGGCCCGGCGCGCAGACCCATAGCGCGTCGCAGGGCCGCAGCCGCCAGGCGCGCGAGCGATCTTGCCCCGGCGGGTGCGGACCGCTAGGTCAGCACACATGTGGAGCTATCTGGCCAATCCCGAACGCTTCGAGCGCCTGGCGCGCGTGCTGACGCCCGTCATGTGGGCGCTGGCGCTCGTTCTGTTTCTGGTGGGCATTCCCTGGGCGCTGGTGATCTCGCCGCCGGACTATCAGCAGGCCGACACCGTGCGCATCATGTATGTCCACGTGCCGTCGGCGTGGCTGGCCATGGCGGCCTATGCCGGAATGGGCGCGGCGAGCTTCGTGTATTTCATCTGGCGCCATAACCTGGCGGACCTCGCCGCCCGGGCGCTGGCGCCGGTGGGGGCCGTGTTCGCCTTTCTGTGCCTGGTCACCGGCGCGATCTGGGGCCGGCCCATGTGGGGCGCCTGGTGGGTGTGGGATGCGCGCCTGACCTCCATGCTGGTGCTGTTTTTGCTGTTCCTCGGCTATATCGCCCTGCGCGCCGCCATCGAGGACGAGCGCCTGGCCGCCCGTTCGGGGGCCATTCTGGCCATGGCCGGGCTGATCAATCTGCCCATCATCAAATTCTCCGTGGACTGGTGGAATACGCTGCACCAGCCCGCCAGCGTCATTCGCTTTGACGGTCCGACCATTCACGCCAGCCAGCTCTGGCCGCTGCTCGTGATGGCGCTGGCGTTTACCGCCCTGATGACCGCGCTGGTGCTCACCGCCATGCGCACGCTCATTGCGCAGCGCCGCGCCGATGTCCTCCTGCGCCGGCGCGAACAGCGCCTGGAAGCCGAGGAGCTGGCGTTATGAGCGCGGTCGCTGATTGGGCCGCCATGGGCGGCTATGCCGGCTGGGTCTGGGGGGCGTGGGGTGTGACGGCGCTGTGCGTGGGCGCGCTCACAATTTTCACCCTGCGCCGCAGCGCGCAGACGCGCGCAAGACTGGCGGCGCTGGAGGCCGAGATGGCGCGCGCCCCCGGGCATGATGACAGAGCGCCATGAACCGGCTGATCGTCTGGGCGCCGCTGGCGGTGATTGCGCTCATTCTGGCGGCGCTGGCCGTCGCCCTGCTGGCGCCCTCGCCCGGTCACGACATTCATGAAGGCCGGCCCCTGCCCCAAATGGCGCTGGAAGAGTTTCGCGGCGGACGCGGCGCCTACGATCCGGCGGCGGTAGAGGGTCCGTACCTGCTCAATATCTGGGGATCGTGGTGCCCGCCCTGCCGGGTGGAGCATCCGGTGCTGATGGCGCTGCACGCGTCCGGCGCGCCCATCTACGGCATTGTCTATCGCGACCGGCCCGAGCGCGCACGCGCCTTTCTGGCCGAGCTGGGCGATCCGTTCCAGGGGCTGGCCGATGATCCGGAGGGCCGCGCCGCGTTCGAGCTGGGCGTCACCGGCGCGCCGGAAACCTTCGTGATTGATGGTGAGGGCCGCATTCGCGCGCGCTGGCGCGGGGCGCTGACCGATATTGTCTGGATGCGGCACCTGGAGCCCGCCTGGCGCGAGGCCGGGGGCGCGCCCGTGGACCCTGAGGCCCTGCGCGAGGCGTCGCGCTGGTAGGACTATTTGTCCTTTTTCTTCTTCTTTTTCTTCTTCTTGTCGCCGGCCTTCTTGTCCGACTTGGCGTCCTTGGCTTCGGCCCTTGCCGCCTCGGCGCCCAGATCCACGGCGCGGGAAATCCGTGCGAGCGCCTCGGCGAAGCTGGCGCGCTTGTTCTTGGGCAAAGCCGACAGGATCGCGTCGTCAGCGGCGCGCGCGCCGTCAATGGCGGTCTGGTACAGGGCGCGGCCTTCATCGGTGAAGCGCACAGCGTTGGCGCGTCCGTCGCCTTCGGCCTTTTCGCGCAGCAACAGGCCCTTGGCCGCCATGCGCGACACCAGCTCGGCGAGCGTGGAGCGGTCAATGCCGGTGGCCTGCACCAGCTGGGTCTGGGTCAGGCCTTCGGCGTCATGCACCGCGCACAGCACGGCGAACTGGCGCTGGGTCAGCTCCACGCCGCCGGTCGCCTCGGAAAACCGCTCGGATGCGAATTGCTGGGCGCGATGAAGCAAGTGCCCCGGAGAGGCGGCAAGGTCGAACCTCAACGCCTCTGATTTGCTAGATTGCCCCATGCTTGACCTGCCCTCAGACCACGGATTGTGTGCACTCTACGCGAATTTCGTGACGATTCAATTATATCCCGCTCCTTGTACGGATGAAGGACGCGGCGCGCCGCCGCTTTCGGAGAGCCCCGCCATGACAGACCGCGCGCCCCGGTTCGAATTGAAGACCCCTGACGGCGAGGACCGCGCCCGGCGCGTGTGCGCCGAGTGCGGCTTCATCGACTACGTCAATCCCAAGATCGTGGCGGGCGCGGTCGTCACGGATGATCGCGGGCGTATCCTGATCTGCCGCCGGGCGATTGAGCCGGGCAAGGGCCTGTGGACCCTGCCGGCCGGCTATATGGAGACCGGTGAAAGCGTGGAGCAGGCTGCGATGCGCGAGGCGCGCGAGGAGGCTATGGCGGAGATCGCGCTGGAAGGCCTGATCGCGGTCTATTCGGTGCCGCGCATTTCCCAGGTGCAGATCTTCTTCCGCGCCCGGCTTCTGTCATCCATTGCTCCGGGTCCGGAAAGCCTGGAGGTGAGCCTTCGCCGGTGGGACGATCTGCCGATGGATGCGCTGGCCTTTCCCTCGGTGCGCTGGGCGCTGGATGACTGGCGCGCGGCGAAGGGTCAGGCCACGCCGGTTCCGGTCATGCGCACGCAGATGGCTGATGGAAGCGCTGCCTGACATCATCAGGCCCGTCAGACGCCGGAACGCTGAGCACGGACAGATTGGCGGCCGCGAAGGCGAGGCGCGCGGACAGCTCCATGGGCCCGGCGCGCTCCCAGCTGGTGGCGGCGTCGGCGGGCAGCGGCGCGGCGCCGGCGTCCATAAAGGCCATGGACCAGTGGTCGAACATGCGCGTGGACGCCGGGGTGCGCCACAGAATCTGGAACATGCCGTGGCGCACATCCACCTCGATATTGTCCAGCAGGATATCCACCGAGGCGGCTGTGCCCTCCAGCAACTGGATGAACCGCCCCCGGTCATAGATCAGCACGCCGGTGATTCCGAGTTTCGGATTGGTCCTGGCGCACGATTCCAGGATCGAGGCGAGCTCGGCGCGGAACGCGCCTTCCATGCGGCTGATCAGGCTGGTCGACTGATAGACGACGCGGATCAGCGGTTCGGCGGATGGCGTTGTCATGAGGACATCCTTTTTTCCGGCGCCGCGGCCAAATTAGCCTCGGCAGCGAGGTCGAAGCGATAGGGCGCACGCATCGTGCGCGTCTCAAGACCCACAAGGGGCCCTGTAATGTAATGGCCGCCGGCGTCCAGCGCAGCCATCAGCTGGTCGGCGCGGGTGCACTGGCTGACCGCGCAGCGCGCGCCCAGCCGGGCGGCGTCGGCGTGCAGGCGCGCCATCGTGTCCTGAACCCGGGCATTGATGAGCGCGGGCGCGCGATATTCAAACACATCCACGCGCGCATCCACAAACCGGTCGAGCCGGACCTGTTCCAGATCAATCTCGAAAATCACCCGCCAGAACACCGCCTTGGCGCTGCGGCAGACTTCGGTGATGCGGGTATAGGGCGCGCCCGCCGGGGCGCCGCGCACAATCAGCATCAGGGCGCCGCGCGCGTCGGACGACAGCGTGCTGAACGCCGCCAGATAGGGCAGGCGGTATTTGAGCGTGGCCAGCGTCTCGTAATGCACCGGCACGGCCAGCACGCCGCGCGGGCGGGCGGGCGCCTCGCACCAGGCCCGCCCCGCCGCCTGGAGGACACGCCGGTCCAGCTCCATGCGCATGGCCGGCCCGCCCTGGGACGGGGCGAGAGAGGCGCCGCGCAAGGTGACGCCGCCAGACGGCGTGCGCGCTTGCGGCGCGACCTCGTGCAGCGCCACAAAACCACTGGCCGCGGTCCAAACCGGCTCAAAGATCAGGCGGAAGGGGAGCAGCCGGGGCGGCTCGGCCTCGCGAACGACAGGCGGCCCTTCGGGTTCGTCAGGCGCGGCTTCTATGGCTTCGTGAGCGGCAGCGGCGACCGCCATTGCGGGCGACTCCACGGCGGAAAACAGGCTGGACGCCGGCAGGGACGCGACAGAAGCCGCGACGCTTAATCCGTCAAAATCCTCGACACCGAGGAAGAAAGCTTTCAGTTCGCTCTGGATGCGTTCTGTAAAGACATGGGCCGTCTCGTCCCGGTCCGGTCCGGGCAGGACCATGAAACCGGTGGCGGCGCGCATGACCATGTCGCCCGGTCCGATGCGGCGCTGGATAAAGGCCTGGCACACATCGAAAATGCGCTCGCGGACCTTGGGCCAGCGTTCGCCATAGCGTTCACGCAGCGGGTCGAGATTGATGAACTCGATCCGCGTGGTTTCCAGCGGATCGCGGCCCTTCACAGAGGCGCGGTAGGACGCGAGGGCGGCCAGCAGATCCATCCTTCCACGCGCCACCCATTTCCGCTTCTGGCCGGGGCGGTGATACGCGCCGGCACAGGGTCTTTGTGCAACGTGACGGGTTAATGACGCTCTGCGCACCTGTGCAAGCCGCCCTGCAAGGCCATCCCGTCAAAGGCGCCGAATTGAAGCGCGTCAGGCTTCTCTTTCACGGCAAAGAGTCATAAATAGCGGCGACCCTCTTCGCCCGCGCGCCCCGGGGCGCGTCTTCCGTTCGCGGACACATGGTTTTTATGGCTGACGCACGCTCCTCCCAGAATCAGACCTTTCTCGACACCGCCTTCCTGTTCGGCGGCAACGCCGCCTGGCTTGAGCAGATGGCTGCACAATACGCCGAGGACCCGGCGTCCGTGCCGGCGTCCTGGCGCGCCTTCTTTGACGAGATGGGCGACGCGGCCACGGACCAGACCCATGCCGCCGACGGGCCCGCCTGGCGGCGCAAGGACTGGCCGCGCCGCGCCAATGGCGATCTGATCGGCGCGCTGGGCGATATCGAAGCGGTCATGCCCGCCCTGCCCGACGCCATTGCGAAACGCTCGGGGCCCGCAGCCTCTCCCGCCGACGTGCACAAGGCGGTCAAGGATTCCATCGCCGCCATCATGCTGATCCGCGCCTACCGCATGCGCGGCCATCTGGCGGCCGACCTCGATCCGCTGGGCCTCACGGACTTTGGCCCCCAGCCGGAGCTGGAGCCGGAAACCTACGGCTTCACCGGGGCCGATATGGACCGGGAGATTTTCATCAATGGCTATCTGGGGCTGGAGACCGCCACGGTCCGCCAGATGCTGGAGATTCTCAAACGCACCTATTGCTCCACCTTCGCGGTGGAGTTCATGCACATCTCCAACCCCGAAGAGAAAGCCTGGCTGCAGGAACGCATCGAGGGGCCGGACAAGGGCGTGGCCTTCTCCAAAAAGGGCAAGCGCGCCATCCTGCGCAAGATCATCGAGACCGAAGGCTTCGAGCGCTTCCTGCACAAGCGCTATCCCGGCACCAAGCGCTTTGGTCTGGACGGCGGCGAGTCGCTGATCCCGGCGCTGGAGCAGGTGATCAAGCGCGGCGGCGCGCTGGGCGTGGAAGAGATCATTATCGGCATGCCGCACCGCGGGCGCCTGAACGTGCTCGGCGCGGTGATGGCCAAGCCGTATCACGTGATCTTCCACGAGTTTCAGGGCGGGGATTCGCTGGGCAATGCCGACTACGCTTCGGGCGACGTGAAATACCATCTGGGCTCGTCATCGGACCGCGAGTTTGACGGCAACAAGGTCCACCTGTCGCTGAGCCCGAACCCGTCCCACCTGGAAGCCGTCAATCCGGTGGTGCTGGGCAAGGCGCGCGCCAAGATGAGCAAGCTGCTGCGCGAGACCGGCGAACCGTCGAGCCACAAGGTTTTGCCGCTGCTGCTCCATGGCGACGCCGCCTTCGCGGGCCAGGGCATCGTGGCCGAGTGCTTCGGCCTGTCGGGCCTCAAGGGTCACCGCACCGGCGGGGCCGTGCATTTTGTGGTCAACAACCAGATCGGCTTCACCACCGATCCGCGCGATTCGCGCTCCTCGCCCTATCCGTCCGACGTGGCGCTGATGGTGCAGGCGCCGATCTTCCACGCCAATGGCGATGATCCCGAAGCGGTGGTGTACGCCGCCAAGGTGGCGGCCGAATACCGCCAGCTGTTTGGCAAGGACGTGGTGGTGGACATGTTCTGCTACCGCCGCTTCGGTCACAATGAAGGCGACGACCCGTCCTTCACCCAGCCCATCATGTACCGCGCCATCGCCGATCACGCGACGACGCTGGAGCTGTATGGCCAGCGCCTGATCGACGAGGGCATCGTCAGCCGCGACGATATCGACCGCTGGGTGAAAGAGTTCGCCGACTTCCTCGACGCCGAGTTCGACGCGGGCAAGGACTACAAGGCCAACAAGGCCGACTGGCTGGACGGGGTCTGGTCGGGCCTGGGCCTGCCCGAAGAAGATGACCGGCGCGGCCAGACCGCCGTGGACATGGACACGCTCAAGGCGGTCGCCGACGCCATGACCACGATCCCTGAGGACATCAATATCCACCGCACCCTGAAGCGCGTCATCGAAGGCCGGCGCAAGGCGTTGCTGGAGGATGGCGACGGCATTGACTGGGCCACGGCCGAGCATCTGGCCTTCGGCACGCTGCTGACCGAAGGCTTCCCGGTGCGCCTGTCGGGCCAGGATTCCGGGCGCGGCACCTTCTCCCAGCGCCATTCCCACATCATCGATCAGGACACCCAGGAGCGCCACACCCTGCTCAACGCCATGAGCAACGCCAAGGCGCGCTATGAAGTGATCGACACCATGCTGTCCGAAGAGGCGGTGCTGGGGTTTGAGTATGGCTACGCCACCTCGGCGCCCAACACGCTGGTGATGTGGGAGGCCCAGTTCGGCGATTTCGCCAACGGCGCCCAGATGATCGTCGACCAGTTCATCTCCTCGGCCGAGCGCAAATGGCTGCGCATGTCGGGCCTCGTCATGCTTCTGCCCCATGGCTATGAGGGTCAGGGTCCCGAGCACTCCAGCGCGCGCCTGGAGCGCTATCTCCAGCAATGCGCCGAAGACAATATGCAGGTGGCCAATTGCTCCACCCCGGCCAACTACTTCCACATTCTGCGCCGGCAGATCCATCGCGGCTTCCGCAAGCCGCTGATCCTGATGACGCCCAAGAGCCTCTTGCGCCACAAGCGCTGCGTCAGCGCGCTGGCCGAGTTCGGTCCGGGCTCCAGCTTCCACCGCGTGCTGTGGGATGACGCCGACGCCAAAGTGCGCGAAGGCCGCGATGACATCGCGCCGGGCCGCACCGAGATCACGCTGCGTCCCGACGAGGAGATCCGCCGCGTCGTGCTGTGTTCGGGCAAGGTGTATTATGATCTTCTCGAAGCGCGCGAGGCGCGCGGGCAGGACGACGCCTATCTCCTGCGTGTCGAGCAATTCTATCCCTTCCCGGCCAAATCGGTGATTGATGAGCTCAAGCGCTTCCCCAACGCCGACGTGGTCTGGTGCCAGGAAGAGCCCAAGAATATGGGCGCGTGGACCTTCGTCGAGCCCTATATCGAGTTCTGCCTGGACAAGTCCGATACCCGCAGCGCGCGTCCGCGCTATGCCGGCCGGGCGCCGTCCGCCTCCACCGCCACCGGCCTTCTGTCGCGCCACCAGGCCCAGCAGAAAGCCCTGATCGAATCCGCCCTGGGCGACGACCCGTCCTGATCCGCCGCACACCCCGCCGCACACCCCCTCGTGTGAAGAAAGACCTGACATGACCGAGATCAAAGTCCCGACCCTGGGCGAATCCGTTTCCGAAGCCACTGTCGGCGCCTGGCAGGTGTCCGAAGGCGACGCCGTGAAGCGCGACGACGTGCTGGTGGAGCTGGAGACCGACAAGGTCGCCGTGGAAGTGCGCGCCGAAGACGATGGCGTGATCAAGAAGATCACCGCCAGGGAAGGCGAGACGGTCGAGATCGGGGCGGTGCTGGGCGAGATCGAAGCCGGCGCGCCGGGCAAGGGCGCTGATAGCGGCAAAGACCAGACGGGCGCAGAGACAAAATCCGGCGCCAAGGCGGCGCAGGACAGGCCCGCCGAGCCTGAAGACAAACCGGCCGAGAGCGCGGTGTCCGGCGACGGGAACAAGGCCATGCCGGCCGCAAGGCGCGTGGCTGAAGAGAATGATCTCGATCTGAACAAGGTGGACGGCACCGGCAAGGATGGCCGCGTGACCAAGGGCGATGCGCTCAAAGCCCTGGAGGGCGGCGCGGCCGCGCCGGCGCCGGCGAAGCCTGAGGCGCCCAAGGCTGACGCGCCCAAAGCCGAGGCTCCCAAGGCTGAAGCGCCCAAAGCCGAAGCCTCAAAGCCGCGCGAGACCGGGCCGCGCGAAGAGCGCGTGAAGATGACCCGCCTGCGCCAGACCATCGCGCGCCGGCTGAAGGACGCCCAGAACACCGCCGCCATGCTGACCACGTATAACGAGGCGGACATGAGCGCGATCATGACCCTGCGCAAGCAGGTCCAGGATGACTTCACCGCCAAGCACGGCGTGAAGCTGGGCTTCATGAGCTTCTTCGTGAAAGCCTGCGTCGCGGCGCTCAAGGACGTGCCGGCGGTCAATGCCGAGATCGACGGGACCGACATCATCTATAAAAACTACTATGACATCGGCGTGGCCGTGGGCACCGACAAGGGCCTGGTGGTGCCGGTGGCGCGCGATTGCGACGTCAAATCCCTGGCTAGAATCGAATCTGACATCGGCGAGCTGGGCAAGCGTGCGCGCGACGGCAAGCTGGCCATCGAGGACATGCAGGGCGCCACCTTCACCATCTCCAATGGCGGCGTGTACGGCTCGCTGATGAGCTCGCCCATATTGAATGCGCCCCAGGCCGGCATTCTGGGCATGCACAAAATCCAGGACCGCCCGGTGGCCATCAATGGCGAGGTGAAAATCCGCCCGATGATGTATCTGGCCCTGTCCTATGACCACCGCATCGTCGACGGCAAGGAAGCCGTCACCTTCCTGGTGCGCGTGAAAGAGAGCCTGGAAAACCCGCAGCGGCTGTTGCTGGATATTTAGGGGCGCCCTGACTCCCCCCTGTGGCCGCGCCGCCACGCTGGCCCGGACTCGTTCGCGCAACCCGTTGAACTGCGCGCGCCTTTAGCGCCATGGTGCGCGGCGAGGGCCGGAGGGGATATGGCCAAGGACAAACCCGAGACGCGCTTCGCGGCGCTGTATGATGGCGAGCGCGCCGAGCTTGCGCATGCGGATCTGGCGCGCCCGGATCCCGCGCAGCCCGACGGCGCGCGCCGGGCCGGGTCCAGCGGCGTGGATCTGCTGGCGGGCTTGCTGGCGCGCTTTGCGCTGGGGGCGCAGTTCTGGACCTGGGGCCGCGCCAACGCCCTGCCGCTCGCCGACGCCATGGACTGGCGCGCCTGGATCGCGCCGGAACCCGGGCTGGTGGCGGCGGCGCGCATCTGGACCCAGAACCAGATCGACCCGCAGCTGACGGCCATGGCGCTGCTGGCGCTGGCGCTGGCGATCACGGCGAGCCTGGCGCTGGGCTTTCTGACCCGGCTGGCCGGGCTCACGGCGGCGGTAGGCGCGCTGTGGCACATCCTGTTCATCCTGCCCGAGGCCTGGCCCACCACGCTCGCCTGGGGCGCGCTGGGTCTGTATCTGGCGCTGCGCGGCGCCGGACCCGCCTCGCTGGACTGGATGACCGCGCGCCTGGCGCGCCTCGGTTAAGCGCGCCTCAGATAAGCGCAGCCGGGCGGACCCGGCGGGTTGCGCCGCAGCGGGGTCCGTGATGTGTTGCGCGCGTCTGTTCGCACCGCCCGAGCGAGGCCCCGCCCGCCATGCCTGTCTATCGCAATGTCGCCACGGTCATGGCCGCCACCTTGCTGTTGCAGGTGGCGCTGGGCGCGCTGGGCGTGGCCCTGCCGCTGGTGATGAACGCGGCTGAGTGGTCGGCCCTGTCCATCGGCGCCGTGATCGCGGGCTATAGCGCGGGCTTCATGGCGGGCGCGTTCACCGCGCCGCGCATCATCCGCTCCATCGGTCATATCCGCGCCTATGCCGCCTATGCCGGGGGCGCGGCGGCCACGACGCTGGCGCTGGCGCTGGGCTCTGATTTCACCTGGTGGCTGCTGTCGCGCTTCGCCTTCGGGATTTGCGCGGCGGGGATTTTCGCCGTGGCCGAAAGCTGGATCGCCGACGCCACCCCGTCCGAACGGCGCGGGACGGTGATCTCGGCCTATCAGGTCGTCGGACGCGCCGGACTGATCCTGGGGCCGTTCGTGATTGCGCTGAGCGGGCTGATGCTGGGCGACACGTTTGTGGTGGCCGGGATTTTCCTGTCGTTGGCGCTCATCCCCATCGTGTTCACCGGGCGCGGCCAGCCTGCCCTGCCCACCGGCACGACCGTTTCGCCCTTGCGCCTTCTGACCATCGCGCCGGCCGCGGCGGCGGCGGTGTTCTTCGCCGGCATCGTCAATACCGGCACGCTGGCCTTCATGCCGATCTGGGCTGAAACCCTGCAGGCGGACTCGCCCGCGGGCGCCGCCGCGCTGGTGCTGGCGGTGATCTATACCCTGGCCATGCTGGTGCAGTGGCCGGCGGGCTGGATTTCCGACCGGGTCGACCGGCGACTGGTGATTGCGGGCCTCGCCGGTCTGTCGGCCCTGTTCGCGCTTCTGCTGGCGGTGCTGCTCAATCCCGGCCTTGTCGGCGGGGCGGTGCTGGCGGGTCTGTGGGGGGCTGCGAGCCTGGCCTATTACGCCGTGGGCGTCGCCCATGCCGCCGACCGGTCGCGGGTGGAGGATCTGCCCGCCATCGCGTCGGGCACGCTGCTGGTGTGGGCCGCCGGCGCGGTGCTGGGCCCGATCCTGTCGGGCATCGCCTATGCCGGCCCGCTGGGCGCGCGCGGCCTGTTCCTGTTCGCCGCCGTGTTCAGCGCCATTCTGGCCGCCGGCATGCTGTGGCGCCGTTCGGTGCGCAAGCCGGTGCGCGAGGACGAGCGCGAGCCTTTCGTCTATCTCAGCGCCACCTCGGCGGGTCTGGCGGAGATCGACACCCCCGAAGCGGCGGAACCCGAGCCCGCGCCCGCATCCGGACCCCGGCCATGACCGTTCTCGCGGTTCTGGCGATCGTCATCCCCGCGGCGCTCGGCGTGGGCGCAGCGCTGTGGCTGCGCGCCCGGCTGAAAGCGCTGAGCTTCAGCGCCTGGATCGGTTGGACCCTTCTGGGCGCAGGCCTGCCGGTGCTGGCCGGGCAGCTGGCCGCACTGGTTCTGGCCTCAAGCATCGAGCGCGCGCTGGAGGCGTGTGAAGCGGCTGATGGCGCCGGCGCCTGCACCGGCGATCCTTTGCCCGTGATCCTCGCCCTCACCGCCGGGCTGGCGGGCGGGCTGGGCTGGGCCGCGGGCGCTGTCAGCACCCGCCTGACGGGCGCGCGCGACTGAGCGCTGTCACAGACAGGTGCGTTGCCAGCGCGGGGCGCAGTGTTATAACCGCGCCCGACGATGACGCCGCTGCGGACAGCCTGTCCGCGCCCCCGATTTCTCCTCCAAGACAAAGAGTGTCCGGCCCCATGAACATCCACGAGCACCAGGCCAAGGCCCTGCTGAAATCCTTTGGCGCCCCTGTCGCCGACGGCGTCGCCGTGTTTTCCGCCGAAGAGGCGCGCAAGGCCGCTGACCAGCTGCCCGGCCCGCTCTGGGTGGTGAAATCCCAGATCCACGCAGGCGGGCGCGGCAAGGGCAAGTTCAAGGAACTGCCCGCCGACGCCAAGGGCGGGGTGCGGCTGGCCTTCACCAAGGAGGATGTGGAGCGCCACGCGCGTGAGATGCTGGGCAATACGCTGGTCACCCACCAGACCGGCCCGGCGGGCCGTCAGGTCAACCGGCTCTATATCGAGGACGGCGCGGACATTGCGCGCGAGCTTTACCTGTCCCTGCTGGTCAATCGCGATACCGGCCGGGTGGCCTATGTGGTCTCCACCGAGGGCGGGATGGACATTGAAGAGGTCGCCGAGCACACGCCGGACAAGATCATCACCCTCAATATCGATCCCGAAACCGGCGTCACGGACGCCGATGCGGGGGCGATTTCCGATGCGCTGAACCTCGACGGCGCGGCGCGCACCGATATGGCGGCGCTGGCCCCGATCCTCTACCGGGCCTTCACCGAAAAAGACATGAGCATGCTGGAGATAAACCCGCTCATCGTCATGGAGAACGGCCGTCTGCGCGTTCTGGACGCCAAGGTCAGCTTTGACGGCAACGCCCTGTTCCGCCACGACGATGTGCGCGCCCTGCGCGATCTGACCGAGGAAGACGACAAGGAGATCGAAGCCTCCAAATATGACCTGGCCTATATCGCGCTGGACGGCGAGATCGGCTGCATGGTCAACGGGGCGGGCCTGGCCATGGCCACCATGGACATCATCAAGCTCTATGGCGCGGAGCCCGCCAACTTCCTCGATGTGGGCGGCGGCGCCAGCAAGGAGAAGGTGACCCACGCCTTCAAGATCATCACCGCTGACCAGAACGTCAAAGGCATTCTGGTCAATATCTTCGGCGGCATCATGCGCTGCGACGTCATCGCCGAGGGCGTGGTCGCCGCGGTGAAGGAGGTGGGCCTGAAAGTCCCGCTGGTGGTTCGCCTGGAAGGCACGAATGTGGAGCGCGGCAAGCGCATTCTCGACGAAAGCGGGCTGGACATCACCTCGGCCGATGATCTTGATGACGCCGCGCAGAAGATTGTGAAGGCGGTGCGGGGGTAATTTTGAAGTACACCGAAGCCTTCGCTGATCTTGGATATACTCTGATTAATTTCAGATGGGCTTGGAGCGCGAGTTCCGACAACGGAGTATGCATTTCACTTTGGCGGGATGAAATTGTTTGGGCGGAGCGACCGTTTTTTGGAACCAGAGATCATGGCCAGCCTGAGCATCTGTGGAATGGCAAAATCGGGTCTAAGTTTCTAATTCAAGACTTAACTCGCGCCCAAACCGAGTTTGATGGATGGGTTGACGTTGTGGTCCGGGAGGGTGGGCCATCTGACCGCGGTACTGTAGCATCCACGCCTTGGCGCGTTTCAGAGCGAAACGGCCTCAAATGGCGGGTGCTTAGGGTGGAGTCATCGACGGGCCACTATTCAGTTGAAACGCAAGTTGCCCCATAGATGAACACAGGTTATGTGTTACACATAATCCGTGGAGCGCTTCTTGACCCAAAGTCTCGCCATTGATGACGCCATCATCGCCCGGGCCCGCCCCGTGGCGGAGGCGATGGGCGTGAGCGTGGGCGCGCTGGCGGCGGACCTGCTTTCCGCCATGGCCGAGGCGCACGCTGATCCGGGCGTGGCAGACGAGGCTCTGCTGGAGATTGTCGCCAGATATGGGCGCGCTGCGGGCCGCCATCGTCCGCTGCGCGCGGACATTTATGTGGGATTTCGCCGCCCATGACCAAGAACCTCACCCTGGCCATTGATGACGACCTGCTGGACCGCGCCCGCGTGGTCGCGGCCGTGCGGCGCACAACGGTCAATGCGATGGTGCGCGAATATCTGGAACGGGTCGTGCAGGAAGAGCGCGAAGGCGATGCGGTGACGCAGGCGCTTTTGAAGCTGTCGCGCGAAGGATCGTGGGACATGGGGGACTGGACGCCCAGCCGGGACGAGACCTATTCAGGAAGCCCGCGCTTTGACCGTTGAGACGTTTCTGGACACCAACATCCTGCTCTACGCAGCGGGCGCCCAGAGAAGCGCCCCGGAAAAGCATGCGATCGCGCAGGGCCTCCTGACGACGGACTTCGGCGTTTCGGCGCAAACACTGGGCGAGTTCTACTTCAACGCGGTGCGCAAGGGCAAACCGCCCATGGCGCCGGAGGCGGCGGAAGTCTGGGTCCGCCAATTGTCGCGAAAGCCGTTCCAACTGATCGATGCGCCGCTTGTGTTTCGCGCCATGTCGCTCGCCCAGCGCTACCAGATTCGCTACTGGGACGCCGCCATCCTCGCCGCGGCTGAAAAGCTCGGCGCCAAAACCGTCTATTCCGAAGACCTCAATCACGGCCAGGCCTATGGCGATGTGACCGTGATCAATCCGTTCATCTGACCGCTGCGTATCAAAGGAATCCCATGTCCATTCTCGTCAACAAATCCACCAAAGTTCTCGTCCAGGGTCTGACCGGCAAGACCGGCACCTTCCACACCGAGCAGGCGCTGGCCTATTACGGCACCCGCATGGTGGGCGGCGTGCACCCCAAGAAGGGCGGCGAGAGCTGGACCAGCGGCATGGACGGCGCGGCCTCCCTGCCGATCTTCGCCAGCGTCGCCGAGGGGCGCGAGGCCACCGGCGCAACCGCCTCGGTGATCTATGTTCCGCCTGCGGGCGCCGCCGACGCCATCATCGAGGCCATCGATGCGGGCATCGAGCTGATCACCTGCATCACCGAAGGCATTCCGGTGATGGACATGGTGCGGGTGAAGGCGCGCCTCGACCGCTCGTCCTCGCGCCTGCTGGGCCCCAACTGCCCCGGCGTGCTGACGCCCGAAGAGTGCAAGATCGGCATCATGCCGGGCTCCATCTTCAAGAAGGGCAGCGTGGGCGTGGTCTCGCGCTCGGGCACGCTCACCTATGAAGCGGTGTTCCAGACCAGCCGGGTGGGCCTCGGCCAGACCACGGCGGTGGGCATTGGCGGCGACCCGGTCAAGGGCACCGAATTCATCGACATGCTGGAGCTGTTCCTGGCCGACGACGCCACAAAGTCGATCATCATGATCGGCGAGATTGGCGGCGCCGCCGAGGAAGAAGCCGCGCAATTCATCAAGGACGAAGCCAGGAAGGGCCGCAAGAAGCCCATGGTCGGCTTCATCGCCGGGCGCACCGCGCCGCCGGGCCGCACCATGGGCCATGCCGGCGCCATCGTGGCGGGCGGCAAGGGCGGCGCCGACGACAAGATCGACGCCATGAAGTCCGCCGGCATCACCGTCGCCGACAGCCCCGCCCGCATGGGCGCCACGCTGGTGGAGGTGCTGAAGGGGTAGGGGGCGTCCCCTACCCCGCCTCGATCATCGCGCGCAGGGCGTCGAGATAGGCGATCCAGGCCTTGCGGCCGTCGGGCGTCATGCGCACCCGCGTGTGGGGGCGCCGGTCGACGAACTGCTTGTCTTGGGCGACGTAGCCTGCCTCCTCCAGCTTGCGCAGCTGGACCGAGAGATTGCCGTCGCTCGCCGAGGTGCGCTCGCGCAGCTCGGTGAAGCTGGAATCGTCCACGGCGGACAGATAGCTCATCACCGCCAGGCGCAGCTTGCCGTGGATGATGTCGTCCAGCCCCTGGGGATCGAACGCGCCCATCAGGCCAGGCTCCGCGGCTCGCTGCGCAGCATCGCCACGCCCGGCAGCAGCGACGAGGCCAGCAGGGCCAGCGCCGCCACCGGATACACCCAGTGGGTCGCCGCAAACGCCATGCCCGCGCCGGCGCCGGCGAAGGCCAGCAAGGCGGGCGCATACAGCCCCACCCGGCGCGACACCTGCGCCACGGTCATCCACGCCGTCCCGTAGGCCGCCAGCGCCACCGGCAGCAGCACGTTGAAGAACACCGGCGCCAGCAGCCCGCCCTGCACCCCGGCGATGACGCCCAGAAAGATCGCGCCAATACCCAGGCCTGCGCTCATCCAGACGGCGGCTTCGGTGCGGTTGGCCGGCGCGCCCTGGCCCGGCTTGTGGCGGATGGACCAGACCAGCGCCGCCTGCCCGGCCGAGCCGATCACGATATAGCCGATCCAGAGCGGCCAGACCGCCCCGGCGCCCAGCGGGCCATAGCCCATCATGGCCGACCAGTGGGCCAGGATCACCAGGCTGGTCAGCCCCGCCCACCAGACCAGAAACCGCCCGCCCAGCAGCGGCGCATCCTCGCCCGAACGGGCGATGGCGGTGAGATAGGCGAGGTCCTCGCCGGACGGATGTGTGTCGCGTGTCGTCATGATGGCCTGTGTCCTTTCCTCAATGCACGGGGGCCGGGCGTGAACCGGCCCGGCGTCGAGCATGGCTATCACACCGCACTTTGCATTGTAAAGTACTTTTTATGACCAGACCCGCCGCCGCCCGGACGGCGCCCGCACGCCCTCCTTGCGCCGCTTCACCCCTCCTGCGCATTGTCCTCCCAGGTGTACTGGTCCTCATAGAGCGTGCCCTTGAGAAACCCCTTCTCTGTCGCCCAGCGGGGCAGGCTGCGGACCTGTCCGCACAGGGCGATATGGACCAGATTGCGCATGCGCCGCGTCACCTCCCGCGCCGCCTCCTCCTGCCGGCGCTGGTTTTCCGGGTCCGCCCTGACCGGCAGGGGCAGGGCCTCCAGCGCCCGGGCCGCGCCCAGCAGGCGCTCGGCGAGATTCATGGCCTGGCTGGCGGCTTTCAGATCGCCGGCCGCCATCAGCGCCTCGGCCGCCCTCATCGCCTGCTCCCCCGCCGCCCGCGCCTGCAGCGGGTGGATGAACTCATGCCGCGGCGCGGCCTTGGGCTCGGCCCCCGCCCGGGCCTCATCCCCGGCCCCGGAGCCGGCCTCCGTGTCCGTCCCGGCGCCCGGCTCCGCACCCCGATCCTCGCCGGGCAGATCCACCAGCTCCGCCATGATCCGGTCGGCCTCGTCCGGCGCGTCTGGCGGGGCGCCCGCGCCTCCGCCGCCATCTGCACCGGCCGGCGCCAGAGCGCCGCGCCGCGCCCGGTCCTGCGCCGCGCCGAACACCGCCCGCGTGCGCGCCGCGGCGAGGTCCATGGTGCGCCAGCCCCCCTCCGCCGCCCAGCGGTGCAGGGTGGAGACCGGCACGCCCAGCTGGCGCGACACCTCATGCATCACCACCCCCGCCTCGCGCATGGCCCGCGCCGCCGCGATCAGGTCCGCCCGCTCCTCATCACTCCGGAAATTCATCATGGGCGGGAGTATGGGGGCGTTTGGCGGGGAGGGGGGTAAGTGGGGGTGATTGCGCGTACGGTTTCTGTCTCCCCCCGCCTGCGGGGGGTGAGGCCGCCAAAGCCGGTCCGGGGGACCGGACGACCGGCCGAACGGTAGGGTGAGGGGTGTTCGGCGGTCCATGCACACGCGGCCTGCGCAAGGTGAGACGGAGAGGCCCGCCCCCTCACCCTACCCTCTCCCCCACAAGTGTGGGAGAGGAGGCCTCCGGCTTTGCGCCTCTACCGGAGACGTCCGGCGCTTGCTTTTCCTCAAAGAAATGCCCCGTTCCAGCCTCCTCTCCCCCATGACCATGGGGGCTGAGCTCCGAGAGATTGATCCGGGGGATCAATCGAAAGAGCGAAGGGTGGGGTGAGGGGGCGGGCGAAGGCCTTTCAAGAAGATCGCCCCTCCCCTGCGCGCGGGAGAGGACCGCCCAAAAGGGCGGGGAGGGGGGAAACGCCCGTCCCGCCTGCACTGCCGGTGACGTCTTGACCGCCGCATCCCCCCTCCGTCCGCTACGCGGACACCTCCCCCGCAAGCGGGGGAGGATAAGAACCCGCACACCCCCCAAACCCCATGGCGAGCCTTCCGCAAGACGCATCCGGCGCGTCAAGGCCAGGCCTTCGGCCTGCCGCAGAGCGGTGACCGGACTCAAGTCCGGTCAGCCTTGACCCGCCGGAGCGCTTGCGACAATCGGCTTTCATGGGGTTAGGGGGAGGGAATGGGAACTGTTTCAAAGGCAAGAATGGGTGAGGTTGCGTTTCCAGAGGAATCGAGAGCTTGATCCACTCATGAGCGATGATCTGGAAGCTGAAGATTGGGCAGGCGCCGATGACGGCGTAGCGCTGGCGCCGAATGAGGCTGCCGATCCTGACTGGCTGGTCGAGCGAAAGATACCGGCTGATCTGCGCGAGAAGTATGAGGTCCACAGCTATCGAAGCGCCGCAACCATTCTGTCCGAAAGTTTCCCGGAACAATTTGCGGAGCTTTGTGAAATGCTCCGGGCGTTCGAGATTACGACATCGATCATCAGGACCGCAGGCGGCAATGAATCCGAAGTGCCCAAAATTGTCTCATCGATGCTGCGGCCAAAGGGCTGGAATGAAACCGCAATTCAGGGCGACCTTCTGGTAAAGCTCAGAGCGCGTCAACTGGTTGGCCTGACGCCTAAAGGCAAGCCAAAATACAAGCCCTTGGAACGTGAAATTCTGAGGCAAAAATACCTTGACGGTCACAAAGTGGACTATGTCAAAGGCCGAGTGGCGTTTGATCTTGAGTGGAATAGCAAGGATCAGACATTTGACCGGGATCTGTACGCCTTTAGCGCCTTCGCGCAGTGCGGGATTATTGATGTCGGTGTCGTGGTTACCCGTTCCACCGATCTAGGCAACCTGATCCGCCAGCTCGGGCCTGCGTTGAAGAAGGACGGTGACGTTGAGCTGACAAAGGACGGCAAACCGCGTCCGACGCATCAGAAGTATGGAGCATCCACCACATGGATGGGCAAATTGCTCTATCGGCTCAATGCTGGCCGGAATGGCGCCTGCCCCGTGCTGGTGTTCGGGATCGGCCCAAATTGCGTGAGCGACTGGCCATTGGAGCCAAATTAGAGTACACGAACATAACCTGAACATGGCGTGCATTGGGGTGAGCAGTGACGATTTCCGAAACGGGCGTAGCGGCGGCTAAAGACCTTGCGAAATTCGCTCGCGGTCGGAAGTTTTCAACGATCCTCGCTGATCCGCCCTGGCAGTTCCAGAATCGCACGGGAAAGGTGGCGCCGGAACATCGTCGCCTTAGCCGTTATGCGACAATGACGCTGGATGACATCTGCGCTCTGCCTGTCGAGGGCCTCGCGGGCGAGCCGGCCCATTTGTACCTATGGGTTCCCAACGCACTATTGCCTGACGGCTTGCGCGTGATGGAGGCGTGGGGCTTTCAGTACAAATCCAATCTTGTCTGGCGGAAGATCCGCAAGGATGGCGGCTCCGATGGGCGCGGCGTGGGCTTCTATTTCCGAAACGTCACCGAGCTGGTCTTGTTCGGGGTGCGCGGCAAGAATGCCCGGACGCTCGACGCGGGGCGGCGGCAAGTGAACTATCTGGAGAGCCGCAAGCGCGAGCATTCGCGCAAGCCTGATGAGCAGTACGACATCATTGAGGCGTGCTCACCGGGGCCGCGCCTCGAGATGTTCTCTCGCGGTGCGCGCCCGAGCTGGGAGGCTTGGGGCAATCAGGCAACCTCCGACTATAAGCCGGAGTGGAAGACGTATTCGTACAATTCGGGTGCAGTGGCGGCAGAATAATAATGTCGAAGTTTAATGTTGCAATAATTTATGATTTCGACGGAACTCTGGCTCGAGGCAATCTGCAAGAGCGCAGCTTCATCCCAGATATAGGAATGACGAAAGAAAATTTCTGGAGGGAGGTGCAAGAAAGGGCTAAGGCGGAGGATGCCGATGAAATATTGGTTTATATGAATTTGATGCTTCGAAAGGCAGCAAAAAATAAGCGATTTTCAAGAAGTGATCTGGAAGCTCATGGAAAAAAAGCGGACTTGTTTCCCGGATTGGTTGATGGAGGCTGGTTTAAAAGAATAAATAAATTTGTAGAATCAAAGTCCCTGAGTGTTTCGCACTATATTATTTCCAGCGGAATAGAAGAAATGATAAGGGGGTGCAGCATAAGCGCCTATTTTGATCACATTTTTGCATCGAAATTTATTTACAATGATGAGGGTTTGGCTTCTTGGCCTGGAAATGCCGTAAACTATACAACCAAGACGCAATATTTATTCAGAATCAACAAAGGAATCATGAACACGTGGGATCATCGTAAACTAAATGCCTTCATGCCGGAATATATGAGGGCAACTCCATTTGAAAACATGATTTTTATTGGCGACGGCGACACTGTTGTTCCAACAATGAAAATGCTTAATTATAAAGGTGGAACATCAATTGCCGTATATGAAGAAGACAAAAAGAAAGTTCACAACTTGATTGCAGATGGCCGCGTGAGTTTTGTCGCGCCGGCTGATTACACCGAAGATTCTCCGCTCGAAATTCAAGTTAAGGGAGCGATAGGCAGAATAAGCCGTTCGATCGAGGAGGGTGGATTCACACCCCCTACCCCAACCGCTTAATCTCATCCCTCAGCCTTGCCGCTTCCTCAAACTCAAGATTCGCCGCCGCCTCGCGCATGCGCTTCTCCAGATCCGCCACCACCGCGCGCAGATTATTGGGCTCGAAGGCCGCCTGGCCTTCGGCGATGCCGGTGGGGCGCTTCCCGTCGCGCCCTCTCCCTCGCGCCTTGGCGCTGCGGCCCTTGGCGGTTTCTTCCATCACGCCCTGGAGCACGTCGGAGATGCCGCGCACGATGGTTTTGGGCGTGATGCCGTGGGCGGTGTTGTGTTCCACCTGTTTGGTGCGCCGGCGTTCGGTTTCGCCCATGGCGCGCTCCATGGAGCCGGTGATGCGGTCGGCGTAGAGGATGACGCGGCTCTCGCTGTTGCGGGCGGCGCGGCCAATGGTCTGGACCAGGCTGGTTTCCGAGCGCAGGAAGCCTTCCTTGTCGGCGTCCAGAATGGCGACCAGGCCGCATTCGGGGATGTCGAGGCCCTCGCGGAGCAGGTTGATGCCGACCAGCACGTCATAGACGCCCAGGCGCAGATCGCGGATCAGCTCGATGCGCTCCACCGTGTCCACGTCGGAATGCATGTAGCGCACTTTCAGGCCCTGCTCGTGCATGTATTCGGTCAGGTCCTCGGCCATGCGTTTTGTCAGCGTGGTGATCAGGGTGCGGAAGCCCTTCTGCGCTGTGGCGCGGGCTTCGTCGATGACGTCATCGACCTGGCTGAAGCCCTTGGCGGCCACGGGGCGCACCTCCACCGGCGGGTCGATCAGGCCGGTGGGGCGGATCACCTGTTCGGTGAACACGCCGCCGGTCTGATTGAGCTCCCATTTGCCGGGCGTGGCGGAGATGTGCAGGGTGGGCGGGCGCATGGCCTCCCACTCCTCGAATTTCAGGGGGCGGTTATCCAGGCATGAGGGCAGGCGGAAGCCGTGCTCGGCCAGGGTGCGCTTGCGGCTGAAATCGCCTTTGAACATGGCGCCCAGCTGCGGGATGGTGACGTGGCTTTCGTCCACGAAGACCAGCGCATTGTCGGGCAGGTATTCAAACAGGGTGGGCGGCGGCTCGCCGGGTTTGCGGCCCGTGAGATAGCGCGAATAATTCTCGATGCCGTTGCAGGAGCCGGTGGCTTCCAGCATTTCGATGTCGAAGGCGGTGCGCTGGGCCAGGCGCTGGGCTTCCAGCAGCTTGCCATTGGCCTCCATCCAGTCGAGGCGGTCTTTCAGCTCGGTCTTGATGGCGGCGATGGCCTGGTTGAGGGTGGGGCGCGGGGTGACATAGTGGGAGTTGGCGTAGACGCGCACCTTCTCCAGGCTCGCTTCGGCGCGGCCGGTGAGGGGGTCGAACTCGTCAATGGACTCAATCTCGTCGCCAAAGAAGCTGACGCGCCAGGCGCGGGTGTCGGCGTGGGCGGGGAAGATTTCGATGACGTCGCCGCGCACGCGGAAGGTCCCGCGGGTGAAGGCCGCATCGTTGCGGCTGTACTGCAGCGCGGTGAGCTGGCGCATGACCTCGCGGGGATTTCTCTCCTCCCCCCGCTTCAGGTCGAATACCATGGCGGTATAGGTCTCAACCGAGCCGATGCCGTAGATGCAGCTGACAGAGGCGACAATGATGACGTCATCACGCTCCAGCACCGACCGCGTCGCCGCATGGCGCATCCGGTCAATGGCCTCGTTGATGGAGGACTCCTTCTCGATAAAGGTGTCGGTGCGCGCCACATAAGCCTCAGGCTGGTAATAGTCATAATAGGAAACAAAATACTCCACCGCATTCTCAGGAAAAAATGACCGGAACTCCCCGTAAAGCTGCGCCGCCAGCGTCTTGTTGGGCGCCAGGATCAGGGCGGGTCTCTGAAGGGTTTCAATGACTTTCGCCATCGTGAAGGTCTTGCCCGACCCCGTCACCCCCAGCAGGACCTGGTCGCGCTCGCCGCCCCGCACGCCCTCGCACAGCGCCGCAATGGCCTCGGGCTGATCCCCGGCCGGGACGTACTCGGCGTCCAGCACAAAGGCCTTGCCGCCCTCCGACTTCTCGCGCGGCGCGGGGCGGTGCGGCGTCCAGTTTGCGGGCAGGCTCAGCGGGTCGGAAATGCCCGCCGGCAGCGCGCCCGGTTCGGCCTCGAAGGGCGTCTGGCTCATATCCCCGACGCCGTCGGGCAAAAGCGTGTCGTCTGCAGTGATCCGGGCCATGCCCGCCAATATGGCCCCGCGCATGCGGCTTGAACAGACGCGCAAGTGTTGGTTAACCGGGCCGGGGCAGTGTGTCCCTCTATCCACGCAAAGGTGCGGGCCGGCGATGTCAGGCAGTTTTGAACGGGTGCGGGTCCTGATCCTCGAGGACAATGTGCACATGTCGACCATCCTGCGCACGATCCTGCAGGGGTTCGGCGTGCGCACAATCACCGAAACCCGCGACGCGGCCGATGCGTTCGAGATCATGCGCAACGCCAGCCCGGACCTGGCGCTCGTCGACTACATGCTGGGCGATGTGGACGGGCTGGAGTTCACACGCCTGATCCGCACCGCCACCGACAGCCCGAACAAATACCTGCCCATCATCATGGTGTCCGGCCATACCGACCGCACACGGGTGATGGAGGCGATCAACGCCGGCGTAAACGAATACCTCGCCAAGCCGGTGCGTCCGGTGGATCTGTATAACCGCCTGGTCTCGATGATCGAGCGTCCGCGCCGCTTCGTGAAGGCGCCGGGCTATTTCGGCCCCGATCGCCGCCGCCGCCAGGACCCGCGCTATAGCGGCCCCATGCGCCGCTCTACCGATGCGGAGAATGCGGAGACGGAGGACTAGCGCCGGCCGCGCGACTGAAAATCGCTCCGGAGACGCAGATTGTACGATTCATAATCGTATTTCTACTGCGCCCATGATAGCCTCCGGTTGCATCGGGATCGCCCCGCTTGCGCCTCAAAGGAGAGATGTCATGAAACTTGTGAAACTTGCTATGGTCGCTGGTGTGGCTCTGGTCGGCTTCGGCGCGGTGGGCTCCTCGGGCTTCGCCGAGGCGGACCAGATCCCGGGCGAGCGTGTTCAGCTGTCCTCGGCCGAGATCAACGCGGCGCTGGGCAGCCGCTCCATCGACCTCCCGGAAAATTGTCATGCGTATTACTTCGGAAGCGTATGCGCCGCCGTGGTGTGCGAAGTCGGCGGGGAACTCAGAATCTATGACTGCGCCGATTTTGGCCTTTAGAGCCTGACGTCCTGCGTAAGCCGCTTCTGCGCTGTGGCGCGGAAGCGGCTCTGTGCGCCAAAGTCCGCCTCTATCGCACGCAGCCGCGGCCCGGAAGCTGATACCTAGCGGGGGTCCGTCCCCTGCCGGTGCACCGGCCAGACAAGCGCGCTTGTGTCGAAGCCCAGCGCCTCCAGCCTTGCCAGCCGCGCGTCCAGGACGGTGTCCTCCATTTGCCGGGTGCGGGACAGGATCCACAGATAGCGCCCGCGCGGCTCGCTCACTACGGCCCATTGATACTCGGCCTCGTCCAGCTCGATGACCCAGTAATCGCCCCAGAACGGTCCGAAGAAGGAGACCTCCAGCTTGGCGTTATTGGAGCCGGGGACCACGCGCGCCCGACCGGGCGCCTCTTCCGCCGGGCCGTCCAGACCCTCCCGGTAGCAGGTATTGATCAGGGAAATCTCTCCGTCTGCGCCGCGGACATAGTCGGCGGTCACGCCGTCGCAGCCGCGTTCGAACCGGCTGTCATAGCGCGCAATCTCGTACCAGCGGCCCAGATAGCGCTCCAGATCCACCTCCGCGACGGTGGTGAGCGGCACGTCGGAGGTGCGCCGTTCTGGCTGGGGCGCGCAGGCGGTCAGGGCGGCGAGCGCCGCGATAAGGACGAAACGCATCATGGATCAGGCTCCGGGTTGGTGAAGGCGGATACATCCGTAACGCGCAACCAGTGTAAAGCGTTCAGCGGGTCACTGCGCCGCGGCCAGCAGGGCGTCGATCTCGGCGTCGCGCGTGCACCAGCTGGCGACAAAGCGGGCCGAGCCGTCGGGCCAGGCGTAGAAGCCGGCGCCGGCGGCCTGTAGGCGCTCGGCGACCCCGTCGTCGAGCCGGGCGAAGACTTCATTACCGTCAACAGGGTGGGCGAGGGTGACGCCCTCAATCCGGTCGAGTCCCCCGGCCAGGCGCTTGGCGGCGCGGTTGGCGTGACCGGCGAGTTCCAGCCACAGGCCGTCCTCCAGCCAGGCGTCCAGCTGGGCGGCGATATAACGCATCTTGGGCGCCATATGTCCGGAGCGCTTCTGGCGCGCCTGCAACTGGGTGAACCGCTCCATGACGGAGGGGAAGAGGATCACGGCCTCCGCCGCCAGCGCCCCGGTCTTGGTGGCGCCCAGGCACAACACGTCCACACCCGATTTCCAGGTCAGCTGCGCCGGGCTGCAGCCCAGACCCGCCAGCGCACTGGCGAAGCGGGCGCCGTCCATGTGGATTTTCAACCCCGCCGCTCGGGCCAGACCGGTCAGCTCGGCGAGCTCTCTCAGCGTATAGGCGCAGCCGGCCTCATTGAGCTCGGACAGGCTCAGCACCGCCGGGGGCGGGGCGTGGACAAAATCGGTCGGCCATTGGTTCAGCGCGTCTTCCAGCGCTGACGCGTCGATCCTGGCGTGGGCGCCGGGCAGGGGCAGGAGCTTGGCGCCGCCGGTGAAGAATTCCGGCGCGCCCCTCTCGTCGCGGTGGATATGGGCCTCGTCATGGCACAGCACCATGGAGTCAGACGGGCATAGCACGGACAGGGCCAGCGCATTGGCCGCCGTGCCGGACACGGCAAATACTACTTTCAGATCGGTCTCGAACAATTCCTTTAGCCGCGCCTCCACCCGCGCGCTGATCGCGTCCGCGCCATAGCTGGGCGCAAAGCCCTCATTGGCGCGGGCGATGGCCTCGATCAGGGCGGGATGAGCGGGGGCGGTGGTGTCGGACAGGAAATTCATGGAGCGCAATCGAGCGCGCCCGGGCGGCGGCGTCAATGCATGTGAGCGGCGCCGGATTGAACCCGCCCCGGCCACGGCTAGAGTGCTGGCGTTCTTTGACCGCAGGAGCCGCCATGCCCGTATCCGATCCCGTCGCCCGCCCGTTCGATACGCCCGAGCGCAAGGCGTTCCGCGACAGCGTGGAGCGGTTTGTCGCGCGCGAGATCGCGCCCCATGGCGATGACTGGGACGAGGCGGGGGATTTCCCGTGGGCCTTGCATGAAAAGGCGGGCGCGCTGGGCCTGTTCGGGTTCGGCATTGATGCGGACTATGGCGGCGCCGGGTTCGACGACGCGTTCATGCGGCTCGATGCCGGATTGGCGCTCGGCTATGCGGGGGTGGGCGGGGTCAACGCCTCGCTGGGCTCGCGCAATATCATGACCGGACCCATCGCCCGACTTGCCCGGGAAGAGGTCAAGCGTGCAGTCCTGCCGGGCATCGTGTCGGGCCGGACCGGCGGGGCGCTGGCGATGACCGAACCGTCGGGCGGATCGGACCTCGCACGCCTGAAGACCCGCGCACGGCGCGACGGCGATGAGTGGGTGATTGATGGTGAGAAGACCTTCATCACCGGCGGGATGAAGGCGTCCTGGTTCGTGGTGGGCGCGCGCACGGGCGGCGAGGGCTTTGGCGGGATTTCGCTTTTCCTCGTGCCCCATGATGCGCCAGGATTCACCCGCACCATCATCGCGCGCAAGATGGGCTGGTGGTCGTCCGACACCGCTACGCTCCACTTTGACGCCTGCCGGATACCGGCGGATGCGCAGCTGGGCGAGGAGGGCAGCTGCCTCCTCGCGATCATGGATAATTTCAATTACGAGCGCCTGGCGCTGGCCGCAGGCTGCCTGGGCATGGCGCGCCGCTGCCTGGATGATGCGGTAGACTGGGCGCGAGCGCGCGAGACTTTCGGCAGGCCGCTGATCCGCCATCAGGTGATCCGCCACAAGCTGGCCGAGATGAGCGCGCGCATCGATGCGCTGGACGGATATCTGCAGATTCTGGCCGCTGCGATCAATGCAGCGCTGGAGACGGGTGCGCCCTTGCCGGCAGCGGGTCTGGCCAAGGCGAAATTCCTGGCGTCGGGAACCGCCGAATATTGCGCCAGCGAGGCCATGCAGGTGCTGGGCGGGGCGGGCTATCTGCGGGGCTGCGCGGTCGAGCGCATCTATCGCGAGGTCAAGGTGATGGCCATTGGCGGCGGGTCGGAGGAGATCATGCGCGATCTCGCCGCCCGCCAGATGGGGCTTTAGGCCGCTTCCCCGGGCTGGTGCGGCGGCAGCAGGCTTTTGATGGCGGACAGCTTGACGCTGGCGTCGGGCTGCGCTGATTCCTGCCGGCCCATTTGCGAGGCGAGCAGGCGCATGGCGCGCGCCTGGGCGTCCTGACGGCAGCGCCCTACGGGCAGCACGCCGGATGAGGCGAGCTTCAACAGGGCGATGGTCCGGTCCAGCGCCGCCTGCTCTGACGCTTCGATGCGCGCCAGGATTTTGGTCTCGTCCAGCGTCTGCAGGCCCAGCGCGTCGAACGCATCGGCCAGCTCGGCCTTGTCCGCCGCCGGAAAGGCGCCTTTCAGCGCGCGCGCCTGCAGGCGGGTCAGGCGCGACAGGCGCTCCAGCGGCTGGCCGGGGCCGCGCACGAACCAGGTCTCCGTTGCATTGGTCTTGAGCCGGGCGCGCACATAGGCGGCGAGCTTCTTCTTGTTCGCTTCGCCCACGATATTGTCTTCCATGGCGAACAGGCGCTCGAGCAGTTCGGGAACGCCCGCCGCGCCCTGCAGCGCTTCATCCACGGCCTCGGGTGATAGCAGCCGCGCGGAACGGCAGGTAAAGGCCTCCACCAGCGCGGTGGGGTGCAGGTCGGGCCCGGACACCCGGATGAGGCGCTGGGCGAGCTGACGCGACAGCTCGATCTCGGCCATCACGCTTTCGGGCCGCAGGCGCTTGGGCGAGCGCAGATGGCTCAGGATATGGCTGGCGATCCCGCCCCGGCTGTCGGGCAATTCTCCGGCCGCGAAGCGGGCGGCGAGACGGCGGGCGGGCGGCGGCGCGCCGGCCAGATCGGTATGGTCGGGGCGGCCCTCATACAGGCTGGTCAGGCGCTCCACGATCACGCCGGGGTCTTCGCCCTTTCCCGTGATCGCGCTGATGGCGGGGTCAAAGGTCAGCAATTCGGCCAGGAAGGCATCAGCCTCATTGAGCGCGAAAGCCCTCGCCTCAGGCTTTGCAGGCAGCTCGTCGAGCAGGTCGAGCACCAGGGCGGTCTTGGCGCGCAGGTCTCCCGCCTCGCCCAGCCGCTCGGCGATCGCCCGGCGCATGCGACGCTCCGGGCCGCCTTCATTCAGGATTTTCTCGGTCAGCTCGGCAAAATCGCGCGCCTTGGGCAGCGCCTTGGCGTTGGCCGCCTCGCGCCGGGCTTCTGCAGCCGCGCGCTCCACCAGGGCGTTGAGCTGTTTCATGAAAGCCTGCACCGGCGCGCCGCTGGACTGGGCGCGGGCGATGGCGACTTTCTGCACGGCGTGCTGCAAGTCGGTCTCCGAGCCATCGAGGTCCTCGATGAGGTCGGGACGGCTGAGCAATTCCAGCGGACAGATCTGGCGGCGCTCCAGCCAGCCGGACAGCACGCGCCGGATTGTGTCGCGCGCTGCCGCGCCCATGAAATCTGACGGCGTGACGCAGGGCAGGCTGGCATCGACCTCCGCGCTGCTCTCCTCGACGAAGCGCTCCGGCCCCGCCTCGAAAATCGGGCCGCCTCGAAACGCGCTCTCCTGCGCATTCCAGACCTCGCGCACGACGCGCACCGATCCGTCAGGCAGGGAATCTTTCAGCTTGTGGGCCAGTTTCAGCGCGCCGTCCCGGTCGGGCAACGCCTCGACCAGCGTCCAGGACGCCTTGCGGTGTTTCTTGACGAACACCTCGAAATGAATGTCTCCGCCCGTCATCGCCAGCTCGCCCCCGGGTGCGCCTTCCCCTCAACCATGGCGCCTCGGGCTTAACCTTGCGTAACCATGCCTTGCAGGCGCGCCCTGCATGGATAAGCTGCACCCTTGAAAATGACGGGCCGCGACTCGCTCGCGGCGGCAGACAAAGGCGCGCGCCATGGCCACGATCACGCTGGTGGATGATGACGAGAACATCCTGACTTCGGTCTCCATCTTTCTGGAGAATGAGGGCTACAAGGTGCGCACCTATACCGATGGCGCCACGGCCCTGCCCGAACTCACCGCCCAGCCGCCCGATCTGGCGATTTTCGACATCAAGATGCCGCGCATGGACGGGCTGGAGCTTCTGCGCCGCGTGCGCCAGTCCTCCAACCTGCCGGTGATTTTTCTGACCTCGAAAGATGGCGAGTTTGACGAGGCCCTGGGCCTGGACCTTGGCGCGGATGACTATATCGCCAAACCCTTCTCCCATCAGCTGCTGGCGCGCCGGGTCAAGGCGGTGCTGCGCCGGGCGCAGTTTGATCCCGAACTGGGCGGAACGCCGGGCGAGAACGACCCCAAGGCGATCCATCGCGGCAAGCTGACCATGGACCCCAACCGCCATGCCTGCGCCTGGGAAGGCCGGCAGGTCCGCCTGACGGTCACCGAGTTTCTGATCCTGCAGGCGCTGGCGCACCGGCCGGGCTTTGTGAAGAGCCGCGACAACCTGATGGACGCGGCCTATGACGATCAGGTCTATGTCGATGACCGCACCATCGACAGCCACATCAAGCGCATTCGCAAGAAATTCCGCGAGGTGGATTCGACCTTTGACGGGATCGAGACCCTTTATGGCGTCGGCTATCGATACAAGGAAGCTTAGGCGCTTGCGCGCCACGGCGCGCTGGCTGCTGCAGCGCACGCCGCGCCTGCGCATGCCGCGCCTGTGGATGTTGATCGCGATCATCAACGCCCTGGTGCTGTGCGTGCTGGCGCTTGGCCTCTACGCCATCACCGAAGCGCGGCGCGGCGTGGTCGCGGCCAAGCTGGATTCGCTCACCGCCCAGGCTGAGATCATCGCCAGCGTCATCACCGAGACCGCGGTCTCTGGCGATGCGCCCGGACCGCGCATGGACAATGATTCTGCGCGCGAGGTGCTGCGCCGCCTGTCCTCGCTCTATGTGCCCGCCAAATCGCGGGCCATCCTGCATGCGCCGGGGCCCGCGCGGATCGCCGACAGCGATTTGATCGCGGGTCAGGTAGAGATCACGCCCCTGCCGCCGCCGGGCGAGACGCCATCGCAGCCGCAAGGGTCATTTCGCAATATGTTCGCGCCCATGGGCGACACCATTTCCATGTTGTGGACCACGCCCGAGTCGCGGGCCTATTTCGACATGACGATCAGCGAGGAAGTGGCGCGCGCCTTCGCCACCGGCGAGCCGCAGCGCGGCGTCAGGCGCGGGCCGGACGGCGGGCGTGTGGTCTCGGTGACTTTGCCGATCCAGTTGATCCAGGCTGTGGTGGGGACGGTGACTTATGAATCCTACGATCTGGACGCCCTCATCGCCGAAGAGCGGGTGTTTCTGAGTGTTTTCGTGCTGTTCGCCACCGGGATCATCGCGATCGGCACGATTGTATTGACCGTCTCGGTGGCGGGGCCGCTGGCCAAACTGTCCGAGGCGGCGCGCAGGGTGCGCCTGGCGGGCGGCTCGCGCGTGCCGCTGCCTGATTTTGGCGGAAGGCGTGACGAGATCGGCGCATTGTCCACGGCTTTCAGCCAGATGACCAACGCACTCTATGACCGGCTGGACGCCATCGAGAGCTTCGCCGCCGATGTCGCCCACGAGATCAAGAACCCGCTCACCTCCATTCGCTCGGCCGCCGAAACCCTGCCGCTGGCGCGTGACGACGCCCAGCGCGCACGCCTGATCAAGGTGATTCAGCATGATGTGCGCCGGCTCGACCGGCTGATTACGGATATTTCCAACGCCTCCCGGCTGGATGCGGAGCTGGCGCGCGAGGATCTGGCCATGGTCGATATCCGCCGCCTGCTGGGCGATATCGCCAGCCTGCACCGCCAGGAGGACGAGGATGCGCCAGCGCGCGTGGTGGTGGAGGCCGGGCCAGGGCCGCTGCTTCTGCGCGGGCACGAAGGACCGCTCAGCCGGGTTTTCATCAATCTGGTGGACAACGCCCTTACGTTCTCGCCGCCAGACGGCGTCGTGCGGCTGACGGCGCGCCGTACCGGCGCCGCCCACGGGCGCCTGATCGTCACGGTCGAGGATGACGGACCCGGCATTCCGCCTGAAAGCCTGGAGGCGATTTTTGATCGCTTCCATACCCGGCGCCCCGAGGGAACAGCGTTCGGCGCCCACTCGGGCCTCGGCCTCGCCATCGCGCGCCAGATCGTCAACGCTCATGGCGGCGTCATCCGCGCCGGAAACCGGCCCGAAGGCGGCGCCGTGTTCACTGTGGACCTGCCCGGCGCCCGCTGACGCGGCGCCTGGGCCACACCCTGTGGCTCTTCTGCCCGCAAGGTCTTTTCGCGAGTGCGAAACCTAGCTTACATATGACTTACACATATCCGCCTGAGGAACAGGAATTGTACGCGTCGCCATGATCGGCATCGTCGTCGTCTCACATGGCCGTCTGGCTGACGAGCTGATTCTCGCCGCCGAGCACGTGGTGGGGCCGCTTGCAGCATGCAGCGCGGTCTCGATCGGGCCGGATGATGATATGGAGCTGCGCCGCAATGACATCCGGGCGGCCATTGAAGCCTCCGACGGCGGCGAGGGCGTCATCGTGATTACCGACATGTTCGGCGGCACGCCGTCCAACCTCTCCATCTCTTTGCTGGAGCGCGGCCGGGTGGAGGTCATCGCCGGGGCCAATCTGCCCATGATGATCAAGCTGGCCGAAGCCCGCTCCCGCCTGCCGCTCAGCGCCCTGGCCGACAGCGTCAGTGCGGCGGGCAAGCGCTATATCGCTGTGGCCTCGCAGCTACTGGACGGCCCGGCATGAGCATTGAACGCACGGTGACGATCTGCAACCCGCGCGGGTTGCATGCGCGCGCCTCGGCGAAGTTTGTGGCCGAGGCCGCGCCGTTTGACGCCCAGGTCACCGTGGTGCGCGAGGGCGATGAAGTCGCCGCCGATTCGATCATGGAGCTGTTGATGCTCGCAGCCGGACCCGGCTCGCAGATCACCATCCGGGCTGAGGGCGCCGAGGCCGAAGCGGCGGTGACGGCGCTGGCCGGGCTGGTTGAGTCCGGCTTTGGCGAGCTAAGCTGAGTTCAGCGGTCTTGGATGATGGCCGCCACCAGAGCATCGAGCGGCTGGCCGCCATCATACAGATAGCCCGGCACGCCGGCGCGCCGGGCCGCGTCCAGATCACTCATCCGGTCCCCGATCATGAAGCTGGCGTGCGGTGGCGCAGCAAAATCGGCCAGTGCGCGCAGCACCATGCCGGGATTGGGCTTGCGGTCGCGATGGCCGGCGATGCGGTAGCGCGCCACCACCGCGTCGGCGTGATACGGGCAATAGTACCATCGATCCACACTGGCGCCCTTTCCGGCCAGGGTGTGCGCCATGGCCCGGTGAAACGCCTGAACATCGGCTTCGCTGCACAGGCCGCGCGCCACGGCGGACTGATTGGTGACGACCGCGATGCGGAACCCGGCCGCGCGCGCGAGCCTGAGCGCCGCGGCGGCGCCCGGCATCCAGCTGATCTGATCGGTGTCTGTCTGATGCGGTTTGTCCACGATGAGCACGCCATCGCGGTCGAACAGGGCCAGGGGCGGACCGGAAGCGCCAACAAACATGGGGAGCGTCAACCCGTGCAATCAAAGATCGATTGTTTATAATGCCTATGGTTCCGGTTGTCGCGCGGCTCTGATCCCGCAGCGCGCTCTGTGGCGGCGGGCTGGACAAGGCGGGCCCGTGCGGCGAGAGGTGACACCTATAACCCGTCCGCGAGGCGGAGCTTTGAAAGGCAAGGCGATGGCGCGCGGCGCAAAACGCAAGGGCGCAAGCGGCGCGAAGACGGGCGGTCGCGGCGCGGGACAGGGCGGCGGCCCGGCGGCAAAACGTCAGCAATTCCTCACCCGCGCCGCGCGCGTGTTCGACGTGCCCGAAGGCGTCGCCGAGGCGCTGATGAGCCAGGGCCGCCGCCAGAGTGTGCGCTTCAATCCATTGGCGGGCGCTTCGCGCGCGGATTTCGAGGCGGAGCTTGCGCCGTGGGGCGACGCGTTGATCCCGATTGACTGGTGCGAAGGCGCCTGGCATCTCGATCTGGAGCCGGGTCAGGCTCTGCCCGAGGCGCTCTTCTCCAGCGGTCAGGCCTTCATCCAGAACGCCTCAAGCTTCGTGCCGTCCCTCGCGCTGGATCCGCAGCCGGGCGAACGCATCCTTGATCTGTGCGCGGCCCCGGGCGGCAAGACCTCCCATATCGCCGCGCTCACCGGTAACGAGGCCGAAATCTGGGCCAATGACGCTCTGCCCGCGCGCCTGCCCAAACTGAATGAAGTGCTCGGCCTTCTCCATGTGCGCACGGCGTCGGTGACCGCCCACCCCGGCCAGTTCATCGACCGGTTTCTGGAGGGTCCGTTCGACCGCATTCTCATCGACGCCCAGTGCACCGGCGAGGGCATGATCGATCTGCGCCGGTCTGCGACCTTGCGCTACTGGGCCATGGAGCGCGTCATCGAATACAGCCGCCTGCAGCGCAAGATGCTCATGGCCGCTACGAAGCTGCTCAAACCGGGCGGGGTGCTGGTGTATTCCACCTGCACGCTGGCGCCGGAAGAGAACGAAGCCTCGGTCAACCATCTGCTCACCCACGCCCCGGAGATGAGCCTGGAGCCCATAGACATCGCCGCGCCGGGCCTGATCCCGGCCCGCACTAGATGGGAGGGCGACAGCTTTGACCCCAGCCTGACCATGGCGTGCCGCGTTTCGCCCAGCCGCTTTATGGAGGCGTTCTTTGTGGCGCGCCTGCGAAAGGACGTCTGATGGAGCTGCGCCCCACCCTGCCCCTCGGCGTTGTGGAGAGCCCGCTCTTCGTGCCCGACGCCACCTATGGCGCCATCAAGGGCCTGGGCGCAGACGAGCTGCCGGCGGCCGGCGTGCGCGTGTTGATGGCCAACGCCTTCCATCTCATGCGCTCACCCGGCGTGACGCGGATCAAGGCGCTGGGCGGGCTGAAGAAAATGATGGGCTGGTCCGGCGTGCTGATGACGGATTCGGGCGGCTTTCAGGCCCTGTCTCTGATCCGGGAGAATGCCGGGCGCGGGCGGATCACGGCGCGCGGGCTGGATTTCGCCTTCGAGGATGGCGCGAAAGTCCAGCTCACCCCCGAAAAAGCCATCACCACCCAGCTGCGGCTCGGCGGAGACATATTGTTCTGTCTCGATGACTGCACCCGGCCTGAAGATCCTGAGGCCGAGCAGGTTCTGTCCGTCGAGCGCACCATCGCCTGGGCGCGCGCCTGCAAAGACGCCTTCGCCGCCCAGCTGGGCAAGCGCGAGCGTGATCCGGACCGGCCCCGCCTGTGGGGCGTGGTGCAAGGCGGGACGTCGCCCCATCTGCGCCGTCAGTGTGCCGAGGCCCTGCTGGAGATCGGGTTTGACGGCTATGGCTTTGGCGGCTGGCCGCTGGACAGCGACGGCAAGCTGCTCACCGATACGCTGGCGCTGGTGCGCGAACTGATCCCGGCGCAGTTTCCGCTGCACGCGCTGGGCGTGGGCCATCCGGTCTCGGTCGCGGCATGCGGGCGCATGGGCTATACGCTGTGCGACAGCGCCTTGCCGACACGGGATGCAAGGCGCGGGCGGCTTTACTGCTTCACCGGTGACGTCCCGACCATCGACGGCGATGGCTGGTTCAAGACGCTCTATCTGGGCGACGAGGTGCATGCGCGCAATGACGCCCCGATCTCTGACCAGTGCGAATGCCTGACCTGCCGCACCTATAGCCGGGGATATCTGCACCATCTGTTCAAGCGCGACGAGCCGCTCTACTGGCGCCTGGCGACCATCCATAATCTCTGGTTCATGCGCCAGGTCACCGATCTGGTGGCGGCGGAGCGCGCGGGATGAGCGCGCCGGACCGGGCGGCGCTCAACGAGGTCGTGGCGCAGGTGCGCGCGGCGGCCAAATCACGCGATATCCTGCCTGCGCTGATCGAACGCCTCGCCCTGCGCGAGCTCGCCGCCGGCATCGCCCCGCGCGAGGCGGTCAAACGGGTCAAGCGCCAGCTCCACCAGTCGGGCGGCGCGTATTTCGCGGGTAAACCGGCCTATGGGCGCTGGCTCACGGCGCTTGAGGGGGCGGGCCCCGAAGCGCGCCGCGCAGAGCTCGCCCGCCAGTTCACCATTCATCGCTCCATGGCCGAGCGCGCCGGCTCTCTGGAAGCCTATTATGCGGGCCTGTTCGCCGGGATCGAGGCGCCGGTGTGCGTGCTCGATCTCGCCTGCGGGCTGAACCCGCTGGGGCGGCCCTGGATGCCGGTGCAGCCGGAGCGCTACCGGGCCTGCGACATCTATCTCGACATGCTCGATTTTGTGACGCGCGCCTCTGGTCTTACCGGCTTCCCGGTGGAGACTTTCGCCCATGATCTGGCCGCCGGTCCGCCGGACGAGGGCGGCGCCGATGTGGTGCTGGCGTTGAAAACCCTGCCCTGCCTGGACCAGATCGAGCCAGGCGCCGGCGCGCGGCTGATCGCCGGGCTGACGGCGCGCCATGTCATCGTGACCTATCCCCTGCTGAGCCTGGGCGGGCGTCAGAAGGGCATGGACGCGAACTACCGGCGCAGCTTCGAGATCGTCGCGCGCGAAAGCGGGCGTCAGGTGTCGGAGCTGTCGCTGCCGGGCGAGCTGGGCTTCCGCCTGTCGCGCTGACGCTTTTTCGTTCCGGCGTCAGGATCGGGCGGGGCGACGCTGGCGCCGTCGAAGACCACCATCACCTCGCCGCGCGGCGGCTCTGGGAAGCGGGCGACAAGCTGACTGATGGGTCCGCGCGCCGTCTCCTCGAACATCTTGGTGATCTCCAGGCACACCGCGCCCTCGATATCGCCGTACACCGCCAGCGCATCCTCAAGCAGGCCCGGCAGGCGGTGGGGCGCCTCCATCATCACCAGTGTCGCCTGATGGCGCCGGGCGCGGCCCAGCCAGTTGCGCCGTTGGCCGCTTTTGCGGGGGGGGAAGCCCAGAAACACGAACTCGTGGGGCGGTAGATTGGACAGGACCAGCGCGCTGAGCACCGACGACGCGCCGGGGATCACCCGCACGGGCAGCCCGCGCTCATACACCGCCGCGACGACGCGATAGCCTGGATCATTGATGCCGGGCATGCCGGCATCGCTGCACATCGCGACGGTCTGTCCGCGCGCGATCAGGTCAGCGATGCCGCCCGCGCTGTGGCGTTCGTTATGGTCATGGCAGGCGATCAGGCGCTGGGGCGAAATGGCGTAATGATCCAGCAGCTTGCGGGTATGGCGTGTGTCCTCGGCAGCGACCACGTCCGCCTCCTTGAGGATGCGCACGGCCCGGTAGGTCATGTCTTCCAGATTGCCGATGGGCGTGGCCACGAGATACAGCGTGCCGGGTTCCCCGCCGTCAGTCATGGATAAGCCTGCTCCCGGGCCGGTGCGTCATTCAGGGACAGGCTGCTAACAGCATATCGGCGAAAACGGAAGCCGGGTCGGGCGGAACCGCCGCCCGGACTGCTGCAGCCGCCGCCGCGCCCATGGCCGGCAGCTTGGCGCGCGCGGCCCATAATCGCTCCAGTGCTTCGTCCATATCGTCATCGCCGGGCGTGCGGGCGATGAAGCCGGTCATCCCCTCGTCGAGCAGCTCGCGGTTTCCCGCCACATCGCTCACCACGCAAGTGCGCCCGCACAGCATCGCCTCGACAATGACCGCCGGCAGGCCCTCCGCGCGCGAGGCCAGCGCAAGGGCGTGATGGTGATCCCAGACGCCCGGTATGTCGCGCACCGGGCCGGTCAGCCTGACCCGATCCTCCAGCGCCAGCTCGCGAATCATCGCCTGCAGCAAAGTGCGATGAGGCCCGTCGCCGATGAGGGACAGGGTGACATCGCGCGCGCGCCAAAGCGGGCGGGCGAGCACATGCAGCAGCGCGTCCTGACCTTTGTCTTCCAGGTCGAGCCGCCCGACGCAGGCCAGGCGCAGCGGCGTGTCCTGTGCGGGCCAGGGGCGCTCGCCGCCATGGGGAACCTGGAAGGGCGTGCGCACCAGCTGCGCGCGGGGCAGCGTGCGCAGCGCGCTCTGCCGGGCGGCGAGGGCGATGCTGGCGTTGGAGACAAAGTAGTTGGCGCGTGCGCCGAGGAAGCCTGCGCGCAAGGCGAGCGCAGTGTCGCCCGGCGGCCATTCGTGGATAGCGCCATAATGGGTGAGCGTGGCATAGGCCTGCCCTGCCTGCCGGCAGAGGGTCATCCAGGGCGTAGCGGCGAACATGTCGGGCTGCTGGAGCACGGTGAGATCGAACCGTGGAGTGGTAACGAGCGCGCCTGGTCCGCCATCGCTACGTTCTTCAATTTCAACGCCTTTTGCGATCAACCGCGCCACCGGATCAGGCCTTTGCGGCCATTGGCGCACCGAGGCAGCGACCCGGCAACCGCGCGCGATCAGGCGCAGTGCGGTGTCAGCCCACAGCGTCTCGGCGGCGCCCCAGGGCGCGGCGCTGAGCGCCGAGACGAAGCGGATTGCGGGCGCCGTCACGCCGCGTCTGCCCCTTCAGCTTCCAGATCATCCAGATGATTCAACACTTTGTCGAAGGCGTTCACGATGTCGGTCATGGCGGCGCGGTCCCCTGACAACACCGAGTGATGGCAGACAAGGGTGCGGGCTGAATAGTCTTCCGCGACGGGGAAATCGCCCGGCTTTGCTGCTGGTCCCGCGCAGTCGGCGAAGCGGCGTCTCGTCCCCGGCCGGTACAGGCCGCTGACATGCAAAGGCGGGTCGCTTGTGTACCATGGCGCGCCAAGTTCGGCGCTGAGCGCGACGCCGATGCGCGCTGAGGGGACATGCGCGGTCACCCATGGCTCAAAGGCGATGATGTATTCAAACACGGTGCGCCGCTCCAGCGCCGCGGGCTGAATCAGCGGACGCAGCGGGCCCAGCCCGGCCAGGGCGCCGTCCAGCCAGGCGGCGTGCTGCGCGGTTTCGGACAGGCGCTTATCCAGCGCGCTATCCTCCATCTGGGCGAGGAGGATGGCGGCCTGCATTTCGGTCATGGCGTGATTGGCGCCCATGGGCCCCGAACCCTCGGCAAGCTCCAGCCCGGTGACGGGATCGGGGGCGGCGAGGCGGCGGCCGTCGGCGTGAAGGGCGAAAATGCGTTCGGCCAGATCGGCGTCATCGGTGATCACGGCGCCGCCCTCGCCGCTGGTGAGCGGTTTGGTCTGCTGGAAGCTGAAACAGCCCGCATGCCCGAAACTGCCTGCCCGCCGCCCGGCATAGAGCGCGCCATGGGCCTGGGCGCAGTCTTCGATGAGCCAGAGCCCGCGCGCCCGGACGAGATCGAGGATGGGCGCCATCTCCATCATGGACTGGTGCAGATGCACGCCGATCACGGCCCGGGTACGCGGGGTGACCGCCCGGGCGATGGTCCCGGCGGTCAGGCAGAAATTGTCCGGCGACACATCGGCCAGCACCGGCGTGGCGCCGGCGCGCAGCACGGTCGACGCGCTCGCCACCCAGGTCCAGACCGGCACGATCACCTCATCACCCGGACCCACGCCGAGCGCCTCCATCGCCAGCAGGAGCGCGCTGGAGCCCGATGACACCGGCACGGCGTGGCGCACGCCATTGAACGCCGCCCAGGCTTGCGCAAACTGCTGCTGCTTCGAGGGTCCGCCGCGCACCGGACCGGAAATCGCCCAGCGCCCGCTGTCCAGCGCCGACCGGGCCGCTGACTGGATGCGCTCATTGACCGGCGGCCAGGCGGGCCAGGGCGCTGTGCGCACGGGCGTTCCGCCGAGCAGGGCGAGGGCGCCGGACCGGCTCATGACGCCGCCTCGCTGCGCCAGCTGAAACTGTCGTCGAATGGCGCATCGAACCGGTTGGAATACCCGCCTGTGTAATAGCGCAGCGTCGCCTGACCAGTGGAGCGCGGGCGCACGCCGGCGGCCAGAATGTCGGCCAGCAGTTTGTCATCCTCGCCGGTCAGGGCGTCGGCGTCGGTCTGGGAAAATTCTGTCCGGAAGGGGATCCGAAGCAGCAGGCTGCGCTCGATCAGCCAGGCGCCCGTATCGACGGTCCGCGCTCCGCCGGGCTGATCAGGCGGATCGGCCCGGTCATGAAACACGTTGGAGCCCCACGCGCATACGCCCTGCGCGACCAGCTCGGCGAAACGCGCGCGTCCGGCAGCCTCGTCGCGCGCCCAGGGCACGCGGTCCTCGCACCAGGGCTGCCCGTCGCGGTGGAACATCTGAAGGCTGGAATGAACGGCCGGAACACCGCTGGCGCGGGCCAGAGCCAGCAAGCTGGAGAGATGACCACGCTCCCAGTCATTGTCGTCATCGATGAAGGCGATATAGCGCCCGCGCGCCTGCACCACGCCCAGATTGCGCAAGGCGCTGCTGCGTCCGGGTCCTGAATGCTCGTGCGCCGCACGCGGCGCGACGCTCCACATCCGGTGAGGGGCCGTGGGGTGGGTGCGCAGCATGGTTTCGGTCTGGGCGCAGGCGTCCACGAGAATGCGATGCTCCAGCACCGCCTCGTCACAGGCGCGCTCCACCGCCGCCATGGCGCGCTGCAATAGTTGCGGGCGGGTGCGGGTTATCGTGATGACGGTGATCTCAGGCGCGGTCATCGCCGGGCCTCCTCAAAGGCGCGCCGGTCTTGGAACACGACGCGCGCGCCCTCGTCGCAGATTCCGAACGGCAGGCGCAGGGGGTCACCGAGTGCCGCGGCGATGGCGCTGTGGCGCTCTGGCGGCGCCATGAGAAAGAGGAATCCGGTTCCGCCCGCCCCGGTCAGGCGCCCGCCCCACGCCCCGGCCTTCCGGGCGCGCTCGTAGAGCGCATCAATCTGCGGCGTCGTCACGCCCGGGGCGAGACGGCGCTTGAGCGCCCAGCCCGCATCGAGCTGACGTCCGATCAGCGCGGCGCCGGCGCCGCTCTCCAGCGATCGGGCCAGGTCTTCGGCCTGCTGCGCCATGGACGTTAGGATATCGACCCGGTCCGGCGCGGCGCTGTTCTGGCGCGAGAGCAAGGCTTCGGCGTCCGTGCGCGTGCCCAGATAGGCAAGCAGCGCGCATGAGGTCAGCGCGTCAAGCGTCGCCGCCGGCAAGTCAAGGACGCGCACCTTGACCTCGCCGCCCGGCCCGAACCGCAGGAGCTTCACGCCGCCGATCGCGCAGCCATATGCGTCCTGACGGCCCATGGTGCGGCCCATCCAGTCGAGCTCCAGCGTGCAGGCCCGGGCGGCCAGCGCTGCCGGCTCGCATGTCTCACCGCGCATTGCCGCCACGGCATGCAACAGCCCCACCGCCACCGCAGAGCTGGACCCCAGTCCTGATCCGGCGGGCGCAGCGCCGCTCAGGGTGAGGTCCAGCGGGCCCGTGACCTCGAGGCGGCTGAAGGCGGTGCGCACGATGGGATGGGTGATGGCGCCGGCGCTTGCAGCCAGATCAACGCAGTCATGAGCGATGCGAAATCCGGGCAGCAGACGCGGGCTCAGGGTCGCGTACACATATTGGCTGAGGGCCAGGCTCACGACAGCGCCGCCATGCCGGTCGGCATGGGCGGGCAGATCCGAGCCGCCGCCCGCCAGGCTCAGCCGGTAGGGGGTGCGCGTCATGATCACTCCACGCGTTCCGGCGCCGAATCGATATCGTCCAGGGTCACGTCCGCCTCCAGGGCGCGCAGCCACGCCTCGTCCACGAGCGTCCCGGGCGCGCCGCTTTGATCACCCGCCCAGTCCCGCCTGCCGGCCTGACGGTGGGGGTAGGATTTACCCGCCGTCCCCAGGCAGCGTTGACAGGCGTTCAGAGGACGGCGCCGGGCAAGATAGGCGGCAAGCCGCGGGGCCAGATCAGGTTCATGGACCGCGATGGCGTCGGCGGCCCACACCCTGCCGCGCCCGAAGCGGCGCGCCAGAAACAGCGCCTGCGGGCAGGCGTAAAAATGCCCGTCATGGACCGTGTGGCAGCGCCAGTGGTGGATGATCTGACAACCGTCATAAACCTTGCGAACCAGGCTCGCCGGCAAGTCTCCATCCTCGGCATAGGGGATCCGGAAGCGGGTGTAGCGATTGACCTCCAGCGTCACGCCATGGGCGTCAGCGTTCCGCCGGGCGGCGTCCAGATCGATCTTTGCGGCGCCGGTTCCCGGGTAGAGGGATATTTCCAGATGATCGATCAGGCGCCACAGAACCGGGTCCATGCGGTGCAGAATCAGCCCGTTGGTGCACACGCTGATTTCATCGCAGATCGCCGAGGCGCGCACGGCTTCGGCCAAGGCTGGCAGAGCCGGATTGAGCAGCGGCTCGCCGCCCAGCAGCTTGACCCGCCGCGCCCGGTAGGCCGCCGCCAGCGCGGTTAGATCGCGCGCAACATCTTCCGCAGCCGTGTTGCGTTTGGCCATGACGGGCGACAGATGGCTGCAACCGGCGCAGGTGAGATTGCAGTGTTCGGCGGCGCTCACCTCCAGGCTGTTCGGGTTCCAGTAAACCGGCGCCGTCATGCCGCCGCCTCCTGCAAGGTCTGCACGGGCGTCCAGGCGTAGGTCCGGGCGCTTGCGCGCACCGCCTGCAGCGCGGCCTCCACCTGCAGGGCGAAATCCAGATCGCCGGGCGCACCGGTGGCGATGCCGTTTGTCCACTGGACCATTTGCAGGGTGAACAGGTCCGCGAACCCCAGCCCGTGCCCGGCGGCGGACAGGATGCAGCCATAGCCGGGCATGCCGGGTCCGCACAGACGCCGCACAAACCCCGCCTGCCCGGCCACGCAGACCTCGATCTCGTTGGGGCGCTCATGATCGAACACCAGGCTGGCGCGCTCGGCGCTGATCTCGACGGCAAGGTGCATTTTTCGGCCCAGCGCCGTCCGGCTGGCGTGCAGCATGCCCTGGGCGCCCGAGGCGAAGCCCAACAGCGCGCTGGTCCGGTCATCAGTCGCCGTGGCGCCGGGCGGCGGCGACTGGATGGCGGCAGCGCTTGCGACGGGACCACACACCGCAATGCCAATGGACAGGGCATGGGCGCCCAGATCGCCCAAAGCGCCGTAGCCGGCGGCCGCTTCATCGCCGCGCCAGCCCAGCGGAGCGCCTGCGGCGCCGTAATCCTCCGCATGGGTCAGGGCGACGTGCTGAACCGCCCCGAACGCGCCCGCCGCCACTTCGCTGATCGCCCAGGCCAGCGCCGGGCTGTGACGGAAGACGTAACCGGCTGACGCCGTGCCGCTGGCCCGGGCTGCGGCGTCGGCGAGGCGCCGTACGCCCGCCGCATCAGGCGCCAGGGGCTTCTCGATCAGCACGGCCTGGCCGGCGGTCAGACAGGCCGATCCGGCGTCCGCGTGGAGGTGATTGGGCAGGGCGATGACCACGGCATCGAGCTCGGGATCCTCCGCCAGCGCCTGCCAGTCGTCACAAAGGCGCGCTTCAGGAAAGGCCCGCGCCGCGGCGGCGCGGCGGTCCGGATCGGGGTCGGCGGCGGCGCGCAGACTCAAGCCGGGCGCGCCGGGCCCGCGATCCAGGCGGGCGGCCTGCTCCACCGCGCGCGCATGCAACATGCCTGCGAAACCCAGCCCCGCCACTCCGATCCTGATATGTCCCATTCAACCCGTCCAAATCTTGGCGCCGCTATGCACCTTGTAGTAGAGTGGCGGGAAGGCTCAGAGGACGCAAGCAAAAATACAATTTTTGAGCAAGTGCGTCATTCCCAGCTATTGCTTGGGCTTGGCCCAGAACGCTCCTTCTTGCAGGCCCGAAAAGAACATTATAGGTTGTGGCTTGGCTGGGCCTCGCGCGCGGCTGGACGGGGAGGACGTCTCCATGGCCAAAGCCGGCGGCGCACGGGCTGAGCCGAATTTGCGGGTGATGGTCACCGGCGGGGCGGGCTATGTGGGCAGCGCCTGCGTGCGCGCCTTGCTCAAGGCGGGCCATCAGGCCTGGGCGCTGGATGATCTCAGCGCCGGGCATGCGGCGTCGGTCCCGGCCGGGCGATTGTTTCAGGGCGATATCCGCGATGCAGAGTCTATGGCCGGGCGGATGCGGCGGCTGGACATCAATGGCGTGATTCACGCTGCGGCGCTGGCCTCGGTGCCGGAGAGCCTTGAGGACCCGGACGGGTACTGGTCGGTCAATCTGGACGGAACGCGCGCCGTGCTGCAGGCGATGCGCGCGGCGGGCGCACACCGGCTGGTCATGTCGTCCACCGCGGCGGTGTACCGGTCCGGCCTGCCGGCGCCGATCTGCGAGGATGACCCCCTCGATCCGGCCACGCCCTATGGCGCCTCCAAGCTGGCCGCCGAGCTGGCGGCGCGCGATCACGGCCGCCGTCACGGTCTGGACGTGGTCGCTCTGCGCTATTTCAACGCGGCAGGCGCGGATGCGGACGGGCGCCATGGCGAAGCGCGCGCCCACGAGACCCATGCCATCCCGCTGCTGCTCGACGCGGCGCTGGGCCGGCGCAAGGCCTTCGAGATTTTTGGCAGCCGCTGGCCGACCCCTGATGGCAGCTGTGTGCGCGATTATGTGTCCATAACCGATCTCGCCCGCGCCCATGTTCTGGCCCTGACCGCGCGGCTGGAGGCGCCCTTTACAGTCTGCAATCTCGGGGCTGGCGCGGGGGTCAGCGTGCGCGAGCTGGTGGAGGCGGTGCGCCGGATCACCGGCCGGCTGGTCCCGGTGCGCGAGGCCGCGCCCCGGCCGGGCGACCCGGCCATGCTGGTCGCCGATATCCGCCACGCCGGGCGCGTGCTGGGCTGGCAGCCGGAGCACTCCAGCCTAGACGCCATTCTTTCAAGCGCCTGGACCTGGCGGCGGTCACATCCCGGCGGCTATGGCGCGCTCGCCGCGCCGGGAAGCGCCGCGTCATGACGGGGCTCACGCCAGAACAGCTCTACGCCTATGACGCGCAAGGATTTGTGAGGCTGGAGGGCTTTCTGGACGCGTCAGGCCTGGCGGCGGCGCGCAGCTTTCTCGAGGCTGAGCCGGATGCGGAATTTCCTGACACCGGGCTTCGCCGCTGGGAGGCGCCCCATCGCCGCCATGACGCCGTGCGGGCGCTGGTCACCGGACCGGCCTTCACGGGCGCTGCGCTGGCGGTGATCAACCAGCCCTTGCGGCTCCTGGAATGCTATGGCCACGAATCGGCGCACGGCGCCTTCCTGTATATGCATAACGGCCAGACGCTCGATCAGGTCTGGGAGGGCGGGGTGCGCGCCAGCCGGCATCTGGCCTATCGCTGCGAGTATCATGACGGGCGGCTGTACACGACCTACGTCAAGATCATCGCCTACCTGACGGATGTAGGGCCCGATGGCGGGCCGTTCTGCTACATCGAAGGCTCTCACAAGGCGCAATTCCCTTTCCCCTGGCCGCAAGCCGTGCGCGCGCGGCGCACCCTTCTGTCCGAAAGCGGGCATCCGATGCTGCGCACAGTGCCGGTGCGCGCCGGGGATGTGATCGTTCTCAACGAGGCGCTGCTGCACGGGGCGAGCGTGCGCCGCTGCGACGGCCCGCGCGCCCTGCTGGCGGCGAGTTACGGACCGAGCTTCATGACAGACTGGCGCCGGCTGGAGCGCGCGCCGGGCGATGTGGAGACCGCCGGATACGCCGATCTCGATGACGAGGTGAGCTTTTACGAGGAGGCGAATGGTGATGGATGATGTCGCGCCCCGCCCCGGCGCTGCGTGCCTCGTCTGGCTCGATCAGCTGCATGGCGCCGTGCGTGCGGCCAGTGCACGAACGCCTCAGGGCGAACTCAGCCTGGAGGCCGGGCTGGAGGTTTTGCACGCTCTGCTCTCATCCGTGCGCGACCGCGAAGCGCGGGTGTGGTGGGCGGCCAATGGTGGCAGCGCCGCGCTGGCCAGCCATCTCAGTCAGGACATGCTGATGCGCTGCGCGATCGCGTCGAGCGTGCTTGGCGATGCGCCGCTCTTGACCTGTACGGCCAATGATTATGGCTATGATCAGGTTTACGCCCGCCCGCTGAGCGTGCTGATGCGCCCCGGCGATCTGCTCATCGCCGTGTCCAGCTCAGGCGAGTCGCCCAATGTGCTCAACGCCGTGGCGGCGGCGCGTGCGCGTGGCGCCCAGATCGCCGCGTTCAGCGGCTTCAGGCCGGACAACCGGCTCGACCGGGCGGGCGCCGCGCTGAGCCTTCACGTGCCCGCGCATGATTACGGCCACGTGGAAATCGCCCATGAGGCGCTGATCCATGCCGTCATCGAGCGTCTGTGCCATCCTGGACGGTGAGCGCGTCAGCTTCCGAACAGGGCGGCCGGCGTCACCGGCAGGCCTGTGGTGCGCACGCTGATGCGTACGCTGCGTCCCGCGCCGCCCGTGGTCTGCGCCTGCGCGGCGCGCAGCCGGCGGCTCAGCCTGGCCGCGGCCGCGCGTGCGGCTTGCGGGAAGGTGCGGGGGCAGAAATTCAGCTGGGCATCGAACACGATTGCGCCCGGGTCTTGCGTCACGGCGATGCAGGGGCGTCCCAGAGGGACCGGGCCGAAGCGCGCCTCAATCCAGCGCTCGGGCCGCTCGCGGGCGATTTCGGGGATATGATCCACTGCGTCGAGGATCAGATACTGGGCCAGCAGCGGCGAACCGTCGCGCGCCCTGACCGAGCGCGACAGCCGCCCCAGCGGGGTGAATTCAGACAAGGCCGGGTGGGTGGCATCGCCATACACGCGCACCAGATCGCCTGTGCGGTAGCGCACCAGCGGCTCATAGTCGACGAAGGGCGGCAATTCGGTCAGCACCAGCTCGGCCAGCCCGTCGCGGACCGGTTCACCGCTGGCCGGATCGACAAACTCGGCATGGACCATGGGCCAGAAGCGATGACGCCCGCCCGGCATGCGCCGCGCCGAACCGAACACTTCAGACAGAGAGAAGCTGTCCTCCACCTCCAGCCCCCATGCTTCGCGGAAAAAGCCCCGGCGCGTATTGGACAGATAGTGCCCGCAGCTCATCAGCCGCCGCACCGGCAGGTCTTTGGGGTTTATGCCCTCGCGCATCAATTCCAGCGTCACCAGCATCAGGAATTGCTCGGTGCCGATGATGGCCACAGGCTGCTCGCTCACGCCCGCCAGACCGTACCGGCGCGTCAGACTGGCGGCTGCCTGGGCCAGCGTTCCGGCGCTGTTGGCGTCGCCATGCACCGGAAAGGCGGGCGAGGGGGCGGGGATGCGCGTGCCGTGATAGCCATCGATCTCGCACAACACCATGGGCCGTGGGCCCGCATCGGCGTCCGTTACGCCGAGCCGGCGATAGTGCTCGGTGAAGAATGCGGTCATGCGCTGGACTTCCGTCGCGGTGCGATGCCGGAAAAAGGCCGGGCCGGTGGTGCCGGTGGAATGGTGGATCAGCACCACATCCTCGTCATGGCGTTCATCGGCGCGCGCCGCCTCATAGGCCTCGCGGGTGATCAGGGGCAATGCCGCGAAGGGCGGCGCGCCGTCATGAGCCGACAGCGCCTGCGCCCACAGGCGCCGGTAGACCGGCTTGGACGCGGCGTTGCGCACAGCCAGCGCGCACAGGATCGGAAAATAGGTCTGCGCCGTCACCTGCCCCGGCATGATCACCGTCCTCCGCCTGGATCCATGAGCGCTCTAAATGAAAGATTGCACCCTAAGGTAAGGTAACATAAAGTTGCACACCGGCAATCATCGCCGGCAAGGCCTAAGGAGGCATTCCAATGGACGCACACACCCGCAAACGCACCGACATCCTTCTGGAGGACATCGGCGGACTGGTTGACCTCGACGCTCTGGTGAATGTCTACGGCGCTCTGTCCAAGCATGGCGTGCCCGAGGATCTGGCCGCCAACATCGTCGTCGCCGAAAGCACCGCGATGGTGGTGGCCGAGGCGATGGACCACCAGCCCATGGCGGAGCGCGATCCGGCCCGGGCGCTGTTTCACGGCATGGGCGTGCTTGAGGGCGCAACCCCGGTTCTTCTCGACCATATCAGCGCCCGCGCGAAGGCCCGCTAGTCAGGCCGGCGCGATCAAAGCGATGGGGAGGGCGCGGCGGTGACGCACAGCGTGCAGAAGCGGCGCACCGGGCTGGCGCTGGTGGGCCTGGGCGGCGCTGTCGGCTCGACCGTCGCCGCCGGGCTCCACCTGATCCGCAGCGGGGCGAGTGAGGCGCACGGCCTGCCGCTGGCGGGCCGGGCCCTGCGCGGCGCGCCGGACTATGCCGATCTGGCCGTGGCGGGATGGGATCTTGACGGCTCGCCGCTGAGCGAGGCGGTCGGGCGCCACAAGGTGCTGGCGCCGGATCTGGCCGCGCGCGCCGCGCCGGAGCTGTCGCGCATCACGCCCTGGCCCGCCTTTCACAACAGCCGCTATTGCCGCCCGATGCGCCAGAGCCATGTCATGGCGGCCAACAGCCTGCGCGCGGCGGCAGCGCAGATGCGCGAGGATCTCGACCGTTTTCAGGACCAGCGCCGGCTCGACAGCGTGGTGGTGGTCAATCTGGGTTCGACCGAGCGCGCTGCGAACCCGGACAGCGCCTGCCTGAGCAGTCTCGATGCGTTTGAAGACGGGCTGGACCGCAATGATCCCGACATCAGCGCGGGCATGCTCTACGCCTACGCAGCGGCTGGATCGGGCCGGCCGTTCGTCAATTTCACCCCCAGCCAGGCCGCCGACATTGCCCCGATCGAGGCGCTGGCGCGCGCCCATGGCGCGCCGCTGGCGGGCAAGGACGGCAAGACCGGCCAGACGCTGGTGAAGACCGCGCTCGCCCCGGCTTTGCGCGACCGGGCGCTGCGGGTGGAGGGATGGTACTCCACCAATCTTCTGGGCAATCTGGACGGTTATGTGCTCGATGATCCGGATTCGCGCGCCTCGAAGATCGGGGCCAAGCGGTCGGTGCTGGATCAGATCCTTGGCTATACGGTGGACAACCACATCATCAATATCTGCTACCACCCGCCCAAGGGGGACATGAAGGAAGCCTGGGACAGCATCGATCTGGCCGGATTCCTCGGTCAGCCGATGCAGATGAAAATCAACTTCCTGTGCGCCGATTCCATCCTCGCCGCGCCGCTGGTGATTGAGTTGGCGCGCCTGTGCGATATCGCCCAGCAGCGCGGCCTGTCAGGCTGTATCCGTGAGTTCGCCGTGTTCTTCAAATCGCCCCAGGGCTTCAACGGCGCCCCGCCAGAGCACGCGTTTCACGCCCAGCAGGCCATGCTGGACGCCTGGCTGGCGCGTCACGCGCAATAGCTTCAGCGCGCGCCTAGGTCGTGGACTCATAAGCTCTGATCCAGAGTCTTGCTGATGCGAGTGCGATGGCGGCCAGGAAGTTTCTGGCCAGCTTTTCGAATCGTGTGGCGCATCGTCTGAAGTGCTTGAGTTTGCAGAAGTAGCGCTCGACGAGATTGCGTTGGCGATAGATGTGCGGCGCGACCGATCGCTGGACCTTGCAGTTTTTCTGGGTCGGGATGTGAGCTGTGGCGCCCATGGCTTCGATCTGCTCCACAAGGGCGCGGGCGTCGTAGCCGCGGTCGGCCACCACATGGCGGGCGCGGCGCAGGGTGGATATCAGCTCGGCGCCGGCGCTCTTGTCACCAGCCTGGCCTTGAGACAGGGCCAGGCGGAAGGGCAGACCCTGATCGTCCACGATGGCGTGGATCTTGGTGCTCAGTCCCCCGCGAGAGAGACCGATGGCGTGATCCGGACCCCCTTTTTTCCGCCTGCGGCGTGCTGGTGGGCGCGGATGATGGAGCTGTCGATAAACGTCATCGACTCTGGAGACTGGTCGGCCAGAGCATTGAAAACACTCACCCATACCCCCGCCTTGGCCCACCGGTTGAAGCGGTTGTAGACCGTCGTGTACGGGCCGTAGCGCTCCGGCAGATCGCGCCAGGGCGATCCCGTCCGCAATATATAGAAAATCCCGTTCAGCACACGCCGGTCGTCCGTGCGCGGCACACCGCGCGGCTTGTTCGGCAGGAGCGGCGCGATGATCGACCACTCCGCATCACTCAAATCAAATCGGGCCATGACCAAACTCCCTTCAAGGAGCTTGAATCACGACCCAGCTGATTTGGGAATCCCGTTTATGGGTACAGAACCTAGCCCTCGTCCTCAAAGATCGCCACCACCGGCTCGCCGCCCGCCACTTGCGCGGCGCGGTACATGCCTGAGGTGTTGAAACTCCAAAGCGGCGCGCCAGCATGGAGCATCACCACCCCGCCATCACCGCCCATGGCGGTGAGCTCGTCGCGGATGACTGTATCGGCCGCCGTCTGACCGTCCTCGCCCGCCAGTTCGATGCGCGCGCAGATGCGCGCGGCCACCGACAGGCGGATGAAATACTCGCCGGTGCCCGTGGCCGACACGCCGCAATCGCCGCCAGCATACGTGCCCGCGCCGATCACCGGCGAATCGCCCACCCGGCCCCAGCGTTTGGCGGTGGTGCCGCCGGTGGAGGTGCCCGCCACCATCTCGCCGGAGCGGTCCAGCGCCACCACGCCCACGGTGCCGAAGCGGTGCTCGCGGTCCATCTGCTCCAACAATCCCTCGCGCACCGGCTCGGGCTCCGGCGCGCCGTCAGGGCGCGGTGGTACGGGCAGGCCCATGGACTGGACCTGACGCTCCATGGCGCGCCAGCGGCGCTCGGTGAAGAAATAGCTCTCTTCGATACGCTCCAGACCCTGATCGTCGGCGAAGCTTTCCGCGCCGACGCCCTGCAGCATCACATGGGGGCTGTCCTCCATCACCGCGCGCGCCAGCGAGATCGGGTGGCGCACGCCGCGCACGCCCGCGACAGCGCCGGCCTGCATGTCAGAGGCGCGCATCACAGACGCGTCGTGCTCGATGCGGCCTTCTGACGTGAACACGGCGCCGCGCCCGGCATTGAACAGCGGATCATCTTCCAGCGACTGGATCATGGCCTCCACCACGTCCATCGCCGGGGCGCCGGCCTCCAGCATGGACGCGCCCAGCGCCAGCGCATCGGCCAGCGCACTGCGATAGGCCGCTTCAGTCGCCTCATCCATGTCGCCGCGCTCGATGACACCGGCTCCGCCATGCAGCACCAGCGCCCAGTCGGGACGGGCATCAATGGGACCCTCTGCGTCCTGCGCGTATGCGCCGGCGGCCCCCAGAAGGCTGGCGGCGGCGGTGACGGCGCAGGTGATGGCTGTGGTCAGATGGCGGCGGATCATGGCGGGCTCCCGAGATTCCTGTTCCCGTCAGACCACCACTCCCGGAGCGCCAAGGCAAGGCGCGCCTGCCGTCCGGCGGGACGATCCCAGGCGAACAGGCATCAGGCGATGCGGCGCCCGCCCGGCGCTGTGACGGCGGGCATGTCCAGCCCCTTCACATCGGCGAGCCGCACCGCGCGGTGCATCTTGCGGGCGGTGTCCAGGCACAGGGCGCGGGTGTGCTCGGCGCCCCATTCGCCCACATCGGCCGCGCCGATGGCTTCTTCGATCAGGCTGAGCGCATGGACGCGATCGGCCGCATCAAACAGGGTCGCGGTCATCGACATGGGCGCCGAGAAGCCGATCACGAAGGCCGAGGCCGCGTCGCCGCCCTCCAGAATGCCGTCAAGGTCCGGGTGCGCGTAGGCCGAGACGCCCGCGCGGCGCAGCAGCACCTCGCCCGGGCGCGGTTCGCAGCCAGGAATGGGCTGTGTCAGGCCGTGGCCGGCGATCATCGGCGCGCCCTGATGGAGATGGGAATGCACCAGCGACCAGCCTGCTTTACGGGCCGCCTCGATGATGCGCGCGCAGGTCAGCGCGATATCTTCGCCATCCGGGTCGGACCAGGGGCGGCCGGGCGTCACAAACTCCTGCTGCAGGTCAAGGCACAGCAAAACCGGGGTGCCTGGCATCATGTCAGTCCGCCTTTTCTTCCGCCTTCTGCGGAGCTGCGCCGTCCTCCGCAGTCCGCGGCGCCGGCGCGGGCCGCCGGTTGAACTGGTCGGGCGCCACGCCGCGCTGCACCGATTTGTCCAGCGGCCCCGGCCGGTCCCACGCCCCCTCGGGACGATCCAGAACCAGCGGGTCGCTGTCAATATTCAGCGCATTGGAAAGCGGCTCATAACGCCCTTCCATTTCGGCATAGGCCCTATCTGAAAATACGAACACGCCGCGTTCAGCCCTGTGAATAAAGCCGTACCGCTTCCAGTAAGGGATCAAATGCTGCTGCACGTGACCGACAAAACGCCGGTAACCTTTCCGGCGGATGAGCTGGATGGCGTCGGTCATCAGCGTGCGCGCCACCCGGCCCTGACGATGGCCCGGACGCACGCATACGCGCTCCACCTTCGCAAAGTCGGCGAACCAGCGCAGGCGCAGGCAGCCCAGCGGCTCGGTCCCGGCCTCGGCGATCAGGTGGGTGGCGCCGGCCAGATCATTGCCGTCGAACTCTTCATCATAGGGACAGGCCTGTTCGGACATGTAGACCAGCGCCCGCACCACGGCGACGCGCTGCAAATCATCCATGGTGCGCGCCACGCGCACCACCACGGGAAGTTCAAACTCGGAGAGGGGCGTGCCGTCCATCTCAGCCCCCTTGCGCCGTTTGAGCGGCGGCGGGCACCCAGCCAAGCCACGCCAGACCGGCGGACGGCGCGTCCAGCGCAGCCGTCATCATCCGGCCTTCGCGGCTGACCGGGCGGGCGAACAGGGCAATGTCGGGGAAGGCGGCGCGGCGCGCCTCGGTGACCGCGCGCACCACCGCGCGCTTGTCTTCGGCTTCGCGGCCCGCCAGGCACCAGACATAGATGGCCTGGGCGCGCTCATGCGGCGCCGCCAGATGAGCCAGATCAGGCTGTTCAGGCCGGAACCGGCCATACATCAGCGCCTGATAGCCGGCATCGTTGAGGTAGAGCAGGGCAATGAACCCGTCCGCAGCAGCGAGTTCACCCCGGCGTATGAAAAAGCAGCGCCGGGTGTGCGCCTCGCAGGCCGCGACGGTTTCAGCCGCCACCAGCTCGCCGCCCAGCGCGCTGGCGCCCAGTTCAAGCGCTGCGCGAATATCGCGTATGGAATCCGATGGCGAGAAGGCATGCCTCTCCAGCACGGCAAGCAGCCGTCTGGTCCGAAGGGCGTCTGGCCCTTCAGCATTGGAGAGCATACACTCGTCTCGCATCTCATCCCCGGTCAGCGTTAAGGGTTTGTTTACGAATTCGGCGGCGATTGCGCCTCTGCGATTATGGAATGCCCCCCATGCGAAAAACGTTTAGGTTGATCCAATGACCGGCAAAGCGCCTCTGTTCGACTGGGACGACCTGCGCATATTCCATGCGCTGGTGGCGGCCGGCTCCATGAGCGGCGCAGCGCGCCGGCTGGGCATCGGCCAGCCCACGGTCAGCCGCCGGCTCGACCAGCTGGAAACCCGCATCGGCGCCAAGCTGGTCACGCGTCTGGCCGAGGGCATCGAGCTCACCGATGTGGGCGAGCGCATCTGGACCCAGGTCCAGATCATGCAGAGCACCGCCGGAGACATTGAACGCATCGCCCACCAGGCTGACCGCGCAGACGCCGGCCGGGTGCGGCTGACCGCCCCGGAAGGCGTGGCGGGCTACTGGGTCGCGCGCCATCTCACCAGCTTTGTCGAAGCCAACCCGAATATATCTCTTGAGATCAGCACGCGCACGGAGGGCGAGTCCTCTATCGACCAGTCCGACATCGTCCTGCAGATGTCCGAATCGAAACGCATGAGCCATGTGGCCACAGAATTGGCCACATTGCACTATGTTCCGTTTGCTTCACGCCATTATCTTGATATTTACGGACCACCTAAAGGGCTGGCGGATGTGCTCAATCACCGCACAGCCGATATTGTCAGCTACCGCGAGCAACAAACACACTGGCCGCGCGAGGCTGCGGCCATCAAGCAGATGATGGACCCGTCCTTGACCACCGACAGCGCTATCGTGCTGATCGAGGCGGTCAAGTCCGGCGCGGTGATCTCGCTCCTGCCGACCTATGCCGCGCGTGTTGAACCCACCCTGATCCACCTGGATCTGGAGCTGCAGGTGCCGATCACGCTGTGGATGGTCTACCACCCCGACCAGCGCCGGGTGACGCGCACGCGCAAGGTCATCGACTGGCTGCGCGAGATTTTCGATTCCGCGCAATATCCCTGGTTCCGCCGCGACTATGTCCCGCCATCAGAGTTCTCCGACGTGGAGACCGTCCATATCCGCGGCGAGCGCCCCCGCCCCCGCTTGCTCTAGATTGCTCGCAGGGCGGGGTGGAGCGCCTCAGGGGTTCAGCACCACCTTGCCCCGCACCCGGCGCTCCAGCAAATCCTCGAACGCCTTGGCGTACTCAGCGAGCGGATAGCTCGCCGACACGGGCGGGCGCACCTTGCCCACTTCGAACATGTCGAAGATTTCC